>Ga0210408_10000040_pt1 | contig 188421 bp, 155 predicted proteins | sample IncBWH4MmetaG_FD_155471 | JGI IMG/M metagenome (GOLD analysis project Ga0210408, IMG submission 155471) | Forest soil microbial communities from Barre Woods Harvard Forest LTER site, Petersham, Massachusetts, United States - Inc-BW-H-4-M | ecosystem: Environmental > Terrestrial > Soil >... | reverse complement strand
ACGTCATCGTTCAATTCCGCCAGCCTCCGACAGCCGCCGACTTGATGGGCGAGGACGTCAACAAAAGGGCGGAGCTGCCGCTGGTAAAGGCCGAGCTGGTATCCGTAAAAGGCGCGAATCTGTCCAGCCTGGCCTCTCATGCCAACGTCGCCTATATCTCCCCCGATCGTGGAGTGAAGCGCACCCTGGACCACGTCGTTACCGCCGTCAACGCGGATATCGCGTACTCCAATGGTTGGAACGGCACCGGAGTCGGAGTTGCGGTCATCGATAGCGGTATTGGTAGCACGGACGATTTGAATTCGGATGGCAATGTCCAGCCGTCGCGTGTCGTCTACAACCAGAGCTTCGTTATCGGCGATACGAGCACGGCGGACGGCTACGGCCACGGCACGCACGTCGCCGGAATTATCGCCGGGAACGCCTACGATTCAACGTCCGGATACAAAGGCGTTTATCGGGGCGTTGCTCCCGAAGCGCAAATCATCAACCTTCGCGCGCTGGACAGCACCGGCTCGGGAACGGATAGCACGGTAATTGCGGCTATTCAGCAGGCTATCGCGCTCCAGAGTACGTACAACATTCGAGTCATCAATCTTTCGTTAGGCCGTCAAGTCTACGAAAGCTACGCGATTGATCCTCTCTGCCAGGCGGTGGAAGCCGCGTGGAATGCCGGCATCGTGGTGGTGGTCGCCGCCGGCAACTCCGGGCGGGAAAATTCGTGGGGCACGAACGGCTATGGCACGATTGGCGCCCCGGCAAATGACCCGTACGCGATTTCCGTGGGCGCTTCGGACCTTCACAACACGGGTTCGCAAGCGGCGCAGACCGTCGCGAGCTACAGCTCTAAGGGGCCGACACTGCTTGACCACGTGGTCAAACCCGACCTGGTGGCTCCGGGTAACCGCGTGGTGTCGCTACTCGCGGCGAACACGACTCTGCCGAAGCAGTACCCGCTATATGATGTCTATCCCTGCGACAGTTCGGACACGAACTGCGGCAGTCAGTACGGCCCCGCGAAATACATGCGCCTAAGCGGCACGAGCATGGCCACGCCGGTGGTCAGCGGGTCGGTCGCGCTGCTCTTGCAACAGAATCCGCAGCTCACGCCTGACCAGGTAAAAGCTCGCCTGATGAAGACGGCCTGGAAGGGGTATAGGCAGTATTACAACGCGTACGATACCCATAACCGGACCTACAACCTGCAGCACGACGTCTTTGCCGTCGGCTCGGGCTACCTGGATATCGCCGCCGCTCTTTCCAACACGGACTTGGCGCCGGCTACGAACGGAAGCGCAAAATCGCCCGTGGCGATGCGTGATCCGGTCACCAATGCGATCTACATCGTCGCCGACCCCGCGAGCGTTTGGAATACGTCCGTTGTATGGGGCAACTCCGTGGTCTGGGGCAATAGCGTTCTATCCGGCATGCGTGTGACCGGCGAATCTGTGGTGTGGGGCAACTCCGTCGTTTGGGGCGACACCCTCAATAGCGCGTATAGCGTGGTCTGGGGCAATTCCGTGGTTTGGGGAAATAGCGTCATACAGACCCTAAGCGACGGCGACGACGGGGATTTGGATCAGTAGGTAGGAAGCGGCAGAGTCCTTGACGAAAGGAACGTCAATGTCAAGTGTCGCCAAGTGGTACATCGCTCTTGTCGTGGCTTCGGGAACGGGCACTTTGTTCCTGGCGGCAAGATGGTGGTCCTCGGCAAACCTCAAACAGTTTGCCGCCTTACTGGGCCTCACCCTCTTCGCCTCCACATTGAAGGTCCGTATTCCCGGCATGGCCGGAACCATATCCCCGAACTTCGCCTTCCTCCTCATCGCCATGACCTTCTTCACCTTCTCACAGGCCATCGCAGCGGCCCTCGCTGCCGCTCTCGTCCAGTCGCTTTGGAGACCCCAAAGCCGGCCCCGCATGGTCCAAGTTCTATTCAATGCGGCAGCGCTTGTCGTGAGCAGCGCCTTCGCATTCACCGCTTCCCATCTTGTTGTTCGTCCGGTGGACAGCACCACCGCGATTTCGCTGGCTCTCCTTGCCGGCACTCTCTACTTTTCCGCGAATACGGCTCTAGTTTCTATTGTGGTCGGCCTCGCGGAACACCAACCCTTAAGGGTGGTCTGCCAACATTGCTACGAATGGGTGTTCCCCTATTTTATATTCGGAATCGTCATAACCGGACTGATTAGTGGCTCGTTCTCAACAGCGAACGCCTGGCGGAGCTCGCTTCAGATTGTCCCAGCGATGGTTCTTGCCTACTTGTATTTTCTAGGCCGCTCAAAAAAGCAGGCCGGCCGCACATGGGCCAGCGAAGAAGAAGAGGAACTCGTTGCCCTTTCCGTACGCTGATCTTCGGGTGCATTGTTTTGCGCGCCAGGTCGTCGCTCATCTTTTATTCGACATTCGATAAGACTTAAACCCTCACAGAGCTCTCACTATTGTATAAAGCCCACATTGGGTGTGGGACCTCCTTCGGGCATTTCCTTTATGCTGCCGAACTGCGCCTCGTAGCGGGCGATATTTTCCCCTAGCGCGCGAAAAATGCGCTTGGCGTGGCCCGGGCTGACGATCATGCTCTTGAGCAATTTGCCCTGCTGGCCGTTCGGAAAAATATAGATAAAGTTCAGGGTAAACTCCTCGAGATTGTGGTGAATCATCACCAGATTGCTGTACTCGCCCTGTAGTTCCTTCTCGTCCGCCTTAATCTGCACCTGGCCCTGTACTGGCCGCTGTTCTTCCATCGCTGTGACCCTCTCTTTTCGCTTCCTTGCGCGCTTCTTGAAGGTATCACAGCGCCGATAACCGTGCCGCGACGCTGCCCGTGGCGAATACCGTACTTGTTGTATGGCAGGAAAATACTGCCGTCGTTCCATTGACACTCGCGGGTATTAAGTATAGTTTATGACTTGTGTTTAACAAGGTTAACTTGGTTTAGCTAGCTTCGGCCATGACCCCAATCGTACCGAGCGCAGTCGAAAAGGAAACCGCCGTCGCACCTGAGGTTCCCGCAAGCTGCGCGGCCGGAACCTCTCGCCCCCAGGTCGCGAGATTGCCGTCTTTGCCGGAGGCGCACCGTTCGGTGCCGTTTCGTTCCGGCGCTTCCTGGTTCCGCAAACTCTTGGCCTTTGCCGGCCCTGGCTATCTCGTCGCTGTCGGCTACATGGATCCCGGAAATTGGGCCACGGATATCCAAGGCGGATCGAAATTTGGATACACACTACTGAGCGTTGTGGCGATCAGCAGTCTGATGGCGATGTTCCTGCAAGCGCTCTCGGCAAAGCTCGGTATCGCTACTGGGCGCGATTTGGCGCAGGCTTGCCGGGACCATTACTCGCGCCGCACTTCGATGGTCCTGTGGGTGCTGTGCGAAATCGCCATCGCGGCCTGCGACCTCGCCGAGGTTCTGGGTTCCGCGGTAGCGCTGAAGCTGCTGTTTGGTTTGCCGCTGCTCGCCGGCGTCCTCATCACCGCGCTCGACGTGCTGATCGTGTTGGCGCTGCAAGGTCGCGGCTTCCGCTTGATCGAAGCCTTCGTAGTGACTCTGATCGCCACCATCGGGGGCTGCTTCGCCTACGAAATTCTCTTCGCGCAACCCCTGTGGCGCGAAGCCGCGCAAGGACTGATTCCGCACGCCGAGATTTTCAGAAATCGCGAGATGCTGTACATAGCTATCGGTATCCTCGGCGCCACGGTGATGCCGCACAATCTGTATTTGCATTCCAGCATCGTGCAGACGCGCGCGTTTGGCATTTCGCCAGGCGATCGTCGCGAAGCGCTCCACTACGCCGTCTTTGACTCCACCCTGGCCCTGGCCTTCGCCCTTTTTGTGAACGCTTCGATCCTCATCCTGGGCGCCGCCGCATTTCACACCCGCGGACTTCATGATGTCGCGGAGATTTCCGAGGCCTACAAGCTGTTGAGTCCGGTGCTCGGGGTCAGCCTGGCCAGCACCGTTTTCGCGTGCGCGCTCCTCGCCTCTGGGCAAAACTCGACGCTGACCGGAACCCTAGCCGGCCAAATCGTGATGGAAGGATTCCTGAATATCCGCCTGAAGCCCTGGGTCCGCCGGCTAATCACGCGCTCCCTGGCGATTACTCCCGCCGTGATCGTGATTGGCTTTGCGGGTGAGGGTAAAGTCACAGCGCTAATCGTTCTCAGCCAGGTCGTTCTCAGTTTCCAATTACCGTTTGCCATTATTCCGCTGATTCAATTTACCGGCGACCGCGCTAAAATGGGCGCGCTGGTCAACTCGCGAATAACGCAGGTCGTAGCCTGGATGGTCGCGGTGGCCGTCCTTTTCTTCAATGGCGAGCTTCTCTGGTTCATCTTCCGCGGTTAGCGCTGTCGCCATTCGCGCCCTTCCATTTTTGCCAGCATTCCCTTCGTGTGCGAAAATTCTCTGCCCGGAATGCAAACTCCACCGAAACGGAAGCGCACGCTGCCGAAAGCAATGTTCCTGCTGGTTCTCGCCGTCGTTGCTGGCGCCATCGTCTATGCCGCTATAAATAAAGCTCCCTGGTCTTGGCCGGTTCCCGAGGAAGCCAGGCAACTGAAAAATCCCTTGCAGCCGACAGTTCAGGCGTTGAAATCCGCGCGAGAAGTTTATGCCGACAAGTGCGCGCACTGCCACGGCGACGCCGGAAAAGGCGATGGCCGAGACGCCGGCCGTTACGACCCGTCGCCGACGGATTTCACCGACATAAAGCGCATGAGCGGCGCTACTGACGGCGAGCTCTTTTACAAAATTAGCGAAGGCAAGAAACCCATGCCGGTCTTCAAGAATAAGCTCACAGAGGAGCAGCGCTGGCAACTCGTCCTCCTGATCCGCTCCTTCGCCGAATCCGCGACGCCAGCGACCAACAAAACCGTCAAATGAGGACGTACGGGCGTAGGACTGCTGCGCTCGCTCGCCGCGATATAAACCGCATGGCTCTTTCGAAAGCCTTACTGTTTCGTGGGGTCGTGCAGCGTTTCGCTATGGACAGAACTCGGATCGGCCAAAAATTTCGCAACCGTTGGGCCCGCGGAGATGCATTCCAGGCTAATGTGGCCGCACGGCGAATCCAGCATGATAACCGGTGCAGCGATGGCGGCTGCAAACTGCTGTGCAGGAATCGGGTTCACAAGATGATCTTCCGGCGAGACCACCACCAACAGTTTCGCTCGCACCTTTTTCGTCAACTCCGGCAACGTTACGCCGAACTCGCCGGGAATATCGAGCGAAATAATCGCTTCGCGCTGACGGATTTGATCGCTGGCTAAGCCTCCGTCGCCCACCGCATGCTTTTTCAGCTCTGCAAGATATGCGTCGAAATCCTTCGGACTTGTGTGCACGACGCGGTAAGCCGGCGAGGTGAGATTCATCTGTCCGATTTCCTCGGAAACGGCAAAGCCCAGGCTGAGCGGTCCGCTCGGATTGCCATGATTCCACGCAGGGTCGAGCTCGATGGCATCTATCTGCGCGGTCCAAAGGAGCTTGTCGAACGCCGTGGATTGCGGCGCGCCAAACATCGGGATCCCCAGGTCCATGAACTCCGGATAAGTCACGATCCATTCAAACGTTTGCATGCCGCCCATGGAAATGCCCATTACCGCGCGAAGGTGCGAGAGATGCAACACTTCCGTAGCCAGCCGATGTTCCGCTTCGACCATGTCTCGGATGCCGAAAGAGGGAAAGCTCATCAGCGGCTGCTTCTTGCTATTCGAGGGCGAAATCGACACTCCATTGCCGATGGCATCGACCAGTACCACAAAATATTTAGAAGTGTCGACCACCTTCCCTGGTCCGAGGAACTGCAAGAGGTCGTCCGATTTGCCGCCCAGCCAACTCGGCCAGAGAATGGCATTCGATTTTTGGGCGTTGAGCTTGCCCAGGGTGCGATAGCCGAGACGAAAATCCTGAATCACGCCACCGCTTTGCAATTTGAGGGCGCCGAGTTCGGCGAATTGTTGCGCTCCCTCCGCCGGTGCCGTTTGCGCATTGGCCCGGACTAAGGGATAAGCAAGTAAAGCCAATGTGATGCCGAGTGTGAGGCGTTGATTGGTCTTCATGCCGCGCATTCTACTCGATTGTCGCGAAAGATCGCCCCGCTTCATTTTCCAACGCCCGTATCTAGATGATGTATGCTTGCAAACCTTTGGGTCGGACCACTCCCCTGAGGGAACTCGATGCGCAAGACTCTACTGGTTTCTTCGTTGGCACTCGCTACAACGATCGCCGCGCCGTTTGCTTTTGCCGCCTCAGGCTCGGTGCGGAAGCTCCTGTCGCCTGGGAACAATGTTGCCGTCGTTTCAACTGAGCTTTGATATTTCGACGCGCACGTCACGCCCTTCCCCCTTGCCGCGTTGCTTCAGCCACGCTCCAAAGCTCTCGGCAAACCGCTCTGGTGTGACCCGAAAGCTCACTTCCACCAGCCCATCCCCCAGCGGCAAAGTGTCGTCGAACTCCGCCGCATTCGTGAAGTTGCGCATACAGAATTGATCCAGCCACTCCACGGGCGAGGCCCGCCGGTCTCCGCCCATTACCAATTCCACCCTAAATTTTTGCGCGTACACTTCGCCATCATAGCACCCTAACTAGGCCCTTCTGTCGGAGCGGGGCGTCCCGGCAACGTGACAGTCCATCCCACGAGTGGACATCTTCGGCTCGTCCCAACTACTCTCGCGTCTGCGCTAAAGACTTTAACAACAACAGCTTACGCTGGACGCCCACGACGGTAAGAAAATTGCTCCCTCGCGCCACGGGTGAGTGTCCCCTCTTCGTCGCCTGGCGAGTGGCGCCCTCAAGGAGGCCGTTCCATGAAGAAAATCGAATGGATTCGAGAAGCTCTCTCCGCCCGGCCGAGCCCCGAGCATCTCAATCAACGAGAAGCGGCGGGATGGCGCATAGTTGCCGTCGAGTGGGAGCGCGAGGTGCAAGCCGAACCTGCCGCTGCATCGACGGCGCTAGCGCAAGGCGAGGAGATTCCCTATGGCACCCGCATCGCCAACGATTGCTTGCACCTGGAAGAGAATCCCACCGAAATGCAAGTTCTCAATCACCTCGCGGAAATGGTCGTACAGGACCATTCCTACAAACGTATGGCCGATTCCCTGAATGAGCGCGCCTTCCACACACGCGACGGAAAACCGTGGACCGCGTTGGCAGTCTTCAAGTTGACGCCCCGCTTGATCGAAGTCGCGCCGCGTATTCTCTCCGGCGCTGAATGGGAAAATCGCAAGCGCCAGCTTTCCCGCGTCGCCTGGAACTCCTAGCGGGCTCGGAAGGTTGGACCCCTGTCTACTCCTCGAGCACTTTCACGAGCGCGCTGTTTCTCGGTTACGCCTGCTCTAGGATTCCCCCAACTTGCGCAGCCGCTGACACGTAACATACACTGTCAGTGTCGATTGCATACCGCCCTGCCAGCCTGGCTTGAATTTCCCGCCTCACGCCGTCCGGTTGGCTCCGCCGCATGCGGGTAGCTGCGGCTCAACTAGCGGTCACTCGTTAATCGGCAAGAGCTGCAAGCGCTAACTGCGACGCACGCTGTCCTTCTCGCAGAAGGAGCATCGTGGGGACTCCACTTGAAAATTGGGTTGATGAAGCCGCTCGGCTTACCAAGCCGGACCGCGTTGTATATTGCGACGGTTCGGAGGGTGAAAACAAACGCGTTCTCGCGGAAATGCTGCGCGACGGCGATTCCGAAACGCTAAACGAAAAAACGTACCCGAACTGCTATCTCCATCGCAGCAGTCCGAACGACGTTGCGCGTACCGAGCACCTCACATTCATCTGTACGCCGGAAAAGGACGACGCCGGCCCCACCAACAACTGGATGGATCCCGGCGCGGCGAAGCATAAGATCGGCGCGCTCTTTAATGGCGCCATGCGCGGCCGCACGATGTACGTCGTGCCGTACATTATGGGTCCGGTGGACTCGCCCATCAGCAAGGCGGGCGTGGAAGTCACGGACAGCCCGTACGTCGTCGCCAACATGCGCATCATGTCACGCATGGGCAAAGTCGCCGTCGAGCGCATCGGTCCCTCTTCCAATTTCGTTCCCGGGCTGCACTCGACCGGCGATCTGGATCCGATGCACCGGTATATCGCGCATTTCCCCCGGGAGAGACTGATTTGGAGCGTGGGCTCCGGCTATGGTGGGAATGCGCTGCTCGGCAAAAAATGCTTTGCGCTGCGCATCGCCAGTTACATGGCGCGCGAGCAAGGCTGGATGGCCGAGCATATGCTCATCCTCGGCCTGGAATCGCCAGATGGCAAAGTTACTTACATGGGCGCGGCTTTCCCCAGCGCCTGCGGCAAAACCAATTTAGCGATGATGGTTTCCGCTCTCGAGGATCAGGGCTACCGGGTGTGGACGGTGGGCGACGACATCGCGTGGATGAAGATTGCGGATGACGGATATCTGCACGCTATCAATCCGGAAGCCGGCTTTTTTGGCGTTGCACCCGGAACCGGCATGCTCACCAATCCCAACGTGATGGGCGCGTTGCACAAAAACACGATTTTCACCAACACGGCTATGACCGCAGACCGGGAGCCTTGGTGGGAAGGCATCGGCTCTGCGCCGCCACCTGGCCTGATCAATTGGAAGAACGAAAAATGGGACACGTCGAAAGGACCCGCGGCGCATCCCAATGCGCGCTATACGGTTCCGGCGCGGCAATCGCCCTCCATTTCACCGAAATGGGAAGCGCCTGAGGGCGTGCCCATCTCCGCATTTATCTTTGGCGGGCGCCGCGCGCGGGTCGCGCCCCTTGTGTACGAATCGTTCGATTGGCAGCACGGCGTCTTCGTGGGGGCAACGATGGCCAGCGAAACGACGGCTGCCGCGACGGGTAATGTTGGCGTAGTGCGGCGCGACCCCATGGCCATGCTGCCCTTCTGCGGTTACAACATGGCCGATTATTTTGGTCACTGGCTGGAAATGGGGAAGCGCATCCCGCATCCGCCCAAGATTTTCCACGTTAACTGGTTCCGCCGAGGTGCCGACGGCAAATTTCTGTGGCCCGGGTACGGCGAAAATGTCCGCGTACTGAAATGGATCTTGGAAAGGGTCGAGGGCCGCGGCGCCGCTGAGGAAACTCCTGTGGGCTACGTGCCCACGCGTAAGGGCCTCACGCTCGACGGCCTGCAAATCTCGCCGGATGCAATTGAGGAGCTTCTGAGTGTGAACCCCGAAGACTGGGAAGATGATCTGGCGGACAGCAAACAATTCTTCGGCAAATTCGGCAAGCGCTTACCCGGCGAACTCCTCGAAGAACACGAAAAGCTCTCGCGCCGACTGAGCACAGAAGGCGCCTCCCTGGCGCACTCCGGCTAGTTCGGCAGCTCCACGCGCTTTTCGCAACGCGATTTCCTACTTTCGCGTCAAATAGAATATGACAAGTTGTGGCTCCTTTAGCTCCACCCGTCGTGCGCAATTCTAATTGACAGTCCGGTTACGAAAAGATTATAAGAATCCCACTCTGTCGAGGCGTCCAGGTCTTACCAGGGCTGGTTAACCGGTTCGGGGAGGCGCTAAATGCTGCTGGACCCAGAGAGACATGTTCCCGCCATGTTTCCCTCCGCTCAGTGACAGTCAATTTTCTCTTTTTCTAGTCAAAACTTCGCAACCACAAAAGGGGTGTTCTGTGAATATAGGAAGTGCTTTGCTGTTCCGCATTGCCATAGCGGCTTTGCTGGCGCTGACCGCGCTCAGTCTAGCCGCGTCCGCGCAAGTAAAGCCGACCGTTGTCGTGAAGAATGGACTCGAATTCGAAATCCGTTCGGACACGAAAATAATGCTAGACCAGTTGGCTGCTTCGGGCAGAGTGATACCGCTGGATGAACCCACTGACGCAGCCGGAGACCGCGATGGCGGCGGCCTGAAGTTTCGTCGCGGCAATATCCAGGTAAACAATCCGCTGTTTGACTCCATCCAGATTTTCCCAGGGTTCCGCCCGTTCGTGCATTCAACGCAGAGCGAAACATCCGTCGCCGTGTTCGGCCGCACTATCGTGGCCACCTATAACAATTCAGCAGGAATACATCTTGTTCCTGTTCCAGGAGGCCTCGGTTTTGATCGGATTCAGATCAGCGGCTTCTCTACCTCCACTGACGGCGGAAAAAGCTTCACGACCGGCTTCTTCCCCGGGGTGCAAGGCATCCCCTTCACCTTTGGGGATCCCAGTATCGACGTCGACCGCCGCGGAAACTTCTTCTATGCGCAGCTCGGACAGGACGTCGCTGGGAATGGAGCTATCACGGTTAACAAATCTTCTGACGGGGTCAACTGGGACAACGCGGTGGTTGCCGCCCTCGACGATGGCAGCGACAAGGAATGGATCGCCGTAGGACGGGATCCCTTCCGCGAAGGACGGGATAATGTGTACGTCACCTGGACTAGCTTTCAACCCACCGGCCAGGAACTCCGCTTTGCCGTGTCCACGGACGGCGGTGTGACCTGGACATCCAAGACCATTTACGCCCCTGCTGCCGACCCGGATCCAACGCATCCGCAGAATTCACTGAGTTTCACGAACCCAGTTGTGGACCACTCTACGGGTAGGTTGTACATCCCCTTCGCGCACTTCAGCAACGCCGATACAGACTTCATTCAGATGTTGATTTCGGATGACGGCGGTGGAAGCTTCCGCTTTGCAACATTCAACGTGGCGGGGGCTCCGGATAAAACGTTGCTGCCCATCGTACAGCCGGGAGAGCTCATCGAATGCGGCGCAACGCTTACGACCACCGGCGCTAGCGTGAACCTGCGTTTGACTTTGCATGCGGGCAATGACGTGGGCGGCTCGTTGACGGGCTTGCGCCGTTTCGTCAATGCAACGCGCCTGATCGCTCAGCCGACTATCGCCGCCCGCGACGGTGTCGTCTATTTGTCCTGGAATACCTCGACCAGCCCATTCTTCGGCGACCCAAATGGAACGTCAAAGATCATGTTCATGCGGTCCGAGGACGGTGGCGAATCTTGGGACAAGCCCGTGCAGGTGAGTACACCCGGTGATCCGCATCATGTGCATCCTAGCCTTACTATCTCGGGCGACCGGGAGGGCGGGAATCAGGTGCAGATCTCCTATTACACGCAGCATGCCGACAACAGCCTGGACCTGGTGATGTCTACGTCAGACGATGGAGGCAAGACCTTCCGCGCGGATAGAACTGTGGAAATCAGCAGCAGCCCGTTCGCGCTGCCGCCGACGAACATTCCTATTCCGAGCAAGACTCAGCCTTTCGCGGTGACAAATTATGACCGCGTCATCGCGCCGTGCTATGCCCTCGGCGAGTATCAGAGCGTTAAGTCGACGCAGGGGTCCGTTTACGTGCTGTGGGGCGACAGCCGCAACACTCTCACCGAACCCACGAATAAGCTCGATCCAATATCGGGGCAAACCCATCCTCAAGAAGACGTGTTCTTCCAACGTTTGAAAGAAAAAGACTGAAGGAGACTTACTGACCGTACGGCCGCGAGTGCGCTCGCGGCCGTTCTCTTTTGGAAGATGCCAATGTGCTTGGGTTTCAGTCGTCGCGTGGAATGGCTTGCGAAGCACGCAACTGCATACTAGAGAATGGATTGAATCTCGGCGTCGACGGCGACGTGTGTGGCGGGAAAGCCGTTAATGGAAAACGACGCGCCGGTCTCTTGCGAGAAATGAAAGAAGCGTGAGATGTGATAGTCCTCTTCGTAACTGGAGAAGAGGCGCTCGGTTTGCTCGTGACCTAGAGCAAACTCAGAAAGCGCGACGGGAATGCCGAATTTTCGCGCGACGGAAAGATAGCGATCGACCAGTTCGCGCAACGGCATCATTGGTGCGCGGCGAGTTGCTTCGGAAGACATAGCATCATAGGCGGCTGGAAATTCCCAGGACGAGTGTACACCGGAAACCGGGCCGCATTATGGCGCGAAAGTGCTGATCCGTTTGGCGGGGCTGCTCGTATTCGATAAGATGGTGGCTCGATTCCAAGCCACTCGGAGGAAAGAACATGGCGATCGCAGTGGGGCAAACGGCGCCGGATTTTGCGCTGCAGAACCAGGACAAAAAGGAAGTGAAGCTTTCGGATTTCGCGGGCAAGAAAAACGTGGTGCTGGTGTGGTATCCGTTGGACTGGAGCCCGACCTGCACCAACGAGCACGCCTGCTTCGTCAACGACATGCGCTCGTTCGATCAGCTCGACGCGGAAGTGCTTGGCGTTAGCGTCGATAGCATCTGGTCGCACAAAGCTTACGCCGAAAAGATGGGAATCAAGTATTCATTGCTGGCTGATTTTCATCCTAAAGGCGCGATGAGCGAGAAATACGGAATGTATCTGGCTGACAAAGGAATCACCGGCCGCGCCATCGCCATCGTGAATAAGCAGGGCAAAGTGGCTTGGTTCAAAAACTACGATATCCCTGTGGTTCCCGACGTGAAGGAAGTCGCTTCCGCACTTGGCCAAGTAAAAGCCGCCACGGCTTAATTGCCCGAACGCGGCCACAGCATTCAGGCGGCGGAATCGCGCTTCTCGCCACCCAGGGCCGCACGGATTTCCGGGAGTGCGGCTTCCACAGCGGCTTGACCGACGGCGACGAGATCGTTGGTGCGGGTGAAGTCGTCCCAGACGAAAGGCTTGACGTCGGGCTCGATGATTACATCGGCTTGCTGACGCCAGGCGATGTCGCCGTGGCGCTGAATGATGTTGAAAGAGCGGCTGATTACGTCCGCAACCGTACGGGGATCCTCCAGGTTGCCCGCCTCAAGATAAATGGCGATGACGATGTCTGCGCCGAGAAGCAGCGCGCCTTCTACGGGAACGGGGGAAGTGAGAAAACCATCGACGAGCGTCCGCCCCTCAAATTGGATGGGAACGAAAAGCCCCGGATATGCACAGGAGCCTCGCAGCGCTGGAGCGATTAGCCCGCGCGTGTAGTAAACGGAGACGCCGGCGTTGATGTCGGTGGCGGCGATGGCCAGGGGCGTCTTAAGCTCCTCAAATGTCTTCGCGTGGGTAAATCGCGTGAGATACGTTTCCATGCGCTGGTTGGTGGCCAGGCCCAGCCAGGATGGCGTCCAGCGGCCAAAATCCGCGAAGCTGGTGGTGGTGGCAATGCGCTGCATGGCGTCCAGCGGAACACCGGCGCAGTAACATGCACCGATGAGCGCGCCGACGCTGGTGCCGGCGACGCAGTCAATGGGAATGCCTGCGTTTATTAAGGCGCGCAACACGCCGATGTGCGCGATGCCACGCGCAAAGCCCCCGGCCAATGCCAGGCCCACGCGGGGGCGTTCGGTCCTCGGTTGTTCTTCGTCGGTTGCGAAGGAGCGAAATTTGTCCTTCGCGTTCCGCAACCAGTCGAGGGCGTTCGTAACCTTGTCTTCGAGCATGCTGTATTCATTTTAGTGCCACTCTGGTCCCGGGGCATCAGGTTTGACCGGCGAATGCCGGTTTTGTAACCTGTCCTGCCGTCTAGTTTTCTGAAAAGGGCATCCATGAGACGTCGGATTGAGAAAGCTGTGGTGCTGGGCGCGGGGACGATGGGTTCGCGCATTGCGGCGCATTTTGCCAATGCGGGGCTGCCGTGCATATTGCTGGACATTGTTCCGCCCAATTCGCCTCCAGACGCGCCTCCTTCGGAGCGCAACAAAATTGTGCGCGCTGGACTGGACGCCGCGAAAAAGTCGAAGCCCGCGGCGTTTTTTACCTCCGCGCTGGCGGAGCGGGTAGCCATCGGCAATTTTGAAGACGATCTGGCGCGCTGCTCGGAGGCGGACTGGATAATCGAGGTCGTCGCTGAAAATTTGGAAATCAAGCGGAAACTGCTTTCGCGTGTAGCGCAATATCGCAAGCCGGGCGCGATTGTAACTAGCAATACTTCCGGGCTGCCTGTGCACTTGATCGCGGAAGGCATGAGCGAAGAGTTTCAGCAGCACTGGGCAGGCACGCACTTTTTCAATCCGCCGCGCTACCTCAAATTGGTAGAGGTGATTCCCGGGCCGAAGACTTCCCCGGACGTCATCGAGACGCTGAGCGATTTCTGCGACCGGCGGCTCGGCAAAGGTGTGGTCATCGCGAAGGACACGCCGAATTTTATCGCCAACCGCATCGGCACATTTTCGATGCTTAATGTTTTGCGATTGATGGGCACGCTGGGGATGACCGTGGAAGAAGTGGACGCGTGCACCGGGCCGGCGATTGGCCAGCCGAAATCTGCGACCTTTCGAACGGCGGACATCGTGGGGATCGACGTTCTGGTGCACGTGGTAAAGAATATCTACGAGTCCGTGGCAAACGACGAGTCGCGTGAAATGTATCGAGTCCCTGTGCTGGCGGAGGAGATGGTGAGGCGCGGCTGGTTGGGCGACAAGACCGGCCAGGGATTTTATAAACGTGTGAAGGGTGACGGTGAGCGGGAAATTCTTACCCTCGATGTGCACACGATGGAATACCGGCCGCGGCAAAAAGGGCGATTCGCTTCCATCGAAAACGGAAAAACGATCGAAGATACTCGACAGCGGTTACTGGCACTGCTCGGGCCAATTCTCGAGGGCCAGAAGGGCGACAAGGCGCAGCAATTCTTGTGGGGCTCGATTTCGGAGACGTGTCTTTATGCAGCGCGGCGCGTCCCGGAGATTTCAGATAGCGTTGTGGACGTGGACCGCGCGATGCGCTGGGGCTTCGGCTGGGAGCTTGGCCCCTTCGAAGTGATGGACGCCATTGGCGTGAAGGCGTTCGCGGAGCAGGTGCGGAAGGAAGGGCGCGCCTTGCCTGCGGTCATCGAGAAAGTTCTGGCGAGCGGCCGAAGTGGATTTTATGAATCGGCCAAAGGTGCTACGACGGTCTTCGACGTCACGAGCGGCGCGTCGAAAGCGGTGGAACCGCCAAGCGGAGTGCTGCTTCTCAAATCGCTGAAAGACGCGGGACGGGAAGTCGAGCGCAATTCGGGCGCGAGCCTGATTGACCTGGGCGATGGCGTAGTGTGCTGCGAATTCCATGCAAAGATGAACGCGATTGGGGCGGACCTGATCGCCATGCTGCACAAAGGGCTGAAGCGGCTGACCACGGACTTCGACGCGATGGTGATCGCCAACGATGCCGTGAACTTTTCGGTGGGCGCGAATTTGATGCTCGTGCTGGTGGCCGCGCAAGAGCAGGAGTGGGACGAGATCCACATGGCCGTTAAGCAATTTCAAAATGCAAATCTCGCCCTGAAATATGCGCCGAAGCCGGTGGTCGCGGCGCCGCAGGGAATGGCGCTTGGCGGCGGATGCGAAATTAGTTTGCATGCGACGCGAATCCAAGCGGCGGCGGAGGCGTACATCGGTTTGGTGGAAACTGGTGTGGGGCTGATTCCCGGCGGCGGAGGTTCCAAGGAAATGCTGATCCGCGCGAACGAGCGCGCCGCTAGCGGCGACGATTTGGACTTGTTCCATGCTCTGCGGCCAATTTTTGAGACCGTTGCGATGGCCAAGGTGGGAACCAGCGCGGAGGAATCGCGCGATCTCGGCTTCTTGCGCCGCGAAGATGGCGTGTCCATGAATCGCGATCGGCTGGTCGCCGATGCGAAGGAAGTTGCGCTGGCATTGGCGCGTGGCGGCTACAAACCGGCTGCGGCAAATTGGCAGGAAGGCGCGCAGACAACCCAGATCAAAGTGCTGGGCGAACAATTTCTAGCAACCGCCAAGATGGGGATCCATCTGCTCGTGCGCGGCGGTTACGCTTCGGAATACGACGCGCAAGTTGCGCGCAAGCTGGCCAACATTTTGGCTGGCGGTCCGTTGACGTCACCACAAATGGTTAGCGAGCAATACGTGTTGGATTTGGAGCGGGAAGCTTTCGTATCCCTCTGCGGCGAAAAGAGAACGCAGGAGCGCATCGCGCACACCCTAAAGACCGGCAAGCCTTTACGCAATTAGCTGCCCCGGCTAGTCAGAAAACGTATAGAATCGCATTGAAATAGCGGTTCATTGTGCGCTACTCTGCGTAACGGAAGGTGTGCAGTGCAAAAGCTGCTGGCGCCGCGCGAAGCGGCCAACATCCTGGGCATCAGCTATCCGACTCTGAAGCAATGGATTTATCGCGGCAAGCTCAAGACCGCCAAAACCCCGGGCGGCCACCATCGCGTTCCGGAGAGCGAAATCGACCGCTTAATCCCCGCAAAACTGCGCAGGGGGGACATTGAGACGCGGCGCGGCAACTTCCGGAAAATCAGTGGGCGTAATCAATTGATGGGACGCGTGATGGACGTGAAGTACAGCGGCCTGTTGGCCCAAGTCACGCTGAAGATCGGCGAGCAGCATATCACCGCGATTATCACCGCCGATGCCGCGAAGGAAATGCGTTTGAGGACGGGTGAGCGCGCAGCGGCGTTGATTAAGTCGACGGAAGTAATGATTCTGCGGGTTTGAGCGCCGCCTGAACAGAACATCCAAAGTGAGCAATCTTGTGAGACTTGCCTCGCGCTGCCTGTTGCTTCTGTCTGTGGTGCTAACGTTCCGAGGGGCGTCGGCACAAGATATTCGCGTGGCTGCCGCGGCAGATTTACAATTTGCGCTGGACGACCTGACCGCGCAGTACGCGAAGCAAGCTGGGAAAAAAGTCGGAGTCAGCTACGGCTCCAGCGGGAATTTCTTCGCACAAATCCAAAATGGGGCGCCTTTCGACTTTTTGTTCTCGGCAGATATCGATTATCCGCGAAAGTTGGAGGCCGCGGGGCTAGCCGAGCCGGGAACGCTCTATGAATACGCGATCGGACGGATCGTAATCTGGATGCCGCGTGATGCGCGCGTTGATTTGAGCGAACTTGGCTGGAACGCGCTCCTGCAGCACGGCGTTCAGAAAATTGCTATCGCGAATCCGGAACATGCGCCGTACGGGCGGGCGGCAGTTGCAGCGTTGCGCAGCGCCGGAGTCTACGAGCAAGTCCGCGCCAAGCTCGTGTACGGTGAAAATATCGCGCAGGCGGCGCAGTTCGTCGAATCCGGTAACGCGCAGGCAGGAATTATCGCCCTGTCGCTGGCCCTTTCCCCTGCAATGAGAGAGGCCCAGCGTTGGGACATTCCGGCGAATATGCATCCGTCCATCGAGCAGGCGCTTATAATCCTGAAAAGTGCAAAGGACAAAGAGAGCGCACGAGCCTTCCTCGCTTTTGTAAAGAGCAGCGCGGGCCGGAAAATCCTAGAATCGTACGGATTCACCTTGCCACTCGCCGTCGGCGCCGGCACTCCAAAGCAATGAACGCTGAGGCGCTGCTGCTCTCCCTCCGGTTGGCGCTTTGCGTATCCGCCATACTCTTTGTCCTGGGCATGCCGCTGGCCTACTGGCTCGCTTATTCGCGAAGGCGTTGGAAATTTTTGCTGGAGGCGCTCGTCGCGCTGCCACTCGTCTTGCCGCCTACGGTACTTGGGTTTTACATGTTGCTGGCCATGGGGCCGCGCGGACCGCTGGGGAAATTTTGGTATGCGGTATTCGGCCACGGTCTGGCCTTCACCTTCGCCGGCTTGGTGATCGCTTCCGTGCTGTACAGCCTGCCGTTCGCGGTGCAGCCCCTGGTTGCGTCATTCGAAACTGTCGATCGCAAACTGCTCGATGCCTCCGCTGTTTTGGGCGCAAACAGATTGCGCACGTTTTGCCGCATCATTCTTCCGCTGTCCGTTCCAGGAATCATCACCGCCTTGGTGCTTAGCTTCGCGCACACACTCGGCGAATTCGGCGTCGTGTTGATGGTCGGCGGCAATCTCGCCGGGGTGACGCGTACCGTATCGATCGACATTTACGATCGGGTGCAGTCACTCGATTATGCGGGCGCAAATCGCACGGCGTTGCTTCTGCTGCTGATTTCCTTCACGGTGCTTGCGGCCGTCTATGGGATCAATCGCCGAGCAGGACGGCGCGCATGGCTGCCGTGGAGCGCGAAATGAGCTCCGCGAATTTAGCGGTCCGGGTCGCCAAGATGTTGCGCGGCGTTGCTTCGCCGCCCTTCCTGCTGGATATTGACGTGGAAGTCCCTCCCGGGTTCACCATCCTTTTCGGTCCGTCTGGCGCGGGGAAATCAACGCTGCTGGATTGCATCGCGGGACTGACCCGACCGGACACCGGTCGAATTGCAGCGAACGGCGATCTGTTATTCGAGTCTGCGAAGAAAATCAATGTGCCGCCGCAGCATCGGCAAGTCTCGTATGTGTTTCAGAGCCTAGCGTTATTTCCGCACATGACCGTGGAAGCCAATGTTGCCTACGGTTTGCCGGACCTTCCTGAGCAACAGCGATGCGCCCGCGTTTCCGAGATCCTGCAAATGTTTCGCGTGGAAAAACTCCGCTCCCGAAAGCCGCGAGAAATTTCCGGCGGGGAGCAGCAGCGGATCGCGCTGGCCCGTTCGCTCGTGACTCTGCCGCGCGTGCTGTTGTTGGATGAGCCGCTCACCGGCTTGGACTCCGAGCTGAAAGCATCGATTATCGACGACTTGCGAGCATGGAATGCAGCGCAAAAAATTCCAATTTTGTATGTCACTCATAGCCGCGAGGAAGTCGACGCGCTCGGCGAGCGCGTGATTGCGTTGGTGCACGGCAAAATCGTTAGCGAAGGAACTCCGCGAGAAGTTCTGGACGCTCCGCGCCGCAAAAAACTGGCGCAGGCAGCCGGATTCGAAAATCTGTTCAGCGGGACTGTTCTGGATCTGCGGGAAGCGGACGGCGTAATGCGCGTGCGCCTTGCAAATACCGCCTGCGAAATCGAAGTGCCCCTGGGACACGCATCTCCCGGCGATCATGTCCGCGTAGCCGTCCGCGCGGGAGATATCTTGCTGGCCGCCGAAATGCCGCGAGGTTTGAGCGCGCGCAATATCCTGGAAGGAAAAATCGTTTCGATCGAACGGCGCGGCGCTCTGGTAGTAGTTCGCGTGGACTGCGGAGTCACCTTCACCGTTCACGTGACTCCCGGCGCCGAACGAACACTGGAACTCGCAACGGAGAAAAAAGTCTGGCTAGTATTGAAGACGCATTCGTGCCACTTCGTCGAAGACTAGGACTTCGGCTTGACAGCGACCGACGGTGCGGAGAACTTTATTTCGTTTGCCTCGAGGGTCTCGCCTTTTGGCGTGGCGTGAATCACTACACGATCGCCAACCGCAAGATCCGTGATCTTTGCGGCCTTGTCCTCATTTCCAACGTGAGACACGTACATCGTCGTAGCGACCAGCTTCACTTCCACGGACTTCCCTGCAGCGGTCTTGACCACGACAGAATCCGGATTGATTTTTTCCACCGTGCCGATCACGTGCTTCTTGTCGCCGTGCGCAAACGCGACGCTCGCCATAAGCGCGAGTGCAAGAAGGGCATACAGCTTGGCTTTCATCATCGAATTCTTCATCGGACTCTCCTGCCGTCGCAATCCATGCTCAGCACCGCACATCAAGGATGATGCGTCCCTTCAGGCTTTTGTTGCATCGGAGCGCCGCGCAGAAAATCGTTCTCTTCCTGCTCCTCTTCCATATCTCCCGGACCTTTGGGATTATAGCGCTCCATCTCCATGCGCTCTTCGGCAGTTAGCTGTGGCAGATGGCGAATGAACCGCACCAGCTTCCAACTATCCTCTTCCGATCCGTGCGCCCCACCAAACGCCGCCATGCCCGTGAAGCGCACTCCATTTTCAATGATCCAGAAAATTTCACCATCGGCAAGTTTTTGAGTTTGCTCCAGGCGCAGGTCCGGCGGCTTCGGATACAAATTCCGGCCTATCATCGTATCGCCGCTGCCGTCATTAGCGTGGCAGATAGCGCAGTGATCGGCAAAGTGCAAGCGAGCGTCATGCAGATTCTCCGGCGTATCCACGGCTGGATTCTTCAACTTACTGGCGCTCACGGGCATGGCGATACGCCTGGCGTTACGCGCCATCATGGTTTCCAGCGCAGTCGGATTCGCCCGCGAGCTCAGGCCATCGTGCAAGACGGAAGCAGCGGCAACCGCTATCAAAGCGATCGCGACCACAATCACCAGAAAAATCACCTTGGCGCGACTCATAAACGCTCCTTATGGTAACGAACCAAGGGAACCCAAGCCAACAATAGGCCTTCAGCGTCCCCACTGCCAGATGCGTGGTCAGTTTTAGAACTACACCTCGTCTGACCATGCGACCAGTAGATTTGCTCGCGAGCGATGCTCTACACTCTTGGCGTGGAGCAGTACGCCCTCAAGTTCGTTTCCAAAGCTACGCAATTTTATCGACAGAAGAGCCGCGACCGGACGAAGCAGTTTCCTCGTTCTCAGCCCTAATTCCTGGTCAAACTGGCTCGCTCCCCAATTTCAATACAGAGTCAATTCATCTCTGGTACGATACGAGTGTCAGCGATGGCCTAACCCAACCTCTCCGAGGCTCCCGAGCCTCAGGCATGGATGCCGCCGATGCTTTCCGACCCTCAAGAAGCGAAATTGCAAACATCTCTCTCACCATGCTCTGCCGAGGTGCGCGAATGCCTGGAAGCCAGCCATGCTGGCCAGGAACCAAGCTTTGAGCAGGGGTTACTCCTGGCAGAAGCGAAGGGCGCCGATTTAGCAGCGCTCATCTCATTCGCAGACGCATTACGCCGCGAAGCCGTCGGTGACGCGATCACCTACGTCGTGAATCGCAACATAAATTTCACCAATGTCTGCTTTGTAGGATGCAGTTTTTGCGGATTTGGCAAAGGCCCCGGCGCCCCGGATGCCTACTCCCTCTCCGCGGACGATGTGGTGCGCAAAGCGCGCCAAGCCTGGGAAACCGGCGCCACCGAAGTCTGCATTCAGGGCGGCCTTCCTCGGGATCTCGACGGCTTCTTCTATCGAGACATTCTCCGCGCCATTAAACGTGCCATTCCCGCCATGCATGTCCACGCCTTTTCTCCCATGGAGATTTCCTACGGCGTCGATAAAACCGGAATGCCCCTGCGCGACTACCTGCAGATGATGAAAGACGAAGGTCTTGGCAGCATTCCCGGCACCGCCGCGGAAATCCTGGACGACCGTGTCCGCCGCGAGCTGAGCCCGAACAAGCTCCCGGTAGCGCGCTGGGTAGAAATTATTACCACCGCGCACGAGCTCGGTATACCCACGACTTCCACCATGATGTACGGCCATGTCGAAGAACCTGCCGACTGGGTGCGCCACATTCTCCTTCTGCGCGCGATTCAGAAGCGCACGGGTGGCTTCACGGAATTTGTGCCGCTCGGCTTCATCCATGAGAACACACGGCTCTTCAAACACGGCGGCGCCAGACCCGGCGCCGGCCGCGAAGAACACCTGCGCGTACACGCTCTGGCGCGCGTTCTGCTGCACGGCGCGATCAAGCATATTCAGGTTTCCTGGGTCAAGCTTGGCTTCGAGACTTCCCTTGCATGTCTCAACGCTGGCGCCAATGATTTCAGCGGCACGCTGATGGAAGAAAACATCTCGAAAGCAGCCGGCGCAACTTTCGGTGAATACGTTTCTCCGCAGGACTTTCGCCGCATGATCCGTTCCATTGGACGTGTGCCGGCGGAACGCACTACTGCGTATAAGATTCGGCATTTGTACGACGACGAGCATGAGCCGACCTCACCCGCCCAGCCGCAATTGAATCTCCTGCAAAACGGACAACACGTTTCCTACGCCGAAGGCGCGTACTGAGGCATCGATGCGCGCTCTGCTCCTGCCCATTAAAGATTTGCGCCAAGCGAAGCAACGCCTCGCTCCGTTGCTGAATCCCGAAGAACGTTTCGCTCTCGCCCAAGCCATGCTCGACGACACCATTCGCGTGGTTCGCGGTGTCCGCCGCGCCGATGGAATCTTTGTAGTGACAAATTACGCTCCGGCAATGCAAGCCGCGAAAGAAAACGGCTGGGAACTCCTGCGAGAAGAGCAGCAAATTTCGGAAAGCGTTTCCGTGGACGCGGCATCACGAAAATGCGCCGACTGCGGAGTCACCTCATTGCTGCGCCTGCCCCTGGACGTTCCCCTGGTGCAGTCCAGCGACATAGACGAATTGCTCGCGGTGGAATGCGTGGCACCAGCTTTAGTGATCGTGCCATCGCGGGACGGCACCGGGACCAATGCCATCCTGCGAACTCCGCCTGCGCTGTTTCCCTCGCATTTCGGCGCCGGCAGCTTTGCCAAACATTGTGCGGAGGCGCAGCGCGCCGGTGCGCAGATCGTGATCCGGCGCAATCGTCGCTTGGAAATGGATGTCGACGACGAAGCTGACCTGCGAACGCTAGCCGGTCAAGACTTGCGCGGCACCGAAACCGGTGCGTGGCTTCAGCGCAGCGGCTGGCTCGAGCGCTTGAAACCAGAGTTCAAGCTGGCCGCAAATATCTGAATCGCAACCCAGGTTTTTTCCGCGCCAAGCGGGAAGAAGCACATCTGAAAAGAAATGATCTGGAGGAGATTATGGCCGCACAAGTACCTGAAAAATACGCTGATTTGCTGACCAAGAAGGCGTTCGCCAATTTGGGCACGCTGAATCCCGACGGCAGTCCGCAAGTCACGCCCGTCTGGGTCGACTACGACGGAAAACACGTGCGTATTAATTCCGCGCGCGGACGCCAGAAAGATAAAAACATCGCTCGCGACCCGCGCGTCTCTCTATCCATCCAGGACCCGGACAATCCTTATCGCTACGTCGAGATTCGCGGCAAAGTTGTCGAAGCCACGGAAAAAGGCGCTGACGATCACATCAACAAACTCGCGAAAAAGTATCTGGGTAAAGACGAATATCCCTACCGGCAGCCGGGCGAGCAGCGCGTGCTATACAAGATCGAGCCGCTAAAATTCAGCTCCAACGCCTAGCGTCACTCCTCGCGAAGCACTCGCATAGGATCGAGACGCGCGGCGCGGACTGCCGGCACCAGAGACGCAACCATCGCAACGATAATCACCAGCAGCACCACGCTCGATAAAGTCACAACGTCCGAAGGCGAAACGCCGTAAAGCATTCCGGAAAGTATGCGCGAGCAAGCCAGCGCCAGCACCCACCCGGCCGCGCAGCCGACGAGCGTGACGCGCAAGCCTTGCAGAAGAAATTGCTTGGTGATTTGTCCGCGCAGCGCCCCCAGCGCGAGACGCAGACCCACTTCGCGTTGCCGCACATTTACCGAATAGCTCAGCGTACCGTACAGGCCGATGCACGCAAGCGAAACCGCCGTGGCCGCAAAGAAGGTCAGCAAAACCGTGCGCATGCGATTCTCCGCAAACGCATCGTCGATGAGCTCTTCAAGCGGTGTGATGCCAAAGACAGATCTCCCCGGCTCAATCTCCTGGATTTTCTGCCGAAGCGTTCCTGCCATGGTCAGAGGTTGCGCCGAATGCGTGCGCACAATATAAAAAGGATCAGGTCCCGAAGCGCTCATGCACCAATACACCGTCGGACTGGGTTCGTGGTTCATTCCTTCCTCGCGCGCGTCGCCCACGATTCCACGAATCTCGCCGGCTTGCTCCGGCTTCAGAAACGCGAGGCCCTGCACGCTCAAATGCCGGCCCACGGCAGTTGATCCGGGAGCGTAGGTCGCCGCAAAACTGCGATTTACCAGCACCTCGATCCGCGTGACATCCACGTGGCGCATTCCTGTGAGATCTGCCGGCGTGCTCTTAGGCACCAATAGCGGATCGCGGCAGCCTTGGCCCGCAAGCAGCGGAATTTGCATAGTGCTGAAAAAGCTAGGAGAAACAAACCGGCTTTCCGCCACGATCTTGTGTTCCGGATCCTGCTCTCCTTCGACAAATTCCAGTTCGGTTGGATAATGCTGCGGCACCCCGGGGAGGTCGTCGCCCGTAGTCGCCGCCGCTTCCACGCCCGGTAGTTTTCCCAACACTTCGACGCTTTGCTCGATGCGTTGCGATAATTTCTCCCAGTCGGCTGTTTCTCCATACGAGCCGCTGATGCGGAAAGTTAAGACCCGGCTTGCGTCAAAACCGGGCGAGACCTGGCCGAGCGCCCGCAGGCTGCGGAAGAGCAATCCCGCTCCAGCCAGCAGGGTCACCGCCAGTGCCACCTGTGTCCCTACAAGCAGCCACTGTAGCCGATTGCGTCCACTCACTTGCGTGCGATTCGCCTGTGCCAACGACCCGGAAAGCGTCCTGCTGCTGCCGCGAATCGCTGGCACCAAACCGCACAGGAGTGTCGCTACGATCGTACAGGCCAACGCGTACAGCATGACTCTCCAGTCCAGCCGAATCTCTTCCACTCTGGGCAGGCCGGATGCCAGCGAACGAAACACTTTCGACGTTCCAGCCGCGACGAACAAGCCAAGGGTTGCCCCGAAAAAGGCCAGGACAAAAACCTCCGTTAGCAGTTGCGTCACAATGGCGGAGCGCGACGCTCCAAGCGAAAAGCGCACGGCTATTTCGTGCTGGCGTTGCGTCGCTCGCGCCAGCAGCAATGTCACAATGTTCGTGCACGCGATGAGCAGAAGCAGCGTCACCGAAGCAAACAGCATCCACAACGAACCGCGTGACTCGCCAACCGTCATCTCTTTGAGCGCCTTGATCTCCACGGCTAAATCCTTATCTGTCTCTGGATAAGCTCGCCCGAGTTGTGCTTGCACCGCCGCTAAATTGGCCTGCGCTTGCGTCAGCGTCACACCCGGTTTCAGCCGCCCGATCACTTTGTACCAAGTCCATCGCCGGTTCTGCGCTATCGGCGCGTCTACCGGCACCGCGGACCACAGATCAACGTCGCGCTCGGGAAACAGGAAAGAAGCGGGCATCACTCCGATGATCGACAAAGAACGATTGCCAATTCGCAGCTTTTTGCCGAGAACATCCTGGCTCGCCTCAAAGCGGTTTCTCCAGAAGCGGTCGCTGATTAAAACCGCACTTGGCCCTCCCACGTGTTCTTCCTCCGGGCTGAAGTCGCGCCCCAGTGCCGGGGAAACGCCCCACACTTGCAAAAACCGTTGCGTGACGAACGCCTCCGACAACTTCTCTGGCAGCGTGCCTGAAGTTTCCGAACTGTTCTCCGTGTAATAGCCGGTCATCGCTTGAAACGTGGAGTTCATGCGATTCCAGTCTTCCAGCCTTACCGGCGCTACCACCGTGGGTACGCCGTTCGCTTTTACGTAGTGCTGGGAGAGCTTCATCAGCTGATCGCCGTTTGGGAACGGCAAAGGGCGCAGCAGAATGGCATCGATAGCTGAAAATACGGCGCTGTTGGCCCCAATCCCTAGCGCCAGCGTCAAAATCACCGTCATTGAGAAAGAAGGCGATTTACGAAGGAAGCGCAGTGCGGATTTCAGATTTGCGAGCGTGGTTTCGACGATGGCCACGCGATGCACGTCGCGCAAATCTTCCTTGATCTGTTCGCCGCCCCCGAATTCCAGCACCGCTCGCCTGCGCGCTTCCTCAAGAGACATCCCCGCGGCCACGTTCGCGTCCGTCAACTCATCGATATGAAAACGAATCTCGGAATTCAGTTGTGTATCGAGCGCGCGTTTGCGAAAAAGGGATTTCCACCACCAAGGCATGATCGACCTCCTGCAAGTGCGCGTGTTACGAAGCGATACGCCTACGAAGCACTACGAAGGACGAGCGCGATCGCCTCAGCCAGCCGGTTCCACTGCGATTCCTCCAGCTGCAGCTGCTTTCGTCCCTTCGCCGACAAACGATAAAATTTGGCCTGCCGCCCGCTCTCGGATTCGCCCCACGTTGCCGCCAGCCACCCGCGCTTCTCCAGCCGGTGCAGCGCCGGATACAGCGAGCCTTGCTGCACCTGCAGCACCTCGCGCGAAACTTGCTGGATGCGTTGCGAGATGCCGTACCCATGCACCGGCCCCAGCGCCACAATTTTGAGGATCAGCATGTCCAGTGTGCCCTGCAGCAGATCGGATCGGTCGACGGCCAAGCAATCGTCTCCTAGACACTCTACACATACATACCCTCGCATAGGTAGAATGTCAAGGAGAGAAAGGGAACTAGCTAAAGGCGGGCGGCGACGCGCGCCACGACATGGTTCTCGTCGTCGCGAAGAACCAGCACCAAACTGTCTGTCAGCGGAACGCCCGCGCTGGGAACCACGTATTCGTAGGCCCATTCCAGCTTTTCCGGCAAGCCGTGCGCCTGCGCCACGGCCTCCGGAATGACTTCCCGTACGGCGAAATATTTTCGCTCCACGTTTCCCACTGGCCGCAGTTCCACCCCTCGCTTCCAATACAAATAGAGATGCAGGGAGCTCATCATTGCCCGCGTCAGGTATTTCGGCGCGTCGGGATTTTCCTCGCGTGGCGGGCACGTCTGGTCATAGTGGTCGTGCACCAGGAATGACAACGTAAGCTGGTCTGGAAAATTCTCCACCGTCTCCGCGCCGCGCCGGAAAATCGTCCCGCTCTCTCTATCGATACGCTTCAGACGATCGAAAAAATCGCCAGAGGTCACTCGCCCCGCCAGGCGAAAACAAGGCCCCCTGGGAATCGAGCCATTCGTAATCACAAACAGCCCGCCCTCGTAATTCCACGTAGTCTTGTCGCCCGCGAGAATGCTGACTGCCGCGCAAGCCAGCGCAAGGGCGACCAGCGAGCAAGCGAAGTTGTGGAGCAGCAAGCGCACGTGTTTGCCCTTACAGTCTAACGCGGCTGCAGCTAGACTCACGCAGCAGAAGCTCGCCACTTCTTGTCGTCGAAGGTGATTAGCACCTGGCCGGGCTGTACGCGGTCGCCCTCGCGAACGAGAACCTTATCGATGCGGCCGCCTATCTTCGAGCCCGCTCGCCCCTGGGCTTTACTTTGTCTTTGGAGACTTTTGGTTCAGATACGCGATCAGTTTTTGCGCTGCCGGCGGCACAGCAACCGCACCCTTGAAGATGATGCTCTCTGCTTCAATCGGTTTCCCGTAGACGCGCCCATTGGCGTCGTGGTCAGGCCGAACGGACGAACCAGCCAGCGAGACGCCCGCGAAAAGCCCGCGAGCTCGCGAATAGGTCAGAATTTCAGCGCGCATCGTCACGTCGGTTTCGGCCGCGGCGTTGCGCCCCTTCGGGCCCGCGGCGGCAGACGCGTCCGCGCCCAGCTTCACTTTACTCTTGAGGATCGCGTGGGCTCCGCGGTCGTTCATCACCAGGAGCACGAAATCGGTGGCTTGGCCGCCGATCTGGAAGCCAATGCTGCCTCCCTCGAGGGCCATCATGGTGGGGGCGCTCCACGGACCGGTGAAATGCTCGCCGGTGCGGCAGGTCATTGCGCCGCGCCCGTAGCTGCCGCCGAGTACAAAAGCGGCCTTCAGCACGGAAGGATAGATAATCACGCATTCCGCCTTGTCAAGCAGGTCCTGCGGAATATCGTCGGGAATATCGAGGATTTCCCGCAGCACTAAGCCGCAGTTTTCCAGCCGTTCCGTTTCCTTCTTGCTGTCCGCCGCGCAAAGCGGCATGCCAATGGCCAGCGCCAGAACAGAGGATATCATTCGTTTCAACATCAATTCACCTCGTCTAATTTTGCGTGATGCGATTCCCAAGTTCCGAGGCTTCTGGGCGCAACCCGCGGAGCTCTCCAACAGGATTCCTTCGCTTTGGCGACCCTGCACACAATGCCGCCAGGCGAAGTGTTTATGCTGTTTCGACTATACTTTCCCGGAAGATATTTTGCCACAGGGGTGAACGGTGAGTTTCAGATTTGCATTGGCCGTGAGCTTAGCGTGTTGGCCACTGTCTCCCAGTGCGCCACTGGCCGGAGCGCTTGGGCAATCAAAACCTGCCCCTGCTGCAGTTTCGCCGTCGGTCGCAGCCTCCAAGGCGAAGAAGCCGCGGCCTTCCGCGCAAACAAAGAAATTTGCGGAACGCGTTGAAACCCTTTTGGCATCGGCGCCGGTCAGCAAAGGCGAATGGGGATTACTGATCATCGATGCCGAAACCGGCGAGACCCTCTACGAACTGAATGCAGATAGGTTTTTCCTGCCGGCATCCAACATGAAGCTGTTCACCACCGCTCTTGCGCTGGCCAAGCTGGGCCCTGACTATCGCTTTCACACCACATTGGAAACACGCGGCGCCATTTCTCCGGAAGGTGTGCTCACCGCAGATCTGTTCCTCGTGGGACGCGGCGACCCGAATCTGTCAAACCGCAGATTCCCCTATAACCTAAAGGAGGAATTCGACGGCCCGCCAGAGAAGGTGCTGGCCGAGCTCGCCGACGCTTTGGTGGCGAAGGGGGTGAAGGAAATCGCCGGAGATGTGGTCGGCGACGACAGCTATTTTCCCCGCGAGCCATATCCCAACGGGTGGGAAATCGACGACATCGTCTGGGAGTACGGTGCCGCAATCTCCGCGATCGTGGTGGACGACAACACAACCTCGCTCACCCTGACCCCGGGGCAGTCCCCCGGCGCTCCCGTGGAGGCTGTGGTCGCTCCGGCCACGCCGGATTTTCTTGTACAGAACGACCTCGTCACCTCGGCCGCCGAGACCAAATCAGATCTGACCTTGACCAGAGAGCCCAATTCAAAAATTGTCGTGATTCGGGGCACTATGCCGGCGCATAGCGCATCGCGCAAGCTAAAGCTCGCGATCCATGATCCCGCCGAACATGCTGCGGCGCTTCTGACGCAGCTCTTAGCCGACCGTGGAGTGAAGATTTCAGGGCGTTCGCGGTCGATGCATATTCCCGAGCCAAGCTCCGCCATGCCGCGCGCGGTCCTGGCGGACCATGTATCCGTGCCGCTCGGTGACTCGGTGAAGCTCGTGAACAAAATCAGCCAGAATCTCCACACGGAAATGCTGCTGCGCGCCGCAGCTCGCAACACCGCCGTCTGGAACACTCCCGACGATCTCGCCAAGTTCCCTGCCGATTTCTATGCCGAGGCGGGAATCGCCCCCGGCGACGTGATCCAGCACGACGCCTCGGGCCTTTCGCGGCACGATTTAGTCACGCCAAGAGCCATCGTCGCGTTGCTGAAATATGCGCAGACCCAGCCGTGGTTTCCAACCTACTATGCCTCGCTCCCGGTCGCGGGAGTTGACGGTACGTTAGAAACGGTAATGAAAAACACGCTCAGCGCCGGCCACATCCACGCGAAGACAGGTTCCGTCGAGCACGTGCGAACGCGCTCTGGTTTTGCGGACACCGACGCGGGACGCCGGCTGATTTTTTCCTTTCTGAGCAACAATCAGGGCGGAACCAATCACGAAGCTTCCGATGCCCTGGATGGATTGTGTCTGGCCATGATGGAGGAATTCGATCGTAAGCCGCCAGCCACCCATGGGCCCCGCCAACGAGCGCATTGATCGGCCGAACAAGGGACGAATCTTCGGTATATTTCCAGAGAAGCGGTACAGCATCTAAGAGAGATATTGCCGTAGGAACGATGGCACGAACAGCACAAGACCTTTTGGAATTCGACAAGCTGCGAGACCTTCTGCGGCTGCGCACCACGTGTGTACTCGGCAAGCGTGCGACAGACCAACTCGAGCCCAGCAGCGACCGGGCAGCGCTGGCCGCCGCATTCGCGCAAATTCGCGAAGCGCGAGAATGGCTACGCGCAGAGCGTGAACTCGGCTTTGGCGGCGTGGCCGACCCCGAGCAGTGGCTAAGCCGCATCGAGGGTCCCGGCGTAGTGCTGGATGCAACCGAACTCCTCGATGCCGCGTCCTTACTCGAGACAGCGGGATGGCTACGCCACCACTTTCGCGAGGAAGCGGCGAAATTCCCGCTGCTCGCCGCCCGCGCCGCATCTCTCGCCGATTTTCGTGACGCTCTGGCCGCCATTCGCCGCTGCATCCTCCCAAACCGCGAAATCAGCGACGATGCGTCCCCCGCGCTGCGAAAGATTCGCGCCAGCATCTCGCAAACCCGCGACTCCATCCAGAAAACCCTGAAACAGATTCTGCGCGCCCGCAACGCAGAGTCCGGGGAGGACTACGTCACGTTGCGCAACGATCGCTTCGTCATACCCGTCCGCGCCGAGAACCGCCGAAGTGTGCCGGGAATTATGCATGGCGCCAGCGGCACCGGCCAGACGATTTTTCTCGAGCCCTTTGAAACCGTGGAGACCAACAACCAGCTCGTTCAGCTTGCGGAAGAAGAAGCCGCCGAGGTCGTCCGCATTCTGCGCGAGTTGACCGAGCGTCTGCAGGCCCTGCGCGGACCCCTGATCGCCGCAACCGAGACGATTGCGCAATTGGACAGCGTCTTTGCTCGCGCCCGTTTCGCCCGCGATTTCGACGCGGCCATCCCCGAATTTACCGACCGCGGCGAGCTGCGTTTGCAAGCGGCCCGCCATCCCGTTCTGGAAGACAAGCTCCGCCGCGAAAATCGCGCAATCGTCCCGATGTCTCTCGCGCTAGGAGGCGACGAGCGCGTCTTGGTCATCAGCGGCCCGAACACCGGCGGCAAAACGGTGGCATTGAAAACCACCGGCGTTGCAGTGCTGTCCGCTCAATCAGGAATCCCGGTTGCAGCGCAACGCGCATTGCTGCCCCTCTTTGACAGCGTGCTGGTTGATATCGGTGACGAACAGTCTATCGCCGCTGACCTCTCCACATTTTCCGCGCACATGCTCAATCTGAAGTCGATGCTGCAGGCCGCGACGCCGCAATCCTTAGTACTCGTGGACGAAATGGGCACCGGGACCGCCCCGGAAGAGGGCGCGGCACTTGCGGTCGCGCTGTTAGACGAATTCCGTGCCAGGAACTGCATCGTCCTGGCTACCACGCATCACGATCGATTGAAGACTTACGCCTCGACAACACCAGGCGTAGTCAACGCAGCCGTGGAATTCGACGAAGTAAACCTGCGGCCCACTTATCGCCTAATGGTCGGCGTCCCCGGCGGCTCAAGCGGAATCTCCATCGCGCAACGCCTGGGTCTGGCTGGGTCAATTATCGAGCGCGCCAGATCTCTGCTCACTCCGGAATCGCGAGAGGCGGCGGACCTGATCGCCTATTTGCACCGCAGCCGCGACGAATTGGACCGCATGCAGCAGCAAATGACCGCGGAGCGCCATGCGCTCGAAGAAGAACGCACAAAGTTACGCACGCAATGGGTCGAGCGGCAGCAAAAACGCATCAAGGACCTCGAAGACAAATTTGCCGAGATGCAGAAGCGCTTCGATGAGAACGTCGCGCGCGTCGTCGAAGCCGTGAAAGATCGCGAACTGCGCGGCCAGGTCGAAAAGTCCGCGCGCCGTAAGATGCAAGATGTTCGCGTCGAGGCACGGGAAGACTTGAACGCAGCCGTCGTGCAAGCGCTTTCGGATTCGCAAGCGGACCTCGGCACGTCCGCGCAGCGCGAGGCGGTTAACACGGAACGTTTGCAACCTGGCGCCCGCATTCGCGTACGCGGCTTCAACAAGCCCGTGATTTTTCGCCGGCTCGACGGCAGCTCCGCGGAAATCGAAGCCGGTCCGCTGCGCATGAAAGTGGCCGTCGACGAGATCGTCGGCATTGAAGGGGCCGCGCCGTCCGCCAATCCGGGCCAAGCAGCAAGCGGCAGCGTTTCCGTGCGTTCTCAACGAGGCGAATCTCCAGCAACCGAAGAAATCAACCTCATCGGCTCGACCGTCGAGGAAGCCACCGAGCGCGTCGACAAATTTCTCGATAACGCCGCCCTCGCGCGCATTCACCGCGTCCGCATCATCCACGGACATGGCACCGGCGCCCTCAGAAAAGGCCTCGGCGAATTTCTCAAAAATCATCCGTTAGTCGCCAAGCAGTCCTTTGAAGCCGAAGACCGCGGCGGCAAAGCCATCACCGTTGTAGAATTGCGTTCATAGAATGGCCGAGGCAGGCAGCACAGCGGAGCGCGTCAAGCAACAAGCCGACATCGTTCGGGTTGTCGGCGAATATGTGCGCCTGAAAAAAACTGGCAAAGACTTCAGCGGCCTTTGCCCCTTCCACCAGGAGAAAACGCCGTCGTTCACCGTCTCTCCCATCAAACAGATTTTCTACTGTTTCGGCTGCGGCAAGGGCGGAGACATTTTCAATTTCGTGATGGAAATGGAGCGCTGCGAATTTCCCGACGCGCTTCGGCTGGTCGCGGAAAAGTGCGGCATCTCGATTCCCAAGCCCAAACCCAGTTCGCCCGCGGAGCGCACGCAGAGCAGCGTGCGCGCAACCCTGGTCGAGATGCACCGCGAAGCGCAAACATTCTTCGTCAATCAATTGCAGGGAACCGCGGAAGGAAAACTCGCCCGCGCCTATCTGGAAGACCGCGGCCTCGACAAGGCCACGATGGATCGTTTCGGCATCGGTTATGCCCCGAGCGGCGGCGACGTACTCCTGCGGCACCTGAAGGGGAAATATGCCGAAAAACTTCTCGCGGAATCAGGCCTGGTCTCCCGCGACCAGACCAGCGGCCGCATGTTCGATCGCTTTCGGCGCCGCATCACGTTCCCAATCGCAAACGAATCCGGAAAGGTCGTAGCGTTTGGATGCCGCGCCCTGGGTGACGATCAGCCGAAATATCTGAACTCTCCGGAAACTCCCATCTATTCCAAGAGCAATGTCCTCTATCACCTGGACCGCGCAAAAGAAGCTTTGCGGCGTTCGGACTTCGCCGTCTTGGTGGAAGGCTATATGGATGCCATCGCCGTAGCGCGCGGGGGAATCAGCAACGTGGTGGCCAGCTGTGGCACCAGCTTGGCGGAACCGCAAATCAAGCTGCTCGGACGCTTCACCAAGCGCGTAATCGTCAATTACGACCCGGACAACGCCGGCCAGGCCGCCACCGAGCGTTCCATCTCCATTCTCCTCGAACAAGACTTTGAGGTACGAGTTTTGGCGCTGCCCGGCAAGGCCGATCCCGACAAATTCATTCGCGAGCAGGGCGCGGAAGCGTACCTCAAGCTGCTGAAGGAGTCGCCGCCGTACGTCGATTACCTCATCGCCCGCGCGCGCCAGATGGACATGACCAGCGCGGAAGGCAAGCTCCGCGCGGTTAACTTCCTCCTGCCCTACGTGCAAAAAATCCCGAATCGCATCTTGCGCTCCGAATGGGCCACGCGCATCGCGCAGCAGCTCCGCCTCGACGAACCGGTCTTGCGCGCGGCGCTCAGCAAAGCCGCATCGGAACGCCGCGGCGCCGTGAAAACGCAGCCGGAGTTGGTAGGGCGCGCTGCAAAGCCCGTGGAACGCATGCTAATTCGCATGTTAGCCGAAGGCGAAGGATTTCGTGGAGAGTTGGCGAAGCACCTTCAGCAGGATCAGCTGTATCTCGGCCTCGAAACCGAGAAAATATTCGCGGCCCTGATTGCCGCCGGCCTCTCAGGGCAGCCAATTCAAGCCACCGAAGTTGCCGCCGCCCTCGAGGACCGCGACCGTAGGCTGCTCTACGAAATCCTGTTCGAGGAAACCAGCGAGCTAACCTGGGAAGAGGCCCAGAGCTGCGTCGAGGCCCTCCGCCATCGCCAGGCCGAAAAGCAGCTTGCCGACGTACAGCGCAGCATCGAAGCCAATCCCGCCGCGCCGGAACTTCGCAACCTTTTGCAGAAAAAACAGGAGCTAATGCGCCAACTGGCGGCGGCTCGTTGAAACTCGGCCAAAAATGTGCCGCTACTTTTTCAACAACTTTGCATCAATTAAATTATTGACGCCAACGGACTTAAACGTGTAGCGTACTAGGGTTTCGCGCAGTAACGGTTCTGCCCCTAAGTGCATCTAATCTCTAGGATTACCGGCGGCAGGGGCAGCCACCAAGCGCGAGACGCGGGCGACGCACGGGGCGAGCGGCAATTACGCGTGCACAAGCTTCCTAACTACGTTCTTGGGGACCGCACAGCGGTCTGTAAAAAGCGAGAACTTTGGGGTTCCATCCCCACCGTTCACGACGGCGAGCGAGTCTGTTTGTCTCTCAGTGAATCTGATAGATTTGCCCCGAATTACGCCGAAATCGGCACACTTATGGTGACATTGGGGAGGGATTTGTGGCGGCAGTAGGTCTTGAAGAAAAATATGATGCGGTGCGCCAGCTCATTGCCGTCGGCAAAGAGCGCGGCTATCTGCTCTATGACGAAGTAAACGATTCGCTTCCCGCGGAAGTCCATTCCTCGGAAGAAATCGACGACCTTCTCACAACTTTTGAGCGTAACGGCATCGAGATCTACGAAGATCAAGCTTCGGCCAAGGCCGCGCGCGCGGTCGAAGTGTCTGGCGAAAGCGGCGACCGCGAAGTAGTCGTCAAGGAAGACGCGCACGAGCCGGAAGCCGATCTGGACCTCACCCCCGGCTCCTTGGAAAAAACCAACGACCCCGTGCGCATGTACCTGCGCGAGATGGGCACCGTTCCGCTGCTGACCCGCGAAGGCGAAGTGACCATCGCCAAGCGCATCGAGCGCGGCCAGCTCGTGGTCATGAAGGCCATCACGCGCTCCCCCATCGTCATCAAGGAACTGATCGCGGTCGGCGACGACCTGCGCAAGGGTGTTCGCTCCATCAAGGAGATCGTACAGTTCGACGACGAAGAGCTCACCGAAGAAAAAATCGCCAACAAGACCAAGCAGACGCTCAGGCACATCGAGAAAATCGCCAGGCTCTATGACAACGCCCTGAAGCAAGCCATCCGCCTCGAGAAGACGCCGAAAGCCAAGAAGCGCTCGTACATCCACGCCAAATGGGATGTGGCCCGCACACGCGTGGAAATTTCTCTCGCCGTTCGCGACATCGATTTCAATCCCTTCGAGAAGAAGCGCCTGATCGACAAAATGCGCGGCACGGTCGAACGCCTGCAGTCGCTGGAGCGCGAAGCTGGCCGTCTCGAGCGACGCGTCGACGTCGCCAAAGGTGACGTGGCTGCGGAAGCGCGCAAAGAGCTGCGCACCCGCCGCACCGAGCTAAAGGACATCGAAGAGGCCAGCGAAGTCGGCCTCACCGAACTCAAGCGCACCCTCACCATCATTCATCGCGGCGAAGCGGAAGCCGAACAGGCCAAGAAAGAACTGATCGAGGCCAACCTTCGCTTGGTTGTTTCCATCGCCAAGAAATATACCAACCGCGGTCTGCAGTTCCTGGATTTGATTCAGGAAGGCAACATCGGCTTGATGAAAGCCGTTGATAAATTCGAGTGGCGCCGCGGCTACAAGTTTTCCACCTACGCTACTTGGTGGATTCGCCAGGCTATCACCCGCGCCATCGCTGACCAGGCCCGCACCATCCGCATCCCGGTGCACATGATTGAGACCATCAACAAATTGGTGCGCACCAGCCGCCAACTCGTGCAAGAACTCGGTCGCGAGCCGACCAGCGAAGAGATCGCCAAGCGCATGGACATCCCGGTGTCCAAGGTCCGCAAGATCTTGAAAATCGCGCAAGAACCGATCTCCCTCGAAACACCTATCGGCGAGGAAGAAGATTCGCATCTTGGCGACTTTATCGAAGACAAGGCGGTGGTGTCGCCCTCCGATGCCGTCATCAATTTGAATTTGAAGGAGCAGACCTCTTCGGTGCTGAAGACCCTGACCCCGCGCGAAGAAAAAGTGATCAAGATGCGCTTCGGTCTCGACGACGGCAGCGAACACACGCTCGAAGAAGTCGGCCAGTCCTTCGCCGTCACTCGCGAGCGCATCCGCCAGATCGAAGCCAAAGCCCTGCGCAAGCTACGCCACCCGTCGCGCTCGCGCAAACTCCGCGCCTTCCTCGAAGGCCCCTCCCGAGACTATCTTTAGAAAAGATGAGCTAGCCCGAAACTAGAAAGCAAAGCGCCTCCGAAACCATCGGAGGCGTTCTCATTTCACATCGTGGACTCTTTGTCCGTAAGTTTGTTGGCCCGCTCTTGCTTCGTCAACTTCTGATTTTTGCGAACCGCGTAACCAACCGCACCGTCGAGATCCCCACAAAAAGCAAGAACACCACCAGCCCCGGCACAAACGCCGCCGAATTCAGCCGCGGCGGACTTTGCAAATTCGCTTGATACACCAAGTCCATCACAAACAACAAAAACGCCAGCAGCGCGCACCCGAACCACGCCATGTGCATCTGCAAGTAACCCAAACTCTCCGCTCGTCGCTCCGGGCTCAGCCAAAACTCTTTATTCGGCAAATTGATCAGCGAAACCGGCATGGCCCCAATGATCCGCGGAATCCCGAAGCCCACCACCGCCGCCAGGACCACCGCGGCCAGCTCTGTGCTGAAAAACGCCGCCTTGCTTTGCCAGGCGTTCACCGCCCCGTTTCCCGCGAAGTGCGAGCCCAGCACCTCCGGCAGTCGCGGCGCATAGTAAAAGTACCGCACGGCTCCGACCACAGCGAGCGCAAAGAATACAGAACCGGGAATCCGGGTATTCGGCATGATCTCCGCTCAGAGTACGCAACACCAGCCCGCACAGCAAGCCACGCAAAGCAACGCGTGCCTGCTGAGTAATTGCTCTGGATCTCCGATCCCGCTATACTCCTTAGAATGATATAGTTAGCGAATATCCTGAACAAGTAATCATTTCTGAGCCATCTTATTTGTTGTAGAGTGCTGGGTTTGGCTTCACCGGACACGGTCGGCCCAATCCCGCGATAGTTACTTAAGTCCTTTAAAATCCGCAGTTACAAATCCCGGGCCGAAACCCAAAAATTTGCACCCTGCAAGTCCTTTAGATTCTGCAGTTACAAAACGCACAAAGATAAGTGCTTTAGAATCCGCAGTTACAGAAAAGGGGGGAGGGGGCCAGGCGCGCGCTAGCGGGAAACCCCTCCACAAGCAGCTTAAGCCATCTCTCCAGCCTCCCTATTCGTTTAGAATGGCTCTTCTATGAAATCCAAACAACGTTCCGTCGCCCTCATCCTGGTCCTGCTGCTGATCGCCTCAGTCTTCGCCCTTGTCCGCACCCGTACTTCTCAGCCGGCCTTTCTCGCGCCCACTACCACGCAAGTCTCGAACTCGACCGAGCCAGAACTTGTCGACCAGGGGCCGCTGCAGACCGCCCAGCAGTTCGCCAAGATGTCCACTAGCGAGGAGGAAAAGCCCTTTGCCCAGGAAGCCTTGGAGGTCGGCGACAAGGAAATGGATCTGGCCTTTGCCGCCGCCGTCCTCGATGCGCAGCAGCACCCGCCCGTGCTGACGCCGCAAGCCAAAACCATTCAGGCCCGCCTGCAAAAAGCCGAAGACGCCGCGGACGCCGACAAGAAACGCGTCGATGCGCTGACCGCCGCGGATGCCAAGGCGACCGGCAGTAAGAAGGACGCCTTGGATGTCCAGCTCGACGCCGCGAAAGCCCAACTCGAGCTCGATCAAGACGAGGTCGACGAGGCCAAACAGGATCTCTCTCATGCCGGCGGCGATCCGCAGGGCCGCATTCAGGCCATGTTGGATCAGCACGAAGCTGCATCCCATTCCTCGGACACCACCAAAGTGACCGTCAGCGAACCGCCGGAAGTCGCGGGCCTCATCCATCGCTTTCAGCGTTGGTCCGCTTTGCACCAGAAGCAACTTAAATTGTGGCGCGCAAAACAGGAGGCGGAGTCCGAGGCAGATTCGCTCGCCGCGAAACAGGTTGCGCTCAAGAAGGAAATCAGCGATCAAAAATTGCAAGGCGGCCAAACGGCTCCGCCGGCTCCGGGACAAGCCGGCACTAAAGACGAATCTGCCGCTATTGCAAAAACCACCCGACTCCGCGCCGGCGATCAGAAAGCTCTGACCATCCTCGGCAAACGCATCAACAATGAGAGACAGCTAGCCGAAGTCTATGGCAACTGGATTTCCGTCATAGCCGCCAAGCAAAGAGCCGTTTTGAATCGCGGCATGATTGGCGTCACCCTTATTCTCGGAATCCTGTTGATCGGCGTTTTCTTTGATGGATGGCTTGAGCATCTTCTAGGCAAAACATCGCTCGATCGCCGCCAGGTAGAAACGCTGCGTACAGTTACCCGCGTATCTCTGCAGATCTTCGCAGTACTCTTCATTTTGCTGGTTATCCTGGGGCCGCCCAGTCAACTCGGAACATTTCTCGGCCTGGCCGGCGCGGGCCTCACCGTGGCGCTCAAGGATTTCATCGTGGGCTTCCTCGGCTGGTTTGTGTTGATGGGCAAAAATGGCATCCGCCTGGGCGACTGGGTCGAAATCAATGGAGTAACCGGCGAAGTCGTAGAACTCGGCATGTTTCATACCGTCCTGCTCGAAACCGGCAACTGGACCGATTCCAGCCATCCCACCGGACGCCGCGTCACCTTCACCAACAGCTTCGCGATCGAAGGCCACTACTTCAATTTTTCAACTTCAGGACAGTGGCTCTGGGATGAGCTGCAGATTGTGGTCCCTGCCGGGCAGGACCCTTATCCAATTGTGGCCGCGATTCAGAAAAAAGTGGTGGAAACAACCTCCGAAGGCGCACTGCAAGCAGAAAAGGAATGGAAGGGCACCACAAAGTCCGGAAGTATGAGCGCGAAAAACGCCGCACCAGCGATCAACGTGAAGCCGGTCGTTGGTGGGATTGAAATCGCGGTCCGCTACATCACGCGCGCCAACGAGCGTTATCAACTGCGCGCCAAGCTTTATGAAGCCGCGGTTGCCCTCATGGGACAGAAATCAGCGACGAACGTGCAAGAAAAAGTTATGCGCTAGCGCCGCCAGAATTTCATCACCGCGGAATAATCCAAATCTTCCTTCGCATTGCCTTTTACGTAGTTGTAAGTCTCGCGCGCCGCGGCTGTCGCGGGCAACGCAACACCGAGTTGGTTTCCTAAATCGAGCGCCAATCCCAGATCCTTGTGCATCAACCGCAACGGAAAGCTCGGTTTATACTCGCCCTTCAAAAGATTCGGGGCCTTTACGTCCAATACCCCGGAGCGCGCCATACTGGATTGCATTACTTCCACCAGGCCCTCGCCTTTCAGTCCGGCTCCGGTGACCAGCGCCAGCGCCTCGGCCAGCGCATCCACCTGCAGCGCAAGTATAAGATTCATCGCCAGCTTGACTGTCTGGCCGGCGCCATTCGGGCCAAGGTGAAACCAGCGTTTGCCCAGGACGCCGAGTATCGGCTCAACCGCTTTCAGTGTCTCGGCTTCTCCTCCCACCATGAAAACCAACTCCCCCTTTTTCGCGCCCCAGTCCCCGCCGGTGACCGGCGCATCCAGAAAACGCGCTTTGCGCTCCGCACAGGCTGAGGCAATTTTTCGCGCCAGGGTTGGCGAAACAGTGCTGGAATCGATGTACGTGCTTCCCGGTTTCAGCCCAGCTAATGCGCCGGAATTTTTGCCATCCGTTCCCCAGAGAACTCCTTCCAAAGCCGGGGGGTCGCTGACAATGGTAATCAGCACATCCGACGCGGCCGCGACTTCCTTCGGGGACATCGCCAGCGTCGCGCCCATGGCCACCAGCTCATTCGCGCGCGAAGCAGTGCGATTCCAGACGCTCAGAGGATAACCAGCCTTCAGCAAATTCATGCCGATTGGCTGGCCCATCAGGCCGAGGCCAATCAAGCCAACTTTCGTTTTGGAACTAGCGGCGGATTCCACGACAGGTTCTCCTCTATAAGTCTGCGCAAATGCGTAAAGCCAGAACGCAAATCGATTGTACAGCTTTGCTCAAAAATGCTGGAATCCATTAGACGGCGCGACCTTACGCTAGTTGGAGAGAATTAAATCCAGAAATTTCTACGCGGTCTTGGGTCGGTTAGGCAGGGGAAGCAGGGCAGCACCGCCGCCGGATGCACTGGCCACGGCTCGCGAGACTTCATTCGTCGGTTCGGGGATAGACTTCACGGCTGGGGCCTTTCCACCGCGCGAGTCGCCGCCCTCTCCGTCCTCGGTCTTTTCTTCCAGACGCACGATATATTGGTACGGAATTTCCCAGCGGAAGTGTCTTTGCTGTCCCCGCTGCACCAAGCTCTGTTCCAGGAAAATAGAGCGGCCTGAATCAGCGACAAAAGTGCCCGAAGCGGGCAGCAGGACGTCACCGGCGCGGTAATGCACCTCGACCCTGCGCCCCAAAAAGCCGGAATAACGGGCCATACCAGTCCAGTGTCGGGGGCGGGTAGCAGGGGGGTCAATAGTACGGAAGGACTCCCCCGACCGGAAACGTGTGGAAATCGGTGGAATTGCGATAGTCCATTTCACCTCGGAAGGCGCACCACGCCACGCCGAGCACTGAGGCGTTTCGGAACCGCGACCCTGGTGAGAAACTAATCGGTAATGGCGCAGGTCAAGAGGACCCACAATGTCAATTGAGGAGAATTTATGAAGGCAGCGGTACTGCGTGAGCTTGGGAAGGCGCCCCGATTTGAGGAGCTTGCTGAACCGACCGCCGGCCAGGATGAAGTGCTGGTGCGTGTGCGTGCGGCATCGCTCAAGGCAGTGGATAAGCAGCTCGCTAGCGGTTCACACTATGCCAGCCCGCGCGAACTTCCCGTCGTGTGCGGAACGGACGGCGTCGGGGAGCTCGAAGACGGTACGCGCATATTCTTTGGCGGTCCAAGACGGCCTTATGGTGCGATGGGAGAACGTACGGTGGTGCCCAAAGCGTATTGCTTCGCGGTGCCAGCCACTTTGGACGATGCTACCGCGGCGGCCCTGCCGAATCCCGGCGTTTCGGCATGGCTGTCACTTACCCATCGCGCGAAACTAGCGTCGGGCGAGATCGTGCTCATCCTCGGCGCTACCGGAGTCACCGGGCAGCTTGCGACGCAGATCGCCAAACTGCTGGGGGCAAAGCGAGTGATCGCCGCAGGGCGGAACCAGCAAGTGCTCAGCAGACTGCTGGAATTTGGGGCCGACGCGACGATCCAGATTGGCCAGCCGGTGGATGCGCTCAAGGACAACTTCGCGCGGGAGGCCAGTGAGGCAGGCTTCGACGTGGTCATCGATTATTTGTGGGGCGGTCCTACGGAGGCGCTGCTTGCGGCGATTACGAAGCCGGAATTTGCTTTAGTGACGAGGGAAACGCGGCTGGTGCAAGCGGGTGAGAGCGCAGGCGCGACCATTTCGTTGTCGGCAGCGGTCTTACGGAGCACGGCCCTGACGATTCTGGGAACGGCGGGGATACCATCACGCGAAATCTTGACGAATGCGATGGAACAGGTCCTGTCGCGAGCGGCGCGCGGAGAGTTGCGGATTGAGACCGAGCGAGTGGCGCTGGCAGCGATTGAAAGAGCATGGGAGCGCCCGGGAGAGTCCGGGCGCCGAATTGTCGTTGTCCCATGAAGTAGCGGAAGGTAGAAGCGATTCCTTGGACAGAGGGAAGTGCCGACCCTTCCGCGCGTGAGCGAGATCTCGTACTACTTACGCGATTGAGGAGCAGATCTAGAATTCGCTGCCGGCTATCGCGGGCCGAGATACATGACGTGGACGTAGGTGCCGAGCCTTGAGTTATAGGCCAAATACCAGCCGTCGTGGTCGGGGTCCTCATAAACGACAATCGGATCGCCTTCCCAGTTCCACTCCGCGGTGTAGTCGTAATCGTAGGGGGCCACGCTGAAGTAGAAATTGCCGAACCAGAAGCGGTCGCGACCTCCGCCTCCGAGGCGGTAAACATGGCCGCGGCCAAAGCCGCCGGTGAAGCGGCCGTGTTCCCAAGGACGATCGACGTGATAGTGGGCATCATCGCGCCCGGAATCGTGACCGACCCAGGTGTCATCGTGGTGGACGTGAGGCGCCTCAGGATGATTAGGCCGATCGCGGAACGCCGAGCGATTATTTTCTTGGGGACGGCCTTCAGGCGCGCGATTTTCTTGTGCGCGATTGTCCGATGCGCGAGGGCTCTGGCTCCGAGCGGGGGCAGGACCGTGGGCGGGGACGTGGCCGCGGCCCACATCGCGAGCGCCGCCGCGCTGCTGCCCCTGCCCCCCTCGTTGCTGCCCTTCGCGCTGCTTTGCACTGATGCGAGTGGAAGAGAAAAACGCAAGCGCGATAAGCGCAAGAACCAAGGTGAGAAAGGTAAGAACCTTCTTCATATTTCCTCCAGAAAATTCGGGATACCAGGATGCATGCCTGCCTTAAGTATCAGACGTACCAGTCAATGTGAACGGTTGCAGCAGGCGACTGTGCATCGTAGGGTCCAGGCTGGTTGATTCAGCGGAGGCGGATGTGTTCGGGGCGGAAGCCTACGCCTATCAGGCGTGCGGGGATGCGGCGGAGGTAGGGAATGCGCTGGAAGAGGCGGAAGGGCCAAGGGAGGGTTGGGGCTTTGGTGATGCGGAGGACGCGACTGATTACGTTGTTTTGAATGGTGAGTTGGAGGCGTTGGGTGGCGCGGGTGGGGAAGGTGCGGCGCTTTTGGACGGCGCGGAGGTCATCCGCAGTGGGCGTGCCGCGGAGGAGTGCGGGGCCGAGAATGTTGGCGGCGGCTACGGCGTCTTGAATGGCCAGGTTGATGCCTACGCCCCCGATGGGGGACATGGCGTGGGCGGCATCGCCGATGCATAGCAGCCCGGGGCGGAACCATTGGGTCAAGCGGTCGACCGCTACGGTGAGCAGGCTGATGTCTTTCCAGTCGCGCAGCTCATCGACGCGATCACGCAAGAAGGGGGCGAGGGCAGCGATTTCTCCGCGGAAGGCGGGGAGACCGCGCTGGCGAACTTCATCGGCGGCGCCTTTGCGGATGACCATGGCAGCTTGCCAATAGTCTTCGCGATTGATCAGGACGAGAATTTTGCCGCGATCGATATGGCCGAAGGTTTGGTCGCCGTCCGAAGGGCGGCGGCTGATGCGCATCCATAGCACATCCATGGGGGCACCAAGATTGACGCTGGGTAAGCCGGCACGGGCGCGAATCACGGAGTGGCGGCCATCGGCTCCGATAATAAGGTTGGCGCGGACCTCGCGCTGGCCTTGCGGAGTGCTTACGCGGACGCCGACTACGCGGCCATTTTCGTTGAGGAGATCGGTGGCTTCGGCTTGCATCTCGACGTGGAATGCGGGATAGCGACGGCCCTGCTCGACGAGGAAATTCAGGAAGTCCCATTGGGGCATGAGGGCGATGAATTTGCAGTGGGTGGGAAGATGTGAGAAATCGGCGAGAGTGAAAGTTTCTTTGCCGACCTGGCCGCGAAGTTCTTGCAGCTCCTGGTGCGGGCGTTTGAGGAATTCTTCGAGGAGGCCGAGTTCGTACATCAGCTCCAGCGTGGACGGATGGATGGTGTCGCCGCGGAAGTCGCGGAGGAAATCGGCGTGTTTTTCGAGGACGAGGATTTCGACGCCGGCACGGGCGAGGAGGAATCCGAGCATCATGCCGGCGGGACCGCCGCCGACTATGCAGCAACGAGGTTGGGGAAGATCGGCTGGCATGGGTTAATTTTCTTGGATGGAGGACCAGAAGAAAAGGGGAATATGTCGCGCAGGGGTCGGAGCGCCGGTATCGAAGGGTGCCTTTGTGCGGGTTGCTTTGTAAGAGCACCGCCCCGCCTGCAGCGGGCAGGCACGAGTGGCAGTGCTACCTAGAGGCCGAGGTGGTCGAGCTGATAGCGGCCTCTGGCGATGATTTGATTCTGGTCGATCCAGACGTCGCAGTTGCGCGTCAGAACATCGACATGAGTGCGTGATTGCCAGTCGGCGTGGGTCTGGTTACCGTAAGGATCGCCGAAAGCGATGTGCACGCCGGGAAATTTTTCGTCCTGAAGAAGATTACCGATCATTTGGGAGAGGCCGAGGTTGGTGCCGAAGGCCAGCTCACCGACGCGGTCGCTGTTTTCGTCGGTGTGGCAGTAGTCCCAGAATTCCTGTTGGAGATCCTTGCGCTCGCATGCGACATGCCGCAGACGCGCGCCCTTGATCTTGAGGACCAACGGGGTGCCCTGCAAATCGCCGTATTTGCCGCCAAAGTGGTCGCCGGCACTGGCGTCGCATACGAAGGTGCCGTCGACGGTGGCGGGAGTGGTGAAGACTTCCCCCGCGGGAAGATTGGACCAGTAGCGCGGGCTGATCAGGCCGCTGGTTTTGACCCAATCGAGGCCGCGATCGAAATGGGCGGCGAATTCCGTGCCTGCGTCCGTCTTCACGGTGAGCGTTTCGGCGCGCAGCATGCGTTCGCGAAGCTTGTCGCTGAGGCGATCGACGAGACGATAGTCGGCGCGCATGCCTTGCTGCATGATTTCTGGCGTAACGCCGACCATATGGGCGTAGCGAATCTGGCGGCGCTCGACGATTTTGACGATGGCCATGCGCGCGCCGAGTTCGCCGGGCTGCGGGGTCATGCACAGGATACCAACGTCGGCGGTTTCAAGGGCTTCGAGCACAGCGGCGGGCGCTGATTTGATGGGGCGCGGACCAAAGTCCTCAAGCAGAAGGCTGGTGCATTGCGCATGCACATTTGCCATGGCGGCCGAGAGGCTCGCGGCCACGGCGCGGCTGCGCTCGTCGGCGATTAGCGCGACGCGCTCGCCGGGCTTGATACTGAGGCACGTTTCGACGGCGTTTTTTGCACCAGGAAGCAGGTCAGGTGAAGCTGGGCCAAAGTTCATGCGGATATTTTAACGTAAGATTGCGGTGAGATTACAGTGGAGTTGCTGTAGCGGCGAAAAGTTGCAACAGTAAGAGGAGGCGCCAAAAACTTTAGGCTGGGAGGTTCATCCTCACTCACCGCAGTTGCGCCAAGCAATTGTGGCTGAGATCCTTCGGCTATCCTCATCGGATAGCCTCAGGATGACATCGTGTCTCCCGGCGCGGTCAGCGGTAATTCCTCAGTGTAGAGACGAATTCCTTCGAGCATGCTCGATTTCGCGGAGTCGATGGAGTCGCCTAGACCATAGACGCCGGGAAGATCCTCGCTGTAAGCGTAATACTGACCGTCTTCCTTCTCGATGGTTATGGGATAGGTGTAGTAGGTCATGCAAATCAAGCGTATCTGGCAATTCGGGGTGAATCAAGCATGGAGCGGCTCATGCGTTCGCTGCGCGTGGAGTCACGCGAAAAGCGGGGACTTGGCCGCCGCCGGAGGTTACGTTGGCCAGGCCGGTGGCGCTGAGGCGGGTTAGGAAGCCGCAGAGTTTACCGCGAAAAAGATAAGGAGCGAGGTCGACGAGCAGATCGCGGTACTCGACATTCTTCTCCGGAGTGATGTAGGGGAAAACTTCACGGCGGATGGGGATGCGCTCCTGCACGATCCAAGCAGTGCTTTGTTGCGCGCGCGTAGTGGAGCCTGGCTGGGTGGCGGACACGGCCCGCCCAATGGCTTCATCCCACGCGCGCTCGCTGGTTTCCCAACCGAGAGTTACGCCGGTGCCTCCGTACTCATCGCTGGGTTTGAGCACGAGATTTTCGCGGTTAGCGCGAATATACGCCAGGAGATCGATGTGCTCGCCATAGCGCGCGGTCCCTACGTCCTGGACGACACGGGTCCAGGGAATGTGCTGGCGAATGAGGTCGCGTTCCTGGTGCGAAAATAAAGCGCCATTGCGCTCGTCGGTGAGTACGGCGAAGAACGCTTTTACATGCGGAATTTTGCAGCGGAAGTTATTGGCGACGCAAACGGCATTGGCGGAATAGGCTTCCACCAGAGCTTGGCACTCTTTGGGACGCGCGACGATGTCGTTGATTAACACGCGGCGGTAGACAAGATCGATTCTCGTGCCGTGAGCGGCGAGCGTTTTGCCGTCGAAAACCAGATCGCGTGGATCAGCGAGCACTGCCGGCACGCCCATCTTCTCGAAGCGCTCTTTCAAAATCTCGAATTCGCTCCAAGTCGGGACTTCGCGCCAGTCCACGATGGCGATTTGCGGGCGCTTGGACGTGCCGCCCCAATCGATGTAGGTCATGACCAGGGCGTCGAGCAACTTGGCGCTCAGCGGGTAGGTGTGCACGTCGTAGTGCTGCGAAAACTGCTTCATCATGGGGAGAGCGAGAAAAATCTCCGCGAGAGTTTCGGAGTAGCCGGCGCCGGCGGGAGATTCGCCGTTGTATTCGGCAGATTTTAGTGAGTTAGGAAGAAGAAACGCGTCGAGGCGGGAGGCCGTGCTGGCGAACCCGTATCCGGCGTGGAGGCGCGCGAGCCGCTCTTCTTCGGGGCGCAGGTGAAACTGCGCAAAGAGTGCGCGGTCTTCCAGCGCGGCGGCGGCGACGCGTTCGCCGAGAGCGGCGATAGTTTCTGCGACGAGGCGAACGCGCTGCTCGTCTTCCGGCGAAAGAAAGAATGGCTGCGGGAACGGGCAATGGACGCGATCACCGAAAGTAAGCTTGGCCGTGCGCAACCGCTCGAAGAATTGATCGGCGAAGCGGGGCGAACCGCCGACGGCCGACAGAAGCGCTGCTCGCCAATGCTCGGCAGGCTTGGAGGCCGTCGAGGAGGGTCCGACGGCGCCGGTCATCTGACTTTAGCTCCGGCACGATCGGTTTGCCCGGCGGTGCTCAGCGGCGCGGAAGAAGCGGAAGAAAATGACGCGGTTACCTGGCGCGACGCTGCTTTGGGGGCGGCGGTGAATCCGGAGGCGGCGCCGATGCCGAGCATTTCTTCCCAACGCGGCCAGGTGTTGGCGACATTGCCGTGCAGGGCGCGGTCGATCACGAGCCTGGCCATTTTTTCGACCACGTGCTCGAAATAAAACTCGGTGATGCGATCGCGTTCCATGTCCGGGGCGGGATTCAGGAAGTCGATCGCATACGGAATCTCGTCTTTGATGGCGAACTCGATGGTATTCATCTCGTAGCCGAGAGCCTGATTGATGGTTTGCGCGTCTTTGACGATACGGGCACCCAGATCTTTGGAAAGATATTCGTGCTCGATGAGGTAGCGGCGCTCCTTGGGATCGTAGCGGACGGGAGTGATGTCGTTCTTTCCAAAGGTGAAGCAGCGGACGTAACCGGTGAAGTCGATGAATTCCTGGAGAGTCATGCAGTAGGGAGAGGTTTTGTCGTAGGCGGCGAGAAGCTCTTCTTTGTTGCTGACTTTGTAGACGTGCTTCCACCCGCCACCCGAATAGGGCTTGAGGATGGCGGGGCGGCCGACGTAATCGAGAAGGCCGTCCCAATCGACGGGATAGTTGAGATTGTGCAGGGATTCGGAAGTGATATCGACCTCGGCGGGGTAGCCCTTTTGCGGCAGGAGAACGGTTTTGGGAATGGCGATGCCCAGCTTTGCGGCCACCGAATAGTTGAAAAATTTGTCGTCGGCGGTCCACCAGAAGGGATTGTTAATGACGTAGGTGCCTTGCAGAACGGCGTGCTTGAGGTAGCCGCGATAGTATTCGACTTCGTGGGAGATGCGATCGACGATGACCGCGTATTCAGCGGGCTCGTTCATGCGCGTCCCGCCGAGCTTGACGAATTCGGCGGCTACGCCGTCAAGTTTGCCCAGCTGGTTCACCTTGACGATGAACGCGGGAGGGAAGCTGTATTCGCGGCCGCAGAGAAGGCCTACTTTTTTCATGGGTATGCTCCTAACGAGTGTTCCGGGGTTCTTGGCGCTTCTCTCCTGCTTGCTCTAGTTTATTGCGTGCGCGGAGGAAGAGCGCAAGACCACGCCTCCGCGAGTTTCATCGACCAGGTGCTTCACGACGGCGCGCAGATCACCGGTCTGCTGGTAGACGCGAATCTGGCGCTCCGCGCTAGTGCCCTCGTTGAGAATGGTGTGGACGTATTCGACGGCGCTGCGGCTGCCCAGCTCGTCGACGACATCGTCGACGAAAGCCAGCAATTCGACGGCGAGCTCGCGCATGGGCACTTCGGATTCCTTGCCGAAGTCGATCAGCTTGCCTTCAATTCCGTAGCGTGCGGCACGCCATTTATTTTCTTCGATGAGCGCGCGGCGGTAAACGCGAAAACTCATATTGTTGGTGTACAGGCGATGCAATTTTACGACGATGGCCTGCGTGAGCGCGGCGATGGCCACGGCTTCCTCGACTTTGGTGGTGACATCGCACATGCGGAATTCGAGGGTGCCGAACGTGGGATGGGGACGGACGTCCCACCAGATCTTCTTGCCGCTGTCGATGCAGTTCAACTTGACGAGGAGGTTCAGGAAATTTTCGTAAGCGCTCCAGGATTCAAATTGCTCGGGAACGCCAGTGCGCGGGAAGCGGCGGAAAACGGTGGTGCGGAAGGATTTCAGGCCGGTATTGCGACCCATCCAGAAAGGCGAGCTGGTGGAGAGGGCCAGCAAGTGCGGAAGGAAGTAACGGACCATGTTCATCATGTCGATCGTGGTCTGCTTGTCAGGCATGGCGACATGGACGTGCATGCCGAAGATCAGCAGGGAGCGCGCGAGCTGTTGCAATTCCTCGACGATGTGCTGGTAACGCTCGCCGGGCGAGATGACCTGGTCGATCCAGCTCGAGAAGGGATGCGTGCCGGCGGCGGCGACTTGCAGGCCGGCGCGCTCGGCGGCGGCGACCAGTTCGCCACGGGTGCGATGCATTTCGATGCGCAGCTCGCTGACGTTTTCGCAAATTTTCGTGCCGGTTTCGACGATGGACTGGTGCATCTCATGCTTGACTTGCTCGACGATGTCCGGCGAAGCGGCGGAGACGAGCTGCATTACATGCGAGCGGAGCTCACAGGTGGCGGGGTCGATGATCTGAAATTCTTCTTCTACACCGATAGTGAAGCGGTGAGCCATGGGGTGGCCCTCCGGGAACGGGTTGTGGGGACTGCTAAGCGCGTATCATACCGCGCCATCACTAAAATTACACCTCAGGGCTGGCGACACCCGCAGGGACAAAGCTGATGCAAGAGGGTCAGACCGCGGAGGTTGCGGCGTGAGGCGCGGGCTCCGATTTGGATTGGAAGTAAGCGGTTACGCGATCGATGATCTCGTTTAACGGGGTTTGCGGGCGGAAGCCGGTGAGGGCTACGAGCTTGTCGACGCAGGGGACGCGGCGCATCATGTCTTCGAAGCCGGGCTCGTAGGCGCGGTCGTAGGGAATAAATTCTACTGGCGAAGAGCTGCGCGTGCGTTCTTTGACGAGGTGAGCGAGTGCCTCGATGGAAATTTCTTCGGTGTTCCCGACGTTGACGACTTCTCCGACAGATCGCGGGGTGTCGATCAGCCGAATCAGGGCCTCGACGGTATCGCGCACATCGCAAAAACACCGAGACTGCTGGCCGTTGCCGTAGACGCTAATGGGCTTGCCGTCCAGCGCCGCTTTGACAAAATTCGGCAACACCATGCCATACCGGCCGGTTTGGCGCGGTCCGACGGTGTTGAATAGACGAACGACGATTACCGGCAGTTTTTTTTCTTTCCAGTACGATAAGGCGAGAAATTCATCGAGCGCTTTCGAAGCGGCATAACTCCAGCGGCCCTTGGTGGTGGGACCGAGCACAAGGTCAGCATCCTCGTGAAAGGGCACGTTTGTGTTCTTGCCGTAGACCTCGGAAGTGGAAGCGGTGAGCACGAGCTTGCGCTTTTTGCAGGCGGTCTCAAGAACGAGCTGCGTTCCATTGACGTTGGTCTCGATGGTACGCACCGGGCTTTCGACAATGAGCTTTACACCTACGGCGGCGGCCAAGTGCACGATAACATCGGCATCGTCGACCAGCTCGGCGAGCAACTGACGGTTCTCAATGCTGTCGAGGTGATAGGACATGCGTTCGGAGGACTTCAGGTGACGAACATTTTCCATGCTGCCGGTGGATAAATTATCGAGCAGGACGACGGTATCGCCGCGCTGAAGAAGGCATTCGGCCAGGTGAGACCCGATGAAACCGGCGCCGCCGGTGATTAAGAACCGCAAGCTTCCTCCTCAGAGTTCCTGATCGTCGTCCTGATCGTGGACTACCACGCTTTGCCGCACCTCTAAGTCTTCGTCGGGAGGCAAACTCTCAGGGTGTTCCTGAGGACTATAGCCCTGGGAATAAGGATAATACCGGTAGGAATAGTAATAGTCCGGCGCACTGGAATCGACGGCGTTCAAAACGACACCTAATAGATGGCACTTCACACTCAGGAGGAGATCGCGCGTACGGGTGAACGCCTCCTTGGGAGTTTCGCCGCTGCGCACCACGAGGAGAACGCCGTCGGCCTTGACGGAGAGAATGACGGCATCGGTGGCGGCCATGATGGGAGGCGAATCGATGACGATGAACTTGAACTTGGTGCGAAGCTCGGCAATTGCTTCGGTGAGCTTGTGCGAGGAAAGAAGGTCAGCAGGATTAGGCGGGAGAGGCCCGGTTGGAATGGCGGAGAGATTAGGAATGGCTGGATGCTGAATGGTAACGAGATCAAGACTGGAAACTCCGGCAAGGTAGGAACTGAGGCCGGCATACTTTCCGGAGCCGAGATTAAGAAGACGGCCGACGCCGGGCTTGCGCAGATCGGCGTCGATAAGCAAAGTGCGATCGCCAAGCTGCGCGAGGGTGACGGCAAGGTTCGCGGCTGCAGTGGTTTTGCCCTCGCGAGGCAGCGCGCTGGTCACGAGAATGACTTGCGGAGGGTGGTCGGCCTGCGAGAGCAGCAAAGCGGTGCGCAGAGCGCGAAAAGCTTCTGACATCTGGGACTTGGGAAGATGCTGCGCAACGAGCTCGATGCGTTTTTCGTGACCGTTGCTGGAGTGGCCTTTAAGCAAACTGACCCGGGACCGATTGCCATTGGATTCAACAAACGCAGGAACAACCGCGAGGGAAGGCAAGCGCGCAAGCGTTTCGACGTCGTCGGGACTTTTTATGGTGTTGTCCATGTATTCGCGAAGCAACGCCAACCCGATGCCGCCGACCAAACCGATTACGAAGGACAAAACGATGTTGCGAGTCTTAGCAGGCCGCGCAGGAGAGGTGGGGACCATGGCCGGGTCGACGACGCGGATATTGGAGGAACGCAAGCCGGCGGAGATGCCGGCTTCCTTCAACTTGGTTAGCAGGCCGTCGTAAAGCGCCTTGTTGGCTTCGGCTTCGCGTTTGAGAATGCTGTACTGCACCATGCGCTCGGACATCTGATTGACTTCAGCCTTCTGCTGATTGAGCGCCTGCGTGAGCAGGTCTTCGCGCTGACGCGCTTCGCGATATTCACTCTCCAAACGAGCAATAACCGCCTTCTTTTCTTTAGCAGCGGCGGCGTCGAGCTCCTTGAGCTGGGCTTGCAAACGCAGCACCTTGGGAAAATTGGGGCCATACTGATTCAAAGCGTCTGTGTAGAAGGTGTAGATTTCGGCGCGTCTGCGAGACAAGTCCTGAACGGCCGCATTGTCGCGTATCTGCGGCACGGAGTCGACATCACCGGCCTTGGCGTATTCGAACAGAGATTGCTTGCGCATGCGCTCGCTCTGCGCATCGGTCAATTCCTTATTGAGGTCGCCAAGACGCTGCGTAGTGACATTCTGCTTGTCGCCGTCGAGAGCCCAGATTTGATTCTGGCGCTCATAGGTGATGCGCGCGTCCTCGGCTTTTTCTACGCGAATCTTCAATTCGCTGAGCTGATCGGTAAGCCAGGTCGAAGCGCGCGTGGTGGCTTCATAGTGGCTCTGGAAATTTTGGTCAATGAAATTCTTGATATGCGCGTTTACAACCTGGGCGGCTAAAAGCGGGCTGGTGGATTCGAAACTGACGTCCATCAAGCGGCTGTTGGCCACGCGCTTGACGCTCAAGCTGCCCAGGAAGCCGCCTAGTTCCGGGGGCGGCTTTAAGTTGGCCAGGCTGCCGGTGGCCAAAGCGTCGGAGGATAAGTCACTAGAGAAATCAGGCTGGCCGGAGAGAACTCCGCTGCGAATGGTTTGCAGGGCGAGCGTTTCGCTGGTCAGGATTTTGGATTGCGTCTCGATATAGTTTTCGAGATCGATCATGTAATCGTCCGTGTTCTGGAAGGGGAGGATATTGGAGTTTTCCCGGTCGATCTCGATGCGGGAAGTGGCAACGTAAACGGGCTGCATGCGGAAAGTGCCGATGGCCGTGATGGAGACAACCGCAAGCATGAAGGAAAGGATGAGCCACTGGTGCTTGCGAAGAATGATGAGGTAATCGTACAGATGCGGCTCGCGAGGAGAAAGATCCCAAGCGGGCAAGCGCGAAGGGGTGGCGAGGAGGTCGACGGCAACATTAGAGCCGTTTTCGCGATGGATAATTTTGTTTTCGTCGGCCATGGCTTACTGAACCAGGCGGTAAATAACAATCGCGGTTCCGATTGCAGCGCTTAGCTCCGCGGTTTTGAGTAAGGCCTGCTTGGCGGTACTCTTGGGGACGTATAGAACGTCGCTGGGCTGAAGCCGGACGTCCTCGGCTTCAAACTTCATGACTTTTCTTAGATCGACCTCCACCTCATGCTGTTGACCGCTGGCATCCTTGCGCACAATGACGGCGCGATTAGACTTCGCAGCGCGGTCCAGGCCGCCAGCGAGGGCCAGGAGTTTGAGAGTGGTGAGTTGGTTGCGGTCATTGGAAACGGTGAAACCGCCGGGCCTGGTTACCGCGCCCAAGGCATATACAATTCCGGCATGGGGCACGGTAACAATGTCGCCGGCCGCCAAAACAATATTGTTGGTGGTGTCGCCGGTCTCGAGAACCTGATTAAGGTTTACGGTAATGGTGTTCGGCAGCGCGGGAGGTGTGGATTGCGTGTCCGTAGCGCTGACAGCAGACGAAGCTCCAGCGGCTCCCGTGGAAGAAGCGGAGTCGGAGGATGAGGAAGGGGCAGAAGGCGCTGCCGTTTGGGACGTGGGAACGGTGCGAGTAGAATCCGCGGGTGCAACCGGTGTGGGTGTTGCGTCTTGAGGGCTTATCTCTGGGGGCAGGGACGCGTCGTCGCGGGGACCGGTTTCGGCCCGAGTGACAATGACGGAGTCACCGGCGTCCGGGGCGATGCCACCCGCTTCGGCGAGGACTTCCAGCAGCGTAACCTGGCGGTCCGCCTGATAAACCATCGGGTGCATGACAGCACCGACCACGGTGATGGGCTTGCTTTTCTTTTCCTTCACCGAGACGCTTACCTGGGGGTGAGAAACCAAGCCGTTGGCTTCCAAAACTTCCGCGATCTTCAGTTCTGCTTGTAGTTCCGTGAGCCCATTGACGTGCAAACGCACCGGCACGAGGGGAATGCCAATGGTGCCAGTCTGGCTGACGCGAACTTCGCGGCTCAACTCTTGAACGTCGAAGACCTGGATCGCTAGCAAATCCCCGTTCCCGATGACGTAGTCGTGAGCCGGGGTGGGGCGCGAGGCCGCGGAACCCGAGAGGGAGCGGATGCGATCGTTGATTTGTTGCGAAGTCTCTACGGTCTGCGCGCTGCTGGGTGGCGCTACCAGGGCCGAAAGAGATACCGTGGACATGAGACACAACATCCACGCACCCAGTCTGGCTGGTTGCATAGTGATGGAAAACCCCGAGAGTGATTATACAGCGGTTAAGGCCTTGTCAATGAGTAATTTTCGGTCAGAACCGGCTGGTGATGGCGCTCGTGGTGACGAGGAAGTGGGGGCGGAACAGAATTGGAAATCTCGGCCGTAGCAAGCTGGGCCATCAGGAAAAAGAGCAGCGCATTGCCCGGAATGTGAAGGTTAAAGTCGACCAAACTGTGCACAAGAAATCCGGTGCACGCGACCAGGCCGGAAAGATGTAAAGCGGCGGAAAATGACTTGTCTTTCAAGAGCAGGCGACGAAGCGAATGGAAAAATAGAGCACCCACGAACCAGGCGCAACAAGCGGCTCCGACGATTCCGGTTTCGGCCAGGGCTTCAAGGTAGTCGTTGTGGGCGTGGTTAACGATTTTTGCGTCGTAAAGGGTCTCATAGGCGGGGAATACGATCTGCAAGGTACCGAGTCCGGTGCCAGTCCACGGATGATCGCGGAACATATGCCAGGTGTCCAGGCGCATGGAGGCGCGCTTTCCGGAGGTCACTTCAAGCGACTGCATGGAAGAAAAACGCTCAAGAATCTGGCGGGTGCCTAACCAGGAAACCAACATGAAGGCCAAGAGTAAAACGACAGCTCCAGCAAGCACGTGCTTTCCGCCGGCTCGCCGCAGAATCACCAACAGGGCGAGAACCGCAAGCTCCGCCGCGAAACTAACGATGCCGCCACGAGACGAAGAAAGGAAAAGGGCTCCTAAAGGAAACAGCGCGAGGAGGCCGACGAGAAACCACCGCTCGCGGCGCACTTTTCCTAAAACGAGAGGAACCAACGCGATCGGAATGACCAGCTCGGCGAAACCGGCAAAGTGATTGCGGTTAACGTACGGACCAAAAGGAATTCCGCCGTAACGCATTTCGCGGAACCAATAGAGTTTGCCATTGAACGTCAAGTGCTGAAGGATGCCGAAAATGGCCACCACAAAACCGAATGACATCACGAACCACACAAAAAAGCGCCAGTCATCCCTGGTGCGAAACGCCTGCGTAGCGATAAAAAGAAGCAAAGTGACGGCCACGAGGAGTTGGAGTTCGCTACGAGTAGCGTAGACCGACACGGTGCCGCGAAAAAGGATCTGCGCCAGCGCCCGTAAGCAAAGCGCGAGTAACGGCGGCAGAATCGGGGAGATCCGCACGTCCTCGTCGCGGGTCAAATAGGCACGCACCGCCCACAGAACAAAAAGAAAGCCAGCAGAGGTTTCCAGCACGGAGCGGGACCAGTCTTCGACCGCCCCGTGGGCGGCGATTGCGAAAACGAGGACTGCGAAAAGGCCGATTTGCAGCAGTCTCATGGCCTGGAGTTTCCTACCTGCACCAGCGAAACATCGTCAATCCAAGCAGTTCCTTGAATGCGCGTGTCGAAACCATGAGAAGCGCTGCGCAGAACGCAAACGCGCAAGTGATGCACATCCTCGCCGGAACTCCAGGGCATTTCCATTCGAGTCCAGGGTTGCGTGCCGCGAAAATCCTGAGAGTCTGTGGAGCCTGAAGGGCCTGGGTCTGGAAACCAGGAGAAACGGAAGCGGACACCCTCGTCGCTGGTGAGCGACTGTGTGCGCACCCACGCGGAAAATCGATAGGTGGTTTCCGGGCGGACCTCGGCATTCGTGCAGACGCCGTCATAATTGGTGTTCCGTTTTCCATCAAAGAAAAGACGCAAAGACTGTTTGCCGGAGTGCCTTTGGCGGCTATCGAGACTAGCTTGCACGCCGCGTGTCGCAGCGGGAAAAGTCCAGGCAAAACCACCGCCTCGGACGTTGGATTCGAAACCGCCGTCCCAAAGGACGGAACCTGGAGCATCACCCGTGACGACGTCGGAAAGAAGCAGTGCATCCTGCCAGACGCGCTGCGCGTCGGCAAAATGGCCCTTCTGAAGCAGAAACTCAGTGAAGAAAATAACATCCGCAGGACTCATGTGAGGATGGATGGAAACCAAACGCTGCCAAACAGTGAGCGTTGCAGCGAGCTGGTCGGTGGCGGCGAGCTCACGGATTACGTCGAGATACGGAGCGCGATCCGGCGGGATTACGCTGGCAAGGACGTCCTGAACATCCGGATCAACGCGCCAACAGCGAGAAAAGGCTTCGGCGCTGCGTTTCGGATCGGCGTACACCGCACGGCGAATCTCTGCAAATGCTTGCTTGGTGTCACCTTGGCGCAACAGAAAGTTCCCGTAGCGCCATGCGACGGCGGCGGAAGCCGGATAGACGTTGCGAGCCTGGATATAGGCGTTGCGGGCAGCGGCGAAATCCCCCTCGGATTCGAAGACAGTGCCAAGGTCGAGCCATGCGTCTGTGGAGCGAGGATTTAGAGAAAGAGCATGGCGAAAGTTGTCGATGGCGCGGCGGGGATCAGGTTCGTCGAGCGTGTACTGCCAGTAGCGGGCGAGCAGATACCAATTCTCCGGATTGCCGGGTTCGAGGCGGGTGGCCGCTTCGTAACCGGCGCGCGTGCCGAGTCCCGCTTGATATGCGGCACGGGCGCTGCGAATGCTAAAAAACGAGAGCGTCGCCGCGAGCGTGACCGAGAGGGCGAGGACGGCGAGGCGCGCCGCAGGGTTCGGGAGGCGCAAAAGCATAGCAAGGTACTGTGCCTACACGGTATCGAAGATGCAAGATCAAAAGTTACTTGCCGATGGCGGCGGTGAAAGTTTCGTCGGCACGGCCCCGGCGGCGGACGTCAATGCCAAGGCGCTTAATTTTTTGATTGAGCGTGGAAAGCGGGATCATGAAGCGCTCGGAGGCTTCCGTCTGATTCCAGGCCGTGCGCTCCAGCATATCGATGATAATCCGGCGCTCGATTTCATCCATGATCTGAAAGAGGGAGGGGTTACGTTGATCTGCGCCGGTCCGGGAACCAGGTTCCCCAGGCAGGGGCGGCAAAAATTCAGAAAGCTGCAGACGGACGCCGCGAACGATTTCCTTGCTGCGGATATTGTCAGGGAGCAGGTCGAAATCGACGCGCTCTTGCGTGGACAAGACGACCGCGCGTTCCACAACGTTTTCTAGCTCGCGCACGTTGCCGGGCCAATCGTAGTCCATCAAGAGCTTGAGAGCCGCAGGAGTAAAGTTGCGGAGGGGCTTGTCGTTTTCCTGGCAATAGCGTTCCAGGAAATGTGCGAGTAACGAGGGCACATCTTCGCGGCGATCGCGCAGGGGCGGCAACAGCAGATGAATGACGTTCAAGCGGTGATAAAGATCTTCACGGAAGCGGCCTTCTCGGACCAGAGAGAGCAACTCTACGTTGGAAGCGGCGACGATACGCACATCGACTCTGATTTGTTCCGTGCCGCCCAGACGCATGAATTCGCGTTCTTGAATTACGCGCAGGAGCTTGGCCTGGGTTTCCGGGCTGATGGTGGCGATTTCGTCAAAGAAGATGGTGCCCTGGTCGGCGACTTCGAAGAGGCCTTTCTTGGAGGCGACAGCGCTGGTGAACGCGCCCTTAACGTGGCCGAAAAGCTGAGACTCGAGAAGATCGACGGGAATCGAACCGGTGTTGACGGGCACAAAAGCCTTGTCCGCGCGCGTAGATGCGGAATGGATGGCCTTGGCGATAAGCTCCTTGCCGGTGCCGCTTTCGCCGCTGATAAGAATAGTGGAACGCGATGGCGCGACCTGGGTCACGAGGTCGAGCAGCGTCAGCATCTTCTCGCTCTTGCCAATGATGCTGGGAAAGTTGAAGCGCTGCTTCAGGGCGCGCTTGAGCTGGACGTTTTCTTCACGCAGGCGGCGGGATTCCACGGCTTGCGCCACTTGCGCGAGGAGCTCGTCGTTGGACCACGGCTTGGTGATGTAATCCATGGCGCCGCTCTTGAAGGCAGCGCGGGCCATATCGATCGATCCGTATGCGGTGATAAGCACAACGGAAAGATTGGGATCGCGGCGGCGGACCTCTTTCAACAGTTCAAGGCCGTTGCGGTCTGGGAGGCTGACATCCAGCAGCAATAGATCGAAGGGGCGCTCTTCCAGCTTGGCGAGACCGGATTCGCCGGTTCCGGCGCTGGAGACACCATAGCCCTCGCTGGTGAGCAGCAACTCGAGGCCCTCGCGTATTTCAGATTCGTCGTCGACCACGAGGATCGAGCCCTTATGCATGGACTGCTTTCCTGAGCGCGGGGAACTCAACGTGGAAGGATGTGCCTTTTCCAGGGGTCGAACGTACATCGATCTTTCCTGCATGCTCTTTGATTATACCGTAGCTGACGGACAAGCCCAGGCCGGTGCCGCGGCCACTGGCTTTCGTGGTGAAAAATGGGTCGAAAATGCGATGAATGTGCTCGCGCGGAATGCCGGCGCCGGTGTCGGCGACTTCGATTTCGACGCTGCCATTGTGGGCGGCGGTGCGGATTTCCAGCATGCCGCCGGCGGGCATGGCGTCACGAGCGTTCAAGAATAGATTAAGAAAAACCTGCTGAAGCTTGTTGGCGGAGCCGCGCACCGGAGGAAGGGATTCACCCAATTGTTTGACGATGTGAATCTGAGAAGTTTTAAGCGGGTGCGCGACCAGCGAGAGGGTTTCTTCGACGACGCGATTAACATCGATGTCGGCAAGTTCGGCGGCACCGGTGCGCGAGAAATTCAAAAGATTATTGACGATCTCGCTGGCGCGGAAGGTCTGCTTGACAATTTTGTCGATGATGGCGTGGCGCGGATCATCGTTGGGCATTTGCTTGGCAAGCATCTGGATGTAGTTAGAGATGACGGCGAGCGGCGTATTGACTTCATGAGCGACGCCAGCGGCAAGAAGGCCCAGTGAAGTGAGCTTCTCCGTTTGGGTCATCTGCTCTTCCATGCGCTCGCGCTGCGTAACGTCGTCGAAGAGCAGGAGGCGACCGATGCGCTCGCCAGATTTACTGACCAGGGGAGTAATGGAGACGTTGAGCGTGAGAAATTTCCCCTGGTGCTGCAGGCGCTGCTTGTAGATGCCGGTGATCTGCTCTTCCTCGCGGCGCGCGGCGATTTCGGAGGCTAGCTCTTCGGGGAGAAGAGCGCGCAACTGGTGACCGACAGCATCCTGACGTTTCACGCCGAAAAGCTGCTCCATGCGCGTGTTCCAGGACTCGACCATGCCGCCGAGATCCACTGCCAGCACGCCGACGTTGAGGGATTCAACGATGTTCTCGCTGAAATCCTTGAGTCGCGCGATCTCCAGCGCTTTCTGCTCCAGTGAGGAGTAAAGCTGCGCGTTGTCCAGAGCCACGGCCACATAGCCGGCGATGGTTTGCACCAACTCGACGTCATCGCTGGAAAGGAAATCACCATCCACGGTCTTGCCGAGGCCGAGGACAGCAACGGTGTGTTCTCGAATGCGGCAGGGGACGAAGTAATTCAGATCCAATTGCTCGAGAGTTTCCCGGACGGAAATGGAAACATCCCTGGCCGCGCGGGGCGACTCAAAGAAGAGCGCCCCCCGGGCAAACTCGGGCCGGGCCGGCTCGAGGAAACTGAGATCCATGGGTTCGGAAAGGCGCACGCCCATGGAGCGAGCCAGGCGCATGTGTCCGGGGTGTATCGGATCTTCCATGAAAATGGCGATGCGATCGACGAGAAGGGTCTGAGAAAGACGATCCATCACCGAGCCGAGCATCGGATCGAAGCGCACTTCGTTGGTGAGGGTACGGCCGAATTCGATCAAAGTGCGACGGTAGTCGAGGCGATCGCGATAGAAAAAGCGATCGAGGCGGGCCTGAATCCATTCGCGGAAGGGCTGAAAGAGAAATGCGGCGATCACGATGGCGATCATTCCGCCGGCGGGACCGGAAGTTTGGGCGTGGAAGATGTCCGCGATCAATGCAACGAGAGCGAAATAGACGGCGGCTACGGCTGCCGTGGCTGCGGTATAGGCCAGGCCGCGCTTGAAGATGATGTCCACGTCCATCAGGCGGTAGCGGATGATGGCGTAGCCGAAGCAAAGTGGGATGAGCACCAGGCTAAGAACCGAAGTGCGCATCCAAGGGCGCGTTACAGCGTCGATGACATACGGCACGACGTAGAACGCGGCGAACGGGAGGCTTCCGGCGAACGTCCCGCCCGTAAGCCACTTCAATTGCTGGCGGAGAACACCGGAAGGCGCTTCCCGGAAGCTCTTGTAGAAAACCAGCCCGGCCCCCAGAAAATAAATCGCGAGGTAGCTCAACTCGATCTTATCGAGCAGAATTCGCGAGCCGAGCCACGGCACGTTGCCAAGCATATTGAAGGCGGTCGTTACATGGAGAAGGAGGAAGAGCGCCCCAGGGCCATAGACCAGCGCCAATTTGGAGAGCGAACGAAGCCTGCCCGCCGCGCGTTCCGGGAAAACCAGCGCAAAGTGCAGCAGCAGCGCGGGCGCGAGCAACCTCGCGACTACGCTGGCCCAATACACCTCCCAGTCAAAGGCATCGAACTTGCCACTGTACTGGAAGGAGTACAGGATGAAGGAAACCAGGCAGAAGACGTAAAAATGCACCGCGCGCGGCGCGTTCCAGCGGCGTATGAAAATGAACATGCCAATGAACAGATAAAGCAGACCAACAAACCGGCCATAATTTTCAATGGAAGAGGCCTTTTCCGCGGGCGCAGTGACTATGGGAGTCTCAAACTCGCGGCCGTTGCGGGCCAGTTTGTAGCGCACTTGCGTCCAGAGACCGGCATGCCACAGGCGGCGGGTGACTTGCACCTGGGAAGCGACGGGGATGCCGTTTATGGAAACGAGCAGATCGCCGGGGCGAATGCCGGCGCGAGCGGCGGGCGAGTTGGCAACCAGTTTCCAGGCCTGCGCGCCATTCGTGGTGTCCAGCCAAGCGACGCCGTCGTCCGGCATCTCAAAGGTTTCGCGTTGGATGAAGTTCAGCCAGGCAAAGATCATCGCCGCCAGCGTGGCAAGCGCCAGGACGACAGCTCCGAGACTGACCCTAAGGTTCTGCTTCATGTTCCCCAGGGAATACACCCCCGCGACGAATGTAAGGTGCAAACGGATGTCCAACTGTCCAACATACCGGTGCACCCGGAACTGCAATGTCTTCTTAAGGTTAGGCCTTTGGCGGGGAACTCAAGCTGCGGGTATCCACTTTATGGAAGGATACCTACAGGTTTCCGAACCTTAAATGCCGCTCAAAACTGCACGCTCAATCCACCTCGGAACGTCCGGAAGGCGGGAACCAAGACGGCTCGGCCATCCTGCGTGTTCACCGAGACATAACCTTGAGCGAAGAGGTTGTCGCAGTTGGCGATCGCTTCCCAGTGGCCCGGCGCGAACTTAGGAAGAGCCTGGCGCACACCGACATGAAGGAACGGAACCATTTGAAAGAGCGATTCGCCATAAGTGTCCAAGCGCGATACGGCTGGCCCACCCACCCACTTATAGCCGACATTCAGTTTAGTATTCATGCGGGGCAGCTTGGTGGAAACACTCGCTCCAATGGAATGGTACATGTTGTTGTGCAGCACATTGCGGGTTGGCTCGTCAACCACATCCGACGGGCTGAGCGCGCCCGCGTACGCGTATACCGCGGTCAGTTCTGTTGAATCCAAAACCTTCTGCCGGACTGCGACACGCAAGCCCCAATTTCCGGAGGACCCGCCGTCATAGGCAAAAGCGTTCGAGGAATACTCCTGAAAATAGTCAGCCGCGGGCAGATCGTTGCCGCGGCCGAAAACCGCGACGTGCCGATTGTCATCATGGAAAGCGGCGACCTGGAGCTTACCCTGCGAGCCAAGCTTGCGCTCCGCGGCGATTTCTTCATGCCAGCCGCCTTCCAGCACCGGGCGCCCCTCGCGCCAAAGCAAGGTCGGGAAGGAGTCGAGTTCGTTGAGAGCCGCAGCCAATTCGCCGCCGATTTCTCGTTCGTCCGAATCCAGTGGAGCAACAACGCCGGGCTCCTCGGCAAAAATCATGGCGGCGTGCCAAGTATCGGTAATCCGCGTATCCAATTCCAAGCGCGGGCGAAGGGACGTGGCGGACTTTACCATCCCGACGAGCACGTATTCCGTGCCATAGCGAAGCAGCGCACGCTCGCCAAACGCCACAGCGCCGCCTTGCTCGAGCCGAACGCCGCGGAAGGTCGGTGCATTGGGGCCGATCCTGGATTCGCGCAAAACGAGCGCGCTATGCGGACCGCCGGCCAGCGAGCCGGTGGGCAGCCAAACGGTTGCGATGCCGCCTCCCGCGATTTCGCTGTCATAGTTCGCTTGGCCAGCGAGCAGTAAGCGGCTCGAGCCGCCCAGTGCCTGGTCGTAGGCAAACGCAGTGGAAGGGGCAGAAGGCAGGTTAGAGGCAGAACCTGCGTGGCGAGCTCCGTCCGTGAAGTCCATTCTCGCGCGAGGACGCGCGGCCCGGGCGTCAAAGCCCACGTTGGTGGCGGTGGTAGAACCGTCGTCCACCCACTGAAGCACCGGCCGGGTCACGGAAGCCGAGCGGAGCACCCATTTCCAATCGTCGCTTTCCACGCTGCTGGTGGAAGGCTGGCGGCGCAGTTGATCCAAGGACGCGAACATCGACTCCAATTCCACGCGGACGATAGTGGTAAGGTGGGCGCTAATGCGAACGTGCTGCTGAACAGTGGGAAGAAAGCCGGCCAGGGTCACGCGAACGGTGTACAAGCCCGGAGCCAAGCGCTCGTCATGAAAAATTCCTTGCGTGTTGGTGAGCAGGCCGAGCGAGGCGGCGGCTTTTGCGGCGATTTCAGGAACAATCTCCACGGACGCGCCCATTTGCGGCGTGCCGGTGGAATCACGCACAACTCCAGAAAGCTTGCCGGCAGCGGCTTTCCCTTGCGCGAGCGACGTGTTTGCTCCAGAGGAAAAACACGTCAACGTCAGGATGAGGGCCCCCCAGGTCCTGAGGCGTTCCTGCTTCACGTGGCACTACCTCCCGGGCGCAGCGTTGGCGGCGCTCTTTGTTTCCAGGGGTGACTTCACGGTGAAGTCCGCGGTCTTGGAAACGGTCTTGTTCGAGAGCGTATCCGTGGCGATGACTTCCAGCGAGTATTTTCCCGGAGCGAGCGTGGCGAGCGGCAACAGACGTTCGATCGTTACCTGTTCCCCCGTTTGCTTCATCTCTTCGGAAGTTTCCTTGAACTGCATCACCTGCTCTTTGCCCTTCTTTACGGTGTATTGGAAGGTCGCGTTGGACTTATGCGTCTTGTCGTCCGGCTTGAGGTTGTAAACCTGCATGTAGATGCCAAGCTTCTCGTTGGAAGGAAATTCGCCGTCCAGCTTCGGGCGGACCTTGGACGAACCGAGAACGAACTGTCCGGTGCCAATCTGCTTGGCGGGAACATGCTCGAGTTGGTCTGCCAAAATCAGCGAACTGGCCTCAAGCGTGTCGTCGTCATATCTGGGAACCTGGAGGCGTGTATTGATAACGCCGACATTGCCGCTCTTGACGTCTTTAATGACGATGTCCAGACGGTAGAGGCCGGGGCGCAAGGGAACAGCCTTTTGATAGATGGATTGCAGCTTCACGGAACGCTGAAAGAGGCTGTCCGGGAAATCACGGGTGACAGGATCTTCAAACGTTTGCACCACGCGGCCGGTCAGCGTGCTGACGCGCCCAAAGATATTGAGCGTGGCGGAATGCACCCCTTCTTTGGAATCGAAGGAGAGCTGATTATTAGGAATCTGCACGGTTACGGGGACCAGAACGGTGTCGTTGGTCACCTTCAGATAGTCCGTGCGATACGTGAAATGCACCTGGTCGCGCACGATGCGCGCGGTCACGATCGCTTCGAGGTCTTTGTATTTGACCGCGGGAGGCTTGAAAGCCTTGGAATACTGCTCCAAGCGATTAAATTCGTCCATGCTCGACGGCGTTCCCCCGAGCGAGGTGGGCAGATTGGTTCCGTCCGAACGGGAGAAGCGGCTCGTTTTTGAAGCCATGCCCATGGACTCGAGCAAGCTCAGCCCCGCGCCCGGAACGTGCAACAAGGCGTCTTTTTCGGAAGGATCCATGGTCAGGTGATACTCGCCGGAGCCGGTGGGGTCGACGAATTCCCAGATCACGTTCTCGCCGATGCCCTCCATGTAGCGGTAACGCCAGGTCTCAAACGCGTAAGTCGAGGTCGAGCCGCCGCCTTCTTCCATCGGGCGGTCGTACGTACCGCCTGTCGGATGCGATTCTACTTCGTCAGCCGGACCCCACATGATGTACATGCGGCCGCGGTCCGCTTTCCAGCCCGGGATTCCTGAAGCGAAATGCTCGTTGGCATACGCAATGCGGCGGTAGTGTTCTTCTTTGAAATCGTTGTCCGGAAGATCCGGATTGCTGCTGCGGCGCAGCCAAAACTGCTCGATGAATTGTTCGCGCTCTTCGTTGGTGTCGAGTTGAAGGAAAGCTTGCCGCTCTTCAGGAGAAATAATGTAGATAACGTCCTCGTTGAGCCACTGCTTATACTGGGTGTCCAGTTCCTTGAGGGTCTTTTTCATCTTCCGCTTTTGCTCTTTATCCAGCTTTTGCGGAGCGGGGGGCGCGTTGGGATCTCGAGCGTCTTGCGCAAGAAGTTGCGGCGCAGTGGTAGCAAGGCAAAGAAATGAAAAAGAAAGGATAGTGATACGGGTTAGCCGCAACATAGAGACACCTCAACGTCTAGGAGATGGGATTCTAACCTGCGAGAAAGTTCCCGTCAATCAACGAATCTCCTGCATTATGTGACACTTGTGGCCCCGGCGAAAGTTAGAACCTGGAAGACGAAATAGGGTTGCCTGGCAGTTTTTTGCCCTCCTCGAAAGTACTGCTTTCTTGGGGATGCGGCTGCACCAGAGGTTATGTAGGAGGAGGGGACCCGTTATTGGACTCGTTGCTGCTGGCCATCCCAGCCCACCAGAGTATCGAAGATGGCGAGAACGTGGCGCCGGTATTCGACCATCCGCGAGAAAATGTCGCGCAACTCCGGTTCACGCTCCGCTTCGCGATGCCACTTCGCAAGGACGGCGGGCGGCACTTCGATATCGCGGCGCAGTTGTTCCGCGGAATGGCCGCGAAGGAATAGCCCATAGAAAAAAGCCGCCTCCCGCTGCGGAAAATCGAAGTCCAGCGGGACTTCGGTGGGTACGAATTGTGCCATCGTGGCCATGGCGAAAGGGCAGTTTACAGAAAAGCGTCTCGGCGTCAAGTAGTACGCGGTCCAGGATGCGGCGTGCCGGGTAACCCCGGTACTACCCGCCGGGCAAACCGAATATTAGATGCACCTTCCGCATCGCAGATGCAACGCCGGTGTTGCTTGCAGGCGTCTGACGTCCTAGGATGGGAGAGCAATGGCGGCATTTCGCAAAATACAGCGCGGATCGGCGATGGGTCGCGGGTTAAACCGGGTGCTGCGCTTTGGCGTTCGCACCGGTTTGCGCTCTGTCGAAGTCAAACCTGAAGACTTCCGCCAGCAGCTAGCGGATAAGCACGGTCTATGGGTGCCGAATTTCAGTCGCATGCAGGACGTGCCTCTGGACCGGCTGGATGCGATTGCGCAAAAGCTGATTCGCGATGCGGAGCGCCTGGCGCTTGCGGAGGGCGCGGGCTTTGGGCTTGGAGGCATGATTACGCTGCTGCCCGATGCGAGCATACTGACGGCTATTACGCTGCGGCTGATTCAGCGGCTTTGCCTTCTGTACGGGTTTGAAACGCGCGGGCAGGACGAACGAGTGGAATTATGGCTGGCCGCCGCGACGGCTACCGGGGTCGATTACGGAAAAGATCTGGTTGAGAAGCAGATGTTTGAAAAGTTGGCGCCTCGGATTGCGCAGAGGCTGGCGATCAAGCTCGGCGAAGAAACAGCGGAGAAATGGGTTGGGCGCATGATTCCGGTGGCCAGTGCCGCGATCGGCGGACTTCTGAACTTTTCCTTTGTGCGCACGTGGGGACGCCGCGTGCAGCGCAATCTGCGCGAAAAACACTTGGCCGCCCGCGCCTCCTCCGCACGGGCTGCTTTTTCAGCGACGAATCCTTCTCTCAATTAAGTCGCTGACTGGAATTTTCCATTGTCGGTGAGTAAAGCGGATACCATTGTTGTGGCGGCAAGGGAGTCATTGCGTGGGAGTGTCCATTATGCGAACGAAGAGTCGAATCCTTTCAGGCGCGATTCTGTGTGGCGCAGCGCTTGGCATAGCGATGGCCGCGCCGCACGCGGCTTCGCACCAAGCACAGAATGCCGAAGAGCCGCTGCCGGCATTTCACAATGAAGCACCCAAGGGCCAGCTTCCGGAGACGCTTGACCCCTCGCAGTTCACCAACGTGATTGTGCAGAACGCCTATAGCCTCGCCGCTCGCGTGAAGAAGATTCTTTACCAGCAGCCTTGCTACTGTCATTGCGATCGCAGCCAAGGGCACGGCAGCTTGCTCGATTGTTTCGCAGGAAAGCACGCATCGGTTTGCGAGGTTTGCATACGGGAAGGGCTCTACTCTTACGAACAGTCGCGCAAGGGAAAGACCGCGGCGCAGATCCGCGCCGGGATCGAACGCGGTGAGTGGCGCGATGTGGATGTATCGAAATATGGCGCACCGATCGCTGCCAAGTAGACGAGATACCGGACGCAGTGTGCCGGCTTAAGAAATTCAGAATTCGTTAATGCAAAAAATTAAGGGCGCAACGACCGGTGAAGGTTGCTGCGCCCTTTTAAACTGAAGCCGCAAAACTTTTTTGCTTCTTGGTTCAATCTGCCGACGCAGCAGCGGTTAAGCCGTCGCGCCTTCGAAACTGAGCCGTAAAGTTTTCAAGCTTTCCGGTCCAATCTGGTGCGGAGAATATTGCAGGCGCCGTTCGGCGTCAATGGAATTCGGCCGGAGAGCCTGTGCAAATTTGTGGATGAGTGTGCAAAACAAACTCGCACGAACCCGGCTGTTGCTGTGCCGAGGGAGCGTCCGGGCAGGGGCGCAGGGCCTACATGGTGCGGACGGCGGCGACTTGGCGCACGGCGGGCTTCGGCTTGCGGCGCAAGGCGGCCATGGCCGTGTCGTCGGCTGGAAGGAAGTAGCCTACAACAATACCCATGGCGCCGGCGGATAGCGGCTTCCCGGTGATGTTGTCGTAGGTGGCGGTAATCCGTAACTGGTCGCCGGCGGCGAATTTGTAACCCCCGCGGTCAAAGAACGTAACGACCGGCATGCTGACAAGCTGGCCCTTTTCGTCGACGTTGGCGTTGAGCGTGGCGACGGTTTCCTTGCGCGTGGTGTCTTCCAGCGTGATCTGCTTCGCGTAATCGTGCATGTGGCCACCCACGCCGAGGAGCACGCCGTTGTATTTCACCGTGACGGTGCCGGTGTTTTTATTTTTCCCGGCGTGCAGGTCGTAGCCGGAGTTACCGCAGGACTGCACGTCCATCCAGGTAGGGTAAACGCTTTTGGTTGAGGCGGTGGAATCGGCGTAAGGAATCTTTACTTCCAGGTAGACGTTGTCGTAGCTGGTGCCGGTGGGATTGTGCACCATGGTTTCGATGCGAATCTTATCGCCCTTCTGGACGCGATAGCCGTAGCCGGGGATTTCGATCCAGTCGGTCAGCTCGCTTCCGGCGCCGAAAATGTGCTCTTCCTTGTTGGGGCAGAGAAAATCAGAACGGTCGGTGTTCCAGAACGCGGTGTGGTGGAGGACGGTTCCGGGGACGGCGTTGCCGTTGGCGTCGACCAGACGCGGGGTGTAGGAGCGGAGGTAGCCGTCGAGCGGAACGATCCAGAATACATCCGGAGGCTGCGGCATCTTCATGTGATTGGTATTGGCGGGAAGGGTGAGCGGGCCTTCGCGCACGGTGATGGTGTGCGAGGCTTCGTCGACTTGCTGCGTGAGCTTGATGCCTTTGGCGACGGCATGGTGCATGCCTTCTTGCATGAAGCCGCCGTGGTTGTGCTGCATGTGATCCATGTCGTGAGTGGCTGGCGGCGCTTGCTGTTGCGCGGCGCGGGCAACGGGTGGCGAGACAATCGCGAGGCTGGCGATGAGAAGTGCGCTAGAAAGAGCTAGCAAAAATTTGGCTCGTGCTTCGCCGATTCGCAGCTCGCAGACTTTCATGATGGCACCTCGCTGATGCAAGGGGACGGCATGGTGACGTCCCTATGATATGCCTGTGATCGCTCCAGTGATAGAATCTCGCCGCTCTCGCGTCGGAAGAGTGAGCGGAGGATTCGCATGCGGGGACTGCTGGTTGGTTTGATGCTGGTGACGGCTGCGGCGTTTGCTGCTGCGCCGGCTTGGGGGCAGGGGCAGGATTTCTCGAAGGTGCAGATCAAGGCGACCAAGGTTTCCGGCAACATTTATATGCTGGAGGGCGCGGGCGGAAACATCGCGGCGTCGATTGGCGAAGACGGGATCGTAATCGTCGACGATCAATTTGCGCCGCTGGCGGACAAGATTCAAGCGTCGTTGAAGAGCTTGGGGATCACGGACAAGCCGGTTCGGTTTGTGATCAACACGCATTATCACGGCGACCATACCGGCGGAAACGCTCCATTTGCCAACAGCGGGTCGACTGTGATCGCCCAGGACAATGTGCGCAAGCGTATGGCGACGGGCGGAACCGCGGGGAATGGCGGGACGATTCACATGGAGAACAAGCCGGCCGAGAAGGCGGCTCTGCCGATTATCACGTTTGAGCACGATGTGACCGTGCACCTGAACGGCGAAGATATTCGCGCACTGCATTTTCCCGCGGGGCACACGGATGGAGATTCCATCATCTTTTTCCCGAAAAATAATGTGGTGCACATGGGCGACGATTTTGTGCGCTACGGTTTTCCCTTTATCGATGTGAGCAGCGGCGGCAGCGTGCAGGGGATGATCGCGGCGATGGAGAAGGCGACGGCGCAATTGCCCGCGGATGTGAAAGTGATTCCGGGACACGGTCAGCTTTCCAATTTAGATGATGTGCGCGAGTTTACGAAGATGTTGAAGGAAACTTCCGCGATCGTGCAGAAGGCGCTGGACGAACACAAGAGTTTGGCTCAGATGAAGCAGGATAAGATTCTGGAGCCGTGGAAGAAATGGTCGGGCGATTTCATGAACGCGGACGTCTTTATCGAGACACTGTATAACTCGCTAACGGGCACCAAGGGCGAATTTCTGAAGCACAATTGAAATGCCACGCGCCGTTCAGTCCTGGCCATCCCGTGGGCGGGGATGAATAATTTTTGACTACTTACAAATGTGGCCGTCAAACAGCGAGCCGCGCGGGCAGCGCTTGCTGAACTGATCCAGGGCCATGAATGTGTTGACCGCTGCGGCGGTACCAACTGTTCCATCGCCCGATCGCTAGACGTTTCCAAATTGGGCCGCTGTTCCGCTTAACTGTTCCAGATCGGTTCACCCAATATTGGGAGTAAGACAAAGGGCAGGCCTGAGCTGGCCGATCCGTATCAGACCCATGCCCAAGAATTCAAACGAGTTACCTAAATACAAATATATCACAACAAGAAACGGCTTTGGGCGTGATCTTCTTGGAATGCCAACTGCAAGTAGCGGCCAGTGAAGGAGAACTTCATGACATACGGCAGCCGCATCGCATGTTTGCTGATCCTTATCCTAACTTGTGGAAGCGCGGCGGAAGCGCAATATCGCTGGGACGGAAAGGAAAAGCATTGGTATAAAGACTGGTTATGGTGGGTTGGGGAAGCAACCATTGGAGCCATACTCGCTGCAGACGCTCATAGTACGATACACGCAAGATCGGCGTGCCCTGGCTGCATTGAATCGAATCCCTTTATCGGTCAAAAACCTGACAAGGGCGAAATTATTGGCCTCGCAGCCGTGGGGTTCGGAATACTCACAGCGCTTCAGATCGGAAGTTGGGAGGAATGCCCTGACCCGGACCGAGCGTCGCGGGCGTGGCATGTTGCGTGCGATCTAACTATACCTAGCATGGGGGCTGTCATCACCGGCCCAAAAATCTTCCATAATTACGGGCTATCCTCGGGACTTAATTCCGCGCAGCCATCCGTCTCAGGTCCCACTCGGCACGCTAGGCTGTCGGCTCTTCACTATACCCGTCCAGACATCTCGCTAGCTTGGTCCTCAATGGGGGACCGCAGCCCGGCTTGGAATCCGGCTTGGGGTTCAAGTCAGAAAGGAGTATGGCACGAGCAGTTGTTCATCTACGGGCGGGGCGTAAGCTGTTGCCCCGCCCGCCCCCCCGACTGGGCCGCCGTCGGCACACGCCGCGACTTACGATCCGTACATTTTCGGTAGATCCTTACCTCCGAGGATTGAAACAAAGGTTTTAGACACTCCTCCGCAGGCATAGGGCGATACTCGAAGGATTCCGTCTTGCGGCGTGGCCGCCGGTATCGAAACCAACCCTTGCCATCCTGCCAATGCTCTAAAAAATGGGCGGCCCATACATTCACGTCGGCGACAAACTGCGCGGAGTAAGTAGGCGACAGGTCTAACCACGAAAATCTTAGACGGTCCATCTCCAACTCATATATTGGAATCATGATGCGGATACGTGTGGATAGACTAAGGTTCATAAGAGAGGATGAGAACCCTTCGGTAGTCATTCGTCACCGACCGGTAAACGAGCCGGCGTGTCGGGCTCCTTCGACTGTTGTCGTGGTGCGCATTCTGGAGATTCGGCTAACTCGCAAGATTGCTGCCCAGAGGAACTGGTCGGGCAAATCGTCGTCCACTCACTGGCCGCCGCGAAACAAGCGGATCGCAGCTCGTCCTCGTCGATGTTCGCAAATATCGCGGTCTCCTCAATGTCGCGTTTGATGATTTGTCGCAGGGTGCGAACGGCGTCGCCGACGATGGCTTTATGGAGACCTTCTGACTCTGGCCTCTCTCTCGGTTGCTCCTGCCATAATTTCTTCAGCGCGAATAGTAATTCCTCCTGGGCCCCGCTCAGGCTCCTCCTTTCGGGTACGCCCATCGGTTGGGACCGAGACCACTTGCCGAATGGTCCCAGACGGTGGGCCCAGTTGACGAGCTTTTCTCGGAACTCATGCGCCGAAAATGGTTTCACTAGAAAGTCATCTGCCCCTCCCCGTATGGCCTTGACCGCGCCAGGGGCGTCGCCAAATGGCGTGAGGACGAGAACCCTAGTCTCGGGATAGTTGGAGCGAACATGATGTACAAGATCAATTCCGGTAAGCGATGGAAAGTCCAGTTCAGTTACTACCATTCCGATCGAAACGTTAGCTAAAACCCTGAAAGCCTCGGCTGGTTCAAAGGACGTGTACGCCCGCATGGCATCCTCAAAAATTAGGTAGCCACAAAGGTGTAGAACCGAGTCATCGCCGCTTACGACAAGAACTCGTCGAGGCTCACCCGCAATCGCATGTATGTACCGATTTGTGGTCAGCATTGTTGTTTGGCATGTACCGTGACATATTGTACAGTTAGATTACTCTATGTCAATCATGTAAACCATGTAGGGCATTTACTTGCGTATACTTTAAATTGACAGTTACAAATATCAGTAAAACTGATGCCCCGGGCGTTTAGTATGGAACGTAGATTATTAGCTGGTGGCTTCGTGCCGCGCGTGTGGCACTTCTGGCTTGGGTTGGCCCTGGTTCTTTTTGCCCTAGGCGCCGTCGTGATCCTTATCGCATCACCGCGATAGATTTCAGCGTTACTCCCACCGAAAGGAGGAATCTCGGACACCGAAAAGCGTAAAAATAAAGAGGGGATAAGGGGGGCAGAAACCTCATCAGATTGACCCACGCGCCCCCCTTTACTATTCGTTCCAGCCTTTTTCCATACCTTCTAGGCTACAATTCAGTTGGCCGGGGTGTTCTGCCGGGCACCTGAACCTCGATGACCCAGACTGCCAGCAAATTGTCTTTGACGGTGCTCTTGTGCGCGCTACTGCCTTTTTCGTTGCTCGGGCAGAGCGTGCAGGGGACGCTATTGATCGCGGTGGAGGACTCCGCCGGGGGGCGGATCGCCGGAGCGGGCGTTATTGTCACCCTGACGAAAGCGGCGCTATCGCGCTCGGCAACTACGAATGAGCGCGGCGAGGTGCGATTCGAAGCGCTGCCGCCTGGGACGTATTCGATTGCCGTGCGGGCGAGCGGGTTCGAGGAAAAGACTTCGCGAGTGGCAGTGTCGGTAAGCAGCCAGGCTACGTTCGCGGTGATTCTGGGACCGCAGACGCTGAAACAGACCGTTCAGGTGCGCGACCGGGGGCCTTCGCTGGCGAGCCAGCCGGTGGAAACGACTAGCAGCACAATCAACACGGTGGTTACGACAGAGGATTTGGACGAGATCCCGCTCTCGGCCCGGAGCTTCGCGAATATTGCTTACCTTGCGCCGTTTACCGCACCGGTGGAGCCGTCGGACCCGACGAAAGCGCGCATCACTGCGGTATCGTTCGGAGGCAGCTCTGGGCTCAATGTGGACCTGTCGGTGGACGGCGGGGACAACAATGACGATTACATCGGCGGATTTCTGCAGAACTATTCGCCGGAGGCGATGCAGGAGTTTGCGGTGCGGACGTCGCAATTCGGCGCGGATACCTCGCACACCAACGGCGGGAGCGTGGTTATCTCCACTCGCCGGGGTTCGGACGATTGGCATGGCAGCGGGGCCTACTACTACCGCGGCAATGCGTTGAACGCGCGTAATACGCTGGATAATCCGGAACCAAATCCGAAGCAGCCATTTTCGCGGCAGAATTTTGTGGGCACGCTGGGGGGCCCGATCAAGCCGGGGAAGCTGTGGTTTTTTTCGTCCTACGAATATATCCATGAAAATGCGAGTGTGGCGTATAGCGCCAATTCGCTCGCGGAATTCAGTGCTTTGCAGCAACTTGCGACGAGTGGCTTTCTTGCGAACGTACCTTCAATTGGGGCAATTCCTTCTTCCGTTGCGCAGCCTTACCGGGAGACGCTTTTTTCATCACGGATTGATTGGAGGCAGTCCGAACGATCACAGTGGTTTGTGCGCGCTTCGCTGGACCGGAATCATACAAAGAATGATTTGCTGCAGCAGGGGGCGCTGCCCTCGACGGGGGCAACGACAAATTCGAATTACTATAGCGTTCTGCTCAGCAACCAATTTCAATTTGCGCCGAACACTTTGGGCGTGCTCACGCTGGAGGCCAGCGGCTTCCATCATACGAAAGTGCGGAACTCCACAATTGGGGAAGCGTTCGATTTTCCCTTTACTGTGAACTTTCTTACGACGTCAGGGCTGGAAACCTTTGGCGACAATCAATTCGCCACGGCGATTACCGCGTTTCCGGTTCAGCGCGATCAGCAGAAATATCAGTTTCGCTATGACGTTTCGTATTCGCGGGGAGCGCACGCGTTGCGTTTTGGTGTCAATTTTATTCATGAACCGGTGTTGCGGGGCGCGCTGACGGGAAATCCCGAGAGGTTATTCTCGTATCCGCAGGATCCCAGTTTTTACGTGTCGAATCCGGGTGTGCTAGCGAGCTGTCCAAATCCGCTCCCAAGCGGCCCCGATCCCAATTTTCCGGACTGCCCGACCCAGAATGCTTCCGGCGCGAGCGATGGCAGTTTTTCGCAGAGCATCCAGCGTTTGGGCTTCTACGCGGAAGATGCCTGGCGCGTGACCCCGTCGTTCACCGTGAATGCCGGGCTACGCTATGACACAACATTTGGGTTGTTCGTTGCGTCGGGCCACGACCAGGCCGCGAATCCCGGTCTGGCGGCATTGCAGGCATCCGGCAGCACACTCGTATCGGGAATTCCCCACGACTACCGGAAAGCGTTTGCGCCGCGCGTCGGAATTGCGTATGCGCCGAACGCCTCCGCGACTACGGTGTTTCGGGCGGGCGCTGGCCTTTATTACAACGATCTGGCGCAAAATGGATGGGTGGATGCGTTTACGGCGGTGAATAATTTCAATCTGCGGAATGGAAGCGGGCCGAGCGCGCTGATCGATCCCAACTATCACACTCCCTATGCGCTGACGGCGAGCGCGGGATTTGAGCATGCGTTTGCGAATAATTGGCGGGTCAACATCACTTATGAGCATCAGCAGGGGGTGCATCAATACCGGCGCTATGAATACACACCTGGCTTCGGAATTCCATCGAACGCCCCCGCTGTTTCGCTGTTCCGTACGGACAACCGCTCGATTTATAACGGCTTAGCGCTGCAAGTGCAGCACAAGTTTTCCGACCGCTTTGAAGTGACCGCGAACTATGTGCTGTCGCACGCGACCACTTGGGGAGCAACAGTTGGCGAGCTTTTTGATTACGTAAATGGAGTTTCGAACGTGCTCGACCCGTTTGGTCCGGGCGATCACGGGCCATCGGGTGAGGATATCCGCCACCGATTTGTGCTGGTGGGAGTGCTGCAATTGCCTTGGAAATTTGAGGTTTCGACGTTATCGCAATTTGAGAGCGCGCGACCGTTTACGATATTCACGCCGGCGGACGTTAATGGTGATGGTGTGGTGGGAAATGACCGCGCGGTGGTGAGTGGCGTGCAGACAAGCCTGGACGAGTTTCGCGGCACGCCGTTTTACCAGGTGGACTTGCGGGTCAGCAGGAATATCGCTTTGGGCGAGCGGTTAACCCTGCGGCCGTTCGTGGAGTTCTTTAATTTGTTGAATCGGCAGAATCCCGGCAACAATTTCGTTCCCGATATTTCCGCGCTGCCAACACCGGTGAATGATATTACCAATGCCACGGCGTTTTGCCTGAATGCGAGCTGCACACAGACGCGGCCAATCACTAACCTGAATCAACTGCGCGTCCCTGCGGGAGCGTTGGGCGATTTCTTTGGGCCGGGCACTACGGTGGGCATTCCGTTCGCGGCGCAGTTGGGCATTCGGCTCAGCTTCTGAATGACGAATAGGAGAAAGCTCAGAGCGCCAGCCTAAAGGCCGCCGCTACGTTTGCCGTGGCATCGGGGGCGAGCAGGTCTAAAGTTTACTGAGATCCCGTCGGGGGTTTTTCGGGAGTAATGACCGTCGAGATGACGTGCGTAGGCTGACTCGAGTCGCGCCTCGGGGGAGCAAACTTCGGAGTCTTTTTCTTGGGCTTTTTTGCTTCGCGGCTTCGTCTGTCTTTGTTTCCCATACCCAATAGCATGCCATGGGTCGCTCATTGAAGGCTAGGGAATCTCCAACTCAGTAGCGAGTCAGTTTCCGATTACCGATGCGGGCTCAACCCACGGTCAACGAGTCTCCATTTGTGACACAATCCAACAGGCGTGGTCTGGCGGTGAATCGCGTGCGAATCGTACTGCTTGCTGGAGCGGCTATCTTTGCTGCTAGTCTCGTTGCTGCACAGGAAATCGGCTGGCTTGACCTCACCGACACCCATCCCCGTGACCGGATTCGTGCTCCGCATACCGTTGGCTCGGAGTGTGGCGGAGGCGCAGGTTTCACTCCAAATACCGAATTCAGTATCACGTTGGTGAGTTTAGACAAAGCTTCGTATTCCTTGGGCGAGGAAGTAACGTATGAGGTGAAGATACAGAATTCAGGCAAAAAGGCGGTCGAAATTCCTTGGACACCTCATTCGGGCGACCTGGAGCCAACCGACCCCTCCCAATCCTATACATTTTTGCACGCGGCGGTTTCTCTAAGCTTCATGGAACCCGACTCAAATCATCGTTTTTCTATTTACGCAAATTCCTATGGGTCCTCTGAAATGCCCGGAAGTACGCGAAAACTTCTGCCAAGCGAGTGGATTTTTGTGCGTGCTCGCCAAAAAGTTGAAACCTATGAAGAATGGTGGTGGACCAAAATAAAGGGTTCGTCGCCGCTGAATGTGAGGGTTTCGGCGAGTCTTATGCTCAGCAAGGTGACGTACTCTCCCAGCGAGAAGAGTGATTCCGCGATTGACCGGTCTGTATGCATTCCGCTGGACACAAAACTGGGTGCGCCGTTAGATATAGTCTTATGGCCCGCGACATCAAAATGACCGTCTCGACGTAATGCCTGACTAACGCTGCGGGCTCAGCCGGACAAATCATTTTCACTGTCCAGGCTCCACGTTGCGTGATCAGCCCGCGCTCAGAGGAATCTACGGCGTAAGTAGGCGCGTAGGCTGTGCCCATCTAGATACGATACTCCTGAGAAGAACTGTCCTTTCGGGCAGTTGCCGAACTTTTCGCGACCTCAAATACTGTCATTACTATGAAACCCACACTTGTATTCGCACTCCTGGGGATCCTCGCTTTCGCGGGAACGGCGTCCGCACAAAGAGCTTTTGAATGGCAGCCGGGGACCGATGAAGCCGTCCGGCTGGACCCGGCCAACTATCACACCGGCAAGACTTATACGGCAGGCGGCGGCATTCAGGTGGATATTGAGTCCCAGCAGCCGGTGACGATTTTCCTGACCGGCGAAGGCGAGTGGAACCACGCGCTCCAGTATCCGGAAGCCATGGGAACTCTGAGAATGCTGTGCTTGCGTGAGCACGTGGTAAAGACCCGGTATGTTTGCAATTTGCCGGCGGAGCCGCTGACGCTGGTGATTCGCGATGATCGCGGTAGCCACGAGACCGCCGCGTTCGCAGGACTGGGCGAAGTACTCAAGCGTGAACCCGCCGCGATGAGTACTCCTGTCGGTAGCGCTGTCGGTAGCGCTGTCGGCGTAGGCCTGGGCTTGGCGAAAGTCTTTAAGACGGAAAGTTCCTCGGCTCCTCGCCATTTTGTGTCGCCGAACGATGTGCACATCCAGTATTTCCTCTGGACGTGCATCAGCAATTGCTTCCCGCCAGAGTTTCGGTGGTTTCAACAGGCGAAGGAGAAGTACGAGCTGACTTCGTTTCTGAAGGTATATGGTGGGTACACGCCGGAACGCGATGGTGAAGTGATCAGCATAAAAATTAAAGCGCCGATGCCCATGCTGGTGGCGGTGGTGCCGTCATCGGTCGCGAACCAGCTCCACGGCAAGCCGGAAATGCTGGAGCCCGCGCTCGAGAAAAATTCCTGCCAGCAGCGCGGCGTGCAGTCACAAACATTTCAGTGCACATTTAACGTGGCGGATGGTCCACAGTCCCTGATTGTGGCCCCGGAAGACACCGGAAAAGTCAAACACAAGAAAGTGGAGATCGAGTTTTTCGCCTCCAAGTGCGTGGAGCATTGCGCGCTGCCGCCGGTAAATCCGAACAGTTCGGCGGAAAAGATTAACCCGTAGCGGCGGAACAATTTCACCACGGAACACCTGGCACCGAGCGTGAGTGCCACTTGCTTTTGCCTACATAGACGCGCGGCGCGGGTAACCGTGGATGCGCATTTCGATTAGCTCGTCGATGCTCGGATGTTTATAGCCGTGGTCGCGTATCTCTTTGACATAAGCGGCGTTCACCCCATGAATGCGCATCGATACGAGTTGCTCCGCTGAGAGTTCGTTGTAGCCTTGATCTTTCATTTCCTTCACAAATTCCGGGCTAACGCCGTGAATTCGGAAGGCCACCAAATCATCGGCAGAAAGATCCCTAGCTACGAGCTGGTGCATCTGCCCCACAAAATCCGGGCTAACACCGTGAATGCGAAAGGCGACCAGTTCGTCTACGCTGAGGTTTCGCCCTAACTGCGTGTCGATTTCCTTCACAAAATCGGGACTGGCGCCGTGAATACGCATCGCGACAAGATCATCGGCGCTCACGTCTTTGCTTACGTGCTCCCGCACTTCCCGGACGAATTCTGGGGAGACGCCGTGGATCCGGAAGGCGACATACTGATCGACGTCGAAATTCTTGCCGAGAAGCGATTTTATTTCGGTTACAAACTCGGGGCTAACGCCATGGATGCGCATGGCAACCAGGTTGTCCAGGGAGGGCTTACTGGGCACTTGCGCGCTGATGGCGCGGATGAATTCCGGTGTGGCTCCGTGAATGCGGAGAGCGATGAGGTCGTCGGCGGAGACTCTCGGGTAGCCGAGGTTGTTCAGATCTTTGACGAACTGCGTGGTTACGTCTTGGGTGCCGAGGGCAAGAAGCTGATCGATGGAGAGGCTCGAATAGCCCAGGCCTTTCATGGACTGGACAAATTCTGGATTCGGAGTGAAGCGGAACGAGCCGTTGCCTTTTCCGGCGTGAAAGCTGCCGTCGAACGCGAGGGTGCCTGCTTCACGGCGCAGTTCGAAGTGCGCGGGCCGGTCGCTGATCGCCAGGCTAGGGTCGAGGCCAGCGAACTCGCTCACTTTGTGGGTGTTACCCCAACTGTGATTGTGCTTCCAGCTCGAGGTGCGCATCTCCAGGTAAAAAGTATTGCGGTCGCTTTCGGACTCAAAGCGGGCCTGCCACTCGCCGGTAAGCGAGTCCTGCGCGCGAACGTGTACGGTAAGGGCGGTTGCGATCAGCATTGCTGCTGTAAGTGCCGTGGTTAACTTCCGAGCGATCATGACAATCACCTCAAGGCCAAGGGTGCTTGGAGCGTAAGGCCGCAAGCATTCATGCATGGAGACGGTATAGCCGGGAAAATGTTCCATGGAAATTTTGAACCCACAACCGGTATTTGACCCCGCAGTCTGTTCGGCGATATCGATGACACTCCGCTACAATAGGGATTCCTGGCTGGGAAAAGGCGGATATGTTTGAGAATTTGACGGAAAAGCTGCAGCGCACATTCAAGAACTTGCGCGGGCAAGGGAAACTCACCGAGGAGCACTTGGACGCGGCGCTCGCGGAGATCCGCGAGGCGCTGCTGGAAGGCGACGTCAACGTGGGCGTGGCCGACGAGCTGCTGGCCAACATTCGGCAGAAGGCGATTGGCAGCGAGGTGATGCTGCAGCTTTCACCGGACCAGCAAGTGGTCAAGACGGTGCGCGACGAGCTCACCGCGATGTTGGGGAAGCATGCCAAGCCGCTGTTTGCGTCGCGGCCGCCCTCGGTGTGGATGATTGTGGGATTGCAGGGGTCCGGCAAGACCACGACTACGGGCAAGCTGGCGAAGTGGCTGGCGCAGCATGGGCACCGGCCCATTGTGGTGTCCACAGACGTGTACCGGCCGGCGGCGCGCGAGCAGCTTGCGCAGGTGGCGAAGGCGGTGGGGACGCAGCTTTGGCCTGGTGCCGGTACGGATAAGCCGATGGAGATTGTGCGCGGAGCGATCAAGGAGGCGAAGCTCTCCGCTAGCGACGTAATTTTGGTGGACACCGCGGGACGTTTGCACATCGACGACGATTTGATGAATGAGCTGAGCAGTTTGAAGAAGGAGTTGCAGCCTGCAGAAATACTGTTTATCGCGGACGCCATGATTGGGCAGGACGCAGTGCGATCGGCTGGAGAATTTCACAAGCGGCTCGGACTAACTGGCGTGATTTTGACGAAACTGGATGGTGACGCGCGCGGCGGCGCGGCGCTTTCGATCGCGAAAGTTTCCGGGGCGCCGGTGAAGTTTGTGGGCTTGGGCGAAAAATACGATGCGCTGGAGGGATTCTATCCGGAGCGCATCGTTTCCCGCGTGCTGGGCATGGGCGACATCATGTCGCTGATTGAGCGCGCGGAGCAGGCAGTCGACAAGAAAGCAGCGGCGGAGCTGGAACGGAAGCTGCGGAAGGATGAGTTTACCCTGGAAGATTTTCGGGATCAGTTGAAGCAGGTGCGCAAAATGGGTCCCCTGGAACAGATTGTGGACATGCTGCCGAAGATTGGTCCGCTGGCGAATTTGCCCAAGGACGCGAAAGTGGATGAGAGCCAATTGAAACGCCTCGAGGCGATCATCAACTCGATGACCAACCAGGAGCGGCGCGACCACAACGTGATCGATGGAAAGCGTCGGAAACGGATCGCGAAGGGCAGTGGAACGTCGGTGCAGGAAGTGAATCAAGTCATTAAACAATACATGCAGATGCGCCAGATGATGAAGCAGTACGGGGCGCTGGCCGCTAGGTCGAAGATGAAGGGACTGGGGAAGTTGGCCGGGTTGGGTTGAGTGTGTAGTTTGCGAGCCACGATTGTATTATAATGTTTATGGATATAAGGATGATCTATGAAACTGAAGCTTCGCGCTGTTGGCACATCGACTGGGCTCGTTCTACCGAAAGAGATCCTTCATCGCATGAAGGTACAAAGAAACGATTCGTTATTTGCGATCGAAACACCCGTCGGATATCTCCTGACGCCCTATGATCCAGAGGTCGAGGAACAAGTGAAGCTCGGGCTGAAATTCATGAAGGAGTATCGCGACACGTTCCGCGCCCTGGCCAAATGAAGGAGCCGCGGTGGATTGAGCCGCGAGCGCTTTTGTTGCTGCATTCCGCCTCGTTAGCCGAGCATGGCGGTCTGGAAGGCATCCGCGACGAGGGTCTCCTTGAATCTGCCTTAGCCCGCCCTCGAAACAAATTCAATTACAAGTCTGATCACGATCTCTTTGATTTGGCCGCCGCGTACGGTTTCGGTCTGGCAAAAAATCATCCATTTCATGACGGCAACAAACGCGTTGCTTTCCTGGCCGTCGGTCTCTTTCTTGCGATCAACGATTATCGCTTGGTTGCCGACCAGATGGACGCAATTCAGGCGATGCTGAGGCTGGCTGCGGGTGAGCTCACGGAAAAGGCCTTCGCAGCTTGGGTGAAGGAGCATACCTCGCGAACTGACTCTTCTGCAGCTCAGAAATGAATTTTGCCGGTCAGTCGACGAACAAATCGGCGACTTTGGCAGCGAGAGATTCGGGGTCGAGGTCGGTGCGGTTGCAGAGAATGATTATGGTGAGGCGGTCAGCGGGAAAGCGCTGGATGTAGGTGTGGAAGCCGAGGGTGTCACCGTAGTGCCACATGCGCGTGTGATTGTGGTAGGGGTCGAGAAACCAGCCGAAGCCATAAGAGACTGGGGTGCCTTCGGGGCGGTCGGAGTTGGCGGGCCACTTGGGCTGGGCGCCAGTGGTAAGTTGGGCGGGACTCAACGCGGGTCGCATTTCCTTTTCGCTTAGAAGCGTGTGTTGCGCGAGCGCTTCGTCCCACTTTGCTAGATCGGTCAGAGAAGAATAGATTCCTCCGTCGCCCAGGGTGGCGGAGGTAGGGCTTTGGTCGGTTTCCTTCCAGGTGCTTCCCTCTTTCGAATGACCGTAGGCGCGACTGGTGACTTCGTTCTTTCCTTTTTGGTGGGCGACGGTTTCCGACATTCGTAGCGGGTCGAAGATTCGTTTGCGGAGAAATTCGCCGAACGGCTCGCCAGAGATCCTTGCGACTACTGATCCGAGGACGACGTAGCCGGAATTGCTGTAGCTCCACTGCGTTCCTGGCGCGAATTTGCCGGTTTTTTCGTGCTTGAGCAACTTTAGGACTTCGGCGTCTTGAATCTGGCGCGTGGGCGTCCAGATCCATGAGTTCCGTGCCCTCTCGGCAACGCGCATCAAGTCTTCATAGTCGGGGAGACCTGAGGTGTGGTTTAGGAGGTTGCGGATGGTAATAGCTTTGCCGTAAGCGGGGAAATCGGGGAAGACATCGGTAAGTTTGTCGTCATAGCGGAGCTTGCCGTCCTGCACCAGCAGCATGACGGACATGGCGGCGAATTGCTTGGAGCAAGAAGCGAGGCGAAAATTGGTTTGCGAATCGACTTTGGCCAACGAGCGGAGGTCGCGCACGCCATACCCGCGTTCGAATAGCATGCGGCCATCCTTTCGGACTAGCACCGCAAGGCCCGGGGACTTGTCGTTCGTTAGGCCGGAAAAAATCTGGTCGGTCTGAGCCGCTAAATTATCTACGCTAGCTATTAGTTTTCGCTGCAATCCGCACGCGAAGAGCAGTAACACAACTGCTAAGCCATAAGTAGTTCGCAAGAAGTTCTCCCAGCCTGCGGCAGCATACCATCGCGCTTCGATTTCACCATTCCAAGGTGGCGCGGCGTTGACCGGTTTGGATATGCTAGGGCCAAGTCCCAAGCCAAACCGCAGCGATTCTCCATGACGGAAACTCCCGAGCGTATTGGGCCCTACCGCATCCTCGGCAAAGTAGGCCAGGGCGGAATGGGCGTAGTGTACAAAGCGGAGGATTCGCGGCTTGAACGAGTGGTGGCGCTCAAGGTGATCCGCGAATGTGACGCGGATTTCGACCGCCGCCGCCGCTTTTGGCAAGAGGCGCGTGCCGCGGCACAGGTGGCACATCCCAACGCGTGCCGGATATACGACATCGCAGAAGAGCAGGACCGCCTGGTCCTGGTAATGGAGTTCATCGAGGGAGAATCGCTGGCCCAACGGCTCCAGCGAGGAGCGTTGCCTGCGCAGGAGGCCGCACAGATTGTGCTGGCGATATTGGCTGCGCTGGAAGCGTTTCACAAGATTGGCATCGTGCACCGCGATGTGAAGCCCGAGAACATTATCCTGTCAGACGGCGCAACAAAGCTGCTGGATTTTGGAATTGCGAAGTATATGGCCGCGACGGGCGGGCAAGACGCTCTGCTGACCCTCTTCGCCGAAACGATACCAGGAACATTCTTAGGCACGCCGAGATATGCATCACCGGAGCAGTTTCGCGGGCAAACGGTGGATGCGCGCTCCGATCTGTTTTCTCTCGGTGGAATATTTTTTGAGATGCTTACGGGCGAACCTCCGTTTCGCGGCGAATCGTTTGGCGAGATCGCGCACGCGGTCTTGCAGGGATCGCCTCCGGCATTAAGCGGGTCGCCCGCAATTGCGGCGATGGGAAGAATCGTACATCGAGCGTTGGCGCGCGAGCCGCAAGACCGATACTCCAATGCCGAGACCATGGCCGCGGAATTGCGCGCCACGCTGTTGTTGGATGGAATCGAAATAAAAGCCCGCGCACAGGCGCTCCGCCGCCTGATGGTGTTGCCGTTTCGCGTGATGCGTCCCAACGAAGACACGGAATTTTTGGCCTACAGTCTTCCCGAAGCGATTACCGTTTCTCTCGCCGGGCTCGAAAATCTGATCGTACGTTCCTCCATCGTGGCGTCACGGTACTCGCCGGATGCGCTCGATTTGCAGCAAATCGCGCGCGAAGCTGAGGTGGACGTTGTGCTGACCGGTGGCCTGGTGAGCATAGGAGAGCAACTGCGCATCACGACGCAATTGGTAGAAGTGCCCAGCGGCACACTCGTCTGGTCGCATTCCTCTAAAGCCACGATTCGTGAGCTTCTGGAGCTTCACGATGATCTGGTGCGGCGCGTGGTCGAGTCGATCTTGCCGTCGCTGACTGCTCGTGACCACCTGGCGCTACAGCAAGATCGACCAGCGAGTGCAACGGTGTATCAACTCTACCTGCAAGCCAACGAACTCGGCCGAAAATGGGACAATTTGCCGGCGGCCATAACCATCTATGAACACTGCGTGAGCTTGGATGCTTCGTACGCGCCGGCTTGGGCGAGACTTGGGCGCGCTCGCTGGTTATGGGACAAGTACAACAAAGGCTCCATCGAAGGTCTGCGTTCCGCGGATGAGGCGTTCCAGGCAGCGTTACGGCTGAATCCGAACTTGGCGTTAGCGCACAATCTGTACACGAATTTGCAGGTCGATCAGGGCCGTTCGCTCGAGGCCATGAAGCGCCTCTTGGACCGGGCGCATCAGCGCAGGAGCGACGCCGAGCTTTTTGCGGGTCTCGCGCATGTGTGCCGCTACTGTGGACTGTTGCAGGCGGCGGTAGTGGCGCATCAGGAAGCGCGCCGGCTCGATCCGCTGATCGCCACGAGTGTAAATCACACGTATTTCATGCTGGGCGATTATCCGCGGGCACTGGAAGCATCCAGCGCTGATTATGGATATGGGAGAGCCCTGGTACTGTCCATGTGCGGAAAGACTGAGGAAGCGGTTTCGCAACTGCGCGAGGTAGAGAAATCCGGGCCATGGCGACTGGGCAGACTGTACGTGACTTCGTTGCGCGCGCTGCTCGAAGGAAATCGGCAAGAAAGTCTGGAGGCCAGCGAAGAGCTGATGCAAGCCACGTTTCGCGATCCGGAGGGAATGTACTACTTGGCGCGTCAACTCAGCTATTTGGGACAGGAAGCGAACGCGCTGGGCATGCTAGGGCGCGCGATCGACAACGGCTTCTTTTGTTATCCGGCGATGGCGCGCGATCCGTGGCTCGACGGTCTTCGCGCGCACGCCGAATTTAACGCGTTGCTGCGCAGATCTCACCGACGACACCGCGAAGCTGCGAGCGCGTTTCTTGCGGCAGGCGGCGATTCGTTGCTAGGCATTCACAGCGACGCCTACTGAGCAGATAACCAAATCGCACGTTCCCTTGCGCTTCGACAGGACATAGGTGTACGCTCTTGTAGAAGTAAAAGGGGACACGATGACCGGCAAAGGCATCGACCTTCCGCAGGGCACGTTGGACCTGCTTATCCTCAGGACGCTCGCGTTGGAGCCACAGCACGGGTGGGCGATTTCGGAACGCGTGCAGCAAATTTCCAAGGACGTCTTGCAGATTCAGCAAGGCTCGTTATATCCGGCGCTGCATCGACTGGAGCGGCGCGGCTGGGTGAAGGCGCGCTGGGGCACATCGGACAACAACCGGCGCGCGAAATATTACGAACTGACGCGCAGCGGACGCAAACAACTGGAAGCGGAAAAGGACGCGTGGCGAAAATTGACCGCCGCCGTGGCGCAAATTCTTGAAACAGCGTAGGTGGCCCTGCGATGCGAATGAACTTTGCACTCAAAGTTGAGGGAGAGCCGCGAGCTGCTGCCGGAGCTGTTTGATCTCGGACTGCAAGGACTGAATTTGCTGCTGCTCAGCGTCGAGTTGGGCCTTCCCTGCGGGATCTTCCGCGAAATCGGGTCTAGAGTAGTAGGTGTCTTGGTCCAGGGCAAACTGACGCTGCAAAAGATTCAGCTGTTGCCCTAAGTCGTCGATCTGGATCTGAATTCGCGCGGCCTCGGGCGGCTCGCAAACGTAGCGCAGAGCTTTCTCCAGAGACGTAATCCTCTCTTCGAGTTCGACCTCGCTGACTCTCCCCGGGGCCGGCGGTTCTGAATCCAAAAGGGGCGCAGAGCCCACGTTGAGGCCAGCGCTGCCGGGCTGAAAATATGCCGTGTCGAGATCGTGATCGGAGATTATTGGGGGCTGATAAGAAAGTTCACTGCGAAGCTGAGCCAACTCCTGCTCGGCGGCCTGCAACTCCATGTTGAGCCTCTCCGCTCGAGGGCTATCGCAACTTGCAGCGGGAGGAACCCTCGCTTCGGCTGCATTCGATGAAGAGGACTGAAGCTGGAAAGCAGTCAGGATCGGTGCGATCTGCTGCACGCCGAGGTCGGCGTTGGTGATGACTTTCGGAAGCCTCGCGGAATTTGCTTTCTGTGCGCGACTATTCCGCGCGGCTTCGACTACGGAGTCAGTCGGAGATTGGTATTCTTGTGACCAAGCTGACGTGGCGAGAACAAGCGTCAGAAAGATTCCGGCAAAAGATATCGCGCAGGCTGACGACTCCCGCATGGGCGATGCAATGAGCTCCGTGAGGACTCTTTTAGGAAACATTTTAAGACCATCCGCCTGCACCGCTATGCTGGGGTCAGGCTATTTAGTGAGATGAGCGTCGCGGTTCGGAGGGTGCAGATTAAGAATGAGTCTTGCAGCCCCGGCGGAAGGGCGAAGGTGCACCTTCGAAATGAGTCCGCACAATCGAATGATGCAATTGAGACAGTGACGGAACTGGGACAGGCGAGCCGATGGAAGCCCTAATTTTTGTCGGGGTGCAGGGTTCGGGCAAAACCACGTTCTATCGCGAGCGCTTCTTTGATACGCATGTGCGCATCAGCCTGGATATGCTGCGCACCCGCCACCGCGAACAGCTCCTTTTGGCAGCGTGCTTAGCGGCGAAGCAGTCATTTGTGATCGACAATACGAACCCACTGCCCAGCGACCGCGCCCGCTACATCGGCCCGGCCCGGGAGGCCGGATTTCGCCTCGTCGCCTACTTCTTTGAGACGTCTCTGGCCGATGCCATTCGCCGCAACAAGCAACGTACCGGAAAGCAGAGGATCCCAATACCTGCAATCGCAGGAACGATTCGGAAGATGCAAGCTCCGTCCGTGGAAGAAGGCTTCGACGCCGTCTACCGGGTGACAATTTCGCCGGAGAGCGCGTTCTTTCGTGAGAGAGTACACTGACTACCGCACATCGCACGCCAGGCGAACGGAACACGAATAACCTAAGCCCAAGGATTGCCGGGCACCGGCAGGAAGGGCTAGAATGGTACACGGAGGAATGGCTGAGTGTTGACGATTCGACTGTCAAGGATTGGCAAGAAGAAGAAACCGTTTTATCGCGTAGTGGTTATTGAGAGGACGCGGCCGCGCGATGGCCGTGTTCGCGAACTGGTGGGCACCTACGATCCGCTCAAAAAGCCCGCGGAGATCAAGCTCGATGCGGAACGTATCAAGTATTGGCTCGGAGTAGGCGCACAGCCCAGCGACACCGTGCGCAGCTTCATCCGTTTGCAAAAAATCGCGTAAAAGTTTCCCGGCTGTTGTTTGTTGGTGCACCCTCTTCCTAGTCAGGGCGCCTTTTTCCCAGGCTCATGTACGTAGTCGAAGAAAGTCGCGTTCGAGGTGCCCCTATGAAGGAACTGGTGGAATCTATCGCCAGGGCTCTCGTGGACCATCCAGAGGAAGTCAACGTAAGGTCCGTCGAGGGTTCGCAGGCCACGATATTAGAATTGCGCGTGCATCCGGAGGACCTTGGCAAAGTGATCGGTCGCCAAGGCCGCACGGCCAAGGCCGTGCGCACGCTGCTTGGCGCGGCAGGAATGAAAGTGCGCAAGCGATTCACACTTGAAATCCTGGAATAGTGAGCGGCGAATCGCAACGTTGGCTCGCCGTTGCTCATATTCTTCGCCCACGCGGAAACAAGGGCGAAGTGGCGGCGGAGTTGTTGACCGATTTTCCGCAGCGTCTGACGGAATTGCGAGAAGCGTTTCTAGCCAATGACCGCAACCAAGATGAACCGCGGCGCCTGCAGATTAAATCTTGCTGGCTGAGCCAGAATCACCGCGGACAAGCCGTATTTCACTTCGAGGGCTGTTCCTCGATTAGCGACGCTGAAAAGCTTCGCGGCCTGGATGTGCTCCTTCCTATCGAGCAGCGCGTTACGCTCCCGGCCGGCCACTACTTTATTTCCGACCTAATTGGATGCTCGGTGTTTGAATGCGCGCGAGAGGCTTCGACGCTTGTATCGTCTCCGTGCTCGATGTCCACTGCCCCGGCATTGCTTGGCAGCGTCACAGATGTTCAGTTCACGGGTGAAGGTGTGTCTGGAACGCCGCTGCTAGTAGTGGATGCGCTCGCGGGCGAATTGCTGATTCCGCTAGCCGAAGATATCTGCACAAGGATCGATCCTGCTGCACGGCGAATCGATGTCCTGCTACCCGAGGGGCTGCGCGAGCTCAACGGTGAATAGCAAAATCGTTGTACGCTAGCCGGGATGTCCCCATTCCTGCGAACGATCGTTTTCACCGTTTTTGTTCCGGGCTTTTGGACTGCGCTGTGCCCCGCTGGATTCCTCGATTTAAGAATAGGCTAGACTAAAGCACCCATGCGATTCGATCTGATCACGATATTCCCGGAGTTTTTTGCGGGCCCGCTGGAACATGGCATTGTGCGGCGCGCGCGCGAAGCCTCGCTGATCGATGTGCGCGTGCAGGATTTACGCGAGTTCACCAAGGACCGGCATCGTACCGTCGACGATCGTCCCTTCGGCGGCGGCGAAGGGATGGTGCTGAAGCCGGAGCCGCTGTTTGAGGCGGTGGAGTCTTTGCTTGGTCATGGCGTTGGGAATGCAACGCAGCCAGGCGGGACGGAATCCAATACAGCGATTGTTTTGCTGTCCGCAGCCGGAAGACTTTTCAAGCAGGAAAGCGCGCGTCGACTCGCGAAACTGGAGCGTATTATTTTCATTTGCGGACGGTACGAAGGCGTGGATGAGCGCGTTGCGGAACACCTCGCGACGGAGGAGGTCTCCGTCGGGGATTTTGTGCTGAGCGGCGGCGAATTGCCGGCCATGCTGGTGATCGACGCGGTGACCCGGCTGCTGCCTGGGGCATTAGGCAATGAGGCATCGTCTCAGAATGAGTCGTTTAGCGCGAGTAGCGCCTTGCCGATGGGTAGCGCAAAACGGGCCTTGAATCAACAGACCGCTGAAGCCGATGGAGTTCTTTTGGATTATCCGCATTACACACGGCCGGCGGAGTTTCGGGGCTGGACCGTGCCGGACGTGCTTATCGGAGGAAATCACGCAGAAGTGGCGAAATGGCGGCAAAAAGCAGCGCTGGAAAAGACGCGCCGCAACCGGCCGGATTTGCTTTTGCGGGGATGACCGCCCACGATATACTGAAAATTCATGAATTTCGCAATTGCATGTGAAGACCGTGGGATGGTGGCGCCCATTCGCCTTTGTCCGCAAGAGGCCTGTTGCTGTTGTGGAAGCATGTTTACGGCCCTGCCCGGCGCGGGCGACCTTGCGGTGTAGCGTAGTTCTAAACCAGCAAGGATTCCGGGCCGCTCGCGATGAGCGGCCTTTTTAGTTTTGCAACGTCAAATGCCGAGGCTCTATGAGCGAAACAACCAGTAGAAACCGGAATGCGGCAAGCAAGCCGATCGCAATTTATTACGAGCAGCCGAACTGGTTCGTGCCGCTATTTCAGCAACTGGACGCGCGTGGCGTGAATTGGTTGAAGTTGGACGCGCGATATCACCAGTACGATGCGGCTTCGCCTGAGGGCGAGTATTCCCTGCTGTTCAATCGCATGAGCCCTTCCGCTTGGCAGCGCGGAGTAGGGCACGGGATTTTTTACACCATAAATTATTTGAAGCACTTGGAAGACAAGGGCTTGCGCGTCGTGAATGGGTCGCGCGCTTTCACGCACGAAACTTCAAAGGCGCTGCAACTCGCGCTGCTTGAGCGGCTCGGACTCCCGTATCCGAAGGCGCGGGTGATCAACCATCCATCGCAGGCCGTTAGCGCGGCGGAACAGGTCGGCTACCCGCTCATTCTGAAACCGAATATCGGTGGAAGCGGAGCGGGCATCAAGCGCTTTTCGTCTCGCGAGGAATTGCGCGCGGCCGTCGAAGAAGGCAGCTTGAACTTCGGGATCGATAGCACCGCTCTCGTGCAGGAGTGCTTCACCGCTCGCGAAGGGATCATCACCCGCGTCGAAGTCCTTGGCGGAAAATATTTGTACGCGATTCAGATTCATATCACCGGCGAGACCTTCGATTTGTGCCCTGCCGACATCTGCAAGAACACCAAAGGCGAAGAACTCACCCGCATCGCGTGCCCCGTCGACGCCCCGAAAACGGGGATGACGGTCGAGAGGTACGAGGCGCCTCCGAACGTAATTTCCGACGTCGAACGCATTGTGCAGAACGCAGGCATCGAAGTGGGTGGCGTCGAATACGTAATCGATGAGCAGACAGGCCGGCGGCTCTATTACGACATCAACGCGCTTTCAAACTTCGTCGCCGATCCCGAGCGCATGTTGGGCTTCAACCCCTACGGCCGGCTAGCCGATTTCTTGTTTGAAGAAGCGCGCCTTCACGAAACGAAACAGCCCGCGCGGCTCGTTGCCGCAGGAGAAAAGGCATGAGGTACGGATACTGGCTTCCGGTTTTTGGCGGGTGGCTGCGCAATGTCCCTGATGAAAACATGCAGGCCACGTGGGCCTATGTGAAGCGGCTGGCGCAACGCAGCGAAGAAATCGGATTCGACGTGACCCTGATTGCCGAGCTGAATTTGAACGATATCAAGGGAGTAGAGGCACCTTCGCTGGACGCCTGGTCGACCGCGGCGGCGCTGGCGGCAGTTACAGAACGGATCGAATTGATGGTAGCTGTGCGGCCGACCTTTCACTTGCCCGCACTACTGGCCAAGCAAGCGGCGAATATCGACCATATCAGCGGCGGACGGCTGACGTTGAACGTCGTGTCGTCGTGGTGGGCCGACGAAGCGCGCAAGTATGGCGTCGGTTTCGAGCAGCATGACGACCGTTACGCGCGCACCGGCGAATGGCTCGATGTGCTGAACGGCGTGTGGTCGCAGGACCATTTTTCGTTTGCGGGGAAATATTATCGCGTCGAGGACAACGTCTTAGAGCCGAAACCGGTGTCGCAACCGCGGCCGACACTCTACGCAGGAGGCGAATCGCCCGCCGCGAAGGATCTGATCGCGGAGAAATGCGATGCCTACCTGATGCACGGCGATCCGCCGGAGCGCGTGCGCGAGAAAATTGCGGACCTGCGCGAACGCCGTGCCCGCCGGAACCTCCCGCCACTGAAATTCGGCGTCGCGGGCTACGCAATTGTCCGCGAGACGGAGCGCGAAGCGCAGGACGAGCTGCGCCGAATTACGGACGTGCAGCAATCGGCCGCGGGCTATGCAAATTATCAACAGTGGCTCGCAGGCACGCAGCTCGAACAGCGCGTTTCGCTGGAAGATTATTCGGTATCGAATCGCGGCTTGCGCTCGGGCTTGGTCGGAACCCCGGAACAGGTTGCCGAACGGGTTGCGCAGTTCGAGGCCGCCGGCGTTGATTTGGTGCTGCTGCAATTCAGCCCGCAGCTTGAAGAGATGGAGCGTTTCGCCGGGACCGTGATCCGGCGCCATAGCGCGGCATCGGCGCTGGCCTAGCGTCCCGCGGTGCTGTACGTTTGTAAAATCGTTTCAAGCTGACAGAGTCACGCATTCTAAGGCACCGACCTTATGTCAATCCAATGGGGACGCGTCTTACTTGCTGCCTTCGTAATGGAAGTCGTCCTCGTCGCGATCGCGGTCCCGCTATTTCTGGGCGGCGCAGGGCGCGTCCTGGTTTACGTCATACCCCCGGCGGCGTTTATCGCCACATTCGCTGTTACCGTCTGGCTCAGAAGAAGTATTAAATCAAACTTCGTCCTGCACGGCGTGCTCATCGGTATCGTAGGCTCATTGATGTACATCGCACTCACTCGCGCACAGCCGGAACCATGGCAATACTGGCTCGCCCATGCATTGAAAGTTGTTGGCGGCGCCGCTGGCGGGATGGTTCTGGCACGCCGTCAGACCGCAACGAATTAACTGCCGAAGGGGCCCCGGTCTGTTTCCGCTAGGAAAATCGCGCCCCTTTCTCTATAATTGAAGATTGCCTTTGGTGTGCTGGCCCCGCCCGAGTGGGTCTGCAGGGAATACGAACATGAATCTGGTAATCGCAAAACTACATGAAGCGCAACTGCGCAAAGACCTCCCCGAGTTCCGGCCTGGCGACACGGTGCGCGTCAACGTGCGCCTGAAGGAAGGCGACGGCGAGAAGGAAAAAGAGCGTCTTCAGGCCTTCGAGGGCGTGGTGATCTCGAAAAAGGGACGCGCTTCTGGTGCGACGTTTACCGTACGGCGGGTAAGTTTTGGCGTAGGCATCGAGCGCATTTTCCCGCTGCATTCGCCGACCATCGCCTCAATCGAAGTCGTAGGCAAGGGCAAAGTGCGCCGCGCGCGCCTCTACTACTTACGCGAACTTCGCGGCAAGGCCGCCCGCATCAAGAGGGCTGCGCGAGAAGAAGCCCCGGCTGCGGCCGCTGCCACGGCTGGGACAGAGACCAAGGCCTAAGCGACGATTGAATCTCAGTTTCGTGAAAGCCCCGCCCAAGCGGGGCTTCTTTATTGCGACGAAGGCTCAGGGCGAACGTCACGGCTGGACGTTGGTGATGCCTTCCGCGCCCGCCTTGAGGAAATGCTTCTCGTACCAGGCAATGCAGCGGTCAATCGAATCGATGAAGTGACCGGTTTCACTGATGCCGTGGCCTTCGCGGGGATAGCGCACGAAGATCGCCTCGGTGCCGACATCTTTTAGCGCAATGAAAAACTGTTCGGCTTCCGCGATGGGCACATCGTTATCGTTTTCGCCATGCATAAGCATCGTCGGCGTGTGCGCGGCCGCGACGTGCTTGAGCGCCGAGCGCTCCCACGCAAAATCCATCAAATTGCCCTGGTGTAGGAACTGGCCGAACTCCATCTCTTCGTATTGATTGTAGTAAGTCATGTAGTTGTAGCTGATCAGGTTGGCGATGCCGGCGATCGGAACGGCAGCCTTGAATTCATTCGTTTGCGTGATGAGCCAATCCGTCAGTTGCCCGCCATAGCTGACGCCTTCGATGCCCATGCGCTCGCGATCGATCCAGAGATAGCGGCGCACCGCCGCGCTGACGCCATAAAGCACGTCCTGCCCCTCGTTTCCATTCTGGTCGCCGAATACCGCGTCTGCGAATTTCTGTCCGTACCCGGTCGAGCCGCGAAAATTCACATTCAGGGTTGCCCAGCCGCGCGCGGCATAGACTTGGTTCTTGAAATTGAAACTCGGTCCGTTCTGGCCATGCGGGCCGCCGTGAATGTTCACGATCAATGGATGCTTTGAAGTGGCCGTCATGCCCAGCGGCTTGGTCAGGAAAGCTTCCACCTCAAACTTGTTGTCGTTGCTGACGAACGTAAACGCTTCCACATCGCCGAGCTGCTTTCCATTCAGAATTTCGGCATTGAGGTCCGTGAGTTTGCGCGAAGCTCCACCGCCGCTCTTGACATACAGCTCGGACATATCGCGTGGGGAAGTGAAGCCGTACACTAGCGCGCCGTCTTTCCCGACCGACCAGCCCCCGACCGCGCCGATATCGTTCACGACGTACTCGGGTTTGCCGCCGGAGAGAGGCAAACGCATCAAATGAACGCTGCCGCGTTCCTGCACCGTGAAATAAACAGTATTCCCGTCCGGCGACCATTGCGGCGCGCCCTGGCGATTATCGATCACCGCCCCGATTTCACGGCGGTCAGTGCCGTCGGCATTCATCACCCAAACGTGCGTGTCTTCCATGGTAGTTTCGCGGTCGGTCAGTCCGCGCCGCGTCCCTCGATACACGATGCGCTTGCCATCCGGCGACCACAGCGGCTCGTATTCGTTGTATTCCGTGGCGGTGATCCGCCGAATGCCGCTATCGGCGACCTTCAAAGCAAAAATGTCGTAGTTGAAGAACTCATCCTGATTCGGCTCTCGATTGGAAGCGAACAGAATCTCCCTTCCGTCCGGTGACCAGTCGATCGAATGCTCGTCGGTTTCGCCTTTCGTCAGTTGCCGCACCTGCTTGCCCGCAACATCCACGACGAAGATGTGCAAACGTTGATTGTCGTTAAAGCGTGTCATGCCCTCGCCTGCATCCGGCTTGTAGAGATAGCGCGTGATGACCCTCGGATCGCCTGATGCTTCCGCGGCTAAAGCGCTGGGCGTGGAAGAAATAAATGCGATCTGCTTGCCATCCGGCGACCATGTCATTTCCTTCCCGGAGCCGGGCAGTGGACTGTTGGTCCCGGGAGTCGAAGCCAGAAATGTAATCTCCGATCCATCCTGTCGCGCGACAAATAGTCCGCTCTTGCCACCCTGATTGCCGTTGAACGCGAGCCACTTGCCGTCCGGAGACCATAGCGGCCCACCCCCCGAATCTTTCTCTCCTCCCACACGCGAGGATTTCTGCGTGCCCAAGTCCAGCACCCAAAGTTGCCCGTAAGGGCGGCCCGGGCGATCGCGCATTCCGACGCTATAGGCGACGCGATGACCGTCCGGTGATAAAGCCACGCTGCCGACGGATCGCAATCGAGACAGGTCAGCGCTGGTTAGACCCTGCGCCGAACTGCAGGCAGAAAACGAAATTAATGCACAAAAGCATAGGAGCGTGCGCACAAGTGGCAACGATCGATACATGAAAACCCCCATTCAGTGAAAGAACTCGACTCGTTTGCCCGCACATGCTAGGTCGGTCGGGCATTTGGGTCAACTCGCAGGAAACGTTTCTCGTTTTGCTGCGTCTAGGAAGAGCAGACCTGTTGACAATCAACAGAAGCAAATGTAGTCTCCTGTTGTTTATCAAAAGGAGTGCCCTAATGGCCTCTCCCCGCGGCGAAGTCTTACAAGGGACGCTGGATCTGATCGTCTTGAAGACGCTGGATGCGCTCGGTCCTCTGCACGGCTACGGCATCGCACAACGCATCCAGCAGGTTTCGCAGGACTTGCTTAAGCTCAATCAAGGCACGCTGTATCCCGCGCTGCTGAGGCTGGAGCAACGCGGTTGGATTTCATCCAAGTGGGGCGTCTCCGACAACAATCGCAAGGCCAAGTATTACTCGCTGACGCGTTCCGGCCGCAAGCAACTCGCCACCGAAGCGGCAAGCTGGGAGCGCATGGCCGGAGTAATCGCGCGGTTGCTGGGAGCCGAGGGAGCGTGAGATGAGCCAGTTGCGAATGTTGGGATCGCGCTTGCTCGGCTTTTTATTCCGGCGTCGGCGGGAACGAGAGCCCGACGAAGAGTTGCAATCGCACCTGCGCTTTCTCGCGGAAGAAACCGTTCGCCGCGGCATGAGCCCGGATGACGCGGAGCGTGCGGCCCGCCGTGAGTTCGGCGGTGTCGAGCAAACGAAAGAAGCGTATCGCGCGCAGCGCAGTATGCCATTCCTTGAAACACTGAGGCAGGACGTGCGCTTCGGCGCGCGCTTGCTGATCAAGCATGCCGCACTGTCGGCGATTATCGTTGGCATTCTCGCGGTGGGAATCGGCGCGGGCACTTCGCTCTATAGCCTGATCGACGCTTGCCTGATTCGCACCACCATTACCCGTGCCGTCGCGGACCGCTGGGAGATCGTACGCGCCTATCTTCCGCATCAAAAAACATTCGTAAATTTCCTCTCCACTCCAGAAATTCTGGAAGTGAAGCAACTCCATGAACTTTTCGAAGCCGTTGGGGCCGTGCACGGCGATAGCTTCACTCTGACGCGCGGAGAATATCCGGAGCGCATTCTCGGGACGCGCGTCACCGCCAATGCCATCGCCATGACGCAAACAGAGCCAATGCTGGGGCGCACGTTTCGCGAAGACGAAGACCAGCCAGGCGGTCCGCGCGTTACGGTGCTCAGTTACGAATTGTGGCAGCGCCGGTTCTCAGGGGATCGCAACGTCCTGGGTAGCGTGATTCGGCTCGATGATCTGGACTACACGGTCATCGGGGTGATGCCGCCTTACTATGACTTGTGGGGCGGAGAACTTTGGATTCCCCTTCAACTGGATTTCGCAACCAACAATCGCTCCGACCGCCGAAATTGGATCGTGGCAGTGCTGCGAAAAGGTGTTAGCGAGGCACAAGCGAATGCCCGCTTGCGGACCCTTTCCAAGCAGCTCGAGCAACAGTACGGCGTCACCACGCCCGAATATCGCGATTGGGACCTAAGCGTGTGGAATATTAAGGAAGCCGTCACCGGCGGCGTAAGGCCAGCCTTGCTGGTCCTTGCCGGCGCGGTAGGATTACTGATCTTGATTGTCTGCGCCAACGTAGCAGTGCTCCTGCTGGTGCGAGCCACGTCGCGGATGAAAGAGTTTGCCTTGCGCATCGCGTTGGGAGCGGGTCGAGCGCGCCTCATCCGCCAAATGCTGACGGAAAGCCTGTTGCTTTCCTTTGCAGGGGCTATCGGTGGGGTTTGCATATCCGTCGGATGTCTACCTCTGTTGGTGCACCTCATTCCTCGCGACTACTTGCCCACCGCGCCCGAACTCGTGCGCGTGGACCACAACGCCATGGCCGTCGCCTGCGCGATCGCCGTGTTCACCGGGATTCTGTTCGGGATAGCGCCGGCATTGCAGATCTCGAAGCAAGACTTCGTTGAATCGCTAAAAGAATCAGGATCGAAGATTGGCGGAAGCCGCGTCGGACGGCTCGTACGGAATGCGCTAATCGTCACAGAAATCGCTCTGTCGCTGGTGGTACTGGCTGGGGCCGCTTTGATGGCAGAAAGCTACCGCCATCTCGAGGGGATTGATCTGGGATTCCGCGCAGATCATTTGCTGAGCTTCCGCGTCTCGCTCCCGGAAACAAAATACCCTCGGGCAGAGCAAATCACGCAGTCCTTCGAGCGCGGGCTGCAAGCAATGGGTTCAACCCCGATGATCGAGAGTGTTGCAGCGGTCTCTGGCCAGCCCATGGGCGACCGTGCCGTGGACCTCGCTTCGCGGGATTTCACGATGGAAGGGCACCCAAGCCAGGATGCGCGAGCCGCGGAGAACGCCTCTTTTCGCGTGATCAGTCCGGATTATTTTCGCACCATGGGCGCCCGCATTTTGCAGGGCCGCAATTTCTCGGAAAGCGATGGACGCGGTGCCCCGCGCGTCACGGTGATTAACCAAACGATGGCGCGCGCGTTCTGGCCGTCGACAGACCCCCTCGGCCATCGCATCTATCTCGGCAGGCAATACGGACGTCCCGATGTTTTTGCCGGGACGGAGGCGGACGAACGGCCGTTAACGATTGTCGGTGTCGTTTCTGACGTGCGGCAGACTCGCGTGATTGACGCGCCGGTGCGCCAGGAATTCTATCTGGCATTGGCGCAGCAAACGAATCCGCCCCGAATTATGACCTTCCTGGTACGCAGCACAATAGATCCTGCGAAGCTAACGCGGTCGGCACGCGCCGCGATTCACTCCGTGGATGCCGAACAGCCCATCTATGACGTGAACCCCATGGATCAGGTCGTCGCCGATTCGTTTGGGCCGAAGCGTCTGACCTTGTTTCTACTGGTCTTTCTGTCCGGCGTCGCCCTCGTGCTCGCATGCACCGGGCTCTACGCGACGCTGTCTTACTCCGTAGGTCAGCGCCACCGGGAGTTGGGGATTCGTTTAGCCGTTGGCGCCACGCCACACGACATCTTGCGACTGGTTGTTTCTGAAGGCGCGCACCTCGCGCTTGGCGGCGTGACGCTGGGCCTGTTGGCAGCCTTTGCCCTGACGCGACTCATGAAGACGCTGCTCTATGAAGTCAACGCATCGGATCCCATCACCCTGTTCGGTACCGCTGTGGCATTGGTCAGTGTTGCTGTCCTGGCGAGTTACGTCCCAGCGCGGCGTGCGACAAGAGTTGATCCGACGACGGTCCTGCGTAGCGAGTGACTCCCGAGGCAAAACCAATGACGTCACTTAAGACCCTGGCACGAAGATTTGCTTCTCTGCTCACAAAGTCGCGAGATGAGCGCGAACTCGACGCGGAACTCCAATCTCACCTGGAGTTGCTCGAAAAAGAAAATCTCTGCCGCGGTATGAGCCCCAAGGATGCACGCTATGCCGCGCGCCGTGAATTCGGCGGCGTGGAGCAAAGTAAGGAAGCGTATCGCGAGCAGCGCGGGTTGCCATTCTTGGACACTCTCTTTCAGGATGTGCGTTACGGACTGCGCACTTTAGTCAAATCACCGGGTTTCACCGCCGTGACAGTGCTCACTCTGGCGCTTGGAATAGGCGCCAACACCGCGATTTTCAGCGTTGTACGGGCGGTCTTGTTGCGGGCCCTTCCTCTGCCCCAGGCCAATCGTTTGGTGATGATTTGGGGAACCAACACCGCGAATGGAGATACGCACGACGTTGTATCGTATCCGGATTTTGAGGACTGGAGAGCGCAGAGCAGAAGCTTCGAGCGCGTCGCCGCATTTACGAATAGAGGCGCGATTCTTACCGCAGACAAGCAAGCCGAACGCATTCCGGCCGTGCAAGCTTCGGCTGGATTTTTCAGCACGCTCGGCGTGCCGCCGGCGCTCGGTCGGCCATTTCGGTCGGATGAGCAGGAACCGGGAGCCGGCAGAGTAGTGCTCCTAAGCGCTCTTTTCTGGAAGCGGCGCTTCGCGCAGCGCGCGGACGTTCTAGGCCAAATGGTGCGCATCAACGAAGAGGCGTACACCATCATCGGCGTAATGCCGGCCGGTTTTGAATTCCCTCCCGGCCAGCCCGAACAGATCTATGTGCCGATGATTCGTGACACGAATCGGAATCACGGTTTCCTGATGGTCGTTGGCCGTTTGCAGCGCAACGTCTCGATCTCCGCGGCGCAAGCGGACATGGACGTCGTCACGCGGGGTCTCGCAGCTCAGTTTCCTAGATCGAACAAAACGGTAGGCGCCAACATCATGCCGCTCACGGACGCTTTCCTGGGTCCTGCGCGAAATGGTTTGTTGATCATGCTCGGCGTCGTGATGCTGGTGCTCTTGATAGCGTGCAGCAATGTAGCCAGCGTCATGCTCGCGCGTGGCGCGTCCCGGCAGAGAGAAATTGCAGTTCGCACCGCGTTGGGTGCGGGACGCAAAAGGCTGATCCGTCAGTTGCTAACGGAAAGCAGTCTCCTTGCGCTCGCCGGCGGGGCCGCCGGCCTCTTACTTGCTGGCTGGGGCATGCGCCTGTTGATGGCGTTATTTTCCAAGAATTTTGACATTCCGAGGCTCGGAGATGCCCGCATCGACCTGTCCGTTCTCGCCTTTACTCTCCTCATCTCAGCAACAGCCGGCATTGTTTTCGGAATCTTGCCGGCGCTCGGCGCGACCTCCGCCGGCCTGAATGAAGGCTTGCGAGAATCATCGAGGTCCGCAACCGGAAGTCCGCGCGGGCAGCGCATTCGCTCTAGTTTGGTGGTAATGGAAACGGCGCTGGCGCTGGTGTTGCTCTCGGGAGCAGGCATTCTCTTGAAGAGTTTTCTCGTCATGCGGATCACGGCGCCGGGCTTCCGTACCGATAATCTGTTTGCCGTGGAATTCTCCCTGCCGCGGATTAAGTTCGCAAAAGTCCCGGAACGTTTGAGGTTCTTTGCCAGCGTTCTGCATCGTATCGAGAGCATCCCCGGAGTTCGCTCCGCCGCGCTGGTGGCAGATTTGCCGCTGGGCGGAGGCGAGGACGGACTCGGGTTTCACATTGTAGGCCGCCCTGATCCGTCGCCAGGCACCAGTTTCCAGGCGAATTTCAACATCGCCAGCGCTGACTATTTTCAGACCATGGGTATACCGCTTCACGCCGGGCGCGAGTTTACGCAGCGGGATTCTGCCTCAACGCCTGGCGTTGCCATCGTAAACGATGCTGCCGCGCGCCGCTTCTGGCCTGGGGAAAATCCGTTGGGCAAACAGATCAGCCTCGACAGCGCGCGACCACCCCTCACGGTAGTCGGCGTGACTGGCGACGTTAGGCAGCGCAGCCTCGGTGTCCCTGCAGAGCCCGAGATCTTTCTCGATTACGCTCAGCCCGGACCGGATTGGCCGTGGCTGGTCCTAGTTGCGCGTACGACCGACGAACCCACCAAGCTTGCCGCGACCATCAAGGCTATGGCCGAGTCAGTTGACCCTGACGTGCCCGTTCTGCGCATAAATACAATGGACGACGTTCTCTCCGCTTCCTTGGCGCAGCCCGGCGTTTACGCGCTTCTCCTCGGAGTGTTCGCCTCGCTTGCGTTAATCCTCGCCGCCGTGGGCCTTTACGGCATCGTGTCCTATGGAGTGACCCAGCGCATCCACGAGATGGGGATTCGCATCGCGTTGGGCGCGGCTCCAGGCGAAGTCTTGCGATTGGTTCTGCAACGTGGAATGGGCCTGGCGCTTGCCGGCTCGCTAATTGGACTCGCGGTGGCGTTTGCTGCCAGGCGACTGCTGGCTGGACTAGTGCGCGAGGCGGAAATTAGCGACCCGTTGGCATTCTTTGGCGTAACCCTGTTGCTGCTTACGGCCGCTTTCGTAGCAAGTTATTTGCCTGCGCGCCGCGCGGCTCGCGTGGATCCAATGATCGCTTTGCGTTACGAGTGAGAGGAGTTGAAGCGTATGCGGACGTTTCTATCGCGGTTAGTCGTTCACTTTCGTAAACGTCACCTGGACGCCGACCTCAATGCCGAGCTTGCTTTTCATCTGCAATTGCTCACCGAAGAAAATATCCGCAGAGGGATGACCGCCGAAGAGGCGCGCCGTGCTGCAAAGCGCGAATTCGGCGGAGTCGAGCAGACCCGGGTGGCCTATCGCGAGCAGCGCGGGCTTCCCCTCTTTGATGCTCTGATTCAAGACTTGCGCTTTGCTGCCCGAATGCTCCGCAAAAAGCCCGCGTTCGCCGCCGTTGCCGTCATCACTCTCGCAGTCGGTATCGGATCCAGCTCCGCCGTCTTTAGCGTCGTAGATCGGATTCTGTTCCGCAGCTTGCCATATCCCCAGGACGAACAGCTGGTCTCCTTTGGGGTTATGGCGCCTTTCGATTCGCGAGAATTCATGCTTGGGCCGGACCTCGTGGACTGGCGGGGTCGGCAAGCTCCGTTTGCCTCAATCACCGCTGTCGAACCGGGAAGCATCGATTGCGACTTGACCGAGCAGAACCCCGTCCGGCTAAGCTGCGGGCAAGCGGATGCCTCGTTTCTCTCCGCCTTTCGTATTCAGCCCATTCTCGGCCGAAATTTTAGTCGCGAAGAGGACCGGCCCAACGCCCCGAAGGTGGCTCTCCTCTCTTACGGACTGTGGCGCTCGCGCTTCGCCTCCGATCCCAAAATCGTAGGAACGAATATTTCTCTCGACGGCAAGGCCGCTACGATCATCGGAGTGCTGCCTGCAAATTTTGAAATGCCCACGTTAGCGCGCGCCGAGCTACTCCTGCCCCTGGCCCTGGACGAATCCACCGGCCGAGGCCCCGATGCGCGTCAAAGAATCGTGCGCACATTTGCGCGCCTGAAGCCCGGTATTACCGCGACACAAGCCGCGGCCATGCTCCAGCCCCTCTATCAACAATCCTTGAACTTCGTGCCTCCACAATTTCGTAAGGAGGTCTCGCTCCGAGTGCGCTCGCTGCGCGATCGCCAAGTCGGCGACTCACGCCAGGCGTCCTGGATTCTCCTTGGCGCGGTCCTTTCCGTTCTCCTGGTGGCATGCACCAATGTTGCCAACCTGATCCTTGCTCGCGCCACCGGCCGCGAACGCGAACTCGCCGTGCGAACGGCCCTCGGTGCCAGCCGCTCGCGCCTCATTCGCCAAACGCTGACGGAAAGCATCCTGCTGGGAATTCTCGGGGGCGTCGCTGGTTGCTGGTTCGCGTATTTCCTTCTCCGCCTCTTTGTATCCATTTCACCGGACGGAATTCCGCGGCTTCAGCAGGCCACCCTCGATGCGCGAGTCGTTGTGTTCTCGCTAGCCATGTCCCTGCTCTCTGGAATTCTCTTTGGGCTCGCGCCAGCATTTCGACGCCCCAGTCCAGACTTGCTGGCCGGCAAGGAATCCCGCGCCACCGAACGCCACCTGCTCCGGCAGACGCTGGTCACAGCCCAAATCGCCGTGTCGCTCATCCTCCTCGCCGGAGCAGGATTGTTGCTCCGCAGCTTGTGGCGCCTAGAGAGCGTGCCGCTGGGTATGGAGACACAAAGCATCCTGACCGCGCAAATTAATCTTGCCGATTACCGCTATCCGCAGCAGCCACAACAGTTAGAATTTTTTCGGGATGTTGCCTCGCGGCTGACCCGCCTTCCAGGCCTAGGCGCGATGGCGTTGAGCGATAGCTTGCCGCCCTCCGGAGGCATGCAGGCCACGTTCCTTTCTACCATCGAAATACCCGGTCGACCTCGCTTTTCAGACGGCACCGGAGGAATGATCGGCTACCGCTTCGTGACGCCAGACTATTTCTCCGCGCTGGGCATTCACATTGTGAGCGGACGCGGCTTTCAAGCCGGCGATCTTTCCACCGGCAACAACCCCGTTGTCCTTAGCGAAGCTCTCGCCAAGAGGCTGATGCCGGACGCCGATCCCGTCGGGAAAGCATTCTTTTTCGGAAACCGAAAAATCTGGCGTACGGTTATCGGCGTTGCCGCCGACGTAAAAAATGGCGGAATCTCACCCGCGGCAGATCCCGAATTTTATTTGCCGTGGAAGCCAGAACCAGAAGGCTATTTCCGCACGGGAAATCTCATCCTGCGCACCCCGCAGAACCCACAAGCCCTGGCTCGCTGGGTGCGCTCGGAAATTGCCACTGTCGACCCCACCGTCCCAGTCACCATCGAAGCCATGAGCCAGCGCGTCAGCAAACTCGCCGATCGCCCGAGATTCAATGCCATCCTGCTCTCCCTGTTTGCCGCCGTGGGCGTGCTGCTCGCCGCCATCGGCATGTATGGTGTTGTGGGATTTATCGTCGCGCAGCAAACCCGCGAAATCGGAGTGCGCATGGCGCTAGGCGCGATGCCCTCCAGCATCTTGAAGATGGTCCTATCCAGCGTGGCGCGCTGGACGCTTTCCGGCGCCGCCCTCGGTCTGCTCGGAGCCTGGCTTTCCTCACGATTGCTGGAGTCTCTCCTCTTTCAAGTGCGCCCGCACGATCCATTCCTTCTAAGCCTGGCGTTGTTCGCTCTCCTCATCGTCGCTTTCTTCGCCGCGTGGATTCCCGCGCGCCGCGCCATGCGCGTCGATCCCATGGTCGCATTGCGCTACGAATAGTTTTCCTCCCGCGTGGGCCTTTCTTGCTCCGCGGTCGTGCTAGAATCGCGTTCGAAATGAGCCGCCTCTGCTCTTCCCGTTTCGAGTGCGCGGCGCGCAAACTCGGCTGGACGCGCATCGCTGGTTTAGATGAGGCCGGGCGTGGCGCGCTGTTCGGGCCGGTGGTTGCCGCCGCGGTGATTCTGAATCCCAAGCGCCGCATCGTCGGTCTCGACGATTCCAAGCAGATTGCTCCCGAACGCCGCGCGCAACTCTCGCAGCGCATCCGCGAACACGCGCTTGCCTGGGCCGTTGCGGAGGTAGACGCGCAGCGCATCGACGCCTGGAACATCTACCAAGCCAGCCGCCAGGCCATGACCGCAGCCCTGCAGCAGCTCTCGATTGTGCCCGATTACCTCTTGATCGATGCCATTCAGCTCGACGTGTTCATCGAGCAGAAGCCGCTAATCAAAGGCGATTGCCGCAGCGTATCCATCGCCGCCGCCTCAATTCTCGCGAAAACCCACCGCGACGCCCGCATGGAAGAGTGGGATGCGGTCTATCCGCAGTACGGGCTCGCTCGCCACAAGGGTTACGCCACCGCCGATCACCTCGAAGCCTTGCGCCAACATGGTCCCTCGCCGTTGCATAGGTATTCGTTTGCGCCGGTTCGTGATGCGGGTTGCTGGTCCGCGGGCGCAATCCAGATCGCTCTACTCCCCGACGCGGTTCTGCCGTGAAAGTTCCGGTTCGTTCGCCCGTCGCACATTGAGAAGAACCTTAAGCCGTTTCTCCTCCCTACCGAGTTTCCTCGCCTTCGCCTGTTTTTCGCCGTTCTGTTCCTAACTCCAACGGGGATAACTGGCTGCTCACACTAAACTTTGGGTTCGTTGACTTGCCTTTTCCCCACCTGCTAGCGTTAGCAAGCACCGCTTCTGCCTGCCTTTTCACCCTTCGGGCGCGGAGGACAATCCTCTTCAGCAGGCGCGGGCGGCTCTGTGTCTGAGTGAGCGAATGGCCTATAGCAAAAGCAAATACGTTGAAGCCGCGCAGAAGCTCCTGAATCAGGGCAAGGTCCCGCAGGCCATCGCGGAATATCAACAAATCCTAAAGTACGAAGCCAAGGACCAAGTCACCCTGATGACCATCGGGGAGCTATACATCCGCCAGGGCGACACCTTTCAAGCCATCGACTATTTTGAGCGCCTTGCGCAGATATTCGTGGGCGACGGATTCCTCACCAAGGCCATCGCCGTTTACAAGCGCATTGCCAAACTCGCCCCCGAAGAGATTCGCCCGCTCGAAAAACTCGCGGATCTTTACGTACAGCAAGGAGTGATGAGCGAGGCACGGCCACTCTTCCTGCAGCTCGCCGAAATCCACCTGAAGAGCAATCGCCAGCCGGAAGCGGTGGCGCTCCTCAGGAAGTTGCTGCTGGCCGAACCCGACAACCTCCGCATCCAGATTCGCCTGGCCGACCTTTACACCGCCATGGGCCAGACCAACGACGCCATTGAGGCTTATGTTTCCGCTGCGCAGCGCGCTCTTGCGCGCGGCGATTCCACGGAATGCGAAAAGCTCGCCGATCGCGCTTTGAAGCTCGATCCCAAGAATATGGCCGCGGTAATCGTCAGGGCGCGCATTCACGCTGCCAAGGGGGATGTCGCCGAAGCCGCCAAGGCTCTTGAGCAGGTCGCCGATCTCGACAAGGGTGGCGAGCAAACCGAACTCCTCCTCGATCTCTATCTGAAGGATTCCGACTGGGAACATGCCGCGGAACTTGCTCTGCGCGTCTTTCATGCCGATCCTAAGAATTTCGGCCCGGCGCAAAAAATCACGGAGGCCCTGCTGCAGGCTGATCAGGGCGAGCAGGCCCTGGAGATGCTTGAACGCATCCGCGTGCCCATGGTGGAAGCCGGAGAGCACGAGCACGTAGGACGGATGCTGAACGATCTGGCCTCAAGGCTTCCTGGACGTGTCGAACCCCTGGAATGGCTCGTGGACTTTTATGGACACACGAATGATTCTTTTCGTCTCGGAGACGCTCTCGCTCACCTGGGCGACGCGCTGGCGGCCGCAAAGCAGTATCAACGCGCGAAGGAAGTCTATGAGCAACTGGTTTCGCGCCAACCGGACAGCGATGCCCCGAAGCGCAAGCTCAACGCCGTTTTACGCAAGCTGGGCCATGACGTTCCGGAAGAAGCTCCCACGCCGGTCGAACCAGAAGAACAATCCTTACCAGTCGAATTGACCAAAGCGCCTTCCGCCAAATTGCCGACCGCGTCCGACGATGCGCCGGAGGTAAAGGCGAAGCCCGCGGCGGATTCGGGAGAAGACCAACTCGACGCCGAAACGCAGAAATTTATTGCGCAGTCTCTGACCGATGTCGATCTTTTTGCCAGCTACGGACTGACGCAAAAGGCCATAGGTCTGCTCGAAGCCATACTCCGCCGAGCGCCGCGGCATGCTCCGACACTCGAAAAACTCCTCGATTTCGTTCTCGGTTCCGGCGACGATCGCCGCACCGCCGAACTTGCCGCGCAACTCGCGCAAATCCATACCGAGCGCGGCGACGTCCGCAGCGCCGAACGCTTTGACGAATTGCGCCGCCGCTTCCAGCGTGCCGCGGGTCTCAGCGATGAGGAGTTGGCCCCACCGCCCCCGCCTATGCCGGAACCTGAGTTGAGCGTCGTGGAAGCCTCCCCACCGCAAGCGGACGCTCCGGAACCCGCTATTTCCGCCACGGAAGAGGTTCACGAGGTCGATCTCTCGGACGAATGGGCGTCCATGATGAACGACGCTCGGCAGCCCGCGCCCGAAGCCAAAAAGCCCGTCGTCCACGCAGATGCAGCTACGGAGTTTGAAGTCCCCGTCGAAGCTGCCGGGCAAGAAAATACCAATCCTTTCGCCGAGATTTCCTCGGAAATACCTGTCTCGGAGGAAATGCCCGAAATCTCCATTCGCAAAGAGGCCCACGAGACCGCTTCCATTTTCGAAAAGGATGCCTCGTCCACCGAGCCCCTCTTGCGCGCGGAACATTCCGCGCCCGCGAAGCCTCCCAAAGAGAAACCCGCCAAGGAAACGCCCAAGGCTCCCGAGCCCGAGTTCGAGGTGGACCAGGAATACGAGCTGGTTCTCGACGCTGAGCCCTTGGTTCCCGCGCACGAGCAGAAGCCTCCGGCTCCTCCCTCCAAAAAACATAAGCCCGAACCCGTGCACCAAAATGCCGCGCCGCCCGCCGCTGCGGATGCCCCCTTCGCCTCCGATCAATTTCTTGCGGACTTGGCCAATGAGATTGACCAACTTGGTCTCGGCGAGCCTGCGCAGCCCTCCGCCCCTGCGACTCCGCGGGCCCAAGCCCCCGCAGCAGCAAACAATTCTTCGAAGGCTGCGCGCCCAAGACCTCCGGCTTCGAGCACCCTCGAGAGTGGCCCGCTCAAAGATGTCTTCGACGACTTTCGCGCGGAGTTGGGTGAGATGGGCGCGGAAGAGGAAGAAGACCTCGAGACCCACTACAACCTCGGTATCGCCTTCCGTGAGATGGGCCTGCTGGAAGAAGCCATCAGCGAGTTTCAAAAGGTAGCCAAGGCCACCGACCGCGGCCGTCCCTTCCCTTACATCATGCAATGCTCCACGTTTCTGGGCTTGTGCTTTATGGATAAGGGACAGCCAGGCGTTGCGGCCATCTGGTACGACCGTGCGCTGCGCACCCCAGACCTCGACCCGGAAAGCGTTCTCGCATTGCGGTATGATTTGGGGGTAGCTCAGGAGTCGGCTGGCGAGCCAAGTGCGGCCCTGAAGAGTTTTTCCCAGGTCTACGCCGTGAACATTGACTATCGCGATGTGGGTGAGCGCATCGCTGCTCTTCAGAAGCCGGCGCGTTGACGTTCGGGTCCAGCCGCTGGTCCACACCTGGAAGAAGTTGTCATTCTGAGGTCAGTGTTTTTCGGCCGGCCGATCTGGGATTCCGACTCCGTCGGAAAGGATCTCAACTGTAGCTATATTTCAGCCTTCAATTATGAATAGAATGTTTAGCGCGCTCCTGGTGGTTACCCTCTGTATTATGGGCGCAATTCTGTTTTACCTCCCGTGGACCTCCATTTGGGAAAAGAACTATTTTCTCAGTCACTTTCCTTCCTTGATGCGCGTCTTGCTGCATCCCGCCTTCCGCGGCGCGGTCAGCGGTCTCGGCGTTCTGGATATTCTTCTCGCCATCCACATGATCGGCCCTGAGCCCGCGCCATCCGCCGCACCCCGTGTTCACCCACAATAATCCGCTTGCCGAACGCAGGTCCCCTTTGCTGTGTTACGTAACAGACCGGCGCGCCCTGACAGAAGTAACTCCGTCCGACCCGCTCGCCGCGCTCGCTCGCAAAGTCAAAGAGGTCGTGGCCGCGGGCGTCGATTGGGTGCAGATTCGCGAGAAGGATTTGCCCGCCGCTAAGCTGGTGTCTCTTACCCGGCAATCTCTCAATATTGCCGCGAAGCTCTGCTCGGAACGCTCCCGTGCTACGCGCATTCTGGTCAACGACCGCCTCGACGTAGCCATCGCCGAACGCGCGGGTGGCATCCATCTCGGCGAAAAGAGCCTGCCCGTATCGGAAGCGAAACGATTAGTAGAGTCAGCGCGGCAAAAGCAGGCTATCGATGCGTCGTTTCTGGTCGGCGTATCCTGCCATTCTATAGAAGCAGCGGTCGCCGCCCAGCGTGACGGCGCCAACTACATCTTCTTCGGCCCGGCCTTCGCCACTCCCTCAAAGGACTCGTTCGGCGCACCGCAAGGCCTCACCAAGCTCGCCGAAGTCTGCCGCTCCGTCTCCATCCCGGTCCTCGCCATCGGTGGCATCACGTTACAGAACGCCCAGTCCTGTATTACTGCGGGCGCGGCCGGCCTGGCCGCCATCCGCCTTTTCCAGAACGCACACGACCTAACCAATATCGTCGAGCGCCTGCATCAGACGATTACTGATTCCCGCCTGTGACCACCTGCGGATCAAACGTTTTAGTAATAACAACCGGCTTCGTCTTTGTCACGGTTATCGAATATTTGTAAACATACAGTTGCGGATATTGCATTTGCCCTTGATGGCTGGCGTGCTTGTCGTCAAATTTCGTCGCATTATCGGAGAAGGGACCGGCGCTCCCAAAATCAATCTGGAATGTCGTGTCGGCCGCGGGGCGCCAAGTCAGCGTGTCACCCGTGCAAAGGTATACCGGGTCAGGACTCGGACCTTTTTTCACATCCACGTCGATATCTGTGTCGCAATTTATCGGCTTCTGATGTTTTGCACCCACTGGTGGTTTCTTCTGATCATCGCCACAGCTAGTGACTCCAAATAGCAGGATGAGTGCTATGGAGTATCGCAGCGCGGTGGAACCGCGCAGAGACTTCGAAAACATGCCACCCTCCTTTATCCTTCTAATGTTGGATTAGCTTGAGGAACCTGGGATTGGCCCGTAAACCGTCAAAATTTGGTGTGTCGCGCAATGTTGCTGGCGATATGCCCCCGGCAACCGCCTTCTCAAGCACATCCAGCGCACGCTGCGCATCTCCGAGCTGCTGGTAGACGATGCCGGCGTTGAACAGCAAATCGGGGCTCTTTGGATTTAGGCGCAGCGCTGCATCCAAATCATCCAACCCCGCTTTCCTCTCTCCTCGCATCGCATGGTACATGGCAAGGCTGCTTAGTACCTGCGCGTCCTTTGGATTGACGCGCAGTTTCTCTTCTCCCAACCCAATGCCTTTGCCATAAGCCGCGGCGGCTTGCGCGCGTCGTCCTGGAGCCCAATAGTACGCGTCGCCCAAATTACCCCAAAACACGTAATTTTGCGGGTCAAGCTGGGTGGACTGCTCGAACGCCGCTGCCGCGTCCACATAGCGATGCAGCTGGAAATATACGGTCCCCAGGTTCGAGGTCGCATCGGCGGTCTTCCGGATTTCTAGTGAGCGCTGCAGCTGCGGAATCGCCTCCGTATACTTGCCTTGCATAATTCGCACGCCTCCAAGGTTGGAGTAACCGGTAAAGCTGTCTGGGACCAGCGAGATTACGTGCGAGTACATTGCCACGGCATCGTCGTAGCGCGCATGACGCTGATAAAAAATACCCAGCCAATTGTATGGAGCCCAATAGTTCGGGCGCGCGGCAATGGCCTGCTTGAAGGTCGCTTCGGCGCCTTCTAGTTGCCCCAGCGCCTCGTACGAGCGGGCGATGCCTCCATAGGCGTTGTCATTGGTCGGCTCCAAATCCGCGGCCCGGCGATATTCCTCAACCGCCTTTTCGTATTTACCGGTGCCGAAAAACACCCGGCCCAGGCAGATGTGAGCTGCCGCGAGCGAGCTGTCGCGTTCAGCGCCCTTATAACAGTTCTCTTGCGCCGCGTCCGACCATCTCTTGTCGTGCGTTAATTCATACTTACGCCAATCAGCTTCTCCCAGCCCCGCGTTCGCCGCGGCAAAGGACGGGTCCTTCTTCAGCGCGGAGTTAAAAACATTAATCGCATTCTCCACATTTTCCGGCTTCACGTAATCCTGCAGATAGCCGCGCCCTTGCAGATAAAAATCGTAGGCCGCGGGTTCGGTCGTGCCGTGCGCTTCCAGCGCGCGCTTCTCCTGGGGTTGCAGTTGCAACTCCAGCGCCTCCGTTACGCTTGCAGAGACTTGGTCTTGCAAGGCGAAGGGATCGCCACGCGCCGCCGTAATTGTTCCCCCGCGCAATTGCTGGTGCGAGCTTGCATCCACCAGCGAGTAATTCACCCGCTCCTGTCCCGCCGCGTGCTGCACATTGATAACTAAGCCGAGATTAATTCCGAATTCCGCGCGCGCGGCGTCCACCGTGGCGACTTTGCGCGCGCGCACTTCGCTCGCGGGAATCACCGCGAGCGGATGCTTTTCCGTCAACGCCGTCAATCGCGACGTCAACGTCTCCACCAGGCCATCATTGAATGCGATGTCCTCGTTTTCGCTCGCCCCCGTCGGTGGCAGAACCGCGAGCTGCACTCTTTCCGGAACGCTGACACCGCCATTCTTGGCAGGAGTTTTCGGCGCGGCGCGGTTGCGCCACATCAGGCCGAGAGCGGCTAACAGCAGGATTCCAACCAGCAGCGCAATCAACGACGCCGGTTTCCAGCCTGCTCTTTGCGTATCCTGTTGCGGCATCGTTGCCGGGCCGCTTATTTCCAGCGCTTCCAGCGCGGCGCGCAACTCGCTTGCGCGTTGGTAGCGCCGCGCCGGCTCCTTCTCCAAACATCGCTTGATCACCGCCGCGAGTCCCGCTGGAACATTGGCCGGCAATGCCGGCATCGGCTGCTGAATAATCGCCGTGCACAGCTTGTAAAGATTCTCTCCTCGGAAGGGGCGCACGCCCGACGCCATCTCGTACAACATCACTCCAAGCGACCAGATATCGCTCTGCGGACCTGTTTCACCGCCTTGCAGTTGTTCCGGCGACATGTACGGCAGCGTCCCGGTAAGGCCAACGCTGGTTTCCGTGGCCACGCCTTGCGTAGTCTTGTGAAGTTGGTCGGGGTCGGCGCGCTTGGCCAAACCAAAATCGAGGATTTTCGCCGTGCCGTTCGGCGTCACCACCACGTTCGCCGGTTTCAGGTCGCGATGTACAATTCCTCGCTCGTGCGCATGTTCCAGCGCTCCGGCGATCTGCCGCCCGTGCCGCAGCATTGTCTCCACGGCCATGCCGCCATCGCGCAAAGACTCGGAAAGCGGCCGCCCCTCCACATACTCCATGGCGATGAAGAGTTCACCTTCTTGCTCTCCAACTTCGTAGATCGTACAAATGTTGGGGTGATTCAGGGAAGACGCGGTGCGCGCTTCGTCGCGAAAGCGCTCCACGCGTTTGGGATCATTAACGATTTGCGACGACAGAAATTTGAGGGCCACGGTGCGGCCCAAGGCGGTGTCCTCCGCCCGGTAGACCACACCCATCCCGCCGCTGCCCAGCGGATTGAGTAGACGGTAATGCGACACTACGGAGCTTGGCAACTTGCACCACCGGAGACCACGCAGAAATCGGCCAGGAAGGAAGGCGCAACGTTGCGCCTGTCCGCCAGATGAAGCGAATCTTAGGCTGCGTTACCCCGTAAGTCAATGAACTCACGCGCGACGAGGCGGCCTTTCGCTTTGTTCCTTTTCGCTTTGTCACCGGCGCATCTCGTTCATAGAATGCATCCGTCCCGGAGTTTTCCTTCGCGGAAAAGTCTAGCCGACCGTTACACTCTGCGCGTGCGCTGCTTTCTTGTGCTTGTATAGGCGTTGATCCGCAGCTTCCAGCAGTTGGTGCGCCGTGCGTCCGTCTTCCGGATAGATGCTGATGCCGATGCTGACGCCGAGCGCTGGTTGCTCGTGCCCGTCTCGCAGCGCTCTCTGAATGCGTTGCGCAATGCGGTTGGCCATCCCTGGATCGGCGTCGATCAGCACCATTCCGAACTCGTCACCGCCGTATCGCGCGGGTAAATCCGTGGCCCGGCAGTGATCTTTAATAACCACGGACAATCTCTTAAGTGCATCATTTCCCGCCAGATGTCCGCACTTATCGTTAATCACTTTCAAGTCGTCGAGGTCCAGCAGAAGCAATGCGAACGAGTGGTTGCTGCGTTCGGCGCGGCGCACTTCGCGCTCGAGCGTATCCAAGAACTCGCGGTAATTCGCCAGGCCGGTTAACGCGTCGTGCGTGGCCTGGTGGCGGATTTGGTCCTCGTTCTTTTTCCGGTCGGTAATGTCGATGCCCGCTCCGATGCAACCTGTGATCTCCCCGGAAACACTACGCAATGGGCCGACGTGAACGGCAAAATGCCGGTCGCCGTCGCAATACTCGAAGTAAGAGGGGACACCGTTTAACGCTTCGGTATGCTTGGCGATGGGCGCGGCGTTAGGATCCTGGCATTTCAAGTAATCGTAAAGCGTGCGGCCCACCAAGTCCCCGGGGTTGATTTTCGTGGGGCCAAGCCCCGAGCCCCAATTGGAAGTAATTCGCAGGTTCTGGTCGGTCGTCCAGAGTATCGCGGGCATCTGCTCGACCAGCGGTCGAAATTGCCCATCCGCCGCCGCGCTCTCCGCATGCCGGCGGTGCGCGCGTGCGGCTTCCACAATTCCGATCATTTGTCCGGTTTCGTCGCGTACTGCGGCGCGCTTCAGCGTTACCTCTACTCTTGACCGATCTTTTCGCAAACGCTCGGCAGTTTCACAACAACGCAGCTCTCCCTTTTTCGCCGACGTCAAGAATTCCTCGTACGCCGGCAATTCGTAGATTGGCACCAGCAAAGTAACCGGCTGCCCGGTCATTTCCGCTGCAGCGTACCCATAGAGCTCTTCGGCTCCCGCACTCCACGATCGGATCTTTCCATCGAGTGAAAACGACAGCAGGCCATCCTCTGTCGAAGAGAGAATGGCGGCAAGCACGTGCTCGGACCGCAGGCTGGGCGGCATCGACATGCTTCTCGGCTTTCAGAACGGAGAGGGCGTTCGTGGGTAAATCAGTTTCCCGTTGGCGAGAGGGTCGGGCCAGAACAGGTGGTGAGGGGTACATCCGATTGAACAAAGCGCGTTCGCGCAAACTGAGGCTATCACTTGCATTCGGAATTGCAATAGGCAGGAATCGTGACATCACCGAGTGAGTTAGCTGGAATTCTAAGGAATTCTTCATCTTTTGCAGGCCCTCTATAGGCCGGATTTCGCCGCTTCATTCAAGATCATGGCCAGTCTTATTCCGGCTTGCGCCAGCCGCTCCTCGACCACGGAAGCCGCCTGGTCGCGATATGCGGTTGAGATGACCAAGTGTTTGTGCAGCATGCGCTGCCCGATGTTGTTGTCGTCCGCGCAGGAGTTCACTGGGACGTCCGGCTCGACTGGAATCGGCGCGCTGAAGGCGCCATACGCTGTTTCCGCGGCGTGATCATGGCTTTCCCACGCCCAGGCATCCAGTTGCATCCCGCCTTGCTGCCAGGCGGCGAACGAGGTTGCGAACGCCGCATCTAGGGTGTCCGCAAACTCCGCAGCGTCCGCGCCTAACATCTGGCTTTCGGGAATTTCCGTGTCCCACACATGATGGAGGTTCGGGGTGTAGGAATTGTTGTGGGCGTGCGGATTGCGTGTGAAGTATTTCACCGGAACGCAGTTTCCGCCGCGGTCGCTGTTGGTTGAGCCGTGCAGCGGCTGGTGCAGGTCGCCGACAAAGTGAATGATGAATCGCAACGCCGCGGCACGCTTCGCTGCCGGCGCTTTCTTATCTTTCAGAATGGCGAGTTGGTCGGCGATCGCGCTTAACACGCAGCCGCCGGCACCGCAAAATACTTGCGCGGAGCCTTTCGTTGCGCTCAAGGGGATATCGATGAAGTGCCACGGCGCGGTGGACGGATCCCGGCCGCGCTCATCATCGGCCCAGGTTGCAGAGTCTATGAAGGGATCGAGCCCTCTTTGCCCGCAATAGCGTTTCAATTGCGGATCGATGGGGTTCGCGGTGAGTAGTGCGAGCACAGCTTGTTTCGCTTCGGGCGTGAGATGCTTCTCAGCCAAGGCCGCCACGGTTTCATGGCCGCGGCAGCCCCAGGCTTTGGCGTTCGGAGCTAATGCCAGCGAGAGTGCGAACAAAGCTAAGAGAGTAAGGACGAAAACGGAACGCTTCACTGGGATCTCCTCACGGCCGTATGCCGTTGGCAACCCAATGAACCATCGTTGGCGAAAAACTATAGGGCAACGCAGATGGTTGTGAAAACAAAGGGTTTGCCAAAAAAGCAACTCAGAAGTGTGTGAAAATAAAGGAGATGCAAATCGGTGGGTGGGGAGGGGCAATTCATAAGTGTATGAAAAGAAAGGGCGGGGGAAAATGGCTAGTGAGTGGTGGGTAGTGAGGGGTTGAACTGGACTGGTTGGATGCAGCGGTTCATGGGAAGGCGGAATCATGACGGGAGAAGTCAGGAGGCTAGTTGGGCGAGGCATTGGGCGCGAATGTCGGCGTGGAATATAGCAGGAGGGGTACGCGGGGACAACTGGTCGGAGGGACGGTTGAGGTGCAGCTGCTCAACAACGATCCGAAACGAACTCACTGTAATTGAGCCTCCACCCTTAATCCCAGCGCCGGACTGATAGCAATAGACTGAGCTGTGAGTGAAAGCCGGACCACTGAGCACCAGTAAAGCCGTCAAAAACAGGGAGAGTTTTGTCGTTACCATGCCCGCTCCTTCCGGCAAAGCAAAGTCAAAGACCCCACGTGCAAAACCGGCACGTGGGGCACCCAAAATCATTTCAGAGACTAATATCTGGGCCACCCGCCGCTAACCACTTGGTTCGGACCACCTACTGCGGCATAGCGCAACGGCTGCTAATGGCTGCAGGTGGCGGCGGAGCCGCCGCGGGAGGCGACGGTGAGCTGGCACTCGACGCCACTGGCCAGGTGGATCATGGCCAGGTAGCCGGATGGCCGCGCATGGCTGGGGGTGACAGCAGGAGTGAAGGCGGGGGCGGCGGATGGGCCGGAGCGAGGAACGATGGTGATGCGGGAGCGGCGGAGCCAACGTTGGGTGGTCGCGGTGAGGGGAGAGCGTTTGGCTAGATCGTCTCCGGTTAGTTGGAGGTTGGCGTTGCCTGGCTGAATTTTATCGATGGCTTCGCGGGTTTCGTCGAACGGCTGCCAATGCGAGGAGAGCAGCCCGGCAGAGAGGGAGAAGCTCCACAGAATGGTGATGGCGACGAGCGGCGCCAGACAACGGAACATCCAGAGCGCGCCGTTTCGCGGCTGAGCACGAAAGAGCCGATAACTCTGAAACACAGCGAGGAGCAGGGTGGGGACAAACATCCAGAGTGCGCTTTCGCGGACGGACTCCGCGATTGCGGCGAATGCCTGGGGACTGAGATGGAACGCGGAAACGACAAAATCCGCGAGAGTGCCGGTGTTGCGTGCCAGCTCCTGGCCTAACGATGTGCCGGCAACCATGGCGAGAAAGACGGCGACGGTGAGCGGGAGGGTCCAGACCGCGGCGCGCACCGTGCCATTCGCGGCGCAGGCGCACCAGAAACACACAAAGGTGAGGACGGTCGCAAGGATCAAATCGTCTAGCACGCCGGCAGGGGTGAGATACATCCAGGGAGATCCAAAAAAAGAACCGGCGACAATCATGGTGAGTGACGGAAGCAACACGGAGCAGGAAGGACCCGCGAGGATGGCTATAACGAACTTGATGAGCCATTGGCGGCGGGAGGAAATGGGCAGGGTCATGTGCCAGGCGTATGTACCGGAGGTCTTTTCCTCTCCAAGGGAAAGAATGCCGGCGAGACCGGCGATGGCGATACACACAGAAACGAGCGGGCCGAATAGCGCCCATTGGAGCACGGTTCGCGGCTCTGCCACGGGGGGAGAGGGGAGAAGGCGGAACGTCGCCAAGCAAGCGACGTAGAGCAGAACCAGCAGTGCCACGACCCAAAGCGGACGAAGCAAGCGGAATTCTTTGCGAATCAAGTTCAGAAGGGCGCCGGACGGACGGGGGCGAAACCATGCGGCAAGAGCTTCGGGCATGAGGACCGGGCCGGCCATGAGGAGGTCGCCTTCGGCGCTACCTCCGGCGAGCTGGAAGCGCGCAAGTTTTCGCGCGCCCAGCCAAAGCATGAGAGCGGCAAAGCAGATGCCTGCGGGAATGATGGCAAGGGTTGCAGCGAGCGAAGGAACGACCTGCAGTGGCTGGCCCGGAGGCGGCGGCTCTGAAATTCCTCCACTGAACAGGGAGCCCAGGAAAAGGAGACCAGTGAAGAGTGCGAGGCCGCCGAGAGTGGATCTTGTGGCCAAAGTCCAAAGAGTTGCCGAGGCGATGGTGACGAGGACATAAACGATGGCCGCGAGCCTGTAGGTCGGACGCATGAGCGGCCAAGTGATGGACACCATGACTATGCCGGAAACGAGCGCTGCGGAGAGGGCCGCGGAGGACATCACAATCATCTTCTCGACCCATAACTGCCTGCGGCTGAAGGGTTGAGTGAGCCAGAGAGAGAGGGTGCGATGCTGAAATTCATTACCGATGGAGAGAGTCGCGAGCAGGGGAACTCCCAGGAAAAAACCAAGAAAACTCATAGGTTCGGCATACTCATGAGGCAGGACCATCGGAGAGGCGCCAGCGACGACTACAGCGCACCAAGGCCAGAACAAGGCGCGCCCTTCTTTTTTGATTCTTATGAAACGCGCGTTCATGGAGGCCTCCTAGGATTTCAAAACGGCCACGAAAATCTCTTCCAGTGTGAGCGACTCGGTGGAGAGCGACTCGGGATTGTGCGCGCGGAGGCGTTCCAACAGTTCGGGGCCGGAGCCATTGACGAGCAACTCCACATCGCGCCCCTCGCGGCGTACGTGGAGGGCCGAGCGGCAGTCGAGGTCAGGCGGCGCTTGCGCGAAGCGCGCGCGAATTCGCTGGTAGCGGCAGCGCGCTTCATCGGCATCGAGCGTGAGGACGGAGACGCCGCGATCGATGATGGTGAATTCGTCGATGAGACCCTCGAATTCGGTAATGAGGTGCGTGGAAACGAGAATGGCGCGATTGCCGAGATTGCCGTCCTGGTAGGCGCCGATGACGGTCTCGATAAACTCGCGGCGCACGATGGGGTCGAGGCCGGAGGTGGGCTCATCGAGCACGAGCATGTCGGTCTCCGGGCAGATGGCGGCGATCAAGGCGAGCTGCGTGCGCTGGCCCTTTGAGAGGGCGGCGGTGCGTTTGGCGGGATCCAGCTGAAAACGGCCGAACAGTTCCTGCTCCTTCTTGCGGTTCCAGCGGTCACGGAAGGAGGCCAGGTAGTCGAGGGTCTCGCGCACGGTCATCCAGGGATAGAAGGCGAGCTGGTCTGGCACGTAGGCGAGGCGGCGCTTGACGTCGACCTCGGCGATCGCGGGATCGAGTCCGAACACGCGCACCTTGCCGCGTTGGGGACGCAGCAGATTGAGCAAGCACTTCATCGTGGTGGTCTTGCCGGCACCATTGCGGCCGAAAAGGCCGTAACAGCGGCCGGGCAAAACGCGCAAGCTCAAGTCGTGGACGGCGTCTGCTTTGCCGTAGGAGTAGCCGAGATTCTGGATCTCAATGGCTGGCGTGGGTGAGTCCATGAGTCATTTCTCCTTATGGATTTCCTTAAGCTGTGCGTGGATCTCTTTATGGTCATCGTGGGCGCGGCGCTTGTCTGCTAGCGCGGCGATGCGCTCTTGAATGAGTCGCAAGAATTCGGGGCTGGGCACCTGAAGGTGGTGGGCCATAACGATGGCTTGATCGATCTCCTCAATCAGGAGCTTGCGGCGGATTTCTTTGCGGAGGGGGGAGTGGTTGTGCTTCAGAAAGCATCCCTTGCCGGGCAACGTTTCGATAACGCCGAGGCTTTCCAGCTCGGAATAGGCCTTTGCGATAGTGTTGCGGTTGAGGCGAAGTTCTTCAGCTAACGGGCGGATAGAAGGGAGGGGCTCGCCGGGCTGAAGGGCGCCGGAGGCGGCGGCGGCCTTGACCTGATCGACGAGCTGGAGATAGGCGGGCATGCCGGATTTGAAGTTGATGAAGAAGAGCAAGATGGTAGCACCTGTCCTATGACAGTAGGACAGTAGGAATGTGAATAGTCAACGGAATTTTCGGGTCAGGTAGCGAGAAGAGAAACAGGCAGGATGGCTCGAAACCGAGAGTTTAAAATCGATACAATTGTGCGTTTCTTTGGCGCAGCGTTCGTAAGAACACGGCCCAGAGTGGCTGTGCTACTCAGGCGGAGAGCCAGCGGCCGATGGGGCGCCAGGACTCGGTGTGGTCGCAGATTACGCGGAGGGTGGCGGTGATGGGGATGGCGAGGAGGAGGCCCATGCCTCCCCAGACCCAGCCCCAGAAGAGCAGGGAGATGGTGATGGCGACGGCGTTGAGGCGGACGCGGCGGCCGACGAGTTGCGGGGCCACGAAGTTGAGGGCTATGACATGAATGGCGGTGAGGCCGGCGGCGACCAGCACGAAGCTGCCAATCGTCTTCCACTTGGCTAATCCGATCAGGAATGCGGGGAGCCAGGCCATCACCGCGCCGATGTACGGCACCATGTTCAATAGGCCGGAGGCAATGCCGGTGAGGATGGGATAGTCCATATCCATCAGCCAGAAAAAGAGGCTGCTGGCCGTGATGACCATCAGCGTGACCAAGGTCATGCCTGCGAGATAATCGCGCAACACTTCGCGCAAGTCTTCGAGCGCTTCTTTCACTTGCGTGCGGCGAGCGACGGGAAACAGTTGCAGCGTTCCGTGCCAGACCTCGCGCTTTCCCGCGAGCATGAAGAAAACGAGAAAGGGCACAAAGGTGACTTCGAGGAACAGCGCGTAGAGCGAGCCGATGCTGCGCAATATCAAGGTGCGCACCACGCCCGGATCGGGACGCACTTCCGCGCGCGCGGCGTTTGCCTCTGATCCGATATCCGATACTCGGCCCTCGAGACCGCCGATTTTGCCTTCGACGGTGGCGGCTGCCTGCTTCAGCATGCCGCTGTATTTCGGCCAGTTGGCGGCGAAATCCGCGGTGCGTTCGCCGAGTCCGTAGCCGCCAGCGACCAGGACGGCAATGAGAATCAGCACCATGGTCATGGCGCCGACGGTGCGCGGGACATGGATGCGCTCGAGCAGTTCGACGGCGGGATCAAGAAAATACGCCAGCAAAATCGAGAGGAGCAAGGTAATGACCACGCCCTGCGCGTAGTAGCAGAAGAGCATAATGATGGCGGCGGCGAGCACACGCAAGCTGAACGTGGACCCGGTGATGCGCACCAGATTTGGCGGTGTTTCCGTTGCCGGCACGTGAACTCCGTTTCCGACCCCACTCGGTGTCCAACAAAATATCACATTCGCGCCCGGGGCACTCTCCGGCGCGGCAGATTGTTTCTTTGGACGAGCCTACGTGGAAAAACGCGGGCGAACCGGTTACGCTCGTTCCGCAGCTGCGATTCCGTGCCTTTCGCAACGGGGTGTAGCTGGTGTACAACCATACTCATCATGTCTATTCGCATCGTCCCAGACGAGGACCAGCCTTCGGCATCCATCGAGATTGCCCTCGAAAAATCGCTGCCCGATTATGATCTTGAAGAAGTGGAGCAGCCGACCCCGCGCCACGTGGACGCTATCCTGGTCTCGCAAGGCTTCCGCGATCTGGTGGATGACACGCGCGGGATTCTGATGGATCTGCTGGCGCAGCAACATCCGCACCACGCTGGGCTGGACCTGGTTTCCGACACTCCGCTGGTACTTGCACAACTGACCGGCGCGATCTGCCCCGGGAACGATGAAGTGTATCGGCCCGGCCTGTGGATTGTGTTGCAGGATCCACATGCCAAGCCGAAAACGGCGCTCCCTAATGCCACGCGCGAGCGTATCGCCGCGATTGTCGCGGATTTGGTGAAGCGGCTGCAATTGGAGTGAGCGCGCCAATATCGGAAGAAAGATGCCCAGAAGAAAAGGCTTATGCCGGAAGAAAAGGGACTGCTGATCGTTTATACGGGACCGGGCAAGGGCAAGACGACCTGCGCGCTGGGCACGGCGTTTCGCGCGGTGGGGCAAGGCCTGCGGGTGCTTATGGTGCAGTTCATCAAAGGATCGTGGCACTACGGGGAGCTGGATGCAGCCAAAATGCTCGGCGACGACAAGTTTGAAATTCGGCCGATGGGGCGCGGGTTCGTGAAGGTGGGCGGCGCGGAGACCGATCCTGAGGACATCAAGTTGGCGCAGGAATGCTGGCAGGCGGGACGTGACGCGATTTACGGCGGGAAATACGATTTGGTGGTGCTTGACGAGATCAACTACACGATCAGCTACAAAATGTTGGACGCCGACGAGGTGGTCGAAGCATTGCGCAAGCGTCCGGAGCGCGTACACGTGATTTGCACGGGAAGGAACGCGCATCCGAAGCTGGTGGAAGTGGCGGACTTGGTCACGGAGATGCGCGAGGTGAAACACCCGTACACGAAGGGTATACTGGCTCAGCGAGGAATTGACTATTAAGCTGGTTGGGCTTTCGCTCCGCTGACGGCCTTCTGAAGGTGGCTGCCACAGGTTCCAGCTAAATGTTATGACTTCGAACTTCTAAAATGGCTTGGTTTAAGCGCGACAAAAAATCGATCGATCAGGCCACGCCGCCAGAAGAGCGCCGCGTGCGGACGGAAGGCCTGTGGGTCAAATGCGAATCTTGCCGCACCATCGTGTTTCGCAAGGACCTGGAGGCAAATCTCCTGGTCTGCCCGAAGTGCCAATTCCATTTCAAAATGGGGGCGAAGCAGCGGCTGGAAATGCTGCTGGACGGACGTTGGAAGGAGCACGACGCGCGCATGACTTCCACCGATCCGCTGCGCTTTGTGGATACGAAGCCGTATGCTTCGCGCCTGCGTGACGCGCGCAAGAAATTGGGCATGTGCGACGCTATCATCACGGCGGAGGGACAGCTCAACGGACGGCCGGTGGTGTGCTGCGCTATGGAGTTCAATTTTATCGGCGGATCGATGGGGGCGGTGGTCGGCGAAAAAGTTACGCGCGCTATTGAGCTGTCCATTGAGACGCGGCAGCCGCTGGTGATCGTCTCGTGCTCGGGAGGCGCGCGCATGATGGAAGGCACCATCAGCTTGATGCAGCTGGCCAAAGTTTCCGCGGCACTGGCGAAGCTTGATGAAGCGAAAGTTCCATATATTTCCGTGATGACTGATCCCACTACCGGTGGCGTGACGGCGAGCTTTGCGATGCTCGGCGATCTGAACATCGCGGAACCCGGGGCGCTGATCGGCTTTGCGGGGCCGCGTGTGATCGAGCAGACCATCCGCCAAAAGCTGCCTGAAGGATTTCAGCGCTCGGAATTTTTGTTGGAGCACGGCTTCCTGGATGCGGTTGTCCCCCGCAAAGAGATGAAAAACTTCATTGCCCATTCCTTCGATCTTCTGTTGAGCTGAAATGAATTACGACGCTGCGGTGCGGTATTTGCTTTCGCTTGGAAGGGAATTGGCTGCGCCGACGCAGGCGGCCGCGGCTAAGTTCGACCTTGAAAATATCACGATACTTTCGGAGCGATTGGGGCGACCGGATCGCGCGTATCCTTCCGCGCACATTGCGGGAACGAATGGCAAAGGGTCGACGGCGGCGTTCCTGGAATCGATTTTGCGGCAGGCTGGATTTCGCACTGGGCTGAATACTTCACCGCACTTGGAGAAAATCAACGAACGCATTCGTGTTGCGGGCGAGGCGATCACAGATGACGATTTTGCGGAAACGCTTACGCGCATTCAGGCGCTCGTCGAAGAGCTGCTCGCCTCTGGTCGGCTGCGTGCGCACCCTACTTATTTCGAGTGCGTCACTGCGATGGCGTTTCAATATTTCGCGGAAGCGCGCGTGGACTTTGGTGTTTTTGAGGTGGGGCTGGGCGGCAGGCTGGACGCGACGAATATTTTGACGCCGGTGGTTTCGGTGATCACGCGCATTGATTTCGATCACGAGAATTTTCTGGGGCATTCGTTGCGGGAAATCGCGGGAGAGAAGGCCGGGATCTTGAAGGAGAGTGTTCCGGTTGTTCTTGCCGCGCAACAGGCGGAAGCGCGCGAAGTAATTTTGAATCGCGCCAAAGAATGCCGCTGCCCTGTGACCGAAACATCTCAGGCGTATCGCGTGGATCAGCAGACGATGGAAAACGGCTGCGTTCGGGCGCGAATCACGGAAGTTGCCTCAGGCTGGTCCGCGGCGCTGGCGCCGCGATTGGCAGGACGGTTTCAATTGCAAAACGCTATGAACGCCGTGGCGGCGGCGCGTTTGCTGAGTACACGCGGCTACCGGATCCCGCAGAAGGCCATCGAAGGCGGCATCGCGGCTGCTGTTTGGCCGGGGCGACTCGAAAAGCTGCAGTCGCGGCCCGACGTCTACGTGGACGGGGCACACAATCCTGGTGCGGCGCGGGAGCTGGCTGCTTTCTGGGAAGAAAACTTTGCGGGGCGAAAAATCTTCGTCGTATACGGAGCGTTGCGCGATAAAGCCGTGGACGAAATCGCCGGGGTGCTTTTTCCGCATGCCGCCGAAGTTGTTTTTACCGAGCCGCGCACGTCGCGGGCTATTTCTGCTTCACAACTGAGCGAAATCGCGGGGCACCACGCGAGTCGCAGCACCGTCATTTCTGATTCGGAGCAAGCGCTCGATTACGTTTTGTCCAAAGCAGCGCCTCAGGACGCCATTTTCGTCACCGGCTCGCTCTACTTGGTGGGGCAGCTACGTCACTATTGGAAACAGCGCGCGCAGGTCGCGGCGGGCTGAAAAACACCGTAAACTATCCGCCTCTGTTCGGCGAAAATGAGAATGACAAAAGAAACTACTTCGGCAGGGAAACCGCCGCTGGTCGGCATCATTATGGGATCTTCGTCGGACTGGGAGACCATGCAACACGCCGCGACGACGCTGGAAGAGCTGCATGTTCCACATGAAACACGCGTGGTCTCCGCGCATCGCACGCCGGACCTGCTTTTCGAGTATGCCGCGGGGGCGGAGAAGCGCGGCATTGAAGTGATCATCGCTGGGGCGGGCGGCGCGGCACATCTTCCCGGCATGACCGCGGCGAAAACGGTGCTTCCGGTTCTTGGCGTTCCGGTGGAATCGAAAGCGCTCAAAGGCCTGGATTCGCTTCTTTCCATTGCGCAGATGCCGGGCGGCGTTCCCGTTGGCACTTTGGCGGTTGGGAAAGCCGGTGCTATCAACGCGGCTTTGCTGGCTGCGGCTATTCTTGGCGCGAAACATCCGGAAGTGCGCGACGCGTACCGGAAATATCGCGATGCGCAAACGCAGCGCGTTCTGGCTAATCCGGATCCGAAAGCCGCCACTCACGCGTTGGGAATCGAGACTTCGGGCGTGCCGCGGAAAAAAGGAACGCGCGCGTGACGATCGGGATTCTTGGCGGCGGGCAGCTTGGATACATGCTGGCGCTGGCAGGCTACCCGCTGGGGCTGCACTTTCGTTTCCTCGATCCTTCGCCGGAAGCTCCGGTGGGGCGCATCGCTACGCGGATCACGGCGCAATTCAGCGACCGCTCAGCTCTAAAGAAATTTGCGGCCGGCCTGGAGTTGGTCACTTACGAATTTGAGAATGTGCCCGTCGAAACGGCGCGGTTTCTTGCGGAGCATGTGCCGGTGCTTCCGCCCCCGGCGGCGCTGGAGGCGGCGCAGGATCGGCTGAACGAAAAACGCTTGTTTCAAAAGCTGGGTATCGCCACTACGGAATTTGTCCCCGTGCCTAACCGAGAGGGACTCGACGCCGCGGTGAAGCAGATTGGTTTGCCGGCGATTCTGAAAACGTGCCGCATGGGCTACGACGGCAAGGGGCAATGGATTCTGCGCAGCGCTGAAGATGTCGCGAGGCTCAAAAGCGAATTTCCGGTTGTAGGCGCGGCGGGCGCCGAAAAGTCCAGAGGTAATGCTTCCGCAGAGCCTATCGCGCCGTTTTTGCTGGAACGACTCGTGCCTTTCACTCGCGAACTCAGCGTGCTGGCGGTGCGCGGCCGCACCGGCGAGACCGCGGTTTATCCGCTGGTGGAAAATCACCATCGCGGAGGGATTTTGCGCTTGTCCTTGGCGCCTGCGCCGAATCTGGATCGCGCCGTTCAGCACGCCGCGGAAGACGCGGCACGCCGCGTATGCGACGAGCTGCGGTACGTCGGCGTGCTGGCCATTGAGTTTTTCGAGCACGAAGGGCGCTTGCTGGCCAATGAAATGGCGCCGCGCGTTCACAATTCCGGCCACTGGACCATTGAGGGCGCTGTCACCAGCCAGTTCGAGAATCACCTGCGCGCCGTCGTCGGGCTGCCGCTGGGTTCGACGAACGCGATCGGGTCCTCCGCCATGCTCAACTTAATCGGCGACGTGCCCAATTCCGCGGAAGTGCTTGCGGTGCGCGACGCGCATCTGCATCTTTACGGAAAATCCGCGCGCGCCGGCCGCAAGCTTGGCCACGTCACGCTGCGCGCCTCGTCGCCGGAGCAGCTAGCCTCCCGGCTCGGCGAGCTTCCCGGCTATTTCCATCGCCCTGAATTCGGCCTCGACGCAGTCTTGCGCCACTCCGTATCCGCACGGCGATGACTGACCTCAGTTTTCAATTTGCGGGCGTCGACCGCCTGAGCCGGCAGAGTTAATCAGGAGTTACGTTTGCGTCCTCAGAAATCAAGGGCTTTGCTGATAGTTAGGGCTTCGCCCATATACTGATTTAGTATGCGAGGTACTCCGTACGCAGCATCTAAGAAATCTTCTGCAGCCTATGCGTTCGTGCTCATGTGCTCGCTTAGCATGGGTGCTTTTCTTTCAGGATGCGACGGCGGGACGCATCTCAAAGGAATCGTCCTCGACTCCAACGACACGCCGATTGCCGATGCGGACGTCACGCTGTCCACTGGGGGGTTGAAACAAGAAATACGATCGTCTGACCGTGGGGTCTTCAAGATTGGCATGATCCACTCGCCTTGGAACCCCGAGCTTACTATAGCAATCACAAAACCTGGGTTTAAGCCGTATGAAAAACATTTTCATGCCAAAGAGCAACTCGAAAGCATTGTCGCCACTCTGGAATCCGTATCTGCACCACCGAAGGTGCAGGATTCTTTATCCTCTCCGTGGTCGCTATCTATTGTCTCGGGAAGAAGCGGCATCAATATGGCCAAAAAGAAACCAGGTGAGTTCTATGTTGTTCTTACCAATGTTTCCCGAGAGCCTCAAGCGGTGTGGGAATCATGGAACAGTTGGGGCTATCAGGCAATCTCGTTCGAGCTAGCCACAAAAGATGGCAAGGAGTTCGTACTTTCTAAGCGGCCGGGAATATTTACCGTGAACTTTCCGTCCACATTTCTTGTTGAACCCGGCGAGCATCAGGTCTATGCCATCGGACTTGACGAATGGTGGGAAGCGCATCCTACGCTTCCCAAGCGCGATGAAATGCCAATCACGCTGAAAGCGGTTTACGAGGTAACTCCCACTCCCGAGGCTAAAGAGTTCAAGGTGTGGACAGGCCGCCTTGAATCTCACAGCTACATTTTCTCGTTGCGACAGTGAGTGAGTCCTGGCCTTTGTCGCATCAACGGTTCATTTGGATGTGCAGTCGGCCAATCGGAAACTAACCCACGACATACTACGTAACCGACGGCGCTGTTGCCGCTGTTCGTTCGCGAATGCTACGATTCATGGTTCGATGTCGCCAGAAACAACATCTGGACGTGCTTCCGTTCGCCCGCGGGTCGGGGTGCCCTGGCGTACCTCCCTGGAGGAGGCCAAGGGCATCACCACTAAGCTTCGGTACTATTTTGAGGCCGTCGAAGCGGCCGGAGGCTCTCCCGTACCGATTTCGCTGAACCTATCCACAGCAGCACTTGCGGCAGAAATCGCCGACCTGGAGGCTTTCGTACTTCCCGGGGCTCCCGCGGACGTCAATCCCTCCCTGTACAACGCACCGGTCCACGCAAAGACCCACGAAGCCGACGCAAATCGAGAAAAAACCGATTTCGGCATCATCGACCACGCTTTCGCCTCCGGCAAGCCGCTCCTGGCTATTTGCTATGGCTGCCAGAGTTTAAACGTCTGTCTGGGCGGCTCCCTCTACCAGGATATTTCGAGCGAGTTGCACACAAACATCCAACATAGCAAAGAGGGACTTCCGGCCGATGCGCTTGATCCAATTCATGCCGCACTGATTCATTCCGGCGGCGAACTCGCTCAATTGGCGGCCGGCAGCGGCATTCCGAAGAGCGCGCATGGATTCGACGTGAGGATAAACACCTCACATCACCAGTCCATCCGAGATCTTGGGCACGGCCTGCGCATTGCCGCAGTCGCACCGGATGGGGTGATCGAGGGCGTCGAGGACGAGCCGCACAAGCACTGGGTTGTTGGTGTGCAGTGGCATCCGGAACGAATGAAAGATGACGCGCTATCGGGAACGCTTTTTCGTGCGCTGGTACAGGCAACGCGCGCCGCTACCGCGCACCGGTGATATTGCTTAACGGTCAGCGGCAATTAGCGCTCGGCAGCATGGCTTCAGTTTTTGACACCAATCGATCGACGGGGGCTTGATGATTTCACTGGCTGGCAAGGCAGCGCTCATTACGGGGGGCTCGCGGGGAATTGGCGCTGCGGCGGTCAAGCTGTTCGCGCAAGCGGGGGCTGACGTCGTTTTCAATTACAACAAAGCGAAAGACGCGGCGGACCAAGTGCAACAGGAAGCGGGCAAACACGGCACGCGGGTCGAGGCGTTCAAAGCGGATGTGGGAAAGCACGCGGACAACAAGAAGCTGGTGGAATTTACGATTTCGCGGCTGGGCCGGCTGGACATCGTGGTGGCCAATGCCGGCGTTTGGAACCTGGATGACTTGCCCATTGAAAAAATGAGCGAGAAGCAATGGGACGACATGATTCGCGTGAATCTGAAAAGTGTTTATTCGATCATCCATTTTTCCGTGCCGCAGATGATCAAGCAAAAATCCGGCAAGATTATTCCGATCAGCTCCACGGCCGGGCAACGCGGCGAATCGTTTCACACGCATTACGGCGCGTCCAAAGGCGGGATAATCAGCTTCGCGAAAGGACTCGCGACGGAACTTGCGCGGTACAACATCCTGGTGAACTGCGTGGCGCCGGGCTGGGTGGCTACGGACATGTCCAACCCGGTGATCAATTCCAAAGCCGGCGGCAAAGCGATTGCCGCCGCGATTCCCCTGCGGCGCGCGGCCACGGCCGAAGAAATCGCCGGGCCGATTTTGTTCGTCGCTTCTGACCTGGCCAACTTCATGACCGGAGAAGTCATCAATGTAAACGGAGGGGCGGTCTTGTGCGGTTGAGATATTTTTACAATGTGTGTGGGATTCTGGCGCTAGGCGCGCTGTTAGTTGTGCTGCCTCAGCAGCATGCTCGCGCGCAAAATCCGGACAACATGATGCCTGAGGAGCGCGAGGCCAAGGGCAAGCAAGTTCTGAATCAATTAATCACCGCGCTCGGCGGCCCGACTTACCTCGATATTCGCGAGAGCGATTGTGACGGCCGGCTCGCGCAGTTTGGCCATGCCGGCGAAATGACCGGCTACACAAATTTCAAAGTGTACTGGCGTTATCCGGACAAAAATCGCACGGACTTTTCAAAAAAGGGCGTGATCGTCAACGTATATAACGGCGACCAGGGCTGGACTCTCGATCGCGGAGGAGTCTCTGAGCTAGGTGCCACAGCGGTGGCGGATTTTCAGGAGCAAGCCAAGCGCGACATCAATAATCTGCTGCGTGTGCGGCTGAAAGAGCCGGGAATGGCCATTCGCTACGGCGGAGGGGACGTCGTGGATCTCCGCACCGTGGATTGGGTGGAAATCACAGACACGGAGCAGCGTGATTTCCGCTTATCCGTGGACCGCACAACGCATTATCTAGTGCGCAGCGTCGTCACGCTGACGGATGATACTTCCCCGGACCGCAGCGTGGAGACGCACATCTACACGAATTATCAGCTCATGGACGGGGTGTGGACGCCGCTGCAGATTACGCTGGACCGCAACGGGCGCCGCGTTAACCAGGTTTTCTTTCAGTCCTGCAAGTACAATCCCGGTTTTTCCGAGGATTTCTTCACCAAAGCCGCGCTGGAGAAACGCTTCTCCGAAGTGGGCAGCAAGAAATATAAGAGCGAAAAGAAGAAAGAGAAGGAAGCGGAGAAAGACAACTGAACTTCATCTTGTAGCCCTGGCATCCAGCCGGCGCGCCAACCGTCCGCGCCATCAAGCCTTGTCGCGCCAGGGTCAGTGCACAACTTCGGACGCAAAGACTAACTTAATTCCCTGTGCTTTGGCCTCTGGCAGAACCTCTCGCAGGGCCTGCAATGTGGCCGGATGCGGATGTCCGATGGCGATGGCGTCGCCCTTCTTGCGCGCATCGCGTAAGGCGAGTTGCAGTTGCTTGCGCACGGCGCCGACTTCCGGGACATCGTCGAGAAATGGAACATTGCGAAATCCGGAGCGCACGCCGAAACGCTGCGCGGTGTCGTAGGCGATGGTCGCGGCGGTCGTGCGGCTGTCGACGTAAAACAGTTTGCGTTCCCGCAACACGGGCATGAGCTCGTCCATCAGGGCTGCGTCCGAGGTGGATTGCGAGCCTTGATGATTGTTGACACCGACCACATCTGGCACCGCTTGCAGCAAATTATCCACTAATGCATTTACATCGCCGGCGCTCATGCCCGGGCTTAGCTCCTGCGCTTCCGCGCGCTCATTGCCCATCGACTTCATCGGAAGGTGCAGCATCACTTGGTAACCGCGGTGGCTTGCCTCCCGGGCTATGTCCGCGGAATGCGTGTGGTTGGGGAGCACGGAAAGAGTCAAGGGATAAGGCAAGGCGAAAATAGCTTGCGCTGCGCCGCGGTCGCTGCCCAGATCGTCGAGGATTATGGCGAGCCGAGCGCCTTGCCCTTGTTGGGGCGGAGACGCTTGGCGCGCTGTGGTTGCGATCTCTTCGTGAAAGTGAACTTGGTGAGTCACGATGACGCCGCGACGGTAGGCGTACAGCAGTCCTTCGCGGCTTTCGAGAGGGCCATCGCGGCTTAAGCGGCGGCGGGTAGCAACGCCGTTGACCTCACGCAACAAGCGAAAGACGATGGCACGCGAGGAGGAACTGGAATCCGCGCGAACCGTGATGCTGATGGAATCGAAGCTAGTTGGATCCTGGTCGGACGCGCTGAACTCGCTGCGCACATCCACGGGAGCTGCGGTTTTCAGAGCGGCTACAAACTCACGGGTGATGGCATGAATTTCCGAAGCAGATGGCCTATGCGTTTTCTTGCAGCCGCTTAGGAGCGCCGTGAAGATGCCCAAAGCTAACCAAAAAATCAAACCCGGGCGAATCCACCGGGTGTATTTGGTCACCGGCGATTAAGCCGCTTTCTTGGCAGGAGCTCTCAGCAAATCAACAGCTTTGTGGAAAATGGGGTCCTCCGGAGACAGCGGGCGCGGCCCGGAAGGCTCCTCTTTGGGAGATGCGGAGCTGTCGTCACTCACATCACCATCGTCCTCGGCCACTGCGCGAACGACTTCCGAAGGCGTTACACCGTCGTCGAGGATGGATTTGCCGCCGGCGTTGTAATAGTTCGCCACGGTAAGGAACAAGGCTGAGCCGTCGTCGAGCGTGATCAGCTTTTGTTCGGAGGCCAGGCCGAAGGTACGCTCGCCGATCACATCCCCGCGACGATTTGCGAGAATCGCCGAGGCCAATACTTCCGCCGCTCCCGACGTTGAGCCGTCAATCAAAACGGAGACTGGATTTCGCCAAACGACCTTGCTGGGTTCCGCAGAAAAGGTCTGAGCGGAAACAGTCTGCCCGCGCAGCGTGGCGATCGTTCCTGAAGAAATAAAGAGCCGGGCGACGTTAACGGCTTCCGAGACTGGGCCGCGGCCGCACTCGCGCAAATCCAAAATCAGTTTATGAACGCCTTGTTTGTCGGCATCCGCAAGACGCGCGCGAATTTCGTCCGCGCGCCCGGCGTCGAGAGAGGGGACACGCAACGCGAGGATATCGGGATCCGTTTTTTGCGCGGTAATCTTAGCAAGGGTCAGCTTCTGCCTGACCAGGTCGATCTCTTCCGGCTGGGCCCGCCCGCGCCGGATGACGCCCACTTTTACGCCACTGCCGGTGGGACCATTGAGCAAATTCAGCGCCTGACCGACGGACATATCGCGCGTGGTGAATCCCCCAACAGACTCGAATATATCGCCGCTGCGTATTCCCGCTTTTTCCGCGGGACTCTCCGGCAAAACGGAAATGACAATCACATAGCCGAAGCGCTTACTTAGATTGAGGCCAGTCTCGCCGGTCCCGGAACTCTGCGCCTTCTGCTTGTATTCGGTGTACTCGCGCGGCGTCAGGTAGCTCGATTGCGCGTCCAGCGATTCCAGCAATCCGTGCAGTGATCCGGCAGTGACCAGCCGCATGTTCGGTTCGTCAACGTAATCCGACTGAATCTTTTGCAGGACCTCGCCGTACACGGTTAGTGATTTGTAGGCCTTGTCGTCGGGGGTGCGCCCCAGGACGTGGCCGATTCCCGCGTAGCAAAAGATGGCCACGGAGGCTACTAGAATACCGATACGAGCTGCTCGATTCATCGCTCACCTTGCCCAAGAAAGTAAGAGGTCCATTATAACACCTAACCCGGCAATCATTGGGACGCGGAAAGAGAAGGAAAGGAAGCCCCGAAAACCCCGGTGCGACGAACTGTTCCACAAAGACACGGAGAAATGGCCAAAACGTGGCTAAATTACCACATACCTGCCGCCGATTCGCGTCTTGGCGCTTATAAGTTACTGATACTAATACACAAACAACGAAATCACGCCATGACATTTATGCTAGAATTGCCCTCATAGCATGCTGCAAACGACCATTGCGAAGCCTGCCTCCGCGGAAGGCGTGGGGCTGCACACGGGCGTGTACGGGCACATCCGACTAGTCCCGGCGCCGGCGGATACCGGCATCGTGTTCCGTCGCGTGGACCTCGACAATTTCTTGATCGAGGCGCAGGGCCACAATGTCGCGCGTGTGAGTTATGCGACGAGCTTGATGAAACAAGGCGTGCTGCTTTCCACTACGGAGCATCTCCTCGCTGCGATCTACTCGTGCGGAATAGACAATATTTATATCGAAATTGATTCCATCGAAGTGCCCATTCTCGATGGCTCCGCGGAGCCCTTCATGCAGATGCTGGAGGAAGCGGGCACCCGGCGGCTTCGTCGCAAACGCCGCTACTTACAGGTTCTGAAACCGCTCGAGGTTGTCGAAGGCGACCGGCGCATCGGAATTTATCCCGCCGGCGAATTCCGCGTGCGCTGTTATGTGGATTTCCCGCATCCTTTGGTTGGGCAGCAGGAAGTGGAGATGCTGGTAAGTCCTGAGACATTTCGCCATCTGCTGGCCCGCGCGCGCACATTTTGCTTTGAGCGCGATATTGAGCCACTGCGCTCCATGGGACTGATTCGCGGCGGTACTCTGGAAAACGCTATCGTGCTGACCTCCGACGGCGTGATGAACGGCCCGCTGCGATTTCCCGATGAATTCGGCCGTCATAAGGCACTCGACCTGATTGGCGACCTGGCTTTAGCAGGCCTGCCTTTGCTTGGCCATGTGGAAGCGCACAAAGCCGGGCATGCCCTTCATACCCAACTGGTTAGCCGTCTGCTTGCCGATTCCACGCTTTGGACGGTCACGACCCGCGAGGCGCTTGACCACCAAGCGGAGCCTCCGCTAGCGGATCTTGCGCCCGTTGCTGCCGCCGATTGAAGTCCGTTTCTTCAATTGGATCAATGAATGAATCAAAGCAACGCGCCTAGCTTTTTCTCCCGCGTTCCAGTTTCTCCTGCACGTTATTCATATAATCGGCGCTTGCCCTTAGTCCATCTATTGCCCACCCCAACAAGACCTTCGATCCACATATTTGCGAAATTGATGCTGCTCCCGCAGAATGATTGGGCTTATGGCGTCCAATGATCTGGCCATTGTTATTCTCGCCGCGGGAAAAGGCACGCGTCTGAAATCCAGCCTGGCGAAGGTTCTGCATCGCGCCGGGGGCCGCCCGCTGATTCAACACGTCGTTGCGGCGTGCGCACCGCTGAAAGCGCGAAAAATTGTAGTTGTCGTAGGGCATCAAGCCGAGCAGGTGTCCGCAGAGATCGAGCCGCTGGGAGTCGAGAGCGTGCCGCAGCAGCCGCAGCGCGGCACGGGCCACGCGATGCAGATAGCGCGGCGCGCATTGGGCTCGTCGAAATTAGTCCTGGTTTTGCCGGGCGACGCGCCACTGATCCGCACGGAGACCTTACGTTCGATGATTGCGGCGCACCGCAACGCGAACGCCGCGGCAACAATTTTAAGCGCGGTGGTGAGCGATCCTAGCGGCTACGGTCGTATCTTGCGCAAGTCTGAAACTGCGGTTCAGGCCATCGTGGAAGAATCACAGCTTAGCGACGAACAGCGCGAACTTAACGAGATCAACTCCAGCATTTACTGCTTCACGCTGGAGAAACTTTGGCCGGCCCTGGCGCAAGTGAAGCCCAACAATAAGCATCGCGAGTTGTACCTGACAGATGCCGTTGCCGTGCTGGCAGGCAAGAACGAAACGGTGCTGGCACATGTCGCTTCCGACCCGCGCGAGGCGCTGGGTTGCAATACCCGCGCGGACCTGGCTGAAGTTGACCGCATTTTCCGCGAATGGAAGCGCACCGCTCTGATGAATCAGGGAGTCAGCATCCAGTTGCCGGAGACGGTTTTGATCGATCCGGACGTAACTGCCGGAGAAGACACCGTGCTCGAACCCGGCGTGCAGCTTCTCGGCAAAACAAAAATTGGCGAGCGCTGCACGATTCGCACTGGCAGCGTGCTGAGTGATGCAATCCTTGGCAACGATGTAACCGTCGAGCCTCACTCACTCATCGCGCAAAGCCGGCTGGAGGACAACGTCACAGTCGGCCCATTCGCGCGCTTACGCACGGGAACGCACCTGAAGCGCGGCTCACGTGTCGGCAACTTTGTGGAAACGAAGAAGGCCACTGTCGGCGAAGGCGCAAAGGTTCCACACCTGACCTATCTTGGGGACGCGAACGTTGGGTCGAAGACGAACATCGGGGCCGGGACGATTACCTGCAACTACGACGGCTTCCAGAAATATCCGACCAACATCGGCAAAGGGGTGTTTATCGGCAGCGATTCAACACTGGTGGCGCCGGTGCGCATCGGCGACGGCGCTTACGTGGCGGCCGGTTCCACGATCACGGAAAATGTTCCAGCCGATGGCTTGGGTATCGCGCGCGGGCGGCAAGTCAACAAGCCGCGCTGGGCATCGCGCAAGCGCCGCGAACTCGCCGCCGCGGAACATTCCAGTAAAAGCGCTGGCAAACGGGGCAGTAAACGTGCGCGCCCTCGTCGCAAGTCAGGAAAACGCCCGAAGAAGTCGCGCAGCCGCTAAATCGTGCCTGCGAAGTTGACATTAACAAATTATTTTGGATTGTAAACTTAGAGACCGAGCGAGCCGGAGAATTTCAATCGCGCTTTGCCGGAATCGCTGCGTTCGATGCGTCCAATGCGGAAGAATTTTTCGCGGCGCCTCTTCAGATCCGCTTCCACCGGCTTCACGTTTTGCGGCGGGACCGCCAGGATCATGCCCACGCCCATATTGAAGGACTTCAGAAGCTCGTCCGATTCAATTTTGCCAAGCTTTGCGAGGTATTTGAAGATCGGCGGGACCGGCCAGCCGGTCAAATCGATCTCCGCGCGCACTCCCGAGGGCAGGACGCGCGGCAAATTGCCGGGAATACCGCCGCCGGTAATGTGCGCCAGCGCGGAAACCCAGCCCTTGGCAAGAATTTCTTTCAGCGCGGGCGCATAACAGAGATGCGGCTTCAGCAGTTCGGCCCCGATCTTGTTGCCGACCTCCGCGACATACGTGTCGGGCTTGAGTTTCGCAACCTCAAACACAAGCTTCCGCGCCAGTGAATAGCCGTTGGTGTGCAACCCAGCAGAAGGCAGCGCAATCAGCGTGTCTCCGGGCTTTACATTTTTTCCGCTGAGAATTTTTTTGCGCTCGACGGCCCCGACAATGAATCCCGCCAGATCGTATTCGCCTGGGGGATAAAATCCCGGCATCTCCGCCGTCTCTCCACCGATCAACGCGCAGCCGGCTTTGCGGCAAGCGCGGCTCATGCCCTCCACGAGCTGCTCGACCACATTTGCATCGAGCTTGCCCATCGCCAAATAGTCCAGAAAAAAGAGCGGCTCCGCACCCTGCACCAAAATGTCGTTAATGCAGTGGTTGACCAAATCTCCGCCGACGGTGGAATGAACGCCCGTAGCCATGGCCACTTTGAGTTTCGTGCCCACGCCGTCCGCGCTGGAAACGAGGACCGGCTCTTTCCATTTCTTGCTGTCCAAAGCGAATAGCGCGCCGAATCCTCCGATTCCGCCCAGCACTCCCGGCGTGAAGGTTCTGCTCGCGTGGTGACGGATGCGCTGTTTCGCGGCGTCAGCGACGGCGATATCCACTCCGGCGTCGGCGTATTTCATTGAAGTCCTGTTAGCATGCGTTTGTCGTCCAGGCGCACGAGACTTCCGGTCGTTCTCTTTCGGGAGAATCCTTGCCGCCACCGGGGAGGGTTCGACGGCTCTACTGCGTTTTGCCGGGGACAATCAGCCTAAAAAGTCCGGAACAATCTCCTCCAGCGCACCAGGCCCGGATGCACCAGCGCGTTGGCATACGCAAAGAAGCGCTCGCGAATCTGCCCGGGCTCCCATGCGTCTGGAGGAACATCGAGCGACATATAGATCATGACGGGCGTGCCGATGATGTCTTTGCGCGGCACGGGGCCCCAGAAGCGGCTGTCATAGGAGTTCCCACGGTTGTCGCCCATAACGAAGTAGTCGTCGTCGGGAACCCTGTACGGGCCACGGAAATCGTAGGGGTCGGTGCGGCCAGTGGTGTAGTTTTCCTTCAGCTTTTGGCCATTCACCCACACCGCGCCGTCGTGGATCTCAATCGTATCTCCGGGCAGGCCGATCACGCGCTTGACGTAATCCGGTGTTTCCGGGGCAAAGGGCGGCTTAAAAATAATGACTTGCTGGCGATGGGGATTGCGCCACAGGGGCACATGCCAGTTCGTGAACGGCACGCCCGCGTCGTAGCCGATGCGGCTCATGATCAGGTGATCGCCGATCAGCAACGTGTTTTCCATGGAGCCGGACGGAATCACGCGCGCCTGGCCGATGGTGCCATTGATAAGCAAAAAAACCAGCGCGACCCAGAACCAGGCGATGATCTCGCGCTGTACCTTTTGGCCCACCGGAACTTTTGCGTGCTCTTCCTTGATATTTACATTGTTCCGCTTGGCGTCCATATTGTTGGGCTTGGCGTCAGCTTTCATGTTCCACCGCCACCGGATGTTCCGCCAAGCGTTCTTTATCGTTGCCGTTCATCGCATCACCCTTATTCGCAATTCCGTTGCGCACTTCCAGTTGCACCAGGTCCGTGGGATACACGCCCGTGTAGCAAGACGTGCAATAGTCGCCTCTCGTGTCGTTCACCGCTTGTTTGAGTCCGGCCAGCGAAACATAGCCGAGGGAATCGGCGCCGATATATTTGCGAATTTCTTCCGGAGTGTTCGAGGAAGCGATCAGCTCTTCACGCGTGGGCGTATCCACGCCATAGTAGCAGGGCGAAATTGTGGGCGGGCAGCTGATGCGCATGTGCACCTCCGTTGCGCCGGACTCGCGCACCATGCGCACAATCTTGCGGCTGGTCGTGCCGCGCACAATGGAATCGTCCACCAGCACCACGCGCTTGCCCTCGATCAGGCTGCGGATCGGATTCAGCTTCAGTTTTACGCCAAAATTGCGGATAGCCTGCGACGGCTCGATGAACGTGCGACCGATATAGTGATTGCGAATCAGTCCCATGCGGAAGGGGATGCCGGATTCGAGCGCGTAGCCGACGGCTGCCGGAACTCCCGAATCTGGCACTGGCACGACAATATCCGCACTCACGGGATGCTCTTTCGCCAGTGTGCGGCCCAGCGCTTCACGGCTTTCGTTGACCGCGCGGCCAAAAATGATGCTGTCCGGGCGCGCGAAATAAACATGCTCGAAAATGCATTGCTGCCGCGGCTTCACGGGCGCGAAGTGAATGGACTCGATTCCTGAGCGCGAGATGCGCACCATCTCGCCGGGCTCGATTTCGCGAACGTACTGAGCGTTAAGCAGATCGAAAGCGCACGTTTCCGACGCCACCAGCCAGGAATCGCCGAGTCTGCCGAGATTCAGCGGGCGGAAGCCACGGGGGTCGCGTACGGCAATCATTTCGTCCGTGGTGAGTACCAGCAATGAATACGCGCCTTCGACCTGGTTCAAGGCGTCGCCTAGCGCGCCGGAGAGGTTTCGCGCTTGCGAGCGCGCCAGCAAATGCACGATCACTTCCGTATCGCTATTGGTCTGAAAGATCGAGCCTTTGTGTTCGAGCTTGCGCCGCCACTCCGCCGCGTTCGTGAGATTTCCGTTGTGCCCCAGCGCCACTTTGCCCTTGTTGCAATCGATCATGATGGGCTGCGCGTTCAGCAAAGCTTTATCGCCCGCGGTGGAATAGCGCGTATGGCCGATGGCCAGATTCCCGGGAAGCTCCGCCAGCACCGGCGGCGTAAAGATTTCCTCGACTTCGCCCATCGCACGGTGCAAGTGCAGCTCCGCGCCATCGCTGGAGACGATTCCAGCCGATTCCTGGCCACGATGCTGTAGCGCGTACAGACCTAAGTAGGTCAGCTTCGACGCTTCTTCATGCCCAAACACGCCGAACACACCACATTCGTCGTGGAAATGGTCGTCAGCGTATGTGAGCTTTTGCTTCATTCCATTTTGCCGATGACAAATCAACGAGCGCTGATTGTGCGTTCCAGCGAATGGGCCCAGGTATCGTGCAACTTAGCCACAGACGTGTCGATCACCGCGCTCCCTTTATGTTCGATGCGAAAAGCATCGCCGCGGATGACCTGGCCGATCTGGCGCGCGGTCACTCCATATTGTCTCGCACTCTCGAGAACGCGGGCAAGGAAAGTTGGTGCGACGGAGACAATGGCGCGGGCGCCGCGTTCGCCAAACAGGGCATACTCGGCTGGCGCGGACTCCTCAGGCAGATTCACCTTGGCACCGAGCCCAGGCCCAGTGGTTTGCGCGGCGGCCGCAAAGCAGGATTCGGCGAGCGTGACGGCGATGCCGCCGTCGCTTACGTCGTGCGCCGAACGCACCGCGCCACTTGCGGCAAGCGCTACCAGGTACTCTTGTAACCGTTTTTCCACCGCCAAGTCGATCGCTGGCGGCTCGCCGGCCACAATGCCGGCAATTGCTTTTGAGTATTCGCTAGACGAAAACTCGCGCTCCGCAGCGGGTACTGGCGCAGCATGCTGCGCGGCTACAACGGAATTTGCTCCGTCGAGCAGGACTATGACGTCACCCTCTTCACGGAAGGCGATCTTCAGCACGCGCGAAGCGTCTTCCAGAATGCCTAGCACGCCGATAACCGGCGTGGGGTAGATCGACTTGCCTAGCGTCTCGTTGTAAAAGCTGACGTTTCCGCCGGTGATCGGCGTGCCCAGCTCATTGCACGCAACGGTCAGGCCATCAATCACTTCGCTGAATTGCCACATCACTTCCGGTTTTTCCGGGCTGCCGAAGTTGAGGCAATTGGTCGCCGCCATAGGGCGCGCGCCACTTGCTGCGACGTTGCGAGCCGCTTCCGCCACCGCGTGCATTGCTCCGACGCGCGGATTCAACTGGCACCAGCGGCCGTTGCCGTCGGTGGCGAGAGCCAGCGCTCGCTTTACCACTCCCGTCTCCGGATCCTTGATGCGAATCACCGCGGCATCGCTCGCGCCCGGTCCCGCGAGTGTGTTCGTGCGTACAGATGTGTCGTACTGCTCGGTGATCCAGCGCTTCGACGCGATCGCGGGCGAACCCAGCAATTTTGCAAAATTAGGAGTGAGATCCGTTCCGTCCGCGGAAAATGCAAACCAATCCGCCGCCGTTTCCCTGCGCAACGCCGGCTGCGCAATCGGCCGGCGGTACACCGGGCCTTCTTCGGCCAAGGGATGTGCTGGAATCTCCGCCGCCAACTTGCCGCGGTCTTTCACACGCAGCAGGCCGCCGTCGCTCACTTCGCCGACGACCACGGCGTCCAGTCCCCATTTTTTGAATACTTCGAGAACTTTGCGCTCGCGGCCTTTCTCCGCAACAAGCAGCATGCGCTCTTGCGATTCGCTCAGCATGATTTCGTACGGGGTCATGCCCGACTCGCGCTGCGGCACTTTCGCCAGATCGATTTCGACGCCGGTCCCGCCGCGCGAAGCCATCTCGGTTGTTGAGCAGGTCAGCCCGGCCGCGCCCATATCTTGAATGGCCACCACTGCGCCGGTCTGCATGGCTTCCAAGCACGCCTCGAGCAACAACTTCTCCATGAACGGGTCGCCCACCTGCACGTTGGGCCGCTTCTGCTTCGATTCCTCGGTGAATTCCGCGGAAGCCAGCAACGAAGCTCCGTGAATGCCGTCGCGCCCCGTTTTTGCGCCAACATAAATTACGGGATTGCCGGTGCCCTTCGCTTTGGCGAAAAACAAATCTTCTTTTTTCGCGATACCCAGCGCGAGTGCATTCACCAACGGATTTTGCGAATAACAAGACTCAAAGCCGACTTCGCCGCCGACGGTCGGCACACCAAAACAATTTCCGTAGTTCGCGATCCCGCGAATCACGCCATCGAGAATCCGCCGGTTCTTCGCGGCGTCCTCTTCGCTAACTCCATTGCCAGCGACAATCGGCCCAAATCGCAGCGAATCGAGCACAGCCACCGGTCGAGCGCCCATGGTGAAAATATCGCGCAGAATCCCGCCGACGCCCGTAGTCGCGCCCTGGAACGGCTCCACAAAACTCGGATGATTGTGCGATTCAATTTTGAACGCGGCGACCAGCCCGTCGCCGATGTCCACAACGCCGGCATTCTCTCCGGGCCCTTGCACCACCAGTTTGCCGCGCGTGGGCAAGCGCTTCAGATGCACCTTGCTCGATTTGTACGAGCAATGCTCGCTCCACATCACAGAAAAAATCCCCAGCTCGGTGATATTCGGCTCGCGCCCCAGGATCTGCTTCACCCGCGAGTATTCTTCCGCGGTGAGGCCATGCTCGGCCGCGATTTCCGGCGTGACTTTAATTTCCGTGGTTGCCGTGGCCATCAGGCGGTGGCCTTTGCGGCGGTGACGAGCGATTCCACAAGCGACTGGAAGATCACCAAGCCGTCCGCGGAACCGAGTGCGGACTCGACGGCGCGCTCCGGATGCGGCATCAGGCCTGCGACGTTGCGCTCTCGGTTGCAGATGCCGGCAATGTTGTGGAGCGAGCCATTGGGATTGCCCGCGGCGTCATTTGCGCCATCTGGAGTCGTATAGCTGAAAAGAATCTGGCGATTCCTTTCGAGATCGGCGAGTGTGGCTTCGTCGGCGTTGTAGTTGCCGTCATTGTGGGCGATGGGGACTTTCAGAATTTGCCCTTGCGAAGCTGCGTTGGTGAACGGTGCATCGGTCTGCTCGACGCGGATGAAGACGTGGCGGCAAATGTAACGGAGACCCGAATTGCGCATCACGGCGCCGGGAAGCAAGCCGGCTTCGAGAAGAATCTGAAAGCCGTTGCAAATACCGAGAACCATTCCGCCGGACTTGGCAAATTTCTCCACGGACTTCATCACGGGCGAAAACCGCGCGATGGCTCCGGTGCGAAGGTAATCTCCGTGCGCAAATCCACCGGGCAGGATAACAGCGTCGCAGTTGGCAAGGTCCTGCGACTGGTGCCAAATGAACTCAACAGGTTTCTTCAGGATGTTGGCGATGGCGTAAAACGCGTCGTGATCGCAGTTGGAGCCCGGGAAGACCACCACTCCAAATTTCATGCGCTAATTGCTCCCTGGGGCATCTTGGGAAAACCCATTTTACCACATCGGCGGGCAGGAATTTCGGCCGGCGCGACACATGGGTGGCGCGGGATTTCGGTGACTCGTAAAAGCCGCTCAGGGATATTCAGTGGGGAAAGTACGTCTCGCCGCGCAGCAGTGCGCGGATCGCGTCCGGCAAGCACCACATTTCGGATTTGGGGCAGGCACCTTTAATGCCAACTTTCCTGGCCTCCACCGCCAGTTGGCCGGGAAGATGCACGGAAAGCATCAAGATCGCCGCTTTCGGGTAGTCCTTGAGAATGGCGCGCGCCGCATCGAGTCCATTCATCTCCGGCATCTCGAAATCCATGATAGTGACATCGGGAAGGAGATCGCGGTACTTGGCTACGGCATCCTTGCCGTTGACCGCTTCGCCGGAAACCTGCCAGGAATCCTGCTGCTCCAGCAAGCGAAGCGCTTGCTGGCGCATGAGCTGATTGTCATCGACCACAAAAATGCTTGTCACGAGCGGCAAGATCCTCGCTTTAACCCAAGTATGCGAAACTTACGCCCTTTTGTACCCAATGCAATACAGGATTGCCCTTAGTTCGCGGCCCAAGCCCACGAAAATCCCTGCACTAAATCCGGTCTTTACCCAATTGCAGGATTTTGGCTGGAAGGTATCCTGCCACAAGGATCTGAGTCTCTCACATGATTGCACAACCTTACGATATTTTTAGGCGTGGCGCATCCGGGGATCCTGTTTGGGTGGAAGCTGCCTGCGACTTGGAGACCGCCAAGACCAGGATCATCGAACTATCGGCGGAAAACCCTGGACAGTATGTCGTGTTCAATCAACGCAGCGGGCGCATGGTAAGCAGCGGAACGGTCGTCGCGAGCCCGACCGCGCGGGCCAGCGAGTTGCCAAAGGGCGCGCAACGCCGCAATGAGTCCATCAAGGTCGAATCAGACACACTCTGGAAATGAACTCTAGGAGCCAAATGGAAACGATCCGGCGTTTTGACATCGTTCGACGCGAAAATGAAAAGGCCGCCTTTTGGCTGGAAGGCGCGCCGGAACTGAGCATCGCAAGGTCGCGTGTAGAAGAGCTTCTTTCCTTCTGGCCCGGCGAATACCAAATTTTTGATCTGGAAACCAAAGAGGTCGTGTTCACTAGCTCGACTGACTCGACCTGCTGGCCTGCATTAGTCGCAATGCCTGCTAGCATTGCCGCCCTATAAGCCGTCCGTTTCAAACTTGTGAGCCTATGAACGAGGGCTGGGCATCCCCTCTTGGGAAAGCTCGCGATGCGCGGAGTGCGCACCCGCCAATTCTGTTCCACGGCGATGGTGCGTAAGCAGGTGTAGCAGAAACATGACCACCAGAACTCCTCCGAACGTAACCACGATGGTTGCTCCGGTTGGGGTGTCCAGTTGTACGCTCAAATAGCAGCCTAGCGCCGAGACCAGGGTCCCCATCGTCCATCCGATCGCCAGGCGCGGTCCGATGCGATCGGCAAAAAGCATGGCGCCCACGCTGGGAACAATCAAATAACAAAAGACCAGCAGGACTCCGGCAATGGCGACGGACGACGTTACAACAAAACCGAACGACGCGTAGAACAAGAAATCCCAGAACCGCACGCTCACTCCCAAGCTCTCCGCTTGGTCATGATTCATGGAGATCAAGAGAAACTTCTTGCGAAACACGTAGTGGAAGATGCCAACCACTGCATACAGAATCGCCGTCATCCGCACCTCCGCCCAGGAGACGGCCAGGATGTTGCCGACCAGCATGTCTTTGAGGTGCTCGGTCTCGCCGGTAGCTTTGCTCATTAACAGAATGGCCATCGCGGATGCTACCGAATACGCGATGCCAATGAAGGCTTCTTGCGGAATGTGCCCGCGGCGCGTGCGGGCCAGCGCAAAAATGCCCGCACCCAAAAACGTAAATCCCAGGCTGATCCAGTACGAACCGCGCCCATGCGGATCCATGCCCACCACGATGGCCACCGTGGCGCCTAGCGCAGCTATCTGTGCCAAAGCCAGATCTACGAATATGACGCCGCGCTCCACCACATGCACGCCTAGATAGGCGTGGATGCCGGTCAAGATAAGACTGGCTACAAACGGCGCAAGTAGAAAAAGAAAAATCTCCATCGGCACAATCTCCTGGGTTAGTGCGTGGCGTCAAAGGCCTGTTTTAGCTTGCTAATGTCGTAGTCGAAGAGCTTGAAGTAATCTGTGATTTCCTTTTCACCGCCGACCGACGGGGGCAGAACGAGCACCTGGCCGCCCGTTTCGCGTCCAATGGAATTGGGTGTCTTCAGATCGAAATAGGGCTCGACCACGATCACTTTTACGCTTTCACGCTTCATTTGCTGTATCAGCTCGACGGTGTGCTGAGGGCTCGGCGGAATACCCGGACGCGGCTCGACGTAACCCACAACATTCAAATGGAAATGTTCCGCAAAGTTCGGCCAAGAGCGGTGATAGGTGACAATCTTGCGCCCTTCATACGGCTTCATCTCTGCCAGCCAGCGTTGGTCCGCCTGCTTCAGGCGCTGCTCGAAATCGGCATAACGCTGCGCGAAGTATGCCGCGTCTTCCGGATGCATTTCACTTAGCTTGTCCGCGATACCTTTAGCGATGCGCAAGCCGTTTTCCGGGTCCAGCCAATAGTGCGGATTCCCCAGAGGATGCACGTCGCCTTCGGCGCGGGTCACCTGGCCGGTAGGAATTTCCAGAATTCTCGCGAAACGCGAAGCGTCGAGATATCCTGGCGCCGCCACCTGTATCTTCGGATTCGTCGATTGGTTGATGAGCGGGGGTAGCCAGCCAATTTCCAATTCGAGTCCGACCACAATCAGCAGGTCGGCGCGCTTCAATTTCAAAAGAAAGCTGGGCTTGGCGTCGACGAAGTGCGGATCCTGGTAGCCACGCGCGATTGATTCCACTTCCACCTTGTCTCCGCCGACTTCCTGGGCCAGCGAAGCAAGGTCCATGGTAGCGGTCATGATCTTCAGTTTGGCGGCGGCGCGCGCCGACGCTGGCTCGAGCAGGGCCGTCAAGAATGCCAGCGCCGTGACAACCGCGGTCAGGCCCCTGCCGAAACTACCTCTGTGCATACTTTCTCCTAGATGCCGAAAAAAATTAGAACGGGTGTGCCCCATGCGCGCCCATCACGAACAAAAACTGAAACAGAAACTCGTTGGCGTTTGAAAAATCGCCGGGATTCGCCACGGCCAGGTGGCCATAGCGGTATTGCCCACGGATCTGGCTGAACTCGCTAGGCCAATAGGTAAGTATGCCGGAAAAGCCCGTGTCCGTCAGATTGGCATCGGTGGCGTGACCGCTGCGATCGAACCGTCCGCCGATCGTCCAGCGCCGATTCACGCGATATTCGGCGGAGGTGTACATCCCGAAAGCATGCTGAGTCTCAAAGATGTTGAGAGGAGATAACTGGTCACGGGCGCTCCAGAATAGCTCGGTGCGGAGCAGGAAATTCTTATAAACGGCGCGGCGGAGGGGCTTCCAACGAAGCGTGGCATCCGCGCCGTACAGGTTCGTGAAGAACGCGGAAGGATTCGGCGTGGCGATAAGGCCAGCGCTGTTTCCGCGCGCATAAGAGAGTCCGAGGTCGAGGTTTGTCGATTCGCTGATGTCGCGGTAGCCGCGCAGATGGCCGACAACACCCAAATCTTGGCGGCGATAAGCGCTGAAGACGTCATCGGAATCGCCACGATAGACTTGAGCCGTACCCTCCATGAACCATCCTTTCGGTGCGGGTATGAAGTGCGAAAGAGACATGCCGGCATCATCGATCCCGTCTTCGCCGCCAACGAGGTTGTTCGTGGCCAAGGGGCGATCGATCCAGGGGAGCGCATGGTTGTGGATGGTGTTGACCTTGCCAAAGTCCGCTCGCATCTTGCCAACCTTGAGAAGGAGGCCGGCCGGAAGGGAAGTAAACGTAACATACCCTTCCTCCACGTTGACGCCCGTTTCGCCGAAAGAGATGAAGGCGTCGGCCCGAGCGTAGGGGTCGATGATCGCCTGCATGCCAACCTCGGTTTCGTGGAGTTGCAGCGACGGTGATGGAGAGACAACGTTGCGTCCCGCGGTCCCAATGAAATCACCGATGAGGCTGATGTCGGGGTTAAGCAGCTTGGCATTGGAAGTCGCGCCGCCATACGTTTGAGGTTGCGTGGCCGTGGCGCCTTGCGTCTGCGGCAACTGTGAAGCCAAAGCTTCGGGCGCCGCAGGAGCGGAGCTGCTGCTAAACATTCCAGGCTCCACGTGCGACGAAGCCAGCAACACGCGGCTTTCGGACGCGGCTCCCGATTTTGCGTCCCGAAAATCTTTGAGTTCTCCGCGCAGCGACGCCACCTCTCCCGCAAGAGTACGAACCTGCTCCTCGAGAGCCTTCATCCGCGTCTCTGTGGACGGGATGCTTGCATTCTGGACCTCGGGCGCGCGCGATTCCGCCGCTTGCTGCGCAAATGCGTCCGAACCGAAACCCAAAAGAAGAGAGGACAAAAGCACGAATCTTTTCATGGACTGCCCCCTGAAATAATTTCAAAAATGCCCAACGGGATGGATCGCAGCAACGACCATCTGCATGTGGTTAGTAGGACGGAGCTTAGGAAAGAACAGTTACAGGGTCAAGGGTCGGCGCGAAGGGCACACGTTATGCAACCAAGCGGTGCCCTCGTCCGTCTAAGCTGCTACACTAATGTGTGCAAGCCTACATAGATGAATTGGGTCAGGCTCATTTCCGGTAGACGCGCGCTAGCCATACTCGGCTGCGTGGCTCTCTTGTATTTCGCCGCTGGCGGCGCTTACGTCCACCGGCACAGCGCCGGACCGGACACGGCCTGCCACGTTTGCCAATCCTTGCACGTTCCGACCTTGGCGTCCGCGCCTCTGGACTTGATCCACGAAGCTCGCCAAGTCGCATGGCACGCAGTCCTTCCGGAAAACGTCTCTCCGCTGGATGCCTTTGCGACACATCGCGCGTCCCGCGCGCCTCCTTCCGCTTAGCCATTTCTGAACTTCCATCCCATCGTCGCGAGACCCTCATTTGGGCCGCGATGACCGCCAGTGCTTTTGGCGGACCTTTCCACACTTAACTTTTCCCGTTTCGGGTCGGAGGAAAAATGTTAGTTAGATTCCGCAGCTATGGATTTTTGATATTCAGTTTGGGCTTGTTACTTTTTGCGTTGCCCGTCCGAGCGCAGTTGGGCAATTCCGGATCGATCGACGGCCTGGTGAAGGATCAGTCCGGCGCCTCCGTGCCGGGCGCCAAGGTGGAAATTACCAATCCGGTCACCGGCTTCCACCGGGAGACAACGACGGATAGCGACGGCGCCTTTCATTTCAGCAATATTCCGTTCAATCCGTATCACCTCGCCGTTGGTGCAGGAGGCTTTGCGTCCTCGGCACAGGATGTGGATGTTCGCTCCGTGGTTCCTACGAACGTGCAAATCAGTTTGAAGGTCGGCTCGGCGGAAACGAGCGTGACCGTGCAAGAAAGCGGCCCGGACCTGATCGAGAATGACCCGAGCTTTCACACCGATGTGGATACTAGTCTGACCGAGCGGATGCCGCTGGAGAGCCAATCGTCGGCGGTGAGCTCGCTGGTTACGCTGGCGTCGCCGGGCGTCGTCGCGGATTCAAACGGACTGTTTCATGGCCTCGGCGACCACGCCGAGAACTCCTTTTCTGTGGATGGACAGCCTATCACGGACCAACAGAGCAAAGTGTTCTCAAATCAGATTCCGTTGGATTCGATTCAATCGATTGAGGCCGTGTCCGGAGGTCCGCCAGCGGAATACGGCGACAAGACGAGCTTAATTATCAAAGTAACGACGCGCTCCGGCCTTGGAGTCACCACGCCCACGGGTTCCATCTTTACCTCTTACGGTAGCTTCGGCTCGGTGAGCGGCGGCTTCCGTTTGGCCTACGGAGGAGCCAAGTGGGGCAACTTCATCGCGGCCAACGGCTTGAACACCAGCCGCTTTCTGGATCCGCCGGAGCTTCACGCCATTCACGACAAGGGGAATGAGGAGAATTTCTTTGACCGCGTGGATTATCAGATTACCGGGGCAGACACGATTCACACCAACTTCCAATACACGCGCTCCTGGTTCCAGACACCGAATACCATCGACAACATCAACATCGGCATCACGGACCCGATCACCGGAAATCCCCTGCCAGCACAGGATCAACGCGCGAAAATCAGTACGTTTAATATCGCCCCGGTTTGGACGCGATTGTTCAGCCCGACAACCCTTTTCACTCTGGGAGCATTTGTTCGGCGCGACGTGTTTGACTACTACCCGAGCGGAAACGTTTTCGCGGACGGCACCGGCCTCATTCCCGGAGGTTCGTCTGCCACCCTCAATCAACATCGGACACTGACAAACGCCGGCCTGCGCTCCGACGTGTCGTACGTCAAAGGCGCGAACAATATTAAGGCGGGCGTTACGTTTCAGCACACATTTCTGAACGAAGATTTCAACTTCGGAATTACAGATCCGAACTTTCTGACTAATCTGGGGTGCCCGAACGGCGCTCCTGCGCCGGATCCCTGCGCAATTCTACCGGCGTTCGATCTAACCCAGGGCGGGACTCTCTTCCCCTTCCGAGGGCATACGGATGTGAAGGAACTCGCACTCTATGCCCAAGACACAATTACCGAAGGCAATTGGGCGTTCAATCTGGGGCTCCGCGTCGACCTGTATCGCGGGATCGTGCACGACTGGCAGCCGGAGCCTCGCCTTGGCATCGCTTATAATCTAAAGAAAACAAACTCGGTCCTCCGAGTTTCGTACTCGCGGGTCTTAGAGACGCCGTTTAACGAAAATCTGATTCTTTCCAGCGTCGGAGCGACAAACCCAGTGGTGCTGGATGTGATTGGCGGGTCGAGCTTACAGGCGCCGCTTCGCTCCGGGCAACGCAATCAGTTCAATGCTGGCTTCCAGCAAGCCTTTGGAAAGTGGGTCGTTGTGGACGCGGATTACCTGTGGAAGTTCACACACAACGCCTATGACTTCAGCACATTTGGCAACACACCGATCTTCTTTCCCATCGCGTGGAAGAGTTCAAAGATCGATGGCCCTTCGGTTCGCGTGAGCATGCCGAATTTCCACGGCCTTACCGCGTTTGCCGTGCTTGCTCATGTTCGGGCGCGCTATTTCCCGCCGCAGATTGCCGGTCTGGGCTCCAGCATCACGGGTGGAGAAGTTTTTCGCATCGACCACGACCAGGCCTTCAATCAGACGACGCATTTTCAATATCAACCGCGGCCGAATATGCCATGGATCGGATTCAATTGGCGTTATGACAGCGGATTGGTGGCCAGCAACCCGGCGCTCGACAATTTCACCGATGCTTCCAGCTTCCTGGACGCCGACCAGCAAACGGCCATCGGGCTCTTTTGCATCGATGCCGGCGGGGTCACGCATAGCGCGACGCTAACGAGTGCGTTGACACCTACTAGTTGCGGCCCCACTCCGGCCAGTAGTGGCGCGAAGCAGCTCAATATTGCCGGCGCGACGTTTGACGTAGACCACAACCCTTCACGCGTCAAGCCGCGCAATCTCTTTGACGTGGCCGTAGGTGATGACAATCTTTTCCAAGCGGATCGATACCGGTGGAGTTTGCGCTTCACAGTCATCAACGTGACCAACAAGACCGCGGTATACAACTTCCTATCCACGTTCAGCGGTACGCATTTCGTGACCCCGCGAGCGTATACGGTAGAACTGGGCTTCCACTTCTAACCAACAGGCGAGAGTTCTCACTCGGCCGAGGCAAATGGGCGGGCTCAAAAGGTCCGCCCGTTCTGTTTCCGGGCTCGCGTGGCTCACATCTTTTAAACTTCTGCCCTCTTCGACACCTTAGCCAGTACCATCTTCCTGTGGTAATCCCACATAACATGTGGCATTCTACTGTGGCTTTACCACAGGAGAGCGCATGGCACAATCGAAGCTCGATCTACTGCAGGGGACTCTGGACGTTATGGTCCTGCAGACCCTGGCCACCCTCGGTTCGCTGCATGGCTACGGGATTGCGCGACGCATCGAGCAGGTGAGCGGCGACAAAGTCCTGCTGAATCAGGGCACGATCTACGCATCGCTGGTGAGATTGCAGCAGCGCGGATGGATTTCCGCGGAGTGGGGAACTTCTTCCAACAATCGCAAGGCGAAATTTTATTCCATCACAAAAAGGGGCCGTAAACAGCTCTCCGAAGATGCTGCGTACTGGCAAAGGCTGTCGGACGTGATGGGCCGGGTTCTGGCAATGGAGGAAGAAGGTGGCGCCAATGGGTGAGTGGGTGCGGCAATTGTTCCAGCGTTTTGATTCTTTTTTCCGGCGCGCGAAGCTTGATGAAGATTTGGATGCTGAGTTGGCGGCGCACTTGGAGCTGGCCATCGAAGAGAACCTGCAGCGCGGGATGTCCGCGGAGGAAGCGCGGCGCCAGGCGCTGATTCGCTTCGGCGGCGCGCAACAGGCGAGAGAGCAGCATCGCGAAGCACGCGGACTGCCGGTGCTGGATATTCTGCTACAGGATTTGCGTTTTGCGGTCCGCCAGTTATTCAAGAGCCCGGGATTTACCGTGGCGGCGATGCTCACACTGGCGCTGGGCATTGCCGCGAATGCGACGATGTTTAGCATGGTCAGCGCTTTTCTGCTGCGGCGTCCGCCGGTTCGCGATGCCGAGCGCGTCGCGGTGATTAGCTCGGTGAATCCAGCGCCGGCCTTTCAACCCGATGCGACTCCTGCCTCCGCTCCCAATTATCTGGCGTGGCGCGAGGAAAACCACGTTTTCGAGGATATCGCCGCCGCAAAAGAATATGGGACGGTTAGCTTTACCGCGGTGGGGCAACCCGCCGAAGCTGGCCAGCCGGAGGTGCTCCGTTCAGCGGCCGTTTCTCCCAATTATTTCAGCGTGCTGGGCGTCGCGCCGCAGTTCGGCCGCGTATTTGAAGCTGGTGAAGATCAGCCGGGGCGCGAACATGTGGTCATCCTTGGCTGGGATCTCTGGGAAAAGAAGTTCGCTTCCGACGTTTCGGTCGTCGGCCGCACTATCCGGCTAGACCGCGAAAACTACACGGTGATCGGGGTGATGCCCGAGAGTTTCCGCTTGCTGGGCTTTGTGCCGCAACTGTGGACTCCGCTGGTATTGAGCACGGCGGATCAAACCGCGTCCGCGCGCAAGGATCGGTCGTTGCGCGTGTTCGCACGATTTAAGGCTGGCGTGAATCTCGAAGAAGCCCGCGCCGAGTTCGCAACACTGGCTCGTCATACGCAGGAAAGCTTTCCCGAGACGGAAAAAGATTGGGGCGTTGTAGTGCGCACGCTGCCGGATTTCCTGATCTATAATTTCGGTATTCGCAGCGCCATAGCAGTGCTGATGACCGCGGTAGGATTTGTGCTGATAATCGCGTGCGCCAACGTAGCGGGGTTGTTGTTGGCACGAGGCGCGGGACGCCGAAAGGAGCTGGCGATTCGTATCGCCCTCGGAGCCGGGCGTCTGCGCATCGTCATGCAACTGCTCACGGAAGGCCTGCTGATTGCTTTGCTGGGCGGCAGCACTGGGCTTCTGCTCGCCTATTGGGGAATTCATTTTCTTCGCGTGAGCCTGACCTTCAACGAAGCCATCAGCGCCGTTCCGTTGAGCCTGGATTGGAACGTTGCGCTTTTCGCTCTGGCGGTCTCGTTTGTCTGCGCGGTGCTAAGCGGCCTCGGGCCGGCGCTGAACGCATCGCGAACCGATATCAACAAAAACCTGAAAGACGAAAGCCGCGCGGCTTCAGCGAGCCGATCGCAGAATCGCGTGCGCGCGGTGATGGTCACCGGCGAGATCGCACTGACTTTGTTTCTCCTAATCGGGACCGGGCTGCTGATCCGCGGAATTTACCTGATTGAGCATCAGAATCTTGGGTTCCGGCCGGAACGTCTACTTACGGCCCGGCTGACACTCGACATTGCGCAATATAAGGATGCCCCGTCGCAGGTGGCCTTCGTGAGGGACGTGGTTCCTCGTCTCCAACACCTTCCAGGCGCGGAGTCGGTCGCGGTCGCTTCGGACTTGCCGGCAAGTGGACTGGGGGGCAGCGTTACGATCCGAATCAAAGGCCAGCCTGAATTGCCGGCGGGCCAGGAACTCAGCGCTCGCGATGCGGTGGTTGGCGCGAATTACTTCGAGGCAGCGGGAATTCCGCTGCTGCGCGGGCGGACGTTCACAGAGAATGACAATGCCAGCGCACCGCGCATCGTTCTGGTGAATCAAGAATTCGTGCATCGCCATTTGCACGACCAGGATGCCCTTGGGAAGCAGATTCGCCTGGACGTGAGCGGGGCTGCGCAGGAATGGAGCGAGATCGTCGGAGTTGTCAGCAACGTGAAAACTTATTCCGAAGAAACTCGCGATGATCCGGAAGTCTACGAGCCGTTCCTGCAACGGCCGGTTTCTTCCTTGTCCCTGATGGTGCGGACAAGTTCCGATCCGAGCAGCTTGGCCCCGGCGGTCCGCGAGGCGGTCGCACAAGTGGATAGCGAGCTTCCGCTGGCGGCGGTGATGAGCATGCCCGCGCTGATCGAGCGCCAAAAGGGGGGCGACCCTGTTTTCGTAGGTGTGCTGGGCAGCTTCGCGGTTCTGGCTTTGCTACTGGCGGCTATCGGGATCTATGGGCTAATTGCATATTCCGTGGGGCAGAGAATGCACGAAATAGGCATTCGCATGGCATTGGGCGCCGGAAATCGGGACGTGCTGCGCATGGTTTTGTGGCAAGGCATGAAGATGACCGCGATCGGCGCGGTCATCGGGATCGTGCTGGCGCTGCCATTGCCAAAGATGTTTGAGGCGATTTTTTATGGGCTGCACCTTCGCGAGCCGCAGCTTTACTTCGTGGTTCCGATGGCTGTTCTGATGGTGGCCATGTTGGCGACGTACATTCCGGCTCGCCGCGCCACGCGGGTGGACCCCATCCGGGCATTGCGTCAAGAGTGACGCGTTGCAGGTGGATACACCGTGGAGTGGCCAACAGGCGAGGAACGTTTGAAGTGAGAAGGACTGCCGGAAGCATGTGCCCCCTCCCCCCGGGTTTTTCGTAAGTGTTGATTCTAAACGAGGATAAAGGCCCTTTGTTTTGATACACTTTTGCAAGTGTTGATTCTAAAGAGAGTTAGGTGAAAGCGCAGAAGGCTACTTTAGGATTGAAGTCCAGCGCCCCGACGTCATAGCTTCGACTGGTCTTGCTCACATCGCTCTCTTAGCGGCGTGTGTAGTCACGAGCGTCAGCCCTCATGAACTCAAATCAAAGTGTTGGACCTGGGGGTTCGCGGGTGGACGCGGCACTCCTTTTGATTCGCGTTGCGGCAGCTTTGGCTTTCTTGTTTCACGGCAGCGGCATCCTATTCGGAGCGTTTGGCGGGCCTGGGCCAGTGCGGTTCGCCGCGTTTATGCACATGCCAACCGTGGTCGGCTACCTGGTGGGTCTGGCGCAAGTCGCGGGAGCAATCGCCATACTGACGGGTATTCTCATTCGCGTTGGGGCGGCGTGCGTTATTGTGGTGATGCTTGGGGCGATCTTTCTTGTCCACCTGCCGCACGGATTTGATGTCACTAAGGGCGGAATCGAGTATGCGCTGACACAGTTGTTGATTGCGCTGGCATTGCTGCTCGCGGGCGCGGGACGTTATTCGTTGGCGGGTGCGCTGCCGCCGCCGTTGCGAAACCTTTAAGTCGCTCCTCACTCCTCGCGCAGGAGAATCATGGGATCGATCGAGAGCGCGCGTTGCGCTGGGATCCAGGTAGCCAGCAGCCCCAGCAACGACATGGCGGCGACAACGCCAGCTAATACCAACGGGTCGCGGGGAGTCGCCTGATACACGATGAAGGCTAGCACCCGGCTGGCAAGAATTCCGAGGAGCAATCCTGCCGCGGAACCAAAGGCGAGCAATTTGAATGCGCGTCCCAGCGCCGCCTGTAACACTTCCTGACGCTGCGCGCCGAGGGCCATGCGAATTCCCAACTCCTTCTGGCGCTTGCTGACCGAATAGGCAGCCATCCCAAAAATGCCGGTGATGGATAGCATCGCGCCCATCACGCCCAGCACACCGAGCGATAGCGTGGCCATCCGCGAAGGAAACAGAGCGCTCTCCAATTCCTGGCTCCAGGTGCGGATGGTAAAGGGCAGCGCTACGTCCAGATTCTCCACTGTGCTTTTGATAGCGGCGGTAAGTTGCTGCGGATCGCCATTCGACCGCACCACGAGGGAAGCCCCACTCGAAGGGGATTGCGGGACGGGGAGAAACATCGCCGGCCGTGGATCTTCTGCGAGGCTGGCATATTTCCCGTCTTCCACAATGCCGACCACTTGTACGCGCGAGCCATCCTTAACTTTGTAATGTTTGTTCAAAGCCTTGGTTGCGGAGCCAAAGATTTTGCTGGCAAATTCCCGATTGACTACGGCGACGCGTGGCGCGTTTTTGTCGTCGTGCCACGTCAAAGTCCTACCCGCCAATAAGGTGGTTCGAGCAGCGTCGAAGTATTCGGGAGATATTTTGTAGATTGTGGTTTCCGCAGCGGCATTCCCGGGCCGCAGATCGGTCGTTTGGTCGGTAAAAACGAGTGACTCGTTGGCGCCGTAATACAAGGGCAGGCGATCGACCATTCCGACAGACTGCACGCCGGGAATGGCTTCCAGGGCATTGATCATTCGCTTTTGCATTGCCGAGGTGGCGTCGCCGCTGTAACCGGCCATACTTAGATCTGTCTCTACCAGCATTGCATTCCGGGATTCAAAACCGAAACTGCTGTGTATCGAGCGCAGCAGTCCGCGGACGGCGACCAGCGAAGAAGTGACCAGCACCGCACAGATGGCGATTTGCGTTACGAGCAACAGGTCTCGGATGGTGATTCGCCGCCCCACATTAGAGATCGATCCAGACTTGATGACTTGATATGGATCGGTGTGCAACACCTGCCTTGCCGGGACCGCGCCAAAGAGGAATGCACTCGCTAAACTCAACAGCAAAGCCACCGCATAGACATTTGCGTCCGGGTTTACAGGGATATGGAGAGGGGCGGTTGGAAGCGGTTCCCAAACGCTCAGCCCGCGCAACAACCAGACGCTGCCCCATAGGCCGACAGCGCCTCCGATCAGAGAGATCAGCACGGCTTCGGTAAAGAGTTGGCGCAAAATTCGCAGCGGACCTGAGCCAAGCGCCAAGCGCAGAGCAAGTTCCCGGGAACGGTCTGCGGCACGTGCGGCAAACAGGCTGCCCAGGTTGGCGCAGGCGGCCAGCAAAATTAGACCCGCCAGCAGCATCAATCCCGTAAGGAACGCACGTAACGGGCGGCCCAACCAGTCGCCGGTGAGACCCGGACGCGTCAGGGAAAAGGTCATTTGGCCATCGTCTTTGGGGTAGGTCTTTTCCAGATACGAGCCAATGGAGTTGAGGTCGGCAACGGCCCGTGCAGGAGTGACGCCCGTCTTGAGGTGGCCTAACACCATCAAGATGCCGCGGTTGCCGCGCGCATTCAGCACGTTTACACCTTCGACTTGTTCCTGATTAACCAGCGGCACCCAGAAATCGGGAAAAACAAACACCAATGTCCCCCGGAACTCACGTGGCGCTACACCGAGGATGGTGAACGGATGCTTGTTCAGCTGGACAGTACGACCGACGACGACGCGATCATCCTGAAAATGGGTGTGCCAAAACGCATAGGTGAGCACGATATACGGTGCGCTGTTTGGGCCATGCTCATCGGCGGCGTGAAAGAAACGGCCAAGATACGGTTGAATGCCTAATGCGTCGAAGTAATTCCCGGTGACTTCCAAGATCCAAGCGCTGGATGGATTGTGGCCGGTATCCAGGCCTACGGCAGTGACGTTATAAGCGGCGAGATCCTCAAAGCTGCGGTTGCGCTCGCGCAGATCGAGATAGTCGGGATACGACTGATTCACAGCGTTATCCGGACCACGCTCGATTCCGTAGAGACTCTGTGCCTGCGGGACATTTAAGGGGCGCAGGATGAGCGCGTCCAATACACCAAAAACGACGGCGTTTGCGCCAATGGCCACGGCCAGGGTCACAACGGCCACAGCGGTAAAGCCGGGGGATTTGCGCAACATGCGGAAAGCGAAGCGCACATCCTGCATGACGGATTCAATGAACGTGCCGCCCGCGGCTTCGCGGGATTCCTCTTTGTAGCGAACCTGACCGCCGAACTCGATGCGGGCGCGGCGTTCTGCTTCGGCACGAGGAAGGCCGGAGCGCTCGAGATCGTCGGCACGATGCTGGATATGGGAACGAAGCTCGTCGTCCATCTCCGCATTCATGCGTGAACGATGAAAGAAAGTGGCGATGCGGAAGCGAAGCGAGTCGAGGAGTTTCATACTTCCTCCGATTGCGGGGCTAGCGCCGCGCCGATGGCGGTGGCGAGACGATTCCAGCTGGCGGTCTCTTCGCGCAGCCGCTTGCGGCCGGCGACGGTGAGCTCGTAAAACTTGGCGCGGCGATTATTCTCGGACGTGCCCCAACTGGCCCTGAGCAAGCCCTGACGCACAAGACGAAAGAGGCCGGGATAGAGGGCGCCCTGCTCGATCAGGAGAGCATTGCCGGAGATTTGTCCGATACGCAGAAGGACGCCGTAGCCGTGGAGCGGGCCGAGAGAGACGGCGCGGAGGATCAAGAGATCGAGAGTACCGGGAAGAAGTTGCGCTTGGTCGGTCACGGGGCCCTCCTAAGATGGTAAGGAGAGTAGCACGCTCACTCCTAAGCTGTCAAGGAGAGAATACGTTGGTGGTCATCGGATCAAATGAACGACCCACAGGAGCCCGCCGTCCTGGGAGCCGAAGAGCACACATGGACGTATTCCGAAAGCTAAGAACTTGAATTGTGAGGGATTCTCGCGGAGGCGAGGCGCACTGCTGAACGAGGATAGTATAGCAGAAGGCTGATGGATCCGAAACTAAATCAGACTGCGTACGAGGAAAGTCTGCGTCGATAACTTCGGTCGCTCAGAGCAGGCGGTGAGGAAGCAGATAGGTGAATCCCAGGAAGGCTTCCCAACGCGTGGAGGTGTTGGTGAGGCCGCGGTTGAAGCCGGCGTCGAAGACTAGAGTTTTGCGCGGGCTGTAGCTTACGGCCCAGAGGTTTCCTACGGCATTGCCGCGGAGGAACGGTTGTGTGAAATGCCAGACTTCGCCGGAGAGAGTGAATCCGTGCGTTAGCGAGTGCACGATGGTGAGGCTCTGGCCGAACTGTGCTCTGCGCACGGTTCCGGCGATGAGTTCGTTGAACATGGCGTTGGCGTCGTAGTGGAATCCTTTCACATCGGCGCTGGCCAGCAGCAAGACGGAATTCGCGGGGCTGCCGAAATCGAATTCTGGGGCACCACCGTCGTACACGCGACGGAAGTAACTGACGGCGAGCGTGGGTTTGGCACCTTCGCCCGGACTGATGACGGCTTGCGCTCCCAAGAATACTTCGGCGACACCGTTTGCGCTTTGTTCGGCGGCACGGTAGTGGACCACGGGCTCGCTAGAGGCGAGAAACTCGAGCCGCGGATGGACGGAAAATTTCAGCACTTCATTGGGGGCGAAGCGGGAGGAAAATTCGGGAGAATGATTCGCGGCGCTGAGTCCCGTTTCAAACTGCAAGTAGCCGACAGGTGTGAGCGTTGCCGGAGTGGAAACGGTGGGGCGGCCGGGGTTTGCCTCGGGCTCCTGACCTACGGGCGCCGGTGTCTGTCCGGCGAGTCTCAGGGGGAATAGAGGCAGCGCCAGACTAGCGAGAACACGCCGATTCATTTGCCGGTAGAGGCGCGGGTTAGGTACGACTTGGCTTCGGCGAGCTCGGCGCGATCGGCCGCGGGGGCGGAGATGTCCATCAACTTTGCGTAATAGGAGTTTGCGGCGGCGGAGTCTCCGGCCAATTGCGCGGAGTGGGCGGCTCCATAAAGAGAGTCAAAGCGGTTCGGTGAATTCGTGAGCGCGGACTTGTATTCGGCGAGGGCTTCCGCCGGGCGCTTGAGTTCGAGGAGGAGGTCGGCGAGCATTTCACGCGCGGGCATGGCCAGGGAGTCTGCGCCGTCCTTGTCTTCGCGGTCCGCAGCGGAGCGCAATGCCTTTACCGCATCGTCGGCCTTGCCTTCGGCGAAGGCCACCCAAGCCTCCACTTCCTGTTGCCTTACGCTCTTGTCGGAGGCTCTGTCTGTGTGGTGGCTGGATTTACGGTCTTCTTCGGTGGTGAGCTCCACAAATTTTTTAAGGTTTTGGCGCGCGGCGACGGGGTCACCTGAACGGGCGGCGCCAATGGCGCGCACCTTGTAAGTGGATTCCTGCGATTCCGGCGGCACATGCGGAATGGGCAGCGCCGCGGCTTCTTTCCAGCGGTGCAGTTCAAAAGCATTACGGGCGGCGAACCACGCTTGATGCTCGGCGATCGATTCATGGTCCGCGCCGGGGACATTCGCTAATTCGTTGACCATCTCGTGCGCTTTTGATTCCTGGCCGCTTTGCAGGTAGGAATAATTGAGAAAATCGAGCGCGTGAAACTGATAGTGCGGGGCGGAGCGGTGCTCCTGCGTGCCTTTGGCGGCCGACGCGGCAGCGGCGATGTTGGACGTTATGGATTCTTGCCACAGACCCAAGCGCACGAAAATGTGCGACGGCATGTGCAGGGCGTGAGAAGAATCGGGCGCGATTTTGGAATAGGCGCGAGCTGCTTCGAGGCCTTGCGGGGCGAATTCGGAAGTGTCGGTGGCATGAATGAGATAGTGGGCCGGGCCCGGATTGTTCGGCGCGGCTTGACACAGCGGTTGGAGGATGGCGATTGCAGCTTTGCGATTCGGTTGCGGATCAGACTCTTGCTGATCGGCAAGCGCCAGGAGCGAGAGGGCGTAAAAGGCGGCGGCGTTGACATCATCGGGAGACTGCTTGTGTAATGCGGCGAGCGCCGCCGAGAAAGCCTGGACGCGTTGCGTCTCGGTCAGCTTCGCGTCGGCCAGATAAAACGCGGACGCGGCAGCGATGTAGCCGCGTTCGCGCTCGGTGGGCGCGCCGAGGGATTGCGCGCGCTGAATGTCCTCCGCGCCACGCTTCAGCGATCTCCCTGAGGGAAATTCCCAAAGCTGCTCATAGTGGGTCATGGCTTTGCCCCAGTACGCCATGGTGCACTTGGGGTCGCTCTTTGCCGCTTCGCTGAAGATCTGATCCGCCTGCTGGTATTGAAAGGAGTGCAGGAGCGCGACGCCGGTTTCCATGGAGGGTTGAGCTTGAGTGGCGCAGCTCGTCGAAAAGCTCACTTGCCCGAGTTGAGGCGCCGGCGTTCCTTGCCGCGACCAGCTAGCGGTGCGTGCAACGCCGACTAGCACGCAGAAGGTTGCGAACAGAACGGCGATGCGCAAAGCGGAGCGCTTCATTGTGATTCTCCTGGTGAGATTGTACGCCCGGCGGAAACTAAGAGCATTCCTTAAGACGCTTGCGGCAAGTTTTTCCGCGAGCGGGCCTGCTAGAATGTTGCGCCGAGCAAGCCCTCGCCTTAATGGACGCGATGGGGATGATTTGGTTTTTTTGGAGGATGATCCATGCGAACTCGTCTGTTAGTCCCGACGTTGGCGCTTTCGTTGATTGTGGCGTTTGGCGACGCCGATACACACGTAATTCGCGGCGGGAGCGGGATCAATCTTTCCGCGCCGCCGAACAGCGAGAGCAAGCCAGTGACGGAGGTCATTCACGGGACGAGCGTAACCGACCCGTACCGATGGCTGGAGGACAGCAAGAGCGCAGAGACGCGGGCTTGGATCGCGTCGCAGATGGAATACACCGAAAAGTATTTGTCGCAGGTCAAGGTTAGGCCGGAAATCGTGAAGCGGGTTACGGAATTGGTGCGTACGGAGGTTTATTCCGTGCCGATCGAGAGAGCGGGCAGCTATTTCTTCACGAAGCGGCTGCCAGATGAAAATCAGGCGTCGATTTACGTGAGAAAAGGGCTCACGGGAAGCGAAGTGCGGCTGGTGGACGCCGCCAAATTGAGCGCGGACCAAAATACATCGGTGCACATTGACGATGTTTCCAAAGGCGGCGACCTGCTGGTCTATGGAGTACGCGAAGGCGGCGCGGACGAACAGGTTGTGCGGCTACTGGAGGTGAATACGAAGAATGAGCTTGCGGACGTGCTGCCGCGGGCGCGGTACAGCCAGATCAGTCTGACGCCGGATAAGCAGGGACTTTACTACGGCAAGTTCGAACCGGCCGGGACGATGATTTATTTCCACCGGCTGGGGACGCCGGTGGAATCCGACAAGCTGGTGTTCGGAAAAGAATTCAATGGGGAAAAGTTCGGCGCGATGGAGCTTATCGGCGCGGGCGTTACGGAGAACGAGCGCTATCTGCTGATTGAGGTAGACCATGGTGTGCCGGCGACGCGCGTGGACGTGTACGCCAAGGACCTGCGTGTTCCTGACGCGCCTATCCGGCCGATCATTCACGGTATCGACAATCGCTTCCAGGTCGAGAATCACGGTGATGACTTTTACGCCTTGACGGACTACCAGGCGGAAAACTACCGGGTGGTGCGCATCCGCGCGAGTGATGCGAGTCCGGAGAAATGGCAGACGGTGGTGCCGGAAAGCAAAGACGTGATTTCGGAAATTTCGATTGTTGGCGGGAAACTGTTCGTGACCGGCCTGCATGACGTGGTCACGCAAACGCGAATCTATGATTTGGAAGGCAAGGCACTTGGGGAGATCCGCTACCCGACGCTGGGCTCGGCTTCGGGGGTATATGGGCGGGCCGATTCGGAGAATGCTTTTTACACTTTTACGTCTTTCATTATGCCGCCGACGATTTATCACTACGATGTGAAGACGGGGAAGACGGAGATCTTCGCGAAGCCGAAGGTGCCGTTCGCGTCGGATCAGTACGAAGTGAAACAGGTTTTCTATACCTCCAAAGACGGCACGCGGGTGCCCATGTTTATTTCGTCGAAGAAGGGAGTGAAAACCGACGGCTGCGCTCGGGCGCTCATGTCCGCTTATGGAGGATTCAATGTCAGCCTGGACGCAACGTGGAATCCGGAACATGTGTGGTGGATGGAGCAAGGCGGATTTTATGCACAGCCCAATCTGCGCGGTGGCGGTGAGTATGGCGAGAAGTGGCACAAGGCGGGAATGTTCGAGAAGAAGCAGAATGTATTCGATGATTTCTTTGCCGCTGGGCAATACCTGATCGACAACAAGTACACATCACACGCGGGCCTGGCGATTCGCGGACGCTCGAATGGAGGATTGCTGATGGGCGCGGCGATCACGCAACGTCCCGACCTGTTTGGGGCGATCTGGTGCGGATATCCGCTGCTGGACATGCTGCGCTATCAAAACTTTCTGGTGGGGCGTTGGTGGACCACGGAATATGGCTCGGCGGAAAAAGCGGAGCAGTTTCCGTACTTGCTGAAGTATTCGCCGTATCAGAACGTCAAAGCGGGGACGAAGTATCCGGCGATTATGTTTAACACCGGCGATTCTGATACGCGCGTCGATCCCCTGCACGCGCGCAAAATGGCGGCGCTGATGCAGGCCGCGAACGGGAGTGACCGGCCGATCCTGCTGCACTACGAATTAAAGGCGGGGCACAGTGCTGGGGTGTCGATCACGCAACTGGTAAACGACACCGCGGACGAACTGGCCTTCTTGTGGAACGAGACGGCTGGGAAATGAGGGTACGCGGCGCGCTTTGTCACTTCCGGGGGCACGGCGGACTTTCTCCCTTGGGCATTCCTGCTAGAATATGGGCCGGAGCGGTACTTCGAAGCAGGTGAGGGAGCGAAAGCTGTTTGAACCAATGACGAATCTCTGAGGTGCTGCGGATAGACAGCCCGTGTGCACGGCCTGTCCCGCTGGCTTCCCGTAGAGGGGGGCGAGCGGGGCAGGAAAGCCTAACGGTTGGCTCGTGGCGCCCTACTATTTCAGAGGTTCACGGCCTAGCTCCCCACGGCCAAGCAGTCCGCTCTTTTTGTTTTTGAAACCACCCATACTCTTGCATGCGCGTACTTTTCATTGGAGACATCGTAGGTTCGCCCGGCCGGCAGATTGTGCAGGACCGGCTTGCGGACATCGTCTCGCAACGTCAGATCGATTTAGTAATCGCCAATGGCGAGAACGCGGCTTCCGGCTTCGGCATTACGCCGCGGCTGGCCGACGAGCTCCTCGGCATGGGTATCGACGTCCTTACCGGCGGGAACCACAGTTGGGATCGCAAGGAAATCTTGGAGTACATGCCGCACCAGCCGCGCCTGTTGCGACCGGGTAACTTCCCAGAGGGCGTGCCGGGTGGCGGGACCTACATTGGCGTCGCGAAGAACGGCGTCAAGTACGCCGTCCTGAATTTGCAGGGACGCGTTTTTCTCACACCGATCGACGATCCCTTTCGCAAAGCGGACGCCGAACTGGCCAAACTGCCTTCCGACGTGGCGTTCGTCCTCGTCGATATGCACGCGGAGACGACCAGCGAAAAGGTTGCGATGGGCTGGTACCTGGATGGGCGAGCCAGCGCGATGGTAGGCACGCATACACATGTAGCGACAGCCGATGAGCGCGCCTTGCCACAGGGCACTGCGTACATCACGGACGTGGGCATGACGGGACCGCACGGCGGGGTCATTGGCATGGATCGGGACGCCATCATCAAGCGCTTCCTCGATGGGCTTCCTGCGCGCTTCGAGGTAGCGTCCGGGGATGCGCAGATGAACTGTGTGTTGATTGAAACCGACGACACGGGCGAACGCAACTCCGCGGGACGCCTGCGCGCGAGCTCCATCGAGCGCCTGCGCTTGCGCAGCGATTGAGCACTAGGGAAAGTCAAGCGCCCGCGTGCTGCAACCCCGGACAACCCCTGAACGTCTGAAGTAGTCTCAGGCCTTGTTGCTAAAAAGGCGGGACTTACCGTGAAAATCCCAGCGGCGTTGTGTGTGCTCGTTTGCCTGGCAAGCACCGGCTACGCTCAAGATCTCGACGACCAATTGACCGCCAAGGCGCGCATTCTGCCCACGATTGGGCCGGGACTGCGCGCTGTCAAGGTGGGAGCTGACGGCAACACGTATGTCCTGACCGCCCCTGCAAGCTACGTCTCGGTGTTCGGGAAAGACGGCAAGCTCGTCAAAAACGTGCCGTCGTACGCGGAGACGGGAGGCCCGGCATCACCTGAGTTGCGCGCCATACGCTACGGGGAAAGCATGGATGTGGACGCCTCCGGGACCGTGTACGTCGCGGACCGCGCGGCCAACGCGATAAAGATCTGGGACGCCGCAGGAAATGCGCGCATGGCGCAGGTAAACGCTCCGCTTTCCGTCGCCGCACTGCCCGATGGGGAGACGGCGGTGGCCACATTGCGTGAGCCCCACCTGGTGATCGTCTTTGACAAGAATGGCCGTGACGTGCGCGAATTTGGCGACCCGGAGCCGCTTACGGATCGAACCGATCTCAATCGCTTCCTGAACATTGGGCAGTTGGCCACGGATGCGCAAGGCCATCTTTTCTATGCGTTTGCGTATACGCCGGAGCCAACCGTCCGGCAATACGATCGCTTCGGCTTTGCCAGCCAGGAGATACAATACCTGGCCATTGAAGCGGCTCCGGAGGCGCAAGCGGTGCGGCGAGAAATCCAGCGCCAGGAAAAAAAGAGCGGAGCGCCAATATTCAAACGGGTGCTAACAGCCGTCGGCATCGATCGCGATTCCGGCGAAGTGTGGATGGCGGTGGGCAACAATCTGCATCGCTTCGACAAGGAGGGGACGCGGCGAGCGGGATACAAGCTGTACACTCCGGAAGGCGCGCGCCTGGAGGCGAGCATAGTTCTAGTGCAGAAAGACGTGGTGCTGATCGGGAGCGACCCGTTGGGCCTCTATGTCTTCGAGCGGCCGGATAAAAAAAGTGCGCAATAGTTGGAGTTTTCCTCAGGTTGTCCTTGTGCAATTCTGTTCGCGCGGGTCCTTGAGTAGCAGGATTTTGCTAGAATTCCCTTTCGAATCAGCGTGTGGCGGGTAGGCTGCCAAAAATTCTTCCTTGTGGAAAAACTGTGCACGAGATGTGAAAGCTCGACAAGTCCTTCGCGCACTTTTCGCTTGCCCCCTGCGTGTCAATCGGCGACAATCCCGCGCGGTCTGGAGAGCGGCGGTGCGAGGGCCGAGTATTTCGAAGCAACGCACGGGGCAACCAGGGGCAAGCGGAAACTCCGGTGCGGCAATACCCCGAGGTTCTGAAAAACGATCAGCGGTATACTGAAATTGCTTTCCACAACTTTTTCACACCTGTGGAAATAGGCGAGGGTGCGTCTTTTTCTCGTGATGAATGCTGCAACCAATACGGCGCGCGAGCGCGAACCTGCTAACGCATGGGACAAGTTCCTGGAACTGGTGAAATCCAGGGTCAGCATCAACACCTACACGACTTGGTTTCAGCCCACGAGGCTGAGCCGCACCGAGGGCGATAGTCTGTACGTGCAGATCCCGAGCACCGTCTTCCGGCAGGTGCTTACCCGCACCTACGGCGACATCGTCAAGGCTGTCTTCCATCAGATTGGCACGCCGAACCTCAAGGTCCATTACGTTTGCACGGAAGAAGAGGCTGCGCCTGTCCCGGCTGTAGCGTCGCCAAAGCAATCCAAGCTTGATTTTGAGACGAACGACCACCAACTCAACCTCCGCTACACGTTTGACACCTTCGTGGTTGGGAAGTCCAACGAATTTGCGCACGCGGCGTCACGCGCGGTCGCCGAGCAGCCGTCCAAGGCCTACAACCCGCTTTTCCTGTACGGCGGCGTGGGCATGGGCAAGACGCATTTGATGCATGCCATCGGGCACACGATCAAGAAACGCAATCCGGCGATGCGGCTTTGCTACGTAAGCGCGGAGAAATTCACCATTGAAGTGATTAATTCGCTGCGTTTTGACCGTATGATCACCTTCCGCGACCGCTTCCACACCGTGGACGTTTTGCTGGTCGACGATATTCAATTCATCGCCGGAAAAGAGCGCACCCAGGAAGAGTTCTTCCACACCTTCAATGCGCTTTATGAGCAGCAGAAGCAGATCGTCATTTCGTCCGACTGCTTGCCGAAAGATATCAACTCGATTGAAGAGCGGTTGCGCTCGCGTTTCGAGTGGGGACTGATCGCGGACATTCAGCCGCCGGATCTGGAAACCAAAATAGCGATTCTGCAGAAAAAAGCGGAAAACGATCGGTTCCCTCTGCCCGATGATGTCGCGGAATACATCGCGCGGGCGATCAAGTCCAACGTGCGCGAGTTGGAAGGGGCATTGACGCGCTTAATGGCCTATGCATCGCTTACCGGTGTGACGGTCTCGCTGGCCACGGCGCAACAGGTGCTGCGCAACATCATCGCTTCGCAAGAAAAGCGCGTCACGATCGACCTCATCCAAAAGCGAGTGAGCGAGCATTTCAATCTTCGCGAGCAGGACCTGAAGGTGCGCAGCAACACGCGCGCGATCGCTTTCCCGCGGCAGGTGGCGATGTACATCGTCAAGCAGCTCACGACTGCCTCGCTGCCTGAGATTGGGCGTCAATTCGGCGGCAAGCATCACACAACCGTGCTTCACTCCATCAATAAAATTGAAGAACTGCGCCGTTCCGACAAAGATTTGAACCGCACCATCACGCGCCTCATGGACGCTCTGCAGTAAAACTCGCCGGTCATTCGCCTTCTTAGGCCAACGGTTTTAAATGTTCACTTCAAACTGAACTGTAGTTAAGAGTTGAGATCCTTCGACCCGGCTGAGAAACGCCGGAACCTCGGTATGATAGGGCGCGCAACTCGTGCAGATGTTCGAAATAGTGTCGCTCGCGTCCCTGTGGACATCGTCTGGGAATCACTTGAGTTTTCTGTGGACGACTTTGGACAAAAGGGAAGCATCAGTCGATCCGCCCGCGCATACGAGTGACTTTTCCTCTGTTCACACAATTCTGCGCGCGACGAGCGTTTCCGTATCCAACACGCAGCACGATAGTTGCGACGCTTTCCACTGATTCACAGCAATCATCACAACAACAAGAGTCATCCGGCTTAAGAGAATCGGCCGAACGGTTCAGAGGATGGTTGAATTTTGTAGTGATGATCCCTGTTGTTGATGGAGATTTGGCGCTGGGCGTAGCTTTGTTGCGGTGCAAGCAAAGTAGCCAGGTGCTGAAATCCCATGTCCACGCATTTCCACAGCTCCAGATCACGCTTGGGACTTTTCACTTCAGCGAAAAACGAGTAGAGTACCGCAGCAGTCGAGATCGCCATTGACCGCCCTGCGGTCGCAAGGTAACAATGACAGCACCGGTAACCGTCCGCGAGGATCAACAATCGATGGAATTCAGTGTTTCAAAATCCGCGCTGTTGAATGAACTCAGCACGACGCAGGGCGTGGTCGAGCGCAAGACCACAATCCCTATCCTTTCCAATCTTCTTGTGGAGGCCAAAGGCAATCGCCTGAACATTACCGCCACCGATCTCGAGCTGAGCATCCGCACTTCTTGCGAAGCCAAGGTGAAAAAAGAAGGCGCCGGCACGATCCCCGCGAAGAAATTATTGGAGCTGGTGCGCCTGCTTCCCGAAGGCGAAATCAAGGTTCGTCTACTTGAAAATCACTGGATGGAAATCGTCAGCGAGCGCAAGAAATATAAGCTTGTTGGCATGGCTAAGGAAAATTTCCCCGCGCTGCCGGCGATGCCGCACACCCTGGTAAAAGTACCCGCACCGGTGATGGAAAGTCTCATCGCTAAGACGAAATTCGCGATCTCCATGGAAGAATCGCGTTACACGCTTAACGGCGGCCTGCTGATCTTGAAGCCGGATTCACTGGCAATGGTGGCCACCGACGGTCACCGCTTGGCGCTCGCCGAAACGGACCAGAAACTTAGCGGACTAAACGGCGAGATGAAAGTGTTGATTCCGAAAAAGGCGATGGACGAAGTGGAAAAGTTAGCGGCTGCGGCCGGGCCGGATGCGGAGATCGATTTTGCCAAAGATGAGAGCAATCTGTTTTTTCAAGTCGGGCATCGCTTGCTTATTTCGCGCATCCTGACCGGCCAGTTCCCGAATTACGAAGCAGTTTTGCCGCGCGAGAATAACAAGACAGTCGTGCTGGAGCGCGCCGAGCTCACGGACGCAGTACGGCGCGTCTCGCAGCTCGCGGATCAGCGTTCGCACGCGGTGAAGCTGGCGGTTTCCAAGGAAGGCGTTGAGATTTCCGCTTCCAGCCCGGAATACGGCGAAGCCAAGGAAAATATCGACAAGGAATACAAAGGCGATCCTATCGCCATCGGTTTCAATTCGACGTACATGCTGGATTTTCTTTCCGCCGCGGCGGATGGCCCGGTCAGCATCGAGCTAAAGGACGAACAGTCCGCCGGCCAGATGCGCCCGCTGGCCGACGAAAGCTATCGCTACCGCTACATCATCATGCCTATGCGTATTTGATCTTGCGCAGCCGGGCGCGGTTTGCGCTAACTTGTATCTGCGTTTGGTCCTCCGATTTCGGTCTCCCAATTCCGATTTTCCGCAAAACCCCACGCAAGGTGAAAGGCAGAGCTCCACAGTATGCACTCCGGGTAACCTACTGAAAATACGCCAATTATTGACCGTACGGCCTAGGAATTTGCTTGAGAAAACCCGTTGTCTCGGGTAAAATGTCTAGGTAATTTTTCGTTGTTCGGGTTCCTTCTAGTCGGCCCGTCCCAGCAGTCTGGGACACGTCCGCCAAGCGATTGCGGTGGCAGTTTTTCGGCTCTGCGCCAGGAGCCTGCCCACGCATCCTTGGAATGAAAGCCTAGCGGACTTGCAACCAAGTTCGCCGGGTACCAAGTCTTCGCCACGTCTCGCTGCGCGAGACGGGATGGAGCAGAAACCCTACGAGTTCCGGTTGAACGCGGCCGGGATCAAAGGGTAAGGCGACGTACGGAGAAGAAGTCCGCATCCACGCCTTCCCTCAATAGAAATTTTTCAGAGCGACGCGCGCAGTCCGCGTCTCGATGCGAACGTGCGAAGTTTGGGCCGAGCTCCCAATGGGCAAGGTGCAGGCAGTATTTCCGTCAGGAGAAGGAATGGGCGACAAAGAGGACAAGAGCAAAGAGACGATCGTCGGAAAAGCGCCGGGCCATCAATACGACGCGAAGTCCATCAAAGTGCTTGGCGGCCTGGAAGCGGTGCGCCTGCGTCCCGCAATGTACATCGGTTCGACCGGTGAAATGGGGCTCCACCACTTAGTGTGGGAAGTCGTCGATAACTCCGTCGACGAGGCGATGGCGGGGCACGCGGACGAGATCAATGTCACCGTGCACGCCGATGATTCCGTGACGGTGGTGGACAACGGGCGCGGGATTCCTGTGGATATGCACGCGACGGAAAAGCGCCCGGCGGCGGAAGTGGTTCTGACCGTGCTGCACGCGGGCGGAAAATTCGACAGCGAAACGTACAAAGTTTCCGGCGGGCTGCACGGCGTGGGCGTCTCCGTCGTCAATGCGCTGTCCGACTGGCTGGAGCTCGAGATTTCGCGCGACGGTGGGGTATGGGAACAGACGTACGAAAAGGGCAAGCCCACTTCCAAGCTGAAGCAGACGGGAAAAACGCGCAAGACCGGAACGAAACTCACATTTCATCCCGATCCTTCTATTTTCGACAAAACCACGTTCAGTTTCGACACTTTGGCGCAGCGCCTTCGCGAACTGGCTTTTCTGAACAAGGGATTGAAAATCACGCTGACCGACGAGCGTACCGAGAAAAGCACCGAATTTCGCTTCACCGGCGGCATCACCGAATTCGTCAAGCATCTCAATCGTGGAAAAACCACGCTGCACGATTCGCCCATCTACATCGAGGGAAAGCGGGGCACCGTCGAAATCGAGATCGCGCTGCAGTACAACGATACGTATGGCGAAAATGTCTTCGCCTTCGCCAACACCATCAACACCGTGGATGGCGGCACGCACCTCTCCGGATTTCGCTCCGCGCTGACCCGCTCCATCAACAATTTCGCGTCCTCCACCGGCATGCTGAAAGAACAAAAGGATGAGGTGAGCATCAGTGGCGACGACGTGCGTGAAGGCCTCGTGGCCGTCATCAGCGTGCGCCTGCCGCAGCCGCAGTTTGAAGGGCAGACCAAGGGCAAGCTCAATAGCGACATTAAGGGGGACGTCGAGCAGCTGGTGAACGAGCGGCTTGGCGAATGGTTCGACAAACATTCCACTGTGGCCCGCCGCATCATCGGCAAGTGCATCGAAGCCGCGCGTGCGCGCGAAGCGGCCCGCAAAGCTCGCGAACTGACCCGCCGCAAGTCCGCGATGGATTCCAGCGGCTTGCCGGGGAAGCTCGCCGATTGCCAGGAACGCGATCCTTCTCGTTGCGAATTGTTCGTGGTTGAGGGTGAATCCGCGGGCGGCTCCGCAAAGATGGGGCGGGACCGCAAATACCAAGCGATCCTTCCGCTGAAGGGCAAGATCCTCAACGTGGAAAAGGCGCGCTACGACAAGATGCTTGGCCATGAAGAAATCCGCGCGATCATTACCGCGCTTGGAACAGGCATTGGCAAAGACGATTTCGATGCCAGCAAGCTGCGCTATCACAAAATCATTCTCATGACCGACGCGGACGTCGATGGCAGCCACATTCGCACGCTGCTGCTCACCTTTTTCTTCCGGCACATGAAAGAGCTGATCGAACGCGGCCATGTATACATCGCGCAGCCACCGCTGTATCGCGTGAAGCGTGGCAAGACGGAACGTTACATTCGCGATGAGACCGATTTCGCGCACGAGTTGATGAAACGCGCCACGGAAGATCATGTGGTGAAAGCCAAGGAGGGCGTCTCACTGGAGGGAGCAAGCCTGACGAAGTTTCTCCTCAACGTGCAGGATTACGAAGCCGCCGCGGCCAAGCTGGGGCGCCGTTTGCGCGAGCCAGGGCTGGTGGAGCTACTCGCGGAGAGCGGCCTCGAGAAAAAAACGGATTTCGAGGATAAGAAGGCATTGGAGAAATTTCTGAAGGAAGTCGAAAAAGCCAAGCTCAAGCTGGAAGGCAAGATTGTTTTCGACGAAGAGCATAGCCTGAATGAAATCCAGTTCGGGCCGCCGCACAGCCAAAAAATCAATTGGGCGTTGGCGTCGACCGCGGAGTACAAGCGGCTGCGCTCCCTGGCGAAACTGGTTGACGAATTCAACAAGCCACCGTTTACCGTGACCAACAACGGGACCAAGGTGAACAAGGAAAAAGCGCGAGACGTCTTGAACTATGTGGTCGAGGACGCCAAGAAGGATTTTACGATCACGCGATTCAAGGGACTGGGCGAAATGAACGCCGAGCAGCTGTGGGACACAACCATGAACGCCGAGACGCGCACGCTGCTGCAGGTAAAACTGGAAGACGCGGTGGCCGCCGAAGATATTTTCACCACGCTTATGGGCGAAAACGTGGAAGCTCGGCGCAAATTCATTGAGGAAAACGCCCTTGAAGTGGTCAATCTGGACATTTGATTCCATGGCGCAAAGTTGATGGCGGAAACCGGACCGGGATCGATGCGCGATGGTATGCGTTGGGGCTTGCTGCTGGCTGCCGTCGCGGTATCGGGCTATCGACTACCGGCAACATTTCGCAACTTTCAAGGGTGGCGTTCGGCTTTGCTGGCCGATCCCTCAGCCGCGGACTTGTACAAGAGGATTTTCGCGGTCAATGCGGTGGGAATCGCGATTATTTTGGGCGTGGCGGTGGGAATGTTTTATCTACTGAGGCCGCGAATCGCGAAGCAGCGATGATGTATCAATTGGGCTGGAGCACGCTGCCCGGGCTGCGTGGATTAAGCTGTAGCGATTTTCGCGCCTTGCCCACCACAGCGCCGGACGACGAGCGCGGCGTAGCCGTGGAGCTTTCCAGTGAAACGGAACGTGACAGCTTTGTGCGCCAACTTGAAGAGCATTTCGCAGCGCGACGGTTCACCAATGCCGCCGACGCTTTCGATACGGTGAAGGCATACGTGCTCGCGCAAATGCCGAAGCAACAATTTTAGTAGGAGACAACGAGGAAAATGGCCGAAGAAACAAATAAATCCATCCTGCTTCCCGTGGATATCGAAGCGGAAATGCGCAAGTCGTATCTCGACTACGCGATGAGCGTAATCATCGCGCGCGCTCTGCCCGACGTGCGCGACGGGCTCAAGCCGGTGCAGCGGCGCATTCTGGTGGCCATGAACGATCTCGGCCTGGCCTCCAATCGCGGCTATCGTAAGTGCGCGAAAATCTGCGGCGACACCTCCGGCAACTATCACCCGCACGGTGAAGCCGTCATCTATCCCGCGCTTGTACGGCTCGCCCAAGACTTCAACATGCGCTACCCGCTGATCGACGGCCAGGGAAACTTCGGTTCGGTCGACGGCGATCCGCCAGCGGCCATGCGGTACACGGAAGCGCGCCTGGCGAAAATCAGCGAAGACATTCTGGCCGACCTGGAAAAAGAGACGGTCGATTTCGTTCCCAATTTTGATCAAACGCGCGAAGAGCCGTTCGTGCTTCCGTCGCGGATCCCCAATCTGCTCGTCAACGGTGCCAGTGGCATCGCCGTCGGCATGGCCACCAACATCCCGCCCCACAATCTTCGCGAAATCGTCGAAGCTGCCATGCTGCTGATCGAAAGACCCGACGCCCCTCTCAAGGAAGTAATGAAGCTCGTCCCCGGCCCGGATTTTCCCACCGGCGCGTACATCGCTGGCCGAGAAGGCATCGAAGCCGCCTACAAAAACGGGCGCGGCAGCTTCATGATGCGCGCCAAAGCGGCCATCGAGGAAGTCGGCAAGGATCGCGAAAACATCGTCATCACGGAAATTCCTTATCAGGTGAACAAATCCAAGCTCATCGAGCGCATCGCCGAGTTGGTGCAAAGCAAAAAGATCGATGGCATCGCGGATGTGCGTGACGAATCCTCACGCGAGGGTATGCGCATCGTCGTTGAGATCAAACGCGGGGAAGAATCGCAGCTCATCCTCAACAATCTTTTCAAGCATACGCAGATGCAGGAATCGTTCGGGATGATCCTGCTGGCTATCGTAGGCGGGCAGCCACGCGAGCTGGGGCTGATCCCGCTGATCAAGCTTTTCATCGAGCACCGCGTGGAAGTCGTGCGCCGACGCACCGTTTACGAGCTGCGCAAGGCCCGCGAGCGCGAGCACATCTTGGTCGGTTATCAGATCGCGCTCGACCATCTTGACGACGTCATCCGCATCATTCGTGGTTCGACGGGCCGCGCCGAAGCCAAGGAAAACCTGCTCAAGTATTTCACCGAGCAAGACGTGACCATTACGGAGAACGGAAAGTCCAAGAAACTCGAAGGCGTCAAGCTCGATGGCCGCAAGTACAAGGTCGGTCCCATTGAGGGTGAAACCGCTGGCCGCGGCGCCACACTCGGGCTCACTCCCGTTCAAGTGGACGCCATTCTCGAGCTGCAACTGCATCGCTTGACGCAGCTTTCGGTCGACGAAATTATCAAGGAATTGAAGTCCATCCGCGAGTATATCGCCGAGCTGGATGAAATCCTTTCTAGCGACAAAAAACTGAAGCAGGTGATCACCGGCGAGCTCAAGGAAGTGCAAAAGGCTTACGGCGACGATCGTCGCACGCAAATTGTCGACAAAGTCGACGAAATCAAGCTCGAAGACCTTATCGCCGACACGGAGATGCTGATCACCGTCAGCCATGCGGGGTATATCAAGCGCACCGCTGCTGACACCTACCGCCACCAGTCGCGCGGGGGCAAAGGACGCATCGGCGCGCGCACCAAGGAAGAAGACTTCGTCGAGCATCTGTTTATCGCGTCGGCGCACAGCTACATTTTACTGTTCACTTCCAAAGGGCGGGTTTACTGGATCAAGGTTTACGAACTTCCGGAGGCCGCCGCAGCGACGAGAGGCAAAGCAATTTCGAGCCTCGTCAAATTCCAGGAAGATGAAAAGCTTACGGCTCTGGTAGCCGCTCGCAATCTCGAAGAAGCGGGTCAATTCGTTTTCATGGCCACGCGCAACGGCACGGTTAAAAAATCCGCGCTCACCGAATTTTCCAACCCGCGCTCCACGGGCATCATCGCCATCACGCTAGACGGCAAGGATGAGCTGATCGGCGCAAAGCTCACCGACGGCAAGAAGATGATCTTCCTCGCTAGCCATGAAGGACAAGCCATCTTGTTCCGCGAAACGGAGGTCCGCCCCATGGGGCGCGGCGCGGGCGGTGTTAACGGTATGGATTTGGATAAGGAAGACTATGTGGTGAGCATGGACGCCGTGCAGCCCGACTTCGAGATCATTGCGAAGGAGCACAAACAAACTTCGCAAAATCTCGAGGAGCTCGAAAATGAGCACATCAAAGACTCGTTGACCACGCTAATGCTGACCGTCGCCGAAAAAGGCTTTGGCAAGCGCACTCCGCTCGCCGAGTACCGCATCACTTCACGCGGCGGCAAAGGCGTGGTCAACATGAAGACCACGGACCGCAACGGTTCGGTGGTGGCCACCCTGCAAGTCACCGAAGAGTCCGACGTGATGATCATCACGCACAACGGCAAGGTCATCCGCGTGCACGCTAACGAAATTCGCGAAGCGGGCCGCTCCACGCAAGGCGTGCGCCTGCTGAGGCTCGACGACGACGATTCCGTTGCTGCCTCCGCGGTTCTCCAGGAAGAAAACGACGAAGAGAAAAAGTAGCTGCCAGCTTGTCTTTGTAGAGGCACACTTCCGAGAATGTGTGCAGCGCCGGCTTTCGCAGCTCAGGACAAGGATGCTGTTTTAGCTAAGCGCCGATGCGCTGATGGTCCTGCCGATTCACAACTTGAATCATAATGCTAGAATCCTCGGCCTATGAAACTAACGCGTCGTATTTTCATGTGTCTGGCGCTAATCGCCACCCCTGCCGTCTTGCTGTTCGCTTCCGCATCTTCGCAAAGGCGCGCGGTCAACAAACCCTACCTCGTTTTCGTGGGCACTTACACGAACAAGACCGCCAGCAAAGGAATCTACGCCTACCGTTTTGATCCCGGCACGGGCAAGCTGACGTCGTTGGGCGTGGCCGCCGAATCCGAAGACCCTTCCTTCCTGGCCGTGCATCCCAACGGCAAGTATCTCTACGCAGTGAACGAAGTCGATCACTTCGGCGCGCGAAAAAGTGGCGCCGTCAGTGCCTTCTCCATCGATCCCACAACCGCCAAGCTCACGCTCATCAATCAAGCGGCGACACAAGGCGACGGCCCATGTCAAGTTTCGTTCGACAAAACAGGTAAGAATGTCCTCGTGGCCAATTACGGGGGCGGAAGTGTCGCGGTATTCCCTGTGCGAGAAGACGGTAGCCTCGCTCCGGCCTCGGCATTCGTCCAGCACTCTGGCTCCAGCGTGGACAAAGAGCGTCAGGAGAGTCCCCACGCGCATTGGATCGGCACGTCGCCCGACAATCGCTTTGCGCTCGCGGCTGACCTAGGCCTTGACGAAGTGCTAATTTATCGCTTCAACGCGGCAAAAGGCACGCTTACTCCCAACAATCCGCCCAACGCCAAGATGAATCCAGGCTCCGGACCTCGCCATGTCGCCTTCCATCCAAACGGGAAATTCGCTTACGTGCTGAGCGAGATGGGAGACAGCGTCAGAGCCTTCGCCTACAAAGCAAGCAATGGCTCGCTGTCAGCGCTGCAGACTGTCTCCGCGCTTTCGACGCTGCGAACCGATTACAAGGGTCCGAAGGAAGCCGCCGAGATCGCCGTGCATCCTGGCGGAAAATTCCTGTACGCGTCGAACCGCGGCGGTATCGACACCATTAGCGCCTTTTCTATCGATCCGGCGAAAGGTACGCTTAATCTCAAGAACGAATACCCCACCATGGGCAAAACGCCGCGCAATTTCGCCATCGACCCCGCCGGCAAATTCCTGCTCGCCGCCAATCAGGAGTCCAATAACATCGTTACCTTCCGCATCGACGCCACCACTGGCGAATTAACTCCCACCGGAGACGTCGCGGAAGCTCCCGCACCGGTCTGCATCACTTTTGTAGCCGTGAAATAGGCCACCGCGCTACAATCCGCCGCCGAGAGGTGGCCGATGAACTGGACGCGGTTTCTCCTTGCAGTGGTGCTGTCCGGGTTCGCCACAACATTTAGCGACTGGCTCTTCATGGGAGCGCTGTTTCACGACAAATATCTTGCTACGCCCGAAATCTGGCGCATTAAACCTGGCCAGAGTGATACGCGCAGCATTGTGCTCTCCTCGCTCCTGGGTGTCTTCAGCTGCGCGGCGTTCCTTTATTTGTGTGTGTCGACGGGCGCCTTTGTTTCGCACCATGCCACAATCCATGTCGCCTTCTTGGTTTGCGGAGCTGGTGCCATTCCGATCATTTTCAGCAATATCGTCTGGATCAAAATGCATCCACTCTTGGGCGTCTCGCACTCTCTCGGTTGGCTGGCTCGCTTCATTGTCACTGGGTTGATTGGTACCTGGCTGCTTCGCTGAACAGAAATTACAAGCGGACGGAATCTCATCCTGCGTTACAATCGCGGACTCGTATCCGTTGTCTCTTGGAGAAACGAATGATTCGGTCTCGTGTCGGCTGCTTTTTCTTCCTAATCCGAAATTATTTTCTATTGCTGTTTTTGGCGGCCACACCTGCGCTGGCTACCCCCGACGAAACTGCTCCCGCGCGCGATGCGAAACAGCCCATCAACGAGTCCTACACCGCGAAGATTAAAAAATACACGACCGCGCCGGTTTTCACCTCTCCCCTGGTTGATTACCTTCCCGCTTCCAAGAACGTACCGACCCCCGAAGTCGTCCTCGGCGACGTCTCCGGGGCTCCCGGAATCCTGCCTTATGCCGAGGATGTCTACAAATATATGCGGCTGCTCGAGAAAGCCACGCCGCGCGTGAGAGTATTCTCGATCGGAACCACAGAAGAAGGCCGCGAGATGATCGCGGTGGCGGTCTCCTCGGAAGAAAATCTCAAACGCCTTGACGAAAATCGCGCGCGCCTCGCAAAACTCGCGGATCCTCGAACCATCAAACTCGACGACGCCGACGCTGATCGCCTTGTCGCGCAATCCACGCCGGTCTACTACATCACCGGCACCATTCACTCTCCCGAAACCGGCGCACCTACCGCGCTCATGGAGCTCGCCTATCGCCTCGCGGTTGACGACAGTCCCTACATCCGTGAAATTCGCGACGGCGTTATCACCCTCATCACGCCAGTGGTTGAAGTCGATGGGCGCGACCGCATGGTTGACCTTTACCGCTGGCACCTCGCGCATCCCAAGGAGTTCTATCCGCCCCTGATCTACTGGGGCAAATACGTCGCCCACGACAACAATCGCGATGCCATGGGCGTCACGCTGAAGCTTACGGAAAATGTTCTGAATACCTACGTCGGCTGGAAAGCGCAAGTCCTCCACGATCTTCACGAATCCGTCCCCTATCTCTACGACAACACCGCCGGGGACGGACCTTTCAACGCCTGGGTCGATCCTATCCTTACCGACGAGTGGGAAATGATCGGGTGGCGTAACGTCGCGGACATGACCAAGTTCGGGATGCCCGGCGTTTTCACGCACGGAGTCTTTGATACCTGGTCCCCCGGCTACCTCATGTTTATCGCCGCCATGCACAACGGTATCAGCCGCCTCTACGAAACCTTCGGCAACGGCGGCGCGGACACCGAAGAGCGGACGCTCGATCCCGTGGATTATTCGCGCACCTGGTGGCGCCAGAATCCTCCTCTTCCAAAAACGCTTTGGTCGCAGCGCGACAACAACAATTACGAACAGACCGGCCTGCTCACCTCACTGCACTTCTTCAACGAAAACAAGCGCCTCTTCCTGAAAAATTTCTACCTAAAGGCAAAGCGCTCTATCACCAAGCCCGCACAAGAAGGCCCTGCCGCTTACATCTTGCCGGCCGATGATCCGCGGCTCGGGCTGCAGACCGAGTTACTGCAGGTCTTGCAAAAACAGCAAGTGGAGATTTCGCGCGCCACCGCGGCCTTCACCGTCGTGCTTCCCGCGAAAAGGCCGAAGAAATCGCGCAAAAAAGAGGACTCCAAAGATGGAGGCGAAAAGGGCAACGAAAAAGACGCTGAGCCCACCACGCGCGAATTCCCCGCGGGCAGCATCGTCATCCGCATGGACCAGCCTTACTCCCGCATCGCTGACGCGCTCCTCGATCATCAATACTGGAGTCCCGACGACCCGCAGAAAACTCCCTACGACGATACTGGCTGGACCTTCGGCGAGCTCTTCAACGTGAAGGTCTTTCGCGTGACGGACCCCAAGGTGCTCGACACCGCCATGGAGCGTGTCAACGAAGTGAAACCCGCCGGCGGCGTGCAAGGCGAAGGCACAATCTTCGCTATCAACAACACTGCCGAGCCAACGCTGGCCACTCTTCGTTACAAGCTTCGCGACGCTGATATGCAAGCTGCCGAAGAGGCGTTCGAATCCGGAGGCAAAAAATTTAATCGCGGCTCGATTGTCGTCCGCGGCGTCTCGCGCTCCGACTTCGACCGCGCCGCCAACGAAACCGGGCTGCACGCCGTCGCCCTGACCGCAGCGCCCACCGTGAAGACGCATCCGGTTCGTGCCGCTCGCGTCGCCTTCGTGCACACTTGGCTTAGTACGCAGACGGAAGGTTGGTGGCGCCTCGCGCTCGACAATCTGAAAATTCCCTACGAGTACATCAGCACACAGATCGTCAGCAAAACCGGCGACCTCAACTCCAAATACGACGTGATTCTTTTTCCGCCCGTCGGGTTCAACTCTTCTTCCACCGCCATCATCAATGGCACCGCTACAGCCTGGGGCAATCCGCTGCCGTGGAAGAACACGCTGGAAACGCCCAACCTCGTGGGCAAAAACGATTCCACCGACGACATGCGCCCCGGTCTCGGCTGGCAGGGCGTCGCGCATCTGCAATCTTTCGTGGCCAAAGGCGGCGTGTTGCTGACCGCAACGGACACGTCACGTTTTGCTCTTTCCATCGGCCTTGCAGATAGCGTCAGCGTCGGCACAGCGCAGAAAATGAATATTGTCGGCTCGGTGCTTGGCACGCGCCTTGTCGATGCCGCCAGCCCCATCGCCTACGGCTACGATGAAAAACTCTCAGCGTACTGCGACAACGGCCCGATCTTCTCTCTCAGCAGCATCTCTGGAGGTGGCAGGTTCCGCCGCTTGGGCGGGCACAGCACGTCGCGCCCCACCGGGCGCGGAACCGTCGACGACCCCGATTTCACCGTCGGTCGCCCAGGGACCGAAGCTCTCGAAGAGCCCACGTCGGAGCTTTGGGAATATCCGCCCGTGAGCGACGAACAAAAGCGCAACGGACTTCGCGTCATCCCGCCTGCAAATCGCGCTCGCGTCATCTTGCGATACGCCGACAACAAAGATCTCCTTGTGTCCGGCCTGGTCGAAGCTGGCGACGAAATCGCCCAGCATCCCGCGGTGCTCGACGTTCCCGCCGGCAACGGACACGTCATTCTCTTCTCCATCAATCCCGTCTACAGAGGCGAAACCCACGGCACCTATGCCCTTGTGCTGAACACAATCCTAAATTTCGACAGCCTGAACGCAGGCCGCAAAGACGCCGAGAAATAGCCAGTGTCTGCTATTTATAGCTCTGCATTACGTCGCGCATTTCTTGATGTGCGGTGGTTGGCCCACCGCTTTGTCGCACTACAGTCCGACTGCGGATTACCCCGCCTTTCCTTTCTGCCTGTTTGGAGTACAATCCCGCCACAAATGGTGAAGCGCAAGAGCGAGAAACCGGCAGCAAGACGCAAAGCGAGCGCGCGTTCAGCGGCGAAGCTCCCCAAAAGCGCGGTAAGTCTGGTCGTTATCCTCCGCGCCAAGGAAGGCCAGGAAGGTTTGCTCGAAGCCGAGCTCCGGGCACTCATCGGCCCCACCCGCCGCGAGGAAGGCTGCATGACCTACGACCTGCACCGCGCCCTCGACACGCCCGGCGCTTTCTTTCTGCACGAAGTCTGGGCCACGCGCGATCATCACCGTCTCCACACCAAGACTCCGCACTTCCTCCGCTGGGATGCACGCAAGGACGCCCTCCTCGCCGGACGTGACGCCACCTTCTGGCAGCAACTCGTCTAAGGCCGTCGGCATAGGAATTCCTACCGCGGATGCCCGTTAGCTCTCCGATTGATCGTTTCGCAGCAATGACACACAATTAACAAATGCCCCCAATTGGCGACGAGAGCGTGCTGATTGTGACGGGAGGGGGCGGACACGTTGGACGTGAGGTGTGTCGCCAGTTGAAAGCTGTGCAAAACCGGTTTGTGGCTATCGATCTTTGTCCTGACAGCACGCAAGAATTAATCTCCTGCGATCTTACTGTAAGAAGCGACGTCGCTAGGATATTCGACTCCTACTCTGTCAGAGGCGTTATTCATCTCGCCGCCGTTCTCCCCGGCGCGTTTCAGCGCGATCCTCTGAAAGGAGCGGATGTCAACTTGATCGGCTCCGTTGAATTGCTTCGTCATGCCGTGAAAATGGGAACCAAACGTTTTGTATTCGCCAGTTCCATGAGCGTCTACGGTTCAGTTTCTACTGGACGCCCCTTAACCGAAGACGATCCAACTGCGCCCGACGAATCATACGGTGCGTCGAAGCGCGCGGTTGAATTGGTTGGTGAAGCCCTCGCCAGGACAAAGGCAATCGAGTTTGTTTCCCTGCGCATCGCGAGAGTCGTGGGGCCGGGGATCAAGCAGACGTCCTCACCGTGGCGCTCCGATATTTTCGACCCACTGCCCGGTCAGCAGTCCATCCGAATTCCGTTTGCAGCTAACGCGTTGCTCTCACTCGTTCATGTGGAAGACGTCGCTCGTATGCTTGTCATGCTGGTCGATATTCCTCAAATGCGCGGCTCTATCTACAACACGCCCGTCGAACTATGGGAAGCGCGCCAATTGAAACAACTCGTCGAGGAAACCAGGGGAATTCCGGTTGAACTACACGAGGGAGGAGCTGACGGAGGTCCGGTTTGCGACGGATCCCGGTTCGCTCACGAGTTTGGCTTTCAGGTTCGAGGAATCAAACCCTTTCTTTCCGCCCGGGCGGACCGCACGCAGTAGGCTTCTACTCCGTTTTGCGTTTCAGCGGCTTGCCTATTGCCAGCAGGAAAATCGCGCTCTTCTCTTTTGCGTGCGGCGAAAAGAATTCGGCCACCTCGTCGTCGAAAAATGTCAGCCCGCTGGCGCCCAGCCGCAGCGCATACGCGGCCAGGTACATCTTGCCTCCGATCGCACCCGCCTCCAGCTGCACGGCTCGGTAGCCACGATTCCCATACTCATCCAGGATGCGATTCAAATCGGCCAGAAAAAATACGTCTACGCAAGCGTCGGCAGGCAACTCCTGTTCGAGTCCAAGCCGGCCTGCCACCGCTCGGAACTCACCGTGCTTCAAGAGCTGTAACGCTTTGCGCTCGCGGTGAAAGAAGTATGCGCCTGGCGTCAGTCCCTGCACCGCATGCGCGATCAAGTAGATGTCATTGAGCTGTGTGCCGTCCGCAAAGAAGTCAGCGGGAAGTCCCCGCGTGGCGCTGTCAAGAATCGTGGAGAGCTCCCCCAGCGTAATCGATACCGCCGGATCGAAAGTTCGTGTCGAACCTCGCCTCAGAATCACCTGCTCGATCGTGTCCGTGGGCTGTTCTTCTTTCGGCAAAAGCGCCAGACGAATCTCTTCGCCCGCAGTGGCAGGTGTCGAGAACACCAGTTGCTGCCCGCGCTTACGCCATTGCGCTACTTCCTCATCCGACGCAAGCGAAGACGCCTCGTGCATCTCCAGCATCGCGGGATACTCAACCTCACGCTGCGAAAGCGGGACGATTTCGAGCGGAAGGGGCGGTATCTCTTTCGGCGCCGGCAACGACAACGCCGATGTGCTTCCAATTGGCACAAGACACAACGACACCTCGCGCCGCGTGTCGAGAGCTAACAGCCGATTCACCTCACCATCCACGAACCCGAGCACGACTTCCGCCGGCAATCCCGAGGCGGCCGAAACCGCCAGCATATTCGCCAGCAACGTCCCATTATCCCAACCGAAATGCCGATACGTGCGCGCCTGATATTTCCAAGCGTTTCGCCAGTACGTTCCGGCGCAGATGATCGTCGCGGGCGCATGACTCACCGCCGGCTCCGTCGCTGTAGCCCGAGCTAGATTTCCGCGAAAATCGCCCCTTCGCAATACGCCGAGGGACATATCCGCAGGATTGAAGTGATAAACGCCGGCACCCAGCCCCTTCAGCTCGCCGGTCACCAAATAAAGCTCAATCTCATAGAGTGCGCCGGTACAAGCCGCCGCGCGAAAGTAGATTTCCCCGCCAGGATATTTCCTCTGCTTGGTAATCCCCGCCGAAAAAAAGAGAAGGCGCGTCAAATCTTGCAACTCAGGGACGGCGTCGCCACTCACCGCGCGAACTTCCGCAGATACCGCGGCCAGCGCAGCCACGCCGGTCTGCGGCACATCTCGCGCCAATGCAATCCGCTCTACGGTCGGATAAACCTTGAAAGGCAACGGCCGATTTGCCCAGTCCAACCCATGCCGATTTGAATGGACACTAAAGTAAGAGTGCTTCGTCCCGTCGTGATACTTCCATGCCACCTGAATATCCCGATTGTTCATATGGCCACCAAGGTCAGACTAGCATCAGCCGAAGCGTTCTTGACTACGTCTTACAGCGTCAAAATCACCTTCGGAAATCTTCCAAGAAGCTTTCGGAATCTCGCTCTCTGCGATGGGCCCCACCGCAGTTCCGTAGACCTTTCAAGCGAGCCATTTCAGGGCTTGCCAAAGCGCAAAGGGTGTATAGTGTCAGGCACTTTAAGGCCAACGAAGTTTCAGCTAGATAAACTCCATCTAGAAGTGACCGCGTAAATACCTTTCGCGGTCTTACCGACTCCGGGGGAAGTTCATCGTTTTGATTGAATCGGGATCGTGCCAGGGGTTCCAAGCCCGCTGCGTCAAGGAGGCCCCGTGAAAAGCCAATTAGTTCTTACCTTATTGCTCCCCGGCTCAGTTTTCATGACGGGCATTTCTGGTTGCAATGGCAGCAGCACACCACCTCCTCCGCCTCCGAACATCATTGTGTCCATATCCGCGGCGGCCCCCCAAGTTGAAGCGGGCGGCACGGTGGCGCTCAGCGGAGGTGCCGCCGGCGATCCAGCAAACAAGGGCGTAACGTGGAGCGTTTCTCCCTCGGGAGCGGGAAGTATAAGCAATGCTACAGCATTTTCCGCTACCTATAACGCTCCGGCCACTCCGCCACCCAGCGACTTGTCTGTGACGATCACGGCCACTGCGGCGTCAGACCCCACGAAGTCAATCACAGTGAGCATTGATGTCCCTCCCATCATTGTTTCTGTCGTAGCGTCCGTCGGTGCGGTCGGAGCGGGAAGTTCTTCGCAGATCACCGCTACGGTAACGAACGATCCCGCGAACAAAGGCGTCGATCCTGCTTCGTGGACAATCTCTCCCACAACCGGAGCAGGGACACTCAGCAATCAATCCAGCACCTCCGTAACCTACACCGCTCCGGCCATGCCTCCGCCTAACGACGTACCCGTGACGATCTCGGCGACCTCGATGAGTCCTGCCGTACAAACAGGCTCGATAACGATCAACTTTGCCGCTATCAGGGTTTCCCTATCGGCAAGCCCCATCTCCGTGCAAGCCTGCCCAGCCCTGCCTTGCGCTACAGGTTCTTCCCAGATCACTGCAGCTGTGAGTTTCGATCCCGCCAATCAGGGCGTCGATCCCACCTCTTGGAAGATTACCTCTCCTGCGTCGGGCGGTGGAACGCTCAGCAATCCAACCGGCACCTCCGTGACGTATACCGCTCCCTCCACCCCGCCAACGGCGAATTTAGCCGTAACCATTACGGCGACTTCTAAGGCCGATTCGACGAAGTCAGGCGCTGTAACCGTCACGGTGCTTGCCATCACGATTTCCGTCTCCCCGATTTCCGCCATCATTCCTGTAAGCATCACCCAGGATTTCACCGCGACGATCGCGAACGATCCTGCAAATGGCGGCGTCAACTGGGCCCTCTCGCAAAATGCCACGTCGTGTTCGGGGTGCGGCAGCATCACTCTCTCCAGCACAGCAAGCGGTACGCCGACCACCTATACCGCACCGACCGCCCTGCCAACTCCCACGACGGTTACGCTCACTCCAATATCAGTGACCGATACGACTAAATCGGCCGCCGCCACAATTACCTTGACCACGGGAAGCGTCAAAATCGCACCCGCAAATTTGGACTTTGGCACCGTGAAAACCGGCCGCACCAAGTCCTTGACCACCACGCTGACCAACACCGGCAGCTCTGCCTTGAGCATGACCAGCATTACTGTCACCGGAGCCAATCCCCCCGAATTCACTCTAAGCACCAACAACTGTGGCCTCAGCGTGGCCCCAGGCATCTCTTGCACCCTTATTGTGACTTTCAGGCCTGCCGCCTCCGTTGGGTATAGTGCCTCTCTTACTATCAGTGACAGCAGTACCGACAGCCCGCAACAGGTGACCTTGGCGGGACGGGGCCAGTTCTCCCGATTCCCTCGAACCGCCGTGGCTCAAACCAGCGCCCTAACAACCCCGCGTCCCACCGGGCCCAGCTTTGTTGGCACGCAGGTAATGGACCTGGTGGACCCTGTGCGCAAAGATCCCTTTCTCGCCAACGGCACTGCCAGAGAGCTCTTGGTGCGCTTCTGGTATCCCGCATCGTCCGCTCAGGACTGCCAACGCGCGGACTATGTCTCGCCGCGTGTGTGGAGTGATTTTTCCCGTTTGATGGGAGTCGCGCTCCCTCATGTGACCACCAACAGTTGCTGGAACACTTCCATCACCGACGGGGCACATCCTGTCGTCATCTTCACGCACGGTTATACCGGAACCTTCACCGACTACACTTTCCTCTTTGAGGATCTCGCCAGCCGAGGCTACGTGGTTGCGTCCGTGGATCACACCTTTGAGGCCACCGCCGTCGAATTTCCCGATGGCCGGTTGATCGAGTCCGTTCTTGGCAGCCACCTCGCGAACACCATGCGCGCCGATGAAGCCGCTATGGACTTTGCCGTCTCCGTTCGCCTGAACGACTTAAGTTTTGTCGTTAACACGTTGCAGTCTCTGAACGCCAGCGACGGTGGTGTATTCAACGGTAAGCTGGACATGTCTCACTTGGCTATTGCCGGCCACTCCTTGGGTGGATTGACCGCCATACTTGGCGTCGAAGAAGATTCACGCTTCCGCGCCGGCGTTATTCTCGATGGCGTAATGCCGAATGCCGCTCTTCGCGGCACAGATACGCCCATGCTTTTCTTGGCCGCCGGGCGAGACACTTGGAGCCCACAGGAAACAACCTGGTGGAGCAGCCTGCGTGGTCCTCGCATCGCCGTCAATCTTCGCGGCGCCGAGCATCTAACGCCGTCCGACGCCGTTTGGCTGGCGCCTGGCACGATAAAGACCGGCACGATGGGGCCGGACAAGACAATTACGGCTATACGAAACTATGTCGCCGCGTTTCTCGACGCCCACCTCCTCGGCAAGCCGCCTGATTCGCTGCTCACTGGACCGTCAGCGGAGTTCCCCGATGCGACGGTGACCACACGCAAAGAGCCGCTGCACGCGAAATACTGATTGCGTCGGAAGGCGCTCTTACGGATCCGCCGGCACGTTTTCCCCTTGACAGTCTAGGAGAGTCCGGCTTACATTCCTAGTTGGTCTAGGAGAAACTCGCCCGTGCAAAAACAGCTCGACCTTCTGCAAGGCACTCTCGACATGCTCATCCTGAAGGCTGTTTCCCTCGGCCCGCTGCACGGCTATGGCATCCTGCTGCGCATCCAGCAAGTCTCCAAAGAGCGCCTGGAGATTCAGCAAGGCTCGCTGTATCCCGCGCTTTATCGTTTAGAGCATCAGGGCTGGATCACCAGTGAATGGGGCGCGTCGGAGAATAATCGCAAGGCTAGGTACTATCGTCTGACCCCCGCCGGGAAACGCAGGCTGCAAGCAGAAACCGAGAACTGGAACCGCATGGCCGAGGTCATCGCCGGCATTCTGGGCACGAGGCCGAAAGAAGTATTGCCGTAGTCATGTTGCGTGACACCGTGTGGAGCGAAGCGTTCGTCGTGGCACGCTCCTTCAATTTTGGCTTCTTCCCTTGCCTTGACTTCGAAAACGCAGCCAACCTTCTGTATTGCCGTCGCTCGCGAGGAATCTAAGAATTGCTAACCGCAGAATACTGTCCGTCCTACACCGGGGGGTCGAGTGCCTTCTCCTTTCCCTTCCCTTGCATTCCAAGGGGGACCTGTGCAAGACTTCCCTTGGAACACTAGGGGTACCAATGGACACCGCCAAACTGGAATTGCTTCGCGGCACCTTGGACGTTCTCATTCTTAAGGCCTTGGTCTGGGGACCGCTTCACGGTTATGCCGTTACGAACTTCATCCGCCGGCAAAGCGACGATGCTTTACTGGTCGAAGAGGGGACGCTCTATCCCGCCCTTTGGCGACTCGAAAATAAAAAACTCCTTGAAGCGGAATGGGGACTCTCCGAAAACAATCGCAAGGCCAAGTTTTATCGGCTCACTCCGGAGGGCCGGCGTCGACTGCGTCATGAAGCAAAGGTCTGGGAAGCGTATGCCGTAGCCGTCGGCAAGGTACTCGCCGCGACGCAACTGCCCATGCCGGAGGAAATTCGATGACACGCCTTCCACTGTGGCGCCGTTACGCCCGCCTGTTTGGGCCGGATCCAGGCGCGGATGTGCGGGACGAGCTACGCTTCCACCTTGAAGCCAAAACTGAGGACCTCATCAATCAAGGTTGGCATCCCGAAGCCGCCCGCGAAGAAGCCGAGCGTCAGTTCGGAGACCTCCGCACCGTCCGGCGGATAGGCCGGCAAATGGGAGAGAAAGCAGAACGCCGCAAACGCCTTGCGGATCACTGGACGGATCTGCTCCAGGACGTGCGTTACACGTTCCGCACCCTCGGCCGCGACCCAGGCTTCGCAGCTGTCTCCATACTGATTCTTGCTCTGGCCATCGGAGCCAACACCGCCGTCTTCAGCGTCGTCAACACTCTGCTTCTGCGCCCGCTGCCTTTTCCCAACGCGCATGAGTTGGCCTGGATCGCTCCGCCGCCCTCTGCCTGCGGCCAGTCCTGCGCAACCTACTCGTCGGACGCCTACGAAGAATTCCGCGCGCAAAGCCGCTCCTATCGCGACGTCACTGGATACTTCGCTTTTTCGACCCCCGATAATGTTCGTCTTACCGGTCGCGGTGAGCCCGAACCAGCCACCAGCATCGATGTCATCGGCAACTTCTTTGACGTTCTGGGCGTGCATCCCGCCCTCGGGCGGCTTTTCACCCCAGAAGAAAGTCGGGGCACCCAACCCGTCGCTCTGCTCAGTAATGCCTATTGGCGCCGTGAATTCTCAGCCGACTCCGCCATCGTGGGCAAGGCCATCGAGTTGAACGGAACGCCAGTGACCGTCGTGGGAGTTTTGCCTGCGAGTTTCGATTTCGGCGCTGTGTTTTCTCCTGGCGCGAAGGTCGATCTCTTCACTCCGCTCAACCTCGACGTTGCGCGCGATTGGGGAAATATCGTCACACTCCTCGGCCGTCTCAAGCCAGGTGTCACCGTGACTCAGGCCCTCGACGACGCCAATCGCATTTCGCAAAACATCTACCAAAGAGTGACGCATCCCGAAACCCTCGGCGTCTATAAAGGCGCCCTCATTCCTATCCTGCTCAAGGATTACGTCGTAGGCAAGCTGCGCCGCTCACTCGTGGCGTTATGGTTCGCCGTAGGCGCGATTTTACTTATCGCCTGCGTGAACCTCTCCAACCTCCTCCTCGGTCGCGCCGCTGCGCGCGCCAAGGAATTTGCCATCCGTGGCGCACTCGGAGCAAGTCGCGGCCGCATCTTGCGCCAGTTGCTCATGGAAAGCCTTGTGCTCTCTCTCGCTGGCGCGGTGTTCGGTCTCGGGCTCGCCCTCAGCCTAATCGCGTGGCTCGCGCACCAGGGCTCCCTGGCCCTGCCTCTTCTCAACTCTCTTCGCATCGACGCCCAAGCGCTCGGTTGGACCGTTCTCATCGCTGTAGTCACCGCTCTGATCTTCGGTCTCCTTCCAGGGCTAAGAACGGTCAGTGGCAATCTCCAGGCCGTGCTCAAGGACACCGGTGCCGGGCTCGGCCGCAAACACGAGCGTGTCCGCACGGCATTGGTCGTCTCGGAAGTTGCCCTCGCTTGCGTGCTGCTGGTAAGCGCCGGCCTTCTGTTGCGTAGCTTTCTCAAGGTACTTGACGTGGACCTTGGCTTCCAGCCCGACCGCGCTGCCTCTATCAAAGTCGACTACGACGACAGAGCGCCATCCGACGACGCCAGCATCGCCAAGCGAAGCGCCATCTTCCAGCAGGTTCTTGCCCGAGTCGGCGCGCTGCCCGGCGTGGAAGCCGTAGGCATGGCCGATTATCTTCCGTTGGGACCAAATCGCGAATGGGATACTCCTGTTCCCCAAGGAAAGGTTTTTCCCCCCGGCGAACTTCCGGACCCGCTCGTCTACGTCATCACACCGGGATTCATCCGCGCTATGGGCATTCGTTTCCACGGGCGAGATTTCACGTGGGCTGATGGGCCGCGTAGCGAAAGAGTTGTCCTCATCAACGCATCGGCCGGTCGCGTCTATTGGCCCGGTGAAGACGCGGTGGGCAAGGTTCTGATGCGCGGCAAAGAGCAAGACCACGTCGTCGGCGTCGTCGACGATGTCCATGAAGAAAATGTGGAAGGCGGCGCCGGCTCGCAAATCTACTATCCGGCAACGCAGCAAGGACCGGCTGGCGCGCAACTCGTAGTCCGCTCCAGCCTGCCGCCCGCGGCCCTCGCCTCCACTGTCCTGCAAACTCTTCGCGAGCTGAATCCCAACCAGCCTGCCGCCGAGTTCCGCCCCATTCGTTCGATCGTCGACCGCGCCGTCTCTCCCCGCCGTTTCTTCATGCTCCTGGTGGCCGCCTTTGCAGCACTCGGCCTGGTATTGGCCACGCTCGGCATCTACGGCGTCATCTCCTACGGGGTCACGCGCCAGAGGCCGGAGATCGGTATACGCATGGCGCTCGGCGCCACTACTGGCGACGTGCAGCGCCAGGTCCTTGCCACCACGCTGCGCCTGGCATGTGCAGGCATGTTCCTCGGCACTTTGGTCGCACTCGTTGTGGCCAAAGTAATTGCCTCACTGTTGTTTGCTACTTCGCCGTGGGACTTGCCGACCTATCTCGGAATGGTAGTAGCCCTGCTCCTCGTCGCCGCCGTCTCCGGCTACATTCCCGCCCGCCGCGCCTCCGCCATCAATCCCACCGAAGCACTACGCAGCAATTGATCATCCGCCGACAATCTGTATGCGGCATGTTTGGCGGTTCACATTCGCGCCGGTCTCTTGAGGCGTTTCTGTGAGCTAACCGTTTTCGACGCGCGCCTTTATATCCGAGTACGCCGTGTCGATCAGCCTGCTTAGCGCTGCGGCGTTTGTGGCCGTTCCCGGTCTCAGCTTCACATGGCGCATGAACTTGCCGGTGCCCAGCAACAAGTGCGCGGGATCCGGCAGCGCTGCGCCGTGAAAGAACCCCACGTTTACGTGCGAGTGGAATACATTGACGTAGCCGAAGGGAGCATCTCCCAAACATGCCACCGGGCAGCCGTCGTGCAAGAGCTCCCGGACTTCGTCCCCGCATTTTCGCATCACCTCAAACCACTGATGTGCAATGGCTCCCAATTCACCTCCGTGCTCTTTCATCCACGCATCGATGGCGGGATCCCGCTCGAGAGCGCCGTTGAATCGCAGCAATTCCGTTCTCATCGTCGCTCCACTTTTTTCGAGAGCTCACTCCGTTAAGACTCCTACGCGCCATCCTGACAAATCACCGCGCAACCGCAAGCTATACAGAGGTGATCGCGGAGCCAGAAGCGGATTATTGTGCTAAACCGACGCGGCGCAATAAATCCTGGAACCGCGGGTCGCTGCGCAGCGGGTCGAACGCCGGTTCAGCCTTCAGGGTGGTCAGGAAGCAGAAGTGCTGGGAGTAGGCCTTTTCTAAGTCGGCCAAGGCTTCCTCCTTGTCGCCTACACCTAGGTGTGCCGAAAGCATGGTTGCGGGATTCACCTGCTCATGGCGGCTCATCTTTTCCAGTTTTTCCAGCTCGCGCCGAGCCCGCTCCCACTGACCCGCTCGGCCATAACTGTAAGCTAGCATCGACCAATACCAAGGTCCTTCACCATAAAGACGGTGATTTATCTCTACCCCGGCCAGCGCTTGGGAGAACATCCCTCTTTCTACATAGGCATAGATTATGAGCGCGCCCGCCCGGCTAAAATTCGGATCCTTCTGAAGCACACTGCGAAACTGCTTGATGGCCCCGTCATACTGTCTGGAGAAATACAAAATCGCGCCCTGGTCCGTAGCAATGATAAGTGAAAGGGGGTCCAGTTGGCGCGCTCGTTCGCTCTCGCTTAACGCTTGGTCGAAGCGCCCCAGCCACATCAGATGCTCGGCATACCATTGGTGGGCAGTAGCGTAGTTGGGGTTCAATTCGAGGGCACGGCGGTATTCCTTTCCTGCAGTTTGCCAGTCCCAATCGTGATTCTGGACAATCAATGCCAGCGCAGCGTGCGCTTCCGCCAGGCGCTCGTCCAGCTCCAGGGCCCGTGAGGCGGCCGCGCGCGCTTGGGGGATGTATAGAGTTCCAGAAGTGGAAGAATAGCCTGTCAGGAGCGTATAGGAATTCGCCAAGCCAGCATAAGCAAGGGCGTAATTGGGATCCCTCGTTATTGCTTGCTGAAAACACTCGATGGCCTGCTGAAATCCCGCCACGGTCCTTTTGTTCCAAAAATAGATACCTTTGAGATACAGGTCATGGGCCTCGCCAGATTTTGGGGATGAGCTAGGCTGGTAATTAGATTTAGTCGAGTCGTGCCCCTCAAGGGGGGCGTGCATTTCGCTAGCGATCTTGCCTAGTGTCTGCGAGCGAGTTCGGAAGCGGGATCCCGCGAAATAGGCCCCCGGCACGACAATTAGCAGAAGGGCAGCCCCGAGAAGGATCCACCAACTACCCTTGCCGGCCCCATCCACAGGGGCCGGCGATTCGGCGGAGGGATCAGCGACAATGGAGACGTCTACATTGGCCGTTGCCGAGACTTGCTCCACCGGAGCAATGAACCGATAGCCCACGCGAGGAACGGTTTCGACGTACCGCGAATTTTCAGGAGAATCACCCAGCGCGTGACGGAGTTTCTTGATCGCGCTGTTCAGGCTGTGTTCAAAATCCACGAACGTGTCGGAGGACCACAGTCTCTGCCGCATCTCTTCGCGAGTAATTACTTGTCCTGGTTTCTCCAGCAGGATGGACAGGATGCAAAAAGGCTGGCCAGGCAATCGGACACGCACACCGTGCTTGCGTAACTCTCGCGCCGCCGGATTTATCTGGAAGACACCAAAGCGGAGGACACGACTGGGCGATAGTTCTTTCGTTTCCGCCACAGTTCAGTACTCCAAGGACTGGGCCGCCTTTTCTAAGGCGGTCACCTATGTACGTAACCGCAATCCTATCCGAGGCTTGGCGGGTCATCAAGAGATAATACCGCGTGCATTGCGATCCCATCAGTACTCTCATACATAGTGAGAAATCCTGTCCCTTTCGTCTTTTGAGAACAGAGAGAGCTAGCCCGCGCCACTGGCGCTACAAGGGGTGTTTCGATGCGGACTTTCGCCCACCAGTCCAGCTTTATGCGTTGCTTGTCTCAGTTTCTTGCTGACAGTTTTCAAATCCAGCGCCAGCACCGTCGTTTCATCCTCTCTGCTGTTTTTCTAGCTGTTGCCACGCTGGTCGCCATTGTCGGGGTCAGTGGGCAACAATTTACCTTTATCCCCAACGGAACCTTTTTCGCGAATTCTGGTGGCGCATCGGAGACCTACAGCACGACCAGTGGTGGCATCGACCTGACGGGACCATTCTTCCAAAGCATGGGCACGAACGGGCGCGCGTGCGCTACATGCCATCAACCCAGCGACGCCATGTCCGTTGCAGCCGCCAATGTCCAACTGCGGTTCGATCAAACCCAAGGCATGGACCCGATCTTCCGCACCGTCGACGGTTCCAACTGCAACCACAGCATTGACGTGTCCACTCTCGCCGGCAGGTCCGCGGCCTATAGCCTGTTGCGCACGCGCGGTTTGATCCGTATCGCCATCGCCGTCCCCGCAAGCGCGGACTATCAAGTCGTCAGTGTCAACAATCCATATGGCTGCAACGAATCCGATGTGATCTCGATGTACCGGCGGCCGCTGCCCTCCACGAACCTCCGCTTCTTGAGCGCGGTGATGTTTGACGGCCGGGAGTCGACCCCCGCTACGGGCACAACTAAAATCCTGTACTCGAACTATCCAACTTCCCTGTTGAACGATCTGGCGCACCAGTCCGTTGACGCCACCATCAACCACGCGCAAGGTGACGGCACGAGACCAACGCCTGCGGAGCAGCAGCAGATTGTCAATTTTGAGATGGCACTTTTCACCGCGCAAACCATTGGCAACTACGCCGGCCGATTGGATGCGCACGGAGCGAATGGCGGACCCGTAGCTCTCACCACTCAGCCGTTCTTTCTCAGTATCAACTCCAGCGTCAACCCTTTGGTCCCCACACTGGAAACTCCGGGTGGGCTTGTGACGCCGGGTGACCGCAAGTTCACTCCCGCGATCTTCAACCCCTTTGACGCCTGGGCGGCACTGCCTGTTCCGTCCCCGCGGGCAGCGGTTGCGCGCGGCCAAGCCATTTTCAATTCCAGGCCCATCAATATCTCTGGTGTGGCAGGGATCAACGACGATTTGTCGGCTGGCGGCCTGGTTGCCGGCGGTATTCCCTCATTTACGGGAACCTGCGGCACCTGCCACGATACACCAAACGTGGGCAATCATTCGTTCCCGACTCCCCTAGATATCGGGACTGGTGACCCCAGCCCCTTCAACGCATCTGCCAATTTGGGAGGGTTGGATGTGAGCTACTTGCCGGCCATCATTGTTTGCAAGACGGATTTGGCCACGGGTCGGCCGACCAGCATCTGCAAGACCACTACGGATCTTGGTCAAGCATTGATCGATGGCAGATTCGACCATGTTGGCAAGATCAAGGGACCGATTCTGCGCGGTCTTTCAGCCCGCGCCCCGTATTTCCATAACGGATCCGCTCGGACTCTGTTGGATGCGGTGCAGTTTTACGAGGGCCGCTTTGGCCTTGTTCTCACGCCTCAGGAGGAATCGGACCTAGTCGCGTTCTTGAGCGTTCTCTAGCGCACACATCCGCGCATGCGCTAGAGGTCCGGCCAAGCATTGGCGGTTCCGCCCGCGTGTGCCCATCACTGCGGCGAAGAGATTAAACCCGCCTGCCGCATGACGGAAAGCATGTCCCAAAGGCTCCATTCGCAAATCTTCCCCGCCTTGAAACGGAAAATGGTCATGCCATCAATCGTGATCTTTTTGCCCGTTGCCGGACCGCGGAGTTCAGCTCAGGGTAGCTTGTCGAAAAACAGATAAAGGGCGGCAATCCGCCCGTCCCGGGCAATGATGAAATCGGTTCCGGCGTAAGCTGGCGCCTCACCCGGGCGGCCTGATACCCAGCGGACCAGCCCGCCATTGCCCGATTCCGCGGGCTCGGTAGTTGGCTGATATCGGAATTCAGGGTGAGTAGCTTTGATCGCGCCCGCGATGCGGTCGATTTCGTCACGGCCACGATAGACTCCCTTGCTGGGGTCGTAGAAAACGCAATCTTCAGTGTAAATCTCGTC
>Ga0210408_10000039_pt1 | contig 189919 bp, 179 predicted proteins | sample IncBWH4MmetaG_FD_155471 | JGI IMG/M metagenome (GOLD analysis project Ga0210408, IMG submission 155471) | Forest soil microbial communities from Barre Woods Harvard Forest LTER site, Petersham, Massachusetts, United States - Inc-BW-H-4-M | ecosystem: Environmental > Terrestrial > Soil >... | reverse complement strand
AAGAAGGGGAGGCAGAACGCCGACAGACGCAGATAAAACCGCCGCGCTTGCACGCGGCGCGCGCTCAGCGGAGCGCGCACGCCTGTCGGCGTTCCACCGCGGCTCTCACCTAAGGGAGTCTTTCATCCCAAAGGCTCGGCTTCAGGCCAGGCTTCCTGGGACGCGGTCTGAACGGGCGTTACCCGCCTTCGCCTGTCCCAGTCCAGGGAAGCACCTCCCATCCCGGTCATAATGCCGGGAGGCTGATACCCAAGCCGCCCGGGAGCGGACTGCAAATCCGCCCGCGGGCACCGCACCCGCTCCACCCTTCGGCTTGCCTCCGGAAGGCGTCCCTTGGTGAGCAGGATGGCTCGATTGCTACTGCACGACGGTGACGCGTCAAGGGCGCGAGCAAACAACGATTCGCGCCAAGCCCTTAAACTCTTGAAGCAGCGACGATTATGCCGACGCGGCGAAGCCTGCATGTGGTCGGACTGCATGCCGCGATTTTGCCCCTGGCGTGTTTCATGGCGAGAAAAGATTCGCCAAAATGGCGCAACACTTTGAAATGGCGCAGCAAAAGTGCGGGCAAAGATTCGCAGTTTTTGATCGATCGGCGGTCGGCCCGCTCTGTTTCTCGTCACCGCCGGGCTTGACCGCCGGCCGCTTTGCGCTCAGGCCGTCATCCACTGCGTCCAGCGTTCGCGAATCTCCGCAAGCCGCGGCGCGAGCCAGGCGGTGTCGTGCTGGAACATCACCTTCTCGTTGTCGGGCCATGCCGGCGTCAGCTTCAAGCGCGCGTCGGGTATCAGCGCGCGGGCGCCGGGATTGGCCGGGCCGTATGGCAAGAGCATCGCAAAATCGGCTTGCGGCTTGGCCTGAGCAACAAAGCCGGCGAATTGCCAGGCGGCTTTGGCATTGGGGTCGCCCTTGGGAACGATCAGATTCGACCAATATAGTTCGGCGCCGGTCCAGACCAGCTCAAGGGGCACCTTGTCCTCGATGAGATCGATGGCGCGGGCATTCCACATCGCGATCATGTCGACCTCGCCGTCGCGTATGAGCTGCTGCGATTGCGCGCCGTCGCGCCACCATACTTTGATGTGCGGCTTGAGCTCGTCCATTTTGCGAAACGCGCGGTCGAGGTCCATGGGATAAAGCTTGTCCGCGGCCACGCCGTCGGCCAGCAGCGCAAATGCCAGACAGGTGAACGAGCGGTCGAACAGGCAGCGCGGACCGGGAAATTTCTTCACATCCCAGAAATCCGCCCAGTTCTGCGGTCCGCCGTTGGGGAATTTGTCTTTGCGATAGACGATGTTGGTGCCCAGCGAATAGCTGATGATGCCGAACTCCCGCACCAGATTCGACGGCAACTGGTCGGTCCTGGCGGCCGCTGTGTCGACCCGCTCGAGCAGCCCCTCGTGCACCGCCTGGGCGAATTCGCTGTCGCCGAGATTGCACTGATCGTATTCATAATTGCCGGTCTGTACTTCGGCCTTGAGCTTGGCGAAGAGCACGCCCGGAACCGTTTTGATCTCGATCCCGGTCTGCGCCGTAAACGGGTCGAAGAAAGCTTTGCGCCAGGATTTCTCCCACACGCCGCCGTAGGAATTGACGTAAACCGTTCTTGCCTGCGCGGACGCCCCGCGGAGGGCGGGCGCGGCGAGTGCGCAACCGGCGCCGAGCTTGAACACGCTGCGGCGGGATATGGTCAGCGGCCTTGTCATTGTCTCACCTCTTCCCCACGCGGATCGGCAACGGCCCGCAAGCCTCGGCGCGCGTGGCTTTCGAATGGGCAGCATGGGCAGCTATGATATTTCTCGGCGCGGCTATGGTACATAATTTGCGGGGCGGCGCACAAACCATGCGCCCGCGCTGAGGGAGGCGGCCATCTCCAGCACCGTTCGCATTGCCGATGGCGGCTCGGCCATGCCCGCGCCGCCGCCGATGCCGGCACGCCGCCGCTCCGGCGAGACGATCACAGCGGGATTGCTGGTCGCGCCCGCGGTGCTCTATCTGGTCGTCCTGTTCGTCATTCCGATCGGCTACATGCTGCTGCTGAGCGTCACCGATCCGACGGTCTCACTCGCCAATTATCGCCGCCTGTTCACGGTCCCGCTCTATACCAGCGTGCTGCTCAACACCTTCAAGCTGTCGTTCATCGTCACCGTGTGCTGCCTCGCGCTCGGCTATCCGCTGGCCTATGTCATGGCGCGGCGCAACGATTGGGTCGCAACGGTCTTTCTCGTTGCGGTCGGCATGAGTTTTTGGACCGGCTTTATCGTGCGGACTTATGCGTGGCTGGTCATTCTCGGGCGCAAAGGACCGGTCAGCGCGTTCTTCGCCGTGGCCGGCCTCGGGCAGCCGCCGCAGCTGTTGTTCACCTCGTTCGCCTCAGGCCTGGGCATGACCCACATTTTGCTGCCCTACATGGTGCTTGCCCTCTACGGCGTCATGCGCAAAATCGATCCGTCCTATATGCGCGCCGCGGAAAGCTTGGGCGCAACGCCTTTTGCCGCCTTTCGCGACGTCTTCCTTCCGCTCAGCCTGCCGGGCGTGGTCAATGGCTGCGTTCTCGTCTTCACCATCTGCCTCGGCTTCTACATCACGCCTATTCTGGTCGGCACGCCGCGCGACATGATGATTTCGCAGCTGATCAACCAGCAGATCGAGGATTTGCTGGCATGGGGCTTTGCTTCGGCGATCGCGACGGTGCTGCTCGCGGCGACGCTGCTTCTGCTCCTCGTCTACAACCGCTTCGCCGGACTGGACCGGCTCTGGGGCTAGAGATGGTGCGCCATATTCCCCTGATCGTCGCAACCGCCGTCGTGATATTTCTCGTTGCGCCGATGGCGATCATCGTGCCGATGTCGTTCTCGACCGCCATTTCGTTCGAATTTCCGCCGCCCGGCTACTGGCTCGGCTACTATGAGCGCTACTTCCACAGCGACGCCTGGCTGAACGCGACGGCAAACTCTTTCCTCATCGCGTTCGGCGCCATGACGCTGACCATGATCGTGGCGCTGCCGGCGGCATTCGGCTATGTGCGTTACCGGTTCCGCGGCAAGAGCGCGATGAACCTTATCGTCATGCTGCCGCTGATCGTGCCGGGCGTCGTGAGCGCGCTCGGCTATTATGGCTTCCTCAGCCGCATCCATCTGGTCGGCACGCGAACCGGCATGATCATTGCTCACAGCGTGCTGTCCATCCCGGTCGCATTTCTGGTGGTGTCGGCTTCGCTCAAAGGTTTCGACCGCGATCTCGAACGCGCCGCCGGCAGTGCCGGAGCGGGGCCGTTGCGCACATTTTTGTGGGTGACGCTGCCGGTGTTGCGGCCCGGCATCCTGGTCGGCGCGCTGTTTGCCTTTCTGCACTCCTTCAACGAAGCCGTGGTCGCCATCTTCATCGCCGGCCGCGATGCCGCGACGCTGCCGAAAAAAATGTTCGAGAGCATTCGCCTGGAATCCGATCCGGTGCTCGCCGTGGTTTCCACATTGCTCACCGGCGCGGTGCTCACCGGCGTCCTGATCTGGTTCTTCGTTCGGCAAAGGACCGGGCATGCAACGTGACGCCGGACCATGACGGGCTATCTGCGCCTGCAGAACCTGGTCAAATCGTACGACGGCAAATCCAACGCCGTCGACGACATATCGATCGACATCGCGCGCGGCGAATTCGTCACCTTTCTCGGACCGAGCGGCTCGGGCAAGACCACCACTTTGCTGATGATCGCCGGTTTCGAGATGCCGTCGGGCGGCAGCATCGCGCTTGACGGCCGCGATCTTGCGCTGAGCAAGCCCTATCAGCGCAACATCGGCATGGTGTTTCAGAATTATGCCTTGTTTCCGCACATGACGGCGCGGAAGAACGTGACGTTTCCGCTGCGGATGCGCCGCTTTGCCAGGCACGAGATCGACGGGCGCGCCGCCAAAATGCTGGCCTTGGTCGGCCTGAAGAGCTTCGCCGAGCGCTATCCGCGCGAGCTGTCGGGCGGGCAGCAGCAGCGCGTCGCCCTGGCGCGCGGGCTGGTGTTCGATCCCGACGTCGTGCTGCTCGACGAGCCGCTCGGCGCGCTCGACAAGAATTTACGCGAGCAGATGCAGGTCGAGATCAAGCGCATCCACCGCGAGCTCGGCATCACCATGATCTATGTCACCCACGATCAGACTGAAGCGATGACGATGTCGGACCGGGTGGCGGTCTTCAACGGCGGGCGGATCGAGCAGCTCGGCTCGCCGCTCGAGGTTTACAACCGGCCGGTCAGCCGGTTCGTCGCCGAGTTCATCGGCGACAGCAACATCCTTCCCGGCACCATCGATCCGGCGCGGCCCGGCGTGATCGATCTCGCCGGCATCGGCACGATGCGCGTCGCCGGCACGGCTATCCCGACCGGCGAGGTCGATCTGATGATCCGGCCCGAACGGCTGCGGCTGCGGCACAACGACACCGCGGCCGACGCCAACCTGTTGGAGATGACGGTGGGCGACATCATCAATTACGGCGATTCGGTTCTCGCCATCGGCAAGGCCCGGGGCACGCCGTTGCGGGCGCGCCTTCCCGGCGCCTTGCCCGACAATTTGCAGCCCGGTTCGGTGCTGCACCTGGCCTGGTCCGCCGCAGATGCACACGTCCTCGCGCGGCGCTAAGATCGCCGCGCCAAGGCGCACCAGCGCAGGGAGATCGGGCAATGGCAAAATGGCGTTTCGACCGCAACCGGCGGCGATTTCTGCGCACCGCGGGTGCGGCCGCAGTGCTCGGCCCGCTGCTCATCACCGAACGAACCATCGCGCAGACGCGCACGCTCTATGTGAACAGCTGGGGCGGCAGCTACACCGCGGCGCAGGATGCCGCCTACTTCAAGCCGTTCACCGCGGCCACCGGGATCCAAATTCGCACGGTCACGCCGGTGTCGTACGCCCGGATCAAGGCGCAGGTGCAATCGGGCAGTTACGAGTTCGACATGACCTCGATCAACTCCATGCTGTGGCTGCGCGGCGCCCGCGAGGGGCTGGCCGATCCGATCGACTGGACTATTTTCACCAAAGGCACGTTGCCGGACGACGCGACCGTCGCCGACGGCTACGGCGTCGCCTTCGCCATCCTGGGCACCAACCTCTGCTACCGCACCGACAAATTCCCGGGCGGCGGACCGAAATCATGGGCGGATTTCTGGGATGTGCAGAAATTCCCCGGCGCCCGCTCGCTCTGCATCAGCGATTCGCCGCGCACCTGCATATTTGCGCTGCTCGCCGACGGCGTGCCGCTGGACAAGATCTATCCGCTCGACTTCGATCGTGCCTTCAAAAAGCTCGACCAGATAAAGCCGCACATCAAGGTGTGGTGGCGCGAGGGCAACCAGTCGCAGCAGCTGTTGCGTGACGGCGAGGTCGATATGATGTCGATCTGGAACGCGCGCGGCGCCGAGCTCAAGCAACAGGGCGTGCCGGTCGAGGTCATCTGGAACGGCGCGGTGCGCAGCTCGAGCACGTGGTGCGTGCTCAAGGGAGCGCCCGGCCGCAAGCTGGCATGGGAATTCATCCAATTCGCCTCGCAGCCAAAGCCGCAGGCCGAATTCAACACGCGCCTTTACTATGGACCGACCAATCCGGACGCCTATGCGATGATCCCAAAGGATATCGCGGTCCAGCTCCCCACCTATCGCGACAACATCGCCATTTCGGTCAAGGAAGACGACGTCTGGGAGGCCGAGCGCATCGCCGGGATCGAAGAGCGCTTCACCCAGTGGCTCGCCTCCTAACAATCGCTGATGGGTGAGCACCGAATGAGTGAAGAACTGGTATTGTACGAGAGCCAGGACAAGATCGGCCTGGTGACGCTCAACCGGCCGCAGAAGCTGAACGCGCTCAACAACGAGATGCGTACCGCGCTGTCGGCGGCGCTACGCCGCGCCGACGAAGATGCCGCCACCAGCGTCGTCGTGTTGCGCGGTTCCGGCCGTGCGTTCTGCGTGGGCTACGATTTGGGCGGCGGCGGCGGCTCCGGCACCGAAGCCTGGCGGCGCGACACGCTGAAATTTCACGACCGGCTCAATGCCAGCCTCAGCATCGAGCTGCAGCCCTGGTACATGAAGAAGCCGGTGATCGCCTCGGTGCAGGGCCATGCGCTCGGCGCCGGTTGCGAACTGGCCATGTTCTGCGATCTGACCATCGCCACCGAGGATGCCAAATTCGGCGAGCCGGAAAGCCGCCATGGCCAGGCCGGCCCCGGTTTCGTGATGCCGTGGATCATCGGCTACAAGAAAGCCCGCGAGCTCCTCTATTTCGGCGACATGATCGACGCGCCCGCAGCCCTGGCGCTGGGCATGGTCAACCGGCTGGTGCCCAACGGCCAGCTGGTCGAGGCGACCATCAAATACGCCAGGCGCCTTGCGCTCATCGCGCCCGAGGCGCTCGCCGCCACCAAGCTCGCCATCAACCGCGGCGCCGATGCCGCAGGCTTTCGCAACGCGATGCAAGCGGGTGTCGACGTGGTGGCGCCGCTTTACGCGGCGCACACCGAGATCGGGGCAAAATTCCGCGACATAACTCAGAAGGAAGGGCTCGCCGCCGCGATCAAATGGCGCCGCGATCAGTTTGAGGAATAAGCGCCGGCCACTCGCGTTGTCGCCAATATGTGTTTTGCGACACGGTCGGCGATTTTTCGTGCAGCACAGAGCCTACGGCTGCTTGTTCGTGAGTCCACGGTCGAAGGCTAATGGGGGCTCTGAAATGCGACGACTTGCGGCGCAGCGTTCGCCACCTGAAGATGTGTTTCCACCATCGCCACGACGCCAACCGTGAACGCACAGCCAACAACTAAAAACGCGACATACCTGGCCATCGGTGTTGCCTCCCTTAGCCACTCCACAATCCACCGACCGAGGCAGCATGGGTGTGACGGCCGTCACGAACCGTCGTTTTTTATCTCGTTCCGGTGTCAGCTTTAGCCCGCGGAATCGGACATCCAAACGCGTCAGGGAGTGGTCGCTTTGGCTCGAAAGCGACGGGATTGCCGCGTTGCAGGGAGTTGCGAAGCAGCCGTGATGTCCTACACCGGCCTTTCGCCCAGCACGGTCACGCGCCGCAACAGGCGGCGCTCGCCCGCGGAGAAATCGGTGCGCGCATGCAGCGTGCAGCGGTTGTCCCACATCACGATGTCGCCGACGCGCCAGACGTGCTCGTAGACGAACCTTGGCTCTTCCTGGTGATCGAAAAGTTTTTGCAGGATCGCTTCACTCTCTTCGTGCGGCAGGCCTTCGATTTCGCGCGTCATCAGGCGGTTGACATAGAGCGCCTTGCGTCCCGTTGCCGGATGGGTGCGCACCACGGGATGCCAGCACGACGACTTGGCATCGTCATAATTCGCGCTGCGCAGCATCGTGTCCGATGTGTAGGCGTTGAGCGCGCGGCGGCCGGCAATGCGCTGCCTGATGTCCTCGGGCAAGGTCTCATAAGCGGCGTAAGCGTTGGCGAACAACGTGTTGCCGCCCTGCTTCGGAATCTCGATGGCGTAGAGCAGCGTCGCCTTGGCGGGAATTTCCTGGTGGCACTGGTCGGTATGGAAATGCATTTCGCCGTCGGGCAGCGCGCCGATCGGCTTGCCGTCTTCGCGGATGTTCGAGACCAGCATGACGGATGGGTGCTTCGCGCTGAACGCGCGGCCCGAGGTGGTTTTCGCCAGCGTGCCGAAGGTTTCGGCAAAGCGCACCTGGGCATCTTCGTCCAGCATCTGGTTGCGCAGCAGAAGAACGAGATGCCGGTGCCAGGCATCGAGCAATCTCTGCTTGAGCGCGTCGTCGATCGGATCGCGCAAGTCGACGCCCAGGATTTCGGCGCCAAGCGCCGGAGAGAGCTGCCGCAGGCTGAAGCTGTCGGATTGCTTCCGCAAGGTGGTCGTTGCCATGAATTGCTCTCCCGACGCCTTTTGAGATTTTAACGATACATCATTTCGTGAGGAAGTTTCAGGGATTCCCGGCCTGAAAACCCAACCTCGCTTCGGATTGAGATGTGATACCCTCGCGCATGCGAAGGTTTGGCAGGGAGTAGCCGATGCGACGGCGGGAATTCCTGACGCTTGTCGGCGGCGCGACTGCCGCGTGGCCGCTCGCCGCCCGCGCGCAGCCGGCTGCCATGCCGGTTATCGGATATTTGCACAGCGGATCGCCCAAAGCGTTCGAGCGCGTCGTGGCTGCCTTTCGCAAGGGGCTGAACGACACCGGCTATGTCGACGGCCAGAACGTGACGATCGAATATCGCTGGGCCGAGGGGCATTTCGACCGCCTGCCGGCACTGGCAGCGGATTTGGTCCACCGCGAGGTTGCCGTGCTCGTCGCCCTAGGCGGCGCGACATCGGCCGTCGCGGCCAAGGCGGCGACCGCGACGATCCCGATCGTATTCTCGTCCGGCGGTGACCCGGTGGCACTTGGCGTTGTCTCCAGTCTCAGCCGGCCCGGCGGCAATGCCACGGGTGTGAGCATGCTGACAGCCGCGCTGGGATCGAAACGGTTGGAGATCTTGCACCAAGTCGCGCCCACCGCCGGCGTCCTGGCGGCGATCGTCAATCCCAACAATTCGACGATCGAGGCGCAGTTGAAAGATTTGCAAGACGGCGCCAGCGCCCTTGGCGTGCAGCTCAAAATTTTCAACGCCGGCTATGCGGCCGAAATCGACGCCGCCTTTGCAGAAATCGCTCAAGCAGGGGTAAGCGCGCTCGTTGTTGGTGCCGATCCGATCTATCTCGACCGGCTCGATCAACTTGTCGCGCTGGCGGCACGCCATAAGATTTCGGCGATCTACGAATGGCGCGACTACGTCGAAGCCGGCGGCTTGATGAGCTACGGCACTTCGCTTGCCGATGCCTATCGTCAGGTCGGCAGCTACACCGGGCGGATTCTCAAGGGCGAAAAACCTTCCGACCTGCCGGTCATACAGTCCACCAAGGTCGAACTCGTGATCAATCTCAAAGCGGCGAAGGCGCTCGGTCTCGTATTTCCGCTTGGCCTGCTCGGCCGCGCCGACGAGGTGATCGAATGAGGCGGCGCGATGTCATCACCCTCCTCGGCGGCGCGGCCGCCGCCGCGTGGCCGCGCGCCGCGCGGGCGCAGCGTGAGCAAAAGCGGCGCGTCGCGGTGCTGATGGGCGGGCTTGCGTCCGGCGACGCGGGCGGACGGGCCGAGGCCGGCGCTTTCGAAGACGGCTTGCGGGAACTCGGGTGGATTCCTGGCCAAAATATCGAACTCGCCTATCGCTGGCCGGGCGCCGAGCTCGATCAATTGAGCGCCCCCGCGAACGAGATCGCCGCGATGCGGCCCGATCTGGTGGTGAGCCGCTCGACGCCGGCCACGACCGCCATTGTCAACAGGGGCCTTCCTATCGTCTTCGTGCTGGTGGCCGATCCGATCGGTTCCGGGTTCGTGCAAAATTTGGGGCAGCCCGGTGGCAACGTCACCGGATTTAGCAACTTCGAAGCTTCCGTCGGCGGCAAATGGATCGAGCTTCTGAAAGAGGCCGCACCGGCGGTCACGCGGGTCTCGCTGCTCTTTAACCCGGCGACGGCGCCCTTCGCCGAAGGCTATTTGCATTCCGCGCAGGCGGCGGCGCAGACGCTCGGCACGACGGTGATCTCGGCGCCTTGCGGCAGCACTGCCGACATCGAAGGCGCGTTTGCCGCGCGGGCACACGAGGGTGGCGGCGGAATTATCGGCATCACCGATACCTTCGTTACCGAGCATCACGATCTCATCATCGCGCTTGCTGCGCGGCATCGGCTGCCGGCAATCTACGGCAATCGGTTTTTCGTGCCGAGCGGCGGGCTGATGGCCTATGCGGCCGACTATCTGGATATTTTCCGCCGCGCCGCGGACTACGTCGATCGCATCCTGCGCGGCACCCACGCGGGCGATCTGCCGGTCCAGGCGCCGGCCAAATTCACCCTGTCGATCAATCTCAAGGCAGCAGGCGCCATCGGGCTCTCCTTGCCGCAGACGCTGATTGCGCGCGCCGACGAGGTGATCGAGTGAGGCGGCGGGATTTCATCGCGCTCGCCGGCGGCGTGGCCGCGTGGCCGCTTGCCGCCCGCGCGCAGCATGACAATCGCGTGCGGCACATCGGCGTCTTTATGAATCTGCCCGAAGGCGACCCCGACGGTTCGCGCTGGATTGCCGCCTTGCTGAAATCGCTCGACGAGTTCGGCTGGACCGACGGCCGCAATATCCGGCTCGATTTCCGCTGGGGCATTGACGCAGCCCACGTGCAAAAAAATGCCGAAGAGCTGGTCGCGCTCAATCCCGACGTCATCGTGGCGGCTTCGGTGCCGGCCGTGCGCGCGCTGCGGCAGGCGACGCGGACGGTGCCGATCATCTTCGTCGCGGTGACCGATCCGGTTACGGTCGGCCTCGTCGAGAGTCTGGCGCACCCGGGCGGCAACGCCACGGGTTTTTCGCCGGCCGAACTCGGCTTGGGGGCAAAATGGCTGCAGGTTCTCAAAGACATGGCGCCGGCCTTGGCGCGGGTCGGCGTCTTTCACAACCCGGCCAATGCCGGCTCGGTGTCGCAATTCGCCATTCTCCAAGCCGCGGCAGCCGCGCTTGGGCTTGCGCTCAGCGTGATCGATACGGCCGATAAGCCGGCGATCGAGCCGGGTGTCGCGGCCTTCGCAAGTTCGCCGAATGGCGGGCTGGTCGCGCTGCGCATAGGGGAGAATATTTCGCAGCGCGATTCGCTCGTCGCCGCGGCGGCCCAGTTTCGGTTGCCGGCGGTTTATCCGCTGCGGGTCTTCGCCACGGACGGAGGGCTCGCCTCCTATGGTCCCGACGTCGCCGAGCAGTACCGCCAGGCTGCCGGCTATGTCGACCGCGTCCTGCGGGGCGAAAAACCGGCCGATTTACCGGTCCAGGTGGCGAGCAAGTACCAGCTGGTCATCAATCTCAAGACCGCAAAATCGCTCAATCTGGCCATTCCGCAAACGCTGCTTGCCACCGCCGACGAAGTCCTCGAATAAACGCGGCGGTTTGACCGCCCAAATTGTGCTAAGATAATGAAATGAAAGCGGATACCGATCAGCGCAGCGGCCCGATGGGCCTCACCGCAAGCCTTCCCGGCAGGACCGGGCCGGCTGTCGGCGCCTCGATCGTGCGCAGCCGCCTGTTCATCAAATACGTGGCGCTGCTGGTCGCCGTGGTCGTCCTTGCGTTGCTTGCCAACGGCGCGTTCGAGGTCTGGTTTTCATACCAGGAGCACAAGGCCTCGCTGATCGGCATTCAGCGCGAGCAGGCCGAGGGCGCGGCTTCGAAAATCGAGCAGTTCATCACCGAGATCAACAGTCAGGTCGGCTGGACGACCCAATTGCCGTGGTCGGATTCGACGCTGGATCAGCGCCGCTTCGACGCGTTGCGGCTGTTGCGCCAGGTCCCGGCCATCACCGAGCTGGCTCAGATCGACGCTTCCGGCCACGAGCAGTTGCGCGTCTCGCGGCTGACCATGGACGTGGTCGGCAGCGGCATCGACTATTCGACCAAGCCGGAATTCACCCAGGCCGTGGCCCACAAGGTCTATTACGGGCCGGTCTATTTCCGCCGCGAGTCCGAGCCCTATATGACGCTGTCGCTCGCCGGCACGCGGCGCGATACCGGGGTCAGCATCGCCCAAGTCAATCTCAAGCTGATCTGGGACGTGGTGTCGAAGATCAAGGTCGGCGAGCGCGGCCGTGCCTATGTGGTCGACGCCGACGGCCGCCTCATCGCCCATCCCGACATCAGCCTGGTGCTGCGCAATACCGATATGTCGAAGCTGGCGCAGGTGCGCAGCGCCCGCACCGCCGGTTCGGGCGACGCGGTGCAGGAGGCCGAGGATATTGCCGGCAACCGGGTGTTGACCGCCTACGCGCGGGTCACGCCGCTCGGCTGGCTGGTTTTCGTCGAAACGCCGGTCGCCGAAGCCTATGCGCCGCTTTACGCCTCGATCCAGCGCACCGGCTACGTGCTGCTCGGCGCGCTGTTGCTCGCCTTCATCGCCGGCATGTTCCTCGCCACGCGCATGGTGGGGCCGATCCAGGCGCTGCGCTCCGGCGCGGCGCGCATTGGGCTCGGCGACCTGAGCCAGCGCATCAGCATCAAGACCGGCGACGAGGTCGAGGCGCTGGCCGACCAGTTCAACGACATGGCGGCCAAGCTTCAGGAATCCTATGCGGACCTCGAGCAAAAAGTCGAAGACCGCACCCACGAACTGACCCAGGCGCTCGATCAGCAAACCGCGACCTCGGAAGTCCTGCGGGTCATTTCAAGCTCGCCCGGCGAGCTTGGCCCGGTGTTCGACGCCATGCTGCAAAATGCCGTGCGCATTTGCGACGCCAAGTTCGGCAGTCTTTGGGTTCGCGAAGGCGACAAATTTCGCATCGTGGCGATCCACGGCGGGTCGCAAGAATATCGCGACTTCATGTTCAACGAGCCGCTGGTTTTACCCGATCCGCAAAGTGGCATGGGTCGGGTCGCCAGCACCGGGAAAGTCCTGCAAATCGACGACATCAGCACTGCGCCGACCTTCGGCATGCGGGCGCGGATTGCGACGATCGAGATCGCCAAAGTCCGCACTTTGGTTGCCGCGCCGATGCTCAAGGACAACGAGGTGGTCGGCATTATCGCGATCTACCGCCAGGAGGTCCGGCCTTTCACCGACAAGCAGATCGCGCTGGTGGAGAGTTTCGCCGCCCAAGCCGTGATCGCCATCGAGAATACCCGGCTGCTTCATGAGCTGCACCAGCGCACCGAGGATCTCAGCCAGTCGCTGGACGAACTGAGGACGGCGCAGGATCGCCTGGTGCAGACCGAAAAGCTCGCGTCGCTCGGCCAATTGACCGCCGGCATCGCCCACGAAATCAAGAATCCGCTCAATTTCGTCAACAATTTCTCAGGCGTTTCCGTGGAACTGATCAACGACCTGCATGAGGTGTTGAGCGGCGTGCAGGCCGACGATAAAGTCCGCGCCGAAATCATCGAATTGTCCGACACGTTGCGCGACAACATGCAGAAGATCGTGCAGCACGGCAAGCGCGCCGACTCCATCGTCAAGAACATGCTGCTGCATTCGCGCGAAGGCTCGGGCGAGCATCGTCCGGTCGACATCAATACCATCGTCGAGGAGAGCCTCAATCTCGCCTATCACGGCGCGCGCGCCGAGAAGCAGGGCTTCAACATCACCTTGGAGCGGTCGTTCGATCCGGCCGCCGGCGAGGTCGACCTGTTCCCGCAGGAGATCACGCGGGTGCTGCTCAACTTGATCTCGAACGGCTTCTATGCCGCGGTCAAGCGCAAGAGCCAGTCCGCCAATGGCGATTTCGAGCCGGTGCTGGCGGCCGCCACCAAGAACCTCGGCGACCGCGTCGAGATCAGGATCCGCGACAACGGCACCGGCATCCCGCCCGAAGTGAAAGACAAGATGTTCAACCCGTTCTTCACGACCAAGCCGGCCGGCGAAGGCACCGGGCTCGGCCTTTCGATCAGCCATGACATCATCGTCAAGCAACACGCCGGCAGCATCGCCGTCGATACCGAGCCCGGACAATTCACCGAGTTCAAAATAGTGCTGCCGCGCAAAGCGGCGGCGTTTGCCAAAACAGGAGGACGGGCGTGAGTCTTCTCATTCTCGTGGTCGATGACGAGGCCGATGTCGAGGCGTTGTTTCGGCAGCAATTCCGGCGCGACCTGCGCGCCGGACGGTTCACCATGGAATTCGCCCAGTCGGCGTCGGCGGCGCTGCAATGCATCGGCGATGCCGGCGAGGCCTCGCTCATTCTCATTCTTTCCGACATCAACATGCCGGGGATGAGCGGTCTCGAGCTTTTGCCCAAGGCCAAGGCGTTGCGGCCGGACGTCCCGGTGATCATGATCACGGCCTATGGCGACGCCGAAACCAAGCGCAAGGCGCTGGAACGCGGCGCCGAAGCGCTGCTCACCAAGCCGATCGATTTCACGTTGCTGCGCAGCGAGATCGACACCAGGATTGAAACGGCCGCATGAAAGCTCGAATCCTGGTCGTTGACGACGAGCCCGACCTGGAGGCTCTCATTCTGCAGAAGTTCCGGCGCCAGATCCGGGACGGCGCATTCAGTTTCCTGTTCGCCCATGACGGCGTCGAAGCGTTGGCGACGCTCGAGGCCAATGCCGACATCGACCTCATCGTCAGCGACATCAACATGCCGCGGATGGACGGCCTTTCGCTGCTGGCGAAGCTGCAGGAAAACGAGGATCGGGTCTCGACCATCATCGTTTCGGCCTATGGCGACATGCCCAACATCCGCACCGCGATGAATCGCGGCGCATTCGATTTCGTCACCAAGCCGATCGACTTCGGCGATCTCGAAACCACCATCACCAAGACGCTGCGGCATGTCGACTTCCTGCGCAAGGCGCGCGAGCGCCAGGCGGCGGCCGAGCGGGCGCACGCGTCGTTGTCGCGCTACTTCTCGCCCAACCTGGCGCAGCGCCTCGGCAGCGATCCCGGCGCAGCCGAGCTCGAGGGGCAACGCCGCGAGATCGCGACGCTGTTCACGGATATCGCCAATTTCACCGCGTTGGTGGAAGCGCTGGAGCCGAGCACGCTCGGCAGCCTGCTCAATGAATACCTCACCGGCATGACCGACATCGTGTTCGCCCACGACGGCACGGTGGCAAAGATCGTCGGCGATGCGCTGCATGTGCTGTTCGGCGCGCCGGGCGATCAGTCCGATCACGCCGCGCGCGCGGTGGACTGCGCCTTGGCCCTGGACGAATATGCCGAGGCGTTCCGCGAACGCAGCAACAACAAGGGCGTCGCCTTGGGCGTGACCCGCATCGGCGTCCATGCCGGGCCGGCGATCGTCGGCAATTTCGGCGGCGGCCGCTTCTTCGACTACACGGCCTACGGCGACACCATCAATGTCGCGGCCCGGCTCGAGGCCGCCAACAAGCAGCTCGGCACGCGGATCTGCGTCAGCGCGACGCTCGCCGACAAGGTCGGGAGCTTTTGCGGCCGGCCGATCGGCGACCTGGTGCTGCGCGGCAAGACCGAAGCGCTGCGGGCCTACCAGCCGCTGCGGCTCGAGCAATACGAAGACACCTCGACCAAGGCCTACCTTGACGCATTCACCAAGCTCGAGGCTGGCGATGCCGCGGCAATGGCGGCCTTCGCCTCCCATGTCGGCAACCAGCCGCAGGATCAGTTGGCGAGCTTCCACCTCAAGCGATTGCTGAACGGCGCCAAGGGCATCCGCATCGAGATGGAGTAGCGCTTTTCGCGGCGCCGGTTGGCGGCGTGGATGGCCGGAACAAGTCCGGCCATGACGGTGGCGTTGCTCGGCGGCATGTTCACCCAAGCTGATCTGCGGTACTCTCGCGGAGCCGTACCGCGCCCGATTTATTCATCGACCAGGGAAAACCATAATGAGCAACGGTAGCCCGCTCTCGCTTCCCGAACTCGAACGGCGCATCGCCATTGCTCGCGACAACATCCGGCAGCTGATCGAGCAGGCCGCGGCGTTTTCGGGCGCTGGGGACGAGGAGCGCAATGCGGATCGTCTGGCGGAGCAGAATGACGAGCTGGAACGGCTGATCAAGCAAAGAGATGCGCTGTTGAAGAAGTGAAATACTCAAAAATGAACCGTTTCCATAAGCTTCAGCGCGTGGGCGGGACCCGTTGGGCTGATCCGCCTTACCCACCGCGCCCAGCACCCACGATCACGGCGTTCTGACCTCCGCCACCTTGGATTCGGTGCGGCACGCTGGTATCATGGAAATCCAAACAGGAGATACTCCGCGATGGCGACCGGTACCGTAAAGTGGTTCAACCCGACCAAAGGCTATGGATTTATTCAACCGCAGGGCGGCGGCAAGGACGTCTTCGTCCATATCTCGGCGGTCGAGAAGGCGGGCCTGAGCACCCTGAACGAGGGTCAGCAGGTCCAGTACGAAGAAGTAGCCAATAAGGGCAAGACGTCGGCCGAGAACCTCAAGGTCAAGTGAGCTGCGAGGGCGTGCCGCGCACGCGCCAACGTCTTGTTGGCAGCGGATAGCGCGGTTCGAGCCATCGCAGGCGTGGACACTTACCCCCACCCGCTTCGCTTCCACCTACGCGCTCCGCGCTACGGCGGACTCAAGCCCTCCGTAGCTCGCAAAGCGAGCGTAGGAGGGTCGCTCGCATCCTCCCCCCGTAAACGGGGGAGGAAAATTGCTGTTATTCCGCCTTCAGCCCCGCGTCCTTGATCACCTTGCCCCACTTGTCCATCTCGGACTTGAAGAACGCCGCGCACTCTTCCGGCGAATTGCCGATCGGCACATAGGCCATGGCCGCGAGCTTGTCCTTGACGTCGGGCGCGCCGAGGCTTTTGACGATCATGTCGTGCAGGCTGGCGACGATGTCCTTCGGCGTGCCGGCCGGCACCACCATTGCGGTCCAGGTGGCGCCTTCGACTTCGGGGAAGCCGGATTCCGCCATGGTCGGGATGTCGGGCAGCGTCGGCGATCGCGTCTTGCCGGTCACCGCGAGCGCGCGCAGATCGCCGTTCTTGATCAGCGGCACGGCCGGCGCCATGGCGCCGAACGAGATCGGGGTGTGATTGCCGACGGTGGCTTCGACCGCAGGCCCACCGCCCGAAAACGGCACATGGACGAGGTCGAGCTTGAGCGCGTGCACGAACAGCGCGCCGGTCAGCTGCGGCGGCGTGCCGGTGCCCGGCGAGGCGTAGCTCTCCTTGCCGGGATTGGCCTTGATCCACTCGACCAGCTCCTTGACCGTCTTGGCCGGCACGGCCGGATTGACCGCGAGCACGACCGGCGTCTGCGCGGCCAGCGTGATGGCGTCGAAATCCTTCAGCGGATCGTAGCCCGGATGGGCGAACAGAAACTGATTGTTGGTGATGTTGCCGCCGGTCACCAGGATCGTATAGCCGTCGGGCGGCGACTGCGCCGCCTTCAGCGTGCCGACATTGCCGCCGGCGCCGGCCAGGTTCTCGACATAAAAATTCTTGCCGGTCTGCTCGGCGAGCTTTTGCGCCACCAGCCGCGCCACCAGGTCGGTCGGTCCGCCGGGCGCAAAACCGACGATGACTTTCACCGGCCGCGCCGGCCAGGTGTCGGCGCTAGCCGTGCCGGTCGCGATGCTCGCGAGGCTCGCTGCCAACAGGCAGGACGCCAAACTCAGATGCTGTCTCATGATCGATTTTCCTCGGGAGAAGGGCGCGGCGCCGGGCGACTGGGCGCTCGCCCGGCGACGATTATGGCAGCGCCGGGAGGGCCTTCCTAGGCATTGGCGCTATTTCGCAGGGAAAACCGGCCATTTCCCCCGGCACGGGGCCGCCGGACGCCCGATTTACGACTTATTCTTCAGCGCCTAATACCGTCTTGGGACCTGTGTCGACCGTCGGGGGACGACTCGCACAATGAAAATTCTGCAGTGCGCCTGCATTCTCGGCGCCATTGCTGCGCTTTATCCATTGGCGCAGCGGGCGCCGGTGCGCCTCGGCGAGGCGTCGCTGGCCGGCGGCGAGGCGTTGCTCGCCGGCGGTGAGACGCTGGCGCTGGCGTCGCTGGAAAACGCCCATGCCAATCTGGAGCGGGCTTTTGCCGCGTTCCCGCTTGCCGCCGCCGATCCGATGCCGGTGGCTGCGCTGGGCGTGAGGAAGGTCGCATCCGCGGCTGCAAAGATTGCCTCCGTCAGCATCAAACCGGTCGTGGCCGCGATCCCCAAGGCGCTGGCCTTCGACGATCCGCGGCCGAACGCCTATTTCGATCCGAAGCCGATCGGTCCCGCCAATCCGATCGTGCTCGCCTCGCTCGGCCTCATCCCGGTCGCGCCAGCCGATCTGGCGCCGGCGGCCCCCGACGCCCCCGACGCCCCCGACGCCCGCGCCGCCGCCGCGCCGCCGAAGCAGGACTTTCACTTTCTCGCCTATTACGCCTTTTCCGAAGTGCCGCCGCCCGAGAAGCCGGCCGACACCGTGCTCAACGCGTTCAAGGACGTTCCGGCCGGCACGCCGATCGAGGAGATCAGGCGCGTCGCCGAGTCCTTCGGGCTCGATTTCGGCTACATGAAAGCGGTCGCCAAGATCGAATCCGATTTCGATCCCAAGCAGCGCACCGGCTCCTATATCGGGCTCTACCAGCTGAGCAAATACGAGTTCAACCGCTACGGCGACGGCGACATTCTCAATGCGCGCGACAACGCGGTGGCCGCCGCCTACAAGATCCTGGTCGAGGCCGAATTGTTCGAGTTGCGCACCCACAAGAAGCCGACCTTGAGCGATCTCTATCTGATCCATCAGCAAGGCATCCAGGGCGCCGAGGAACACGTCAGCCATCCGGACCGGGTCGCCTGGGAATCCATGTGCGCCACCTCCGAAGGCCAGCAGCGCGGCGAAAAATGGTGCAAGCGCGCGATCTGGGGCAACACGCTGCCGGAGATCAAGAAGGTCTGGAAATCGGTCGACAATCTCACCTCGGGCGCGTTCGTGAGCATGTGGGAGCAGCGCGTCGCCGAGTTCTACGCGCGCTATTCCAGGACCGCCGACGCCGCGCCGGCGAAGTGATTACACCTCTCCTGAATACACCTCTCCCCGCTGTGCGGGGAGAGGTCGACTGAGCGAAGCGAAGGAGGGTGAGGGGGCCTCTCCGCGATTCTGAGCGCCAGCGGATCGGCGGACGCGCTTCAGACTCCACCTCAATTCTCAGCCCAGCGGATAGGCCCCCTCATCCCAGCCTTCTCCCCGCACGCGGGGAGAAGGAGGAGCGAGCGGCCCGGCGGCGAAAAATCGATCACTCCAGGCGCGTCACCACGGCAAGCCGCGTGATCTCGTGATTCTTGTAGGCGCGCAGGAAGGCCGCGTAATCCTTGAACGACACGCAGCCGTTGGAATCGCCGTTCGGGCCGAGCATGTAGCTGTGCGCGAGCAGGCCGTCGCGGCCGAGCGCCTGGGACTCGTCCTCGGGGATCAGCCGCAACGCCTCGACGCCGTGGAACAAGGCTTCGCGCGGCTGCAGATCATAGACCGCGGGCGGCGTGACGCCGTGCATCTTGACGTCGGCGTGGCGCGGATCGTCGAGCAGGGGGCCGAGGCCGGAATGGGCTTCGAGCGCGGTGCCGTCCGGCAGGTAAACCTTGTGCGCGGTGATGTCGTAAACCGCGGTGGAGCGGTCGTAGAGGCCCAAGGCGCTATTGTGTCCGCCGCCCAGGCTGCCGGTGTCGGTGCCCGCATAGGCCAGCGTCAGGGCAGAAGCCGGCTTGCCGAACAGCTTCTCCCAGATCGAGCGGGTGTCGGCGACCGCGTCGGCGACGACCCGTTGCGCGCCGTCGCGCAGCGCCGCGGTTCGGTTTTGCGGCGCGGGCTGCGGCAGCGGCACGGCGTCTTGCGCGATCCGGTTGTCCCGTGCCGGCTTTGTATCGCGCGCGGCCTCGATCGCGGGTTGCGCCGGCGCTGGCGCCGCCGCCACCGACCAGCCGGGCGGTTGCACGGGCGCGCTCGCGGCGAATGATTGCGCGGCGGGGCCCATGGTGACGCGGGCGTCGAACAGCGGCGCGTCGCTTTTCGAAATCAGCCGCGACCCGCGCAGCGGACTTGGCGCCGTGACGACGAGCTTGTCGCCACGCGGCACTGCATGCTCGATTGCGTCGAAGATGGTTCCGGACACGTCGATCGCCCCGGCGGGCGGGCCGGCGAGATTGACGGCAAGCGTCCAGCTGCACGCAAACGCGACACAGGCCATGGCCGCGCTGCCCATCAGCCGTTGTGGGCGGTCGCTCCGTGAGCCAAGTGTCCGAACGTCCCCCGACGTATAACGCAACGCGAAAATCATTCCCCCGTCCACATTTCAGATCGCTTCTCCGCCAAGAACGTGACGCCGTGGCGAAGCCGAGAAGCGAAGAGGGCGCGCCTCTCCCCCGACGAAGATCGCGCGCCGCAGCCCGCAGAGCTACGCAATGATTGCGGCAATTTTTGTAAAATGCGCTGGACGGAAATCTCAATTTCGCCACAGGAATTACCGGCGCCGCCGGCGCCGCCGAGCGTTCGGCCTGGCCTTATTTACCAAACCGCTCGCTTGGCGGGGCGATCTCGGTCACCAGGTCGCGAATGAGCTTCTTGTTCGGCAGCGGCGTGAGCGTCATCGCCCGCGGCTCCAGGCGCGCGGTGCAGGCATAGACCGTGGCGCCGTCGAGCTGGATCATGCATTCCTTGCAGGCATTGGCGTTGATGCAGGAGAAGCGCATCGCCAATGACGGGTCCTTGTTGATGCGCAGCCAGCGCAGGCCGTCGAGCACCGATTGTCCGGGCTCGAAGGGGACGTCGTAGCTTTGCCATTGTCCGGCGTCGCGCGCACTGCCGCGCCGGATTTTCAAGGTCGCGACCTGCTTGGTTTGTTGGCTCATGACGCGAGCGCTTCTGCGGCCGCCGGCGCGCCGGAGATTTGCAATTCGCCGCCGCGCAATTGCACGCGCTGATGCACTTGCCATTGCGGCAGCGTCTTGGCGAAATCCTCGCGCTGATGCGCGCCGCGGCTTTCGCTTCGCTTGAGCGCGGTCGCGGTGACGGCGTGAGCGACCGTGAGCATGTTGCGCAGGTCGAACCATTCGAGGCGTTGCAGATCGAAGGCGGCGGCGTGGCCGGACGGATGCTCGCCGCGCTGCTTGGCAAGTGAGATTATGTCGGCGAGCGCCTTGCTGAGCTTTGCGCCGGTGCGGATCGGGCCGACGCCGTCCGCCATAGTCGCCTGCAGCTGCGCGACCATCGCGGCTGAGTTCGCGTGAGACGGCTTCGCTCCGTCGGCGCGGATCAGGTCGAGCGCCGCGGCGGTGTCCGGCGCGCGCAGCTGCGGCTGCGCCATGCGTTTCACCCGTTCGGCGGCACTGCGGCCGGCGCGGCGGCCGAACGCCAAGGCCTCGGTGATGGCGTTGCCGGACAGCCGGTTGGCGCCGTTGGCGCCGCCGACCACTTCGCCGGCGGCATAGAGGCCGGGCACGTCGGTCGCCATGGTGGCGTCGGCTTTGACGCCGCCCATGTGGTAATGGGCGATCGGCGCCACCTCGACCGGCATGCGGGTGAGGTCGATATTGTTGGCGGCGAGGCGATCGATCACCGGGCCGAACGCCGCACGCAGCGCCGCCGCGCTGCAATGCTCGAACGAAAGATATGCGCCGCCATGCGGCGAGCCGCGTCCGGCTTCGACCTCCTTGAGGATCGCGTAAGTCGCCAGATCGCGCGTGAGCACGTATTTGCCGTCTTCGTCGGAGCCGTAGCGCGAGGTGAATTCCTCCATGCGGCCGTTGAGCAGGCGGCCGCCGAGCTTGTAGCGGAACGGATCCCACATGATCGGGTCCATGCCGACGAGCCGCGGCGCCAGATGGCCGATCGGAAAGAACTGCACGAATTCCATGTCGATCAGCGTGGCGCCGGCGCGCAGCGCCAGCGCGTAGCCGTCGCCGCCCATATTGGTCGACGCGCTGTTGCGCCGGTAAAGCCGCGTCAAGCCGCCGGTCGCCAGCACCGTCGCCTTGGCGGCGATCACGACCGGCGCGCCAGAGCCGAGATGATAGGCGACCGCGCCGGTGACGTCGCCGTCGCCGACCACGAGATCGACAATGCACAGATCGCCGGCTTTGCGGATCGCCGGATTGCGCGCCATCGCGGTGCGCAGCGTCTTCGACACCGCCGGCCCGGTATTGATGAAATCCACATAGACGCAGCGCGGTCGGTCGTGGCCCGGCGCCATGGTGGCGGTGATGTGGCCGTCCTTGCGCGCCCAGCCGACGCCCCAGCGGTCGAGCTCGCGGATGCAGTCCGGCGCGTCTTCGCAAAGCAGCTGCGCCAGCGCCTCGTCGCACAGGCCGCGGCCGGCCGCGATGGTGTCGGCGTAATGATGCTGCCAGGAGTCGGGCACTTCCTCGCCGAGCGCACACGACACCGTCATCTGCGCCATCACGGTGGCGCCGCCGCGGCCGATCAGGCTGCGATCGGCGAGCAGCACCTGCGCGCCGCCGCGCGCCGCCTCGATCGCCGCGTACATGCCCGCGGCGCCGGAGCCGATGACCAGCACGTCGGTGTCGATGGCGATGGGATCAGGCGTCATCGGGGTACGGGCGTCGTCTGCGGCGCGAACGCGGCGGCCAGGCGGGCGGCGAATTGCCGTTCCATCTCTTTCGCCTTGGAGCGCAGCACCGGCTGGCCGAGGCTGCCGAGCTTGCCGGTGAGCGCGGCGTCGACGTCGTAGGCGATCTTGGTCTCGTCGCCGGCTTCGGTGAGCGTCGTCAGCGACGTTGCGGTCAAGCGGCCGACGATACCGAGCGGCGTGCCTTCGACTTTGGCTTCGATCTCGCGCGGCTCTTCGGCGCGCACCACCTGCACCGTCACCTTGAAGCTGAATTTCATATAGGCGACCTTGGTCTCGAACACCGCGGCGTAAGTGTCCGGCGCGGTCTCCTGCAGATCGCGCACGCCGTCGACGCAGGAGGCGAAGAAGCGCGCATCACGCACCGCCTTGTACACCTGCGCGCGCGGCGCCCTGACGGTCAGCTCTCCGGAAAACTTCATCGATACTCGATTTCCGCTCGCTCAGGCGCGCAGCGCCGTGAGCATGTCCGTGATGTATTCGTCGGCGCTGGAGATCACCAGCATCATGACGTGCGGCCGCAGCTGCGCCAGCATTTTCGAGATCGTTTCGTCGCTCGAGGAGGCGCCGCCAAGAATCAGCGCCGTGGTCATCACGTGCTTGACGCTGCAGGCTTCGCCGATGATGGCCGCGGCGGCGGCGTTCTCGCCGGCGGTCGCCACCATGACCACGAGGTCGGCGCTGTTGACCTCGTCGACCAAATCCTTGGTGCGGCCGGCGAGGTCGTTGAGCCAGCCGCCCATCGAGAACGGCTCGCCGCGGCGCGGCGCGCCGGAAAAAGTGGAAGCCGTGAGGAAGCTGGCGCGCTGCCACGGCGCTTGCGCGAGCTCCTTGACGATGCGCTCGCTCTGCGCGTCGAGCGCGATCACCTTGACGGCGCGCGGCTGCGAATTCGGCCGATCGATGCGGAATTTGGCCTCCGCCGCCGAGCTCATCCGGGCCGATTCGCTTTGCATTGCCGTTCTCCTTGCGCGCCGTCCCTAGATATAGCGCAGGCTACAGGATATTTCATTATCCGCGGCGTCGGCTATAAAGCGCTGCGGTGAAGGGAAATCCCGAGCGAGGCCAGCGTCCATGTCCGGCGGAAAGCGTATCGAGCTCTGCAGCACCGACGCGGTGGCGCCCGGCACGGCGCTCAAGGTCGAGATCGACGATCTGGCGCTGGCGGTGTTCAACGTCGGCGGCCAGTTCTACGTCACCGACGACCTGTGCACCCACGGCCCGGGCTCGCTGTCGGAGGGCTATATCGAGGACGACGTGGTCGAGTGCAATTTCCACAACGGCCAGTTCAATATCCGCACCGGCGAAGTGGTCTCGCCGCCCTGCATGGTGCCGATCAAGACCTATCCGACCATGGTGGTCGACGGGAAGGTGACGATCGAGGTTTCTTGACTGGCTTAATCGAAATCTCGAACTCCGCTGCAAGCGCATCGTATGCGGCCTTGACCTTGGGGTCGGCCAGCAAACGAGCCTTGAGCTTCTTGAGTGAAATAGTCATGCGATCTCCTATCGCGTTTCAGGGGCCAAAGGTAGTGGCATTGGGCGCTGGCCCAACGGAGCGCGCACGCCAACCGTTTTGCAGTTGACGAAATGCCCGCTCCCCGCTTTCAGTCCCGGCAACGAATTTTTCAGGAGGATCGCCCGATGCCGAGAAGCAAGCCGCCGTTCCGCGCCGACGTGGTCGGCTCGATTTTGCGCACCGCGCCGCTCAAAGAAGCCCGCGCCAAGCGCGAGAAGGGCGCGATCAACGCGGCGCAACTCAAGGAGGTCGAGGACCGCGAGATCGGGGCGATCGTCAAGAAGCAGGAAGAGGTCGGCCTCAAATGCGCCACCGACGGCGAATTCCGCCGCTCGTGGTGGCACTTCGATTTTTACGGTGGGCTCGACGGCGTCAAGATCGAGGAGATCGATCACGGCATCCAGTTCCAGGGCGTGCAGACCCGGCACCTCACGCCGCGTATCGTCGGCAAGCTCGGCTTCTCCAATCATCCGATGCTGGAGCATTTCAAGTTCCTCAAAGCGCACAGCAAGGCGACGCCGAAAATGTGCATCCCGTCGCCGGCGACCATGCATTTCCGCCTGGAGCCGGGCGCGATCCAGACCAAGGACTATGCCGACCGCGACGCCATCTTCGACGATCTGGCCAAAACCTACCGCCAGGCGATCCGCGGTTTTTACGACGCCGGCTGCCGCTATCTGCAGATCGACGACACCGCCTGGGCCTATCTGTGCTCGCAGGCCGAGTTGAAGAAGGCGCGCGACCGCGGATTGAACGCCGACCGGCTGGCGCAGGATTACGCGCGCATGATCAACGGCGCGCTGCAGGGCAAGCCGGCCGACATGACGATCACGACGCATATCTGCCGCGGCAATTTCCGCTCGACCTGGATTTCCGAAGGCGGCTACGAGCCGGTCGCCGAAATCCTGCTCGGCCAATTGAACTACGACGGCTATTTCCTCGAATACGACACCGCGCGCGCCGGCGGCTTCGAGCCGCTGCGCTTTTTGCCCAAGGGCGACAAGATCGTGGTGCTCGGGCTGATCACCACCAAATCCGGCAAGCTGGAGAACAAGGACGACGTCAAGCGCCGCATCGACGAGGCGACCAAGTTCGCGCCGCTCGAACAACTGTGCCTGTCGCCGCAATGCGGTTTCGCCTCCACCGAGGAAGGCAACGTGCTCGCCGAAGAGGAGCAATGGGCGAAGCTGCGCATGGTGGTCGAGCTGGCCGACGAGGTGTGGGGCTGAGGCGCTCCGTCAGCCTTTCCGCGCGATCAACTTCGGTTCACTCAGGCGTTTGTGCACATGCACCATCAGCGCCATGGCGAACAGCGGCGTTGCCAGATTGACCACCGGGATCGAGACGAAGGCGGCGATGAACAGGCCGGCGATGAAAATCCGCGCCGCGTTGCGCTGGCGCAGCGCCTTGGCTTCGTCCGGTGGCCGGAAGCGCATGGCGGCGAGCTCGAAATATTCGCGGCTCAACAGCCATGCGGTGGCGAGAAAGAAGATCACCGCGCCGAAGCCGGCGAACAGCAGGAACGGCGTCGCGATCAGGTAGACCAAAACCGCGAGTAGCGCCGTCTTGCCGCCCTCGATGATCGCGCGCCACAGCGGCAGCGCCTTGCCGGGAGGATCGGCTGGATAATGCTCGCGCTCGACTTCGTCGGCGATCTGATCGGCGAAGAAGCTCGCGACAAACGCGGTCACCGCCGGCATCAGGAAGACGCTGCCGACGATGATGCCGAGGCTCGCGGCGACCGAGAGCAGCCAGGCCAGCGCGCTCGCCGGCCAGTGCGCCTGCGGGCCGAGCGTGGTCTCGATCGAAGCGCTGCCGGCGCCAACGAGCCACAGGATCAGCCGGTCGAGCCCGATACCGACGACGACGATCAGCGCCAGCGCCAGCGCCACCGACTTCCACAACACCGCGCGCAGCGGCGGCGCGAATATTTGGGTGAGGGCTTTGATGGCGTCGTCGAGCATTTTGACCCGCTGAACGTTGTTTCCCGGATGCGGTGCAGCGCGACAGCGGTGCACCGCTGATCCGGGATCGCGCCGGACTCGGAGCTTGTAACGATCCCGGGTCTGCAGCGCACCACTTCGCTACGCTCCGTGCTGCGCTGCGCCCGGGAAACGATCGAAGATTATATGGGATCGCTTAGCTGCGTCGAACAGCGAGCACAAGTGGCGGTCCGGATCGATGGATTTACGCCTGATCGGTTGGCGGCCTTGATCGCTTGGATGCTGGTTTGTTCGTGTTGATGATCTTGTCAAGGACGGCGCCATCAGCGCGGTTACGCGCGTCTTCGACGCGCTATGGCGCCGCCGCCTCCGGCGGTCTACGATCCTTGACAAGATCATCAACACGAACAGAAAGGCTGTCCAAGCGATCAAGGCCGCTTTCTGGGCGCCTCACATGGATTGGCGATCACGCCGCGACGACGCTGGCGTCCTCGTCCGCAGCTTGCGGCGTGAGAGATATCCGCGCGCCATCCTCAGGCTCGCGCGGCAAATCGGCCCATTGCAGCGCCTTGTAATCAAAACCCTGGCGGATGGTCGGCTTGACCACGTTGAAATACGGCGAAATGTCGAAGTCGCGCGGGCAGTACAGCGAGGAGTGGCGGATCTCCAAGATCTGCTCCAGCGCCTGCAGGCTGCGCGCCAGCGTGATCTTGGGCAGGATCGGATAGCGCACCGCGGTGAACGCATCCGCGATCAGTGCCGAGCAGATCAGCCGCGACGGATCGCCGGAGCCGAGCGCGATCATGCGGCGGCGCCAGCGCTGCGGCACCGGCAGCGGCAACAGATAGCGCAACAGGTCGATGATGTTCTTCACGTCATAGGCGAAGCCGACGCGGGCGACGGCATAGGCGCACACCGTGGCGCAGTCGTCCGCGGTCAGGCCGACCGGCCGGCAGATGCGGGTGTGGAAGCGGAAATATTTCGACAGCGGCGCCGAGACGACGCCTTCGCCGACATTGGCCTCGATCAAGACGTGCGGCTCGCCATCGGCGGTGAGCCGGCCTTCGATCGGCCCGACATAGAGCGCCGAATGCGACCAGGTCGATTGCGTCAGGTATTTGATGACGCCGGAAATGTGGTTGTTGCCCTCGACGAGGAGCACGTCGCCGGGCATGAGCGATTGCCGCAGCGCTTCCGGATCGCTCGGCGTGAACGGCTCGTAGCCGCGCACCGGCTTTTGCAGGTAGCGGGCGATCAATTGCCCGATGCCGTCGCGCACTCTGCCCATGGCAATTCTCGCTGCGCCCTCCGGTCGCGTCTGCGCGTTTTGGCCGCGTCTTTATTTGGACGCATTTTATTTGAAGTCCGTTGCGTATTGGTTCACAGGCGGCAGGAACCGTTGACCCAAACTTAAGCGTAACGTTTGCGGAAACCGCCGCATTCGGGCAATCTGCATCGCTCCGCAAGCTTCCGGAAACCATGCCGCGACTTAGCCGACGATCCTTCCTCGCCGCCTCCGCCGCGTTGGCCGTGCGTCCGGCCGCCGCGGCCACGCCGCCGGCATCGGCCGCGGTCGACGTCATCATCGTCGGCGCCGGCGCCGCCGGCATTGCCGCGGCGCGCCGCATCGCCGCTGCCGGGCGGCGCTATGTGCTGGTCGAAGCGTCCGACCATATCGGCGGCCGTTGCATCACCGACACCAAGACCTTCGGCGTGGCGTTCGACCGCGGCGCGCATTGGATCTACGCGCCCGACCTCAACCCGCTGACCAAGCTGACGCCGCGCCGCGGTGTCGAGGTCTATCCGGCGCCGCCGAGCCAGAAAATCCGCATCGGCCGGCGCTATGCGCGCGAAGGCGAGCTGGAAGATTTCCTCGCCGCCGAGGTGCGCGCCACCCGCGCCATCAACGACGCCGCGCGCAAGGCCGACGTGCCGTGCGAGCAGGTTATGCCGAACGATCTTGCCGACTGGCGCGCGACAGTCGAATTCATGCTCGGCCCGTTCGGCTGCGGCAAGGACCTTGCGCAGTTCTCGGCGCTGGATTTTTCGCGCGCCGCCGAGCGCACCACCGCGACCTTCTGCCGCCAGGGCTTCGGCGCGCTGCTCGCGGCGCTGGCCGAAGGCGTCACAGTGCAATTGTCCACCCCGGTGAAATCGATCGACAGCCGGCGCGCCCTGTTGGTCGAAACCGCCAAAGGCACGCTGACCGCGCGCGCGGCAATCGTCACCGTCTCGACCAACATCATCGCCTCGGGCCGCATTCAATTTTCGCCGGAACTGCCGCACCGGAGCATCGACGCCTTCGGCCGGCTCTCGCTCGGCAGCTACGACCACGTCGCGCTCGAGCTCAACGGCAATCCGCTCGGCCTCGACAGCGACGATCTGGTGTTCGAGAAATCCGCCGACAGCCACACCGCGGCGATGCTCGCCAATGTGTCCGGCACGCGGCTTTGCCTGATCGACGTCGGCGGCGCCTTCGGCCGCGATCTTTCGGCGCATGGCGAAGCCGCCATGATCGATTCCGCCACGCAATGGCTGGCCGGGCTTTACGGCACCGAGATCAAGAAGGCGGTCGGCCGCAGCCACGCCACGCGCTGGAACGCCGACGCCTTCACGCTCGGCGCCGCCTCCGCCGCCGTGCCCGGCGGCCAATTGGCGCGCCGCATCCTGATGGAGCCGGTGAACGACGCCATCTGGTTCGCCGGCGAAGCCGCCCACGAGACCTTGTGGGGCACCGTCGGCGGCGCCTGGGACTCCGGCGAGCGCGCCGCCGAGGCGGTGCTGCGGCGGATGGGCGTGCTCAAGACGCCGGCGCCGGAAGCCGAGGCCGCGCCCAAGCCCAAGATGAAAGGCGCGCGCCCCGCGCCGCCGCGCGAGCGCTCGTCATTCGGCGCCACGCCGAGCATCATGCGCCCGGAGCGGTGAAACGCGTTGGCGTCAGGGGGATGAATTGTGCCGATAAATTTTGTGCCGGAGCGCGGCCGCATTCTCATATGTGACTTTTAGATGGCGCGCGTCCCTCCGGAAATGGCTAAGGTGAGAAGGGCTGTTGTAATGTCCCCGCGGTCTTACAATGGGAGGCATGGAACAGGACCTGGACGGTGCTTCGTAGTACCCCTTTCGGCGACCGACCCAGGTCCGCTCATTACTCCAGCAGATATTCCGTTTGCCGCGGGTGTTTACGAAACGCTTACGGTCCCAGTTTGGGCAATTTGCTCCGCTGCGATGTCTGTCTCGCATGCGCGGCTCGATAGAGTGAGAATATCGGGTGGTCGGTGGTCCTCGGAACTAATGACGGCCGCTGATCTAGGACAGGTAGAGCATGGCTTAAGACACGCACTCGGCTTGCCGCTCATTGGGCCTTGAATAGACAATCAGTATCAATCATATTGTGGGTCTATCCCTTCGGGGACCTGTGGGGTGGGAACCGGGCTTCACAGAGGGCCTTATACCCACCTCAAAAAGCCTCGCCTAAGCGGCGGGGCTTTTTCATGCCAATGCGTTCCATGTAGGCAGGCTGACGCTCACGCCCGCAGCACCCCGCCGGTACGCTTGCCGACTTCGGCGACGATTTTGGCCGCCAGCGCCTCGATCTCGGCGTCGGTCATGGTCTTGTCGCGCGGCTGGATGGTGACGGCGATGGCGATCGACTTCTTGCCCGGCTCGATGCCCTTGCCTTCGTAGACGTCGAATAAGGTGACGCCGGTGATCAGCTTGCGGTCGGCGGACTGCGCCGCGCGCACGATGTCGGCGGCTTTGACTCCGCGCTCGACCACGAAGGCGAAATCGCGCTCCACCGGCTGCAGCGGCGACAGCTCCAGCGCCGCCTTGGCGCGGGTCGCTTTCGCCTTCGGCTCGGGGATGCGCTCCAAAATGACTTCGAAGGCGACCAGCGGCCCTTCGGCGGCGAGTTTTTCCAGCGCGCTCGGATGCAGTTCGCCGAAATGGCCGAGCACGTTTTGCGGGCCGATCTGGATGGTGCCGGAGCGGCCCGGGTGGAACCACGGCGGGCCGCCGGGCACGATTTGTAGCGCTTGCGCCGGCGCGCCGGCCGCAATCAGCACGCTGAGCGCATCGGCTTTGGCATCGAAGGCGTCCACTTCGCCGTCGCGCTTGCTCCAATGCCGGCCGATGCCGGACGGTTTTGCCAGGGCGCGGCGCATGCCGGTGGCGGCCGTGAGTTGATCGGCCGGCGCGTCGCCGCGAAACACCTGGCCGACTTCGAACAGGCCGGCATCGGGGAAGCCGTGATCGGCGTTCTTCTGCGCTGCCGCGACCAGGCCGGGAATGAGGCTCGGCCGCATGTCGGAGAGATCGGCGGCGATCGGATTCGCCAAGCCGAGTTCGGGCTTGCCGCCGCCGAACAGTTCGGCGTGGGCCTTGGATATGAACGACCAGGTCACCGCTTCGACCAGATTGCGCGCGGCCAGCGCGCGCTTGGCTTTACGCACGCGCAGCTGGATCGCCGTGAGCACCGGCTTGCGCGGCGCTGCGCCGCGATCGAACGGCGTCGACGGCACTTTGTCGACGCCGACAATGCGCACCACCTCTTCGACGATGTCGGCCTTGCCCTCGACGTCGGGCCGCCATGACGGCACAGCGATCTTCACCCGCTCGCCCTGGCCGGCGACGAAGAAGCCGAGCCGCTCGAGCACGCGGCGCATCTCCGGCAGCGGCACGGTGAGGCCGGCGAGCCGCTTGATCTCCGACACCGGGAAATCGATGACGCGTTCCGGCGGCTCGGCGCTGCCGGCGACGATGACCTCCGACGGCGTGCCGCCGCACAAATCCAGCACCATCCGCGTGGCCATTTTCAGGCCGGGCAGCATGAAGGCCGGATCGACGCCGCGCTCGAAGCGGTAGCGGGCGTCGGAATTGATGCCGAGCTTGCGGCCGGTCTGCGCGATGTTGAGCTCGTTCCACAGCGCCGATTCGATCAGCACGTCGGTGGTGGTCTCGTCGCAGCCGGTCTTCTCGCCGCCCATGATGCCGGAAAGCGACTCCACGCCGTCCTGGTCGGCGATGACGCAGACGCTGTCGTCGAGCGTGTAGGTCTTGCCGTCGAGCGCCAGCAGCTGCTCGCCGTTTTGCGCGCGGCGTATGGTGAGATTGCCGCGCACCTTCGCGGCGTCGAACACATGCAGCGGCCGGCCGCGGTCGTAGGTGATGAAATTGGTGATATCGACCAGCGCATTGATCGGGCGCAGGCCGATCGCGGTCAGCCGCTTCTGCAGCCAGGCCGGCGACGGCCTGTTGTTGACGCCGCGCACCAGGCGCAGCGCGAAAGCGGGGCACAATTCGGGCGCCGCGATCTGCACCGCGACCGGGCAGGGGAACTCGCCCTTGACCGGCTTGATAGAAGAATCCTTGAACTTGCCCATGTCGGCGGCGGCCAGATCGCGGGCGATGCCGTGCACGCCGGCGCAGTCCGGCCGGTTCGGCGTCAGATTGATCTCGATCACCGGATCGTCGAGGCCGGCATATTTGGCGTAACTTTCGCCGACCGGCGCGTCGTCGGGCAGCGCGATGATGCCTTCGTGATCGTCGGAGATTTTCAGCTCGAACTCCGACACCAGCATGCCGCGGCTCTCGACGCCGCGGATGGTACCCACAGCCAAAGTCATGTCCTTGCCGGGAATGTAGGCGCCCGGCGGCACGAACACGCCCTTCATGCCGGTGCGCGCGTTCGGCGCGCCGCACACCACCTGCACCGGATCGCCTGCGCCGGTATCGACCATGCAGACGCGCAGCCGGTCGGCGTTCGGATGCGGCTTGGCCTCGACCACGCGCGCGATGGTGAACGGCGCCAACTGCTGGCCCATGTCCTCGACGCGCTCGACCTCGAGCCCGATCATGGTCAGCTTGTCGGCGATCTCGCCGAGCGCGCGGTCGGTGTCGAGATGCTCCTTGAGCCAGGCGAGGGTGAATTTCATTCCTTGAAATTAGCAATATGCCGCTTATCTGCCAACTCAGTCAGCGAGACTGCGCAAAGACCTTATCCCGCTCCACGGGCGGTGGCGCAACGAATAATCGTAGAATTTCCCCGTAGCGCCAATGTATCTCGTGAGAGTGCGATCCTCGACTTTCCCATTCCCAAACGATTTCATTGTTTTCATTTAGACCCGCGAAAACTCGCACGGTGGTAGATTGTTCGAAATAAGCGTCATTAAGCAATGTGCAGGCGACCGATCGAATCGAGCGAAGTAAACGCTCCTTACAAATGACCGACAGTAGATGAAGTCTGCGTTTAGCAACTTTTATGATCGCCATAAAATTTGATTTCAAAATCGCGCCGTAGATTATGACCTTTCCCTCGATATTGATGCGCAGATAATAATCTAATACTTTGTGGAGCGTGAATATATTAGTGCCTTTTATCTTATCGATTGAGTGCAATAGTAGCCGCTTATCGCTCGCGTTCAGGCTTAGAATATTCGTGTGTACGTTATCGCGAACGCACACGCTTTTCTTTATTCGCTGCGACACTAACATCTTCGTCTCCTGCCCTGGCTTTATTACTAGACTTACCAATCGCAAGATTTCCAAGCACTAATGCACGCAACTCCGGAGGAGTAAGCTTCGAAAAATCCACCCCCGATATCCGATCCCGCCAATTCTTCTCCAATAGCTTATCCAAAATTTTCAGTTCGCTTATTGGAACAACGGCGGCAGCAGGTTCGCCGTGGTCTGTTATTACAACAACCTCTCTTTCTATCCGTGCCGTGTTTATCAGTCTTGAAAAATTACTTCTGGCAGAGCGAGCATTGATCGAAGAGTAATCCTTGAGGATGTCGACATCTCGCTTCGCCTCAAAATCTAATGTCTTGGGCTTCATGGCATCCTCCATCAGGGACCTCCCCGTACGGCGGTAATCTAGGCACACATGGGACAATTTGTCAAATCTTTTTATATTTTAGACTCTTGACATTGTGTACACATTTTATGCAAGCTATCCTTGCCGGGTCCGTTCCGTAATTGCTGACATGAAGTGACAGAGGCCGTGCGATGTCCAGCGGAAAGAACAGCGAGCTACCCAAGCCAATCATAATAGCACTTTCCACAGATTTGGCTCTCATTGCATCCGAAGGAATCTATGAGCCGTTGCAGGTGTTTCTCCCAATTACGGGAACTGAAATTGGACAGCTGGGGGCCTGTTTAGCCCTGGGTATAATCTTCACTGAGGTGAAAAAAATCTTCAATAGATAGAGACTCGTACCCGCACGGTGTCGATTGGCATCAGAAAGCTGCGGGTTCGTAGAGCGCGCGATTCGACAATCTCCCCGAGCGTGCGGTCGGTGTCGAGGTGCTCCTTGAGCCAGGCGAGGGTGAATTTCATCATGAAAGCGTTCCCCCGCTCTTGTGGCGCCTAGCGATTGTCGGCGCCGGCGCCGTCAAACCCTCCCCCGCAAGCGGGGGAGGGAATGAATCACGAGCTCAATCCCCCCGCCAGCGTCGGAAAATCGAGCGGGCGGAAGCCGTAATGCGATTGCCAGCGGACGTCGGCTTCGAAGAAGGCGCGCAGGTCCGGCATGCCGTATTTGAGCATGGCGAGGCGGTCGATCCCCATGCCCCAGGCAAAGCCCTGGTATTCGTCGGGATCGAGCCCGCAGTTTTTCAAGACGTTCGGATGCACCATGCCGCAGCCGAGGATCTCCATCCAGTCCTCGCCTTCGCCGAAGCGGACTTCGCCCTTGTCGCGGCGGCATTGGATGTCGACTTCGAGCGACGGCTCGGTGAACGGGAAGAACGACGGCCGAAACCGCATGCCGACCCTGTCGACCTCGAAGAACGCCTTGAAGAATTCTTCGAAAATCCATTTCAGGTGGCCGAGATGCGAGCCCTTGTCGATGACCAGGCCTTCGACCTGATGGAACATCGGCGTGTGGGTCTGGTCTGAGTCGCGGCGATAGGTGCGGCCGGGAATGATGACGCGGATCGGCGGCTTTTGGGCGAGCATGGTGCGCACCTGCACCGGCGAGGTGTGGGTGCGCAGCAACAGCTGCGTGCCGTCCGGCTTCGGCTGGAAGAAGAACGTGTCGTGCATGTCGCGCGCCGGATGGTCTTCCGGGAAATTCAGCTTGGTGAAATTGTAGTCGTTGGTCTCGATGTCCGGCCCTTCGGCGACGGCAAAGCCCATGTCGGCGAAGATCGCGGTCAATTCGTCGGTCACCTGGGTGATCGGATGGACGCGGCCGATCTCGGCCGGCGCCTCGCGCACCGGCAAGGTGACGTCGACGCTCTCGGTGTTGAGGCGGGCTTCGAGATCTGCACCCTTGAGGGCCTTACGACGCGCCTCGATAGCCTCATTGATACGATCTTTGATCTGATTGACTCGGATGCCGTGATGTTTGCGCTCCTCCGGAGGTCGAGAACCAATCATTCTTGCGATAGTCGTGATGCGACCACGAGTTCCGAGTTCACTCACACGAATTACTTCGAGAGTCGCCTCGTTCTCCGCCGCAGCAATTTTGGCGAGGATTTCCTCCTCGATTTGCGGGCTGAGAGTAAATTCGATGTTGCTCATCATAACTACTCAATCCGGCATGAACGGCAGGTCGGTGTCGCCCGGCCGGCCGCCGGCCTGGGTCAGCATGGCATGGACCTGGCCGCGGTGATGGGTCTGATGATTGAACATATGGGTGACCAGCATCCAGCGCGGCCGCGTCCAGTCGCGCTTGGTGGCGCCAGAATAAAAGGTCTGGTCGGCGGCGAGCCAGGCATCGTCGACCTTGTCGGCCCAATCGATCATGGTCTGGTCGAAGCCCTTGCGCTCGGACTTGAGGTTCTCCCAGTCCGGATAGAGCGACACAGACTCCGGAATGCCGACCGTCGGCGGCGGCAGGTCGGTAAAGCGGCTCATCCAGGTGCGGTCGGCCCACAGGATGTGGCTCAGCGTCTTGTGGATCGAGCCGAACCAGGCGCCGCGCTCGCGCCGGCGCTCGGCGTCGGGCAACGCGTCGGCGACGCCGTAGAGGTTTTCATTCTGCCAGCGATTGTAACGCGCCATGCGTTGAACGTAGGCTCGGTCGATCATGGTTGCCGGACGACGGACGACGGACGACAGAGGACGGAAAATCGACGGACCGTCATCTGTCGTCAGTCGTCCGTCATCTGTCCTCCGTTAAGCGAGCGCGGACTTCGCCTGGCCGACGATGGCCTCGAATGCCGCTGGCTCGGTGATGGCGAGATCGGAAAGCACCTTGCGGTCGACGGTGATGCCGGCCTTGCTCAAGCCGGCGATGAAGCGGCTGTAATTGAGCCCGAACGGGCGCACCGCGGCGTTGAGGCGCTGGATCCACAGCGCGCGGAACGTGCGCTTCCTGCGCTTGCGGTCGCGGAAGGCATATTGGTTCGCCTTCTCCACCGCCTGCTTGGCGATGCGGATGGTGTTCTTGCGCCGGCCGTAATAGCCCTTGGCGGCCTTGAGCACCTTCTTGTGCTTGGCATGGGATGTGACGCCGCGCTTGACGCGTGCCATGGTCGGTCTCCTTTGAAATACGCGGAACGCTGCAACGCAATACCGGCGCAAGCCGGCGGTCTACCGTCAGGCGTTCGGCAAAAAGTACTTTTTGATTCTGTCGCCGTCGGTCTTGAACAGCACGTTGGTGCCGCGCAACTGGCGGATCTGCTTCTTGGTGCGCTTGATCATGCCGTGGCGCTTGCGCGACTGCTGATAGAGGACCTTCCCGGACCCCGTCACCTTGAAGCGCTTCTTGGCGCCCGACTTGGTCTTGATCTTGGGCATTTGGCTCTCCTGAAGGCCGCGGGCGCGAGCGCTCGCCGGCCGAAAATGCTCATCAAAATGAGCGGGTGTGCGTGAGCACGTCGCCACCGCCACGGCAGCCCTGACTAGCCGGGCGGCGGGAGGGCGCGGTTATGGCAGAGGAGGGCGGTTTAGGCAATCGGCTCCAGCAGCTTGCTTCCCGGGCGCAGCGCAGCACCACAAGCGCGTTCACGCGCGTCTTGCGCGCGCTATGGTGGTGCGTTGCAGACCCGGGATCGTCGCAAACGCTGAGCCCGGAGCGATCCCGGATCAGCGGTGCACCGCTTCGCTGCGCTGCGCGCTGCACCGCATCCGGGAAACAGTGTCGGTGGAATTGGCCGGCCTACCGCGGCGCCAGCACCATCACGACCTGGCGGCCCTCGAAGCGCGGTTCCTGCTCGATCTTGGCGATTTTCGCGGTGTCGATCTTGACCCGGTCTAAGAGCTTATAGCCGAGCTCCTGGTGCGCCATTTCGCGGCCGCGGAACCGCAAGGTCACCTTGACCTTGTCGCCCTCTTCGAAGAAGCGCTGCATCGACCGCATCTTCACGTCGTAATCGTGATGATCGATCATCGGCCGCAGCTTGATCTCCTTGATCTCGACGACCTTCTGCTTCTTGCGCGCCTCGGCGGCTTTCTTCTGCGCTTGATATTTGTATTTGCCGTAATCGAGAATTTTTGCGACCGGCGGCACCGAGTTCGGTGCGATCTCGACCAGATCGAGGCCGGCCTCCTGCGCCATGGCTATCGCTGCTTCGATGGCGGTGACGCCCTTGTTGGCGCCGTCTTTGTCGATGAGTTGGACCTCGCGGACGCGGATCTCCTCGTTGATGCGCGGACCCTCCTTGGCGGCGGGTTGCGGCGCTCTGCTGGGGCGACGAATGGGTTTTATCTCCTCACGTGGTTGCAGCAAACGCGGAGAATCGGGAGTTTCCGGGCATAAGTCAACGACAATGCGCGTGACGTCAATCGCATGATCTATATTCCGTCACCCTGAGCTGCGAGCTCCGCTCACATCCCCGCATGACGGAATGCCGAATGAACGATAACAGCCTGAAATTCCTGCACATTGGCGACGGCACCGAACGGCGCGCCATCGCCGTGCGCGCGCAGGGCGGCGCCGCGCCCGGCCTGTTCTGGCTCGGCGGCTACAAGTCCGACATGAAGGGCACCAAGGCGGTGGCGCTGGCCGACTGGGCGGGGCAGGCGGGGCGCGCCTGCGTGCGGTTCGACTATTCCGGCCATGGCGAGTCGGGCGGCGCCTTCACCGACGGCAGCATCGGCCGCTGGCTCGCCGACAGCCTGGCGGTGTTCGATGCCTGCTGCGCCGGGCCCCAAATCCTGATCGGCTCGTCGATGGGCGGCTGGTTGGCGCTCCTGATCGCGCGGGAATTGAAGCGGCGCGGGCGCGGCGCCGCCTCCATCGCCGGCATGGTGCTGATCGCGCCGGCGGTCGATTTCACCGAAGAGCTGATGTGGAAACGCTTCACGCCCGAGATCAAGCGCGAGCTCGAGGAGATGGGCGTCTGGGCGCGGCCGTCGCAATATTCGCCGGAACCCTATCTGGTGACGCGGCAATTGATCGAGGAGGGCCGCAAGCACCTCCTGCTCGGCGGCTTGATCGAGACCGGCTGCCCGGTGCGTATCCTGCAAGGCGTCGAGGATCCCGACGTGCCGTGGCGGCACGCCGTCGAGCTGACTTCGCGGCTCGCCAGCGACGACGTCGTGCTCACTTTGGTCAAGGACGGCGATCACCGCCTGTCGCGGCCCGAGGACATCGAGCGCCTGATCGCGGCCGTGAAGGAATTTTAGGACGATCAATCGGCTTTGTTGTCCGCCGCTTGGGCAGATGCAGCGGAGGCTTTCGCGGCATCCGCGCTGTCGATGGCCGTCCCGGCGGGACTGAGCGGCGGGCTCGCTTCGCCCGATTGTCCTCCTTCAACGCACCGCTCTTCGCCCACGAACGCGACGCCGAGCATGTCGGCGGTGCGCCACGCCACGCGGCAGGCGCGCCGGGTGCGGCCGTGCTCGAAGGTCAGGTCGAAAGTGTCCGGCACGCCATAAGTGTTGGCGAGCTTGAGGCAGGCGCCGCCCGAGGTGATGTTCTGCACCGTGCAATGAATCACCGGCGAGCGGCGCGGCACGATGATCTTGGCGCTGCGCAGGACGCGGGTGCGGGTTACGTTGCGGCGGTCGTCCATGACGATCTTCGGTGGCCCCTTCGGGCGCAATAGCTGCGGCGCCAGCGGGCGGTTTAGCAGTCAAGTCTTACGGATCGTCGAATGTCCGGGTGCGCAGAAGGTTAACGGCGTGGAAGTATTTCGTCGAAATTTTTTCCGCCTCCACGGCAAACGCAAAGCGGGAGGCCTGAAGCCTCCCGCTCTTACGCAACGCGTGCTCAACTGACGCACACGCACTCGGCCGGCAAAGCCTTAGCTCTTGCCGACAACGTCCACCGTCACCGCGCCAAGCCCGGCAATGCCGATGGCGCGCGCCGCCCCTGGCGTCAGGTCGATGATGCGGCCTTTGACGAAAGGCCCGCGATCATTGATGCGCACCACGACGGACTTGCCGGTGCCAGTGTTGGTCACCCGCACCATGGTGCCGAATGGCAGGGTGCGATGCGCCGCGGTCATGGCCGAAACCACCAGCCGCTCGCCAGTAGCCGTCGGCCCCTCGGAATAAACCGAAGCTATTCCGCTTTGCGCGGATGCAATTGTTGGCGCCACGATAGAAGAAATAACAAGAATTGATAGTAGAGCGTGCTTTATCAGGCTATTGCGAGCCATGAGTCCCCTATTTAGTTGTTGACGATATTTGTGAAGTGGCTCGTTGGTCTTGAGCCAAGCCCGCTAAGACAGGCCAAATATGTTCATTGTGCGACGCAGCAATTTTGCCTAATCTTTGCGCGGGAACTTTGCGCTGCTTTCATTGGCGGCAATATTTTTAAGTGTCTGTTTTTGAAAGGGAAAGGAGAGGTTCCGAGCGCCCAAAATGTGGCACTATGCGCAAGCGGGATTCTGCTCTGCGTGCAATGCGGAAACGTAGCGGCGCCTTCGGAGTTTGGGGGTGATTCGAAGCTCCCGAATTTATGCACTTCAATCAGGGCCTACGGAGACTCGGTGGACGAAGCAAAGCCGCCTGCGTCAGCGCGCTGGTGGCTGGGAACTTTTTTCTTTGAAACATATCCAATACGGCAGTTAGAGGGATTTTCGCCGGTGACGGGGATCGGGAAAAAAACAGCATTTGTCTTTACCGGAGGAGGCAGCCTCGGCGCGGTCCAGGTCGGCATGTTGCGCGTCCTGCTGGCGTTCGGCGTACGGCCGGATTTCGTCGTCGGCGCTTCGGTCGGCGCGATCAACGCCAGCTATTTTGCCGGCGTTCCGAACGCCGAAGGCGTGGCGAAGCTCGAGCAGATCTGGTCGGGTCTGCGGCGCGCCGACATTTTTCCCTTCACCTTGGCGAGCGCCATCGGCCTCATCAGACATCCGGGAAATGTCGTCGATCCGAGCGGGCTGCGCCGCGTGATCGAGACGAATCTGCCCTATGCACGGCTCGAAGACGCGCAAATTCCGCTTCACATCATGGCGACCAATCAGCAAGGACAGAGCGTTCGTCTCTCTCGCGGTCCGGCGGTCGAGGCGATCCTGGCGAGCACGGCGATCCCGGCCGTCTTTCCGCCCGTGCCTATCGACGGCGACGCATTGATGGATGGAGCGATCGCGGCCAACACGCCGGTGCGCCTTGCCGCCGAACTGGGAGCGTCCCGGATCATCATACTTCCGACGGGTTACGCCTGCGCCTTGAAGGAGCCGCCGACGCGGGCGATCGGCAAGGCCCTGCATGCGATCACGCTGATGATCGCCTGGCAGCTCATGCACGAATTGGAGCGGCTTCCCGAGGCCATCGAGGTGCACCTCGTGCCAGCACTTTGTCCGCTTGCGGTGTCACCCTTTGATTTCTCGGCCGCAAGCGAGCTCATCGAGCGGGCGGCCCAGTCGTCGAAGAAATGGATCGAGGAGGGCGGGTTGACGCGGCGGGCGCGCCCGCAGGAGCTGGCGCCGCATCGGCATTGAATCACCCTTGATGGCGGGCAATCCGCACTCACCACGCTGGATCTATGAGTCCGCGACCTAGACTATGATCCAATTCAATTGAATCGGATCATAGTCTAGAATCTTTGTTTGAGCATGATCTTATCCGAAAACCGGTATCCACTTTTCGGGATCATGCTCTAGGCCGGCGCGGCCGCCGCCGTCGGCAGCACGAAATCCTTGAACTGCTCGCGCAGCGTTATTTTTTGAATCTTGCCGGTCGCGGTGTGCGGGATTTCGCCGACGAAGGCGACGTCGTCGGGCATCCACCATTTGGCGATCTTGCCCTCGAGAAACGACAACAGCTCGGCCTTGGTCGCCGTCTGTCCCGGCTTGAGCACGATGATGAGCAGCGGCCGCTCGTCCCATTTCGGATGGCGCACGCCGATTACCGCGGCTTCGGCCACTTTGGGATGGCCGACCGCGAAGTTCTCGATATCGATCGAGGAGATCCATTCGCCGCCCGACTTGATCACGTCCTTGGAGCGGTCGGTGATCTGCATGTAGCCGTAAGGGTCGAGCGTGGCGACGTCGCCGGTGTCGAAATAGCCGTCACCGTCGAGGATCGGGCCTTCTTCCTTGAAATAGGCGCGCGCCACCGACGGGCCGCGCACTTTCAGCCGGCCGAACTTCTTGCCGTCGCGCGGCAATTCCTTGTTGCTGTCGTCGGTGATCTTCATGTCGACGCCGAACGGCGGATGGCCTTGCTTCATCTGCACGTCGAGTCTCGCTTCGCCGGTCAGGCCGGCATAGTCCGGCTTGATCGAGCCGAGCGTGCCGAGCGGGCTCATCTCGGTCATGCCCCAGGCGTGCAGCACCTCGACGTCGTAGTGCTCCTGGAATTTCTGCGTGATCGCGCGCGGGCAGGCCGAGCCGCCGATCACCACTTTCTTCAGATACGGCAGCTTGAGATTGTTGGCTTCGAGATGCTGCAGCAGCATCAGCCACACCGTCGGCACCGCGGCGGTGAAGCTGACGCGATAGCTGTCGAGCAATTCGTAGATCGAGGCGCCGTCGAGCTTTGCGCCCGGCATCACCATGGCGGCGCCGACCATCGGCGAGGTCAGCGCCAGGCCCCAGCAATTGGCGTGGAACATCGGCACCACCGGCATGATCACGTCGCGCGAGGCGAGCCCCATGGCGTCGGGCTGCGCCGCGATCATCGAGTGCAGCACGTTGGAGCGGTGCGAATAGAGCACGCCCTTCGGATTGCCGGTGGTGCCCGAGGTGTAGCACATGCCGGCCGCGGTATTTTCGTCGAATGTCTTCCAGGCGAAGTCGCCGTCGACCTCGGCGATCCATTCCTCGTAGGGCACCGCGTTCTTCAACGTGGTCGCCGGCATATGCGCGGCGTCGGTCAGCACCACGTATTTCTCGATCGGTTTGAGCCTGTCGGCGATCTTTTCCAGAAGCGGCACGAAGGTGAGATCGATCATCGCGATGCGGTCTTCGGCGTGGTTGACGATCCAGACGATCTGGTCGGTGAACAGCCGCGGATTGACGGTGTGATAGACGGCGCCGATGCCCATGATGCCGTACCAGGCCTCGAGGTGCCGCCATGAGTTCCAGGCCAGGGTGGCGACGCGGTCGCCGAGCTTGATGCCGTCCTTGCTTAGCCGCTGCGACACCCGCAGCGCCCGCTTGCGCAGGTCGGCGTAATTGGTGGTGTGGAACGGGCCTTCGATCGAGCGGGTGATGACCGGCCGCGCGCCATGATAGATCGCGGCGTGGTCGAGGATGCGGTTGCACAAGAGCGGCCAGTCCTGCATCAGCCCGAACATGATGTCGCCTCCCTTAAGGCTAGTGCATTGACGCGTTGGGCCGCGGCGGCAGCCGCCGGCCGGCTTTAAGTTAACCCCGTGCGCCGCCAACGCAAATAGCCCAGGATCGCCCGATCGGATGGCGGTCTTATCTTCACCCGATTCTCCGTCAATCCCGTTTGCCTTGAATGCCTGCGCCCCCTTGGCTTAAAGCATATTCGGGGCGGCGGCGGCGCGCGGGGAGCTGTGGCGTGAAGTTTTGCGGCCTGAAAGCTGCCTTTGCGCTTGGCGTTTTGTTGTGCGCAAGCCACGGGGCATGGGCGCAATTGGCGTTGGTGCCGCAGGCCAAGCATGCCCGGACCGAGCACGGCCCGCCGCCCCCGGTGGCGCTGCCGCAGGAATTCGCCCCGCCCCAGGAAGCCTACGCGGCCTTTCCGGAAGAGCCCGCCGCCGCCGCTGCGGCCGCGCCGCCGACGCCTTCGGCCTGCCAGCTGCGGCTTGCCAAAATCGCGGTGTTCCAACCGCTGCCGATCCTGGTCGGGCCGGGCGAATGCGGCGCCGTCGATGCGGTGCATCTGGACGCGGTAATCCTGTCCGACCAGAGCAAGGTCGCGGTCACGCCGGCGGGGATCCTGCGCTGTCCGATGGCAGAGGAGCTGGCGCATTGGGTGCGCGACGATGTGGCGCCGACGGCGACAAAGCTCGGCTCGCCGCTGCGCGTACTCGACAATTTCGATTCCTATGAATGCCGCGGCCGCAACCGGGTGCGCGGCGCCACCTTGAGCGAACACGGCCGCGCCGACGCCATCGACGTGCGCCTGTTCAGGCTCGCCGACGGCCGCTCCTTCACGCTGACCGACATGACTGTCGACAAAGCGTGGCGCGAGGCCATGAAGTCGAGCGCCTGCGCGCGGTTCTCTACCGTGCTCGGACCCGGCTCCGACGGCAATCACGAGGAGCACATCCACCTCGATCTCGCCGCGCGGCGCAACAATTACAAGCTCTGCGAATGGGACGTCCGCGAGCCGCCGCCGCCCCCACAGCCGCCGGCGGTGGCGCAGGCCGAAGACAAGTCGCAGCCGGCGGGCGATGCGGACAGCCAGGACGACGACACCGCGCTGATCCCGCTCGACATGGTGCCGCTGCCGCGGCCGCGGCCGAAACTGGCCGAGGACGCCGTGGGCCGGGCGAGAAAATCCGATCGCAACTAGAGCATGATCCGGAAAAGTGGATGCCGGTTTTCCGAAAAGATCATGCTCCAACGAAAGAACTAGACCATGATCCGATTCAATTTGATCGGATCATGGTCTAGGGTCCTTGGCGAAGCGCGCGTGCCAGCTCGCCGGCAATGGCGACCGCGGCGGGCGTATCCGAATGGACGCAGACGGTCGTTGCCCGCACCGGAATGTCGCGCCCGGTTGTCGTCCTGACGACCTGTTCGCGGATCACCCGCAGCACGCGCGTCGCCGCCTGCACCGGGTCGACGGCGTCGTGCACCCGGCTGAGAATCAAATTGCCGTCGCCGTCATAGTCGAGATCGGCATAGAATTCCGGGATCAGCTCGACGCCTTTTGCCTTGTAGGCGGTCTCGTGCGCGGTGAAGGCCATGCCGAGAATGGGAATGCCGAAGGGGCGCACCGCGTCGGCGATCGCCGTCGCAATATTTTCATCGCGGGCGGCCATGCCGTACAGCGCGCCGTGCGGCTTGACATGGTTGAGCGCGACGCCTTCGGCCTGCAGGAAAGCCTTCAGCGCGCCGACCTGATAGATGACCAGATCCTCGACCTCGGACGGCGCGATGGTCATCGCTCGGCGGCCAAAGCCTTGCATGTCGGGAAGCGACGGATGCGCGCCGACCTTGACGCCATGCTGTTTTGCGAGCCGCACGGTTTCGTGCATGATCGACGGGTCCGACGCGTGGAACCCGCAGGCGACGTTGGCGAGGTCGATGAGCGGCATCATCGCGGCGTCGTTGCCGAGGCGATAGAGGCCGAACCCTTCGCCCATGTCGCAGTTGATGGTCATCCGCATCGGCACGGCCCGCGCTCCGTCATTGCCGAGCATATTCTAACAAGCTTTCGATCGACGCTGCCAGTTAGCGGGCTCGCCAATGGCGAAGGTCCAAAGGACCGTGACAGAAAGAACAGTGCGGCTCGGCAAGATTAGGTGAGCTGCGGCGTCCGTAGTTCGATTTGCGGCGCGCCCGAAATTGGAATTTAATAAAGAATAACAGTTGGGTGAGGCGGCCCAGCTATGCCGGAGTTATCGGCGTATGCTTGAGGGGTTACCAAGAGGCGGCCAACGCCGGCGTTCCGCCGCTCTGGCGCGGCGATGGCTGCGTCGCATTGGGCTCGCGACGGCGGTCGGCTTGGCCTATTTCCTCGCCGCGCGGCTGAGCGTCGGTTTGGTGCTCAAGCCCGAAGGCGTGGCCGTGTTCTGGCCCGCAGCCGGTATTTCCTCAGGTGTCTTGATCGCTCTGGGGCCGCGCTCGCGATGGCCGGTGGCGGCCGGCGTGACCATCGCGACCATCGTCATTCATCAACTGATCGCCGACCCGCTCTGGGCCGGCGCCGCCTTGGGCCTGAGCAATGCCGCCGAAGCCGTGATAACGGCCGCACTCATCGAGCGCTATTTCGGCACTGATTTCAGCATCGGCCGGCTGCGCCACGTCCTCGGCCTCTTGGTGGCGGCCATCGTCGGCACCGCCGTCTCGGGCGTCGGCGGTGCGGTGACGTACCGGTTGTTCGGCGGCCCATCGGCGGAGATGCTGACGACCTGGCAGCACTGGTTCGCCTCCGACGCCATCGGCATCGTGATTGTCGCGCCGCTGGTGATCGAGACGACCGCCGCCGTGCGCCAGCCGCCGCCACGCAGCGAGCTCATCGCCGGCACGGCCGCTTTGGCGGCGCTCGCGGTGATGACCGCAATTGCGATTTTGCTGCCGCAGGAGGCTTGGGAGACCGTGGTGCCGGTGGCGCTGCTGTTTCCGGTGTTGTTGTGGGTGACCGCCCGCTGTCGGCCGGTCTTCGCCGCGGCCGCTGCGTTCCTGGTGTCGACGACGATCGTCTGGACCGCGGTCGGCGGCCTGGGTCATTTTGGCGACGCCAGTCTGGCGCTCGCCGACCGTGTCCCGCAGGCCCAGGCCGTTATTTTGTTCGTGGCGCTCGGCGCCTACGTTCTGGCGGCGCTGTTTGCCGAGCGGCGCGACAACGAGGCGCGGCTCGGGCGCGTCAACATGATGCTGGAGCGCGAACGCGACAACAAGCTGATGAGCGCGCAGGCGATCACCGGCGCGATCGCCCATGAAGTCAGACAGCCGCTCGCCAGCATCGTGACCAGCGCCAGCGCCGCATTGCGCTGGCTCGATCGGACGCCGCCCAATCACGACGAGTTACGCGCCGCGCTGCACCGGATACAGGATGAAAGTCATCGCACCAGCGAAGTGTTCGACGCCATCCGCGCCCTGTTCCGCAAGGGCGATCAGGGTCGGCAGCGCATCGCCGTGAACGAGATCATCGTCGAAGTATTGCACTCATTGCGCGACGAGCTGAAGGGGCATGGCGTCGAGACGCGCTACGAGCTGACCGAGCTGCCTCTCGTCGAGGGCAATGGCGGGCAATTGCGCGAGGTCATCCTCAATCTCGTCTACAACGCGCTCGAAGCCATGGACACTACGAGCGATCAAAGCCGGGTGCTGCGGGTGACCAGCGCGCGACGCGGTCGCGACGCCATCGCGGTTGCGGTGGAAGATTCCGGCCCGGGCATCGCGCCGCAAAGACTGGACAGCATCTTCAGCACGTTCCTGACGACGAAGTCGCACGGCATGGGATTGGGACTGGCGATTTGCCGCATGATCGTCGAGCAGCATGGCGGCCAACTGACGGCGTCGTCGGACGGTAAAAGCGGCGCCATGTTCCAGTTCGTGCTGCCGACCGCGTCAGCCGACAAGACTGCGCGCGCGCGTTAGGGCCGATTGCAAGATCCGGACATTTCCGGTTCGCTCACTCCGCCTTGATGCCCGCGACCTTGATCACCTTGGTCCACTTCTCCGTCTCGGCCGACATATAGGCGCCGAACTCGGCGGGGGTGAGGACGATTGGCGTCACGGTCAGCTCGGCCATTCGCGCCTTGATGGCCGGGTCCATCAGGCCGGCATTGACCTCGCGGTTGAGCGCCTTGATGACCTCCTCCGGCGTGCCGCGTGGCACGCCGACCCCGGTCCAGGCAGACGCCTCGTAGCCCGGAACGGTCTCGCCAACGGTCGGGACATCGGGCAACGCCTCCAGCCGCGCCGCGGTCGCCACTGCCAACGCGCGCAATGCGCCGGAGCGGATGTGAGGCAGCGAGGCCGCCACGACGTCGATGCCGACCTGCACTTGTCCGCCGAGCAGGTCGTTGACCATCGGCGCGCCGCCGCGATACGGCACGTGAACCATGTTGACGCCGACCTTCGCCTTGAACAACTCGCCGGCCACGTGAGAGATCGTTCCGGTGCCATAGGAGGCCATCGTGATCTTGCCGGGATTGGCCTTGGCCAGCGCGACCAGCTCGGCGATGTTCTTGGCCGGAACGGAAGGATGGGCTTCGATCACCAGAGCATAATTGACGAGCCCGGCAACCGGGGCGATGTCTCGCAAGAAGTCGAAAGAAAGACCGGGATACAGCTGCGCGTTGATGGCGTTGCTGATCCCGGCCCAGAGCAGCGTGTAGCCGTCGGGTGGAGCATGGGCCACCGCCTCGGTGGCGATGTTGGTGCCGGCTCCCGGCTTGTTTTCAATGACGACTTGCTGGCCGAAACGCTCCGACAGCCAACGGCCCATGATCCTCGACACGATGTCGGCGCCGCCGCCAGGCGGAAAGCCGATGATCCAGTGGATCGGCCGGTTCGGATAATCGAGCGCCAAAGCAGGGCGCGGCAGGGCTGAAGCGACGGCGGCGGCTCCGGCGAGACGCAGGAAGTCTCTGCGGGGAAGTTTCATTGTGACCTCCGATCGCGTGGCTGGATTTCGTCCGCCGGCTCACTCCGCCTTGATGCCGGCGGCCTTGATGATCGGCCACCATTTCTCGATCTCGGCCCGCTGCTGCGCGGCGAGCGCCTCCGGCGTCTGCTTGTCGCGCGGCCAGGCTTCCTGACCGATCTCGACGAAGCGCTGCCGCACGGCGGGGTCCGCCAGGGTCTCGACGACCGCGGCATCGAGCTTGGCGATGACGTCCTTGGGCGTGCCTTTGGGCGCCCACAAGCCGTGCCAGAACGACGCGTACAGTCCCGGCACGCCTTCCTCGTCCATGGTCGGCGTATTGGGCGCCGCCGCCCACCGGCTCTTGGCCATCACCACATAGGCCTTGAGCTGACCGGACCGGACTTGCGCCAGCGCGCTCGCAACTTGCGTGAAGGTCAGGTCGATGTGGCCGGCCAACAGATCCTGGATGATCGGGGCGGCGCCGCGATAGGGCACGAACTGGAATCGCGTGCCGGTATTCTTCTGGAAATAGGTTCCGACGACGTCGGCTCCGCCGCCGACGCCGCCGATGCCCACGGTCGCCTTGCCGGGGTTTTGCTTCATCCAGGCGATCAGCTCGGCAAGATTGTTCGCCGCCAAGGCGGTGCTGCCGACGATCCACATCGGGCAATCGGCGATCAGCGCAATCGGCGCGAAATCGTTCACGACGTCGAACTGCAGCGTGAAGGTCGCGCCGTTGACGACGTGGGTCTGCCAGTGGCCGAGGATGAGCGTGTAGCCGTCGGGTGTCGCGCGCGCCACATGGCTGGAGCCGACAGTGCCCGCGGCCCCGGTCAGGTTTTCGACGATGACGGATTGGCCGAGCGTGCGTTTCATCCGATCGGCGAGAATGCGGGCAAGCGTGTCGGTCGGCCCGCCGGCCGGGAACGGCACGACGATCGAGATCGGCCGCGACGGAAACGTATCCGCCCCGGCAAAACGCGAGGTGGTCGGCACCATTGCGGCGCCTGCGAAGAGCTGCAGCAATCGACGGCGGGGAAGTGTCATGGCATTGCCCCACGAGCTTTGTTGCCTTGCGCACGCGCGCCAGGCTTCCGAGCCAGGATCGAATGAGTTTCGGAGCGCTCGCCCGCCGGAGGCATTTTTACCGCTGCCTTTGGATTTCACGGAACGTCGGCAAATTCCGCTGGCAACTCTAAGACGACGTTACACCGGTTGCGGCGCCGCCTGGAAGGGGGCGCGATGGCTTTGGCCTGAAGCGAATTGTGTCGAGCGCCTGCCCCCAGGCCGGAGTTGCGCTCTTTTTATGAGAAGGATTTGATGGCCGCCTGATTTGGCCGTGGTTCGATTTTCGGAGGCGACTAATGTTATTTCTCGTCATCTCGACGCCCAGGCCCGAGCGACCTTCCGATCTGGCGGAGCGTCGGCAGGCGTTCTGGCCGTGGATGGCCAAATATGAAGCGGCAGGAGTGTGCCGCCATGTCTATGCCCGCGTGGGACGCGGCGCGGTCGCCGTGTTCGACGTCGAGAGCAATGAACAATTGCATCGCATCCTCAACGAGTGGGCGGACATCATCCCTGCGCATTTCGATACTTATCCGCTCGTCGACTTGGCGGCGACCAAGCGGATGCTTGCCGCCCAGGTGGCGGCGAAAAATTAAACAGCCTCTTTGCGGGAGGGGTTGCCGCTCATCCGAGGCTGGAAATGGAATTTCGCGCCTGAGAGCTTAGCCGCGTTCGATTATTGCGGAGCGGCCGGACGGCCGACGACGAGCGTTGCCACGCGATGGGCGCCGCGGAAGACATGCTTCTTCGGACGGCTCGAACAGGCCGCATTGAGGAACGAAGAGCCAAAGTCGTTACAGGAATCTCCGGCGCGCGGCAGGCTCGCGGCAGCAACGTGGCGTGCAGCAGCGACATGGCCGGCCGACGGCGGCGTCGGCGCCATGAACCCAAGCGCAAAGGCCCGCGCGCTCACCTGGGTGAGCGAAGCGGCTGCCGCGGCGGTGGTGACGATGCCGATCAGCACGTAGGCGACGGCGGCCAAGTTTCGCCGGCGGACGGGGCGAACAGGGCGGATCGGGCGGATCGATTGATCCGACAGTTTCACCGCTTGCGGGGACGATCGCTGGGCGCTCGGAGCGCGACGGGGCACGCCCAGGCGGCCTTTGATTTTGACCGGCTGGGGCTGCGGCTGCAGCGAATGGGCGTACCGCCAAGCGCGCCATTCGACGGGTCGAATCCTGATCGGCGTGCCGAAGTCGCTGTTGATCCAGTCACCGCCATTGGTCTGCTTGCAGGGAAATTCCAGCGTTGAGATCGCCGTCCCTTCGGCGACGCGAAGCTCGACGTCGCGATTGCAAGGCGCCGTCGAAATCGGGTGCCAATGCTGCAAGCGGAAGTGAAAAGCCATTTTTGCAACTCGCCGGCTTCGCTCGACATGCACGCGTTTATTCGTGTCGGCGCCGTGCGGCACGCCGTTCAGACGTAATTGACTGAACCATAGGGGGACGCCGACAATCGTCTACGCTACGCAGGTTCGAGCCCACTACCGAAACAGACTAGAAACCCCATACGAAGGTTTAGAGCCGCTTTTTGGCGGCGCGATGCCGGTGCCGAGACTTCAGAAAGGGCGGTGGCGCGATGACGCTTATCATCAACAACGCCGATGTCGCCAAGGTCTTGACCATGGAGACCACGATGGCGGCGCTCGAAGAGGCCTATTTGGCGCTGGCCACGCGCGAGGCGGTGTGCCGGCCGCGCATCGACATCCGCATCCCGACCAGCGACCCGGCGAAGAATTATCAATGGGGCACCATGGAGGGCGGTTCGACCGCCGGCTACTTCGCCATTCGCATGAAATCCGACGTGATCTATGAAACGCAGTACCACGGCTCGACGACGCAGGAAAAATATTGCACGCGGCCCGGCCTCTACTGCGGCCTCATTCTGCTCACCTCCACCGAGACCGCCGAGCCGCTGGCGCTGATCAACGACGGCTATCTCCAGCACATGCGGGTCGGCGCCGATGGCGGCATCGGCGCAAAATATCTGGCCAATGCGGATGCCGCGGTTGTCGGCATGCTCGGCTCCGGCGGCATGGCGCGCGCGCACATGCGGGCTTTCACCTTGGTGCGCAACATCAAGCGCCTGCAGGTCTACAGTCCGACGCCGGACAACCGCGACAAATTCGGCCGCGAGATGGCCGCGACCTATAATATCGAGGTCGTGGTCTGCGACCGCCCCGAGGACGTTTACAAGGGAGCCGACATCGTCGCCGGGCTGACCGATTCAGCGGTGCCGGTGATCGACGGCACGCGCATCGAAAGCGGCACGCATATCGTCAATATCGGCGGCACCGGCAAACCCGATGCCGAAAGCTTGCGCCGGGTCGATGTCTATTTGCGCTTCGGCGACGCGCCGGCGCCAGTCGGCAAGCCTGAGCTCGGCATCGACGACGAATTTCTCGGCTGGGAGGCAAGGCCCGATCAGCCGAAATATGGCGACGGCCGCCGCGGCCGCCGCGTCCACGGCAATGCCTTGCCGGACCGGCGCGTCACGCTTGCCGACCTCGCCACCGGTGCCGTCAAAGGTCGCACCAGCCGCGATCAAATCACCTATTCGGAACGCGGCAACCTGCAAGGCGTGCAGTTCTTCGCGGTCGCCGGCAAAATCTACGAGCTGGCCAAGCGCGCCGGCCTGGGTCGCGAAATACCGACCGAATGGTTGCTGCAGGATATCCGCGATTGACCGATAAGGCCTGCGCCGTGGCGGCGGAGCTGGTCTAGCGCGCTTCCTGGGCAAGCGCCGCCAAGGTCGCCACGGTCACGTCGCCGTCGGCGATGTAGTGGTTGACGCGTTCGACGGGCAGATGCTGGCCCGCCTGATAGGAACGCACCTCGGCGATGACCTGGTTGTTGCGCAAATCGGCGATGATGTAGTCGCGCTCGGCATTGGTGTCGGCGTCGGTCGCGTGCGTAATCTGGAACGTGAGTCGGGTCAGTGAGAAGCCGGTGTCCCTGGTGCCGGCGCCGACCCAGAGAACGCGTTCATGATGCGGCGGCCGGTCGGTGTTCAGCCAGAACTCGGCGTGGCCCAAGGTTTTCTCGGCGCGCGCCAGGCTCAAAGCCCAGAAGCGAATGTGGTGGCGCTTGCGCGGGCTGTTGTCGATGGCCTTCTGAAAACCGATGTCTTGACCGCGTCCGAACAGATAGAGGGTGCTGAACGGCGCGGTCGGATAGGACGATTTGAGCACGAACGCCCGGCACATATGCCACGAGCTTTTAAGACCGAGCCGGTCGGCGGTCGACCAGCCGGCGGCCGCGAAAGCGGCTTGCAGCTGTTGCCGCGTGCCGACGAGCACGAGGTTGATCGGGTCGCCGGGCAAACCGTCGCCGGTCAAGGTGTAGCGGGGCACGTGTTTGCGCTTGAGGATTTTGAGGCCCATGTGCACGGCGCGCGGCAGGATGATATAGGCCGCAAGCCCGTAGGTGAGGGCCAAAGCCAGGATCGTCGGCAGCCGGCTGTCGGTCAGCCTGAAGACAAAAACGATCAGCCAGACGCTCAGGATGCCCACCCCGATCAGGATGCCCACCCCGAAGATGAGCAGACGCCGCAATAAGCGTTTCAGCGATCTCACCATCTAGCCGCCATGCAGCGATATGGTTTTGCCGCCGTGGGCCACGGCACGTCGCGCGCAAGCGTGCGCCCTAATCGGGGTCGAAGACATTGCGGTAGTCGAGCTTGAGCGCCGGGTCTTGCCGCTCCTTGCGCAGAAAGCAATTGCCGACGACCAAGGCCTCGATTTCCGTGCCCATCAGGCAGCGGAAGGCGTCCTCCGGCGTGCAGGCGATCGGCTCGCCGCGCACGTTGAAGCTGGTATTGATCAGCACCGGACAGCCGGTTCGCTCTTTGAACGCCGACAATAGCGCGTGATAACGCGGGTTGGTTTCGCGGTGCACGGTCTGCAGCCGCGCCGAATAATCGACATGGGTCACCGCCGGAATCTCCGAGCGCGCCGCCGTGAGCTTTTCCAGTCCCGTCAGTCCCGCTTCCGTCGCGGCGAGCGGCCGCCGCTTGCTGTTGGCGACGTCGGCGCAGATCAGCATGTAGGGACTGTCGCCGTCGTGCTCGAACCATTCGGCGACGTCCTCGCGCAACACCGACGGCGCGAAGGGGCGGAAGCTTTCGCGATATTTGACCCGCAGGTTCAGGGTTTTCTGCATGCTCGCACTGCGCGGGTCGCCGAGGATCGAGCGGTTGCCGAGCGCGCGCGGCCCGAACTCCATGCGGCCCTGGTACCAGCCGACCGCTTCCTCGGCGACGAGCGCGTCGACCGTCGCTTCGATCAGCGCGTCCTCAGGCAAGGTGGAGAATACCGCCCCGCATGCCGCCAAGCGCCGCTCGATCTCGTCCTGGGCGAAACCGGGCCCGAGATAGCAGCCCTGCATCGCGTCCAGGCTGTTGAGCGGCAGACGCGGTTGGTCGAGATGCAGGTGATAGGCCGACAATGCGGCGCCGAGCGCGCCGCCGGCATCGCCGGCGGCAGGCTGCACCCACAGTCGCTCGAACCTGCCGTCGCGGACGATCTTGCCGTTGGCGACGCAATTGAGCGCGACGCCGCCGGCGAGGCACAATTGCCTGGCGCCGGTCTCGGCCGCGACCGCGCGGGTCAGGCGCAGCACCACCTCGTCGGTCACCGCCTGGATCGACGCCGCCAGGTCCATATCGCGCTGGGTCAGCGGATCGTTCTCGCCACGCGGCTCGCCGCCGAACAGCGCATGGAAGCGCGGGCCGGTCATGCTCAGTCCGGTGCAGTAATTGAAATAGCTTTGATCGAGGCGAAAGCTGCCGTCGGGTTTTACGTCGATGAGGTGGTCGAGAATTTTTTGCGCGTAGCGCGGCTCGCCGTAAGGCGCGAGCCCCATCATCTTGTATTCGCCCGAATTGACGCGGAAACCGGTATAGGCGGTGAAGGCGGCGTACAACAGCCCCAGCGAATGCGGGAAATGGATTTCCTTGATCATCGACAGCGCGTTGCCGCGTCCGAGCGCCAGCGACGTCGTCGCCCACTCGCCGACGCCGTCCATCGTCAGCACCGCGGCCTCGTCGAAGGGCGAGGCGAAGAAGGCCGACGCGGCATGGCTCTGATGATGCTCGCCGAACAAGAGCCGCTCCGCCCAATCGCAATCGGGCGCGAAGCGCTCCAGCTCGCCGATGATCAGCTTTTTTTGAAACAGCTTTTCCTTCAGCCAGATCGGCAGCGCGACCCGGAACGAGCGAAAGCCGCGCGGCGCAAAGGCGAGGTAAGTTTCCAAAAGGCGCTCGAACTTGAGAAACGGCTTTTCGTAGAACACCACATGATCGACGTCGCCGGGCCCGATGCCGGCTTCGTCCAGGCAATATTGGATGGCGTTGCGCGGAAACCCGGAATCGTTCTTCTTGCGGGTAAAGCGTTCCTCCTGCGCCGCCGCCACGATGCGCCCGTCGGTCAGGAGAGCGGCTGCGCTGTCGTGATAGAACGCGGAAATGCCGAGGACGTACAAAGCCGTTTCCCCTAGAACAGGGTATAGATGAACGGCGCGATCACCGAGCCTTTGCTCAATATCACCAGGCCGCCCATGATCGCCATCACGGCGATGACCGGAAACAGCCAGAGCTTTTTCCGCGCCCGCAGGAAAGCCCACAATTCCTTGACAAAGGCCATGACTACTCCGTTAGCGACGATTGCGGCCGCCCATGTTGCCCATCTTGCCCATGGCGCCGCTGCGACGGGCCGCTCGTGACATCGTACCGCACCAGGTGCGGGGAGAGTCCCGCCAAAATATGGGCCGGGTCATGATGCCTCGTCAAAACTGGTTGCGCATCGTTTCCGATGCGGCGACGCCCGGGGGCTCGCGGACGATCCAGTAACTCGACGCCTCCGGATCGCGCCGCAGCCGCAGCGGATCCTTGCCGCGCCACCGCATCACCACGCCGATCGGAACGATCGTCGAGAAGAACAACAGCGCCATGACGATCGGATTGACGATCTTGTAGAGCGCAAGCCCGACTTGCAGCCAAGCCCGGTTGAGCGGCGCCAGCGCGCCCGGCCGGTAGAGCGCGACGAGCGCGAGAACAGCCGCGACGCCGAGCCACCACCCGGAATGACTATGACCGAGAGCCAGGCGAATTGCGCCGATGATGCCCAGGATCGCGGCGATGGTGAGTCCGAAGCGGCGATCCGACGGCCCGACGATCTCTTCAGGGCGGGCGAAATTCTCGTGCAGCCCGCCGCCCGGCGGAGGTTGGACGTTATCCTCGGGCTGCATCAGCGGTTTCCTGCAAATACGCCGCCGCTTGCTCGGCCCATGGGGCGATACGGCTCACGCATAGGCGTGCCGGCTGAACCCGATGAAGCTCTACGTAGGAGTCTTGTCATAGTTCCCGGAAAGACCACGGCAGGTGATGGATTACGGCGGCCCGATGTTTGGCATGCAGCCGCGGACCATAGCAAGTAGCGGAGATGTGGGGGGCCGTTTCAGGCAAAAAACAACGCCTGCCAGAATCGCACCAGCGGCGCCATCCGCCGGGCCTTCGCCCCGCGGCGTTCAGTCCTGCACCGGCCCGGTGTTAAGACGTCTTTTTCGGAGCCCGCGTAGCCACGCAGCCGCAGACCACAAGCGCGATCATGGCGGCAAAGAAGAGTCCCAGTTCCACCATGCTAATCTCCGTCGCCCGCATGGGGTGGTATCAAGTCTTGCGCAGTAACCTGGGCAGCCTAGCAGTATTGCGGCGATGCGTCTTGCCTCCTCGATGGCGGTCCGGCCGCGAAAAAAAAGAAAAAAAGCCGCCGGCGCGGCCGGCCCTGTCCGTCATTACCCCTGGTGCTGCCAATCCGCCCTGTGACGCGCGACACAGTTCGCTTGACAATTTCCGCATACAAAAGGGCGGGGCCAATTGGGGCGACAATGGCGGCCTATTTCATATCCGATGCATCCGTGAAGGACCCCGCGGCCCTGGAAGTCTTTCGCGCGCGGGCGGCGGCGTCGCTCGCGCATTATGGCGGCCGCTATTTGGTGCGCGCCGGCTCCATTGAGCCGGTGGAAGGAACCTGGAGGCCGAACGCGATCATCGTCATCGAATTTCCCGATCTCGATCGCGCGAGGGCGTGGTATCGATCGGCCGAATATGCCCCGGCGCTCGCGGTGCGCGACGACGCAATCAGCCGCGACCTCATTCTCGTCGAGGGATTCGGCTAGCCGCGAAACCTTGTCTTTACCAAAATCAGCCTGTGCATGCAGGTCATGTCTATAGTTGGTTCTATAGTTGGACCGGCTGGTACATCGGCTAGGGCGAGATCAACAGCGGTGAGACGATCACGGTGTTGGGCGTTGCGGCCGTTGCAAAGATCAGGCGCCGCGCTTAGCGAGTCGCTCTCCCGTCAATTCCGCCGCCGAATGCGGCAACCACCGCGAACAAATGCAGACAGGCTCAAGTTGTATTTACTCGTAGCTTCGTGGTACTATTGCGAAGCCCGTCTAACCTTAAGGTCCTGTCGCGAGTGCAGAGTATGTTGCGTCTCGCGCGGGACGTAGCGCAGGCAGGAGGCGCGCATGTTCAGACATGTTGTGGTTGGTTTTGTCGCCGCGATGGCGCTCATATTTGCGGTTTCAGCAGCGAACGCCTGTCCGAAAGCATATCACAAATGCGGCAGCTTCTGCTGCGGCGATTGACCATCCGGCATCGCGGTCCGGGACATAGATGAAGCGCTATCTCATCTACGCATTGATCGCGCTTGTTGTTGCAGCGCCATTGCTGTCTTATTTCTGGTATACCCGCGAAGTCGACGAGGTGGAAAACGCGATCGTGCAGATCGGGTTCGACCCTTTGACGCCGCCGAACAAAGCGCTGACCCTCGGCTCTTTCTACTACGTATCGCTCGACGGCAGTCATCCTCGCCCGGTTTGCAATGCAAAATCTGAAGTCGTGGCGGGGATGATGGAAACGTCTCCGTTGCCCGACTTTATGGCGTCCAAGTTGGTAGACGCGCACGCCAGCCTGCAGACCGAAATGCTGCGCGCCGTGAAAGCCGAGGCCGCGCTGGAGGACCAACTGACCATACAATACTCATTCAAAGACACCAGGCTATTGCGCCTAACCGGCGAGGATCTGGTATCCATCGAGCGCACCCTGTTCGAAGAATCGAACTGCGAGGCGGCGATTTCCGAGTACATCAACAACGTCGGTTTGATCTGCCAAGTCCAGTCTGCGTTCATGGCGACGGTGAAGTACGCGGTCAAACGAAAAGATGGCCATGAACTCGCAGCTGAGGACATCGAAAAGATCAAGAGCGCGCTCGAGACGACCACGACTACGCAAGGAATGACGATACGCGAAACGACCATCGAGGGCACAGGCTTGGTCTACGGAATCATGTTTAAACCAAAATGCGTGACGGATAGCGACGCCGGCCTGGTGTATCCGCAGTCCAGGATGGACCGGATATTGCTGCACGCCAGGCTGCTGTGGCGGAGGATGCGTTCCTGACGTCCGAAGCCGACATCGAGATGGTGCAAAGGGATGTCCGCTTTCAGCGGGGCGGACCGGCGCCGAACCCGCCACTGCAGCTCGCCGTCACCATGCCGGATGGCAAAGAGCTCGTCGGCCGATAAGCTGATCCAGCTTGTTCCTAGAAATCGGGCCGGGCCGATGGAGGTCGCACATGGCGCGTGAGGTAATCCGACAATCCAAAACCGTGCCGGCAACCAGCCTGTTGGCGCTGGCATTGGGCGCGGCGGCGTTCGGCGCGGTTGCCATTGGGGCATTGGCCATCGGCCGTCTTGCGGTCGGCCGCCTGGACATCAAGAAGGCGCGGTTTGGCGCGCTGGAGGTCGATGAGTTGACCGTGCGCAAGTTGCGCGTCGTCGACCATGACGGGCCGCTCGCGTGAGGCAGATCGTCCGTCGATCGCTCGCATCCTACGGCAACAGGATGCCTGTTTGAGGCGCCTGGCGCCGTTTCGATTGATTTGAGCCGACGATCATTTTCGGAGTAGGGATCATCCTTCCTGGCCCGCTGCTGCGGGCGGCAGACGACGGAAGCCTTTATTGTGGACGAGTTTTTTGAACAAATCCGGCTGGCGGCGCTGGCGCTCAGCGAGTTCGGCAGCCATTTGTTCAATCCGACGATCAGGCTCGGCGTCACCGGCCTGTCGAACGCCGGCAAGACCGTCTTCATCACCGCGCTGGTGCACGGCTTGCTGCGCGGCGGGCGTTTCCCGGTGTTCGAGGCGATGGCGACCGGCCGCGTGGCGCGCGCCCATCTGGCGCCGCAGCCGGACTATGCGGTGCCGCGGTTCGATTACGAGAGCCACCTGGAGGCGCTGGTCGGCAGACGCACGTGGCCCGACTCGACGCGGCAGATCAGCGAGCTGCGTCTCGTCATCGACTATCAATCGCAGCGCGGCCATCGGCGCGCATTGACCCTCGATATCGTCGACTATCCGGGCGAGTGGCTGCTCGACCTGCCGCTCATCGACAAGAGCTACGAGGCGTGGGCGGCGGAGAGCGTGAAGCTTTCGCGGCTCGGGCCGCGTGCCGGCCTCGCCAAGGACTGGAATTGCTATCTGGCGACGCTCGATCCGCAAAGCGCCGAGGACGAGCAGGCAGCCCTCACCGCGGCAAAACTTTTCACCACTTATCTGCAAGCCTGCCGCGACAAGAACTATGCGATGAGTCTGTTGCCGCCGGGGCGGTTTCTGATGCCGGGCGATCTCGGCAACACGCCGGCGCTGACATTCGCGCCGCTCGACGTCGCGGTCGACGGGGTCGCTTCAAAAAATTCGCTCTGGGCGATGATGCGGCGCCGCTATGACGCCTATCGGGACATCGTGGTGCGGCCGTTTTTCCGCGACCACTTTGCCCGGCTCGACCGCCAGATCGTGCTGGTCGATACCTTGGCGGCGATCAATGCCGGCCCCGACGCGGTGCTCGATCTCGAGCGCGCGCTGGCGCAAGTCCTCGACTGCTTTCAGATCGGGCGCAAAACCGTGTTGAGCACGATGCTGCGTCCGCGCATCGACCGTATTCTCCTGGCCGCCACCAAGGCGGATCATCTGCATCACAGCAGCCACGACCGGCTCGAAGCCGTGCTCAGGCGCCTGACCCAAGAGGCCACGGCGAAGGCCGAGCTCGCCGGCGCGCAGGTCGACGTCGTTGCGCTCGCCGCCGTGCGCGCCACCCGCGAAGCGACTGTCCGGCAGGCGCGCCAGCAATTGCCTTGCATCCTCGGCGTGCCCGTTGCCGGCGAGGTGTTGGCGGGCGAAACGTTCGACGGCGAGACCGAGGCGGCGCTGTTTCCCGGCGACTTGCCCGACGACCCCAATGCGCTGTTCCGCGGCGGCGACAGCGGGTTTCGCGGCATCGCCACCACCTCGCCGCAAAACGCCGACTTTCGCTTCTTGCGCGTGCGGCCGCCGCTTCTGGAGACGACCGACAGCGGCATCCCGGCGCTGCCTCACATTCGCCTCGACCGCGCGTTGCAATTCCTGATCGGAGACCGGCTGCAATGAGCAAAACCTGGCCGCATCGGCCGCCCGCGGTGTTTCGCCTCGACGACGATCACGTGATGGTCGGCCTGGCCAAGGACGAAGCCGCCAGGCACGCCGTGCAGGTGATAGCGGAGCCCGACACCGAGACCTCGGTCATTGCCGTCGACGATCCGCTGCAATGGCCGCGCCGGCGTTTCCGCTGGGGCGCGCTGTTCTGGGGCGCCTTGGGCGGTCTGATCCTGCTCGCCGCCGGTCTCGGGGTGGCGCGCCTGATCGAGGATCTGTTCGCGCGCAGCCAGGAGTTCGGCTTTCTCGGTCTGGCGCTCGCGGCCCTGGCCGCGGTCGCGTTTCTGGTCGTTGCCATTCGCGAGACCATGGGCTTGGCGCGGCTTGCGACCATCGAGAGGCTCAATCGGCGCGCTTCGGACACGCTCTTGAGCGACGATCGCCAGGAAGGCCTCGCCGTTGCGCGCGCGTTGCTGGCGCTGACCCGCCGCATGCCGCGGCTCGCCCGCAGCCGCGCCGCCATGGAAAGTCATCTCGGCGACATCATCGACGGTGCCGACATGGTGCGGCTTGCCGAGCGCGAGCTGATGACGCCGCTGGATCTTCAGGCGCGCCGCGCCGTCACCGCGGCGGCAACACGCGTATCCGCCTTCACCGCGCTGAGCCCGCGCGCCGCCGTCGACGTGCTGTTCGTGTTCGGCTCGGCGCTCATTTTGGTGCGCCGGCTGGCTTTGCTGTACGGCGCGCGGCCGGGCGCGCTCGGCCTGATCCGGCTCATGCGTCTCGTGGTCTTGCACCTGGCGATGACCGGCGGACTGGCGACGACCGACGGCCTCATTCAGCAGATGCTCGGCCACGGCATCGCCGGCAAGCTGTCGGCGCGGCTCGGCGAGGGCCTGCTCAACGGTTTCCTCACCGCGCGCTTGGGCCTCGCGGCAATAGACGTCATCCGGCCGCTGCCGTTCACCGCCTTGCCGCGTCCGACGGTGAGCAATCTGATGAGCGACGTGGTGCGCGGCTTCGGCGAGAAGGACGCAGCGCGTAGCGCACCCTGACGGCGAGCAACCTTTGGCTCGCTCTCTATTGCGCTTCCGGCGAATGGCCATGACCCAATCGACATGAGAAGGCGTCCGTTCATATCCGCCGTTGGCGGCGCGTCGCGGCTGGCAATGGCGCTTGCCTTTGCCGCCGTACTTGCCATGCCGGCCGCTGCCCAGGACTTCATGGCGCCGTCGGGCACGCCGGCCGAGGCCTTTCCGAAACCCGAACGTCCGGTCGCCGATATCATCAGCCCGATCTGGCATAGCGAAAAGGAGCGCGACGCCGCCGGCGAAGCACGCCAGCTCGTGCGGCTCCTGGGCATCAAATCCGGGATGACGGTCGCGGACATCGGTGCCGGCAGCGGCTACTACGTCGTCCGGCTGGCGCCGATCGTCGGACCCGATGGGCGCATCATTGCCGAAGATGTCACGCCGGACTATTTGCGGAATTTGCAAAATCGAGTGCGCGATCTTGGATTGCAGAACGTCACCATCAGCCTGGGCGAGCCGCACGATCCGCGGCTGCCCGCGCATTCGCTTGACGCCGCGATCCTGGTGCACATGTATCACGAAATCGCGCAGCCTTACGGCCTGCTCTACAATCTCGTGCCGGCGCTCAAGCCGGACGCTCGCGTCGGCATCGTCGACGCCGTCGCGCCGACCGCGGAGCACGGCACCCCGCCAAGTCTGCTGCGCTGCGAGCTTGCCGTCGTCGGGTACCGCGAGATCGCCTTCCACCCGCTCACGGGCAGCAACGCCTATCTGGCGATCTTCGCGCCGCCGTCCGAGGAAAGCCGCACACGGCCGGAGGCAATGATCGCGTGCAGGCAGTAGCGACCTCAATAAGGAAGAGACGCCGCAGTCGTTTGATCGACAAGATGCCGGAGCGCCACCGTCGCGCGCTCAATGCTCGTAGATCAGGCACGTCGTGGTGCCGTGCGCGAGAACGCGGCCGTCTTTGTCCGTCAGCTTGCCCTCGGCGGTGCCGACACGGCGCCCGCAACTGATGACCTTGCCTTCCGCTTTCACCAGGCCGGTTTGCGGGGTGATGGGCCGTACCAGCGAAATCTTGAACTCGAGCGTCGTTTGCGCAAAACCCTTGTCCAGCATCGAGTGGACGGCGAGCCCCATGCAGGTGTCGAGCAACGTCGCGGCAAGCCCGCCGTGAACGGTGCCTGCCGGGTTGCGATGCCCGGCGTGCGGCGTTGCGGCGGCAACCACGCGGCCCTTGGCCGCTTCGACGATGTCATAGCCGAGCGTTTCGGCCATCGTGTTCAGCGGCAACGTACCGTCGACAAGCCCCTGGACGAATTCGAGACCGCTCATGGCGCGCTTCTGCTCGTCGTCGATGACGCCAAAGCGTTTGACTTGGGAAGATTGCGTCATGAAGCGCTCCGCGCCGGTGCTGCAGCGGCAGCGCCGGCGGCACGGCTGAGTGACCCGCGTCGATGTGAAAGATCGCCGGGGAGCGTCGCCAAAACCACCCGTTTTCTGCGACGCCAAGCACCGCAGTCTCTGGCCTTCCGCGGCCGCCGGGTCCGGCGCTAGCGCAAGGACAAGGTCATGCCGCCGAGACCGAGCGAGACCTGAAAGCCGGCTTGCACGCCCTGCAATCGGAGAACGACGCCGTTGGCATTCTGCAGCGTCGCCACCTGGCCGCCGCCGACGAAAGTGCCGCCAGCGCCGGCGCCCGCATAGGTGCCGGCGATGGCGCCGGGGCTGGTCAGATTGCTCGCCGTGCCGACCAGGTCCACCGCCGCGATGCCGAGGCTGCCGATGCCGATGCCGCTCACCGCCAATCGATAATTATGGCCTTGGTAGTGCAAGACGCCGCTGCCGCCGCCGACGCCGATGATGAAGCCGGCCTTGACGATGTGCAGGCGGACCTGGCCTGTGGCCTGCGCCTGCGACGGCGTGGCGGCGCCCATCAGCATGATCGCCAACGACACCACGGCTGCGGCCATTTTCATTGCGCGCGTGAAGACAAGCATTGACGCCTCCCGACTGGTTTTGCCGTTTCGTTCGATCCGAGTGGAGAACTAGTACAATTCTCGATCGGCTGACCTATTGGACCTCGGCCCAATAGCATGCCCGGCAGCGTGCCACCTGTACAGCGCGCAATCGCGCTTGGATTTCCGAACCACATTCAGTGCGTATCGAACACCGCCTGATAGGCCGCGACGGCGTTGCGAATGGCATCCAGCTCGGCGCTTGTCGGCTTGTCGGGATTCCGCGCCGGCGGCAGGCTGCCGAATTTCAGCAGACAGGCCATCAACAGGAACCGGGCCTTGTTGGCGGTGAGATTGGTGGCGGCGATCTGGAAGTCCGTCGGATCGGCGAAGCCCATGGGCGCGCCGCGGCCCGCGATCGCGACCGGGATGCCGCTGAATGCGGCCTTGAGCATCAGCTTGTTGCGGGTGTGCGACGGCGTCCGGCCGTAGGGCACGAGACCCTGGATGACGAACCCGGTCAGCAGGCCGAGACTGAGCTTGTGCTCGATCGAGGCGATCAGGTCGATCTCGGGCGCGGTGTCGTGTCCATAGGCCATTCCCGAATAGCTGCCATCGGCCGAGATGGTGACGACCGGAATGGCGTCGGGCAGGAGCTTGCCGTCGCGGTCCTTGACCGCGACCTCGACCATCTCGATGCCACGAGGGCCTTTCTTTGCCGCTTTCACCGCGCTCGGCAGGGTGGTGATCTTCAGATCCGATCGATAGGTGTGCTTGAAGACCGGCAGGTAGGTGAGCGCGATCCGGCCGGTGTGGCTGATGTTGCCGACGACGCCGCCGTGGCCTCCGGCCGCGACATAGCCGCCGGGACGCGCATCGACCTTGGCAACCTCGCGGGCGGCAAACAGCTGCTGCTCCTGGATCACCACGACGCCGCAGCGGTTGCGGCCTTGCTCATCGGCCCACACCCGGGAGCGGATGTAGCGGACCGAGTCGACGATGTTCGCCGGCCCGTCGGCGCTGATCTGGCCCTGGGGACGCTGCGCGGCGTTGCCGCAGATCGGCAAGGTCGTGTCGATCAGCAGATTGAACCAGTAGGCGCTCTCTTCGACCTGCGGGCTGCCCTGGGTCCAGATCACGCCGTCGTAGTCGCCGCTCGACACCAGCGCCTGCATGTCGTTGGTCGCCTTCGCCAGCGCCGGCCGTGGCGGCGCGACGGCGAGGTGATAGGGCTTGTAGCCGTAGAAATGCGTGCCGCGAACTTCCGGAGCGATATCGCCCTCGCCCTCGTCGCTGCGCAGATGCGCCGGCAGGCCCTTGGTGTAGCCGCCCGGCGGCACGCCGCGATAAAAGTCGACCGTCGCGATTGCGGACAAGAGACTCGCGGCGCCATCGGCGCCGATCGACAGCCGATCGATTTCCTCGAAGCTGCGCGAGCCGTCGGGGAAAAATCCCTGACGGCCGGTGACGGCGCCCGGCGCGGTGCATTCCTCTTCCCATGCCGATCCGTCGGCCTGGGTCGCCATATAGGGAAGCGGGTACAAGCCGTCGTCCGGTTTCAGTTCGATCTCGTAGACCGGCTTGTCGCCGGCGCTCTGGCGTTGCTGCCGAAATACGCCGTCCGCGCCGATATATCCGTCGGCAGGCCCATAGAGTTCGGCGACGTCGGATTCCAGCGGGTGCGCGGAAAACTGTTCGACATACACCTTGACCGGAGCCGCGAGGCGCTGTGGCCGCAGCGCGTCATGCCGCAGTGGCGCGCCATCGGCATCCTTGAGCAACGGCAAACCACGCTTGGCGCGCGCCTTGTTCGACGTGACCAGCGGCGGCGTGTTCTGGATGGTCGCCGTCGGTCCCGCCAGGTGGGCAATGCGTGTTTTGTTGCTCTCGTTCATCGCGTCCCCTCAATGCTGTGCGCAAGCAGATACGCCGGGATGCCGGGACGCGCGGTTGGTGCCAGCCCGTCATCGGCAGTAAATTCACGGCGATCGACGGAAGTGTCGGCTACCCCGCCTTCGGCAAGGCCACGCCGACCATGCAGTCGCGGGTCACGATGGCGGCGAGCCGGTCTTGCGACCAGCCCTCGGTGCCGGCCGGACGTTCGGGCAGCACGAGGTAGCGCATATCGGCGTTCGAATCGTGGGTGCGCAGCGTCACCGAGTCGGGCAGCTCGGTGCCGAACTCCTTGAGCACGGCCCGCGGCTCGGCCACGACGCGCGAGCGGTAGTTGCGGCTCTTGTACCAGTCGGGCGGCAGACCGAGAACCGTGCGCGGATAGCAGGAGCACAGCGTGCACACGATGACGTTGTGCACGTCGTTGCTGTTCTCGACAACGATCAGCTCGGCGTCGCCCATCGGGATGCCCATCTCGGCGACCGCGGACGTGCCGTTGGCGATGAGGCGCTTCTTGAACTCCGGGTCGGACCAGGCCCGCGCCACCACCTTGGCGCCGAGCGCCGGCGTGCGCGTGTCCATGAACTCCAGCGTCTTGCGGATGTCCTCGCCGGTAATCACGCCCTTCTCGATCAAGAGTTCTTTGATCGCGTGGACCATGATCTCGTACTCGCTCGCGCCTTCGCTCACCTCGATCGGATCGTGCGGGTGGTTGTGGCCGTGATGATGATGGCCGTGATCGTGGTGATGATCGTGGTCGTGAGCATGTGGATCGGTGGTCGCCATTTGCGGTCTCCTTTAGGCCTTTTCCAGCCAATGCTCGTAGATTTCGAGCTCGAGCACGTCGTTATCGCCGCCCTTGTAGTCGGGCCAAATGTCGGTCTGGCGGATGCGCACCCGGTAGAGCGGACGCTTGGGCAGTCCGTCGAACCCGTAGGCCAGTTCCTCCGGATTCGGGAAGGCGCCGCAGATGCGCTCGATGGTGCCGACGCGGCCGCGCGCATAGGTCGGCACGCGCCGGTGGCCGGGAGGATTGGCGGCGGCGATGCGCACTTTGTCGCCTGGAGCAAATTTCGCGTTGGCGGCCTCGCTCATGCGGTCCTCTTCAGTCGGTCCTTGATCGCGGCGGCGCGCGCCTCGACCTCGGCACGGGTCAGCACGCCTTTTTCCGCCATGAGGTTGATGAAGCCTTGAGTCCACAGCTCGAAATAGGTCAGCGCGTTGTAGAAGTCGGGCTCCAGATCCTCGCGGGCGCGGCGAAATTCGTCGACGCAATTGATTTTCGCTTTCGCCGGCCCGACGGTCGACACCAGCGCGGTGAGGAGACGCTGCCACGGCTCGGGCTCATGACCGCGCGGGCCGATCGGACCGGCGGGCAAGCCGCCGACGTCGTTTGGCCGTCTCATGGTTTTGTCCCAGGCCGCGCCGCTATGTCGCCGACGCGCCGCGCGATCTCGTCGGGGGTCATCAGCCCCTTCTCCACCACCAGCGTCGAAATGCCGACCGCCCATTTGTCGAAATAGCCGAGCCGCCGGTAATCCTCGGGCTTCATGCCTTCGATGGCGCGGCGCATCTCGTCAGTTTTTGCCAAATGGCAGTGGTCGCGCAAGAGGTACATCAGCGCGGTGACGAGGTTCTGCCATGGCGCGGCGTCATGCTCGGCGCGGTCGATCGGACCGGCCGGCTGGCCGCCGAGATCGTGTGGACGGACACGGGAAAGGTCAGGACCGGCGGTCATCTGGACGACCTCGTGCGGATCGCAGCCATGCGCGCAGCCACCTCGTCGCGGCGCAGCGCGCCTTTTTCGTACATGAGGTTCGCCAATGCCTGCGCCGTGCGCTCGAAATAGGCAAGGCGGTTGTAGTCGTCGCCCAATTCCTCGATGGCGCGGCGCGATTCATGCACGGTGCGCAACCGCCGCCGCGACAGCACGGTGTTGAGCGCGACCACGAGCTTTTCCCAGTCCGCTGCCTGGTGATGACGCCGGTCGATCGGCCCGCCCGGCAGCCCGCCGATATCGTTGACCCCGGCATTGGCAAAGCGCGCCTTGGGGTGCGCGCGGTCCCTGTCGCCCGCCAGCGTGACGGCAAGCCGCGCCATGCGCACGCGCAGGTCGCCGGCGTCGACCAGGCCTTTCGCGACCAGCACGTTGACCGCCGTCTGCGTCAGGCGCTCGAAAGCCGACAGGCCGCGACAGGACTCGCCCAGCGCCGCGTCGGCGCGCTGCAACTCGTCCACGGTGACGATCTGCTGCATGCCGCCAAGGATGTCGACCAGCGCGACCGACAGGTTCTGCCACGGCAGCGCATCCTCGGGCGGGCGTGGGACGATGTCGACAGGCGGGGCGGCGGTCATGCTGACGATCATAGGAGTCTTGATGCGGAGTCTCCAGAGACCGCTTGCCGGCATCACGCCTTGCGCGCCTGATGCTTGTCGATCGCCGCCTGCACCGCGGCGCGCGACTGATCGCCGGCGCTGGCATATTTCGCCTTGGCGTCGTCGTAGCTCCATTGCCGCAGCTCGTTGGCGTTGCGCTGGAAGTGCGGATGGACGTAGCGCGCCATCAGCTCGTAGCTCTTTTTGGTCGCCGCCCAGTCGGCCCAATTGTGCGCGAGCAGGAGCACGCCGCCGAAGCCGCCGTTCGAGCCCTTCCACAGCCGCTCGAAATGGCCGATGCAATCGTCCGGCGTGCCGATGCAGGCGATGCCCGACGACACCAGATATTCGGTTGGGTCGGTGGTGATGTCGGGCGGCACGATCGGAAAGGTCGCCACTTCGCTGAAATAGCGCTTGAAGTCGTCGAGGCCGAACGTCATGTCGGCGCGCGCCTGCTCGCGCGTCTCCGCCACATGCGCGAAGGTGACGATGCGCCACTTGCGGCGGTCGGCGACCTTGCCGTGCGCCCGCGCGGTCTCCTCGTAGACGCCCCAATTGCTGGCGTGCGCTTTCAGCGCGTCGTCCGAGGTGCCGCCGATCGCCAGCATGCCGATGCCGTGCTTGCCGGCCGACAGCGCGCCGGTCGGCGAGCGCGCCGACGCCACCGCCATCTCCATCATCGGCTGCGAATAGCTTGTGAATTGCAGGCGCGCTTCGTGCAGGTCGAACCAGTCGGTCTTTTTGCTGACGATGCCGCCCTGCATCAATTCGACGATGACGTCGAGCGCTTCGTCGAGCTTGCGCCGCTGGTCGGCGGGCTTGATCCCCATCTTGACCGCGTCATAAACCAGCGAGCCCGGCCCGACGCCGAACATGGCGCGGCCGCGGGTCTGGTAGTCGAGCTGCATCATGCGGCCGGCGACGGTGAACGGGTTGTGATAGGGCAGCGACACGACGCCGGTGCCGAGCCGGATGTGGCGCGTGCGCTCGGCCGCCGCGGCGATGAACATTTCCGGGCAGGCGATGATCTCGTAGCCGCCGGAATGGTGCTCGCCGATCCAGGCCTCGTGATAATTGAGCCGGTCGAGATGGATTAAGAGCTCCATGTCGCGCTCGAGCGCCAGCAGCGGGTTTTCGTGCAGCGGATGAAACGGCGCGAGGAAAATGCCGGTCTTCAAAAATCTGTCTTGCATGGGCTTTTAGCCTTCTTTCGAGTGGCCCGGCTACGCCAATGGCGACGGTAACTGGTCGGCTAAAATCGGTTCATTGTCAGAAACCGAACCATGCTGGCGGATAAAGCGCCCTGCCGAGGACCGCCCAATATTCAAAATAGTCTAGCCAATAGTCGGAAAAGCCGCCCCTGCCGTTTAGCACCGCGGGGATGGCGATCGCGCCAAGAACGATGGCAAATTGCCAAATGACCGTGCCGATGAACCAGGCCGAAAATGTCGCAAGCTCTGCAGTGCCATCCGTTTGCCGGATGATCTGATTGACTCGCACGACGAGTAGTATGGCCAGAATAACCGACCCATAGGCAATAATTGCATACGCCCAAAAAAAGCCCGGGTCGCCGAAAATCAATGCGGCCAAAACACGAACCGTGATGAATGCATACTGGAAGAATATGAACGTGCCGAAAGCATATGCGCTGGCGTGCAGCGCGGTCTCGAAGCGGATCGGGCACCGCAACAGGCGCCCGGACATTGCCACCAGCAATGCTTTAACGACGATGATGAGGGTGAAAGCAAAGGCGACGAGGATGAAAGCTTCGGCATTGCCAAGTCCGTTCGCAAGATTCTTGAACAGACTGTAATTCGCGTTCCATGTTGCCGACAGTCGCCCTCCTATGCCGGACAGAGGCGAATCGGTGGGTTTCTGTGCCAACGCCGCGGACAGGCTTGCCGCAGGGAAGAGCAGCCGCCAATAAACGCCCGCCAATAGAAAATGGGCAGTCATGAGCAAGACGAAGAACGACAACGGCCGGGCCACGGTTTCGGGATAGGCCGTCTCGATGTCGTCCCGGGCGAGCGTCGTGATCTGGCCGCGAAAATTCTTGCTGTAAGTTACCACTGCAAAAGGCGTCGTAAAGAGTTGGGCGAAAAGGGTGATGAGCTCGGAAATAGAGCGTTCGATGAAAGGCGTCAGTGTTTCCTGACGATGTTTTTCGCCGTGCGCAGCGTCGTCCTGCTTTTTCATTTCAGCCTCCGCGAGCGATTGGTCGTGATCGACATCGTCAATGCCGATGAGATTCCATTGGTCCTAAAGACCGCCGGATCATCGTCCAAATGAGCAGGAGCTGAGAGTCAAAATCGTCAGGCAACAGAGCATGAAGACAATGCCGCCTACCGAAACAAAAAACACCCGCAAGAACGAGTCGCGCCGCCATATGTCGCCAAGGCGATCCCGAATGACGGTCGCGGCTCGGTGTTTCACTCGCATAATACGCCCCTCCGCGCCTTGAGACTGTGTAAAAGATTCCATAGTGGAGGAGTCCAGGCAAGCCAGAACGAGGTCCAATATCCCCAGCGATACGACGGCGCTTCGGGAATATGAGCCAAGTCCGTACAATGGCGGTTCTCATCGACATGATGCGACGCGTGCAGAGGCAGATTGAACAGGATGCAACGGGAAATAAAATTGAGATCCTGATTGGCCAGCTCGACGCCTTCGCCACTCGTGCTCACGTAGGTATGCGTTGGATTGTAATGCTGAACGTAATTGAGCGTCTCGATCAGAATGAATGCGAAAGCGCCCTGCACAAGAAAGAATGCCAGTGTTTGCCATGGGCCCGCCAAAGCGAGCGTTGCCATGAAAAGGGCCACGGCTACAACGCGCCAACGTAGACGCGAATCCAGCATACTTGCCTCGGCCGTAGCCGCAGTGCGCAGACCGCCGATCAAAGCCCGCGCCAGATATCCGTAAATTTGCTGCCCGGCACGGGGAGTCTGGCAATCTTGGCTCAAGCCCGCCCATTTGTGGTGGCTGGCGAAATGCACGGTGGGCAAATGAGGATACAATATCGCCGAATACAAAAGATCAGAGCACAGATTCGCGACTCGGGAATTTTGATGCAATAGTTCATGACCAGCGGTGGCGGAGAACACGTTGATGGAGTAGCCGAAGATCGCTCCTATGGCGAAGACTTGCCGCATGCTTGGCTCGGTACAGGCGATCAAATAAAGCGCGGCACCCAGCGCGATCATGTGAAACGCCGGCCAGAGCAACAAGCAGGTATCTTCGAAAAGGGTGGAGTGTTGCAGCAGCGGAGCGATAGGGACTTTGAATAGTATCCGTCCGACTGTGTTTTCAGCCCCAATAATGATCAGATGCATCGCCACGGCAGCATAGAGTACCGAAATCGAGCCAACGATTGCCGCCGAAACAAATACAATGGGAAACAAAAGCGGAAGCAGGCGCAATAACGCGATCGCAGAGAACGCCGAAGGTCTGGTAAATGAGCGGCGGTCATCGTTGATGGAAGTGAAAACTCGTTCCACGGGATACATTGACTCCGCGTTTTGCGCCTGCCTCAACGCTTCCTCCGCGCCGACGCCGGCGTCGACTCCCGCACCGAATCCCGCGCCGATCATTGAAGTCACTGACACAAAAACTGCTCGCCCGAGCGGCCGAAGCAGAATTTCTTGCCGACATTGACGAGCTGAACGCGGCGGTTGACGCCCGAGGTCGGGTTCTTCGGGTCGCGCAACTGCTCCTCGCCCATGCCAACCGCTTCCAGCGCGCCGGAATTGACGCCGAACGGATCGATCAAGGCCTCGCGGATGGCTTCGGCGCGGCGCTGGCTCAAGCCGACATTGTAGGCCCGGCCGCCGACCGAATCGGTGTGGCCGATGACCAGAAAGCCATAGCCGAGCAACAGCGGATGATGCAGCGCGTCGGCGATGGCGCCGACGGTGCGGTAGGACGACGGCCGGATGACCGCCGAATTGAAGTCGAAATCGATCTCGACCACGAATTGGGTGAGGCCTTCGAGCTGCGGGAAGCTCATCGGCCGCGGCGGCAGCGCGCCGGGATTGTCGCGGATGTAGTCGAGCACGGCCTGGCGCATCTGCGCGCCGGTCATGGACAGCTTGGTGTTGCCGCTGACGCCGATCAGGCTGTTGGCCATCTGCGATGAGCTGATCGGACGTTGCGCCAGTGCGGCGGTCGCGACGGCGGCGCAGATCAGGGCGCCGGCGGCGCAAGCATGAAAAAGCCTCATGGCCGTGCCCTTTCCGTCGCCCAACCGGTATCGACGAAGGTCTGGTAGCAGCGCGGGCTCATCGCTTGCGGCGCCAGGGCCGTCATGCATTCGACCAGATTGGCGTCGGCGAACGACGTGCCGCACAATCTCATGATATCCGCGCTGCAAACGTCGCCGATATCGCGCTGCGCCGTGGCGCGGCGCGTGATCGAGGCATAGACCACGCCGGTGGTCTGCTGGCACTGCGGCGACATCCGCGCCGCATTGGCGTCGAAGCAGGCCCGCAGCCGCGGGCCGAGCGGCACGCCCTTGCAGAATCTAGCAATGTCGTTTTTGCACACCGTGGCGATCTGGGAAATCGCTTCGGCGTAGCTCATGGTCTGCGCCGAGGCAGCGCTCATGCCGCCGAACAAAATCAGCAATGCCAGGCCGAATGAGGTTCGCTTCACTGCCTTGCCCTCCCTGCTCATATGCCCTCTTATTTTCCATGCCATTTTTGAACTGTCGCCCAGGAGCCGGTCGGGATCAAGACGAATACGCCGCAGGACGGACATCCACCGGTCAGTAGACGCCGTTGCTTCCCCATCTATAGGATTTCAATGCGCCAAAGGTCGCCGTACTCGAGCGACGGCGAAGATCGGAACGGGGAAATGCCGACACGACGTCATCTGTTGAAGGTCTTCGGCGGCGCGGGCGTGGCAACAAGCTTGCCGGCGCGCGCCGCGGAATTTCCGTCCGGGCCGATCACCGTCATCGTGTCTTTTCCGGCGGGCGGCAGCATCGACGTCGTGGTACGGGCGATGGCGGCAAAGCTGCAGGAGCAATTCGGCAAAGCGATCGTCGTCGAGAATCGCGCCGGCGCCGGCGGCGTCTTGGCCGCGGGCGACGTCGTCAAGGCGGCGCCCGACGGACAGACGCTCTTGGCCGCGGCGAGCTCGCTTGCCGCCAACCCGACGCTGGTCAAGGCCCTGCCGTACGACACCGTCAAAGACCTGCAGGCGGTGGCGCTGATATTCCGCACGCCGCTGGTGCTGGTGATCGATCCGAAATTGCCGGTTCATTCGGTGGCCGAGCTGGTGGCGCTGTTGAAAGCAAAACCCGGACAGATCAATTTCGGCCATGGCGGCCCGGGATCGGCGATCCACCTCGCCGGCGAATTGTTCCAGGTCATGACCGGCACGACGATGACCGGCGTGTCCTATCGCGGCGCGCCGCTGGCGCTCAACGACGTCATGGCCGGTCACGTGGCGCTGATGTTCGCCGATGCCGGCAGCGTGATGGGGCAGATCAATGCTGGCACGGTGCGGCCGCTCGGCGTGTCGTCGACGACCCGCGTTCCGGTGCTGCCCGCTGTGCCGACGCTGGACGAGGCCGGCGTGCCCGGCTTCGACGCGGTCGGCTGGACGCTGATCTGCGCGCCGGCGGCGACGCCGCCGCCGATCGTGGTGCGGCTGCATGCGGAACTGAAGAAGGCCGCCGCCGCGCCAGAGGTGCAGTCGCTCATGATCAAGCTCGGCACCATTCCGGTCGACAGTCCGGCGCCCGCCGAGCTGCAAAAATTTCTCACCTCCGAAATCGACCGCTGGGGCGATCTCATCAAGCGGGCCGGCGTCGCCAATACGCTTTAGGCGAAACCGTACAGCCTCCATAAGCTGATAATGAGGACCGGATGAGCGAAGAAGACGTGTTGCGCGCAAAGACCGCTACGTTGACCCGCATGTTGAACCTGCAAGGCACGATCGGGATGTTCGGCCATGTCTCGATCCGCGTGCCGGGCACCGACACATGCTTCATCAGCCCCGGCGCCAGCACCGATAAGACCACGGTCCGCCCCGAGCAGATTTTTACCTACAATATCGACGGCACCATCATCGACAATCCCGGCGGCCTGATCCCGCTGGAATGGCGCATCCATACGCAAATCCATCGCGACCGGCCCGATGCCATGTGCGTCTGCCATCTGCACGCGCCGCATGCGCGCGCGCTCGGCGTCGCCGGCAAGCCGTTGCAGCCGGTGTTTCTGCACGGCTCGTTCCTCTGCACCGGCGTGCCGACCTGGGACAATCCGCGGCTGGTGGTGTTGGACAGCCAGGCCGCGGACCTTTCGCGCGCACTCGGCAACTACCGCGTCGCGCAGATGCGCGGCCACGGCAGCGTCGTGGTCGGCGCCACCGCCGAGGAGGCGTTCTTCGCCTGCACGTTTTTGGAAGAGAACGCGCAAATCCAGCTGCAGGCGGAGATCATGGGCGGCGCCATCGCGCTCAGCGAGGACGAGGCCCGCGACTGTGCGGCCGGCACCTTCAATCCGCGGCTGTTTGCGCTGTTGTGGACGTTCTACGAGAACAAGGTGAAGCTCGACTAGCGCAAGCGGACATCGGCCGCCAAATTTGACGCGCTGCCCAACACTGCTGTGGTAGAGTGCGTCACGAGCTTAAGGGAATCCCATGAAGCGGCGCGATTTTATCGCGGCACTCGGCGGCGCGGCGGCATGGCCGTTCGCGGCGCGCGCCCAGCAGGCGAAGGTGCCTGTCATAGGTTTCCTTGGAACAACCTCGCAGTCGATATGGAGCCAACAGATCGCTGCATTTGAACAGCGGTTGAGCGAGCTCGGTTGGGTCGTGGGTCGCACCATCGACATCGACTATCGCTGGACAGAGGGCCGCAACGAACAGGCACCGGCGATTGCCGAAGCGTTCGTTCAGCGCAAAGTGGATATCATCGTTGCCGGCGGCAATGCGGTGGCGGCTGCGAAGCAGGCCACAACGTCTATTCCGATCGTCTTTCCGGTGGCCGTCGACCCCGTTGGCAGCGGCTTCGTCGACAACCTGTCGCGGCCGGGCGGCAATGTGACCGGCCTTTCGCTTCAGGGGCCCGACACGGCCGGCAAGCGACTGGAGCTGCTGCGCCAGATGGTCCCCGGCCTGCGCCGATTGGCGATCATGGTCGATGTCGGCTATCCCGCCGCCAACAAGGAATTTGCCGAATGTCAGACGGCTGCCGGCGCTCTCGGCCTCGAGGCGACCGTATTGGAGCTGAGGAGCCCTGAGGATATCGCGACGGCCTTCGATTCGCTCCATGGCAACGCCGAAGCTCTGTATGTCGTGGCCGACGCCTTGACGAACGTCAATCATGCTCGCATCGCCACGTTGGCTCTGGGCGCTCGCCTGCCGACGATGTTTGGCCCGAGCGATTTGATTGGGGCGGGAGGTCTCATGTCCTACGGGCCGAGCCTCCTTGCCCTATTCCGTCGAACGGGTGACTACGTCGATAAAATTCTCCACGGTACCAAGCCCGGCGATATTCCGGTGGAGCAGCCGACCAAGTTCGATCTCGTCATCAACCTCAAAACCGCCAAGGCCCTGGGTCTCGCTGTTCCGCCGACGCTTCTCGCCCTTGCCGACGAGGTGATCGAGTGAAGCGGCGCGATTTTTCTTTTTGGTCGCTATCGACGGTTCTTCCGTCTCTATCGAACGAAAAGCAATACTGATATTTTGTGCGCTCCGAGGACGCACGATGGAACTCCCGCGCCGGACATTTCTGCCATTGGCGGGCGCGCTTGCGCTTGCGCCGGCATTGTCGCGCGTCGCTGCCGCGCTCGATTATCCGACGCGGCCGATCACGATCATCGTGCCGTTCCCCGCCGGCGGGCCGGTCGATACCCTGGCGCGGCTTCTCGCCGAGCCGATGCGGCTAAAGCTCGGCCAGCCGCTGGTCATCGAGAATGTCGGCGGCGCCGGCGGCAGCATCGCCGCGGCCCGCGTCGCGCGCGCGACGCCCGACGGCTACACCATGATCCTCGGCAACTGGACGAGTTTTGTCGGCACGCCGGCGGTCTATCCGGTGCCGTTCGACGTCAAGAACGATTTCACGCCGGTGGCGCTGTTGGCGTTTTCGCCGCTGCTGCTGGTCGGCAGAAAATCGCTGCCGGCAAACAACGTGCAGGAGCTGATCGCCTGGCTCAAGGCCGATCCCGGCAAGGCGACGGCGGGCACCATCGGCATCGGCAGCCCGAGCCAGGTCGGCGCCATTTATTTTCAGAAACTCACCGGCACCCAGATCCAGCTGGTGCCCTATCGCGGCGCGGCGCCGGCGCTGACCGACCTGCTCGCCGGCCAGATCGATCTGCGCATGGCCGCGGAAGCCTCGCAGATGCTGCCTTATCTCAAAAGCGGCACCGTCAAGGCGTTTGCCGTCATGGGCAAGACACGCTGGCCGTCGGCGCCCGACATCCCGACCATCGAGGAGGCCGGCGTGCCGGAGCTGGCGCTGTCGTTCTGGCAGGCATTCTGGGTGCCGAAAGCGACGCCCGATGCCATCGTCGCCAAGCTCAATGCCGCGGCGGTCGCCGCCTTGGCCGACGCCGGCGTGCGCCAGCGTCTGGACGACCTCGGCCAGGAGATTGCGCCGCGCGAGGAACAGACGCCGCAGGCGCTCGGCGCCTTTCACAGGTCCGAAATCAACAAGTGGTGGCCGATCATCAAGGCGGCGGGGATCAGGCCGGAGTGAGGGCTGCCGGCACCTATCTGAAGCGCTTGAGAAAGCGATCAAGGCCGCACTGCGATGCCGTAGAGGGGTACTACGATCCGGCTTTGACGGCGCGGACGCCAGCGCGCCACAATGGTGGCGCATCATTCGGGACCGATCGATCGGTCAAAGGATTGTCATGCCCCCACTCAGCAATCTCGCCACCCGCGACGTCGAGACCTTGGTACATCCCTACACCAATCTCTCCGGCTTCCGCGACACCGGCCCGCTCATCCTCGAGCGCGGCCAGGGCGTCCATGTCTACGACACCGACGGCAAGCCCTATATCGAAGCCATGGCGGGGCTGTGGTGCACCGCGCTCGGCTACGGCAATGAGGAACTGGTCGAGGCCGCGGCGGCGCAGATGCGCAAGCTGTCGTTCGCCCACCTGTTCACCGGCAAGAGCCACGACCCGGCCATCGAGCTCGCGGAGAAGCTCAAAGAGATCGCACCGGTGCCGATCTCGAAAGTGTTCTTCTGCAATTCCGGATCGGAGGCCAACGACACCCAGGTCAAGCTGGTGTGGTACCTCAACAACGCGCTCGGCCGGCCGAACAAGAAGAAGATCATCAGCCGGATGAAGGCCTATCACGGCGTCACCATCGTGGCGGCGTCGCTGACCGGGCTGCCGGCGAACCACCGCGACTTCGATCTGCCGCTGCCGGGCTTTTTGCACGCGAGCTGCCCGCATCATTATCGCTTCGCGCAACCCGGCGAGAGCGAGGAAGAGTTCGCCACGCGCCTTGCCGACGAGCTCGATGCGCTGATCGTCAAGGAAGGCCCCGACACGGTGGCGGCGTTCATCGCCGAGCCGGTGATGGGCGCCGGCGGCGTCATCGTGCCGCCGCGGACTTATTTCGAAAAGATCATGAAGGTCTGCGGAAAGCACGACGTGTTCATGATCTCCGACGAGGTGATCTGCGGCTTCGGCCGGCTCGGCACGGCGTTCGGCTGCGACAAGCTGAACTTCAAGCCGCACGCCATCTCGGTCGCCAAGGCGCTGTCGTCGGCCTATCTGCCGATCGCCGGCGTGATGATTCCGGAAAGCGTCTATCAGGCGCTGCTCGCCGAGAGCAAAAAGATCGGCGTGTTCGGCCACGGCTTCACCTATGGCGGCCATCCGGTGTCCGCCGCGGTGGCGCTCAAGGTGCTGGAAATCTACGCCCGCGACCGCACCTTCGAAACCGCCGCCGCGCGGGCGCCGCAGTTCCAGACCCGGCTCGCCGCGCTCAACCAGCATCCGCTGGTCGGCGAGGCGCGTGGGCTTGGCCTGATCGGCGGCGTGGAACTCGTCGCCGACAAGCGCGACAAGCGCGGCTTCGCGCCGCAGCACGGCGTCGGCGCCAAGACGGTGCAATTCGCCGAAGCCGAAAGCCTGATCGTGCGCGCGGTGCTAGGCGACGTCATCACGCTGTGCCCGCCGCTGATCATCAGCGCGGCCGAGATCGACGACTTGTTCGACCGGCTGACCCGTGCGCTCGACAAGACGATGGATTGGGTTAACGCCGGGCACCTCGCGCAGACGTGAAGCCGCGGTAACACACTGTCATCACTTGCACGCTATAAGCCGGCCATGAAAGCCGACATCCCGCCAGGAACCGCGCGACTGCCCGCGCCCGGCGCCCAGCCGCGCGTTACGCGCCGCCGCGTGCTGGCCGGCGCGGCGGGCTTGTTTGGAGTGTCGGCGGCGGGGACCGCGGTCTATGCCGCGGCGATTGAGCCCGAGGGCCTCGTCGTCACGCGCTATGCGCCGGCCTTGCCGGGATGGCCGGCGGGCCGCAAGCTCTCCATCACCGTGATCGCCGATTTGCACGCCGGCGGACCCGACATGCAGCTCGAACACATCCGCCGCATTGTCGATCGGGCGGTGGCGTTGCAATCCGACATCGTGCTGTTGCTCGGCGACTTCATCGCCTCGTACCGCTTCGCCATCACCAAGGTGCCCGATCCGGTCTGGGCGGCGGAGCTGGCGCGGCTTGCGGCGCCGCTTGGCACCTGGGCGATCCTCGGCAATCACGATTGGTGGCACGATCTCGCCGGCGTGCGCGAGGCGCTCGCCGGCGTGAACATTCCGGTGCTGGAAAACGACACCGTCCTGCTCGGCGCGCCCGGCCGGCGCTTCTGGCTCGCCGGCCTCGGCGACCAACTGGCCATTCCGCTCGGCCACGGCCGGTTTCGCGGCGTCGACGATCTGCCGCTCACGCTGTCGCGCATCAAAACCGACGACCCAGTCCTGCTCATGGTGCACGAGCCGGACATTTTCCCGCGCGTGCCGGCGCGCGTCGCGCTGACGTTGGCCGGCCACACCCATGGCGGCCAGATTCGCCTGCCGTTCATCTGGCCGCACTTCGTGCCGTCGCGCTACGGCGCGCGCTATGCCTATGGCCACGTCGTCGAACACGAGCGGCATCTGATCGTCTCCGGGGGCCTCGGCACCAGCATCATCCCGGCGCGGCTCGGCGTGCCGCCGGAGATTTTGCATATCGAGCTTGGCTCCTGAAAAGCAAGGGGCGTCGATTTAACGCTGCGAGTCACACGATCGACGTCGGTGGCAATTCACCGGGATTCGAAATCATAATGCCAAATCCGACGATGGTTCTTAAAGCCGACAGTGCCATACTGATAAGACAAAGTGAGAAAAGCCTCCATCCTTTCAGGTTGTTGGCCGGGCCGAAAATCATTGGGCAGTAGACGGCGTAGAGTCCGAAGTTGACGGCTTGGTAGCCCAACTCGAATACGACCCACCGATTGTGCAGCGCTAGGAACGCCACAGCGCCAACAATCATGCTAAGCATATAAAAGGTCCCCAGTGCCCTAAGTCCGAATACGATATTAGTTAATGGAGGTCTGGTTCCGCTGAGAGCTTTCAAGCACAAGGCCAGAATAACAGACCAGATCACCCAGCCTCCGACGACTAACAATGAAAATGGCAGGCTCTCCTCCACCGAATCCCATGTAGTTCCAACACTTGCTCGCCGAGCCACAAGTTGAAAGATCAGTATCGCGACAAATACCGACGAGGCAGCAAAACCGACATGCTGGCGCGTAGTTGAAGTGCCCGCGGCTGTGCCGGAAGCTATACTCCCTGCGGGCGGAATAAATTTTGACGGTTCAATTAGTAGGATGACGCTCGACGAAACCCATTCGCTGACAAAGTTCAGTATATTCCCTCTAATAGCCGCGACATCCATGACGGCTCCGACCAGATAGAGACGCGAACATCCTGCAATGAAGGTGTTACGCGAGGGCTCGATAATACTGGACGTTGAGACGTTATTTTATGTCGCTGGCATTAGCAACCGCGGCGACGCGACGCTAACCAGCCGCCTTCGCGCCCAGCGAGCGCATGAACATCTGCATGCCGTAGTGGAAGGCGATGAAGGCGCCGAGCTCCATGATCTGCGCCTCGCTCCAATATTTCTTCATCTCGTCGTAGAACGCCTTGTCCACCTGATTGGCGTCGAGGAACATCAGGTCGGCGTAGCGCAGCGCGCATTTTTCGGCCGCGCTGAAGCCTTTGCCGTCGTCTTCGTAGGCAAAACAGCCGTCGTCGATGCGGGTTTCCGTCAAGCCCATGGCGCGCGCCTTGTTGGAGCGCAGGCTGGCGAAATATTTGTCGTTGGCAAAGCGCGCCAGCAGGACGCGCATGATCTCCTTGAGCTTGTGATCGACGGCGCCTTGCGCGTGGCTCATCAAGAGCGCGCGCATCAACGGCACGGCCTGCTCGGGGGCGCGCGCGACGATGCGCCCGAACAGGTCGTTCGGCACGCCCAAGACCTCGCCCTCGGCGATCAGCGCTCGCAATTGCGGATCGGTGATCGCGTCCAGTGGCAGGGGCGCAATGTGGCTCATTCCGCGGCCTCCGGTTTTTTCAGCGAGGTCGGCGCCGCTCCATAAAGCTTTTCCGACTCCGCTTGGCTCACCAGGCGGCCGTCGGGCGAGAACAGCGGATAGAATTTCAGCGTGCCGAAAAACGTGTGATAGCCGAGGTTGAAGCCGATGAAGGCGCCGAGCTCGACGATCTCGTCGTCGCTGTAGTGCCGGCGCAGCTCATCGAAGAAGGCGGCATCGACCGCGTCGGGATCGGCCGACATCAGCGCGCTGTAACGCAGCGCGATCTTCTCCGCCGCGGTGAAGCGCCCGCTCTCGGCATAATGATCGATGCCCTCGTCGAGCAGCGCTTCCGATAATCCCTGTCGCTTCGCCGAAGCAGACCGGACATTGCCTCAATAGGTACAGCTCGCCGCGCGGGAGAGCTGGACCCGGATAATTTCCTTGAGGGTGTGCGGAATGCGGCCTTTGTTGAAGCAGGCGTCCCAGGCCACGAACATCGCCTCGCACAGGTCGATATTGTGACCCATCATGGCGTGAAAGCCGGGATCGGGCGCGCGGTGCTCGAGGCACTGGTCGATATAGGGCTTCAGCTTGGTCTGCCGCAGCGCCTCGATATCCAGCATCGTGATGTTCGGCATGATCTTGCGAGCCTCCCTGCAATGGCATCGATGCTGGCACGGCGGAATGCAACCGTGCAAGCCGTCGACTCGGTCGAACCAAAAAGAAACGGCGCCGACCGAGGTCGGCGCCGTTAGCATCCCCCGACGCTAAAACTTTGTCGGCCTAGTTTGGCCTCGCCGATGAATCCAGGCCGCTGGCGACGCGCGATGGCGCGATCGCCTGGCTTTGCGGCGCCAGCACCACGACGATGGCGCCCATTTTGACGCGGCTATAAAGGTCGATCACGTCTTCGTTGGTCATGCGGATGCAGCCCGACGAAATCGCCTGGCCGATATATTCCGGCTGATTGGTGCCGTGAATGCGGTACAGCGTGTCCTTGTTGCCGGAGAAAAGGTACAGGCCGCGCGCGCCCAGCGGATTATGCGGGCCACCGGTGACGTAGGCCGGCAGCGGGCCGAGCCGCTGCTGCTCGCCGGGCGTCGGCGTCCAGCCCGGCCATTCTTCCATGCGGCCGACCTTGGCGATGCCGCTCCACACCTGGGCGTCTTCGCCGACGGTGATGCCGTAACGGATCGCCTGTTGTTTCGGCAGCACGTAGTAGAGGAACTTGTTGTCGCTATCGATGACGATCGAGCCCGGCGTTTCCTTGCGGTCGAAGCTGACGATATGCCGGCGATAGGGCTCGGGGATGGTCGCCTGCGCGTACGGCAGGTTCGACATCAATTCCTTGTCGCGCGGCTTCCACGAGACTTGAGTCGCCGGCTCCAGCGTCTCCTGCATGCAGCCGCCGAGCATCAGGCCGACAATCAGAAATGCTATCGTACGCATGGTCATGGTCTACTTCCCACCACCCCGCTCGCCCACCCGCCGAAATGCCCAGAGTCCAATAACCAAATCGCGCTGCTGATTCCAGCCGATAAGGTGCTTGTCCCGCATAGTCGGCGCCGGGTGTTGCAGGAATGCCGCACTATCCTCGAGTTCCTTCGGATAATCGGCCTGTTGTTGCCGCCAAACCCATCAGTCCCAGCCATTATGCGCCCTACCCATTAAGCAAGGGTTTACCATCGCCGGTATCTGATCCCGGGAATCCGGCCGAAATGTCACGACAGCGCACGATTTGTCGCCCATTTCCGCCGCACTCGCCGGTTATGAATTGAGCATCACTCATCGGAACGGGAACGGGGTCTTCGAATGCAACATGCGTCCGCCGAAATGGCCAAAAAGATCAGTCAAAAGCGGGCTAACGACCGCAAAGTTCGTGGCGAAGGGATAAAGCTGGCTGGCTGCTACGGGCAGATCGGCATTTCCGCGGTAGCGGCTGCCGCCCGCTACCAGGGCAGCGCCAAGAACCCGGCCTACGCGCCGACGTCGAGCCAATGGCGCCACCGCATCGCCGAGGCGGCCGCCTAGCGCGGCGTTTATCCGGCTCGGTTGGAGATAAAGGGGACCGGGGTGTCCCCTTTATTGTTTTTCGGGCATTGCGTTCGCGGTTTTGCTCCCGGAGCTGGCGGAACTGTCCTCAAAATCCTTCCACGCCGCCGGGGAAAGGCCTATCTTTCGACCATGACCAAACTGTTTGAACAAGCCGTCGAGACTGTGCGCGGTCTCCCTCCTGAAATGCAGGACGACCTTGCCCGCCTGCTCTTGCAATTGGCCGGGGAAGATCAGGGCGTGCTACAGTTGAGCGCCGAGGAAGCAGCCTCATTCGACGAATCTCTTGCCCAGGCAGATCGCGGTGAATTTGCCAGCGACGAACAGGTGCGCGCCATTTGGGCGAAGCATGGCCTGTGAAACTGCGTTATACCCTGCGGGCTACTGCCGAACTCGATGAGGTGTTGACCTATATCGAGGAGCGGTCGCCGCAGGGCGCTCGCCGCGTGCAGACACGCATTCAGGTCATTATCGATCTCTTGCTGCGACATCCCCATGCTGGTCAGCTTACGAGCAAAGGCCGTCTGCGGCGCATGGTTGCCTCGCCCTATCCGTACCTGATTTTTTATCAGGCGACCGAAGACGAGATCGTCATTCATGGCGTGCGCCATAGCGCCCGCCGGCCGTCATCCATGCCGGAGTGACGCGGGCGAACGCAGAGCCGATACCATGGCCGACTTTTCCGCTGCCGAGATCGAGGCCGGCCGGCGCTTGTTCGCCGGCGCGTGGGATTTTATTTCCGCGGCCGGTTCGATCGAGTCGGTGCCGCCGATGGCGGCGCCGGAGATTGCGTTTGCCGGCCGCTCCAATGTCGGCAAGTCGAGCCTGATCAATGCGCTGACCGGCCGCCGCGCCTTGGCGCGCACGTCCAATACGCCCGGCCGCACCCAGGACCTGATCTTCTTCGGCGGCCCCGACCGGCTCGTCCTGGTCGACATGCCGGGTTACGGCTATGCCGCGGCGTCCAAGAGCAAGGTCGCCGCCTGGACCGATCTCATCCACGACTATCTGCGCGGCCGCGCCACGCTGGCGCGGGTCTATGTGCTGGTCGACGCGCGGCACGGGCTGAAAGACGTCGACGACGCCATTCTCGACACGCTCGGTAAAGCCGCCGTCAGCCACGAGATCGTGCTGACCAAATGCGACCAGATCAGCGCGGCCGCACTCGACGAGCGGACCGCAGCGGTCAAAGCGGCGATGCGCAAGCGGCCGGCGGCGTTTCCCGACCTGATCGCCACCTCGGCGCGGACCAGCGCCGGCATCGAAAATTTGCGCGCCGCCATCGCGCGGCTTCTGGCCGAGCAAGGCGCACGAACCAAGGGGCACCGCGCATGAACAATGGACTGGAAGGCGTGATCGCCGCCGAAACGGTGCTGAGCCATGCCGATGGTGAGCGCGGCGCGGTCTGGGTGCGCGGCCACACCATCGAACGGCTTGCGGCCGAGCAAGGCTACGAGGGCGCCGTGGCGGTGATGTGGGACGGTTTTGCCGGCGATGGTCTCACCCGTGCCGGTATGCAAGAGGCGTTGGCGGCCGCGCGCGCCGCCGCGTTTGCGCGCAGCGGCGAATGGCTCGACTGCGCGGCGCGCCGGCCGCTGGCCGAAGGCGTCCGCATCGCGCTCGCCGCGCTGCCGGACGACGCCGCGCCGGCGGCTATTCTCGGAACCTTGCCGGTGGCGATCGCCGTGCTGCTGCGCCGGCGCGCCGGCAAGCCGCTGGTCGTTCCCGATCCGTCGCTCGCCACCGCCGCCGATCTTTTGCACATGATCGCGGACGCCCCGGTTGTGCCGCAACGCGCCGCGGCGCTCGACACTTATCTCGCGACTGTCATCGACAACGGGCTCGGCAATTCCACTTTCGCCGCGCGCGTCGTCGTCTCGTCGCGCGCCTCGCTCGCCGCCGCGGCGCTGGGCGGCTATTGCGCGTTCTGCGGCCCGCTGCATGGCGGCGCGCCGGGGCTGGCGCTCGGCATGCTCGACGAGATCGAAGCGAGCGGCGATATCGACGGCTGGATCGCGCGCAAGCTTGACGCCGGCGAACGCCTGATGGGCTTCGGTCATCGCGTCTTCCGCCATCGCGATCCGCGCGCCGATCTGTTGCGCGCAGCCCTCAAGCGCCTCGAGCCGAACTCGGCGCGGCTCGGCTTTGTCATCGATGTCGAGCGCCGCGCGGTCGCGGCGCTGCAGCGCCGCAAGCCCGGCCGCCGCGTCGAGGCCAATATCGAAATGGACGCCGGCCTTCTGCTCGACGCCATCGGCCTGCCGCGCCAGGCGTTCACGCCGGTTTTCGCCGTGGCGCGCTGCGCCGCCTGGCTGGCGCATGCCATGGAGCAGCGACAGACCGGCCGCATGATCCGCCCGGCTTCGACCTATATCGGGCCGATTCCTGCCGAGGCGGCTCCGGCCGAATGAGTTGTCGCGCGGCCTCCCCGCCGCTACATAGGCTGCGCCGAAAAATGCCGGAAAGACCGATCCGATGAGCGCAAGCGACCCCGTGAGCCCCGAGGTGCAGGCCCGCATCCTGTCCGAAGCGCTGCCCTATATGCAGCGCTACGACGAGGCGATCATCGTCGTGAAATACGGCGGCCACGCCATGGGCGAGGAGCATCTCGCCCGCGCCTTCGCCCGCGACATCGTGCTGCTGGAGCAGACCGCCATCAACCCGATCGTGGTCCATGGCGGCGGCCCGCAGATCGAGGCGATGCTGAAAAAGGTCGGCGTGCAGTCGCAATATGCCGCCGGCTTGCGCATCACCGACGCCAAGACGCTGGAAATCGTCGAAATGGTGCTGGCCGGCTCCATCAACAAGCAGATGGTCGGCTACATCAACGAGGCCGGCGGCAAGGCGGTCGGCCTGTGCGGCAAGGACGGCAACATGGTGGTGGCGCGCAAGCTCACCCGCACCGTGATCGATCCGGATTCCGCGATCGAGCAAGTCATCGATCTCGGCTATGTCGGCGAGCCGGAAAAAGTCGACACTATGGTGCTGACGCAGATTCTCGGCCGCGAACTCATCCCGGTGCTGGCGCCGGTCGCCGCCGCCGCCAATGGCGGCACCTTCAACGTCAATGCCGATACCTTTGCCGGCGCCATCGCCGGCGCGCTCAATGCCAAGCGGCTCCTGCTGCTCACCGACGTGCCCGGCGTTCTCGACAAGTCGAAGAACCTGATCAAGGAGCTTTCGGTCGATGACGCGCGCCGCCTGATCGCCGACGGCACCATTTCGGGCGGCATGATCCCGAAAGTGGAGACCTGCATCGAGGCGCTCGATCACGGCGTCGAAGGCGTCGTCATCCTCGACGGCAAGGTGCCGCACGCGGTGCTGCTCGAATTGTTCACCGAGCTCGGCGCCGGCACGCTCATTCACCACTGACGCCGATGGAATCGGGCAGCGTCCGCGAGCGTCTCTACGCGCTGGGGCCGGGCATCATCGCCGCGGCGTCGTTCGGCATCGGCGACACTTTCGCCAAGGTGGCGCTGGCCTCCGGCGCCGACGTGTTGACGCTGGCGCTGAGCCGCGGCGTGGTCGGGGTGGCAATCTTATTCCTCTATCTGCGCGTCGGCGCGCCACCCAAGCCGGCGACGCCGCGGATGCGGGCCATCGCGCTCGGGCTCGGCGTGCTGTTCGCGGCCATCGTCTACGGCCTGTTCAAGGGCATCGACCTCATCACCGTGCCGATCGCGGTGCTGACCTATTTCGTCTATCCGCTGCTGACCGGGATCGGCGGCGCGTTGTTCGGCATCGAGCGGCTGAGCTGGCACGGCGCGCTGGCCGCCGTCATCGCCTTCTGCGGCCTGGCGCTGGCCATCGGCGCCTATCCGCAACATATCCTGCTCGCGGGGCTGGCGTTCGCCGGCGGCGCAGCGCTGTGCCGCACCGCGTTTCTGTTGATCGCCCGCACCGAGCTGCAGACGCTCGATCCGCGGCTCACCACCTGGTATTCGCTGGTGTCCTCGACCGCGATTTTTGCCGCGGCGGCCGCCGCGACCATGAATTGGCAAGCGCCGCAGACTGCCTATGGCTGGACTGCGGTGGCCATCGTCAGCATCTGCACCGCCGTCGCGGTGTTGACGCTGTACATTTCGACGATCCGTATCGGGCCGTTCCGCAGCGCACTGATCATGAATCTGGAGCCGCTGATCGCGACAGCCCTGAGCGCGGTCCTGCTCGGCGAGGTGATGACACCGCTCCAGGGGCTCGGCGGCGCCGTCATGCTGGCGGCGCTGGTCGCATTCCAGTTGTGGCGCTGACGGTGTAACATCGTGGGCGAAAAAAGCCCGGAGGACCCCATGGATACCGCAACAAGCGCGCACCGTTTCTCGCCCACGTGCAGCTGCTGCGTCTCGCGCCGGACCTTTCTCGCCAGCGCCGCGGCGGTCGGCGCCACGACGCTGCTGCCCGGCGGAGACGCCGCCGCGCAAGGCGCGCCGGCCAAGCTGATCGACACCCATCACCATTTTTATCCGCCGGCCTATCAGAAAGCCTGGGCCGATTGGGAGGACACGCGCAAGATTCCGCATCTCGGCGTGCAACTGTCGTGGACGCCCGCGCAAGACATCGAGGCGATGGACAAGAACGGCATCACCACCGCGGTGCTAGCGCTGGCGTCGACGCCCGGCGTCTGGTTCGACGGCGCCGCCGGCTCGCCCCACGACCTGGCGCGGATGTGCAGCGATTTCGGCGCCGACATGGTGCGCGACCATCCGGGCCGCTACGGCCTGTTCGCGCCGCTGTCGATGATCGATATCGACGCGACCTTGAAGGAGATCGAATACGCCTTCGATACGCTGCATGCCGACGGCGTCAACCTGCAAACCAATTACGGCGACAAGTGGCTCGGCGATGCGGCCTATAAGCCGGTGCTGGAAGAGCTCAATCGCCGCAAGGCGGTGGCCTACGTGCATCCGCTGGTGGCGAGCTGCTGCGGCCGGCTCAGCGTCGGCGCCTTTCCGGCTGTGATCGAGGTGCCGCACGACACTACCCGCACGGTCACGAGCCTTCTGCTCAGCGGCAGCTTCGCGAAGCAGCGCGACATCAAATGGCTGTTCTCGCACGGCGGCGGCACCATCCCGTTCCTCGCCGGCCGCATCGAGGCGTTCTTCGAACAGCGCGCGCGCAGCGCCGGCGGCTTCGCCCCCGACGGCATCGAGGCGGAATTCCGCCGGCTCTATTACGACACCGCCAACGCCACCCATCCGGCCGCGATGGCGGCACTGATGAAGCTCGTGCCGGTGTCGCAAATCACCTACGGCACCGACTATCCGTATTTCCCGCTCAACCAGATCGACAGCTTGCGGCAGCTCAATCTGCCGGCAGGCGATCTCGGGGCAATCATGAACGGCAACGCCGCGCGGCTTCTGCCGCGGCTGAGCGCGTGAGCTGGAAATTCGTATTGAGGGCGGCCGTCGCGCTGGCCGCCCTCTCCACTGCGGCGCCAGCGCAAAACCAGGCGCCGCCGGCCGAGCAGAAAAACGACGTCGCCATCGCGCTGGTGCTCGCGGTCGATGCCTCCGGCAGCGTCAACAACAGGCGCTTCGAATTGCAGAAGCAGGGCTATGCGGCGGCGTTCCGCAACCCGAAGGTTCTCAACTCGATCCGCTCGCTGATGACGCAGTCGATCGCCGTCACCATGATGCAATGGACCGGCCCGCGGCTGCATGTGGTGGTGGTCGACTGGATGCTGGTCAAGGATGAGGCCACGATCGATGCGCTCGCCACGGCAATCGAAGCGGCGCCGCGGCAATTGTTCGGCGGCGGCACCTCGATCTCCGGCGCCATCGACTATTCGCGGCTCTTGCTGGCGCAATGTCCGTGCAACCCGGCGCGGCGGGTGATCGATGTTTCCGGCGACGGTTCCAACAATTCCGGCCGTCCCGCGACCCAGGCGCGCGACGAGGCGGTCCATGACGGCGTCGGCATCAACGGCTTGCCGATCCTCTCCATCGAGCCCTTCCTCGACCGCTATTATTTTGACAATGTCATCGGCGGGCCGGGCGCGTTCATGATTCCCGCCGAGAATTATGACACTTTCGCCGACGCGATCTTGAAGAAGCTGATCACCGAGATTGCGATGGACCGCCGCATCCGATCAATTGCAATTGATCCAAACTCTCCTGATGCGTCACAAACTCGGCCAAGTTCCCGGGCAAGCTTGACCAATTCCGCAAAGTTCGTATCTGAAGAGCCGCGGTGAGGGCGGTCGATGCGCGGGTTCCATAACAATTCCTTCGATCCCCAGACGCTGGTCGTCCTGGAAGCCGCGTTCGACGAGGCCTGGCTGACCCTGAAAGCCATCGGCAACACCACGGTGAAGCCCGACGAATTGGCACGCTCGATGCTGGCGCTGGCCATGGAGGGCGAGCGCGATCCGGTGCGGCTGCACGACGGCGCGCTCAAGGGCCTGGTGCCGGCGGCGACGTGGCGCGAGGCCGGCTGAGCCGGCGCGTTTTGCTTTCAGGAATGCGCGGCCAGGATGGCGACGCCGGCGACGAGAACGCCGGCAATCATGCCGAAAAATATCGCCAGCAAGAAGGGAATCGATCGCCGTAACCGCCGCCGCATCCATAGCTCCTTGCGCGCCGGCTGCTGGAAGTGATTCGCAAGGCGCGGCGCGCCTCATCGCCAACAACTGTGGCAATAACGAGTCGCCAGGCTAAATAGATTTCCGCGGAGCATATGCGGCCTTGATCGCTTGGATGCTGGTTGTTCGCGTTGGCGGTCTTGTCAAGGACGGCGCCATCAGCGCGGTTACGCGCGTCTTCGACGCGCTATGGCACCGCCGCCTCCGGCGGTCTTCGATCCTTGACAAGATTGCCAACGCGAACACAGTGCCATCCAAGCGATCAAGGCCGCTTTCTAGGCCATGCCACATTTACTTGATGCTAGACGCGGGATGCTGGGAATGAACGATCATGACGTCCGCGGCTCAGGCTCGCGCGGCTTCGGCCAAGTCGAGACCTGGGTCTTCGATCTCGACAACACGCTCTATCCGCATCACCTCAACCTGTGGCAACAGGTCGACGTGCGCATCCGCGACTACATTGTCGATTTCCTGAAAATCACCCACGACGAGGCGTTCCGGCTGCAGAAGGATTATTACAAGCGCTATGGCACCACCTTGCGCGGCTTGATGGAGGAGCATGGCCTGCAGCCGGACGAGTTCCTCGACCTCGTGCATCAGATCGAATATTCGCCGCTGACCCCGAACCCGGCGCTCGGCGCGGCGATCGCAAAGCTCGGCGGCCGTAAGTTCATCCTCACCAACGGCACGCGGGCGCATGCGGACGAAGTGCTGCGCCGACTCGAGATCGAAAACCATTTCGACGACGTGTTCGACATCAAGGCGGCGGCGCTCGAGCCAAAACCGCAGCGGCCGGTCTACGAGCGCTTCCTCGCCCGCCACGACGTCGATCCGAACAAAGCTGCGATCTTCGAGGACCTCGCCCGCAATCTCGAAGTGCCGCACGCGCTCGGCATGACCACGGTGCTGGTGGTGCCGCAAGGCGCCCGCGTGGTGCTGCGCGAGGAATGGGAGCTCGCCGGCCGCGATGCGCCCCATGTCGATCACGTCACCGACGATCTCGCCGGATTTTTGCGCGGCATCGCGCCGACGTAGCCCGGAGTGAGCGGAGCGAGATCCGGGAACGATCGACCAGCTTCAATACCGCCCCGGGTTTCGCTCCGCTCAACCCAGGCTACGGTCTGCGCTTGACATCGCGCGGGCGCGCCCCGACAAACCGCGAAAGCGGGGAGGCATTTCATGTCAGCCGGAAGCAACGACGATCTGGCCAAGACCATCGACGCAGCCTTCGAGCAGCGCGACGGCATCGGGCCGTCGACCAAGGGTGCGGCACGCGAGGCGGTCGATCGGGCGCTCGATCTGCTCGACCGCGGCGAAGCGCGCGTCGCCGAGAAGGCGGCGGATGGCAGCTGGCACGTCAATCAATGGCTGAAAAAGGCGGTGCTGCTGTCGTTCCGGCTCAACGACATGAGCGAAATCCCCGGCGGTCCCGGTCACGCCGCGTGGTGGGACAAAGTGCCGTCGAAGTTCGACAATTGGCACGACAAAAATTTCCGCGCCGCCGGCTTCCGTGCCGTGCCGGGCTGCGTGGTGCGCCGCTCCGCCTATATCGCGCCCGGCGTGGTGCTGATGCCGTCCTTCGTCAACCTCGGCGCCTATGTCGATTCCGGCACCATGATCGACACCTGGTCGACGGTCGGCTCCTGCGCGCAGATCGGCAAGAACTGCCACATTTCCGGCGGCGTCGGCATCGGCGGCGTGCTCGAGCCGCTGCAGGCCGGCCCGGTGATCGTCGAGGACAATTGCTTCATCGGCGCGCGCTCGGAAGTCGCCGAAGGCGTCATCGTGCGCGAAGGCGCGGTGCTGTCGATGGGCGTCTTCATCGGCGCCTCGACCAAGATCGTCGACCGCGACAGCGGCGAGACTTTTCAGGGCGAGGTGCCGGCCTATTCGGTGGTGGTGCCGGGCACGATGCCGGGGAAGCAGGGCCAACATGCGAAGCCGAATTCCGTAAGTCCCAATCTTTACTGCGCCGTCATCGTCAAGCGGGTCGACGAAAAAACCCGGGCCAAGACTTCGATCAACGAACTGCTGCGCGACTAAAGTCAGCCAAGCCCGCGATCAAGTCCGTGAACAGAATTTTGCCGATGGATTGGGCCTACCTCCTCAACAGCTTCGACGGCCGCATCGGCCGGCAGACGTTCTGGATCGCCATGGGCGCGGTGACGGTGGCCGAAATTTTCGGCCACTTCATTGCCGAGCAGATCCAGGGCGACCGGCTGAGCGCCATCGTCGATCTGGCGTTCACCTACCCGGAATTCGCCATCGCCGCCAAGCGCGGCCAGGACCGCAACATGCCGCTGTGGCTGATCGGCGCCTTCTTCGCCGCCGGCGTGCTGCTCGATCTGCTCACCGTGGTCGGCCTCGCCGGCACCGATGATCAGCCGAGCCTGATCTCGCTGGTCATCGCCGTGCCGTTCACGGTGTTCGGGCTGGCGCTCCTGGTCGAGCTCGGCTTGCGCAAGGGCACGACCGGCCCGAACCGCTATGGGCCCGATCCGCTTGGGCCGGAAACCCTGCCGCCGCGCGCTTGAACCGCCTCGGCATGCCCGCAGACTTATGCAGAAGACGAACGTGCCTGCGCGTTCGCGGAGGGGCGAATGGACTGGCGCTCACTGCTGTTCAGCTTTCGCGGCCGCATCAATCGGGCCAAATTCTGGCTGGCGATGCTCGTGTTCTTCGTGGCCGACATCGTCCTCGGGCTGATCGGCTGGGTGCGGGGCGACTATTCGGCGTTTGAAATCGTGAGCGCCGTCGTCAATCTGGCGCTGTTCATCGCCGGCATTGCAGTGTGCATCAAGCGGCTGCACGACCGCGATCGTTTCGGCTGGTGGCTGCTGCTGTTCTACTTCGGCCCGGCGATCTTCATCCTGCTCGGCGGCTTCACCTTCTGGGCGTTCGCCGGTACGGCCGGCGACGCGGCGGCCTGGTCGTTCCTATTGCTCAAGCTCTGTCTGCTCGGCGGCTTTGCGCTGGGCATCTGGGGCCTGGTCGAGATCGGCTTCCGGCGCGGCACCGCGGGATATAACCGTTTCGGGCCGGACCCGTTGCGCGAACAGCACGCCTCGGCGCGCCACCGCTGATCTTAGGGATTGACCGGCGCCGCGCGGTGGCCGAAATCCTTGGTTCATGACCGCCGATCCCGTCGCCATTGCCCGCGATCTGTTGCGCTGCCGCACGGTCACCCCGGAGGAGGGCGGGGCGCTGGCCTATTTGCAAGGCGTGCTGGCGAAGGCCGGCTTCGCCGTGCATCGCATGACCTTCGCCGAGCCCGGCACCGCGCCGGTCGAGAACCTTTACGCCCGCATCGGCAGCGAAAAACCCAATCTGGTGTTTGCCGGCCATACCGACGTGGTGCCGCCCGGCGACGAGACGGCGTGGCGGCATCCGCCGTTCGCCGGTGACATCGCGGGCGACAAGCTCTACGGCCGCGGCGCGGTCGACATGAAGGGCGGCATTGCCTGTTTCGTCGCCGCGGCGGCCGATTATCTGGCGGCGAACGGCGGCAAGCCGAAGCGGGGCTCGATCTCGCTGCTCATCACCGGCGACGAGGAGAGCGTCGCGGTCAACGGCACGGTGAAGCTCTTGCAATGGGCGGCCGAGCGCGGCGAAAAGTTCGACCACTGCATCCTCGGCGAGCCGAGCAATGTGGAAAAACTCGGCGACACCATCAAGGCCGGCCGCCGCGGCTCGCTCAACGGCACGCTGATCGTCACCGGCCGGCAGGGCCATGTCGCCTATCCGGACCGCGCCGACAATCCTATCCGCGGCCTTGTGACGTTGATCGCTGCGCTGCAGGCGCCGCTCGACGACGGCAGCGCGCAATTTGCGCCGTCGAACCTGGAATTCACCTCGATCGACGTCGGCAATGCGACCGTCAATCTCATTCCCGGCGAGGCGCGCGCCCGCTTCAACATCCGCTACAACGACCGCCACAGCCAAGCCGCGCTGAAAGCGCTGCTCGAGCACCGCGCCCGCGCCGCCGCGGCCGTCCGCGTGCATTATGCCTTCGACTGGCAGCCGTCGAACGCCGACGTCTTCGTCACCAAGCCCGGCCCGTTCACCGATCTCGCGGCGGCCGCCATCGCCGAAGTGACCGGGGCTAAGCCGGAGCTCTCGACCACCGGCGGCACTTCGGACGCGCGCTTCATCAAGGATTATTGCCCGGTGCTGGAATTCGGCCTGGTCGGGCAGACCATGCACAGCGTCGACGAATGCACGCCGGTCGCCGATCTCATCACGCTGACAGCGGTGTATCGGCGGATCATCGAAAAATATTTCGGCTGATGGAGCCGTGAGCATGGCGAGCATGACCGACCCCCGGCGATCAAAATTTCGTTCGCGCCTTGCCGACAAGGCGCTCTTGGTCGCGCCCGGCGTGTTCGACGGCATTTCCGCGCGAATCGCCGACCAGATGGATTTCGAAGCGCTGTATATGACCGGCTACGGCGCCGTCGCCTCGCATTTGGCGCTGCCCGATGCCGGCATTGCCACCTACACCGACATGGTCGGCCGCGTCGCGGTGCTCGCCAAGGCGACCAAGACGCCGCTGATCGCCGACGGCGATACCGGCTATGGCGGATTGCTCAACGTCCAGCATGCGGTGCGCGGCTACGAGGCGGCGGGCGCCGTCGCCATTCAACTGGAGGATCAGGAATTTCCCAAAAAGTGCGGCCACATGACCGGCCGCAGGGTCGTGCCCATGGCCGACATGGTGGATAAGATCAAGGTCGCGGTGGCGAGCCGCGATGATAGGGACTTTCTCATCATCGCGCGCACCGACGCGCGCACCACGCTCGGGCTCGACGAGGCGCTGCGCCGCGCCGACGCCTATGCCGAAGCCGGCGCCGATATTTTGTTCGTCGAGAGTCCGGAAAGCGTCGAAGAAATGCGCATCATCGGCAAGAGTTTCGACCGGCCGCTGATCGCCAATATGGTCGAAGGCGGCCGTACCCCGGTCGTCGATCGCAAGACGCTGGCGGAAATCGGCTACGGGATCGCCATCTTCCCGGTGCTGGGTCTCCTCGCCGCCGGCGAGGCGCTGCGGCGGGTCTACGGTCATCTGCGCGAGCACGGCTCGAGCAGCGGCGGCGATGTGCCGCTCTACCAATTCGCCGCGTTCAGCGATCTGATGGGTTTTGGCGCGGTCGCCGCGTTCGATGAGGCTTGGCGGCGGTAGCGACGACGCAAGCGTCAATACTCCACCCGCACCAGATAAAGCCCGTGCGGCGGCGCGACCTGGCCGCAGGCGGCGCGGTCGCGGGCGGCGAGCGCCGCGGCCAGATCGTCGGCGCTCCATTTGCCTTCGCCGACATGGACGAGCGAGCCGACCATCGAGCGCACCTGGTGCTGCAGGAACGAGCGGGCCGCGGCGGTGATGCGGACGTCGTCGCCGTCGCGCGTGACGTCGAGGCGGTCGAGGGTTTTTACCGGCGATTTGGCCTGGCACTCGGTGGAACGGAACGTGGTGAAGTCGTGCTTGCCGATGAGTCTTTGCGCGGCAATGTGCATCGCCGTGCTGTCGAGCGGGCGCGGCACACGCCAGGCGCGGTTTTGCTCGAGCGCGAGATCGGCGCGGCGATTGCTGATGCGGTAGAGATAATGTCGCTTGGTCGCCGAAAAACGCGCGTCGAAGGTATCCGAAACCCGCTCCGCCGCCAGCGCGGCGATTGGCTGCGGCCGCAAATGGAAATTGATGGCGTCGCGCACATTGTCGCTGTCCCAGTCGCGGGCGAGATCGACATGGGCGACCTGGCCGAGCGCATGCACGCCGGCATCGGTGCGGCCGGCGCCGTAGACGATGGGCCGCTCGCCGGTGAAGGCGGCGATGGCACCGGTCAGCGCGCCCTGGATCGTCGGGCCGTTGTCCTGGATCTGCCAGCCGACATAGGGCGTACCGTCGTATTCGATGGTGAGCTTGTAGCGCGGCATGACCCGGATCAATACAGCACGGCGGCCGGCGCGATCGGAGTGCCGTGCAAGAATTCTTCCGCCCACATTGGTTTTCGGCCCTCGCGCTGAAGCTGGAGAAGCTGAAGGGACCCGCGCCCACAGCCAATCGTCAACTTATCGTCGAGTATGTGCCCCGGTGGTCCTTCACCGATCCCGATTGCGGTCCGCAAAACTTTCACGCGGCCTATATCGGGATGTTCGAACCAGGCACCAGGAAACGGTGACAAGCCACGACAGTGGTTATGAACTTCCCAGCACGGCCTCTTCCAATCAATGCGCGTCTCACTTTTGTTGATCTTGTTTGCATAGGTGACACGACGCCATTTGGATTGGGGTTTGAATTTCCACGCGCGTTTCGTTCCGAGCTTAGTAACTACCCGCAGCATGAGGTTTGCGCCAATCTGTGCCAACTCGTCATGCAAGTCGCCCATCGTCGCATTTAGATCGATCTGAACGTGCTCTCCCCTGGCGACTAGGCCAGTGTCGAGACCCTCGTCCAGCTTCATCACCATGACGCCAGTCTCTTTATCGCCGGTCATGATGGCGCGATGAATCGGCGCCGCGCCTCGCCAGCGCGGCAGCAACGACGCGTGCAGGTTCAGGCAGCCGAGCGGAAAGGCGTCGAGGATCGCCCTCGGCAGGATCAATCCGTAGGCGACCACCACGGCGGCGTCGGCGCCATAGGCGCGCATGGCGCTTGCGGCGTCCGGCTCTTTCAAAGTCTTCGGCGTTAGGACCGGCAGGCCGAACCGCTCGGCCTCGCGCGCGACCGGGGTCGGCGTCAGCTCCAGCCCGCGCCGTCCGGCCGGCTGTGGCGCTCGCGTATAGACAGCCACAATCTTATGGCTGCCATGAAGCTCGACCAGCGTCGGCACGGCGAAATCGGGCGTGCCCATGAAGACGAGGCGGAGCGCCAATCACGCCTCCACCTTCTTTGCCGCCTTGGTGAACTTCTTGATGATGAGGCTGCGTTTGAGCCTGGACAGATGGTCGATGAACAGCACGCCGTTGGTGTGATCGATCTCGTGCTGCAGGCAGGTGGCGACCAAGCCCTTCACGTCGATCTCGTGCGCCTTGCCGTCGAGATCGAGATATTTGACCTTGACCTTGGCCGGCCGTTCGACCTCTTCGTAATATTCCGGGATCGACAGGCAGCCTTCCTCGTATTTGGATTTTTCCTCGGACTTCCACGTCACCTCGGCGTTGATGAACACCTGCGGCTTGTGATCGTCCTCTTTCTTCGACAGATCGAGGATGACGACGCGCTTGGGCACGGCGATCTGGATCGCCGCGAGCCCGATGCCGGGCGCCTTGTACATGGTGTCGAACATGTCATCGACCAGCTTGCGGATGCCGTCGTCGATGCGCTTGACCGGCTCGGACACGAGCCGCAGCCGCTTGTCCGGGAGTTTGATGATGTCGCGCACGGTCATGGTCGGCGATGTAAGCGGTGGGTAAAGCGGGGTCAATCGGTGATGTTTGGCGCGCCGTGCCGTACCGGAAAATCATCCCCGGAAGGCCCAGAAAGCGGCCTTGATCGCTTGGACGGCACTCTGTTCGTGTTGGCAATCTTGTCAAGGATCGAAGACCGCCGGAGGCGGCGGCGCCGTAGCGCGTCGAAGACGCGCGTAACCGCGCTAATGGCGCCGTCTTTGACAAGATTGCCAACACGAACAACCAGCATCCAAGCGATCAAGGCCGCCACCTCGATCGCGTTTGAAATGTATATCTCGGACCTGCCGTTGATCCTTCAGCCGCGACCGGCTATGACCGTTCGCTCTTCGTTCACGCCGCCCGCGAATCGCATAGAGTCACCGCATGACCGAGATGCTGCCGCTCCTCGCGATTGTGGCCGTGGTCGTGGCTTTGGCCGCGATCGCGGCGCTTGTTGTCGTCGTCCGGCGCGGCCGCAGCACGGCGGCGGAACCGCAGGCCGCCGCCATGGCCGAGCTGGCGCAGGCGCAGGGCGCCGCGGCGCAACGCCTCGAAGCCATGATCCGCATGCTCGGCGACCGCCAATCGCAGCTGCAGCACGCCGTCAACGAACGGCTCGATTCGGTGTCGCACCGGCTCGGCGATTCGCTGCAGAAGACCACGGCGCACACCACCGAGCACCTGCAAAAGCTGCACGAGCGGCTCGCCGTCATCGACACCGCGCAGAAGAACATCACCACGCTTGCCACCCAGGTCACCTCGCTGCAAAGCGTGCTGGCCAACAAGCAGGAGCGCGGCGCGTTCGGCCAGGCGCGCATGGAAATCATCGTCCAGGACGGCCTGCCGAAGAGCTGTTACGAATTCCAATACACGCTGTCCAACAAGATGCGGCCGGACTGCGTGGTGTTCCTGCCCGGGCAGCGTCCGCTGGTCATCGATGCCAAATTCCCGCTCGAAGCCGTCACCGCCTACAAAGAGGCGAAGACCGACGACGAGCGGCGGCAGGCGGCGGCGCGGGTGCGCGCCGACATGGCCAAGCATTTGGGCGACATCGCGGACAAATATCTGATCCCGGGCGAAACCCAGGACATCGCGCTGATGTTCGTGCCGTCGGAATCGCTCTACGCCGATTTGCAGGAAACTTTCGATGACGTCGTACAAAAGGCGTTCCGCGCCAAGGTCGTCATCGTCTCGCCGTCGCTGCTCATGGTCTGCATCCATCTCGTGCAGCAGATGCAGAAAGAAGAGCGCATGCGCGAGGCCGCCGGCCAGATCCAGGCCGAGGTCGGCCGGCTGATCGACGACGTGTCACGCATGCATGAGCGCGTGATCAAGCTGCAGGGCCACTTCAACCAGGCCAACGAGGACGTCCGCCAGATCGTGATCTCGGCGGAGAAGGTGGAAAAGCGCGGCGCGCGCATCGCCGAAGTCGAGTTCGACGACGCCGGCGCCGAGATCATTCCGGCGCCGATGACGCGCAAGCTCGAAGCGGGCGAGTAGCCGCGCATGGAACGGCAATGACGCCTGACGCCACGGGCAGCGTCGCAAAACCGCGCCGGTCGTTTGCCGATACGCTCGCCGTTTATCTCAAACGCCGCGTGCTGATCGTCCTGTTCCTCGGCTTCTCCTCGGGCCTGCCGCTCGCTTTGTCCGGCTCGACGCTTTTGATCTGGATGCGCGAGTCTGGCGTCAATCTCGGCACCATCGGGCTGTTCGCGCTGGTCGGCACGCCCTACACGATCAAATTTCTCTGGGCGCCGTTGATTGATGCGCTCGACGTGCCGCTATTGTCGCGGCGCTTCGGCCGCCGCCGCGGCTGGCTCTTGCTGTCGCAGTTTCTGCTCATCTTGGCGATCGTCTTTCTCGGCTTCTGCGATCCGGCGCTGTCGCCGTTCGTCGTCGCGCTGGGCGCGCTCCTGGTCGCCACCGCTTCGGCGACCCAGGACATCATTGTCGACGCGTTCCGGGTCGAGAGCCTGGACGAAAGCGAGCAGGCCGCCGGCATGGCGTCCTATGTCGCCGCCTACCGCATCGGCATGCTGGTCTCGACCGCCGGCGCGCTGTTTTTGGTCAGCGGCTTTCAAAGCTATGGCCTCGACCATCACGCCGCCTGGCGCGCGGGTTATGGGGTGATGGCGGCGTTCGTGCTGATCGGCATCGTTACGACGTTATGCGCAACCGAGCCGGAAAAATCGGCGGCGGCCAATGCCGTCCACGCGCACGAGACGTCGCTCAAGCGCGTTACCGATGCCGCGGTCGGCGCCTTTTCCGAATTTTTGTCGCGCGACCTGGCTTTTGTCGCGCTCACCTTTGTCGTGCTGTTCAAGTTCACCGACGCGCTGTCGGGGGCGATGACAGCGCCGTTCGTGATCGATCTCGGCTTTTCGCGCAACGAATATGCCGCCATCATCAAGGGCGTCGGCCTGGCCGCGACGCTGATCGGCGGCTTCGCCGGCGGTTTCGTGGCGCGCGCCTATTCGCTGCCACAAAGCCTTTGGATCGGCGGGGTGCTGCAGGCGTTGGCCAATCTCGCCTTCTCCTGGCAGGCGGTCGTCGGCCTCAACGCGGCGTGGCTGACTTTCGCCATCGTCGCTGAAAATTTCACCAGCGCCATCGGCACGGTGATCTTCGTCGCCTATCTGTCGGCGCTGTGCCGCAATCCGCTGCACACCGCGACGCAATACGCGCTGCTCACCGCGCTTGCGGCCTTCGGACGCACCTATCTGTCCTCCAGCGCCGGCTACATCGCCGCCGCCACCGGCTGGGTATGGTTCTTTGCCATCTGCGCGCTGGCGAGCGTGCCGGCGCTCCTGCTGCTCGCCTGGCTGCAACGCCGCGGGCATTTCGACGGCCTATTGCCCGCCGAGCGGTGACGCCCCCGACGCCCCCGACGCCCCCGACGCCTCCGACGCGCCCGGCGCATCCGCCTCGGGCTGCTCGCATAAGCCCTCACAGCAATGGGCGATGGCCTGTCCGCCACAATCGGGGCAGGGGATGAAGTCGGCCGCGTCGCCCTGCTGCGCCGCGGGTCCGGCTGCGGTCTCGGGCGGGCGGCGGATAAAACCCGGCCGTTCGGTCCAGCGGCAGGTCTCGCAAAGCACGGCGCTTGCCCCCAAGGTGCTTGCCTCAATGTCGGCGACAATTCATCGCCGTGTCATCGCCAGATCGTCCGATTCTCGCACCTTTCGCAACGTCTCCGCTCGCAGCGTCTCCGCGGCCGCCCGCAAAAAAGTCTTTTTGTAAGGATCGGATCGCTATAATCGCCGTTGTCTTTAAGCTGACGTCCCTCGAACCGGCTGCCTGTAGTCCCAGCATGGATATGATTCTCGTCAAGCTCTTCGCCACCGCGCTGGCGCTCAGCGAGGTCATGACCCAGCCGCAGGCGGTGAAGACCCAGTTCGATCCGGTCAACGACCGGGACGCGGTGGTGCAGGTCCTGCGCGACGGCTGCGCCCATATGCTCAAGGCCTTCGACATCGAGTCGATCAATGTCGACGAGCTGATCTCGACCGCGCTCGACGATCCGGCGGCGGTCGGCGGCAATATCAAGGCGTTCCACGGGCTGAATTTCGCGGACCTCAATACCGCCTACAAGCAGTTCTGCAAGAACGAGACCGTCGCCAATCCGGCGGTCGATATCGGCCAGGTGATCGCGTTCTACAACAATGCCGCCGCCGATCTGCCCGACCCGGCGCGGCTCAAGGGCAAGCAATTGCCCGCCATGAGCACGGTGCTCGACGGCAAGGGCGATCACTATGCCGACGTGTTCCAGCCCGGCAACCGCCGCGTCTTGGTGCCGCTCGCCGACGTTCCCGATTTCGTGCAGAAGGCGTTCATCGCCGCCGAGGACCGCCGCTTCTATCAGCATCACGGCATCGACGAGCGCGGCATCATCCGCGCCTTCATCGGCAATCTCGCCGAGTCCGGCCGGCCGCAGGGCGGCTCGACCATCACCCAGCAGGTGGTGAAGAATTTGCTGGTCGGCGACGACGTCACCTACGAGCGCAAGATCCGCGAGATGATCGTGGCGTCGCGCCTGGAAAATACGCTGAGCAAGAATGATATTCTCGAACTCTATCTGAACTCCGCCTATCTCGGCCGCGGCTCCTGGGGCATCGAGATGGCGGCGCGCAGCTACTTCGGCAAATCGGCCAAGGATTTGACGCTGCCCGAAGGCGCCATGCTCGCCGGCCTGCTCAAGGGGCCGAGCTTCTACAATCCCGACCGCCATCCCGACCGCGCCAAGGAACGCCTCTCCTATGTGCTCGGCCGCATGCAGGACGACGGCGTCATCAGCGCCGAGCAGAAGAGCGCGGCGATGGCGGCGCTGCCCAAGCGCGTCGTCTACGCGCTGCCGCATCGCGACTCCGGCTTCAATTTCGTCGACTATCTCGGCCGCGAAGCCAAGACCGACGGCGTCGACAGCCTGACCGCGCAATCCTACACGGTGCATTCGACGATCAACGCGCAATTGCAGCGCGAGACCGAAGCCGCACTGCAGGAGGGCTTGGCGCAGTACGAGTTGTCCAGCGGCCGCGTGCAGTTCCGCGGGCCGGAGGCGAATATCGCCGATGCCGTCAAGAAGATCGGCGCCCACGCGTCCGGCATGCCGGCGTGGCAGCAGGCGCTGCAGGCGCTGCGTCTGCCGCTCTACGACGTGCACTGGACGCCGGCGGTGATCGTGCAAAAGGGCGACGGCAAGAAGGACGACGGCGCGATCAAGGTCGGGCTATCCGACGGCCGCATCATGCCGCTGACCGGCGTGTCCTATGTCAGCCGGCGCGGCCTCGGCCTCTATGACGTGGTCTATGTCAACGTGGTCGAGGGCCGGCGCAGCGAAGTGCGCGCGACCGACGCCCGCGGCAATCCCGCCAAGAAAACCCAAGTCGTGGTGTCGAGCGGCCAGGCGCAGTTGCGGGCGCGGCCGACGGTGCAGGGCGCGGCATTGGTGCTGGAGAACAAGACCGGCCGCATCCTCGCCATGGCCGGCAGCTTTTCCTATCCGCTGAGCCAGCTCAATCGCACCTGGCAGACCCAGCGCCAGCCCGGCTCGGCGATCAAGCCGATCACCTACCTCACCGCCCTGCAGAGGGGGCTGCAACCGAACACGCTGGTGCCGAACGATCCGATCACGCTGCCACCGATCGGCAGCGCGAGCTATGGCAGCATCGCCCGCGACTACAATAGCTCCGACCGGCCGGAAGATTATTGGTCGCCGCGCAACGCCGACTATGCGTCGGGCGGCGTCTTCACCATGCGGCGCGGGTTGGAAAACTCCATCAATGTCGTGACCGCGCATCTGCTCGACGGCGGCATCAATGCCGATCCGGTGGCGAGCCTCGACGAGGTTTGCGCCACGGCGAAGGCGGCGAAAATCTACACCGACTGCGTGCGCTATTATCCGTTCGTGCTCGGCGCCCAGCCGGTGCACATGATCGATCTCGCCGCCTTCTATGCCGCGGTCGCCAACGAAGGCGCGCGGCCGCAGCCCCATGCCATCGACGCCATCGAGGCGGGCGGCCGCACCATCTACGAATATCCGAAAGTGCCGCTGTTCTCGCCGATCAGCGCCGCCGACGGCGTGAGCTTCTATCAGCTCAAGACCATGCTGCAGGGCGTGGTGGCGCGCGGCACCGCGCGTGCCATCGGCGGCCTGTCGCCCTATGTCGCCGGCAAGACCGGCACCACCGAGGACGCGGTCGACGGCTGGTTCATCGGCTTCACCAACGACGTGACGGTCGCGGTCTGGGTCGGCTACGACAACGGCGACGGCAAGCGCCGCTCGCTCGGCTCGAACGCCACCGGGGCGCGGGTGGCGCTGCCGATCTTCAAGCCGATTCTCGAGGCCATCTGGGCCGGACATATCGCGCCCAAGGCGCCGCTCGCCGGGCCGTCGCGCGAGGTGGCGCGCCAGCTCATCGACGTGCCGATCGACTACGCTGGCGGCAATCCTTTGAACGCTCCCGCGAACAACGGCAGCGGCCTCGGCGGCCTGTTCGGTGCACTCGCCGGCAACGCCCAGGCCGCCGCGCCACCGCCCGGCGGCGGCAGTTTCATCGAGCACTTCCGGCGCGATGCCGAAGGCAAAGCCGAAGATACCCAATATCAGATCGTCTCGCGCGAAGACGCTTACGCGCGCTCCGAGCAAAGCTACGAGCAAAATTCGTATTACGGCGGCCAAGGTTCGTATTACGGCGGCCAAGGTTCGTATTACGGCGGCTATGGCAGCGACGGCCGCTGGACCACCGGACGGACTTATTACCCCAACCAGGGCTGGGGTCCGCCGCCGCAGCAACCGCCGCCGCAGCCCTTGGCGCGCGGGGTCTTCCAGCCTCGGGGCAGCCAAAATAACGCGCCTCAACCGGCGCCGCGGCGAGAGCCGGATTATTTCTGGGGCGGGCGTTACAACTGAGCCTGCGCCAAAACCGATTCGCGAGAAGATTTTCCATGGCAACGCGGCACGCGATCGTGCTTTTCGGCTTGCTCGGTTTTGTCCCGGTGGCCGCGGCCCAGGATTTCCGCATCGACGACGCCGGTGCGGCGCGGCTCGCCGATGTGGCGCAGCTCAAGCCCGGATTTATTGCTTTCAGCGATCAGTGGGGCAGTGACGCTGCCAATGCCGGCGGCGCGGGCGGCACGCTGATCCGCTTCGAAGACTGGGCGGCCAAGCGCCCGGCGCAGAAAAAATTCCTGGCGCTGTTTCCCACCTATACCGAGCCGACCATCGCCAAGCCGGCGAACGGCGGTGGGCCGATCGTCGAAAAGCTCTACATGTACGTCGCGCAGGCCCGCTTCGTGGTCGACCGCGCGCCGGGGTCGATCGATCTGCCGCGCTACGTGACCTTGCCGTTCCTCGAGCGCATCGATCCGGCGATCAAGCACAAGCTGATCACGGCAGCCGACGTGGTGCCGTTCAACGATGATCCCGGCGCCGGCAACGACAATCCCGACCGCAAATGGTGCACCGGCCGCGCCGCCTCGATCTGCATCCAGTCGAGCTACAAGCTCGAAGGCAAGATCCCGCTCGGCGTGATGCTGGTCAACAAGTTGCGCGACAGCGTCAGGAAGGTCGCCGATACCCTCGATTTCCAGAGCGAGCTGTCGGCGCAACCGGCCGCCGACGTCGATCAGGCCGGACTGCGGGAGTTGACGGCGCTGGACGCGCCGGTCGCCGGCGTGATCGAGCAAGACATTTTCTACGTCAACCAGATCATGAAATTCGGCAAGCTTTTGGCGGTGTTTCAAAACCATCCGACCGACGCGACCAAGACGGTGGTCACCGCGTTCGTGGCGCTCGCCATCAAGGCCCGCGTGCTCGACGAGAAGCGCGACTATGAAAATGTCCCGGTGCTGCGCAACCTGGTGCCGGCGCAGGTGCTGATGGGGCAATCGTCGTTCAATTCCGGCAGTTCGATCAGCGCCGGATTACCGAAATACGCGCGCAACGAGGTTTCGATGATCGCCGGGATTTTGCAGAAGGATGCGGCGAAGTAGCGCCGTTCCCCGTCACCCTGAGGTGCGCGGCGCAGCCGCGCCTCGAAGGGCGACGGCCCGGGCGCTTCGGCCGTTCATCCTTCGAGGCTCGCTTCGCTCGCACCTCAGGATGACGGATAACGAAAGCTCACGTCCCGCTTGCTCCAGACAGCGGCACGAACAGTTTCTCGATCGAGATCGCTTCCGGAATGAAATGCTGCTCGACCATGTATTGCACCAGCGCTTCCAATGTCGGCCGGTTCGGCTCGATGCCGTAAGCGAACGGGTCGCCGCCGAACACCTCGTCGATTTCCTCGATCTCGTCCTGCAGCCACGGCAGCATGGCGGCGAGCGAGCCGGCGTAGCGCAACCGGGCGCGCGCGATGCGCTTGGCTTCGACGAAGGCTGCGTAGAGGCTCGAGGCGATCCAGGGATTTTTCTCGTACACCGCGCGCCGGATGGCGACGAGATGCATGATCGGAAAAATCTTCTCGCGCTGATAAAGCGCGCGCTCCAGCGCGTGATGATCGGGCAACAGCCGCACCACGTCGGGGTCGTTGCCGAAGGCCGGCGGCTTGCGCGAGCCGAGATAGGCGTCGATCTCGCCGCGCGCCAAGAGCTCGCTCAGCGGCCGGCCGCTGCGATTCTGCTCGATGGCGACCGGGCGCAACAGCGGCAGTGCGTGTGGATTGCCGTGGCTGCCGCCGCTTTCGACCGCGCCCTGCACCCAACGGATCGTGCCGAGATCGACGCCGAACTGATGCTGCAGGTGGCCGCGCAGCCAGATCGCGGCGGTCTGGGTATAGAGCGGCAGGCCGACCCTGCGGCCTTCCAGGTCCTTCGGCGTGCGGATGCCGGCGCGCCGGTTGACGAAAATGTAGCCGTGGCGGAACACCCGCGACGGAAACACCGGAATGGCGACGAAGGGGCTATTGCCGCGGCCGGCGTGCGCGATGAATTCGGACGCCGACAGTTCCGAGGCGTCGAATTCCTGCCCGCCGATCATGCGGTCAAAGATCTGCCGGCCGGACGGGAACACGATGACGTTGAGGTCGATGCCTTCGACCTGCACCTCGCCCGAGCGAAGCGCCTCGATGCGGTCGTATTTGCAGCTGGCATAAGTGAGCTTGAGCGGGGCCATCTTGGACTTGATGTTTGTCGTCATTATCGTGCGCAACCGCGCCAGCGTCTATTCGCCTCGCGTCTGTATTGCGGGAAGGCCGGAAAACGCGAATAGTTGTGGAGATCGGCGGTCATCCGGGAAATCGCCGAAGGGGAACCAGGGGGCCGCGTGAATTTCACCGCCAATGCTCAAGCGGCGCCGCCATCGGCGATGGCGCAGTCGTTGCTTCGGCTTATGGTCGTCATAGGGTTCGGCAGCTTCGGCCTCATCGCCGTACAGCCATTGGCTATTACCGTTCGATCCAGCGAGGCTTGGTCGGGCTCGTTCATGGCCGCAGCCGTCTTGCTGTTCTGCCTCGCCGCGATTGCGACCGGTATTTTCTATTACGCGCTGAAGAAACTCGTGCCCTTCATTGATACCAGCGCCCGGGAGCAGGCAAGCTTCCTCGATACGCTCGATAAGAACTACGTCGATGCCGCCATTCTGTTTGCCGCGGCGCTCAGTCTTTTTCTCGAGCTCTGCATCATAAGGTGGCAATCCTCGGTGCTGCCGTTTTTTGCTTTTTACAAGAATTTCAGTTTGCTGGCGTGTTTCGTCGGCCTCGGCTTGGGCTACGCCCTTGCCGGGCGGGATCGCATTGCGCTCGTCATCGTGGTTCCGTTGCTCGCCTGGCAGTTCGGCTTCATGACCCTCGTCAGGTACGGGCTCGACGTCGATCTCAACACCATTCCGTTCCGTGAGCAGCTGACGATGGGCATCGGCCTTGCCGATTTGTCGCAGATCCTCCTGCTGTATGGCTTGCTTGCGATCGTTTTCCTGATGACGGCTTTGACCTTCATGCCTGTCGGCCAGCTCTGCGGCCGGCTCATGGAACGCCGCACCAAGTTGCGGGCCTATGGACTGAACCTGCTCGGCAGCTTGCTCGGCGTCCTCGTCATGCTCGCGGCGAGCTTTTTATGGACGCCGCCGCTCGCCTGGTTCGCGCTGTGCTTCCTGGCGATTCTGCTGTTCACGATGAAAACGCCATCTCTGATGATGGTCGGACTTTCATCCGCCGTGGTCTGTACGATTGTCCTGGCGTGGCCGGTGAATCCGCTCTGGAACCGGGTCTATTCGCCCTATCAGCTGTTGGAGATCGGGCGCAGTGAGGATAGCGGCCTGACATTGATAAAGGCCGCAGGCCACTACTTTCAAAATATTTATGACTTCTCCGATGCCCAGAGTACGCGATGGAGCAAGGTTCGCCGCTACTATGATTTCCCCTACAAAGCCCATCCGATGCCGGCGAACGTGGCGATCGTCGGCGCCGGAACCGGCAACGACGTCGCCGCGGCCCTGCGCGCGGGCGCCGGACACGTCGAGGCCATTGAAATCGATCCGGCCATCCAACTGACCGGCAAGTTGAGCCACCCCGAGAAGCCGTACGATGACGATCGGGTTCATGCCGTCGTCAACGATGCCCGATCTTTTCTCAGGACCTCGGAGCAAGCATTCGACTTGGTCGTCTACGGCATGCTCGATTCGCACACCTTGCTCAGCCAAGGCTCGAGCGTGCGTCTCGATTCATTCGTTTATACCGTCGAGGGCTTGCGCGAAGCGCGCGCCCGGCTGAAACCCGATGGCGTGCTGTCGCTGTCGTTCAGCGTCCTGTCGGATGCCCTGGGCCGAAAAATCTATCTGATGCTGCAACAGGCTTTTGACGGCAGGCCACCGATTTGCGTCGAGGCCGACGTCGGCGGCTCGATTATTTTCCTGGAGTCCAATGACGCGAACTGGACGCTGCCTCAGCGATTGGTGGAGAACGCGGGGTTTGCCGACAAGACGGCTTTTTATGCCGATCCATCGCTGCACGCCGACGTCTCGACGGACGATTGGCCGTTCTTCTACATGCCGCAACGCATCTACCCCGTGTCGTACTTGATCATGGTCGTCCAGATATTGGCGCTTGCCCTCCTCATCGCGGCAAACTTCTTCTCGGAGCGGCCGAAACTCAGTCATCTGTCTTTCTTCTTTCTTGGTGCCGGCTTCATGCTGATCGAGACCAAGGGAATCACCGAAATGGGCCTGACCTTCGGCAATACGTGGCAAGTCATCGGCATTGTGATCGCGGGTATTTTGACGATGGCGTTTATCGGCAATTGCGCGGTGCAATGGCTCGACATCAGGCGTCCGCTGACGCCCTATCTGCTGTTGTTCGCGGCGCTGTGCATCGGCTGGTATGTCGCGCGGGCGGGCGGGTTTGCTTCGACGCCGCTGGGGCGCCTGGAAACCACCATCGTGCTGACCTTGCCGCTGTTGTTTTCCGGCATCGTGTTCTCGGCGCTGCTCTCGAGCCAGGGACAGGTTTCGGGGATGATCGCGATGAATCTCCTGGGGGCCGTTTGCGGCGGTTTGCTGGAATACAATTCGATGTATTTTGGCTTCCGGTCGCTATATTTGATTGCGATGGGTTGCTACCTTCTTGCCTTCGTTTCGGAATTGGCTTTGCCGAGGAAGGACGAGCTTGCCGCGCGCGAAAACGTGTCTGTCTGACGGGCCGCTCCTTCGACTCGCTGTAGCCCCAACACCATCAGCGCCGGCGGGACAACCGGTCCGCGCCAAGAAAAATGCACGAAACCGATTTCAATCACGAGCACGTCGAGACCGCGGCCGAGCGCGCCGCTATCGCGCGCACCATCTGGGACCAGGACAACGTTGCGTTCAAGACCGTCGGTATCGATATCGGCAGCTCGACCTCGCACCTGTTGTTCGCCAAGGTCGCGTTGCAGCGGCAGTCGCAGGGGCTGTCGAGCCGCTTCGTCGTGGTCGGCCGCGAGATCGTGTGGCGCTCGCCGATCCTGCTGACGCCGTTTCTGCCCGACGGCACCATCGATGCCGAAAAACTCGGTGAATTCATCCGGCGCTGCTATGGCGACGCCGGCTTCACCCAGGATGAGATCGACTCCGGCGCCGTCATCCTCACCGGCGAAGCGATCAAGCGCAAGAACGCCCGCGCCATCGACGAGCTGTTTGCCGAGCAAGCCGGCAAGTTCGTCTGCGCCACCGCCGGCCACAAGCTCGAAAGCCGGCTTGCCGCTCATGGCTCCGGCGCGGTGGCGCTGGCGAAGGCGCGCGGTACCTGTCTCCTGCACGTCGACGTCGGCGGCGGCACCATCAAGCTGGCGCTGATCGACCGCGGCACCATTGTCGGCCTCGGCGCCTTCGCGGTCGGCGGCCGGCTGATTGCGGCCGATGCCGACGGCGTCTGGACGCGAATCGATCAATCGGCACGACTCGTCGCCGACGATCTCGGCATGAAAATTTCGCCGCAAGCGCTCGCCGATGAATCGGTCCGCCAGCGCATCGCGCAACGCCTCGCCGTGGTCGCGGCCGATGTCATCAGCGGCGCGGCCCTCGATCCACTCGGCCAGTCGCTGCTGCTGACGGAGCCGCTGCCGCGCACCGCCGCGCCGACCGCGCTGACGTTTTCCGGTGGCGTCGCCGAATATATTTTCGGCCACGAGCAGGAAGAGTTTGGCGATATCGCAAAGCCGCTTGCGGCTGAGTTGGCGGGCGAGCTGAGCCGCCGGCTCGGGCTGCCGCTGATCGATCCCGGCCAGCGCATCCGCGCCACCGTCATCGGCGCCTCGCAGTTCACCGTTCAGGTCAGCGGCAAGACCATCTATCTGCCGGACCCTTATGTGCTGCCGGTGCACAACGTGCCGGTGCTGCGCGTCGAACTTGCCGCGGCGGGCGATATCGATCCGGAGCGGTTCGCCGCCGCCATCCGCGCCGGCCTCGAGGAAATCGAGCTCGACGGCCGTCTGGCCATTGCCTTTCCCTGGCATGGCGATCCGGAGCACGCGCGCCTGAAGGCGGCGGGGCAGGGTGTCGTCCGCGCGCTTTTGCCGCTCCAGGATCAGATCAAGCTGCTGCTGCTGGTGATCGGCGGCGACGTCGGCAAGACTTTCGGCCGGCTCATGCACCGCGAGCTCAACTGGCCAGGGAAAATCGTCTCCATCGATGGCGTGGAGTTGCAGGAGCTCGACTATGTCGATGTCGGCGCCCTGATCGCCCCGCCGGGCGTGGTACCGGTGGTGATCAAGTCGCTGCTGTTCGCATAGCTCCCCGGCAGCGGGCGGTGTAATCTCCGTCCAAAGCCCGCCCGGAGGACCACATGAATATCCGCGAAGTGCCGCAGCCGCCCCAGCCGCCCCAGCAGCAGGCGCGTTACGGCGTCGACCCGTATCTCGACTGGCTCAAAGGCGAAGGCATTCCGGTCGTCGAGGATTACGGCGTCTACCTGTTTGATGTGAAAACCGCGCCGTGGCCGCGCTATGGCGTCAAGGGCGCGGCGGTGCATCTCAACGGCCGTGGCGACTTCGCCAACATGTTCGTGCTCGACATCGCGCCGGGCCAGTCGACGGCGCCGCAGCGGCATCTCTACGAAGAAGTCGTCTACGTGCTCGAAGGCCACGGCTCGACCCAGGTCGAATTGGCCGACGGCACCAAGCGCAGTTTCGAATGGGGCGCCAAAAGCCTGTTCGCCATTCCGCTGAACGCCAGGCACCGGCATTTCAACGCCAGTGGCGCCGAGCGCGCGCTGATCGTCACCACGACGAACCTGCCGATGATCATGAACGTGTTCCACAACGAAGCCTTCGTGTTCGACAGCGACTTCGATTTCTCCGATCGTGCCGGCAAGAAGGAGTATTTTTCCGGCGAGGGCGATCTCATCACCGTGCGGCCGGGCAACCACATGTGGGAGACCAATTTCATCCCCGACCTGACGTCGATCGAGCTTAAAACCTGGGGCGACCGCGGCGCCGGCGGCACCAACATCATGTTCGTGCTCGCCGACGGCACCATGCACGCGCATATCTCGGAAATGCCGGTCGGCACCTACAAGAAAGGGCACCGCCACGGCCCGAGCTTCCACGTCATGTGCGTGATCGGGCAGGGCTACTCGCTGCTCTGGTACGAGCACGACAAGGATTTCCGCCGCATCGACTGGAAGCACGGCATGGTGCTGGTGCCGTCGGACCGGCAGTTCCATCAGCATTTCAACACCGGGCCACAGCCGGCGCGCTATCTCGCCACCGCGGTCGGCGGCCTTCGTTATCCGACAACGCAGGCGAATCGTATTTCGCTGCTCGGCACCGGCGGCGACGACCTGCCGGCGGTGTCGAAGAGCGTCAAGGACGGCGGCGACCAGATCGAATACGAGGATCAGGACCCGCGCATCCACCGCATCTGGCTCGAAGACATGCGCAAGAACGGCGCCACGCCGCGGATGGAAAAATTCATCCCGACGCCCGAGGATTTGAAGGCGACCGCCTAACGTCATTCCGGGGCGCCGCGTAGCGGCGAGCCCGGAATCCATAACCACAGACGCAGAAGAAATCGTACGGCGGTGCCCAACAAAATCGACAGGGATTATGGATTCCGGGCTCGGCCCTTCAGGCCGCCCCGGAATGACGGGGAGGGGACATGAAGGCGTTCTTCCGAGTTGCTCTCATCGTCGTTATCGCATTGGCCGCGCGGAGTGCGGCGGCGGCCGACGCGGCACTGGTCGAAGCGGCGAAGAAAGAAGGCCAGGTCGTCTGGTACACGACGCTGGTCGTCAACCAGATCGTGCGTCCGCTCAAAGACGCGTTCGAGAAGAAATATCCCGGCGTCACGCTGCAATATAGCCGCGCCGACGATCTGGTGACAGCGGCGAAAATTCTCGCCGAAGGCCAAGCCGGCCGCGTGCAGGCCGATATCCTGGACAGCATTTCCGGCATGTTCGCGCTGCAGGAGGCGGGGCTATTGGCGCCGTTCACGGTGCCGAACATCGCCGACTATCCGGCCGAGCTGAAAGCCAAAGATGGCTATTGGACGGCGGTGATCATGTATGTGTTCACGCCGGGCATCAACACGACGCTGTTGCCGAAGGATCAGGCGCCCAAAACGTTCGCCGACCTGCTCGATCCGAAACTGAAGGGCAAGATGGCGTGGAACGGCAGCTCCATGGCCGGCGCCTTCGGCTTCGTCGCCAATATTTTGACCACCATGGGCGAAGACAAGGGCATGGATTATCTGCGCGCGCTGGCCAAGCAGCAGGTGGTCAATGTCGATGCCTCGTCGCGCGCCGTGCTCGATCAAGTCATTGCCGGCGAGTATTGGATCAATCTGATGGCGTTCAACCATCACACCGTGATCTCGGCGCGCAAGGGCGCGCCGTGCGACTGGCTCAAGATCGAGCCGGCGCCGGTCACGCTCGACGCCGTCGGCCTGGTCAAGGACGCGCCGCATCCCAACGCGGCGCGGCTGCTGCTCGAATTTTTGTTGTCCGAGGACGGCCAGAAAGTGTTTCAGCAGAACGACTATCTGCCGGCGCTGCCGAAAGTGCCGGCGATGGTCGCTGGCTTGCGGCCGAACGACGGCGGCTTCCAGGCGAATTTCACGCGGCCGGAAGAGATTCACCGGCAGCTGCCGCATTGGCAGAAAGTGACGCAGGATCTGTTCCGATGAGCGGCGTCGCGGTCGAGGTGTCATCGCGTGGCATCGCCACGGTCACGCTCGATCGCCCGGAGCGTTCCAACGCCTTCGACCAGGCCATGCTCAACGCGCTGGCGCAAGCATTTGCCGAGCGCGCGGCGGATGCGGCGACGCGCATCGTCGTGTTGCGCGGAGCCGGCCGGCATTTTTGCGGCGGCGCCGATCTGGTGGCGCGCGGCATGGAGCCGGTGCCGGCGGCCGGGCAAATCTCGCTGGTGGATGCGCTCGCCGCGCTCGACCGGCTGCCGAAGCCGACCGTCGCGGTGGTGCACGGCGCTGCGGTCGGCGGCGGCGCGGCGCTGGCGGCGTGCTGCGACATCGTGCTGGCCGCGGACGGCGCGTTCTTTGCCATCCCCGAAGTGCGGGTCGGCATGGCGCCGCTCGGCGTCGCGCCCTTCCTGATCCGCGCCATGGGCCATCGCAGCTTCCGCCGCTATGGGCTGTCCGGCGAGCGCTTCAGCGCCGCCGAGGCGTTGCGTATCGGCCTCGCCCATGAGGTCGTCGGCGCGGACCGACTCGAGGCGAAGCTGATCGAAATAACCGATGCGCTGCTCCATGCCGCTCCCGGCGCGGTGCGCGACATGAAAGCCGCGATGGAGCACGACGTGACGCCGTCCGTCACGGCGATCCTCGCCCGCCGCGCCGCCCACGGGCCGCCACGCTCGGAGGAGGCGAAGGAAGGCATCGCGGCGTTCAAGGAAAAACGCAAGCCGAGCTGGTATCCGCAATGACGAGCCGCGCCGTGGTATCCGTCTCCTTGATTGTGGCAGTGCTGCTGGCTTGTCCGCACGCGCGGGCTGACGACGCGCTCTATGAAGCCGCCAAGAAAGAAGGCCAGGTCGTCTGGTACACCTCGCTGATCGTCAATCAGGCGGTGCGGCCGCTGGTCGAGGCGTTCAACAAGAAATATCCCGGCGTCGAGGTCAAATATGCCCGCGGCGATTCCGGGCCGAACGCCATCAAGGTCATGAACGAAGCGCGCGCCGGCAGGGTCGAAGGCGACGTGTTCGACGGCATCGCCACCACGCCGCCGCTGCTCAAGGCCGGCCTGGTCGAGCCATTCACGCCGTCGGAAGCGGCCAAATATCCGAAGGCTTTGCGCGATGCCGAGGGCCGGTGGAATGCGCTGGTGCTCTATTTCCTCACGCCGGGCGTCAACACGCAGCTGGTCGGCAAGGACGAAATCAAGACCGCGCAGGACCTGCTCAATCCGAAATGGCAGGGCAAGATCGCCTGGAGCACCGAACCGTCGTCCGGCGCGCCGGTCTATGTCGGCGCGGTGCTGCAGACCATGGGCGAGGACAGGGGCATGGCGTTCCTGCGGGCGCTCGCCAAGCAGGACCTCGTCAACGTCGACGCCACCAACCGCGCCATCCTCGACCAGGTGATTCTCGGCCAATACGCGATTGCGCTGAGCATCTTCAATCACCACGCCGTGCTCAGCGCCAAGAAGGGCGCGCCGGTGACCTGGCTCAAGGTCGAGCCGATCCCGGCGCCGTTTCATTGCATCGGCCTGGTCAAGAACGCGCCGCACCCGAATGCCGGCAAGCTATTGATCGATTTTCTTTTGTCGGAGGAGGGCCAGCGCGCCTTCGCCGCGGTCGAATATCTGCCGGCGATGCCGCAGGTCGCGGCGAAGACGCCCGAGGTGAAGCCCGAAGCCGGCGGCTTTTCGGCCACCTTCATCTCGCCCGCGATGGCGTCGGAGAACATCGAACGCTGGGTGAAGATCAAGAAGGAGCTGTTCAACTGAAATCACCTCTCCCCGCCGCGCTGGGAGAGGTCGACTGAGCCAACGGGTCCGGCGCGAAGTGGCCGGCCCGATGACAGGCTCCGCGAAGGAGGGTGAGGGGGCCTCTCCGCGATTCTGAGCGATCAGGGTACTGCTCGGCGGTCCAGTCCAGCGGCAACGCCCCCTCACCCCACCCTCTCCCCGCAAGCGGGAAGAGGGAGACCCACGCCTCAACAAGAACGAATGCAATGTCCGTCGCCCGTTCCAGCACATTCGAGTCCGCCGCCATTGCGCCCGATCCGACGCGGACGCTGGTCGTGGTGCTGGCGCTCGCGCTGCTGCTCTTGGTCGTGCCGCCGCTGATTTTTCTGCTTAACGGCAGCCTGCACACGACGACCGTGACCGGCGCGCCCGGCGATTTCACTTTTGCGTATTACCGGCAGCTATTGTCCGACCGCCAGTTCTTCGGCAGCCTGGCCAATTCGATCGTCTTCAGCTTCGGCAGCATGGCGATCGCGCTCGCCTTCGGCGGCCTCGTCGCCTGGCTGGTCGAGCGCACCAATGCGCCGTTCAAGGCTTTCGCTTACCTCACCGCGATCATCTCGCTCGGCACGCCGTTCGTGCTCTATGTCATCGCCTGGCTGTTCCTGTTCGGCCGCAACGGGCCGCTCAACGATCTCATCACGTCGATAGGGTTGCCGCGCTTCAATGTCTATTCCATGCCCGGCATGATCCTGGTCGAAGGATTTCTGTGGTCGCCGCTCGCCTTCCTGCTGTTGTCGTCGGTGTTTGCCCAGGCCAATGCCGAATACGAGGAAGCCGCGCGCATGAGCGGCGCCGGCATTTTGCGCACGGTGACGCGCATCTCGATGCGGCTGGCGCTGCCGGCATTCGCCGCCGTCGCGCTTTTGATCGTGGTGCGCTCGATCGAGGCTTTCGAAGTGCCGGCTTTGGTCGGCCTGCCCGGCAAGATCAAGGTTTTGACCACCGACATCTATCTCGACATGAAGGAGAACGTGCCGCCCGATCTCGGCTATTCCAGCGCGTTTTCCATCGTGCTGTTGCTGCTCGCCGGCCTGCTCATCAGCCTCTATTCGCGCATCGCGCGCCACGCCTCGCGCTATCACAGCGTCACCGGGAAGAGCTTTCGCGCGCGGCCGGTCGATCTCGGCCCGGCGCGCTATATCGGCGGCGCCGTCATCCTGTTCAACTTTTTGCTGATCCTGCTGACGCCGACGGCGGGCCTGGTCTGGCTCGCCTTGATGCCGTTCACCCAAGGCGTCAGCCGGCGCGGCTTTACGCTCATCACGCTCGATAATTTTCGCACCGTGCTGCACTCGACTTTCTATGTCGATCTGGTGTGGCAGACGCTGTTGATGAGCGCGGGTGCCGCGACCTGCGTCATGGCGCTGACGGTCGTCGCCGGCTGGCTCGCGGTGCGGCGGCGGCCCGGCGCGTGGCTGCTCGATCAGCTCGCCACCGCGCCGCTGATCTTTCCCGGCATCGTGCTCGGCGTCGCCATGATCCAGATTTATCTCGCCGTGCCGGTTGCGATCTATGGCACGCTGTGGGCCTTCATTCTCGCTTTCACCATCCGCTATCTGCCCTATGGCATGCGTTACGCCGCGTCCGGCATTTTGCAGATCCATCCGGAGCTGGAGGAGGCAGCGGCGATCGCGGGAAGTCCGCTGCGCACGGCGTTGCGGCGCATCGTCGTGCCGCTGGCGACGCCGGCGCTCTTGGCCGGCTGGTTGTTCATCTTCCTGATCGCCGCGCGCGATCTTTCGCTGGCCGTGATCCTCGCCTCGCCACGGGCGCAGCCGGTGTCGGTGGCGATGTTCGATCTGTGGGCCAACGGCCAGGGCACCGAGCTCGCGGCCTTCGGCCTGGTCTGGACCGCGATCATGACGGTGATCGCGGCGGCGTTTTATCTCATCGGCCGGCGGACCATCGCGTTCGCCGTCCGTGCCTAAGTGGAGAGTGTTGCGTGGACCTGGAAGCCTCGAAGAAAAAAGTCCAAGCGCTCACCGAGCCGCGCAACGCGGTGCTGGTCGGCGCCAACGACCGGCCGGGAAGCTGGGCGTGGCGCGTCTTGCGCAATTTGAAAGCTTACGAGTTTCCGCAGCCGCTTTATCTGCTCAATCCGCGCCGCAGTGAAATCGGCGGTGAACGCTGCTATCCCGACTTCAAGTCGCTGCCGGAGCCGCCGGATCACCTCGTCGTGCTGGTGCCGGCAACCGGCGTGCCGGAGGTGCTGCGCAGCGGCGCCGCGGCCGGCGCGCGCAGCGCCACGGTTTTCTCTTCGGGTTTCGGCGAGGCCTACAACACGGACGCCGCGCCGCTCGGCCGCGAGCTCAAAGCCGTGATCGCCGAGACCGGGCTCGCGGTGTCCGGCCCCAACTGCATGGGCAATATTTGCGCCAAGACCCGCCTGGTCACGCTCAGTGAAGATCGTCCGCTGCTGCTGCGCGAGGGGCCGATCGCGCTGGTCGGCCAGAGCGGCGGCATGATGATTTTCCTGAACGCCGCGCTGGAAGAGCGCGGCATGAGCGCCGAATACCTCATCACCAGCGGCAACGAAGCGGGCTTAAGCATCCCCGACTACATCGCCTTCTTCGCCGACCAGCCCGAGCTGAAAGTCATCATCGTCTATATCGAGGCGATCGCCGACATCGAAAAATTCAAGGCGGCGTGCCGCATGGCGCGCGCCGCCGGCAAGGCGATCGTCGCCGTAAAGCTCGGCCAATCGGAAAGCGGCCGCAACGCCGCCATGGCGCATACCGCGTCGCTGGCCGGCTCCATCGAAGCCTTCGACGCGGTCGCCGCCGATCTCGGCATCGTGCGCGCCGATACGCTGGACGACGCGGTGGAGATCAGCGAGCTCTTGGTCCATACCGGCGCGCCGGGCGGCCGGCGGCTTGGCGCCATCACGCTGTCGGGCGCGTTCCGCGGGCTGCTTTACGACGCCGCCGAGCGCAACGGGCTGCAATTTCCCAAGCTCGCCGATCCGACGCTGGCGAAGCTCAATGCCATTCTGGGCGTCGGCTCGCTGGTCTCGAATCCGATCGACGGCGGATTTGGTGTGCTGAGCAGCGACGACAATTACAAAGCCTCGATCGCGGCGCTGCAGGCCGATCCGAACATCGACATGATCTTGATCCAGGAGAACCTGCCGCGCGAGCCGGGCTCCGACCGCGCCGAGCGCTACATCCACACGGTGGAGGCCATCGTCGCCGGCGGCGCGCCGAAGCCGATCGCCATCGTCACGCCGGTGTCGCACAGCCAGAGCGATTACAGCCGCGCGCTGCGGGCGCAGGTGCCGCACGTCTCGTTCCTGCTGGAAGTCAACAAATCGCTGCGGGCCATCGCCGGCGTGGCTCGGCGCGACGAGCTTGAACGGCTGGGAGGCGCGGTGGCGAGAAGCGTGGCGACACCCGCCGAAACCGCTGCCGCAGCGCGCCTGCGAACGCTGGCACAGAACGGCGCCGCAGCGCTCGACGAGGTCGAGTCGAAAGCGCTGATCCGCGCCTATGGCATCCCGACGCCGGCCGAGATCGCGGTCCAGTCCTTGGACGAAGCCGTCAAAGCGGCGCGACAGATCGGCTTTCCAGTGGTGCTGAAGGGTGTGGCGGCGAAGCTATTGCACAAGTCCGACGCCGGCGCCGTGGCGCTGAACCTTGCCGATGACGATGCGGTGCGCGCGGCTTACGCGCGCATCGCCGAAAATGTCCGGCGCGCCGGGGTCGAGACCCTCGAGGCCATCCTGGTCTGCCAACACATCAGCGGCGGCCTGGAGCTCGTGCTCGGGCTCAACCGCGATCCGGAAATGGGCCTCGTCGTCATGGCCGGCTCCGGCGGCGTGCTGCTCGAACTGACCAAGGATGTGGCATTCGCGGCGCCGCCGCTCACGCGTGAAAAAGCGCACGCCATGATCGAGCGGACCCACGCCGCACGACTCATCCGCGGCTATCGCTCGTCGCCGGCGCTCGATGCCGATGCGGTGATCGACGCATTGCTCGCGCTCGGCCGCATCGCCGAAGACCTGAGCGACGACGTGCAATCGATCGACATCAATCCATTTGTCGTGCTGCCGCGCGGCGGTTTTGCGCTCGATGCGCTTGTCGTGCCGCTGGTTTCCCCGCCCCCTTGTGGGGAGGGGTAGGGGTGGGGGTCGAGAGGCGATGTGCAGGCGTCGACGCTCTCGCTTAACCTCCCGACCCCCACCCCTCCCTCCCCACAAGGGGGAGGGAGCAGATTGTACTTGCCGCTCGCAGCGAATTCTAATTCCAACAGGAGAACGCCGATGACCGACACATGGCGCACGCTCAAAGCTTGGCCGGAACTGATCCTGGAGCAGCTCGCCGATGCCGGCGTGGCGCGGGTCATTCTCAACCGGCCGGACAAGCGCAATTGCCTGAACGAAGCGCTGGTCGCGGCGTGGTTCGAGGCGCTCGACATCGTGCGCGCCGACCGCGAGATCAAAGCCGTCATCACCAAAGGCGCCGGGATTTGCTTCAGCTCCGGGCTCGACCTGCATTTCCTGCGCAAGGTCAGCGAGGAGCCGCGCGACTGGGATCGGCCGACGCCGACGGTGCAGATGGCGGAAGCGTTGCGCGGTTTTCCACGTATCATGATCGCCCAGGTGCACGGCTATTGCCTCGGCGGCGCGCTCGGCATCATGAATTGCCACGATCTGGTGTTCGCCGCGGATGATGCGCAGCTTGGCATGCCGGAAATTTTGCGCGGCAGCTTCGGCCAGCTCGTTACTTCGACCCTGGTGCACGGCGGCATTCCGCTCAAAAAGGTCGCGCTGATGCAGCTCGTCGGCCGCAATATTTCCGGCCTCGAGGCCGACCGCTGGGGCATCGTCTCGCAGGCGGTGCCGGCGGCGGAACTGGAGACGACGGTGACAGGCATCGCCCGCGAAATCGCCGAGCGCCACCTGGCGCCGCTGGAGCATTCCAAGATCACCGTGCAGATGGGCCGCGATCTGTCGCTGTCGCAGGCGATCCAACTCGATCAGCTGGTGTCCGCCCGCATGCGCCGCTTCATGGACCCGACGCAGCACGTCGAGTCGTACCTGCAATCGCAGAAGGGCGGACCGAACTTGGAATACAGACGGCCGGATGTTTAGACGTGTAGGGTGGGCAAAATCGTCTGTTCGGTCTGACCGCGTGGGCATCGCGCCGACGCGATTTTGCCCACGCGAACTGCGCGGTGCGGTGCGATGCCCACTCTACGCGGCTACGCCGCCGCTTTCTTCTTGTCGCCGCGCTCCAGCGATTGCAGCAGCTCGTCGACCGTCTGCACGTCGCCGAACTGGCCGTAGAACGCCGACAGCGTGGCGTTGTGCTCGGCGTCGGTATGGGTCGCCAGCCCGTCGGCCACCATGACGACCTTGAAATTGAGCATCATGGCGTCGCGCGCCGAGCTTTCGCAGCACACATTGGTGGCGGTGCCGGTGATCAACAGCGTGTCGATGCCGCGGTCGCGCAAATGGCGCTCGACGTCGGACGAACCCTGGATGAAGGCGCTGTAGCGCTTCTTGGTGATCTGGGCGTCCTCCGGCCGGATGTCGTTACCGTGCCAGTATTCGTAGCCGTCCTCGCCGATATCCATGGCTTTGAGCCGCCGTTCCGCCCGCTCCGGCTTTTGCAGGTAGCCGTGGTAGTTCGACCAGCTCTCGCGGGTGCCCGTGGTGCCATTGCGAATCCAGACCACGTGGCCGCCGCGCCGGCGCAGCTCGGCGGCGAGCCGGTTGATGTTGGGCACGATCTCGCGCGCCAGCGGCACCTCGCCCTGATGGCCCGGCTTGACGAAATAGTTCTGCATGTCGACCACGAGCAGCGCGGTGGCGTGCGGGTTGATGGCGTCGAACGGGTGCAGCTTGCCCATCCGCATGTTCATGCGGTCGAGGGAGGCTTGCGAGATCGCGATCTTGTGCATCGGCGGTTCCTCAACTAGTCGTCTTGCGGGGCTCGTGTCAGCCCACTGTGCCACAAAACCTGGGCGGGATCGAGCGCATGTCCGGCAGTTGGGAATTCTGGATCGATCGCGGCGGCACCTTTACCGACGTGATCGGCAGGCGGCCGGACGGCGCGCTGGTGACCCACAAGCTGCTCTCGGAAAATCCCGAAGCCTATCGGGACGCCGCGGTGCACGGCATCCGCCACCTGCTCGGGCTCAAACCCGGCGAGGCGATCCCGAGCCGGCGCATCGCCGCGGTCAAGATGGGCACCACGGTCGCCACCAATGCGCTGCTCGAGCGCAAGGGCGACCGCACCTTGCTGTTGATCACCAAGGGCTTTCGCGACGCGCTGCGCATCGGCTACCAGGCGCGGCCGAAGATATTCGCCAAGCACATCATCAAGCCCGACATGCTGTACGAGCGCGTCGTCGAGGTCGACGAGCGGGTGCGCGCCGACGGCACCGTGGAGCGCGCGCTCGATCTCGACGCGGTGCGTACCGAGCTTCGCCGTGCCAAGCAGGACGGCATCGACGCCGTCGCCGTCGTACTGATGCACGCCTACCGCTATAGCGACCACGAGCAGCGCATTGCGGCACTGGCGCGCGAGCTCGGCTTCGAGCAGGTCTCCGCCAGCCACGAAGTGTCGCCGCTGATCAAGCTGGTCGGCCGCGGCGACACCACCGTCGTCGACAGCTATCTCTCGCCGATCCTGCGTCGCTACGTCTCGCAAGTCGCGGGCGACTTGAATCCACCCTCCCCTGCAGGGGGAGGGTCGGCCGCGAAGCGGCCGGGGTGGGGTGGGCAGCCGAGCCGCCGCATCACCCCCACCCGCCACGCTGCGCCGCAGCCGACGCTTCGCGTCGGCGTTCTTTACGAAAAGCACGGCGGCCGGAGGCCGCCTATGGACCTCCCCCCTCCAGGGGGAGGTGAAGAAACGCGCCTGATGTTCATGATGTCATCGGGCGGGCTCACTGCGGCCGAATTGTTCCGCGGCAAGGACGCCATCCTGTCGGGGCCGGCGGCCGGTGTCGTCGGCATGGCGGAGACCGGCCGCGCCGCGGGTTTTTCGCGGCTGATCGGCTTCGACATGGGCGGCACCTCGACCGACGTGTCGCACTTCGCCGGCGCCTACGAGCGCGCGTTCGAGACCGAAGTCGCCGGTGTGCGCATGCGTGCGCCGATGATGCTGATCCACACCGTGGCGGCCGGCGGCGGCTCGGTGCTGCATTTCGACGGCGCGCGGTTTCGCGTCGGCCCGGATTCGGCCGGCGCCAATCCCGGCCCAAAGTGCTATCGCCGCGGCGGCCCGCTGGCGGTGACCGACGCCAATGTGATGGTCGGCAAGCTGATTGCCGATTTCTTTCCGAAGATTTTTGGCCCCGCACAAAACCAGCCGCTCGATGCCGATGCGGTGCGCGCAGCTTTCGCGGCGCTGGCGAAGGAGATCGGCGACGGCCGTTCCGGTGAACAAGTTGCCGACGGTTTTATCAAGATCGCCGTCGAGAACATGGCCAACGCCATCAAGAAGATTTCCGTCCAGCGCGGCTACGACGTGACGCGCTATGCGCTCAATTGCTTCGGCGGCGCCGGCGGCCAGCACGCCTGCCTGGTGGCCGACGCGCTCGGCATGGAGAGCGTGCTGATCCATCCGCTGTCGTCGCTGCTGTCGGCCTATGGCATGGGCCTTGCCGACATCCGCAGCGTTCGCCAGCAGGCCATCGAGGAGCCGTTCGGCGACAAGGCGCGCAAGACGTTGCAGACCGTGTCGCGCCGGCTGGCACGTGCGACCATCGACGAGGTCACCGGCCAAGGTGTGGCGACGAACAAGATCACGGTGCACGTGCGCGCGCATATCCGTTACGCGGGGACGGACACGCCGCTGATTATCGATGCGGGAAAACTTCACCCTCCCCTGCAGGGGGAGGGTCGGCCGCGAAGCGGCCGGGGTGGGGTGCGCAGCCGAGCCGCCGCATCACCCCCACCCGCCGCACTTCGTGCGGCGACCTCCCCCCTCCAGGGGGAGGTGAAGTTAATGTCGCTTGCGAAGATGAAATCTGCCTTCGAGCGTGCGCACAAGGCGCAGTTCGGCTTCATCGATCGCGCCAAGGCGCTGGTCATCGAAGCCGTCTCGGTCGAGGCGATCGGCGGCGGCGCGACGTTTCGGGAAAAAACGCGCAAGACCACGCGCGCCAAGCTGCCGGCGCCGGCGCGGCGCACGCGCTTTTTCTCCAACGGTAAGTGGCAGCGCGCGCTGGTCTTTACGCGCGACACGCTGGCGCCGGGTCACAAGGTCAAAGGCCCCACCATCATCATCGAGCCGCATCAGACCGTCGTGGTCGAGCACGGCTGGCAGGCCGAGCTGACCGCCAAGAATCACCTGGTGCTGCGGCGGGTGCAAAAACTCAAGCGCACGCGCGCCATCGGCACCCACGCCGATCCGGTGATGCTGGAAGTGTTCAACAATCTGTTCATGTCGATTGCCGAGCAGATGGGCGTGGCGCTGCAGAACACCGCCTATTCGGTGAACATCAAGGAGCGGCTCGATTTCTCCTGCGCGGTGTTCGACGGCACCGGCTCGCTGGTGGCGAACGCGCCGCACATGCCGGTGCATCTCGGCTCCATGGACCGCGCCGTCGAGACCATCATCCGCGAGAACAAGGGCAGGGTTCGCCCCGGCAATGTCTATGCCATCAACGCGCCGTATAACGGCGGCACGCACCTGCCGGACATCACCGTCTGCACGCCGGTATTTGCCACACAGACGACAGACGACGGACGACGGAAGACAGATAAGAGAGCCAACCATCCGTCCTCCGTCGTCCGTCATCCGTCCTCCATTCTGTTCTGGGTCGCCTCGCGCGGCCACCATGCCGACGTCGGCGGCATTTCGCCGGGCTCGATGTCGCCGAACGCCACGACCATCGAGCAGGAAGGCGTCTATATCGACAATTTCAAGCTGGTCGAGCGCGGCCGCTTCCGCGAGAAGGAAACCTATCAGCTGTTGCAAGGCGCCAAATATCCGGCGCGCAATCCGCTGCAGAACGTCAACGACATCAAGGCGCAGATCGCCGCCAACGAGATGGGCGTGCGCGAATTGCGCAAGATGGTGCGCTATTTCACCTTGCCTGTGGTGCGCGCCTATATGCGCCACGTCCAGGATAATGCGGCAGAAAGCGTGCGCCGCGTCATCGACCGGCTGCATGATTCAAGCTTCAGCATCGAGACCGATCAGGGCAGCGTCATCAAGGTGCGCATCGCGGTCGACAAGAAGAAACGCGAAGCCACCGTCGATTTCACCGGCACCAGCCCGCAGCAGTCCTCGAACTTCAACGCGCCGGAGCCGGTGACGCGTGCCGCGGTGCTCTACGTGTTCCGCGTCATGGTCGACGACGATATTCCGATGAATGCCGGCTGCCTGCGGCCGATCTGCATCATCATTCCGAAACAGTCGATGCTGACGCCGGAATTTCCCGCAGCCGTGGTCGCCGGCAATGTCGAGACCTCGCAGGAGGTGACCAATTGCCTGTTCGGCGCACTCGGCGCCATGGCGGCGGCGCAGGGCACCATGAACAATCTCAATTTCGGCAATGCGCGCTACCAGTATTACGAGACCATCTGCTCCGGCTCGCCGGCCGGCCCCGGCTTTCCCGGCACCGACGCCGTGCATACCCATATGACCAATACGCGGCTGACAGATCCGGAGATTTTGGAATTCCGCTATCCGGTGCTGCTCGAAGATTTCCACATCCGCAAAAACTCCGGCGGGCGCGGCCAATGGAACGCCGGCGACGGCATCCGCCGCACCATTCGCTTCCTGGAGAAAATGGAATGCACGATTTTGTCCGGCCACCGCCGGGTGCCGCCGTTCGGGCTCGCCGGCGGCAGCGACGGCCAGGTCGGCGAGAACAGCGTGCGGCGCCACGACGGCTCGATCGAAAAGCTGCAAGGCTGCGACGCCACCGTGATCGACGCCGGCGAGGCGGTCATCATCCAGACGCCAACGGCGGGCGGTTACGGCAAGCCGCAATGACGCTCAGCGCAACGGCGGCGCAATCGCCGAGTCATCGGTTGCCTTGCGCGCCACCGAATATTTCATGTTCGCCTTGTCGCCCTCCCAGTAGAACGTGAAGTCGGCGGCGACATAGCCGCCATCGGGCAGCGGCAGCACGGCGCTGCACATCACCTGATCCTTGGTGGCGGAGACCGTCTTGATCGGCGAATATGTCGTCGGCTGGTAGTTGAACTGTCGGAGAACCTCCACCAGCGATTTTTTGGCGCGATCAGAATCGCAATCCGGCAGCACCAGGCGGTCGCGGATGCCGCTGTAGATGAACACGCCGGCGACGGCGAGGATCGGAATGCCGAGGAGGCGAAACACGAAGCGATAGGATTTGCGGGGCGACGATCGTCCAGCGATAGAGGGCGGCGGCGTCCACCGGCGCGCGCGCAGAGGTGGCGGATCATCATCGGCCATGCGCGCGCCTCACACCGACTTGACGATCTCCTCGGTCATCTTCTTGGCGTCGCCGAGCAGCATCATGGTGTTATCGCGGTAGAACAGCGGATTGTCGATGCCGGCGTAACCGGACGCCAAAGAGCGCTTGTTGAACATTACCGTGCCGGCCTTCCACACCTGCAGCACAGGCATGCCGTAAATCGGCGATTTCGGATCGTCCTCGGCGGCCGGATTGGTGACGTCGTTAGCGCCGATGACGTAAGCGACGTCGGCCTGGGCGAATTCCGAATTGATGTTCTCGAGCTCGAATACGTCGTCATAGGGCACGTTGGCTTCGGCGAGCAGCACGTTCATGTGACCCGGCATGCGGCCGGCTACCGGATGGATGGCGTATTTGACCTCGACGCCTTCGCGCTTGAGCTTGTCGCCCATCTCACGGAGCGCGTGCTGCGCCTGCGCCACCGCCATGCCGTAGCCCGGCACGATGATGACCTTGCCGGCATTCTTGAGGATGAAGGCGGCGTCCTCGGCCGAGCCGATCTTGACCGGGCGCTGCTCGCCGCCGGCCGCCGGTCCCGCCACCTCGCCGCCGAAGCCGCCGAGGATGACCGAGATGAACGAGCGGTTCATGCCCTTGCACATGATGTAGGACAGGATCGCGCCCGACGAGCCGACCAGCGCGCCGGTGATGATCAGCGCCGAATTGCCGAGCGTGAAGCCGATGCCGGCCGCGGCCCATCCCGAATAGGAATTGAGCATCGAGATCACGACCGGCATGTCGGCGCCGCCGATCGGAATGATGATGAGCACGCCGAGCAGGAACGACACCGCGGCGATCAGCCAGAACGCAACGTGCGGCTGGGCGAGGTAGAACCACACGATCAGCGCGACGAGGGCGACACCCAGCGCGATATTGATGACGTGGCGGCCGGGCAGCGTGATCGGCGCGCCGCTCATGCGGCCGGAGAGTTTGAGGAACGCGATCACGGAGCCGGTGAAAGTGACGGCGCCGATGGCGGCGCCGAGCGACATTTCGATCAGGCTCTGGCCGTGGATGGCGCCTTCGACGCCGATGCCGAACGCCGCGGGCGCGTACAGCGCGCCGGCCGCGACCAGCACCGCCGCCATGCCGACCAGCGAGTGGAAGGCGGCGACCAGCTCCGGCATCGACGTCATCGGCACCCGCCGCGCGATCACCGCGCCGATGCCGCCGCCGACCGCCATGCCGAGCACGACCAATCCCCAGGCGGCAAACGATACCGGCGGATGCGCCGCCAGCGTCGTCAGTATCGCGATCGCCATGCCGATCATGCCGAGCGTGTTGCCGCGCCGGCTGGTTTCCGGACTGGAGAGCCCGCGCAACGCCATGATGAACAAGGCGCCGGCGATCAGATAAAGCAGCGCAGCGAGATTGGCCGACATCATGGACCTCTATGGGGCGTTGCCGCGACCGCGTTCATTTCTTTTTCTTCTGATACATCGCCAGCATGCGCTGGGTCACAAGGAAGCCGCCGAAAATGTTCACCGAGGCGAAAGTCAGCGCGACGAAGCCGAGCGCGCGCGCCCACAGCGGGCCGTCATCGTTGGCGACCAGCGCGACGCCGACCGCGAGCAGCGCGCCGACCACGATCACCGAGGAGATGGCGTTGGTCACCGACATCAGCGGCGTATGCAGCGCCGGCGTCACCGACCAGACCACGTAATAGCCGACGAACACCGCGAGCACGAAGATCGACAGCCGGAATACGAAAGGATCGACGACGTCGCTCGCCGCGTGAGTCCCGCCGCTGCCTATGGTGGCGAGATCGAGCTGGGCCAGGATCGAGAGAGTGATCATCGTAGCGCCTCCGGTCCTTCTTTCCCCTCCCCCTTGTGGGGAGGGGTAGGGGTGGGGAAGCGGGAGCCGCGGCGGTGAAGACTTCCCCACCCTCGGCTTCGCTTCGCTCGCCGTCCCTCCCCAGTCTTGTTGAAACAAGATTTGGGGGAGGGGGTAGACAATTCATGCCGCGCTCTTCGGCTGGAAATTCGGATGCACGACGGCGCCGTCGCGGGTCAGCGCCGTCGCCTTGACGATGTCGTCGTCCCAGTTGACCGCAAGCGCCTTGGTCTTCTTGTCGATCAGAATTTCCAGAAACGCGTAGAGGTTTTTGGCGTAGAGGTTCGAAGCCGTGGCGGCGATGCGGCCCGGCACGTTGCGATAGCCGACGACTTTTACGCCGTTCTGCTCGCTCACCGTGTCGGCGCTGACACCTTCGACATTGCCGCCGCGCTCGACGGCGAGATCGACCACCACCGAACCCGGCCGCATCGACGTCACCATGGCCGACGAGATCAGCCGCGGCGCCGGCCGGCCGGGAATGAGCGCGGTGGTGATGACGATGTCCTGCTTCTTGATGTGCTCGGCGACGAGTGCGGCCTGTTTCGCCTGATACTCTTTCGACATTTCCTTGGCGTAGCCGCCGGCAGTCTCGGCCGCCTTGAATTCCTCGTCCTCCACCGCGATGAATTTGGCGCCGAGGCTCTCGACCTGCTCCTTCGCCGCCGGGCGCACGTCGGTCGCGGTGACGATGGCGCCGAGGCGGCGCGCGGTGGCGATCGCCTGCAGCCCGGCGACGCCGGCGCCCATGATGAAAACTCTTGTGGCCGGCACGGTGCCGGCCGCGGTCATCATCATCGGCAGCGCCCGGCCGAATTCGGCGGCGGCATCGATCACGGCGCGGTAGCCGGCGAGATTGGCCTGGCTCGACAGCACGTCCATGACCTGGGCGCGGGTGATGCGCGGCAAAAGCTCCATGGCGAAGCTTACGACGCCGGCGTCGGCCATGGCGCGTAGCGCCGCCTCGTTGTCGTAGGGGTCCATGATGGCGATGACGATGGCGCCCTTCTTGACGCGCGACAGCTCGGCGCCTTGCGGGCGGCGGACCTGGAGTACGACATCGGCGCCGTTCAAGGCGTCGGCGGAGACCGTGGCGCCGGCCGCCGTATAGTCGGCATCGAGAATGCCGGATTTGACCCCGGCGCCCGGCTCGACCGCGACTGCGGCGCCGAGCCCGATCATCTTCTTGATGGTCTCGGGAACCGCGGCCACCCGCGGCTCGCCCGCGTCGGTTTCGGCAACGACCGCAACCTTCATGATGCCTCCGACGGCTGCCGCGTATGTGCGGCTAGCTGCGAACCGATTTGGTGACGGAAACCTACTCAGGTCAGGAAATACGCCATTCCGACAAGGATGATCACGACGATCGTCATGACGACTTTCACCAATTTGATGAAATTCTCGTACGTCTGTTCGTGAGCGGGGTAATCGTTGCCCGTCGCCGTCGCGTATTCGACCTCGCCGTGATCGGCCATACCATCGTCTCCAAACGTCGCACCCGGTGCGGGCCGACTTAGCGTAATTGCCTGTCCAGGGCAACGGGACGGCGCCGTTGCGAGCGTATTTTTGCCCACCTGCGATGACGCCGTTCGCGGCGGCCGCCATGCGTGTTCCGCGGCAGCCGTTGCGGGCGTTCGGCTTGCCGGGGCGGGCCCGAATCCCTACTCTTGAGGCAACGCCGCGCCATTGGCCACGGACAGCACCGATGCTCAGAAAAGAACAGAACGAACTTTTGACCCAGACCGGCCCCGGCACGCCGATGGGCCAGCTTTTCCGCTCCTATTGGATGCCGGTGCTCCTTGCCGAGGAACTGCCGGAAGACGATTGCCCGCCGGTGCGGGTCAAAATCCTGTCCGAGCGGCTCCTGGCATTCCGCGACTCCAACGGCAAATACGGCCTGATCGACGAATTCTGCGCCCATCGCGGCGTCTCGCTGTGGTTCGGCCGCAACGAGGAGGGCGGGCTGCGCTGCCCCTATCACGGCTGGAAATACGACGTGAACGGCCAGTGCATGGAGGTGCCCTCGGAGCCGGCCGAAAGCGGCTTCTGCAAGAAGGTCAAGCTCACGTCATACCCGCTGGTGAAGCGCGGCGAAGTCTTGTGGGCCTATATGGGTCCCGCCGACAAAAAGCCGCCGCTGCCGGAATGGGAATTCGCCATGGTGCGGCCGGAGCAGACTTTCGTCTCCAAGCGGTTCCAGGAATGCAACTGGCTGCAGGCCATGGAAGGCGGCATCGATTCCAGCCACGTCTCGTTCCTGCATCGCGGCGATCTCGGCTCCGACCCGCTGTTCAAGGGCGCCAAGGGCAATCAGTACAATCTCTCCGACATGCAGCCGCATTTCGAAGTCGTCGAGCAGCCCGGCGGCTTGTTCATCGGCGCGCGGCGCAATGCCGAGGACGGCAAATATTACTGGCGCATCACGCCGTGGGTGATGCCGTGCTTCACCATGATCCCGCCGCGCGGCGATCATCCGATCCACGGCCATTTCTGGGTGCCGATCGACGACGAGAACTGCTGGGCGTGGTCCTACGACTTCCACCCGGTGCGGGCGCTGAGCGAGCGCGAAGTCGACGCCATGAAGGACGGCGCCGGCGTGCATTGCAAGGTCGATGCCGCATTCCGGCCGCTCGCCAACAAGGACAACGATTATCTGATCGACCGCGCCGCGCAGAAAGCCGGCCACACCTATAGCGGCGTCGCCGGCTTCGCCATGCAGGACGCTTCGCTGCAGGAAAGCATGGGCCCGGTCTGCGACCGCACCAAGGAGAACCTGGTCTCGACCGACAACGGCATCATCATGGCGCGGCACCGCCTGATGCGCGCCGCCAAGGCGCTGGTCGACAAGGGCGTGTCGCCGCCCGGCATCGACGTTGAGCACCAGAAGGTCCGCTCCTGCTCGGTGGTGCTGCCGCCCGACGTGGCGTTCAAGGACGGCGCCAAGGAAGCGCTCTACGGCAAGCCCGGCATGGCGCAGACGACGGTGTGAGTCGGACGACAGACGACGGACGACGGACGACAGACGACAGATATCTCTTATCCGTCCTCTGTCGTCCGTCCTCTGTCGTCCGTCCTCTGTCCTCCGCATTAGCGCGCCGGCGCCGTCATCTTGATGCCGGTCAGCGCGGCCAATTCGCCCTGGCGCTTGGTTTCGCGGCGCATGTAATCGGCTACCTTCGGGCGTGTTTTCCGCTGGCACCGTCATGCCGAGCGCCGCCATGCGACTCTTGAAGTCTTGCGATTGCACGACCTCGTTCAGCGCCTTGTTGAGGTAGGCGATGATCGGTGCCGGCGTCTTGGCGGGCGCGGCGAGGCCGACGAAGCCGCCATAATCGAAATTGGCGAATCCCAGTTCCTGCATGGTCGGCACTTCGGGCCAGGTCGCGATCCGCTGCGGCCTCGCGATCGCCAGCGCCCGCACCTTGCCGCTGTCGGCGAGCGGCTTGGCCTGGGCGTAGAACGCGAACGCACCTTGCACACCGCTTGCGGTTACGTTGCGCGCGGCCTCGCCGGAGCCGTTGAAGGGCACGCCGGCGATCGCGGTCTTGGCGAGCGCGTTGAGCTGCGCCAGCGCCATGGCCGGTGACGTCGCCGGCCCGGACGTGCCGAAGCTGATCTTGCTCGGATTGGTTTTGGCGTCGGCGAGCAATTCGTCGAGCGTCTTGTAAGGCAGCGCGGCATCGACGATCAGCACCAGCGGCGGCCCGTCGACAATCAACCCGATCATGGCGAAGTCGTCGATGGCGTTATACGGCACGGGGAGGAAATGCAGGTTCTGCGCATCGGCGATCGAATTGGCGAACAGGGTGTAACCGTCGGGCGCGGCGCGCACCGCATAGGCGCCGCCGAGGGTGCCGGAGCCGCCCGGCTTGTTCTCGACGATGATGTTCTGGCCGATCCGTTCCTGCAGCATCGCGGCAAGGACGCGCGCCGGCACGTCGGTCAAGCCGCCGACTGCGAACGGCACGATCATGGTGATCGGCCGCGCCGGGTAGTTTTGCGCCGGCGCTTGCGCCGGCCAGAGCGCAGCGAGCACAAGCGCGCCGAGCAGCGATAGGCCAAGTCTGAAAGGATTGATCATTTGTCGCTCCCGCGCGTGACCTTGAGGCCGTCGCGCCGCAATGCCAAAGTCGAAGTCCCGGCCGGCACGGGCCAGCATATCAGCATGAGACGGACCCGATGACCAAGAGCGTAGAGCCGCTGCTTCCGGTCGAGCTCGGATCGGGCAAGGTCAAGTTTGCCCAAGGCATGAAAGCCGGGCGCTGGGTTTTCGCCACCGGCCTGATGGCGCAGGATTTCGTCAACGGCATCGCGGCGGACGTGCTGGCCGAGCGCGCGCCGCATTCCGGCCTACCTAAGCGCGAGAAGGAAGCGCTGCGCATCTTCGAGAATCTCGACGCCGTGTTGCGCGCCGCCGGCACCGACCGCGGCAATCTGGTGCGCACCGATCAGTACTACACCACCGTGAAGGCCGTGCCGCCTTATCAGCAGGTACGCCGCGAATTTCTCGCTGGCCGCATCCCGCCCTCGACCTCGATCGCGCAGCAGCGGCTGCTGCTGCCCGGCGCCGACATGAACATCCAGGCCATGGCGGCGATCCCCGAGAAAGGTTTTGCGGTCGAGCACCTCAAGCACGCGCAATTGGCCGGACGGCCGACCTCCGGCTACTCACCGGCGCTCACGGTCGGCGATTTCATCTTCCTGCCGGGCATCACCTCGCTCGCGATCGGCGACGAGCCGCGGCGCAACGGCGTCGCCGCCGCGGCGCTGATGGCCGAGGGCGCGCAATGGGGCGGCCAGCCGATCAAGCTTGAAACCGAATTCATCATCACCAAGCGGATGACGGCGTCGCTGGCGCTGGCCGGCGCGACGCTCGCAGACGTGGTGCACGCGCAGGTCTACCTCACCGACCGCGACGACTACTCGGCGTTCAATGAAGCTTGGTGCCGGCATTTCGGCGAGAACGGCCCGACCGTATCGATCATCCCGTGCATCGCGCACGGGCTCGCGCCCTACGACGGCAAGATCGAGATCAACGTGATCGCGGCGAAGCCGGGCAGCGCTGCCGCCAAGCGGCACATCGACGCCGGCATCGCCACCGCCTTCCGCCATCAGCCGCAGGCGGTGAAGGCGGGCGATCTGCTCTTCATTCCGGCCTTGATGGCGGCCGACCGCGACGGGTTTTTGGCCGCGGCGGCCGTGAATCCACGACAGCCGCATTTTTCGTCATCGCCCGAAGCGCAAGCGGACGCGATCATCGACGACATCGCGCGGCTCTGCGCGGCCGCGGGTACGTCGCTCGAAAACGCGGTTCGCGTGCTGCTGTTCCTCACCGACATCGCCGAGTTCTACCCGGTCTACAAAAACTGGGAACGCCGGCTCGGCGGCCACCCGCTGCCGTTTTCCGCCGTCGAAGTCCCCGGGCCGCTGCCGGTTCCGGGAGCGACGGTGATGATGGAAACGTGGGTCTATGCCGGGTGAGCGATTGGCGGGTGCGCGGATCGGCGTTGGCCGCCCCCCTGCCGGTGTTATGATTTGCCTCAAATAACCTTGAGCAAATTCCCGTAACCGCCGAATCTGATGGCCGGATCGTCGCGGGCGGGAAAGCCGGCCTGCGCGATCGCAAAAGCACGCTCGGGCTGATTGCAGACGAGATCGAGGCACAGCGCCAGGCTGTCGTCGTCGTAACGATAAAGCAGTGCGTTCTCGCCGTGCCTGAACAGCCGCCGATTCGTCGGCGTGTCCTCAACGATGACGACGCAGCCGGCGTTCAAACCGTTCTCGGTGCGATCGTGGATCATGTCGTTGGCATAGTTGCAGTTGAGCACCGCACGGCACGATTTCATGCGGGCGGCGGTTGCCGGCATGCTGTTGATGCGGGGATCGTCGCTGAAAGTGGCGAGCGCGCCCGGCAGCAGGGATTTCGGGGCGATGTCGGTCTGAATCAATACGCGAAATTTAGATGCGACTTCGAAAATTCTCAGCCGGCGCCAGACCTGAACCGTTTCCTCGACGATTTGAATGCAGAAATGGAATTGTCGGTTCGGCAACTGCAGGCCGCGGCGGTCAAGGCTGGCGGTCAAGTGCACTTCGATCGGATCGTCGAGATCGCACCGGGCAAGCTCGATGGCGTCTTGGACCGCTTCGGCGATTCCGGGTTCCAGGGTTTGCTGTCGCGCCCGGGTAGCTTCAATGGTGCCGCCGATTCTCCTGACGTTCAGTGGGATGAGGCAATATATGGTCCGCTCCAGATATGAGCGAGACGACAACACAGGGACGCGTGAGCGCCAATTGGGCCCGTTGCCGGCCATCCAGCCGGTCCGCGCATCGGCAAGGCAGTAGCGCTGGAAATAGTGCTCGGAGAATTCCGACATGAACAGAAATCTGGAATTCTCCGCCGTGGCCTGTGTGAATTCGGGCCAGCGCGAACTCGGATGATCCTGGATCCAATGAAACGCCGGCACATTCAGCTTTGCCGCCAATGCGACGAAGCTCTCGTCGTCGATCCAGCAATGGTCCAGCTGCGAATTGAACCCTAGAACCGCGATGGTGCGGTCGTTGAGGCACTGCCGCAGCTCCGGTCGCTGGCCGGGTGTTTCAAACTCGATGATTTTGCACGCCACGCCCACCGAACTGAGAAATTCGTAAACGTTCTCCACATAAGTCCGATCATGCTCATGCTTGGAATGGCAAATCCAATAGGTTCGCCCGTGGAATCGCGCCCTCGTTTCATGAAACGTAAGCGTGATCGTTTCCATGCGCGTCGCCCCGTTCCATCCTGCCCGACTGCAGATAGGGGAGCAAGCATTGTGCTCCGCCAATGGCGAACAGCCGCGGCAAAATCTGCAGGACGGCGCCGCAGCGACTATCGTATCCAATGCGCCCAGATCAATGAATCTGGAAATACCGTGATTTTGTCTGATCCGATGAGTTCATCGACGGCCTGTTTGACGCCGGCGTGGCCGTGTCCCGGCCTGTTGTAGTCGTGTCCGCACAGCACGCCGCCGGCTTTGACTTTCGGCAGCCAAGCCGTGATGTCGGCGAACACTGCTTCGTAGCTGTGGTCGGCGTCGATAAAAATCAGATCGAAAGAGCCTGCAGCCATGTCCTGAGCGACGCGCGCGGTCGAGCCGACGTGAACGACGACATGATTGGAAATCCCGAACCGCGCCAGATTCGCCTCGAACCGCTGGCGCAGCTTGCCGTCGCAATCGTGCACGATATCGAGCTCTCCGGGCGTGCCGCGAAACGTATCGACGGCGTGGACCTGCAGGTTCCTGGCCAAGATCAGATGGGCGACGGAGCATAGCGAGCGGCCCTGCCACACGCCCAATTCGGCGACGCGGGACCGCACTGGAACTTGCTCGTACAGACTGGCATAGGCGGCAACGTCGCCGGGGGAAAACCAGCCATCCGGCAGGTCGTTTGCGGTCGTCGTCATGGGCCCTTGCGTCAATCTCGCGCGCTTTCGTCCGGCCGTCAGGCACCGTCGTTCTGCGCGGCGGCATTCATCCCGGCGATGAAACCCTGACACACCGCGCGCGGCAGGCCGTGCATGGAAAAGCCGCCGGCCGATTCGCCGCCGCAATAAAGGCCGGGGATCACTTCGCCGTTCATGTCGATGACCTGGCAGCGCGCATTGATGCGCAGGCCGGCGCGGGTGTCGTGGATGACCGGTGTCGCCCAGGCGGCGTAGAACGGGGGCTTCTCGATCTTGTAGAGCGGCTTTGGCCTACCGAAATCGGCGTCCTTGCCGGCGTCGACGAAGGCATTGTAGCGCGCCACGGTGGCGGCCAGCTTTTGCGGCGGCATCGGCACGCGCTGGTATTTCATTTTGATTTTTGCCGCGAGCGCCTCGATGCTGTCGGCTTCGAAGAAAAAGCCGCCATCGAAATCGACGTGCGGCGGCAACGGCAGCCACTTTTCGCGCGCCACGGCGTCGGCATCGAAGATCGCCCAGATCGGGCCGCCGCCGTTGTGGCTGTCGCCGATGCCGGCGAGCGCGGCGTTGATGAAATTGCTCGGGTTATATTTTTGATTCTTGGCGTTGAGAAAGGAATGCGGCTCGTAGGGGTTGGTGCTCTGGTAGGTGTTGTAATTGAAATGCCCGGCAGTCTCGTCGTAGAAGCGCCGGCCCAGCATGTTGACCAGGATGACGTCCTGCCAGTCCTTGACCTGAAGCCCGATGGCGCGCGCCTTGTCGAACACTTCGCTGCCCGGATACCAGCGCACGTTCACATAGCCATATTGGCAGCCGATGGCGCCCGGCTTGGTGATGCCGGAGCCGAACTCGCCGGTATAGTTGAACAGCCCCCACAGCGCGGCGCCGACCGCCATGGCGGCGATCTCGCCGCTGGCGTCCTGGTCCGACCACGGCATGCCGGCCAGCCCGCAATATTCCTCGGTGAGGCGCGGATCGAACATGCGGCGGAAATTGACGTTGCCGGTCGAGCCGCCGGTGGCGACGATCACCGCTTTTTCCGCGCGCAGATTTAGTCGGGCGCCGTTATGATCGACGGCGATGCCGGTGATCCTGCCGTCGCGCGGCGTGTCGCGATGGATCGCGGTCATGCGATGCTCGAGCAAAATCTCGATGCCGGCGTTGCGTGCAGCGGCCTCGAGCGGCCGGATCAATCCGGCGCCGGCGCGGATTTCGTCGTCGTCCGGATCGGCCGGCCCGCCGGTATGAACCATCGGCCAGTCCTCGACCGAAATTTGCATGGTGCGCAGCACCGAGACGCCGATCTCGTGGCCGATCTTGTTGGGCGGCCGGTCGATGACCTTCACGCCGTGCGCCAGCAGGAATTCGAACGCCGCCACGCTGTTGTCGGCGAAGGCGCGGATGATCTCGCGGTCGTTGTAGCGGTAGGGTGGAAAGCCGTTGGTCTCGACAACCGACCAGTCGGTGAGATCGCGAAAGAACAGGTCCGCCGAATCCGCGATGCCGTATTTCTTCTGGTAGCTGGTGCCGCCGCCGAGCGGCAGGTTGCCGCCGCTAGTGATGGCGTGGCCGCCGACGTGGTTCTCGGCTTCGACCACGATCACCGACGCGCCGGCCTCGCGCGCCACGATCGCGGCCGGCAGGCCGGTCGCGCCCGAGCCGATGACGACCACGTCGGCTTCGCGGTCCCAATTCATTGCATTTGCCATTGCGGGCTGTTCCGTCTCGATTGCGGCCGGGACACTAACAGCATTGCGGATTTTGTGTCATTGGGGTTTGGAGTGGCCACTCGAGGGTGATCGGGTCGCGGCCTTGATCGCTTGGATGCTGGTTGTTCGTGTTGGCAATCTTGTCAAGGACGGCGCGAAGCGCCGCCGCCTCCGGCGGTCTTCGATCCTTGACAAGATTGCCAACACGAACAGAGTGCCGTCCAAGCGATCAAGGCCGCTTTCTGGGCTTTCTTGGGATAATCGCCTCCGCGATTGAGGACTGCGCGCATCATGGCGGATATTGTCTCCACCCACCGGCTGACCCACGAGGCGAGCCAGAAGATGATCGCTGCCGGCGTGGCGAAAGCGAATGCGCTCGGTTGCAAGGTCTCGCTCGCCGTGGTCGATCAGAGCTGCCGGCTCATCGCCTTCCTGATGATGGACGGCGCGCGGCACTTTTCGATCATCACCACGCAGCGCAAGGCGATCACCGCGGCATCGCAGCGGCTGCCGACCGGCTACGCGCCCGAGGAGAATGCGCTGAGCATGTCGGTGCGCATGGGCGACTTCACCAACGTGCCGGGCGGCTTTCCGATCGAGGTCGGCGGCGAAGTCATCGGCGCGGTTGCCGCGGGCGGAGCGAAGATCGAGCAGGACGTCGAGGTGGCGAAAGCGGCGCTGGCGGCGCTCGGCCTGTAGGGTGGGTAGAGCGAAGCGAAACCCACCGGCGGCGCCTCGGCTGCCATGATGGGTTTCGCTACGCTCTACCCATCCTACGCACTACGCACCCCGCATCTGATCGCGCGCCGCGCGCACCGCCTTGATGATGTTCTGATAGCCGGTGCAGCGGCACAGATTCGAGGCCAGCATATCGGTCAGATCCTCGTCGCCGATCTGCGGGTACTTTTCCAAGACGTTGGTGGCAAGCATCAGAAAGCCCGGCGTGCAATAGCCGCATTGCAGGCCGTGATTGTCGATGAAGGCTTGCTGCAGCACGTTGAGCTTGTCGCCGTCGGCCAGCCCCTCGACGGTGCGGATCTTCTTGCCGGCGGCCTGCACGGCGAACATCAGGCAGGAGCGCACCGCCTCGTCGTCGACGATGATGGTGCAGGTGCCGCAGACGCCGTGCTCGCAGCCGATATGGGTGCCGGTCTGGCCGCAATCATCGCGGATGGCGTCGACCAGCGTTTTGCGCGCCTCGACCCGGATCGGGTAGTCGCGGCCGTTGATGGTGAGAGTGATGTCGGTTTTTTCGTTCATTGCACTTTTCTTTTCCCCTCCCCCTTGTGGGGAGGGGTAGGGGTGGGGGTCGCAAGGCAATGTACAGGCGTCGACGCCGTCACGTCACCTCCCGACCCCCACCCCAACCCTCCCCACAAGGGGGAGGGAGAAGAGCTAGCCGCGCGGCAAGACATCGGAAAACTTTCCGCGCACCTGATCTTCGACCTCTTGGCTCGCCCGCACCACGATGGGGAACGTGTCGCGGCGCTTGAACGGCTTGCAGGCGTCGATGACCACGCGGGCGTTGCGCGGGTCGTCGCTGCCATAGACCATCGGGTCGAGCACGGTGGACCAGCAGCCGCGCAAGGTCTCCATGCCCTCGCGCGGATCGAACCGCGTGCACATCGCCCACACCACCTTGTCCATGTCGGCCGGATCGATGTCGTCGTCGACCACGACGACGAAGCGGTTGGCGTAAGCGCCGGCATGGCATTGCGAGGCGATCAGGCCGGCCTGTTTGGCGTGGCCGGGATATTGCTGCTTGATGGCGACGGTGAGCCAGAGCCGGCTGCCGCCCGCGGCATGGGCCCACACGCCTTTCACTTCGGGGACGCCGGCGGCTTCGAGCTGATTCCACACGGCTCCCGAACGGTAAGTGCCCCGATAGAACGAATCGTCGTCGGGCGGGATGCCGGGAATGGCGCCGAGCAGGATCGGATCGTCGCGGTGCATGAAGGTCTCGATGCGGATCGCCGGCTCCTTCTTCAACCCGCCGGCGTAATAGCCGGTCCATTCGCCGAGCGGGCCTTCGTCGAGCACATCGTTCGGATGAATGAAGCCCTCGAAGGCGATTTCGGCGTGCGCGGGGATCGGCAGGCCGGTGCGCGGCCCTGAGATGACTTCGACCGGCTCGCCGATCAGGCCGCCGGCGGCATCGTACTCGTTCTTGCCGTACGGGATTTCGAGGCCGGCGATCATGAACAGCGCCGGATGCATGCCGCACACCACGGCGATCGGGCACGGCTCGCCGCGCTCGTGATAGCGGCGCTTGATCAGGTCGCCGTGCTTGCCCTTCGAGCACATCACCGTGGCGACGTTAGGACCCTGCGCCTGCACCCGATAGGCGCCGTAATTGATCCAGCCGGTGTCCGGATCGCGCATGATCACCATGTCGCCGGTGCCGATGTAATAGCCGCCGTCGTGCTCATGCCAGCGCGGCACCGGGATTTTGAAAATGTCGATGGCGTTGCCGGTGAGGACGTTCTCCATCACCGGCCCGGTCTTCACCGTGACCGGCGCATGGACCTTCGCCTCTTTCATATAGCGGCGCCAGTAATGCACCAGGTCGATGGCGCTGGCGTCGGGATCGAGCCCGAGCGTGATGTTGATGCGGCGTATCGATGTGAGGATGTTGGCGAGGATGCGGTGGCCGCGAGGATGGCCAGGAATGTCGTCGAACAGCACCGCCTTGTTGCCGATGCGGCGCTGATAGATGTCGACGATGCCGCCGATCTCCTTCTCGCGCTCGGCGCCGGAAATGTCCTGCAGTTCGCCTGAGGCGCGCAATTGCGCGAGCCAGGCGCGCAGGTCCTGGCGCTCTTTTATGGCGGGCTTTTTGGTGGTGCGGGTTTTGACGGGTGCGTCCATGTTATGCGTCATGACCGGGCTTGACCCGGTGATCCATGCTGAATTGCGGCTGCGGTGAGCGAACCGCGAAGCTCTCACACCATCTTACGCAGCATGGATTGCCGGGTCGAGCCCGGCAATGACGAGGGGGGGTTACATATCCAATACCAGCCGCTCGGTCTTGCAGCCGCAGCAGCAGATCATGACCTTTTCGTTCGTGGCCTGCTCTTCCTCGCTGAGCACCGAATCGTGGTGCACCGGGATGCCGGAGATCACCTTGGTCTCGCAGGTCACCTTGGTCTCGCAGGCGCCGCAGATGCCGAGCTCGCAGGAATAATCGACGTCGACGCCGGCGTCGAACAGCACTTCGAGCACTTTCTTGCCCGGCGGGATGAAATATTCCTCGCCGGACTTGGCGAGCTCGACCCAGAAGCCGCCGAGGGCATCGGCCGCTGCGGCGTCTTCCTTCGGCGTGAAATATTCGACGTGGACATTGGCCTTCGGCCGGGTCGCCGCCGCGGCCTCGAAGGCTTTGAGCATCGGATTGGGACCGCAGCAGTAGAAATGCGCATTCGCCGGCGCCTCGGCGATCGCCGCGGCGAGGTCCAAAACCTTGCCGCCGGCTTCGTCGTCGAAGTGCAGGTGGGCGAATTTTGGATCGAGCTTTTTCAGGTCGTTGAGGAACGCCATGTCGGCCTGCGAGCGGCAGGCGTAATGGATCTTCCACGACCGGCCGAGCGCGGCGAGCTGTTGCGCCATGCACCAGATCGGTGTGATGCCGATACCGCCGGCGAACAGCACGACGTGCGCGGCGTCTTCGACCAGCGGAAAATTGTTGCGCGGCGCGCTGATCTTGATCTGGTCGCCGACCTTCATCTCATCGATGATATAGCGCGAGCCGCCGCGGCTGTTCTCGTCGCGCTTGACGCCGACGGTGTAGCTGTCGGGATCTTCGGCAGGCACGGTCAGTGAGAACTGGCGCAACAGCCCGTTCGGCAGATGCAGGTCGATGTGGGCGCCGGGCTTGTAGGGCGGCAACTTGCCGCCGTCGACGCGCTCGAACGTGTACAGCTTGGTGTCGCGGGCGACGTCCTCGATCTGGCGCAGGCGCGCGTCGATCAGGGCGTGCGCGGCCGTCGGCCCGGCGGCGGCGGCGGTGGCTGGTGCGGTTGCGGCGTCCATTTGCGGCATAGATAGGCGGCCCAGGTGGGATTGCGCAACCGTTCTTTGGCTGGAAAAATTTCAGCTATGCGCGGGGCGTTCCAGGGCCCGGCGGCAGCGGAAATTGCTCCAGATAGGGTAGATAGTCGTCCTCAACGTCGATCTGCAGCGTCGCCAACACGCGCACCACGGCACAGTAGAAAGCGATGGTCAGGACGAGGTCGGTGAGCCGCTCGGTGTCGAAGCTTTCGCGAAGCAGCGCGAAGGTCGAGTCGGAGATGGCCAGTTCCGTGCTCATTTCGCGCGCCGCCTTGAGCACGGTTTTGGCGAGCGGCTCGAGCTCGCTGGCGCAGCCGGCCGTCTCGGCGGCGATGGCGCCGATGTCGGCGTCGCTGACGCCGAAATCGCGGCCGATCTTGACGTGATGGGAATGCTCATAGGGCGACCGCGCCAGGTAGCCGACCTGAAGGATGGCGAGCTCGCGCAGTCGCGGATCGAGCTTGGAGCCGTGGCGGATGTAGTGGCCGATCCCGCTCCAGCCGCGCGCGGCGCCCGGGCTGTTGACCAGAGCGCGAAACAGGTTGATCGGCCGGTTGAGCAGGTCTTGATGCTCGGGCGGCAGATCGGAGCGATCGAAATAAGGAACGCGGGCCATCGGTCCTCCGCTTTCACGTCTCAGCTTTGGCCGGGATTCTCGATCGCGCGCACCGAGGTTTCCGGCATGACGCCGCCGCGCTGGCGCTTGAGCGTCTCCTGCCCGGACAGTTCCCAATCGCCGGCAGCGGCGCGTTTGGCGAATTTCTCCCAGGTCTCGGTCCAGTCGCCGAGATGGTAGCCGTGCCAGGGCGAGGTCACGGTGAGCGGGTGCAGGCCGAGGCGCTCCCACAATTGCCGGGCGTGTTCCATATGCTCGCGGGTCGGCAAAGCCAGCGGCGCCATCGGGCGCTTGCGGGTGGCGTCGATCAACATGCTGGAATCCGATTGCTCGGGGCCGTATTGCGCGCCCTGCACGCCGCCGCGATAGGGCACCAGCTGCACGTCCTCGATCGGATTCGAGCGATAGGCGAGCGACCACAGCACCGCATCGACGCTATATGGATCGATGTCGTCCGACACCGCGACAACGATCTTGCCGCAGTTCGACATCAAGGTCGAAGCGCCATGTAGCGCCCGCCACACCTCGGTGCGCGGCGTTTCGGCTTTGATCTGCACGAAGATCACCGGCCGCAAATTGGTCAGCCGCTCGTGCATGGCGACGCGCAGCACGCCCTTGATCGCCAGCTGGTCGCGCAGATGGGCGAGGAACAATGGCTCGTAGGCGACCTTCTTGATCACGCTCGATTCGCTCGGCGTCACCTGGCTGATGATCGAACAGAACACCGGCTTCTTCTTGCGCGTGATCGCGGTGACCTGCATCGGCATGTTGAAGGCTTCGAGCGCGACGTAACCGTTGCTCTCGCCGAACGGCGCCTCGGGTTCGAGCTTTTGGCAGTCGATCAGGCCCTCGATGACGATCTCGGCGTCGGCCGGCACGGCGAGCTTGACGGTCTTGGCTTTGACGATGCGGATCGGCTCGCCGGCGAGCCCCCCGGCGACGCCGAGCTCGTCGAGATCGATGGCGAGCTTTTGCGGCCCGGTGAACACCACCACGGGCGCGGCGCCGATGACGATGGCGATCGGCATTTTCTCGCCGCGGTCGCGGTATTTGAGCCAGTGCCGGAAGCCGCCGGCGCCGGTCGCCTCACGTGCCACCATGCGGACGACGAGGCGATCAGCCGCCTTCAGCGCGGCGCGGTAAGTGCCCATGTTCTGCACGCCGCTGTCGGGATCGCGGGTGACGCACAAGGTCGCCGTCAGGTACGGCGCGGAATCGAAGCCGGGCGTCGACACCGGCACCGGCAATGCGTTGAGCCCGCCCGGCGCTTTCAGATCGTTGCCGGTGATGACCACCTCCTGGCATGGCGCCGACGTCACGGCAACCGGCGCAATCGGATGGGCGATGGCCTGCAGCCAGGCGTCGCCGATCTCCTCGACCTTGCGGCCCATGCCGATGGCATAAATCTCCGGCGACGCCGACAGCGCTCCGACCACGACCGGGATATCGTATTTGCGGCCCTTGGCATCGGTGACGTTGGTGAAGACGAAGGCGCGACGCTTGTCCTCTGGCACGCCGCCGACGAACTGCCAGCGCACCAGCGGATGCAGCTCGGTGTCCTTGTTGATCGGCGTGTCGATGCGCGTGACCAGGCCCGCGGCTTCGAGATCGGCGAGATGTTGTTGGAAATCGAGACGTGGGCCTTTGCGCGTCGAACGTGCGCGGCGAACTTCATCGGCTTGATCGAGCATGACGGAGCGGTATTCCTATTGGCGATGCCGTGACCGTATCACACTGGCTGCGCGGCGGACAAAGCGCCCAATCCCTTGATGAATTCAGCGCCAGGGACTACGACAGCGGCCGGAGGCCGCCATGTACGTGCCGACGCATTTCAAGGAAGACCGCGTTGCCGTTCTGCACGACGCCATCAGGCAATATGGCTTCGGCACCTTGGTGACGTCGGGCGAGCAGGAGCTGGAGGCGAGCCATCTGCCGCTGCTGCTCGACGCCGAGCCGGCGCCGCTTGGCACGGTGCTCGGACACTTGGCGCGCGCCAATCCGCAGTGGACGCGGGTGAGGCCGGGCGTTGCGGCGCTGGCAATATTTTTAGGACCCAACACCTACATCACGCCGTCGTGGTATCCGACCAAGCAACAGACCGGCAAAGTGGTACCGACCTGGAATTATCTCGCCATTCACGCCTATGGCACGATCAGCTTCTTCGACGATCCTGAGGAATTGCGCGCGCACGTCGGCAGAATGACCGAGACCCACGAGATGCCGCGGGCCGCGCCGTGGGCCGTCAGCGACGCGCCGGCGGATTTCGTTGATCAAATGCTCAAGGCCATCGTCGGCTTCAAGCTGCGCATCACAAAACTCGAAGGCAAATGGAAGATGAGCCAGAACCGCCCGGCGCAGGATGTTGCCGGCGTGCTCGAGGGGCTGGCTCACGAAGACGGCGAAAGCCAAGAGGCGATCGCGGACATCGTCGCGTCGCGTCAGGCGCGGCGCTGACGGTTCTCCGGCTCGCCGCGCGCGGCTGCTTCGACGTAGTCTGCAAACGCACGTCCGATCATAACGACGACCGGCCCCGACGGCGCCTCGGCCGCGAGCCGCGCCGGCAGTTCGGCGATCGTCGCGGCGATCACGCGCTCGTCGGCGCGCGTGGCGCGCTCGACGGCGACCGCGGGTGTCGCCGGATCGAGCCCGGCCTGCACGGCATTGGCGACAAGCTCGGGCAGCGTTTTGCCCGGCATATAGACCACGGTGGTCACCGCCGGATCGGCCACGCTCGCCCAGTCGATGTCGGCGGGGAGTTTTCCATCGCGGCCATTTCCGGCAGCATGGCCGGTGAGATATTGCACGCGGCGGGCTTGGCCGCGGCGCGTCAGCGACACCAACAACCGGCTCGCTGCGCCTTGCGCCGTGGTGATGCCGGGCACCACTTCGACCGTAATCCCCGCCGTGCGGCAGGCGGCGATCTCTTCGTCGGCACGGCCGAAGATCATCGGGTCGCCGCCCTTGAGCCGCACCACGCGGCGGCCGGCTTTGGCGAGCGAAATCATCAGCGCGTTGATGTCGTCCTGCTTGCACGACGGCGCGTGGCCGGTTTTGCCGACCAGCATTTTCTTGGCTTCGCGGCGGGCGAAATCGAGGATGTCGGGCGCCACCAGGTCGTCGAACAGGATCACGTCGGCGGATTGCAGCGCCCGCACCGCGCGCAATGTCAGCAGCTCCGGATCGCCGGGACCGGCGCCGACCAGAATGACCGAGCCGGCGTGCTGCGCCGTGGCCGGCGCGAGCAGTGCGTCGAGATCCGCGTCCGTCGGCGCGGCGTTGGGGGCTGCGACCGCGCGCTCAGTAAATCGTTCCCAGAAATTGCGCCGGCCGCGGAACGGCAGCGCCAACGCTTGCACCCGCGGGCGCCAGGCGCGCGCGGCATCGGCCCAGCGCGCAAAACCTTTCGGGATCAGCGCCTCGATCTTGGCGCGGATCGCCTGGCCGAACACCGGCGAGGCGCCGTCGGTCGAAATGCCGATCACCAGCGGCGAGCGATTGACGATGGCGCCGAAGGAGAAATCGCAGAATGTCGGGCGGTCGATGACATTGACCGGCACGCCCGCGGCGCGCGCGGCTGTCGCGAACGCGCCGGCTTCGTTGTCGTCAGCGCAGTCAGCGACCGCAATGGCGGCGCCGCTGAAATCGCCCGCATGCCAGGCGCGCTCATGCACGATGACGGCGCCGCGCGGCGGCGCGGTGGCGAGCGCGAGCATTTCCTCGCCGGGTGCCGCGGCAAAAACCTCGACCCGCGCGCCGGCCGCCGACAGCAATTCGGCTTTCCACGTCGCGGCTGGACTGCCGCCGGCAACGACCGCGCGCTTATCGTCGAGTGCGAAGAACGCCGGCAGTCGCGCCAAGGCGCCGATCCTGGTCGAGCGAATCTCGGCGGGCGTGCGGGTCATGCGGTGTGCCTCGACATGCTGAAGGAAGTAGAATTTCCTGCCTTCAACGGCAATTGTAATGCCGCATTTTGCAATAATTTCATTGATTTCTCGGCGTTCATAGAAAATTCGTCCGAATGGCGTCCCAGGACGGCAAGTTCGAACCTCGCCGTCTTCCCCGCTTTTCATTCAAGTGTCGTGCCAACTGGCGGCCCAAAAACTTGGCGGGCGCCCGACGGGGATTCCGCCGGGCGCCCTTAAGTCACGTCAGCCGGCCTGTAAGCCGGGTTCTGGATGGCATGCGGGCTTTTGGCCCGCATACGTGACGGCCATTCCTCTGGGACGCCGGTTACCCGGCGCCTCCAGCAACCTACCCGAACGGCCGGATCCGGACATGATCCCGAAGCGCTTCGTGCTTGCGCGCAAAGCCTTCGCGCCGTCCCTATTCGGTCTTGCTCCCGGTGGGGTTTGCCGTGCCGCCGGCGTTACCGCCGGCGCGGTGCGCTCTTACCGCACCGTTTCACCCTTGCCGCGGCTTGTTACGCAACGCGCCGCGGCGGTCTGTTCTCTGTGGCACTGTCCCTGAGCTCGCACCCGCCGGACGTTATCCGGCACCGCTTGTCCATGGAGCCCGGACTTTCCTCCCCGGCAACCTTTCGGTTTCGCCGGAGCGGCCGTCCGGCCGACTGACAGGACAGGGATGGGGTCGCGGGCCAGCGCCGTCAAGAGCCAACCGTGTCACGAGGCGACGACTAGGCGATCGAAGTTAATGACCCGCGCCGCCACGGTGCGCGGCCGGTTCCGGTGGACGAGCAGGTCCTGCAAGGTGGCCCGGGTCGAAGCGTCCCAGACGCCGTCGATGCGCTCCGGGCGAAAGTGCCGCTGGAACGCCGTCACCACTTCGTGGGTAGCGGAATCGTAAGTGCCGCTGTCCGCGATCCCATAACCATATTCGGCGAGCGACCGCTGCACGGCCGCGACGGCGTCGCCGCGATCGCCGAGCGCCAGCAGCGAGCCGTCGCTGATCTTGGCCGGCTTGACCCAATGGCCGACGCCGGAATCGTGCAGGATGCGCCAGGGAAATTTCTCGCCTGGGTCCTGCTTGCGCGCCGGCGCCACGTCGGAGTGGCCGAGCACCCGCGCCGGCGCAATCGTGTTGCGGGTGAGGATGCCGCGGCACAGCGCGGTGACCGCCGCGATCTGACGCCGCGGAAAATCGCGATAGCCGAACTCATGGCCGGGATTGGCAATCTCGATGCCGATCGAGCAGGAATTGATGTCGGTCTCGCCGGCCCATGACGCAATGCCGGCGTGCCAGGCGCGCTTGCTCTCCTGCACCAGCTGAATGACGCGGCCATCCTCGAATACGAAATAATGCGCCGAGACCTGGCTGGCCGGCGTGCACAGCCGCTGAAGCGCTTCCGCCGCGTCCAACATGCCGGTGTAGTGCAGCACAATCATATCCGGCCGCCGCCCGTCCTTGCGCTCGCCGAAATTCGGCGACGGCAGGACATCGGCGACAACGCAAGAGTCTGACGGAAACGCACGACGTGACATTGGCGGAAACACACCACGTGACAGTGCGATGACAGTAGGCTAGCGCGCGCGGCCTACAAGCCGATTTGCACTTGTGCACAGGCCGTCGCGAAAATAGCCGGGAGTCGTTGCATACGTGCAACGTGTCGCGTTTGGCACGCCGACGTGCGCGCGTTGCAGCGAAGCGCGTCGCGCGATTGGCGGTTCAGCTGGTAGCGCGGTGCGCGCAGCTGCACATCAGCGCTGGAACGAGCGTGGCCGGCGCTCTCCCTGGCGTCGCAATCCGCCGCAATCTCTCAACCATTCCTTAAGCTTACACCTTGTTAATCGCTATGGAGCGGAGCTGCGGTCTCGGTCCAGGCAGATCCGTTGACGCCCATATTGTCCCATGATAGCCCATTTATTCCCACAAACGCCGGCGACCCTGAAATCCGGTCTGGGCCGCGCCGCTTGTGGCGAGGGTGCACAGGGCGTTGGCCCGTTGGGGCGGCAGCAAGGTTCGAGTCTGCCGCCCGACGAGGGGCAAGATGGACCGGTTCGTGTCCCATTACATGCTGCGTCTCGATGCCAAGGGTCGCGTTTCGGTGCCGGCGCCGTTTCGCGCCGTGCTGGCGCGCGACGGCTTCGATGGCCTGTACTGCTATCCGGCCCTCGACCGGCCGGCGCTCGATGCCGGCGGCAATGCGCTGCTGAGCGAGATCGAGGCGCTGATCGCGGGCTTGCCGCTTTATTCGGAACGGCGCGAGCAGTTCTCGCTGGCGCTCTACGGCACCAGCGAGACCTTGAAGATCGACGGCGAGGGCCGCATCCAACTCACCGAGACGCTGAAAGCCCATGCGGCGATTACCGATACGGTGTCGTTCGTCGGCCTCGGCCACAAATTTCAGATCTGGGAGCCAGGCCGCTTTCAAGCGGAATTCGCGGAGGCCACCGCGAAGGTCCGCGCGTTGCGGCAAGCATCGGGCACCCGGATGGCGGCGGCGGAAAAACCGCCCGGAGCACGGGAAGAATGACGGGCAGCGACAGCCACGCTGTCGCTGGCGGACCGGCCCGTCATATTCCCGTGCTCGGCCGCCGCGCCGTCGAATGGCTCGGCGTGCGCCACGGCGGACTTTACGTCGACGCCACCTTCGGCGCCGGCGGCTATACGCAAGCGATCCTGGCGACGCCCGACGCCCGCGTCATCGGCATCGATCGCGATCAGCGCGCGATCGCCGAAGGCGCCGGCCTGGTCGAGGCGGCCCAAGGCCGGCTCGACCTGGTCGAGGACCGGTTCTCCAATCTGGAAGCCATCGTCGGCAGCCGCGACTCCATCGACGGCATCGTGTTCGACGTCGGCGTCTCCTCGATGCAGATCGACGATGCCGCGCGCGGCTTTTCGTTCCGCCTCGACGGCCCGCTCGACATGCGCATGGGCCGTGACGGCCCGAGCGCGGCCGACATCGTTGCGCGCGCCGGCGAACGCGAACTTGGCCTCATCATCGCGACATTGGGCGAAGAGCGTCACGCGCGCGCTGTTGCACGCGCCATCGTCAAGGCGCGCGGCGCGCACGCCATCGACTCGACACGCGCGCTGGCCGAGATCGTGGCGCGCGTCGTGCATTCGCGCGACAGCGCCATTCATCCGGCGACGCGCACGTTCCAGGGCTTGCGGATTTTCGTCAACGACGAGCTTGCCGAACTGGCGCGCGGCCTCGCCGCCGCCGAACGGGTGCTCAAACCCTCCGGCCGCCTGGTCGTGGTCGCCTTCCACTCGCTCGAGGACCGCATCGCCAAGACTTTCCTCACCGCGCGCAGCCGCGCGCCGGCCGGCTCGCGGCATCGGCCGGAAGTGGTGTCGGCAGCGCCGAGTTTCCACGTGTTGACGCGGCGGCCGGAAACGCCGGACGATACCGAGATCGCCGCCAACCCGCGCGCCCGTTCGGCAAAACTGCGCGCCGCCGAGCGCACCGATGCGCCGCCGCATTCCGCGGCAATCGACCATCTGTTGCCGCGCCTACCTTCGCTCGCCGACATCATGCGGGGGCGGTCATGATTTTCCGTATCTTCAATATCGTGGTGATCGGTGCGCTGGTGCTCGCGGCGGCTTATGTCTATCGCATCAAGTTCGACTCGACCGTGCAGGCCGAGCACTTGGCCAAACTGCGCGGCGAGGTGCGGCGCGAGCGCGACCGCATCGCCGCATTGCGCGCCGAATGGGGCGAGCTCGACAATCCCGCCCGCATTGAAATTTTGGCCAAGCGCTTCCTGCAGCTGAAATCGATCGCGCCGACCCAATTCGACGGCCTCGATCGCCTGCCCGAACGGCCGCCCGACGACGCCCGCGCCGCCAACGACGATCCGATCGGCGGCATGATCGGCAATTTGGATCCGCCCGAGGCGGTGACCGGAACCATCCCGCTGCCGGCGCCGCCGGCCGCAACGCCGCCCGACCAACCGAGCGGAGCGCCGGGCCGATGAGCGCGACCGCGGAAACGATTCCGTCCGCCCCGACCGAGCCCTTGCGGCGGCGGCTGCTGCGCAGCCTGCTTTATGGGCGCAACAGCAATCGCCCCGCCAAGGCGCGGGCGCGGGTCGGCCTGGCGATCGTCGCCTTTGCCATTGTCTACGGCATCATCGCCGTGCGGCTGGTGATGTTCGCCGCCGTGTCCGACAGCCGCGTCGCCCACCGCGTGGTTTCCGGCGACGCCATCGCCACCGCGCGTCCCGAAATCCTCGACCGCAACGGCGAAGTTTTGGCGACCGACGTGCGCGTGCCGTCGCTCTATGCCGAGCCGCGCCGGCTGATCGACGTCGACGAGGCGGTCGAACTGCTCACGGCCGACTTGCCCGATCTCGACGCCACCGAGCTGCGCGAGCGGCTGTCGTCGCGGCGCGGTTTTGTCTGGCTCAAGCGCGACATCACCGCGGAACAGCAGCGCGAGATTTATCGCCAGGGCCTGCCTGGCATCGGCTTCCTCAACGAGAACAAGCGCGATTATCCGAACGGCCCCGAGGTCTCGCACCTGCTCGGCCACGTCAATATCGACAACCAGGGCATCGCCGGCATCGAGAAATGGCTCGACAACCAGGGTCTGGCCGCGCTGCACATGGCCGGCCTCGCCACCGACCGCCTGCAGACGCCGGTCCAGCTGGCGCTTGATCTGCGCGTGCAGCACGCGCTGCGCGACGAGCTCGTCAAGGCGCGGGAAAAATTCAAGGCCATCGCCGCCGCTGGCGTCGTGCTCAATGTCCGCACCGGCGAGATCGTCGCCATGGTGTCGGAGCCGGATTTCGACCCGAACAATCCGCGTCAGGCGCTCGACCCGACGCGCATCAACCGGCTGACCACCGGCGTGTTCGAGATGGGCTCGACCTTCAAGGCATTCACCGTCGCCATGGCGCTCGATTCCGGCAAGGTGACGCTGAAGTCGATGTTCGACGCGCACAATCCGCTGCACTACGGCAAGTTCGACATCCACGATTTCGAGCCGATGCAGCGCTCGCTCACCGTGCCGGAAATCTTCACCTATTCGTCGAATATCGGCGCCGCGCGCATTGCCATGTCGATGGGCGTCGACGCCCACAAGGCGTTCTTGAAAAAACTGGGCCAGCTCGACCGCTTGCGCACCGAGCTGCCGGAAAGCGCCGAGCCGATCGTGCCGAAGCGCTGGGGCGAGTTGAACACCATCACCATCGCCTTCGGCCACGGTCTCTCGGTCGCGCCGCTGCAGGCGGTGATGGGCATCGGCGCTTTGATGAATGGCGGCATCCTGATCCCGCCGACCTTCCTCAAGCGCAGCGAGTCCGAGGCCCAGGCGCTCGGCAAACGCGTCATCAAGCCCGAGACCAGCGCCTTGATGCGCTACCTGATGCGGCTCAACGTCGAAAAGGGCACCGCGTCCAAAGCCGACGTCGCCGGCTATTACATCGGCGGCAAGACCGGCACCGCCGACAAGGTCGTGTTCGGCCGTTATTCGAAGACCCATGTGCTGACCGACTTCATGGCGGTGCTGCCGGCCGACCAGCCGCGCTATGTGCTCATGATCATGCTCGACGAGCCGAAGGCGCTGCCCGAAACTCACGGCTTCACCACGTCGGGCTGGAACGCGGTGCCGACCGGCGGCGCCGTGGTGGCGCGCATCGCGCCGCTCTTGGGCATCGAGCCGCGGCTCGACCTGCCGCCGGCCGATCAGCAGATACTGGCCTCGCTGAAGGAAAACAGGTAAGGCCTTGGCCGCAATATCGACCGAGCCACCAAGAAGCTTGCGATGAAGCTTCGCGAGATTTTGCCTCCTGATGCGGACATCGAGCCACGCCATGCCGATCGCGACGTCGGCGGGGTGACGGCGGACAGCCGCGCCGTCAAGCGTGGCGATGTCTTTGTCGCCATCGCCGGCAACAAAGCCGACGGCGCGCGGTTTATCGCGCCGGCGCTCGCGGCCGGTGCCGTCGCCATCGTTGCCGAGCGCAAGCCCGATGCGCCGTTGCCCGAAGGCGTTGCCTTTGCGCGCGTTGCCAACGCGCGGCGCGCGCTGGCGCTGGCCGCGGCGAAATTTTATCCGCGGCAGCCCAAAACCATCGCCGCCGTGACCGGCACCAGCGGCAAAACTTCGGTCGCGGCGTTTACGCGGCAGATCTGGAGCGCGCTGGGCTTTGGCGCCGCCAGCATCGGCACCATCGGCGTCGTCTCACCGCGCGGCGAGACTTACGGCTCGCTGACGACGCCGGATCCGGTCGCGCTGCATCGCTCGCTCGATGCGCTGGCCGGAGACGGCGTCACCCATCTCGCCATCGAGGCATCGTCGCACGGCCTCGATCAATTCCGGCTCGACGGCCTGCGTCTTGCCGCGGGCGGCTTCACCAACATCACCCGCGATCATCTCGACTATCATCAAAGCTTCGAAGCCTACCTCGCCGCCAAGCTGCGGCTGTTCGAGGCGCTGCTGGATCGCGGCGCTGCGGCCGTCATCGACGTCGACCACGATCACGCCGACGCGGTGCTGCGCGCTGCGAAATCACGCGGCCTGTCGATCCTCAGCGTCGGCCGCGGGGGCACGGGCATTCGCCTCGCCGAAGCCAAGATCGACGGCTTTGCGCAGACGCTGCGGCTCGAACGCGATGGAAAAAGCTTTCACGTGCGCTTGCCGCTGGTCGGCGAATTCCAGGTCGAGAATGCGCTGGTTGCTGCGGGCCTTGCTATCGCCACCGGCAGCGATGCGGCTGCGGTCTTTCCAGCGCTGGAAAATCTCAAAGGCGCCAAGGGCCGGCTCGAGCTGGTCGGCTCGAATCGCGGCGCGCCGATCTTTGTCGACTATGCGCACAAGCCCGACGCGCTCGCCAAGGCGCTCGACGCGTTGCGGCCTTATGTGACCGGCCGGCTCGCGGTGGTATTCGGCGCCGGCGGCGACCGCGATCGCGGCAAACGGCCGCTGATGGGTGCCATCGCCGCGGAGAAAGCCGACCGGGTCGTCGTCACCGACGACAATCCGCGCAGCGAGGACGCCGCCGCCATTCGCGCCGCGATCTTGGCGGCAGCGCCCGGCGCCGCTGAAATCGGCGACCGGCGCGAGGCCATCCGCTCGGCCATCGCCGAACTGCGCCGCGGCGATGTTTTGCTGATTGCCGGCAAGGGCCATGAAACCGGCCAAATTATCGGCGACCGGACTGTGCCGTTCAGCGATCACGAAGCGGTTGCCGCGGCGCTCAAGGAACTCGTCGCATGACGGCGCTGTGGACCATCGAGGCAATGGCGACTGCGATGGCGGCCGAGCGGCGCGGCGCGCTGCCGCAGTCCGTCTCCGGAATTTCCATCGACACGCGCACGATCGCGCCGGGCGAGGCGTTTTTCGCCATCCAGGGCGATAACCGCGACGGCCACGAATTCGTCGCCGCGGCGCTCAAGGCCAACGCCGGCCTTGCCGTCGTCGCCGCCGACCGGCGCGGGCAATTTCCGGCCGATGCACCGCTCCTCGTCGTGTCCGACGTGCTCGCAGCGTTACGCGATCTCGCCGCCGCGGCGCGGCAGCGCACCAGCGCCAAGGTGATCGGCGTCACCGGCTCGGTCGGCAAGACCAGCACCAAGGAAGCGCTCCAGCTCGCTTTGTCGAAAGACGGCAAGACCCATGCCTCGGCGGCGTCCTACAACAACCATTGGGGCGTGCCGCTGTCGCTGGCGCGCTTGCCGGCCGACGCGCGCTACGCCGTGCTCGAAATGGGCATGAACCATGCCGGCGAGATCGCGCCGCTGTCACGGCTTGCCCGCCCGCACGTGGCGCTGATCACCACGATTGCGCCGGTGCATCTGGAATTCTTCGGGTCGCTGACCAAGATCGCCGACGCCAAAGCAGAGATTTTTCTCGGACTCGAGCCGGGCGGCGTCGCCGTGCTGAACCGCGACATTGCGCAATTCGCCCATCTGGCGCGCCGCGCCAAGGAAGCCGGCGTCGCGCGCGTCGTTTCTTTTGGCGAGCACGCCAAGGCCGATGCCCGCCTGATCAAATGCGTGCTGCATCCGCGCTGCTCGACGGTGCAAGCCGACATCCTCGGCACCGAACTGACCTACAAGATCGGCGCGCCGGGCCGCCACCAGGTGATGAATTCGCTCGCCGTGCTGGCGGTTGCCGAATTGGTCGGCGCCGATCTGGCGCTGGCGGCGCTGGCGCTCGCCGAGCTCAAGGCGATCGCCGGCCGTGGCGCGCCGATCGAACTCGATTTGCCCGGCGGCGCGGCGCTCCTCATCGACGAAAGCTATAACGCCAACCCGACCTCGGTCGATGCCGCGCTCGCCTTGCTCGGCCAGGCGCCGATCGGTCCGCAGGGCCGGCGCATCGCCGTGCTCGGCGACATGCTCGAACTCGGGCCGCAGGGCAAGGCGCTGCATCGCGGCCTGGCCGCGCCGGTCGCGGCCAATGCCATCGATCTGGTGTTCTGCTGCGGCCCGCTGATGCAGGCGTTGTGGCAGGCTCTTCCCGCCAGCCGGCGCGGCGGCTATGCAGAGGACTCCGCCGCGCTCGAAGCGCAAGTGGTGCCCGCGGTCCGTGCCGGCGACGTCGTCATGGTCAAGGGCTCGCTCGGTTCGCGCATGGCGCCCATCGTCAAGGCGCTGCAACGGGTGTATCCGCACACTCTGGAAGAAGCGTCCGCATAAGGTTGAGGGTATGCTTTATTGGCTGGTCGATCTGTCGGACAAGCTCTCCGTCCTCAATGTGTTCCGCTACATCACGTTCCGCACCGGCGGCGCGGTGATCACGGCGCTGCTTTTCGTCTTCCTGTTCGGGCCGATGATCATCGACCGGCTGCGGCTGTTCCAGGGCAAAGGCCAGCCGATCCGCAGCGACGGGCCGCAATCGCACCTCATCGCCAAGGCCGGCACGCCGACCATGGGCGGGCTGATGATTCTGTCCGGCATGCTGGTCTCGACCTTGCTATGGGCCAATCCCGCCAACCCTTACGTCTGGGTGGTGCTGGGCGTGACGCTGGGTTTTGGGCTGGTCGGTTTCTATGACGACTTTCTGAAGGTCAAAAAGCAGAGATCCGACGGCTTTTCCGCGCGCACGCGGCTCGGCATCGAAGCCATCATCGCAGCTCTCGCCGCCATCGCCCTGGTCCGGCTCGGCCAGACCCAGATTTCGATGACGCTGGTGTTCCCGTTTTTCAAGGAAGTGGTGCTCCATCTCGGCTGGTTCTTTGTGTTTTTCGCAGCCTTCATCATGGTGGGCGCGGGCAATGCGGTGAACCTGACCGACGGTCTCGACGGCCTCGCCATCGTTCCGGTCATGATCGCGTCGGCGAGCTTCGGCATGATCGCCTATCTCTCCGGCAACGCGGTATTCGCCGACTATCTGCAAATCCACTACATCGCCGGCACCGGCGAGCTTGCGGTGCTGTGCGGCGCCGTGCTCGGCGCCGGCCTGGGCTTTCTCTGGTTCAACGCGCCGCCGGCCTCGATCTTCATGGGTGACACCGGCTCGCTGGCGCTCGGCGGCCTGATCGGCGCCGTCGCGGTGGCCACCAAGCACGAGATCGTCCTCGCCGTGATCGGCGGCCTGTTCGTGCTCGAGGCGGTATCGGTGATCGTCCAGGTGGTGTCGTTCAAGCTCACCGGCAAGCGCATCTTCAAGATGGCGCCGATCCATCATCATTTCGAGCAGCTCGGCTGGACCGAACCGCAGATCGTCATTCGCTTCTGGATCGTTTCGGTGGTGCTGGCGTTGGCCGGGCTGTCGACCCTGAAGCTGAGGTAAATTGTGATGCGAGACCGTTGGCGCTCAAAGGTGCCGCTCGCTGCTCCCTCCCCCCTTGTGGGGGAGGGTGGGGTGGGGGGTCGCGAGGCGGCGCGCAATCGTCCACGTTCGCGACTGCACCTCCCGACCCCCACCCCTGACCCCTCCCCGCAAGGGGGAGGGGAATATGCGCCGTGATCCCGGTCACGACCTTCGCGGGGCAAAAGGTTGCCGTGTTCGGTCTGGGCGGCTCGGGCCTGGTGAGCGCCAGCGCGCTGCTCGCCGGCGGTGCCGACGTCGTCGCTTTCGACGATGACGCGCAGAGCGTCGCCGGGGCCAACGCCGCCGGCATTCCCACCGCCGATTTGCGCAACGCGGACTGGTCGAGGATCGCGGCTTTGGTGCTGGCGCCCGGCGTGCCGCTCACCCATCCGGCGCCGCATTGGATCGTCGAACTTGCGCATAAAGCCGGCGTCGCGGTGATCGGCGATATCGAACTGTTCTGCCGCGAGCGGGCGAAGCTCGCGCCTGGCGCGCCTTTCGTCGCCATCACCGGCACCAACGGCAAATCGACCACCACGGCGCTGGTCGCGCATCTCGCCGCCTCGGCCGGCCTGGAGGCGCAGCTCGGCGGCAATATCGGCACCGCGATCCTGTCGCTGCAGCCGCCGCAAGCCGGCCGCGTCCATGTCATCGAATGCTCGTCCTATCAGATCGATCTCGCGCCTTCGCTCGATCCTTCGGTCGGCATTTTGATCAATCTCAGCGAAGACCATCTCGATCGTCACGGCACCATGGCGCACTACGCCGCGGTGAAAGAGCGCCTCGTCGCCGGCGTGCCGAAGAGCGGCACGGCAGTCGTCGGCGTCGACGACGAGTGGTGCCGCGCGGTTGCCGACCGGCTCGAGCAATCCGGCAAGCGCGTGGTCAGGATTTCCGTCCGCCATGAATTGCGTAACGGCATTTATGTCGCGGACGGGCGCATCATGCGGGCTACGCCCGCCGGGGTTACACAAATTGCGGAACTCGGCGGCATCGGCTCGTTGCGTGGCCAGCATAATGCGCAGAACGCTGCCTGCGCTGCCGCTGCGGCACTGGCGCTCGGCCTCGAACCGCCGGCGATCCAGGCCGGGCTGCGCTCGTTCCCCGGCCTCGCCCACCGCATGGAGGAGCTCGGCCGTCGCGGCGCCGTGCTTTACGTCAACGATTCCAAGGCCACCAACGCCGACTCCGCGGCCCAGGCGCTGGCGTGCTTCAGCGATATTTTCTGGATCGCCGGCGGCAAGCCGAAAACCGGCGGCATCGAATCGCTGCGTGGCTTCTTTCCCCGCATCCGCAAGGCCTACCTGATCGGCGAGGCGGCCGAGGAATTCGCCGCGACGCTGTCGCCCGGCGTGCCCCACGAGATCGACGGCACCCTCGACAGGGCGCTGGCCGCCGCCACGCGCGACGCCGAAGCCGCCACGGTCGCGGAGCCGGTGGTGCTGCTGTCGCCGGCCTGCGCCTCGTTCGATCAGTACCGCAATTTCGAGGTCCGCGGCGACGCCTTCCGGGATCTCGTGCGGGCGCTGCCGGGGCTTTTGCCCGTCAAGAAGTAGCCGCGCCGAATCTTAATCCCCCTTAAACCATCCCGATGTCACCACTAGGCGGGGACTTCTTCGGGAGGGGCCATGGCCTCGCGGGCGCAACCGACGCCGTTTTCCGAATGGTGGTGGACGGTCGACCGGCTGACCTTGGCGGCGCTCGGCGCGCTGATGCTGGGCGGCATCGTGCTGTGCCTGGCGGCGAGCCCGCCGGTCGCGACCCGCATCGGCCTCGACCCGTTTCACTTCGTCAACCGTCAGGTGCTGTTTCTCATTCCCGCCGCCGGCGTCCTGATCGCGACGTCGTTCTTATCGCCGCGGGAAATCCGCCAGGTCTCCATCATCGTCTTCGCCGTCAGCCTCACGCTGGTGGCGCTGACGCCCTATTTCGGCGCCGAGATCAAAGGCGCGCGCCGCTGGCTGGTGATTTTGGGCATGAACCTCCAGCCCTCGGAGTTCTTGAAACCCGCTTTCGTCGTCCTGATCGCCTGGCTGTTCGGTGAATCGGCCAAGCGTCCGGAAATGCCGGCCAACACCTTTGCCTTGATGCTGCTCATCACCGTGGTGGCGCTGTTGGTGATGCAGCCCGACTTCGGCCAGACCATGCTGATCGCGCTGGTCTGGGGCGCGCTGTTCTACATGGCGGGTATGCGCTTTATCTGGGTGGTCGGGCTCGCCGCCAGCGCGGGCCTCGGCTTGACGGCGGCGTTCTTCACCGTGCCGCACGTCGCCCAACGCATCAATCGCTTCATCGATCCGGCTTCCGGCGACACCTTCAATATCGATATCGCCACAGAATCATTCATCCGCGGCGGCTGGTTCGGCCGCGGCCCGGGCGAGGGCACCATCAAGCGCATCCTGCCCGAGGGTCATACCGACTTCGTCTTCGCCGTTGCGGCGGAAGAATTCGGCACCGTGCTCTGCCTCATTCTGGTCGCGCTGTTCGCGTTCATTGTCATCCGCGCGCTGACCAAGGCGATGCGCACGGAAGATCCGTTCATCCGTTTCGCCGCGGCGGGGCTGGCGATCCTGTTCGGCTTGCAATCGACCATCAACATGGCGGTCAATCTGCATCTCATTCCGGCCAAGGGCATGACGCTGCCGTTCATCTCCTATGGCGGCTCGTCGCTGATCTCGCTGGCCTATGGCATGGGCATGCTGGTGGCGCTGACGCGGGAGCGGCCGCGTGCGCTCTTGCCCGGCGGAATCGTGCTCAGCGGCCACGGCGGGAGTCCGGCCTGATGCTGGCGCCGGGCCGCGCGCCGGTGCTGGTGGCGGCCGGCGGTACGGGCGGTCATTTGTTTCCGGCCGAGGCGCTGGCGGCGGCGTTGGCGCAGCGTGGCATTCCGGTTCACCTCGTGACCGACCGGCGTGCCGAGCGCTATGGCGGCGCATTCTCGGAACAGACCATCCATGTGGTCGCAAGCGCGACGGTCGCGGCGCGCAACCCGATTGCGCTGGCGCGGACCGCAGCCATGCTCGGCCTCGGCTATTTCCAAGCCCGCGCGTTACTCGCGCGGCTGAAACCGGCTGCCGTAGTCGGCTTCGGCGGTTATCCGACGGTGCCGCCGGTCCTCGCGGCGGCCTGGGCCGGCGTGCCGAGCCTGATCCACGACGCCAATGCGGTGATCGGGCGCGCCAACCGGTTCCTGGCGCCGCGAGTCGCCGCGATCGCCACCTCGTTCCCCGACGTGTTTGCGCAACGGCCGGACCTCGCCGCCAAAGCGACGCTCACCGGCAATCCGGTGCGCCCGGCGGTCGTCGCGGCCGCGGCGATACCTTATCCGGCGCCGGGCGATCCGCTGCGGCTTCTCGTTTTCGGCGGCAGCCAGGGCGCCCGGATCATGGCCGATATCGTACCCGCCGCGATCGGGCTTCTCGAACCGGCCATGCGGGCGCGGCTTGCGGTTGTGCAGCAAGCCCGCGACGAGGATTTGGCCCGGGTGCGCGGCGCTTATGCCAAGCTGGCCGTTGCCGCGGAAATAGCGCCGTTTTTCACGGATTTGCCGGCGCGCCTGGCGGCGAGCCACCTGGTCGTGGCGCGGTCGGGCGCCTCGACCGTGGCGGAACTCGCCGCGATCGGCCGGCCATCGCTCCTGGTGCCGCTGCCGCACGCCCTCGATCAGGACCAATTCGCCAATGCCGGCGTCCTCGAAACGGCCGGCGGCGCCATCCGGCTGATCCAGGACGTTTTTACCCCACGGCGGCTTGCCACCGAGCTCGCCGGCCTCGCCGCGGCGCCGCAGCGGCTGGCCGCCATGGCGGCAGCGGCCCGTTCCGTAGGCCGGCTCGATGCCGCCGACCGGCTCGCCGAGCTGGTGCTGAAGGTGGCGGCGGCGGATACAAACAAGTAGTTTTGCTCGGCGCGCTCCCTCTCCCCGCGTGCGGGGAGAGGGTTGGGGTGAGGGGGCCTGTCCGCTGGGCTCAGAATCGCGGAGAGGCCCCCTCACGCTCCTTCGCTTCGCTCAGTCGACCTCTCCCCGCGCGCGGGGAGAGGTGGAATTTGGGACGCCACATGAAACTACCGCGCGACATCGGGCCGGTGCATTTCGTCGGCATCGGCGGCATCGGCATGAGCGGCATCGCCGAGGTGATGGTGAACCTCGGCTATATGGTGCAGGGCTCCGACCAGTCGGAGAGCGCCAACGTCAAGCGGCTGCGCGACAAGGGCGTGAAAATCTCGATCGGGCATTCGGCCGAGAATTTGACCGGCGTGCGTGTCGTCGTCGTCTCCTCGGCGATCAGGTCCGACAATCCCGAACTGGTCGCCGCACGCGCCGAGCGGCTGCCGGTGGTGCGGCGCGCCGAGATGCTGGCCGAATTGATGCGCCTGAAAAGCTGCGTCGCCATTGCCGGCACCCACGGCAAGACCACGACGACCTCGATGGTGGCGGCGCTGCTCGACGCCGACGGTTTCGATCCGACCGTGATCAACGGCGGCATCATCAACGCCTACGGCACCAATGCCCGGCTCGGCACCGGCGAGTGGATGGTGGTCGAAGCCGACGAGTCCGACGGCACCTTCCTCAAACTGCCCGCCGACATCGCCATCGTTACCAATGTCGATCCCGAGCATCTCGATTACTTCAAGACTTTCGACGCGGTGCAGGACGCGTTCCGCGCCTTCGTCGAGAACGTGCCGTTCTACGGCTTCTCGGTGATGTGCACCGACCATCCGGTGGTGCAGAGCCTGGTTGGCCGTATCGAGGATCACCGCATGGTGACCTACGGCGAGAATCCGCAGGCCGATGTGCGCCTCGTCGACGTCTCCCATGCCGGCGGCTCCTCGCTGTTCACCATCGTGTTCCGCGACCGCACCGGAAGCTTTTTGCACGAGATCAAAAATATCGCGCTGCCGATGCCGGGGCGGCACAATGCGCTCAATGCCACGGCGGCGATCGCGGTGGCCCACGAGCTCGGCATCGGCGACGACGTGATCCGCAATGCGCTGGCCAATTTCGGCGGCGTGCGGCGGCGCTTCACCCGCACCGGCATGTGGAACGGCGTCACCATCGTCGACGATTACGGCCACCATCCGGTCGAGATCGCCGCCGTGCTGCGGGCGGCGCGCGAATCCACCAAGGGCCACGTGATCGCCGTGATGCAGCCGCATCGCTATACCCGGCTCCAGGCCTTGTTCGAGCAGTTCTGCACCTGCTTCAACGATGCCGATGCGGTGATCGTCGCGCCGGTTTATTCCGCCGGCGAAGCGCCGATCGAAGGCATCGACCGCGATACATTGGTGCAGGGTCTGCGCAAAAACGGGCACCGCCAGGTCTTTGCGCTGGACGGCCCGGACAAGCTGCATTTGCTGGTCTCCAGCATGGCGAAGTCCGGCGACTATGTGGTGTGCCTCGGTGCCGGCTCGATCACGCAATGGGCCTATGCGTTGCCCGGCGAGCTGGCGGCGGCAACCTAGCGCATGATCCGGAAAAGTGGATACCGGTTTTCCGATAATATCATGCGCCACTTAATGTAGTCGCCATGGCAAGAGCTTGCCTCGCGGTTCGTCACGTCGCCTTCGAGGATCTCGGACTTTTGCGACCGCTCGTCTCGGCGCGCGGCTACGATGTCCGCTATCACGACGCCGGCATCGATCGCTTCGACAGCGACACGCTGATCGCGCCCGACCTCGTGATCGTGCTCGGCGGTCCGATCGGCGTCTATGAAGCCGACGCCTATCCGTTCATCACCGGCGAAATTGCCGCCATCGCCGCGCGCCTCGCTGCCAACAAGCCGATGCTCGGCATCTGCCTCGGCGCGCAACTGATGGCGGCGGCACTCGGCGCGCGGGTGGCGCCCGGTCCGGTGAAGGAGATCGGCTGGGCGCCGTTGACGCTGACGGCCGACGGTGAGGCGTCGGTGCTGGCGCCGCTCGGCACCAATCCGGTGCTGCATTGGCACGGCGATAATTGTGAGCTACCGGCGGGCTGCGCGCGGCTTGCCTCGACACTCCACTGTCCAGTGCAGGCATTCGCGCGCACGCCATCGCAACTCGCGCTGCAATTTCATCTGGAGACCGAGCCGGCGCGGTTCGAAACCTGGCTGGTCGGCCATACCGTCGAGCTCGGCAAAGCCGGCATCGATCCGCGCGAGATACGCCGGCAGGTGCAAACGCTCGGGCCGGCAACGCGCGAACTTGGCGGCAAAGTGCTGGCGGCGTGGCTCGACACGGTGGTAGACGCAGCCGCATGAGCTTTCCCGACATCGTCGCCGCGCTGAAAGCCAAAATGCCGGCGTTGCGCGGCCGGCTGTTGGCGAACCAATCGCTGGCGGAGCTGACCTGGTTTCGCGTCGGCGGCCCGGCGCAGGTTTTGTTCATGCCGGAAGATGAGCCGGACCTCGCTTATGCGCTGAGCTCTCTGCCGGCGGACATTCCGGTGACCGTCGTCGGCCTCGGCTCCAATCTCATCGTGCGCGACGGTGGCGTGCCGGGCGTGGTGATCAGGCTCGGCCGCGGCTTTGGCAACGTTGCCGTCGAGGACACGCGCATCCGCGCCGGAGCCGCGGTGCCCGACGTCAAGGTCGCACGCGTGGCGCAGGAGGCCGGCATCGCCGGACTGTCGTTCATGCGCGGCATTCCCGGCGGCGTCGGCGGCGCGCTCCGCATGAATGGCGGCGCCTATGGCCGCGAGACCAAGGACGCACTGATCGAAGCGCGCGCCGTCGACCGGCAAGGCGGCATCCACGTGCTGGGCAACGCCGACATGGGCTACAGCTACCGGCACTGCGGCGTGCCCACCGATTACATTTTCACGGAAGCCCTGTACCAGGGCGAGCGCGGTGACCCGGCGGTGATCGCCGCCGAAATGGACAAGATCACCGAGTCGCGCGAGGCGACGCAGCCGATCAAGAGCCGCACCGGCGGCTCAACCTTCAAGAACCCGCCCGGCCGCAAAGCCTGGCAGCTGATCGACGCCGCCGGCTGCCGCGGCCTGAAGGTCGGCGGCGCCCAGGTCTCTGAGATGCATTGCAACTTTTTGATCAATCGCGGCGGCGCGAGTGCCGCCGACATCGAAGCGCTCGGCGAGAACGTGCGCCGCCGCGTCAAGGAAATTTCCGGCGTCGCGCTGGAATGGGAGATCGAGCGGATCGGCGTGCCCGCGCCGCGAGCTTGACCGCGCTTAGGGCGTCGGCAAGGACTCCTTGCCGATCAGGTTGCGTTCCTTCAGCCACGGATTGATCGCCAGCGCGCGCTTCAATGGCGCCTGCGCTTCCTCGACTTTGCCCGCGTAGTACAAAATGATGCCTTTGCCGGCGAGCGCCGCGTAGTGCATCGGCTCGAGCGTGAGCACGCGCTCGATGGCGGCGAGCGAGTTGTCGTATTGCCCGGCGAGAAAATAGACATAGCCGAGCTGGTTCCAGCCTTCGGCGAAGTCCGGTTGGCGCTCGACCACGGCCTTGTTGTAAAGCAGCGCCTCGGCGTAATCGAAACGCAACTGGGCCTCATGCGACTGTTCCAGCAATTGCCGCGATTCGTCGTCGGCAAAGCCGCGCCAGAAGGTCCACAGCCGCTCCTCGACCTCGCGCGCCTCGGCGTCGCTCTTTGTTGCCGCAAGCTCAGCGAAAATCCTGGCCCGCTCGTGCGCCGCGCTCTCGCTCAACCCGACGGCCGGCGGCAAGGGCGCCGGTTCGGCTGCGTGGAGCGCCGTGCCCGCCAGTACGAGCAGCATGGCCGCGACGATACGGATTGTCATGCTGCGATCATGAAGCCCGACGCGCGGCCGCGCAACGTCGTGTACTGGTTCAGTACGTGTGAAGCCCGCAGGGGCGGAATTCTCCTTAAATCGCACGGTCGCATTGGAGCGCAGAGAGAATTTGAACTCAAGGACGGCCCCGTAAGGGGCCGCCGCCTCCGGCGGTCGCCGAAGGCGATCCTTGACTTCAAATTCTCTCTGCGCTCAGCGTCGGCCGTGCGATTTAAGGAAAGCTGGCTGCAAAGCAGCAACCTCACATTTAAGGGCTCGCAATGTCCTTTGCCACTTTGAGCATCGACCGGCCGCGCCAGCATGTCATGCTGGTCACACTCAATCGCCCCGCTGCCGCCAACGCCATGAACTCGCAATGCGGTACCGACATCATGACGCTGTTCGAGGGCCTCAACCTCGACGGCGGCGACACCCGCTGTGTCGTCCTCACCGGCGCGGGGCAGCGGGCCTTTTGCGCCGGCGCCGATCTCAAGGAGCGCAAGGGCATGACCGATGAGGCCTGGACGCGCCAGCACCTGATCTACGAGCGCATGGTGCGCGCCATCTTGGCGTGCCCGATTCCGGTCATCGCCGCGGTCAACGGCGCGGCTTATGGCGGCGGCTGCGAACTGGCGCTGGCCTGCGATTTTATTTATGCGGCGGAACAGGCCCGCTTCGCGCTCACCGAAGTCACGCTCGGCATCATGCCTGGCGCCGGCGGCACGCAAACCTTGGCGCGCGCCGTCGGCGAGCGCCGCGCCAAGGAAATCATCCTCAGCGGCAAGCCCTTCACCGCCGCCGACGCGCAGGCCTGGGGCATGGTCAGCAAGGTGCTACCGGCTGCGCAACTCGCCCCCGAAGCGCTGGCGACGGCTGAGACCATTGCGCGCAATGCGCCGATCGCGGTGCGGCAAGCCAAGCTTGCCATCGGCCGCGGCATGAACATGTCGCTGTGGGATGGTCTCGCGCTTGAAATCGAAGCGTATTATCGGATGGTTCCGACGGAAGACCGCCGCGAAGGTATTTTGGCCTTCAACGACAAGCGCGCGGCGGATTTCAAAGGCAAGTAGCATGGCATCGCCACAAAAGCCCGACGTCGACGAACTCCTCGCGCGCGCCCGCGAGATCGCCGGCATTGCGCGCGAGCGCGCGCGGGAGACCGAAGCCGCGCGCCGCGTCGGCGACGACATGATCGCGCGCCTGCGGCAGGCCGACCTGTTCCGCATCATGCAGCCACGTGCCTTCGGCGGTTTCGAGTACGGCTTCGACGTGTTCGTGCAGGTCCAGATGACGATCGCGGGCGGCTGCGGCTCGACCGGCTGGGTCTTTGGCCTGCTCGGCTCGCAGCAGTGGCTGATCGCTTGCCTGTCGCCAGAGGCGCAAGACGAGATCTGGCACGACCGCGCCGCGCTTTCGGCCGGCACCTATACGCCGATCGCGCAGGCCGTGGCGGTCGACGGCGGCTACAAGGTCTCCGGCGCCGGCTATTTTTGCAGCGGCTGCGACAATGCGCAGTGGCAATTCTTCGGCGGCATGATTCCGCAAGCCTCCGGGCCGCCGCTGCCGGGATTCTTCGTGCTGCGCACCGCCGATATCACCATCGACGACAATTGGCACACGATGGGGCTCGCCGGCACCGGCAGCAAAACCATCGTTGCTGACAACGCGTTCGTCCCTACCCACCGCGCGGTGACTTTCGCCGAGTTGCGCAATGCCACTGCGCCCGGAATGCGCGCCCAAACCAATCCGCTTTACAAACAATCGTTCCTGGCGGTGCTGCCGATCGCGATCGTCGCGCCCGTCGTCGGCATGGCGGAGGGCGCGCTGGCGGCGTTTCTCGACATGGCGAAGGTGCGCACCTCGCGCGGCGCGCTCTACGGCGGCAATCGCAAGCTCGCCGAGCTGACCACGGTGCAGCTGCGCGCCGCCGAGGCCTCCGCCTGCATCGATGCCGCCAGGGTGTTGATGTTTCGCGATCTGGCCGAGGCTTACGCGGCGGCGGCGCGCGGCGAAGCCATCAGTATGGACGTGCGGTTACGCAATCGCCGCGACCAGGCGTTCTGCGCGCGGCTCGCGGTCCAGGCCATCGATGCGCTGGTCGTCACCGGCGGCGGGCAAGGCCTCTATCTCGATCATCCGTTGCAGCGTTTTTGGCGCGATGCCCACGCCGCCACGTCGCACATCAGCCTGAACTGGGATTCCACCGGCAGCATGTTCGGGCAATCTATGCTCGGGCTGGAGCCCAACGGACAGTACTAGCGTAGCGGCGCTGAAGCGATGTCGCGTGAACCCATCCTCATCGTCGGCGGCGGGCTTGGCGGGCTGACGGCGGCGCTCGCATTGGCGCGCCGCGGTCGGCCAGCCCGCGTGCTCGAAGGCGCGACTGAATTCGGCGCTATCGGCTACGGCATCCAGTTCGGGCCCAATGTGTTTCACGTGTTCGATCGCCTCGGCCTGACCGAGCAAGTGATGGCAGTCGCGGATTCCCCGCCCGCGGTGCTGATGCTAGATGCGCTGACCGGTAAAGAGCTGGTGCGGATTCCAACCGGAGCGTCGTTCCGCGCCCGCTTCAAGCATCCCTACATCATTGTCCATCGCATCGACGTGCATAACGTCTTGCTCGATGCCTGCCGGCAGAACGACGCCATCGAGCTTATTCCCGAAGCGATGGTGACCGGCTTCGAGGAGCGCGGCGACAGCGTTGCGGTGACCACCGCGGATGGCCGCACGTTCTCGGGCGACGCGCTGGTCGCCGCTGACGGTGTCCGCTCGCTGTTCCGCGCCAAGCTGATCGGCGACGGCGAGCCGCAGCCGATCGGCTATGTGGCGCTGCGTACCATCGTGCCGATGGCGGAGCTCAAGGCCGACGTGCCGCGCGATTGCGTCGTGCTGTGGAGCGGGCCGGGCCTGCATATCGTGCATTATCCGCTGCGGCACGGCAGCGAATTCAACATCGTCAACGTGTTTCGCACCGCGGCGCATGCCGAGAGACTGGACGCCGCGGCCGCGCGCGCCGAGCTCGAGCACGCCTACCGCAACACGCAGCCGTCGATGCGCGCGCTGATCGGCATGATGGACCTGCGCTGGCGCCGCTCGATCGGCGACCGCGCGCCGATGCGGCATTGGCACCAGGGCCGCATCGTGCTCTTAGGCGACGCCGCGCACGCGCCGCTGCAGTCGCTGGCGCAAGGCGCCGGCATGGCGATCGAAGACGGGCTGTGCCTCGGCGAAGCGATCCACGTTGCCGATGGCGATTATCAGGCTGCGTTCCGCCGATTCGAGGCGGCGCGGCTGTTGCGCACCGCCCGCGTGCAGCTCGAATCCCGGTCGCTGTGGGATTTTTATCACCTCGACGAAAGCCTCGCTCGCGACGTACGCAATGCCAGCGTGGCCGAGTGGGACGAGGCGCACCTGTTCGACTGCCTGGCTTGGCTCTATGACGGCGCCCCGGTTCCAGGCGGCCGCTAGACAATGATCCGGTTTAATTGAATCGGATCATTGTCTAGGTAGAGTGCCTAAAACGACGCGAATGACATAAGGCCCCATTATTTATTTTTTGTTTGGCCTCGCCGGATTCTCACCGCCAAGTCCGTTAATCACGTGGGCGCATACGTGTGAAACCATCAGGCCTTATGACACGGGCCTTGGTAGACCGGTGCGCATGACAACCGAACGTGTATTATGAATTAACTCTAAAGTTGGCGCGGGCGCCATGAGCAGCAAGAATTGGTGGGGCTCACCTGGGCTCACGTTGGGGGAAAACCTTGCCGTTGCGGGCTGGGCTGCCAGTGCGCATTTTCGCTGTCGCAATAACAATGAGCTTGATGTCCGTTTCCACGTCGGTGCAACAGGACGACCTGACCGCCATCCTCAAGCGTGCAAACGAGCTCAAGGCTGCCGGACAATATGATGCCGCGCTTATTGAGGCACAGAAACTTGAAGCTGGAATGAAGGCAAGATATGGCATTGGCAATGCAAACTAGTCGAATCCTATTTGCACTGATGGTTGCCGTTGCTATTGCGATACACTCTGCATCGGCGCAAGTAGATTCAATCGTTACAAGCGAGCAGCAGTACAACGAGTATCGCAATGCTGGCAATTACCCTGCCGCTCTCAGCGAGGCGCGAAGGCTTCAAAAAGAGATTGCCTTTCGCTCGGGTATAAACAGTCCAAACTACGCGAGCGCCCTCAATAAGGTCGCCATGGCTCTTGAGGGTCTTCGAAAGTATGATGAAGCCGAGAGCGCATATCGAAGCGCCTTGAAGATTTTTCAGCAAACGGTCGGAGCTAGTCATCCTGCTGTCGCCACAGTTCTTGTGAATCTCGGATCATTGTATGACACGCAAGGCAACTATCGAGAAGCGGCCGTCGCGTATGCACGCGCTTTAGCAATCGTCGAAACTACAAACAGTACGGGCTACGCGACCCTGCCGGATGTGCTTTATGGTCTGGCGAACGTAGAAGATAAACTGGGCGACTACGGTGAGGCAGAAGGAAATTTCAATCGTTTGTTGGAAATTCGCAAACAAACGGTTGGACCGAACCATCCTTTAACTGCTGATACGCTCAATGACTTGGGTGTCGTGTATTTGAACCAAGGTCGTCTAGGAGAGGCTACGCAAAGCTTGAGCAACGCGTTGGATATACGCAGGAAAGTTTTTGGCGAGAACGATGTAAGGGTAGCCCAAACCCTGACGAACTTGGGCAACGTATATGTTAGTCAGGGCCGCTATGCTCAGGCGGAAGATGTGCTACAGCGCGCACTTGCGATCAAGGAGCGCGCATTCGGTACTGACAGTGCGGCCGTGGCAGGTACGATCAACGACCTGGCAAACATTTACGACGTACGACACAAATACCGCGAAGCTGAGGGCCTCTATCGTCGCGCCGTTGCCATTGAAGAACAGGCTCTCGGGATCAACCATCCTGACTTAGCTGCGATTATAGGTGGTTTAGCCAATGTGCTCGCAAACGAAGGTGAGTACACGGAAGCAGAAGGGTTATATAAGCGCGCTCTCTCGATCAACCAACGCGCACTGGGAAACGCCCATCCTGCTGTGGCAGCGATTCTTACCAACCTTGGGAACTTAAGCCAAACTCAAGGAAAGAATGATCAGGCCGAGGTTTATTATTCTCAAGCAATCACAATCTACAGACCGGCGCTGGGACCGGCTCACGGAGATTTAACATATGCGCTTGAAAGTCTCGCTAACCTTTACATTGGTCAAGGAAAATACGCGGATGCCGAACGGCTCCTTAAAGATGCGCTTTCTACTGAGCGGATGGTGCTCGGGCTCAATCATCCGCGCGTTGCAAACACCCTGAAAGACTTGGCGATTTTATATCAGCTTACCGGCGACATCGGTATGAGTCTCGCGAATGCACGGAAAGCGACGGCTGCACTCGTCGGATATTCAGCCAAGGACGTAAGTCTGACAAACGATGTAAATACACAAAATGCGATCTTTTACATTGGGCACGTCGGTATTCTCGCACGCGCCGCACGTGGTGGAGTCGAGCCCGAATCGTCTCTTAGTCGCGAGGGCTTCGTGATTGCGCAATTGGCACTTCAATCCTCAGCTGGCGCCGCGCTGCAGGAGATGGCGTCTCGTTTCGCCAGCGGCGATAATGCGCTCGCCGCTATTGTTCGAAACCAGCAAGACCTCACCGCATTCTGGCATGAGCGTAACAAGGCGCTGATTGAAGCGTTGTCAAAACCGCAAAGCCAGCTGAACCAGGTATTGATTGATAGTATCCGTCGTCAAATAGCTGACACCGAAACCAAACTCAATGACGTTGCCGCACAACTTGAAAGGGACTTTCCTAGTTATGCCACCTTGGAAAACCCAATGCCGCTTCAAGTGGAAGAGACGCAGAGCTTGCTCAGTGTGGACGAAGCGCTCGTCTTCCTTTTGACTGGTTATAAGGAGAGTTATGTCTTCGCGGTCACGCGGGATGGTTTCGGCTGGAAGGTAATCCCGGTCGGCAATGAGACGTTACCGCGGAAGGTGGCTGCATTCCGTCACGGCCTCGACATCAACGAGGTCGAAAAATCGATTCGCGAATCCAAGACTTCAGACCTGTTTGACCTCGGTCTGGCCAACGAGCTTTACACAGCATTTCTTGAACCCCTCGAGCCGTTAATCAAGGACAAGAAGCAACTCATAATCGTGCCCTCGGGTCCACTAACGGCATTACCGTTTCATCTGTTGGTGACCAACAAACCGGCCCAACCAAGACCAGACAGTCTGTCGGGTTATCGCGATGCCGCGTGGCTCATGAAGCACCACGCCGTGAGCATTCTTCCGTCAGTGACAAGCCTTAAAGCCTTGCGCATGTTCACCGGCAAGGACGAGGCCAAGAAGCCGATGGTTGGCTTCGGAGACCCGCTGTTCAATCCAAATGCGACGCAGCCGTCTGGGTCACGGCTGGCCGGCAATGCGGGGGTGCGCAATTTGACGACGCGTTCCTATACGGATTTTTTTCAAGGGGTGGGTATTGACCGGGCTTTGCTCGCACAAGCGTTGCCGCCGCTGCCTGATACAGCCGACGAACTCAGGGCCGTCGCTAAAGACCTCGGCGCACCAGCCAGCGATATCCATCTGGGCAAGGACGCTAGCGAGACCACGCTGAAGCATCTGCCCCTAAGTGAATATCGCGTCGTATATTTCGCCACCCACGGCCTTGTCGCTGGCGATATTAAGGGCCTTGCTGAACCTTCACTCGCGCTGTCGGCACCCGCTCAGCCAACTCAGCTCGACGATGGGTTACTTACCGCGAGTGAAGTAGCGCAACTGAAGCTCAACGCCGACTGGGTGGTGCTCTCCGCATGCAATACCGTCGCTGGCGATAGGCCGGGAGCGGAGGCGCTCTCTGGTCTTGCCCGTGCTTTCTTCTATGCTGGAGCGCGTGCGTTGCTAGTCTCGCATTGGGCCGTTGCGACGGATGCGGCGACTCGTCTCACGACCTCGACTTTTGACATTTTGAAGGCCAACCCGACGCTCGGCCGTGCCGAAGCTTTACGGCGCGCCGAACTTGCCTACCTCAATGACACCTCTGACCCGCGTAACGCCCACCCTGCGTTTTGGGGACCGTTCGAAATTGTTGGCGAAGGGACGGCCCGTTAGCAATCGGGCGACCGCGTGTTAATTTCACTAATTAGCCCTTCGCGTCGGACGGCGTTCCCGGGCCATCACGTCATGTTCCCGGGCCATCACTTTGCGTTCCACAACAGGTTCGCATTTCGGCATCGCTTCTTCAGGCACCGCTTTGCCTTCTTCGGCGTGCCGTTGGCATACGACGATTGCTATCGCCGCGTCTGGACCGAATGGGGCTGGCGCTGGGTGAACATCTGCTACTAGGGCTCAGCGCCAAATCGGTGGCCGGCGGCGCATAAGGCCGATCGCGTAGCCTGTAGTCCGGGCCTATCGCGGCCGTCTGGCCACCACGGCCCCGGAGCAGGGGACGCCGGGGCCGCCAATCTCGGGACGGCGGGGCCAGGCATTTTCCGGCCCGGGCCCCAAAACTCTCGATTTTTCGCCAATAGTCGATTCTATTGGTGAGCCATGCGAATCAGCGGACCGGCTGAATCATATGGCTGAGGGATCGGCAAAGCACGTGGCCGTCCTGATGGGTGGCTGGTCGGCGGAGCGCGAAGTCTCGCTGCGCTCCGGCAAGGCCTGCGCCGACGCTCTCACCCGGCTCGGCTATCGCGTCACTTCGATCGATGTCACCCCCGACGTGGCCGCGGCGCTGACCACCGCCAAGCCCGATGTCGCCCTCAATGTGCTGCACGGCCGGCCCGGCGAGGACGGCACGCTGCAGGGTGTCCTGGAGATTCTCGGCATTCCCTACAGCCATTCCGGCGTCATGGCCTCGGCCGTCGCCATGCAGAAGGATTTTGCCAAAATCCTGTTCCGCGCCGCCGGCGTGCCGGTCGCCGAGGATCGGGTGGTGTCGCGGTTCGAGGCGGCCAAGGGTCATCTCATGGCGCGGCCCTATGTGGTCAAGCCGATCGCCGAGGGCTCGAGCGTCGGCGTTTTCATCGTCACCGAGGCGCATCCGCACCCGCCCCAGGAGCTGTTTCGCGCCGATTGGGCGTTCGGCGAGCGGGTGATGGTCGAGCGCTACATCCCCGGCAAGGAGCTGACCTGCGCCGTGCTCGGCGACCGGGCGCTCGACGTCATCGAGATCGTGCCGGCGACGCGGTTTTACGACTACGAGGCAAAATACGCCGCCGGCGGCTCCAAACACGTGCTGCCGGCGCAAATTTTACCAAATGTTTACCAGGAAGTCCGCAGACTCAGTCTGACTGCCCATGACGCGCTTGGCTGCCGCGGCGTGAGCCGCGCGGACTTTCGCTACGACGATCGGGGAACGGGTGAGCTTGTCTGTCTTGAGGTGAATACGCAACCGGGCATGACCGAGACGTCGCTCGTGCCCGAGCTAGCCGCATATGCGGGCATCACGTTCGATGAGCTGGTGCGATGGATGGTGGAGGACGCCTCGACCAATCGCTGATGGGGTCGGGGCTATCAGAGGTGGGGGAGGCCGGCGCGCCGATTGACGGGCCGGCCCAGCTGCGCTTTGCCGCCTATCGCGGCTTCGCCAGCCGCTGGCGTTCGCGCCTCAAGCGCCTGCCGTCCGGCATCGGCACCGCGGCATCGGTGCTGCTGCTCGCCGGCGCGCTCGGCTATGGCGTCGTCAAGGGCCAGCACGTCGGCGATCTCGTCGCCTGGTTCAAGGACGCGCGCGACACGGTCGCCAATTCGGTCGGCTTCCGGATCGCGGCGATTTCGCTGACCGGCTCGAAGGAAGTCAGCCGCGAAGAAATCCTCACCAGTGCCGGCGTAAGCGGCCGCGCGTCGCTGTTGTTCCTCGACGCCGACGCCGCGCGCGCCCGGCTGATGGCCAATCCGTGGATCGGCGACGCCGCGGTGCTGAAACTTTATCCCGATCGTTTGCAGATCACGGTGACCGAGCGGCAGGCCTTCGCCATCTGGCAGAAGGACGGCCGCGTCAGCGTCATCGCCGCCGACGGCACCGTGCTCGAACCGTTCGTCGAACGCCGCTATATCCGCCTGCCGCTCGTGGTCGGCAAAGGCGCCGAACGCTCCGCCAAGGATTTTCTCGCCATCATCGACCGCTATCCGGATATCCGCTCGCAGCTGCGCGCCTCGATCCTGGTGGCGGAGCGGCGCTGGAATTTACGGCTCGACAACGGCATCGACGTGCGGCTGCCGGAAACCGACGTCGTCGCCGCTCTCGACCGGCTGGTCGTGCTCGACCGCGACAAGAAACTTTTGTCGCGCGACATCACCATGGTCGATCTGCGGCTGCCCGACCGCGTCACCGTGCGGCTGTCGGACGCCGCGGCGCAAGCCCGCAACGAGGCTCTGGCGGCCAACAAGAAGAAGAAAAAGGCGGGGGACGCATGAACACCCTGCATTACGGCCTGACCCCGAAGATGAAGCCGATCTCGCCGCATCGCAGCGCCGTGGTCGCCGCGCTCGACATCGGCTCCAGCAAGGTCGCCTGCCTGATCGCGCGGTTGCGGCCGCACGGGCCGCAGCAAGTGCTGACGCGACGGAGCCACGCCGTCGAGGTGATCGGCTTCGGCCACACCGCCGCGCGCGGCATGAAGGCCGGCGGCGTCGTCAATCTGGCGCAAGTCGAGGAAGGCATCCGCCAAGCCGTCGATGCCGCCGAGCGCATGGCGTCGGTCGAGATCGAGTCGGTCATCCTGCCGATCTCGTCCGGCCGTCTGTCCGGCGAATTGTTCGCCGCCGACGTCGACATCGTCGGCTCCGGCGTGTCCGAAGGCGATATCGCGCGCGTGCTCGCCGCCGGCAACCGGCATTCGCAGCGTGACGGCCGCGCCGTGCTGCATTCGCTGCCGGTCGGCTATTCGATCGACGGCACCGACGGCATCCGCGACCCGCGCGGCATGCTCGGCGGCCGGTTCGGCGTCGACATGCATGTGGCGACGACCGATATCGCCGCCGCCCGCAATCTGATGCTGGCGGTCGAGCGCTGTCATCTCAGCGTCGAGGCCATGGTGGCGAGCCCCTATGTGGCCGGCCTCTCGTCACTCGCCGACGATGAAGCGGACCTGGGTGCGGCGGTGGTCGACATGGGCGCCGGCACCACCACGATGGCGGTCTTCATCGGCGGCCGGTTCGTTCATCTCGACGGTTTTGCGCTCGGCGGCCAGCACGTGACCATGGATATCGCGCGCGGGCTGAACGCCCGCATCACGGATGCCGAGCGGATCAAGACGCTTTACGGCAGCGTGCTCGCCGGCGGCTCGGACGAGCGCGACATGATCACGGTGCCGCCGATCAACGATGATGAGCGCGAGCAGACCCAATTCGTGTCCCGCGCCACGCTGGTCCACATCATCAAGCCGCGCGTCGAAGAAATTCTGGAAATGGTGCGCGACCGGCTCGCGACTTCCGCGTTCGGCGGGGAAGCGCGCGGCCGTGTGGTGCTGACTGGCGGCGCCAGCCAGCTCACCGGCTTGTCCGATCTCGCCGGCCGCATTCTCGGCCGGCCGGTGCGCGTCGGGCGCCCGCTCGGCATCGCCAGCCTGCCGGATTCAGCCAAAGGCGCGGCCTTCGCCGTCGCCGCCGGCCTCCTGGTCTATCCCCAGGCGGCGCATCTCGAACACTTCGAACCGCGACGTCGGCGGTACCCGAAGACAGGTACGGGCGGCTACTTCGCCCGCGTCGGACGATGGCTTCGCGAGAGTTTCTGATGGCCCCCAGAGACGAAGTCACTCCATCACAACGGCCGGTGGCGGACCGGCCGGGGCCGGGCGTCGGTCACGCCCGCGCAAGGAAGAAGAGGCAACCATGGCAATCAATCTGAACATCCCCGATATCCGTGAGCTCAAACCCCGCATCACCGTGTTCGGGGTCGGCGGCGCGGGCGGCAATGCCGTCAACAACATGATCACCGCCGGCTTGCAGGGCGTCGATTTTGTCGTGGCCAACACCGATGCCCAGGCGCTCACCATGTCGAAGGCCGAGCGCATCGTGCAGATGGGCGTGCAGGTCACCGAAGGTCTCGGCGCCGGCTCGCAGCCCGACGTCGGCCGCGCCGCCGCCGAAGAAGTGATCGACGAGATCCGCGATCATCTCGCCGGCGTGCACATGGTGTTCGTCACCGCCGGCATGGGCGGCGGCACCGGCACCGGCGCCGCGCCGGTCATCGCCAAGGTGGCCCGCGAGCTCGGCATCCTCACGGTCGGCGTCGTCACCAAGCCGTTCCACTTCGAAGGCCAGCGCCGCATGCGCACCGCCGACGGCGGCATTTCCGAATTGCAGAAATGCGTCGACACGCTGCTCATCATCCCGAACCAGAATCTGTTCCGGGTGGCGAACGAGAAGACCACGTTCGCCGACGCCTTCGCCATGGCCGACCAGGTGCTCTATTCCGGCGTCGCCTGCATCACCGACCTGATGGTGAAGGAAGGCCTCATCAATCTCGACTTCGCCGACGTGCGCGCCGTGATGCGCGAAATGGGCAAGGCGATGATGGGCACCGGCGAGGCCGAGGGCGACAAGCGCGCGCTCACCGCCGCCGAGGCCGCGATCTCCAATCCGCTGATCGACGATGCGTCGATGAAGGGCGCCCGCGGCCTGCTCATCTCCATCACCGGCGGCCGCGATCTGAAACTCTACGAAGTCGATGAAGCGGCAACCCGCATCCGCGAAGAAGTCGATTCCGACGCCAACATCATCGTCGGCGCCACCTTCGACGAGAGCCTCGACGGCATCATCCGCGTCTCCGTCGTCGCCACCGGCATCGACCAGGCGCAGGCGCAGAAGCAGCCATTGCCGCAGGCCGAACAGCGCATCGCCGAGGTGGCGCACCGGCTGCGCGCCGACAATGCGCGCGGCCAGGAACGCGAACGTGCCGAACCGGCACGGCCCGCCGCTGCGGCAACCGTTGCGCCGCCCGCCTCCGTCAACGCCTCGATTGCGTCGGTGGCCAAGGCCGCCATCGCGGCCGCGATCATGCCGCAGTCCGGCAGCGACGATGTCGCGATCCGTCCGCTGGCGCCAAAACCGTCGTTGTTCATCGATCCGCCGGCGAGCGAAGCGGAAGCTCGCGAGCCGGAGGCGTTCATTCCGCCGCAGCCGGAGCGGGCGGCGGTGCGCACGCCGCGCATGCCGCGCATCGATGAACTGCCGGTGCCGGCGCAGAACGAGATCCGCGCCCGTCGCGGCGAGCTGCCGCAGAGCGAGCATCCCGAAGGCCAGCGCAAGTCGCTGTTGCAGCGGTTGGCTTCGGTCGGTCTCGGCCGCCGCCAGCACGAGGAGGAAGACGCCGACGCGAGCCCGCGTAGTGCCCCGAGCGCGCCGCAGCCGGCCGAGCGCCTGGCCGGGCGGCCGATGCCGCGGATGCCGGAACCGCGTCCGGAGCCGGTGTCCGAATATGCCAAGCGCCCGGCGGCCCAAGGAGCGCCACAGGGAACACCCCATGGAGCGCCCCACGGCCTGGACCAACACGGCCGCCAGACTCCTGTGCATAACTCCTCCGAAGAGGACCAGCTCGACATCCCGGCTTTCTTGCGCCGGCAAGCGAACTAAGCCGGTTCGGCGCCGCCAAATCGGCGGCGCCGTCACCGTCTGCGCCTGACGAGCGGCACGATCCGCTGACGTCCTTGGGGGCGGCCTAAGTCGTTGAATTTTCGCCAGTGCCATGATGCGCGCGGCCGCGACCCGAGCGGCCGCGTGATGCGCTGCAGCAGCAAGGAAAAATTTCGCGGCGCGGGAACCCCCACCGCTTCGCCAACTTTGGCGGCCAAGCCGGCAAGAGTGCGGCCGGATCATGGTAACAGTCGGTAAGAAAGCGTGAGTTGGCCTGTGGACGGCCCACCGGTACATTAAGGCTGTCGGAGGGGTAGTTGGTTGGGGTCGCGTTCGGTCAGCCACGGTTCGGCTGACCACTGGGTGGACCGCCCCGGGCTTCAGGTCAAACTGCATACCTCTCGAGTTGGGGTGGGTCATAACTGGTCGCGTGTCTCCTGCTCGCGCAGTTGGGCCATAAGTTGTGGGACGACCGCATGACGCGGGGCATGCCAGCCGGTAGTCAGACGACGTTGCGTAGGCACGCGACCGTCGCAGGTATCGGCGTCCATTCCGGTTCACCGGTCACCCTGACCCTGCATCCTGCCGAAGCCAATACCGGCATCGTTTTCCTGCGGCCCGGGCTGAACGGCCAAGGCGACCGCGAGCTGGTTGCCGATTACCGCTCGGTGACGGCGACCGAATTCGCAACCGTCCTGGGCGACGATACCGGCCCGGCCGTCTCGACCACCGAACATGTGCTGGCCGCGCTGCACGCGCTTGGCGTCGACAACGTCGTCGTCGAGGTCGACGGTCCCGAAGTTCCGATCATGGACGGCAGCGCCGAACCGTTCGTCACCGCCATCGACCGGGCCGGCATCGCGACGCTTGCGGCGCCGCGGCGCTACATCAAAGTGCTGAAAGCCGTCCAGGTCGGCAAGAACGGCTGCTGCGGCGAGTTGCGGCCCTTTGCGCGCGGACTGCGCATCGAAACCGAAATCGAATTCGATCATCCGATGATCGGCCGCCAGAGCTTCACCATCGACGTCGAGCCGGACGGGTTCCGTCGCGAACTGGCGCGGGCGCGGACCTTCGGCTTCATGCGCGACGTGGCGAAACTGTGGAGCGCCGGCTATGCGCTCGGCGCCTCCTTGGAGAATACCGTCGTGGTCGCGGAAAACCGGGTGCTCAACGCCGAAGGCGTACGGTTCCCGGACGAATTCGTCCGCCACAAGGCGGTCGACGCCGTCGGCGATTTGGCGCTGGCCGGCGCCCCGCTCCTGGGCGCCTATCGCTCGGTGCGCGGCGGCCACAAGCTCAATCACGCCGTGGTCACCGCGCTGATGGCGGACCAGAGCGCATGGACCTACGTCGAGATGCCGGAGACGGTCCGCCGCATCCGCGGCCATGCCGATCTCGCCACCGGCTTCGTCGCCCCCGCCTACGGGCCCGACGTCTCTTGAATTCCCTGAGCTTTTCGCCTTAATCCCGGCCGATTGCCGGGCATAATCGCTGAATTAATCATCGGGCCTAAGGATTGGGGCCTCAGGGGTTGCTCCCCTTGGACGCGCGTGCGGCGCGGCATAAGGTGGGGCTTATCGGCGGGACGGGGTTCTGACCATCTCATGACGCTGCGGTTACGAGGATCGGAAAAATCCGGTCACAGGCTGCGTGCGCTGGCGGGCTGCCTGGCGCTGGCGCTTGCCATGGCGCCGCTCGTCGGCTGCAGCTACTTCAACAAAGACGACGATCTCGTCCCCGATACGCCCGCCGACAAGCTCTATAACGAGGGCCTGTTCCTGCTCAACAACAAGCAGGACTACAAGGAAGCGGCAAAAAAATTCGACGAAGTGGACCGCCAGAATCCGTATTCGGAGTGGGCGCGCAAGGCGCTGCTGATGTCGGCCTATTCCTACTATCAGGCCAAGGAATACACCGACTGCCTCAGTTCGGCGCAGCGCTATGTAACGCTGCATCCCGGCAGCCCCGACGCGGCTTACGCCCAGTACCTGATCGGCTCGTCCTATTACGATCAGATCCTCGACGTCAGCCGCGACCAGGCGCGCGCCGACAAGGCGATCAACTCGCTCGAAGAAGTGGTGCGCAAATATCCGGATTCCGAATATTCGATTGCGGCGAAGAAAAAAATCGACATGGCGCGCGACCAGCTCGCCGGCAAGGAGATGGAGGTCGGCCGCTTCTACATGAACAAGCGCGACTTCATCGGCGCGATCAACCGCTTCAAGGTCGTGGTGACGCAGTACCAGACCACGCGCCACGTCGAGGAAGCGCTGGAGCGGCTCACCGAAGCCTATGTTGCGCTCGGCATCATCGACGAGGCGCAGACCGCCGCCGCGGTGCTCGGCCACAATTTCCCGGACAGCCCCTGGTACAAGGACGCCTATAAGCTTGTGAAAACCGCCGGCGGCGAGCCGAACGAGAACAAGGAATCCTGGATCAGCAAGGCGTTCAAGAAGGTCGGGCTGGGATAGCGGACGACAGACGACGGACGACAGAGGACAGAACGCAGAATCAAGAATAGAGTCCGTCATCCGTCCTCTGTCGTCCGTTGTCTGACATCATGCTCGCTCGCCTCTCCATCCGCGACATCGTCCTGATCGATCGCCTGGACATCGATTTCGGTGCCGGGCTTGCCACGCTGACCGGCGAGACCGGCGCCGGCAAATCGATCCTGCTCGATGCTTTCGCGCTGGCGCTCGGCGCGCGCGGCGACACCGCCATGGTGCGCGAGGGTGCCGAGCACGGCCAGGTGATCGCCGCTTTCGACTTGGCGCAAGATCATCCGGCGCGCCGGCTCATCGCCGAAAACGATCTCGGCGGCGAGGACGAACTGTTGATCGTGCGCCGCGTGCAATTCGCCGACGGCCGCACCCGCGCTTTCGTCAACGACCAGCCGGTCAGCGTCCAGGTTTTGCGCGCGTTGGGCGCGGCTTTGGTGGAAATTCACGGCCAGCACGACGAGCGCGCTTTCGTCGACGCGGCGACCCATCGCGATTTGCTCGACGCCTATGGCGGCATCGAAGGCGACGCCGCCGCAGTCGCGCGGCTGTGGGACGAGCGGCGCGCGCGCGAGGACGCCGTGGCGCAACATCGCGCCGAGGTCGAGCGCGCCAGCCGCGAGGCGGAATGGCTGCGCCACGCCGTCGACGAGCTCGGCCGCCTCGCGCCGGAAACCGGCGAGGAGACCGCGCTCGCCGAGCGGCGCGCCGCCATGATGCAGGCGGAAAAAGTCGCCGAGGATTTGCGCTCGACCCATGACAGCGTCAGCGGCCCGCAATCGCCGGTGCCGCCGCTGGCGACCGCGGTGCGCCGCCTCGAGCGCCGCGCCGTGCAGGCGCCGGCGCTGATCGAGCCGGTGGTCAAGGCGATCGATGCGGCGCTCAACGCGCTCGACGAGGCGCGCACGCATCTCGAGCAGGCGCTGCGGGTGGCCGACTTCGACCCGCAGGAACTGGAACGCATCGAGGAGCGACTGTTCGCGCTGCGCGCCGCCGGGCGCAAATACAATGTGCCGGTCGATGATCTCGCCGCGCTCGGCCGGCGCTACCAGGGCGACCTGGCGCTGATCGACGCCGGCGCCGAGCGCCTCGCGGTGCTGGAGCGGGACGCGCAAGCGGCCACGGCGCGTTATCGCGAAGCGGCGCAGGCGCTCTCCGCCGGCCGCCGCCGCGCCGCGCAAAAGCTCGACAAGGCGGTCAATGCCGAATTGAAGCCGCTCAAGCTCGAGCGGGCGCAATTCTCCACCCAGATCGAAAGCGAGAGCGAAGGCCGCAACGGCATCGACCGGGTCGAGTTCTGGGTGCGCACCAATCCCGGCACCCGGCCCGGGCCGCTGATGAAGATCGCGTCCGGCGGCGAGCTGGCGCGCTTCCTGCTGGCGCTCAAAGTCGTGCTCGCCGACCGCGGCTCGGCGCCGACCTTGGTGTTCGACGAGATCGATACCGGCGTCGGCGGCGCCGTCGCCGACGCCATCGGCGTGCGGCTCGCCCGGCTCGCCTCCGGCGTCCAGGTCATCGCGGTGACGCATGCGCCGCAGGTCGCCGCGCGCGCCGACCGGCACTACCTCATCACCAAGGACGCGCTGGCGAAAGGCAAACGCGTGGCGACCCGGGTCGTCGAGCTTGCCGACGAGCGGCGCCGCGAAGAGGTCGCGCGCATGCTGGCCGGCGCCGAAATCACCGACGAAGCCCGCGCCGCCGCCGAGCGCCTGATCCGCGCGGCGAGCTGATCGCCGTCGCGCGCCAACGCATCGTCTGCTAGATTGCGCCAAACAGTTTCGCGATAAGTCTGCTGTTCGGAAATAAGTCCGGGGAGGAATACCATGTCCGTCCGCGTTGGCGTTGCCGCCGCGATGTTGGCGCTGGCGAGCACGACGCTCGTGCCCGCCGCCGGCACGCTGGACTACGACTTCTACAAAGCCAAGGTGCAGCCGATCTTCCTCGCCAAGCGGCCCGGCCACGCGCCCTGCGTGATGTGCCACGCCGACGCCAACAACATGCTGCGCCTGGAAAAGCTTCCCGACGGTCAGTCGACCTGGACCGACGAGCAGACGCGCAAGAATTTCGACACGGTGGCGAAGATCGTCCAGGCCGCGGACGATCCGCTGACCGCCAAACTCCTCACTCATCCGCTGGCGCCCGAGGCCGGCGGCGACGCCTTCCATTCCGGCGGCCGGCAATTCGCCAGCAAGAACGATCCCAGCTACAAGACCATCGCCCAATGGGCCCAGGGCGCGACGCTGGCGCCGGGGAAGAAATAGCGCTGCTTGGCACTCCTCATCCGCCACCGCGATAGCGGGGGAGGGGGCATAGGCGGCCTCCGGCCGCCGTACTTTACGTAAAGAACGCCGACGCGAAGCGTCGGCTGTGCCTGCGAAGCAGGGTGGTGGAGGGGGCGCTTGCCTCAACGTTCCGCAGGAGTCGCTAAGACACGTCGACTTTAAGCTTGCTAGATTTTTTGCCGTACGTGAGCGAAGCAACTTCAATGTTGTCACCCTTTTGCAACGACAACGAAGCGGCGAGTCACGCGCCCCCTCCACCGCGCTACGCGCGGTCCCCCTCCCCCGCTATCGCGGGGGCGAAAAGCAATTGCGTTCTCGCGCCGTCAGAGCGCGAGCACGCCATTCCCAAGAAAAAATCAGTAGCCCGGATGAAGCGCAGCGAAATCCGGGAACGAAGGTCCGGCTTAAATGCCGCTCCCGGATTTCGCTGCGCTTCATCCGGGCTACGAAAGAAAGAAAGCTAAGGAGGCGGAGCGCCGACAGACGCAGGGGGTACTGTCCGAGCCACGCGAACGAATGTTGCCACTCGCCCGCGCTTCGGGCCCGGCGCGCGCTGAAGCGCAGCGCGCTCGTCTGTCGGCGTTCCGCCGCGGCACTTGCGGCAGCGAACGAACGCCACCGCTCAACTCCAGCCCGCGCTTCCTGGGACCCGGCGTCATCGGGTGTTACCCGCATCTGGCCTGTCCATTCAGTCCAGCGAGTTGCCTCGCAGTACCGGTCGTAGTGCCGGACGGGCGTATCCGCCGGAGCCGCCCGGGAGCGCGCTGATGAGGCCACGCCCGCGGGAACCGCCTTCGCTCCTGCCAACCGGCATCACCGGCTGACGTCCTTAGTGAGCGAATTGCCTGGATGTGTAACGGAAAGCGGGACGGGTGTCAAGGACTAAATTCCTGCGCGTAGGGTGGGCAAAGCGAAGCGTGCCCAGGCGGTCATACGGCGTGGCTTCGCTGCGCTCAGCCAACCCTGCGAGCGCGTTTCCCGGACGCGGTGCAGCGCGAAGCGGTGCACCGCTGATCCGGGATCGCTCTGGACTCGGCGTTTGTTGCGATCCCGGGTCTGCAGCGCATCACTTCGCTTTGCTACGTGCTGCGCTGCGCCCGGGAAACGAGTCGTTGTGCGGCCTTTGCGCGACAGATGGGGCGGCGCCCGGATTGACGGCGAGGCTTGCCCCGGATTTCGTTTCACTCAATCCGGGCTACGCTTGCTGATTATCTTCGGAAGTGATGACATCCTACAATGAAGGCCGTTCGTTGATAGCGCGGCTCAAGACACCAACCAGAGAAATAGGAGTCTAAAAGTTCCTCGCATGTATTGAGATATGTTGGTTCGTCTTTGCCCGGAAGTTTTTTCTTAATCTCACTTGCGCAATCGCTCACGAGACCTGACCAAGGTTCAGCACTGATTTTTTTTGAGAGATCAATAACCACTTCTCCCATCGCCGCACAAACGTCGCCAGTCGTCCAAAATTGTGACTGCCCAATAGCGCAATGTACTGTTTTATTTTCTTCCGCTTTGGCGGATGTGACAGCCAACAGCAACGTTGCGATGACGAAAAAATATCGCATCTCGCCCTCCACTCGTCGTTTTGTGGAATAATCTCATAGTTATTAGGAGGGGCGCTAGGCCCGAAAATAGCGAGCGTAGCCCGGATTGAGCAACGCGAAATCCGGGATTGACGGCGAAGCTCGTCCCCGGATTTCGTTTCACTCAATCCGGGCCACACTCGCTGACTCGTCATGCCCGCGCTCGTCGCGGGCATCCACGTCTTACGAATTGCGTGCGGCAAAGACGTGGATGGCCGGGACAAGCCCGGCCATGACGGGGTTATTGCGCCGAAGCCCGCTTGCTCGGCGGCGGCGTGGTGGCGTGGCCGCTGTCGTCGGGGATCACCAAAGTGCCGTTGCGCTTCGGCACTTCGCCGACTGGAATGATTTTGGTGACCTTCATCGCCACCGTGTCGACCACGGTGACCGAGCGCATGCCGGAATTCGACACGTAGAGCTGCTTGCCGTCCGGGGTGAACGTCACCCAGTTGGCGATTGCCGACAGCGGCGCCGGGTGGCCGGCGATGGTTTCGCTCGGCAGGTCGACCTTGCCGATCAGCGTGAGGTCGGCGAGCGAGTATTCGTACACCGCGTTGTTGGGGATGCTGGTGACCCACAGCGTCTTGTTGTCCGGCGCGATGCCGATGCCGTGGGACGGCTCGTTGGTGCGGTAGCCGCCGTGATCGAATTGCTGCGGCACGCTCGGTAGGGTCACCCGGGCGGCTTCCTTCTGCTCGGCGAAATCGATCACCGAAAAGCCGTTCAGCGTCGACATCTGCGAAAACACCCGCTTGGTCGAGCCGTCCGGATTGCGTTCGACCGCCATGCAGCGCACGCCGAGATCCATCGGCATCGCCCAGGCCAATTGCTCCTTCTCCAGATCGAACACATAGAAGGTCTTCGACGGGATCGAGCCGCCGACCACGTATTTGCTGTCCGGCGTGACATAGACGTTGTGCAGCCGGCCGCCATTGGTGGAGATGGTCGTCTTCAAGGTCAGCGTCGCGGCATCGACGATGTCCAGCCCGCCACGACCGCGGGCGATGGCGACGACGATGCGGTCGCCGGTCTTGGTCACCGAAATGTTGTTCGGATGGTCGGACAGCGCCACCTTCTTGATCAGCTTGCCGCTCTTGCGGTCGTAGACGTCGAGCGTCGAGGTTTCCTCGTTGCTGACATAGACCCGCGCGGCGTCCGGCGAAAACGCGATGCCATGGGCGCCGACCACGTCCTTGATCTCCTGCACCACCTTATTGGAGACCGGATCGATGACATGAATGCTGTCGCCGGCGGCGTTGGTGACGTAGATGCGCACGGTGGCGGCGGCGGCCGGCACGGATGCGAGCGCGAGCGCCAAAGCAGGTACGACATAGTGCAAAATCGATCGTGTCGTCATGACAGAGCGCCCCTTGGCCGACGGGAATCCGTCACCACGTTACGCGTAATCCACAGGCTAGACAACGCGGCGCGCTTCGTCATTCCGGGGCGCCGCGAAGCGGCGAGCCCGGAATCCATACCCCCAGTCTACCGGGCAAGTGTCTCGTAAAGGTCGAGCCACTCCGGATTCGTACTTTCGATTAAATTGATCTTCCATTCACGCCGCCACTTCTTGATTTCCTTTTCGCGAGCGATGGCAGTCAGGGGGTCGTCGTAACATTCGAACCAGACAAGTAAGTGGACATGATAGCGGCGGGTAAAGCCCCGGACGACGCCAGTTTTATGTTGGTAGACGCGGCCCAGGAGGTTACTGGTGACCCCGGCGTACAGCGTGCCATGTTTATGGCTGGCCAATAAATAAACGTAGTACACAACACGCGAGACCTGTGGTTATGGATTCCGGGCTCCGGCCTACGGCCGGCCCCGGAATGACGGATTCGCAAATGGCCGCCAAAGATATCACGAAGCTAGCCGTCGACGACCTCACTGAGAAGCAGGCCAAGGCCGAGCATGCGCGGCTTGGCGGCGAGATCGCCGAGCACGACCGGCGCTATTACCAAGACGACGCGCCGAGCGTGTCGGACGCCGAATATGACGCGCTGCGGCGGCGCTATGGCGCGATCGAGCAGCGTTTTCCGCAGCTGCGCACGCTCGACAGCCTGACGCAGCGGGTCGGCGTGGCGCCGTCGGCGCGTTTCGCCAAGGTGCGCCACGCGGTGCCGATGCTGTCGCTCGACAACGCGTTCGCCGAGGAGGACGTCGTCGATTTCGTCGGCCGTATCCGCCGCTTCCTGCGCCTGCCGGAAGACGAGGAGATCGTGTTCAGCGCCGAGCCGAAGATCGACGGCCTGTCGATGTCGCTGCGCTATGAGGACGGCGCGCTGGTCACCGGCGCGACGCGCGGCGACGGTGCGGTCGGCGAAGACGTTACCGCCAATGTCAAAACTCTGGAGGATGTTCCGAAGCGGCTAAAGGGCAGGGGGGTGCCCAAAATCTGCGAAGTGCGCGGCGAAGTCTACATGACCAAGCCTGCGTTCCTCGAACTCAACCGCAAGCAGGCGGAGGCCGGCAAGCAGCTCTATGTCAATCCACGCAACACCGCGGCCGGCTCGTTGCGTCAGCTCGACCCGTCGATTACCGCGTCGCGGCCGCTCGGCTTCTTCGCCTATGCCTGGGGCGAGATGAGCGAGATGCCGGCCGACACCCAATCCGGCATGATCAAATGGCTGGCGTCCTGCGGCTTCAAGACCAATCCGCTGACCAAGATGTGCCGCTCGGTCGAGGCGCTGCTGGCGTTCCACCGCAAGATCGAAGCCGAACGCGCCACCCTCGATTACGACATCGACGGCGTCGTCTACAAAGTCGACCGCCTCGATTGGCAGGAGCGGCTCGGCTTCGTGTCGCGCAATCCGCGCTGGGCGATCGCGCACAAATTTCCCGCCGAAAAGGCGACGACCATTATTGAAGGTATTGTCATTCAGGTCGGCCGCACTGGTGCGACTACCCCTGTCGCCAAGCTAAAGCCAGTGACCGTGGGAGGTGTCGTGGTGCAGAACGCGACACTGCATAACGCTGACGAGATCAAGCGGCTTGATGTTAGGGAAGGCGATACAGTGATTGTCCAGCGCGCCGGAGACGTGATCCCGCAGGTGCTCGGGGTCCAGGGCGAACATCTGCCTGGCGCCAAACCCTATAAGTTTCCGACCAAGTGTCCATGTCCTCTTCAGACCGACCTAGTGCGAGATAAAACCGCAACGGGAGAGGAGGGGGTGGTATTCCGCTGCCAGGGCGGCCTCGCTTGTCCATATCAGGCCATCGAGCACCTCAAGCACTTCGTCTCGCGCCGCGCTTTCGACATTGACGGTTTGGGCGAGAAGCAGATCGAGCTGTTCTACGAGCAAGGCTGGGTCAAGGAGCCGGCCGACATTTTCACGCTTGAGGAGCGCAACAAGAAAATCCATCTCGAAGAGGTGGAAGGTTTTGGCGAGACCTCGGTGCGCAACCTGTTCGCCGCCATCGCGGCGCGGCGCGAGATTGCGCTGGAGCGCTTCATTTACGCGCTCGGCATTCGCCATGTCGGCGAGACCACGGCAGTGGCGTTGGCGCGCGGCTACGGCACTTGGAGCGATTTCTTCGAGGCATGCCGGAAGCTCGCCAAAGGCGACGCCGAGACCAAGGAGGAAATGGACGCGCTCGATCAGATCGGTGACACGGTGATCGAAAGCCTGGGCGAATATTTCAGCGAGGCGCACAATGTCCGGCGCATCGACCGTCTTGTGAAGCAAGTGAACATCCGCGACGCCGAAAAGCCGCGCCGAGACTCCGCCGTCGCCGGCAAGACCGTGGTGTTCACCGGCACGCTGGAAACCATGACCCGCGACGAGGCCAAGGCGTCGGCGGAACGGCTCGGCGCCAAAGTGTCCGGCTCGGTGTCGAAGAAGACCGACTACGTGGTGGCCGGTCCCGGCGCCGGCTCGAAGCTCACGGAGGCGAAGAAGCTCGGCGTCAAGGTTCTGACCGAGGATGAGTGGGCGAAGCTTATCCGCTAACCGTCATTGCCAGCGTCAGCGAAGCAATCCATGCTGCGCTGCAGTCCTGGATTGCTTCGTCGCGTTGCTCCTCGCAATGACGCGACTCAGATTCTTCCGGTCAGCGCCAGTATAAGAACGATGATCAGAACGAGGCCGAGCCCGCCGCCGGGATAATAACCCCAGCCGGAGCTGTACGGCCATGTCGGCAGCGCGCCGATCAGCAGCAGAATCAGAATGACGATCAGAATGGTCGAGAGCATGACGTTTCCTCGGGCCTTGCCAGCCCGGCAAGAAAACGTCGGGAGAAAGCGAAAGTTCCGTGGCTCGCGAAGCGGCGTTACCGCGAACCGAGCGGTGCCGTCGCCGTGATCAGCCAGGCGCGCGTGGCGGCATCGACCGACGATGCCAGCGCGTCGCGCACCCGCGCGTGATAGGCGTTGAGCCAGTTGAGCTCCGCGGCGGTAAGCAGCGCCGGCTCGACCAGCCGGGTGTCGATCGGCGCCAGAGTGAGCGTCTCGAAAGCATTGAGCGGCTTTTCCGCGCCGGCGACCGCTGGCGCCTCGGTCACCAGGATCAGGTTCTCGATGCGGATGCCGTAGGCGCCGGTGCGGTAATAGCCCGGCTCGTTGGACAGAATCATGCCGCGCTTGAGGGCTGCGCTGCCGAGCTTGGCGATGCGCGCCGGGCCCTCGTGCACCGAGAGATAGCTGCCGACGCCGTGGCCGGTGCCGTGATCGAAATCGACGCCGGCCTGCCACAGATATTGCCGCGCCAAAGTGTCGAGCTGCGCCCCGGAGGTACCGTCGGGAAATACCGCGCGAGCGATGGCGATATGGCCCCTGAGCACCAGGGTGAATTTTTGCCGCATGTCGTCGGTCGGGTGCCCGACCGCGACGGTGCGGGTGATGTCGGTGGTGCCGTCCTCGTATTGGCCGCCGGAATCGACCAGGAACAATTCGCCCGGCGCGATGCGGCGGTTGCTCTTGCGGGTGACCCGGTAGTGCACGATGGCGCCGTCCGGGCCGGCGCCGGCGATGGTCGGAAACGAGACGTCTTTCAGGAGCCCGCTGTCGCGGCGAAAGCTCTCCAGCGCCTCGACGGCGTCGATCTCGGTCAGGCCACGCGGCGCCTCGCGGTCGAACCAGGCCAAAAATCTGATCACCGCGACGCCGTCGCGTTGCTGCGCGGCGCGGGCGCCGGCGATCTCGGTGGCATTCTTCACCGCTTTCATCGGCGCGATCGGGTCGCTGCCGCGCACGATCTCGCCGCCGTTCTCGACGACGAGGCGCGCGATCGCCTCGGCGCCGGCCGCGGGATCGAGCCGCACCGCGCGATGGTTCTTGCCGAGCTCGGCCAGATCGCGCTCGAAAGCCGCGTTGGCGCGCACTTCGGCGATGTCCTCGAGGCGGGAGCGCATGTCGTTGCCGAGCTTGCGCAGGTCGACATAGAGCGCCGGTTTTGCCGCTTTCGCCACGATGGCGAAGGCCAGCACCACCGGCGTGTGCGGCACGTCGCTGCCGCGGATGTTGAACAGCCACGACACCGCCTGCGGGTCGGAAACCACCAGCGCATCGGCTGAAGATTTTTCCAGCTCGGCGTGCAGGCGCTTGAGCTTGTCCGCGGTAGCCTCGCCGGCATAGCGCAGCTCGTGCGGCACCACGGCGCCGAGCGGCGGCTGCGGCCGGTCGGTCCACACCGCGTCGATCGGATTGTCTTCGACCGGCACCAGCATGGCGTGGGCCGCGGCGCAGGCCTTGGCGAACCGCTCGGCGCCATCGACCGTGTGCAGCCACGGCGAATAGCCGAGTTTTGCCTGCGCCGGCAGATTGTTTTCGATCCATAAGGTCGGCGGATTCTCGACCACGTGCTCGACGGCAAAAATCGTGTCGTCGATTTCCTCGCGCACCTGCACCTGGTAGCGGCCGTCGACGAAGACCGCGGCGCGGTCGGCGAGCACGATGGCGATGCCAGCCGAGCCGGAAAAGCCGGTGAGCCAGGCCAGCCGCTCGTCGGACGGCGGCACATATTCGTTCTGGAAGCGGTCGGCGCGCGGCACGATGAAGCCGTCGAGGCCGCGCTTGAGAAGCTCCGCCCGCAGCGCCGCGACACGCGGCGCGCTCGCCGCGCGCTCGCCGCGATCCTCGAACGACTGGAAGTGGGCCTCGAACATGGCCGCAATCTATGAGGCCGGGGCGCCTCGGGCAACGCTGGCCCGCGGCCGCTGGCGGCGGACCAATACCAGCGTGGTCCAGCCGTCGAGATCGATCCGCCGCTCCAGCGCAAGGCCGCGATAGGCCGTGATCGCGGCATTGGCCTGGGACGGCAGCAGGCCCGACAGCACGACGCGCGCGCCCGGCGCAGTGAGCCGCGTCAGCGGCGCGGCGAGCCGTTGCAGCGGTCGCAGCAGGATATTGGCGAGGACGAGATCATAGGGCGCGCGCTGGCGCAGTCTTGGCGCGGTGACGCCGTCGGCTCTGATCACTGCGACGAAGCTGCCGGCACGATTGAGCGCGGCATTGGCGCGGGCCGCGCGCACGGCACTGCCGTCGATGTCGGTCGCCAGCACGGGCCGGCGCATCGCGCGGGCGGCGGCAATGGCGAGCACGCCCGAGCCGGTGCCGAGATCGAGGATGCTCCGTCGCGGAAGCGACTTGCAAAGCCAATCGAGCGCCAGCAGGCAGCCGCGGGTGGTGCCGTGATGGCCGGTGCCGAACGCCAGCGCCGCTTCGATCTCGATGCCGATACGATTGAATGGAATGCGGGCGCGGTCATGGGCGCCGTGCACGATGAAACGGCCGGCGGTGACGGGCGCCAGTCCGGCGAGGCTTTCGCGCACCCAATCCGTCGCCGCGACGCGCTCGAAGCGCAGCGCTTTGCCGGCAGCGTCCCCCGCCGCCGCTGTGATCAGGGCACGTATTGTTTTTTCATCGGGTGCGGCACGAAAATACATCGCCACCCGCCAGCGGCCGGCGCCGATATCCACAAGGCCGACGGCAGTGTCGTCAGCGGGAAGGCTCTCGGCGGCAAGATCGGCGATTCTGCGCGCCGTTTGTCCACCGGTTTCGAGCAGGCCAACGACAGTCGGTTTGCCGGTTGAAAGCGTATCCGAGCGCATTGTTCTGTCAGCTGCTTTCAAAGCTTTGCCCGGAATTCACAAGGCCCGAGCGCCGGCATATCGGCGCGCCGCTCGGTCCAATCCATCCACCGCGCAATTCACCCTTATCCGCAATGTTATGCAGAACTATTCCCCATGCTTATCCACAGGCTGCGCGGCGGCCTCTTTAGGTCGTTTTTGCCGGCCGAATGTCATATGAAATCGGGAGCTGCAGGAAGGGGAGTAAGCCGGATGATGGATCGGCGCGTCGTTGTCGGCGGATTGGCCACGAGTGTGCTGGCGCTGTCTTCTATTGCCGCCGCAGCCTACGATTGGCCGGAGCGGCCGGTGCGCATCGTGGTGCCGTTTTCCGCGGGCGGCGCGGCCGACACGTTCGGCCGGTTCTACGCCGACGCCTTGAGCAACGCCTTCGGCAAGCAGTTCTACGTCGAGAACAAGGTCGGCGCCGGCGGCATGATCGGCGCCGAAGAGGTGGCGCGGGCGAAACCCGACGGTTACACGCTAGGCATCTCCGGCCTCCCGACGCACGTGCTCGGGCCGGCGATGAACAAGAATGTCAGCTTCGACCCGATGCGCGATTTCACCCATATCGCGTATTTCGGCGGCGCGCCGAACGCCTTCGTGGTGCATCCGGATTTCGGCGTGCGCTCGTTCGCCGATTTCATGGCGCGGGCGAAAGCCGAGAGCGCCGGCATCGAATATGTCTCGGCCGGCGTCGGCACGGTCGGCAATTGGGTCGCCGAATATCTCGCCGCCAAGGCCGGCATCAAGCTCACTCACGTCGCCTATAAGGGCGGCGCCAATGCGGTGCTCGATCTCATCGCCGGCCACGTCAAGGTCGGCATGCTGACCTATTCCAGCGTCAGCGAGCATGTCCGCTCAGGCGCGCTGTTGCCGCTGGCGGTCAGCGCCTCGGCGCGGCTGCCGCAGCTGCCCAACGTGCCGACATTCCGCGAGCTCGGCTACCCGGAACTGGTCGCGACCACCTGGTTCGCGCTGTCGGGTCCGGCCGGGCTGCCGCCGGAGATCGTCGCGCGCATCAATCACGAAGTCGTCAACGCCATGGACCGGCCGCAAATGCGCAAGCTGATGGAGCAGGATGCCATCGAGACCAAGGCCATGAGTCCCGCCGAGGTCACGCAATATTTTCAAAGCGAGATCGACAAGTGGCAGCCGATCATCGCGCGCATCATGGGCGCCAAGTAGAGCTATGCAGGAATAACGCGCGCGCTCTGGTGTAACTGTCGTAACGGGTTCATGCTGTTGGCCGATCATGTCCAGCCGGGAGAATGAGATGTTTGCAGATCGTGTCACCGTGCTTGCTTTGAGCTTCGCCGTCGTTCTCGGGATTGAGGTCGGCGCGCGCCAAGCGCAGGCGCAAGCAACGCCGGATTACGCCGCGCTGATCGCCGCGCCCGACCGCAGCGACGCCGACCGCGAAGCCGACAAGCGCCGCGATCCGCTGCCGCTGCTCAAATTTGCCGGCCCCGCGCCCGGCATGAAAGTGCTCGATATGGGCGCCGGCGGCGGCTACTCCACCGAATTGATGGCGCGCGCGGTGGCGCCGAACGGCAAGGTGTACGGCCAATTCCCGGCCGACGGCTTCCAGAAGGCGATCGACAATTTCAATGCGCGGCTGAAGACGCCGGCCATGAGCGACGCGGCTGCCGACTTCAGGCCGTTCGACGATCCGATCCCGCCTGACGTGAGCAATCTCGATCTGATCACGTTCCTGTTCTACTACCACGACACGACCTACATGAACGTGGATCGCGCGCAGATGGACCGCAAGATGTTCGCGGCGCTAAAACCCGGCGGTTATCTGGTGCTGGCGGATCATGCGGCGGCGGCCGGCGCCGACATCTCGGTCGGCAAGTCGCTGCATCGCATCGACGAGGCCATCGTGCGCAAGGAGCTCGAAGCGGCCGGCTTCAAATTCGTCGCCGCGGGCGATTTCTGGCGCGTGCCCGGCGACACCCGCGACTTCTCGAGCAACCGGCCGCCGTCGCCGGTCGATTCCTTCGTACTGAAATATCAGAAGCCGATGTGAACCGCTTCCGTCATGCCCGCACTCGTTGCGGGCATCCACGTCTTACTTAGCTCGAGCGCGGGAAAGACGTGGATGGCCGGAACAAGTCCGGCCATGACGGTGAGGCGCGCGCTTACTGCAGCTGATCCTTCACCTTCTCCAGCCCGCTGCTGACGCATTCGTCGTCGACGCCGGGCGAGCCGGAGACGCCGATGCCGCCGATCACCTCGTTGCCGACCTTGATCGGCTGGCCGCCCGGAATGGCGATGACATTCGGCAGCGTCACCTGCTGGTGCGCGACCGACGCGGGATCCAGGAGCTTCTTGGCGTACTCCGCCGTCGGTTGTTTGAAGGTCATCGCGGTGTAGGCCTTGCGCCGCGCGTTCTCCATGGTGTGCGGCGAGGCGGTATCGGCGCGCATCGCAACGATCGTCATGCCGTCGCGATCGACGACCACGGCGGAGGTGCCGTAGCCCTTGGCGTTGCACGCCGCGATGGCGCCCTCGGCGATGGTCTTGGCGATGTCGAGGGAGAGGTCCTTGTGCATGATGAGCGCGGCCCCGGCGGGAAGCGGCGCGGCGAACAGGCAGACGATGGCGGCAAAGCCGAGACGATGAGCAAGCGACATTGTTGTGTTTCCTCCAGAGGACAAAACGCGTCCGTGGAGATAACCGCGGACGTCGAACCCTATTCCATTATTGGCGGCGGAAGCGCGACGTCTGGGTGGCGCCCGCTCAATACGGCGTGAACTAGCGCCCGTAGTTGGGCTGCGGCTGCCCGTAATACTGCTGCTGCTGCCCGTAGTAGGGCTGCGGCTGCTGCTCGTAAGACGGCTGGGCGTAATAAGGCTGTTGGTAGCCTTGGCCGTAAACGCGCTGGCCGTAATACGGCTGCTGGCCGTAACCCACCGGCGGCGGCTGGGGCGGCAGCTGTTGGCCGTAGTCCGGCTGCCGCTGGCCGTAACCGGGCGGTGGCGGCGGACTGTAACCTGGCTGCTGCTGCTGGCCGTAACCGGGCGGTGGTTGCTGGCCATAGCCTGGTTGCTGGCCGTAGCCGGGTTGCTGGCCATAGCCTGGTTGCTGGCCATAGCCGGGTTGCTGGCCGTAGCCGGGTTGCTGGCCGTAGCCGGGTTGCTGGCCGTAGCCGGGTTGCTGGCCGTAGCCGGGTTGCTGGCCATAGCCCGGCGGCGGCGCGATCGACAGCGGCTGCGGCGAATAGACGGTCTCGTTCTCCGGCAGGCGGCCCCGCGCCACCGCGCCGTTGTCGCCGCCCGGCGTGCGGCCGGTGACGGTGACGCTGGTATTGGCCATGCCTTCGGTCTTCACCAGGTTGAACAGCACGGTGGCATTGGCCGGCGCCAGCCGCACGCAGCCGTGCGACACCGCGAGCCCCAGATGCTTGACGTCGAAGAAGCCGTGGATGGCGTGGCCGTGCAGGTCGAAGAACATGGTGTGCGGCATCGGCGCATTGTCCCACTCCTGGGAGAAGTGGTTGGCGTCCATGCGGTTGACCTTGAAGGCGCCGTTCGGCGTGTCATAGCCGGGCCGGCCGGTCGACACCGGCCAAGTGTAGCGCTGAGCGCCGTCGACCACGACCGACATCTGCTGCGAGCTCTTGTCGATCGTAATGTCGATATTGGCGCGCGCGGCCGAAGCGCACGGCAGCGCCAGCGCCGCGGCCAGAAGCGAGGCGGGGAGGACAGTGACGGAACGCATCATCGGCACCTGATGGGACAGAAAGAGCCCAGTTATTAGAAGTGTCTCGCGGGCGAATGGTTCAGATCAAGAGCCTAAAGCCGCCGCCCGGCAAAATGGTGAACGGATTGCGGCGGGATTGGTGAGGGTGGGGCGGGCCGCGTTCATAATTGCGCGGCAGTCCCTCCGGGCGCCGTTTCCCGGGCGCAGCGCAGCACGAAGTGGTGCGCTGCAGACCCGGGATCGTTACGCACTCAGAGTTTGGGGCGATCCCGGATCAGCAGTGCATCACTCCGCGCCTTCGGCGCTGCGTGCTGCACTGCATCCGGGAAACGGCGCCTTTAATGCCGCTTGAAATACTGCACCGCGCGCTCGTGCTTCTCCGCCGCGGCGCGGCTCGAGAAGGTGCCGAGATTGCGCCGCCGCCCGGTCCTCGGGTTCTTCTTGCGCGAATAGAGCCGGTACTTGCCGGAGGCGAGCTTGCGGATCATGGCGATGGTCTTCGGCGGAACATATGGCGCATCCGTTAAACGCCACGACGGTCATTAGGTTTCCTCAGCGCGAGAATACCCGTGACATGATGTCGTCGAACGAATAGGGACAAGCCGGCGGAAAAACGGTCTCGTCAAGGCCGGTTTCTTTTGCCGCCTCGATGCGCGCCCGGCGGTAGGCGCGCGCAATGGCCTCGCCGATACGCGGCCGCAGACCCGGGTTATCGGTCAGCACATCGGCGATTTCCAGGCGCTGCTCTTCGATCGAGAGCACCCAACTGCGCGAGCGCAAGGCCGTCTGGTGATCCCACTTCAGCATGTGCAGCATCAGCACGCGCAGCGCGCTGACGAGCTTGTTGAATTGCTCGGCGCCGACAGCTTCGATCTCCTCGGCCAGATTGTCGCGATCGAGCGCTTCCAAGCGGCGCTCGCGCAAATGCCGCGCCTGCTCCATCAGCCAGGAATAGAAGTCGCGCTCGTATTCGGCGCGCATCGGCTCGTCGCCGGGCGCCAGATCGGCCGCAATGTCTTTGCGCTGTCCGGCCATGGCATGCCTCTGCCGGCCTTATAGCAGATTTGGCGGCGCTCGAGCGGTTCGGCTGGCTGTTCCCTCCCCCCTTGTGGGGAGGTTAGGGTGGGGGGTCGAGAGGTAACGCGCAATCGTCGACGCAAGCGCAAAACCTCACGACCCCCACCCCTACCCCTCCCCACAAGGGGGAGGGGAAGTGCTAACCGCCTGGCCGAACCCGGCGCGCTTGAGCCGCACGATAGCTTGGTCCAGCGCCGCGAGAAAGGTCGACCGGTCGCGCGGCGAAAATGGTTTTGGCCCGCCGGTGATCTCGCCGGCACTGCGCAGCGAATCCATCAGGTTGCGCGTCGCTAACGTCATGCCGATCGAATCCGCGGTGAAGGCGCGGCCGTTCGGCGCGATGACACTGGCGCCCGCCTTCACGGCGCGGCTCGCCAGCGGCACATCCGCCGTGATCACGATAGCGCCGGCGCCGGCGCGCTCCGCGATCCAATTGTCCGCCTCATCCATGCCTGAGCCGACGACCACGCGCTCGATCAACGGATCGCGCGGCACCGCGATGGGGGAGTTGGTGACGACGAAGACCTTGAGGTCCGTGCCCTTGAGCGCATGGCGTTCGGCAACGCGATAAACCTCCTGCTTCACCGGGCAGGCGTCGGCGTCGATGAAGAGGGCGATCATCTTATTCTGCTACCATATGTCATTGTGTCATCTGCCGATTCGAACCGGATCGGGCCTGCATGCGACACAAACCACTGGGCGCTGGTTGTTTTCAGCAAGCCGTAAGAATGGCTAACTTATGTTAAGACTTCGGGGTCAGCCTTTGGGCGCCGTCCGGGATTCCCGCTTCAACCGAGGAATGGAATGACCAATCGAGCAATGCCGGCGCGATTCCCTCGCGTTCGCGCCGCGGGTTTATGCGCATCTGCCGCCATTGTGGCGCTTTCGGCTATGGCTGCGCTACCGGCATTGGCCGCGCCGCCGGCCGCCGCCAGGCAGGCGGCCGCCGCACACCCGACCCAGATGACGGCCCCGCGCCCGGCGGCGGACCCGATCATGGCCATCGTGTCGATCAAGAGCCAGCAGGTGACCTTCTACGACGCCGACGGCTGGATCCTGCGGGCGCCGGTCTCGACCGGCACCACCGGACGCGAGACGCCGGCCGGCGTGTTCGCCGTCCTCGAGAAGAACAAGGAGCACCACTCGAGCCTCTATGACGACGCTTCGATGCCGAACATGCTGCGCATCACCTGGAACGGCGTCGCGCTGCACGGCGGCCCGCTGCCCGGCTACGCCGCCTCGCA